>Ga0247807_10000009_pt1 | contig 490040 bp, 392 predicted proteins | sample UWRJL074202C1_FD_179931 | JGI IMG/M metagenome (GOLD analysis project Ga0247807, IMG submission 179931) | Plant litter microbial communities from Arlington Agricultural Research Station in Wisconsin, United States - UWRJ-L074-202C-1 | ecosystem: Environmental > Terrestrial > Plant litter >...
CTAAAATCTAATTTTTCTGCTAAATTTGTCATGATCTTAGTTCTTTTGTTTGTTTAAAATTAACAATTGTGGCTGCTAAAGACCACTCGAACTAAGATCATTTATTACATGGATACTGATAGAGCCAGATAGCTCCTTTGAGCCTTTGGGCGAAAAAGGACTATGGGCGATAGCAGGGCTGAAGCGTGCGAAAAGTAAACCCTTTCATTTTCAAAATAAAAAACTCAACTTATTTATTCTCTACAAAACTAATTGCATAACCGCCACCGGGTGCACAGAATTGAGCCAATTTACTTTTGCTAGTTACTGCAACTTTGCGAATAGTATAAGCCTGTGGATTGGTTTTATAATGCGCATCTTTTGCATCAGCATAAATGGTAGCCGTATATTTCTTGCCAGCTTCCAGAAAATCTAAGCTTATGCTTGATGTACGAGCGGTTTCTCCATTTACACTTCCTAAAAACCATTTTCCTGTACCTTTTGCTTTACGAGCAACGGTAATGTATTGGCCCGGTTCTGCTTCAATGTATTTGCTATCATCCCAATCTACCGCCACATCTTTGATGAATTGAAAAGCATCTGCAAATCTGTTGTAATTTTCGGGTAAATCTGCCGCCATTTGCAAGGGACTGTACATCGTTAAATATAAGGCCAATTGGTTAGCCAAAGTGCTATTTACATGAGAATTATTGCTGGGATTAAGCTTGCTGATGTCCATTTCGAAAATGCCCGGCGTATAATCCATTGGTCCGCCTTGTAAACGGGTAAAAGGCAAAATGGTAACATGGTTAGGTTTAGAACCACCAAAAGCTTGGTATTCTGTTCCCCTTGCAGATTCGTTTCCAACTAAATTTGGATAGGTACGGGCAATTCCTGTTGGCCTAACCGCCTCGTGAGCGTTGACCATGATTTTGTACTTGGCTGCTTCTTCTAATGCATATTGGTAATGATTGATGATCCATTGACTATAATGATTTTCGCCACGAGGCAAAATATTACCTACATAACCACTTTTAACCGCATCGTAGCCATTGGCCTTCATAAATTTATAAGCAGTATCTAAATGACGCTCATAATTTCTAACAGAAGATGATGTTTCGTGATGCATGATCATTTTAACGCCTTTTGATTGTGCATAGTCTCTAATTCCTTTTACGTCAAAATCTGGATAAGGAGTTACAAAATCGAACACATAATCTTTTGAGTTGCCGTACCAGTCTTCCCAACCAATGTTCCATCCTTCCACCAAAACAGCATCAAAACCATTTTGAGCAGCGAAATCTATATATTTTTTAACGTTGGCCGTATTTGCACCATGTTTGCCATTTGGCTTAGCCTTGTTATAATCGGTTATGCCTAATTCTACCGAAGGATAATCATCTGTGTAGGCCCAAGAACTTTTTCCGGTAATCATTTCCCACCAAACGCCCACATATTTTACAGGTTTAATCCATGAGGTGTCTTTAATTTTATTGGGTTCGTTTAGGTTGTAGGTCATTTTTGAAGCCAAAATTTCACGAGCATCATCGCTTACCATAATGGTTCGCCAAGGTGTGGTGCTTGGTGCTTGCATGTAACCTTTATCGCCTTTCATATCTGGTGTCAACCACGATTCGAAAATCATGTTTTTATCATCCAAATTCAAATGCATTGCTGGGTAATTAATCAAAGCCGCTTCATGCAAATTGATGTATAAGCCATTATCGGTTTTCATCATCAGCGAAGTTTGTACGCCAGTTGGCGAGAAAGAGGTTTGAGATAAATTGGCGGTAATTGCTTTGGCGTTTAACCCCCTAATTTCTGAGAGTTTCGAGGTGGTATAATCGTATTCTTGAGTATCGTAATCGCCAGCAATCCAGTAAGCGGTATGGTCACCCGCCATTGCAAACTGTGTTTTTTCTTCTTTAATTACAAAATAGGTGAGGTTTTTCTGCGTAGGGAATTCATACCTAAAACCTAAACCTTCATCAAATAATCGGAAACGAATAATGATTTGCCTATTGGTTTCTTTCTGGTTTAAGGTTACTGCTAATTCGTTATAATGGTTACGAATGGTTTTAACTTCACCCCAAACGGGATTCCAATTTTCATCGAAAGAGGCTGTTTTTGTATCAGTAATTGAAAAATCATTGAATAAAGACTTTTTATCATTCTTCAATTCTAGTCCGAGTTTACTGCTTTTAACAACATCCTTAGTTTTATAAGTGAGTTGATAGGATGGTGTACCATCGGTAAGCAAAGCAAACGTCAGTGTTAAATTGCCATTGGGCGATTTAAGCTGTTGTGCATTTACAAAATTTGAAAGAAATAGGGATAGGAGGGCAATGATAAAGATTTTCTTCATGTAGATTTGGTTAGCTGTAATCCAAAAGTACAGAAAAGGAGAGTAAATTTAAATGTATGTCTGCAATAATTCAGACATACATTTATAATTGTTATAATTTGAGGTAATGTTAGTGTTTGTCGCTGGTATCAGCTTTTCTGAAAAACGTTAAAGAAAATGCGGTAACTAAAATAACAACACAAACTGAAGCTAATATAATTAAGGTTGTTAAACCTTCTGGCGATTGAGGTCCCATAGTATTTGAATTTTTTGATAAAGTTAGAAAAATATTTTTTGTTTGGGAGAGAGATTTGCTTAGCTCAGCAAAATTTAATTAATTACATTCACTTAATGGGAGCTAACCAATCATCAATGAAAAAGCTTTAAGTATAGTAGATATTTGTTTTTAGTTTGATCAACCTGAAAAATTAATTTTATAAATACGTTGATATTTGCATTTTTTTGCGACTTTCATTAATTAATCATGGATGAACCAGTAAAAAAAACAATTATTCTAGATAAAAAAACAGCGCTGCTTAAGGCTGAAAGCTGGTGCGCCTATCAAGAACGTTCGCAGCAAGAGGTAAGAAACAAACTTTATGAGTATGGTTTACATCAAACTGAAGTTGAAGATTTGATTTCGGAATTGATTACAACCAATTTTATAAACGAAGAAAGATTTGCAATGGCTTATGCTTCTGGAAAAGTAAATATTAAAAAATGGGGTAAGATAAAAGTTAAACAAGGGCTAAAGTTGAAAAAAGTACCAGATCGATTGATCCAAAAAGCACTAAATAGTATAGATGGCGATAAATATGTTGCAAATTTATTGGCTATTGCCGAGAAGAAATCAGCCGTTTTAACAGAAAAAGAACCTTATAAAAAGAAATTTAAGCTCATAACTTACTTATTGAGCAAAGGATATGAATTAGATATCATAAACGATGTACTGAAAACCAATGAGTTATCTTAGAAGGCGATTTTTTATTAAAAATAACTTGACGTTATTCTAAAAGTATTTATATTTGCAATCCCAAACGGAACAAGACAATTGCCCGTTTATTGAAAGAAAACATCGGATGATGTGAACCAAAATGCGAAAGTAGCTCAGTTGGTAGAGCACGACCTTGCCAAGGTCGGGGTCGCGAGTTCGAATCTCGTCTTTCGCTCTAAATGCATTCATTACCAGGAAGCATTTAATAAAATTAATCTCTAACAAGAGATTAGGCTCAGATGGTGGAACTGGTAGACACGCAGGACTTAAAATCCTGTGCCCTCAACAGGCGTGCGGGTTCGATTCCCGCTCTGAGTACAACTGTTTAATTGCAGTAAATATCAATACCAACGCGAAAGTAGCTCAGTTGGTAGAGCACGACCTTGCCAAGGTCGGGGTCGCGAGTTCGAATCTCGTCTTTCGCTCTAAATGCCTTCCTACCAGGAGGCATTTATTTTAAAAGCTCATCGCTTTTAAGCTCGGATGGTGGAACTGGTAGACACGCAGGACTTAAAATCCTGTGCCCTCAACAGGCGTGCGGGTTCGATTCCCGCTCCGAGTACTTCAAAAATCGAATTAAAAGTCCCAATGCAAATTGGGACTTTTTTTATATACTGCTATTTTTGTTAATTTAGCCCTTACCATGATTGAAGAACTATATTCCATCTCTCAAATAGCAGAAATTTTAAAAGCGAAAGCAATTTTGCAACAGCCTAATGATGTGATAAGGAAATTAGTTACCGATAGTAGAACGGTAATAGATCCAGAAGGTTCTTTGTTTTTCGCCGTAAATGCACAGCGTGATGGGCATCAATTTATAGCCAATGCTTATGAAAATGGTATTCGAAATTTTGTAGTCTCTGATGCTGCATATGTTGGGCAATTTTCTGATGCTAATTTTATTTTGGTAACAGATGTATTGATGGCGCTGCAAGCATTGGCAGCTTATAATAGAAAAGCCAACAATTTAAAAGTAATTGGTATTACTGGGAGCAATGGGAAAACTATTGTTAAAGAGTGGTTGTATCAGCTATTAGCAGCAGATTTTAATATTGTCCGTAGTCCGAAAAGTTTCAATTCTCAAATAGGGGTCCCTTTATCAGTTTGGCAAATTAACCATGAGCATAACTTGGCAATTATTGAAGCTGGCGTTTCTAGAAAAGGAGAAATGGCTACATTGGCTGATATTATTTCTCCGAGCATTGGGATTTTAACCAATATTGGGGAGGCACATGCCGAAGGCTTTGAAAATAAAACAGAAAAACTAACAGAAAAACTTAAATTATTTACTGGCGTAGAATTATTTGTTTATGCACCAGAATATGTAAATGATATTGCAAATGCAGACTTACCAGGAAAAAAAAAAATTTCATGGAGTATGCATTTGCCAGCAGATCTCAAAATTTCATTTATCGAACCAATTGAAGGTAAAAACTATGTTAGAGCTACTTATCTAGGTGAAGAGATTGAATGTTTAATCCCTTTCAGCGATAAAGCTTCGATAGAAAATGGTATCATCTGTTGGGCAACTTTGCTTGCCATGGGATATTCGCCAACCGAAGCAGATGCACGCTTGGAGCGCTTAACACAAGTAAGTATGCGCTTGGAACTCATCAACGGAATTGAAAATTGCTCCATTATAGATGATTCTTACAGTGCAGACATTTCTTCTTTAGCCATTGCATTGGACTTTTTGAATCTTCAAAATCAACATCCTAAAAAGACGCTTATTCTATCTGATATTTATGAAACAGGAAAAAGCAATGTGGTTTTATACGCTGAAATTGCTGCATTATTAATTCAAAAAAATATCAATAGATTGATTGGTATTGGTCCAAATATTTCGGCAAATGCAGATTTATTTACCATCGAGACTTCGTTTTATGAGCATACGCAAGACTTTATAGCACAATTACCAGCTATATATTTTGCAAACGAAACCATTTTAATTAAAGGAGCCCGTAGATTTGAATTTGGAAGAATTAGTAAGTTGCTTACTCAAAAGATACACGATACGATATTAGAAATCAACTTAAATGCATTAGCCGCAAACTTACAGTTTTATCGTTCTAAATTAAAAAAGGGAGTAAGAACCATGGCTATGGTAAAAGCCTTCTCTTACGGAAGTGGAAGTTTTGAGATTGCTAATTTACTACAATACCACAAGGTGGATTATTTAGCCGTTGCCTATGCTGACGAAGGGATTGCTTTGCGCAAAGCTGGAATAAAACTACCAATAATGGTAATGAGTCCAGAACCGTCGGCATTTGATGCAATGGTTAAATACCAATTGGAACCTGAAATTTACAATGCCAGCGTTTTAAAAAGCTTTGTAAATTTTTTACCAGCGCATGAAACCGATTTTCCAATACACTTAAAAATGGATACTGGGATGCATCGATTAGGTTTTGAAGCTAATGATTTGCCTGATTTGTTAGCTTTATTATCTAACACAAATAAAATAAAAGTTGTATCCATATTTACACATTTAGTAGCAAGTGGTGAAGAGATTCATGATAATTTTACGCAACAGCAATTGGCACAATTTGCTGTATTGTATCAGCAATTAACAACACAATTAGGTTACCAACCTTTAAAACATGCTTTAAATACTTCGGGAATTAGCAGGCTGCCAAATGCGCAAATGGACATGGTTAGAATAGGTATTGGTTTATATGGTTTTGATAGCGCATTAGCTGATAACAAAGGCTTAGCAACAGTTGCAGTTTTAAAAACTACGGTTACACAGGTTAAAAATTTAAAAGCAGGAGAAACTGTAGGTTACAGTCGTAAAGGTGTATTGCCCAATGGAGGCACAATTGCAACGGTAAAAATTGGCTATGCAGATGGCTATAATCGCAAGTTTGGTTATGGTGTAGGTAAAATGTTAGTTAATGGTAGTCTTGTACCCACTATCGGCTCTATTTGTATGGACATGTGTATGCTCGATGTTACCAATTTAAAGGTGAAAACTGGTGATGAAGTAATTGTTTTTGATGATAAACACACCATTGTAGATTTAGCAAAACAGATAGATACTATTCCGTATGAGATTTTGACCAATGTTTCTCAACGTGTAAAAAGGGTTTATTTTTACGAGTAGATTTTTAAGCACAGTTAAGCTACAAGAATTAAAGCACATCCCGTTTTGCACTATATCTTTTTATTTAACTTAAAAAGTTTGTTGTTGGCAGAAAGATAACTTTGCAAGAGCTGTTGCTATCTGGGCTAAAATAGGATGTTTTTGAAAATAAACCACTCATAGTTGTACAAGCCTAAGTTTTATAAGCCTGATGGGAATGGAAAGCCCACAGCGAGCAGCCTCGGCGGTGTAGCGAGGACTTGGAATGAACAGCAGGACTGAGCTTCAATAGCTGTACAACAATTGCCTTTCAAAAATAATACTAAACAGGCCAAAGCGAATTTTTATTATAATTTACCTAGTTTTGCAGCATGAATAGGATAGGAAGAGCGCTGTTAAACTACTTAATTAAAGGATTGTTAATTGTTGTGCCCATTGCCCTAAGCATTTTTATTGTAGTTTGGGCAGTAACTACAGTTGATAGTTGGTTAAATATTAATAACTTTTTGGGTGTAAACCCTATTACGGGTAGCAATAGAAACATACCTGGCTTAGGTTTGGTATTGGTGTTAGCCTTAATTTTAGTAGCAGGTTTTATAGTTACCAATTTTGTTACAGAACCTATGTACAATTGGTTTCAGCGCACTATGAACAGGCTTCCTCTGCTTAATTTTATATTTTCTTCTATAAAAGATTTAACAGAGGCTTTTGTGGGAGATGAGAAAAAATTCAATAATCCGGTTTTGGTAGAAGTTGAAGGTAATATGAAGAGAATAGGCTTTTTGACGCAAAACGATTTAAGCAAAATAGATTTGCCAGGAGATGCAATTGTTTATTTTCCCTTTTCTTATTCTTTTGCTGGGCAGGTATATGTAGTTAGTAAGGATAAAATAAAACCTTTAGATATGAGTGCAGCAGATGCCATGAAATTAGTGGTGAGTGGAGGTGTTAGTCATTTCTAAAATATTCTAATAAACATCGGAACAAATAGGATAAGCATTAAGAAAATAAATATTCTAGTGTAATATTCTTTGATAAAAATTCCTGCCAAGAGCATTAATTCATCATCAGTATTGCTAATAATTGTACCGTTTGTGCTCGAAGATTGATAATTGATTTGTTTATCATTAAAGTTGGTAATCATCCAGTTAGATAGCCATCCGTTGGTGAAGGTCCAAGCCAGTTGTGTGCCAGAGTTTAAGGTAACCGTAGCCTTAGTTTGCCAAGAATTATAAGAAATAGTTCCTAAAATGGAGTTGTTATCATCGTAAATGGTAGTGGTTGGATTTGTAAAACCCTGAGTAGTAAATAAAAAATTCTGTTGTAACCCAACACTTCTAGCTTCATTTTTCCAGCTGTTAAAAAGTAGGCTATTTTTGATTCGTCCTTGCTCAAAAATTTGATAATCACTATCAAAAAGACCTTTTGTCCATGTTAAATATTTTTCCATAGCAGGTTATTTTCAACATTTGGACTCGCTAAACTGTTTTTCGTTACATCAACAAAATGTAATGTTAAACAAAAAGCCAACTTTTTGGTTGGCTTTAAAATGAGTAACGATAAAAACCTCTAGAAATTCGGTTTTAGCACATATTTATCGTAGAATCTAAAAATATGTTCTGCAGCGTCTTCTGCGGTATCAACTAGTCTAAATAAATTTAAATCTTCTGCATGTATATTGTGTTCTTTCTCTAACATGGTCGATTTAATCCAATCTACCAATCCACCCCAATAAGCCGTGCCTACCAAAACAATAGGGAAACGGGCAATTTTACCAGTTTGGATGAGTGTAATTGCTTCAAATAATTCGTCCATTGTTCCCATTCCACCTGGTAAAACCACAAAACCTTGAGAGTATTTCATGAACATTACTTTTCTAATAAAGAAATAGTCGAATTCTAATAATTTATTGTGATCGATGTATTTGTTGTGAAACTGTTCGAAAGGTAAATCGATATTTAAACCTACAGATTTACCCCCATTCATGTGTGCACCTTTATTACCAGCTTCCATAATGCCGGGTCCACCGCCTGTAATTACACCATAACCACGGTCTGTTAATAAACGGCCACATTCTACCGCAATTTCATAATATGGATTAGTTTCTGCAGTACGGGCAGAGCCAAAAATACTTACACATGGACCAATTTTAGCCAACTTCTCAAAACCATCTACAAATTCTGCCATAATTTTAAAAATCTGCCAGCTATCTGTTACTTTAATTTCTTGCCAATCCTTGTTGGCAAATGCACTTCTTATCTTTTCTTCACTTGTCATTTTCTTATATTTAGTATCATTAGTTCATAAGTGTCATCGGTTCATTAGGCATGTATCCTATAAATGAAAAATGAAAAATTGAACCATTTTAAAACTTAGTTTGTTGATCTGTTTTTTTACTGATCAGTAATAATCCTAATAACGTTATGAAGCCATTTACCAATATAAGCTCAACGCTAAATAGATAGCCACCTAGTAATTCTTTAGAGTTAGTAGCTAGAAAGTAGCACAAAATTGGAGCAACTATACAAACAATCGGCACCAATTTATCATGCAAACCACGGTTTCTAACAAATAAACCAAATGAGTAAAGGCCTAACAAAGGCCCATAGGTGTATGAGGCTATTAGAAATATGAGGCTAACTACAGAAGAGCTATTTAAAGCATTAATAACCAATATCACTAAAAACATCAATATGGAAAATCCAACATGTACCATGTGTCTTTTCTTAACTGCATCTGCTTTTTCGAGATTTTCTTTCTTATTCATCCCTAAAAAATCTACACAAAATGAGGTAGTTAACGCAGTTAATGCACTATCTGTAGTGGCAAATGTTGCTGCGGTTAATCCGAGCATAAATACAATTGCAGGTACTGTAGCTAAGTGGTTTAAGGCAATCTCTGGAAATAAAAAGTCTGTTCTTGGTTTGCCAGTAACGTGATCTAATGGAATTTCGATGCCATTTTTTGCAGCAAAAACATACAATAATGCACCTACGCTTAAGAAGAAAATATTCAATATCACAAATATTCCTGTAAAGGTAAACATGTTTTTCTTTGCTTCACCAATGGTTTTCATACTCAGGTTTTTCTGCATTAAATCTTGGTCTAAGCCTGTCATGGCGATCGTCACAAAAATACCTCCAATAAATTGCTTGCTGAGGTAGAACTTATTAGAAAGGAAATCGTCCAAAAAGAAAATTTTTGAATAGCTGCTATTTTTTATGGTTTCAAAAGCTTGTGGAATATTTAAATCCAAACTACTACAAACAAAATAGATTGTTAAAAATACAGATAGTACTAAAAAGAAGGTTTGCAAAGTATCTGTTATGATAATCGTTTTTAAGCCACCTTTAAAAGTATAAGACCAAATTAAACCCAAAGAAATTAAAACAGTTGCCCAAAATGGTACACCATAACTGTCGAATATAAACCGCTGCAACACAATTACAACAAGATATAACCTCGTTGCCGAACCTAATGTACGGCTCAATAAAAATATAGAAGCTGCAGTTTTATAACTATAATGACCTAATCTTTGTTCTATGTAACTATAAATGGATGTTAAATTCATCCGATAGTACAACGGCAAAAGAACTGTTGCTATAATAATAAAGCCAACTGCGTTACCTAAAACAAACTGAAAGTATTGAAATTGATTTCCGCTCGGTGCGCCAACTTCTCCAGGAACTGAAATAAAAGTTACACCAGAAAGTGCTGTTCCAATCATCCCGAAGGCAACTAAATACCATTTAGAATTTTTATTTGCCAAAAAGAAAGTAGAATTATCTGATGAATTCTTTGATGTTGCAAATGCGATAATAATTAACAGACTGAAATAGCCTATCAAGAAACACAATAGTATGGTTGGACTCATAATTTATATTTAGCTGTTAAATGTATGAATTTACAATTTTAAATCAATTGGTACGGCGAATAAAAAATTGAGGTTGATAGTTAATAGACAACAGTTAATAGTCTAAGCGTATTTTTGTACCTTAAATAATTTAATCCAGGCCATCAACTATAAGCTATCGACTATCGTCTCGTTTTAAAAATAACCAACCTTTTTTTATTAAATTTGTAAGATGAATTTTTCTTCCCAACTACTCGAAGATGCAGTAAACGAATTTTCTAAATTACCAGGTGTTGGGCAAAAAACTGCTTTACGTTTGGTGCTTCATCTATTAAACAAAGAGCAAGAAGAGGTTTCGCATTTTGGCAATACCTTAATTAGGTTAAGAGCAGAAATTAAACATTGCCAAATCTGCCATAATATTTCAGATCATCATACTTGTAGTATCTGTACTGCTGTTAAACGAGAAAAGGAAATTATTTGTGTGGTTGAAGATACTCGTGATGTAATGGCTATCGAAAACACCAATCAATTTTTTGGAGTTTACCATGTTTTAGGTGGGCTAATCTCTCCTATGGATGGGATTGGTCCCTCAGATCTTTCTGTAGATAGCTTAGTACAACGTGTAGCTACAACACCAGTAAAAGAAATTATTTTAGCATTAAGTGCCAATATGGAAGGCGATACAACGCTATTCTACCTCCATAAGAGATTAAAAGATTTTCAAATTCCAATCACCACAATCGCTAGAGGTATCGCCTTTGGTGGCGAATTGGAATATGCTGATGAAATTACTTTAGGTCGTTCTATCATTACCAGAGTTCCTTATGAAGGTTCTTTTATCAAATAATTAAAAATGAAGAAATTCATCAGCTTTGCTCTATTTATTTTAATTACGACAAGTGGTTTTGCTCAAACAAAAGTGCATTCTCATAACGATTACGAACAAAAAAGACCACTTTTTCAAGCTTATGAAGCCAAAGCCGACCAAATTGAAGCGGATATTTTTTTAGTAGGGGATTCGCTAATTGTGGCGCATAGCAAAAAACAAATTGATCCGAGAAATACTTTAAACAAACTTTACCTTGATCCAATAAATTCATTGTTTAATGAAAATAATGGCAAGGTATGCGCAGATAAAAAATACACTTTTAGCTTAATGATAGATGTAAAGGAGAATTGGGATGCGGTCTATCCTACATTAAGGAGAGAAATTGAAAAATATGGAGATGTTTTCAATAGAAGCAAGAATAAATATGCCATCCAAATTGTAATTAGTGGCAACAGACCTGCTCATCCTACTTTTCATACTTATCCTACATGGTTATTTTTTGATGGTTTGCCAAACATCAGCTATGCTAAAAAAGATTTACAAAGGGTAACTATGATTAGCGATAACTTTGCCACTTATTCTAAATGGAAAGGAAGTGGCTATATTTCTGGTGATGACCAACAAAAGCTAAAAAAAATAATAAAACAAGCCAAAACACTGAAAAAACCAGTTCGTTTTTGGGGTGCTCCTGATACTGAAGATAGTTGGATTAATCAAATAGATTTAGGAGTTGGTATAATTAATACAGATAAAGTACAGCAAGTAAAATATACTATTAAAGATTTTAAAGTAAAAAGATGAGTTTTAAAAACAAAGTAGTCATCATTACAGGTGCTTCATCAGGCATTGGTAAAGCATTAGCAGAAGAATTGGCAAAACGTGGTGCAAATGTAGTTTTAGGCGCTCGTCAGTATGTAACGCTTTGTGAAATTACAGCAGAGCTGGAAAATAAATATAGCATAAAAGCCCTGGCTGTACAATGTGATGTTAGCAGAGAGGAAGATTGTAAATCGCTCATTAACCATACGATGACCACATTTGGAAAAATTGATGTACTAATAAATAATGCAGGTCTTTCTATGCGTGCTTTATTTAATGATGTAGATTTATCAGTGCTTAAAAACTTAATGGATGTTAACTTTTGGGGTACAGTTTATTCCACTAAATATGCGATGCCCGAAATTTTAAAAAGCAAGGGAAGTGTTGTTGGCGTATCCTCTATTGCAGGTTATAGGGGTTTACCTGGCAGAACAGGTTACTCTTCATCTAAATTTGCGATGAATGGTTTTATGGAATCGTTAAGAACAGAAAACCTAAAAACTGGCGTACATGTAATGGTGGCTTGTCCAGGTTTTACTACTTCAAACATTCGTGTGGCAGCTTTGTCTAAAGACGGAGCGGCACATGGAGAAACCAGTATGGAAGAAGGTAAAATGATGACCTCTGAAGCGGTTGCGGAAATTATTGCAGATGGAATTGAAAGCAGGAAACGTACGTTGATTATGACAGGTCAAGGTAAGTTGGCAGTTTGGATGAATAAACTGTTTCCAAAATTTACCGACAAAAAGGTTTTTGAGTTGTTTGCAAAAGAGAAAAATCCACTGATAAAATAAATGGAAAATGTAAAATGGAAGAGGGAAAATGGGGTTTTTACTTATCTCACATCTCAGATCTCACATCTCAAAACTACCTTTATGCTTTTCGCTTTTCTTGGTCAGGTTTTTACTGGTTCGGCTCAAATACGTGTAGAAAAAAACATAAACTATGCGGGTAACACAAATCAGTCCAATACTTTAAATGTTTATCATTATAAAGGCGATATCCAAAATCAAGATGTGATTGTTTTTATTCATGGCGGTTCGTGGAGTAGCGGTAAAAAAGAAACCTACTGGTGGTTAGGTAGAAATTTAGCAAAAAAGAATATCATAGCAGCCATCATCAATTATCCATTAGCACCTAATGCAACCTATAAGGAAATGGCAACTGCAAGTGCACAGGCAGTAAAATGGGTGACAGATAGTATAGCAAAATATGGTGGCAATCCTCAACGAATTTTTATAATGGGTCATTCTGCAGGAGGCCATTTGGCGGAATTAATTAATGCTGATCCTCAATATTTTAAAGCTGTGGGCATTACTAATCCAATCAAAGGTGTAATTTTAAATGATGCCTTTGGTTTAGATATGGAACAATACTTAAACGAGGCAGAAAAGGATAATTATTATACAGATTTCATCAGAACCTTTAGCATAGAATCAAAAACTTGGCAAGCTGGTTCTCCTTTGCACTATGTACAAAATGTAAATAATCCACACTTGATATTTTACGGAACTAAAACCTATCCAGCTATTAAAATTCAATCCAAACGGATGAACAAAGAATTAGAAACGCTAAATGTTCCAGTTAAATTAGAAATAATTGAGGGTAAAAAGCATGTGCCCATGATAGCACAAATGATATGGGGAAGCAACAGACTTTACGAAAGCATTGTTAACTTTTTAAAAGAAACCAAGTAAGTCTATCTGAAATTAGAAAAGCAATATCAGGAGCTTATTTTAATGTTAGTCGGGCTTTATGCTCTATATTTTACCTCAAAGGCCACTCCTTAGGTATTATAATAAGGATGCCGCAACTACCCATAGCGGGGGCAAATTGAAAACTTGTAACGAAAAGAAGGACAGAAGAAGCTAAGAACTACTGACATTTTTTTTCTAAATATTAATTACAAATCTTCATCCTGCCTTGCGATATAGTTGATTGTTCTAGATATGCCTAAAATTTATTGTTTTAAATTTAATTTCAATTTATTTTAAAAAACATTTTGCATTTCATAAAAACTATTCCATATTTGCCAACAGAATGATACAGATAAACGCAAATAAAAACTGGTGGTGGCATAACGCAATAGCGTGATGTAATCCTATTTATACGTTTATTTTTTTATAAAAATATTTTGAAGGGTTGCTCGTAAAAAAGCAACCTTTTTTTGTTTTGGTACTATGAACTGATCCCAATTTATTGGGAGAGCTCTCATCAACCATTAAAAACACTAAATTAATTGATGAAACAAATACTTAATCACTTATTCGAAAATAAAACCTTTAGCAGAGAGGAAGCTCAGAAAATTCTAACTTCTATTGCTTTGGGCGAATTTAATACTTCGCAAATTGCTGCTTTTATTACTGCTTACGGCATGCGTAATATTACTGTAGAAGAATTACAAGGTTTCCGTGATGCGATGTTAGATTTATGCCTGAAAATAGATTTGTCTAATTACGAGTTGGTAGATCTTTGTGGTACAGGTGGTGATGGGAAAGATACTTTCAATATTTCAACCTTAGCTTCTTTTGTTGTGGCTGGTGCAGGTCATAAAGTGGCTAAACATGGTAATTATGGCGTTTCTTCTGGTTGCGGTTCATCAAACGTGATGGAATATTTGGGCTATACTTTTACCAATGATGAAAGCAAACTAAAACGAAGTTTAGACCAAGCAGGGATTTGTTTTCTGCATGCGCCATTGTTTAACCCGGCGATGAAAACGGTAGCTCCCATTAGAAAAGAATTGGGTGTTAAAACTTTCTTTAATATGTTGGGGCCAATGGTAAATCCGGCGCAGCCGAAAAACCAAATTGTGGGTGTATTTAGTTTAGAGTTAGCCCGTATTTACGCTTACCTTTATCAACAAACTGATAAAAACTATACCATTATACATGCAGTAGATGGTTTTGATGAAGTATCAATGACTTGCGATTTTAAAACCTTCAGTAAAAAAGGAGAGGCTTTAAACAAGATTTCGGACTTTGGTTTTGAGGAGATTAATGAAAAGGATATTCAAGGTGGCGATACTGTAGAATCATCAGCTGAAATTTTCATGAATGTTTTAGATGGAACAGGAACTGATGCGCAAACGAATGTTGTACTGTGTAATGCCGCGTTGGCCATACAAACGATTAAACAAGAGGTGCCTTTTGCAGATTGTTATTACGAAGCAGAAGAATCGCTGATGAGTAAAAAAGCTTTGACAAGCTTTAAAAAATTGATAAATGTTTAACAAACAACGTCGTCATGCTGAACTTGTTTCAGCATCCGCAACACTAAACAGATCCTGAAATAAACAGCGAAGCTCTCTTGAAGGCTAAAAGCAATAAAAACAACTCAAAAATTCAGGGTGACGGATAATTGATATGAAAACAAAACTAAAAGTGTGTGGAATGAGACAAGCGGCAAATATTGCTGCGGTGGCTGAATTGCAACCTGATTATTTGGGTTTTATTTTTTACCAAAAATCCCCACGTTTTATTAGTGAAGTTTCTGCAGAACTGATTAAATATGTGCCATCAATTATTAAAACGACAGGTGTTTTTGTAGATGAGGAGATACAAATTGTAAAACAATACATCATTAAGTACAATTTAAAAGCAGTACAATTACATGGAAAAGAAAGTGCGATTTATTGCCAAGAATTAAAATCCACAGGTGTGGAAGTAATTAAAGCATTTGGTATAGATGAAAACTTTGATTTTTCAAGTTTAGAAAGTTATTTAAACGAAGTTGATTACTTTTTGTTCGATACTCAAACGCACGCTCACGGAGGATCAGGAAAAGTTTTCGATTGGAAATTATTAGAAAAATATCAGTTTAATAAAACTTACTTTTTAAGCGGTGGAATTGATTTAGTGCATATCGAAACATTAAAAAATATAAACGACCCAAGACTTTACGCAATTGATGTGAACAGTAAATTTGAGCTTGAGCCAGGATTGAAAGATGTAGAAAAGTTAAAAGAATTTTTTAAAGAAATGAAATAAATCGTCATATCGAACAAGGCACGAGGAGATATCTGTTCTGGAAGAGCAAACAAACAAAAAGATTTCTCGTCGCTTTGCTCACTCGAAATGACGGTTACATAAATTATAATTATGAGCTATTTTGTAAACGAAAGAGGTTATTATGGAGATTTTGGAGGAGCTTATATCCCCGAAATGTTATATCCAAACGTAGAAGAATTGAGGCAACAATATTTGGGTATTATTAACGAACCTAGCTTTCAAGAAGAGTTTAAAGCTTTATTAAAAGATTATGTAGGTCGTCCTTCGCCTTTGTATTTAGCTAAACGTTTGTCTGCTAAATATGGCGCAAACATCTTTCTTAAAAGGGAAGATTTGAATCATACAGGTGCACATAAAATCAATAACACCATTGGTCAGATTTTATTGGCAGAGCGTTTAGGTAAAAAACGAATCATTGCTGAAACTGGTGCTGGTCAGCATGGTGTAGCAACTGCAACGGTTTGTGCATTACGAGGCTTAGAATGTGTGGTTTACATGGGCGAGGTTGATATCAAACGCCAAGCTCCAAACGTTGCTCGTATGAAAATGCTGGGAGCCAAAGTTGTTCCTGCAACCTCAGGGAGTAAAACACTCAAAGATGCTACTAACGAAGCCATGAGAGATTGGATTAACAACCCAGTTGATACACATTACATTATTGGTTCTGTGGTTGGTCCACACCCTTATCCAGATATGGTTTCTATTTTCCAATCGGTAATTTCTGAAGAAACTAAAAAGCAATTAATTGAACAAACGGGTAAAGATCAACCAGATTATGTATTGGCTTGTGTTGGTGGAGGAAGTAATGCTGCAGGAATGTTCTATCATTTTATTAATGATGAAAACGTAAAACTGATAGCTGTTGAAGCCGCAGGTAAAGGTGTTGATTCAGGTTTATCTGCCGCAACTACCTACTTAGGAAAAGAAGGCGTTTTACATGGAAGCAGAAGTATTTTAATGCAAACACTAGACGGGCAAGTGGTAGAACCACATTCAGTTTCAGCGGGATTAGATTATCCGGGTATTGGTCCGCAACATGCGCATTTATTTAAAACTGGCCGCGGACAATATGTTTCTATTACAGATGATGAATCGCTGGATGCAGGTTTGTTATTAACCCAGTTGGAAGGAATTATTCCGGCAATTGAAAGCGCACATGCTTTGGCTTATCTCGAAAAAATGAAATTTACAAGCAACGAAAATGTGGTGGTTTGTTTATCCGGCAGAGGAGACAAAGATATGGAAACCTATATGAAACACTTTAACCTATAGATTTGAGAAGTTAGATTTGAGATTTGAGACCAGTTAAGGTTCAGCATCTCACATCTCACATCTCATATCTCACTTCTTAAGATATGAACCGATTACAACAACTTTTTCAACATAAAAAGAAAGACATTCTTTCCATCTATTATACAGCAGGTTATCCAAACTTAACTGATACATTGGCAATTGCCGAGGCTTTGGAACAATCTGGAGCAGATTTTTTAGAAATAGGTTTTCCTTATTCAGATCCTGTTGCCGATGGACCAACTATTCAGGCAAGTAGCAAACAATCACTAGATCAGGGTATGACCTTGCAAGTTTTATTCGATCAGCTGAAAGACTTGCGTAAAACAGTTACCATTCCAATTTTATTAATGGGCTATGTAAATCCGGTTTTACAATATGGCGTAGCCGAATTTTGTAAAAAATGCCATGAAGTGGGTGTTGATGGTTGCATTATTCCAGATTTACCGATGTATGAGTATGAAGAATTGTACCACAGCTGTTTTGAGGAACATGGTGTAAGTAATATCTTTTTGGTAACTCCACAAACTTCAGAAGAACGTATCCGTAAAATTGATGGTTTAAGTAATGCATTTATTTACCTATTATCTTCTGCAGCGACTACTGGAAAAAATCTAGATGTATCTTCTGACGCTAGAGCCTATTTTTCTCGTATCAAAGCCATGGAATTGAAAAATCCTTTGATGATTGGTTTTGGAATTTCAGATAAGAAAACATTCGATTCTGCTAACGAATATGCAAGTGGTGCAATTATAGGTAGCGCGTTTGTAAAAGCTTTGACAAATGAAGGTAGTATTGAAGAAAATGTGAAAGGTTTTATGAAGGAGTTTAGGTGGGTGTATTAAATTAACGGTTTAGGTATTGCCGAAGTCGGAGGGTTTTTAGAGCAAAAGTTCAATCGAAGCACTTCAGTCCCACTTTTGGCAATACCAGTTATGCGTCGTATCAATTTTAGTATCCGTCGTATTTTGGTTGAGATACAAATTTTATTTCCGTTTTGCTAAATTTGGTTTTTACAGTTTTTACTTTATCTTCAATAATCGAAGTTTTTTCGACGATATTTTTTAAACCATTTGAAAGCCAATCAGAATTCCAAATTTTAACATTTTTGTCAATTACTTTTTTGCATAATAATTCATCAAATTCTTTTTTAGCGTCTATTGTTAAATACAATCTTTGAAACCAAATCATTATGTATGATGAGTTGGGAATTGAGGAAAAGGAAGAGTGTATTTTCTCTATTAATTGTTTTATTTCCTTTCTATTTTTTATTTTAGATAGCAATAAGCTTAAAATTGCAATTGCCGTAGGTGTAACTCTTGGATTTCTTAAGGCAATTTGAGTAACTAAACTTATTAATGTAAGATAATCGTAATCTACTTTTTCTGATTTTTCTAAAATTTTCAAGAAATCTCTAAGCTCAGTATCAATTGTTCCCGAATTAGGATAATTTTCAGATAAAAAATACAATTGTAATAACCATTTCTGTTTATTTCCTGCAATCCTTTTGTTAGCAATCCAAAATCTTTTGTCTGATTTTATGGAATTTTTAATAATATCATTAGAAGATGACGTTTTTTCAGGGTTAATCTTTAAACCAAGGTCTGATAAGATTTCAGATAAGTATTTAGCAATTTCGTCTGCTAATAAAGAATTATTTGTGAATATTCTATAATCATCCCTATAACGAAGAATTTTATAATCTTCAATTTTTTGCTCGTTTAATTTTTTAGAAAGAAGTAAATCTACGTATCCCAAAACAATCTCTGCTATAAAGTCCATCAAAGTACTTCCTTGTGGTATTCCATTTGTCTGACCATAACTCATATCTTGGAGATTATTGTCTATAATGGTTCCGATAATATCTTTGTTTCTATTTTCCTTCTTTTTAGCAAACGGTTTTGTGTGTAATGCCCAAGGAATTGAATGGGTGTAAATTGAACTATAGCAATCAGTAATATCAGTATGAATGGCAAATTTATATTCTAAAGATAATTGTAAAGATTTTTGTTCAACAAGTTTCCACCAAGTTAAAATTTGTTCTTGTTTGTCCTTTTTATCCGCTTTTTCAGAAATTACTGGTAAACTATGACATTCAATTTTAGAATTCGATTGAAATTTTTTAAACCTTTCAATAATCAATTTCCAATTTTCTTTAGTGGTTATATGATTGACTAAATTAACATAAATAACAGGATGTACTAACTGAAATGGCCTCCAAGCATATTTGCCATCTTTATTTGTGATAATTTTATGATTTACATTCTCAAATTCTCTTGGTGAAGAGGCTCTGAAACCTTTTAAATCTTTATTCGATAATTTTTTTTCAATCTTCTCAATTACGTTTTGAAAGTTAAAATATTGCGGCAAATCTATATTCGAATAAGATTCTTTTTTCAATAGAAATTCTTTAGCTCGTAAATTACTTAAATCTAGAATTGTCTTCATTTAGCGTCCTTTGGGTGGTATTATATATAACGTTTCGGGGCTTGCAGAAGGCGGGGATTTTAGCGCAAAAGTTCAATAGAAATATTACCATTGAACCTTGCATTGATATCCAATCGAAGCGCTTTAGCCCCCATTTTAGCAAACCCTTGTTAGCAGCAATACATTTTAGTGATGGTAGTTGGGTTCGAACCAACAACGTTCCTTGGAAAATATTCTGAACAAAACACTTTCCAAGGGAGTGCTTTAACCAATTAAGCTATACCATCTCTTGAAAATCATATTCAGTTGGTTTAAAACCGTACTCCGTTTTACAAAACCCTAAAAATTTTCGTTTGTTTCTTTCGTCAATCAAACTAAAATTTTTATACCTATTGATACTCTTAAACTCAACAAACACCTCATTAATAAGAAATTCTGGTAATTTAAAACTTTTCAAAATGATTATGTCAAGATAATTTGAAATTCCACGAAAGATGTTCAATACATCAATAAGAATGTTATAGGTAATTTGATTAGCATTTTCATTGTTCGAAAAATCAATTCCTTGTAGATTTTTTGGCAATATATCATTCCAAAAAGCATTCAATTCAGTCCCATTTTTATTTATTATCTCTCGTAAAGATCGACTAATATTGGTAGAGTTTTGGTGAATTAACCGATTTCGTTTGAGTCTAATGTAGTCTAACGTCTGTAAATAACTGTCTTCTAGATTTTCTTGTTTGATATTAAGTCTATTTAGAACTTTCAGCACAAGAATATCATCATTTTCAAATTTTCCTTCATTCAGTTCAGGAAGTGAATTGCCTATTTTTTTAGCTACAGAATAGATTTCGTTCAGGTAATTCTCGAATGAAGAGTAAATAAGTGTAAAAATGCCATTAAGAAGCGTTTCATTCGTTTTTTTATGCTCGTCACTTAGTTTTGACAGCTCTATGTTATGCTTTTTAGAAAATCTATTATGTTTAAAAATATCAGATGTCAACTTATTTTTATTGTCAGAAATAGCTTGACTATAATCTAATTCAAACTGAGTCCACACAAAAAAATAATGTGTAAAAGAGTTGTTTAGGTCTGATAATTCTTGTAATAGAATTTTTAGCTGTCTGGTCTTCATTGTATTGCTGCCAACTCGCGGCTTTGCGATGCCTACCCGAGTATAAACTAATATACACGTTTAATATCCGATTATTAAATAAATTAGATCGAAAAAAATCACTTTACATTGCTACACCAAATCTTAAATCCTCAACTCATATCTACTAACTTGGTAATTAAACCATCATGAAATTGAAAAACAGATTTACCTTTCAGTTCAATTTGGTCGCCATCTTTTAAGCCGTTTGGTAGTTCTACAGCAACAATTCCTGTGTAATGAATATCAACTTCAACATGATTATCTCCATAAATAATGGCTGTAATTTCTTGATGCCTCACTTTAAAAATGTTAGCAGCTTTTTCGGCTTGAGCTTTAAAAGCATCAATCCCATTTAAGGCAAGATTGGGCTCTCCTTTGTCAATATTTATAAACTCAATTTCTGGATGTAGATGGATACACATTGCATCTAAATCAAAACTGTTATAGGCAGAGATGTAGTTTTTAATAATTTCTTCTTTGTTGTGCGGCTCCATAATTAATTGGTATAAGCTAAAATAAGATTTTATTGCTAATTTTTCATTACTGACAATACGGGTCTCCTGCTGTACAGGGTACTTTAATTGCATGAAGTTCTAAGTCATCAACCTTGCCATCATTGTCGAAATCTAATTTGATCGAGACATCAAAATTGGTCTCATTTAAACGTATAATATCATAGGTAATTACTTGTGTGCCAAAATTTAGCAGCAATTTCCTGCCTTTAATTTTCCAATCCATGCCAGTTGAGGAAATAGCACAGTTACCAGTTGGAGTGATATATATAATTTCTGTATAGTCATACTCTTGACCAGGTCTGTTTACAAAGTAGAATCTATCTTTACCACAGCGTTCAGTATGTTCATAATTATATAAGATGCCATTTAGCTTTACTTTATCGTACACCCATTGCCCAATTATTAAGCTTTCCTTATAGATAACAGGTTCTTCTTCTATCTTAATGGTGTTTTCTTTTTTACAACCGTAGGCAATGCATAAGAGTATTGCCAAACCAAAAAAATAGGTTTTAATCGCTAATGATTTTTGCATTATTTCACCTTGTATTCAATTATTGATTGTTCTTCCACTCAAATTTAGTGAGAATAAACCAATAATGAGGGATATCTTGATAGGCAAAAACCTCTTTTAGCTGAAATCCACATTTTAATAAAATGTTTTTAGAACCTATATTTTCTACATCGCAAATAGCAAATACTTCATTTAGTTTAAGTGTCTCAAATCCAAATTTCAGACAGGCTTTTGCAGTTTCGGTTGCAATTCCCTGCCCCCAATATTTCTCTAATAAACGATACCCCAAGTCGTGGTAGTGTGTGCTACCATTTACAATGTCTGTAATGTATTTAAAGCCAGTCCAGCCCACAAAATTATTTGTACTTTTTTCGATAATTGCCCATCTTCCAATTCCTAGTTGTTGGTATTGATTCTGGATAGATAGAATTATATTATCGGCTTCTGCTTTTGTTTTAATAGGCTTGTTCCCCAAATAATTATGCACTTTAGGATTACTATCTAGTTCAAAAATGCCCATTACATCTGCTTCAACCAACGGTCTAATCATAAAGCGTTCAGTTTCGATCATAGGTTTATACATTTTTACTTCTTAATGAGCTCAAATAAAAAAAGCCAATCAAACCAGATAAAACTGAAGCGCAAAGTATAGCAAACTTGGCCTCTATAATATGGAAAGAATCGCTGAATGAAAGTAATGATATAAAAATAGACATCGTAAAACCGATACCGGCAAGCATACCTACACCAATAATATGTTTCCAATTTGCTCCCGAGGGAAGTTTGGCCAAATTAATTTTAACCGCAAACCAAGAGAATAAGGTAACGCCTAAAGTTTTACCTAAAAACAGGCCTAAAATTATTCCAAATCCCAAGGGAGAAACCAACCCCCTAATCATTTCTTTCTGGAAAGTAATATTGGTATTTGCCAAGGCAAAAATTGGCATTATTATAAAATTTACGGGAACGGTAAGAAAGTGTTCCAGCTTTTCTAATGGTGATTCGATGGCTGTGTTATTAGTGGGAATGGTAAACGCCAACAGAACCCCCGCAATTGTTGCATGTATGCCAGAGTGATGCACAAAATACCAAAGCAACAAACCAGGAATTAAATAAAACCAAAGCGATTTAATTTTAAAGTAATTAAGTGCTAAAAGCAAAGTAAAAATACCACCAGCCATCAATAAATAATTCCAATGGATTTGTGCGGTATAAAATATGGCGATAACTAATATGGCTCCTAAATCATCGGCAATTGCTAAGGCAGCTAAAAATATTTTCAAAGATGCAGGTACACTTTTTCCTAATAATGCAATAATTGCCAATGCAAAAGCAATATCTGTAGCCATCGGTATTCCCCAACCCAAAGCAGTTTCTTGCCCTTTATTAAAGAAAAAATAAATTAAGGCAGGGATAATCATGCCACCTAGTGCAGCTAGAACAGGTAGTGAAGCCTTTTTTAAGGTAGATAATTCTCCTTCAAGTAATTCGCGTTTAATTTCTAAACCAACTAAAAGAAAGAAAATAGCCATTAATCCATCGTTAATCCAAGCAGAAATGGTATAATTTATAGGGTTAAATCCAACAGTTCTATTTAAAAAATTCGAAAAATTACCTCCTTGACTAGAATTTGCTATAATTAAAGAAATGATTACACAGATTAATAAAATTATCCCACCTATTTTTCCAGACTGAAAAAACTTTTGAAATATAGTTAGGTTGACTTTTTTTAACATACACAAAACTAATTAAGTATTGTTTAGATGACATCTTGAAATCTACTCCTGAAATAGACTATAGAAAATCTTCCAAGTTCCCTTTTCCTTCACGAATAATTTCAAAATCACCAGAAGTGCAATCCACAACCGTAGAAGCTTCATTGTCGCCATAACCGCCATCAATAACTGCATCTACCAACTCTTGGTATTTTTCGTAAATCAATTCAGGGTCGGTAGAATATTCGATCAATTCATCATCATCTTTAATAGAAGTAGAGATAATTGGATTGCCCAATGCTTCTACAATTGCTCTTGCAATGGTATTGTCTGGCACACGAATACCAACTGTTTTTTTATTAGAACTTAACAGTTTCGGGACATTATTATTCGCATTAAAAATAAAAGTAAATGGACCCGGTAAAGCTTTTTTCAGGACACGGAAAACAGTAGTGTCAATTGGTTTGATAAAATCAGATATATGCCTCAAATCAGAACAAATGAAAGAGAAATTTGCCTTTTCGGGTTTAATTCCACGAATTCTACATATTCTTTCAATTGCTTTTTGGTTGGTAATATCACAGCCCAAGCCATACACCGTATCTGTAGGATAGATAATTAGTCCTCCTTTTTTTAAAATTTCAACAGCTTGCTCAATAGCTCTGGGATTTGGGTTTTCTGGATAGATCTTAATTAGCATACTCAAAAATAACAAAATTAGCTTCCAGTTGTTTATCAATACTAGATTATAATGAATATAATTAACGATTAGTACACGCTAGTCACAACCAATTTGTTTATTTTTGAGTAAACCAGATCCAAGGCTGAACTTAAAAATCTTTAGTTTATGAGAAAAGCATTCGTAGCCATTGCCGCATTTTTAGTTGCCCTAACCATTATGTTAGGTTTGTATCATCCATTTTTATGGTGGACATTTATTTTCACTGGTCCATTTGTATTGTTGGGAATTTATGATTTATATCAACCCAAACACAGTATCGTAAGAAACTACCCAGTATTTGGTCGTTTGCGCTATTTTATGGAAGAATTGAGGCCAAAAGTTTATCAATATTTTGTAGAAAGTGATACCAACGGTAAGCCATTTAGCCGTTTAAATAGGTCTTTAATTTATCAAAGAGCCAAAAAGGATAATGATACCATTCCATTTGGAACGCAGTTAGATGTTTACGAAAATGGATACGAATGGTTAAGCCATTCAATTGCCGCCATTAGTCACCATGAGCTGGATGTAAATCCTCGTGTTATGGTTGGCGGACCAGATTGTAAACAGCCTTATGCGGCAAGTATTTACAATATTTCTGCAATGAGTTTTGGTTCATTGAGCCAAAATGCAATTTTAGCCTTAAACGGTGGCGCAAAAATGGGTGGTTTTGCGCACAATACCGGCGAAGGTGGTATAAGCGATTACCATAGCGGTCCGGGTGGCGATTTGATTTGGCAAATAGGTACAGGATATTTTGGATGCCGTAATGAAGATGGTACTTTTAATCCTGTTGCGTTTGGAGAACGCTCTAAGCAAGAAAATGTAAAGATGATTGAAATCAAATTGTCTCAGGGTGCCAAACCTGGGCATGGTGGTATGTTGCCAGCCAAAAAGGTTACTCCAGAAGTGGCACGGATTCGTTTGGTAAAAGAAGGTTTCGATGTAAATTCTCCACCAGCTCACTCTGCATTTGCTACACCAATAGAAATGATCAACTTTGTTAAACAACTAAGAGAATTATCTGATGGTAAGCCAGTTGGGATTAAACTTTGTATTGGTCGCCGTACCGAATTTTTGGCCATTTGTAAAGCGATGGTAGCAACTGGTATCTATGTAGATTTTATTACTGTTGATGGGGGAGAAGGTGGCACAGGTGCTGCTCCCCAAGAGTTTTCGAATGCGGTTGGTATGCCATTAAGAGAGGGCGTTGCCTTTGTGTATGATATTTTAAGTGGTTTTGGATTAAAAAAGCACATTAAAATCATTGCTTCTGGCAAAGTTTCATCTGGTTTCGATTTGGTTAAAAATATTGCTTTAGGTGCCGATTTATGTAATTCTGCCCGCGGAATGATGTTTGCCTTAGGCTGTATTCAGGCACTAGAATGTAATAGCAATACTTGCCCAACTGGTGTAGCTACACAAGACCAAAGCTTGATGAAAGGTTTGGTTGTAGAAGATAAAACCGTTCGTGTGTTCAATTTCCATCGTTTAACTGTGCAAAGTGCAGTAGAGTTATTAGGTGCGGCAGGTTTGCGCCATCCTTGGCAATTAACCCGGGCTTACATCAATCGTAGAATTGGGCAAAATGTAATGCAATCTTACATGGAAACTTTTCCTTACATTCCAGAAGGTAGTTTGTTAAACACGCCATATCCGTCTCAGTACGAATTGGCCATGGCTTTAAGCACCGCAGAAAGTTTTGCACCAACCGATTATAGAGTATCAGCAGTAGATTACCAGACAGCAAGTTCTAATAATTAAATGCAATCTTTCATCCTGAGCCAGTCGAAGGACTAAGTGATTTTTTTGAAAAGCAAGAAACTGCAACTATTAAAGTCATTCCCGCTTTCCCTTGTAGCCATTACCAATGAAGAATTGGTAATGGGCTGTCAGTTCAATCGGGTTTAAAAGGAAAAACCTGTGTAAGAAACAAAGTATTAAGAGACTGGCCTATTAGCACTATACATCTTTTATAGTAGCAAAGACCTTATTCTTTAAACGGGATAGCAACGGAAATACTTTTTGTGTCATCCTGAGCGTAGTCGAAGGACGCAAAAAGATTGTAGTGTATAGCCCGACTAACATTGATAGCAACCAAGATATTGCTTTTCAAAAAAAACTCAAGAGTTTAAAGGACTTTTTTACAGATGCTGAAATAAATCCGATACCTATCGGATCAGATGACGGTTTGCTAAATAAAAAAGTCGCTTAACATTTCTACTAAGCGACCTTCTAATTATTTAAATCTTCACGACTTTCGACTCCCCGTCTTCCCAACTTTCGGACTAGATTAAAACTCAGCGCTTTTCGGGAACCTTGGGAAAGCAATTACATCTCTAATATTGGTCATTCCGGTTACGAACAATACCAAACGCTCAAAACCTAAACCAAAACCAGCATGTGGTGCAGAACCGAAACGGCGAGTATCTAAATACCACCACAACTCATCCTGTGGAATATTCATTTCTTCCATGCGTTTGGTTAGCATATCCATACGCTCTTCACGTTGCGAACCACCAATCATCTCCCCAATGCCTGGGAAAAGAATATCCATCGCCGCAACCGTTTTACCATCATCGTTCATACGCATGTAAAACGATTTGATGTCTTTCGGGTAATCAGTTAAAATTACTGGTTTTTTAAAGTGTTTCTCTACCAAATAACGCTCATGTTCTGATTGTAAATCTGCTCCCCACTCATCAATTAAGTATTTAAATTGTTTTTTCTGATTAGGTTTAGAGTGTTTTAATATCTGTATCGCCTCCGTGTAGGTTAAACGTTGAAACTCATTATCCAAACAGAAGTTTAATTTATCTACCAATGATAATTCGCTTCTTTCTTGCTGCGGTTTGGTTTTTTCTTCTTCTAATAAACGATCGTTTAAAAAAGCAATTTCATCCTTGCAGTTTTCTAGCGCATAACTGATTACATATTTCATCATGTCTTCAGCCAACTGCATGTTGTTTTCTAAATCGGCAAACGCAACTTCAGGCTCAATCATCCAAAACTCGGCCAAGTGACGAGTGGTATTAGAGTTCTCTGCTCTAAACGTTGGTCCGAAAGTATAAATCTGACCGAAAGCCATTGCTGCTAATTCACCTTCTAGCTGACCAGAAACAGTTAAATTGGTAGCACGACCAAAAAAGTCTTCAGAAAAATCTACTTTACCATCATCAGTACGAGGCGTTTTATCGAAATCTAAAGTGGTTACCTTAAACATTTCGCCTGCACCTTCAGCATCACTTGCCGTAATTACAGGTGTGTGCATGTAAACAAATCCACGCTCGTTATAAAATTGGTGTATCGCAAAAGCCAAAGCATGGCGGATTTTAAATACGGCATTAAATGTATTGGTACGGAAACGCAAATGCGCTTTCTCTCTCAAAAACTCTAAACTATGTTTTTTAGGTTGTAATGGATATTCCTCAGCATTACTATCGCCTAAAATTTCTATAGATTTCGCTTTAATGTCAACTTTTTGTCCTTTACCTAAAGATTCAACTAAAGTTCCGTTTACAGCAATAGCAGCACCAGTGGTAATTCTTTTCAATAATTCTTCTGGCGTATTGGCAAAATCTACTACAATTTGAATATTGCCCATGCATGAGCCATCATTTAATGCGATAAACTGATTGTTACGGAAAGTACGTACCCAACCCATTACTTTTACTTCTGTATTAAATGCTGTAGAATCCAGCAGGTCTTTTATTTTTTCTCTTTGTATCATTGCTCAATAGCTTTTATAAGGGGGTCAAAAATAAGTATTTAAACCTAAAAAGACGTATTTGAACGATTAACTTTTGTGAAAAAATAATTTTTCTTTGAGGTTAATATCGTTAAGTTTGTTTTCCCTTAAATAAACTATTGTATTTGTGTTAGCGCTCCGAAAACGATTAAACGGTAAAGAACTTATCGGTGATCCTAAAGCATTTTCGTTACAAGAAAGAATTTTTAATACTTTTTGTATCATTGCTTTTATTACGATGTGCTTTGAAGTGCCTTTTAACTTCGCAATTGGGCTTATTGTACCTGCTTCACTTTGTATTTTTGGAGTTTTTATCTCTGCATTTCTATATTACCTTTCTAGATATAGAAGGAAATCCTCATTAGGTATAATGATATTCAGTATTGCTTGTAATATCACATTCGGAATTAACTATTTCTACAATTCTGGAGTTTTTGGGCCTAATTTGTTGCTATTTACCTTGGCGTTTTTGTTAATCATAGCCATTGTTCCTAAATCTCAGTTTAAATATTGGTTGCCCATCAATATAACCTTGGTGTTAGGGATTTTAGTTGTAGAATATTTTAATCCGAATTTGGCACCCAATGTATATATTACCGAAGCTAGTAAATTCATTGATTTTGGTATCACCTACATGGTTGTTGCTGTGCTTACCTATTTCGCCATAAGTTACATCAGAAAAAACTACGATTATGAAAAATCGACAGTTGTTGAGAAAAATAGAGCTATTGAACAGCAAAACGCACGAATTTTGCAGCAAAATGATGAGTTGGAAAGGTTAAATAGCGAAAAAGATAAACTCTTTTCCATAGTTACCCACGATATTAGAACTCCATTAGGTTCTATACAAACTTATTTAGAACTATTAACCGAAGCTGATCTTAATAATGCCGAACGACTTCATCTAAAACAGCAATTGCTTCAAATAACGAGAGATACCTCGGATATGTTAACCAATGTTTTATCATGGTCTAAATCCCAAATGGAAGGAACGCGTGTAGAATTAATTAATCTAAATATTAAAAATGCTTTTAATTCGGGTTTATCTATAGAAAAAAATATTGCCATAAGAAAAGGCATAGCGCTTGAAATAATTGCACAAGATGATTTGGAAATTATAGCCGATCAAAATATGTTCCAATTGGTGCTGAGGAATTTAGTGAGTAACGCAATTAAATTTACAGAAGTTGGTGGTAAAATTAACGTCAGTGCATTGGTTAAGGATGCAAAATGCATGGTCATGATTAAAGATAATGGATTGGGTATAGATCCAAAGCAGCGTAATAAGCTTTTTAAGCTAAAGGCATCATCTACTTATGGAACCAATAACGAAAAGGGCATAGGTTTAGGGCTGCTCTTATGCAAAGAATTTACAGATTTGCAAGGTGGCGAAATTTGGTTTGAAAGTAATCTAGACAAAGGCTCCACTTTTTTCTTGTCGTTTAACTTAGCAACTAATGAATTGGTAGCGAAATAAAGAAAGAAGTTCCTTTATTTTTTCCTTCGCTTTCTGCCCATACTTTACCATTATGAAGTTCTATAAGCATTTTAACAATAGATAAACCTAAACCATTAGAATGTTCTTTGCCAGTTGGAATGGCACTCAACTTAGCGAATTTTGTAAACAACTTATTTTTGTCTTCTTCTAGCAAGCCCTGTCCTTGATCTTTAAATTCGATAGTAAGTTCTGTTTCGGTTGTGCTTAAGTGGATAGCTACTTCGGTATTAGCATGTGAATACTTAAGTGCATTGCTCAATAAATTTTCAAAAGCCTCTTGCATCCTTAAAGCATCTGCCAAAATTATTGATGAGCAATTACAATATATGTTTACAGTTTGTTGTTTTTGTAGAGCAATTAATTCGAAATTTCGTTTAACCAGCTCCAATACATCCACGATATCTATTTCGCTTGCATTTAGCCTAAAGCCGGCATTTTCACTTTGCGAAAGATCTAACAGGTTATTTAAGCTATTTAATACGCTTACAGCAGATCTTTTAATTCTTTCGGCAAAATCTGTTACTATTTTAGGATCATCAGCTTTTTTCTTTATCAATTCTGCCGAGAGTGAAATTGTAGTATTTGGGTTTTTTAAATCATGAACAATTCTGTTCATCATATCTGTTTGTGTTCGTATAGCTTTACGAGTAGCTAATCTAAGCTCTAATTCATCCATTGCAATGGCTGATAAAGTTTCGAGCATTTCAAGCTGTTTTTTAGTCACTTCTTTTGGTTCAATGTCTAAAACACAAACTGTACCTAATTGCAAGCCCTCTATAGTCTTTAAAGGAGCACCTGCATAAAACCTTACGCCATTTTCCATCAATACAAAAGGGTTATCGGCCAATTCTGGTACTTCGAGCATATTCTCGAATAAAGTAACATCATTATTTAAAATTGCTATAGAGCAGAAACTATCTTTTCTATCAACCTCTGTTGCTTTTAAGGGACTTATATTAGTTTTAAAAAACACACGTTCTTCATCCACAAAGGTAACCTGGGCAATAGGGGTATTAAATATTTGTGCAGCAAGTATAGCTATCTTATTAAAAGTATCTTCTTCAGGCGTATCTAGTATATCATAGGCACGTAGTTTGTTAATCCGCACAGCATCATGTTTTGGGATTAGCGATGGTGGTATCTGAGAGTTATTCATCAATAAAATATCTTTTAGCATTCAAATATAAGTTAATACCTCGACTTATTAGTTTTAAGTTAAATCGAACAAAAAATTAAAATATTAGTTCTTTTTATTTTAAATTCTAATTTTTGGTGTATATTTTTCGATTTATATGCTTTTAATGTGCTTTTTTTAAAATAATTGACTTGTTTTTTAGTATAATTCATTAAAAAATTAAATTTTGCATCTTTTTAACATAGTTATTTTTGAGTAAATTGTTAAAAAACTATATTTTAATCTTAAAATTTAGTTTTATATTGAAATAAAATCAATAATTATTAATTTTTTATGGTGATTTTCAATAAAAAGTATTTATATTTGTCGTGTTCATACAAAAAGTACATTTATATTTGGTTTGATTAAAGCTCTGGTTGGATGGCCAGAGCTTTTTCATTTAACTTATGAGGTTTCCATTTAATTATTATTCTTTAAAGGAGTGCTTTTGATTATTTAGACTAAACTAAACCTAAACCATAAAAAGAAAGACCAGCTCGATTTTCGGCTGGTCTTTTCGATTCTTACTAATAATATTGAACCTGAAAAAATTTACAATATAAAGTAACTATCTGCTCAATTAATTTTTAATTGGTATTTATGAGGCAAAAAAAAACAGCCGAATTATTCGGCTGTTTTTTTTGCTCTTTATATAAGTTTAAGCTAATACTTTAGTCACTAAATCAGCAGCCTCTTTTAATGCGATTGCAGAATATACTTTTAATCCTGAGTCGTCAATCAATTGTTTTGCTTCAACAGCATTAGTACCTTGTAAACGGCAAATGATAGGAACTGGAACATTACCAATTTCTTTGTAGGCATCGATTACACCTTGTGCAACTCTATCACAACGTACAATACCACCAAAAATATTAATGAAAATTGCCTTTACGTTCGGATCTTTTAAAATGATGTTAAAACCAGCTTTAACAGTAGTTGCATTTGCAGTTCCACCAACGTCTAAGAAGTTAGCAGGCTCGCCACCAGCAATTTTAATGATATCCATTGTAGCCATTGCTAAACCAGCACCGTTAACCATACAGCCAACATTACCGTCTAATTTAACATAGTTCAAGTTGCTTTCGCTAGCTTCAACATCAGTTGGATCTTCTTCCAGTTTATCACGCATCGCTGCATAATCCGGGTGACGGAACAAAGCGTTCTCATCTAAATCAACCTTAGCATCAACAGCTATAATTTTATCATCGCTAGTTTTTAAAACCGGATTAATTTCGAACATCGAAGAATCTGTAGCGTCGTAAGCTTTGTAAAGCGCAGTGATAAATTTCACCATTTCTTTATGTGCAACACCGCTTAAACCTAAATTGAAAGCAATTTTACGAGCTTGAAAACCTTGTAAGCCAACTTTAGGATCAATTTCTTCTTTGAAAATTAAATGAGGTGTGTGTTCTGCAACTTCTTCTATATCCATACCGCCTTCAGTACTATACATAATAATGTTAGTTCCGTTGGCACGGTTTAACAAAACAGAAACGTAAAATTCTTTAGTTTCAGAAGCACCTGGATAATACACATCCTGAGCAACTAAAATTTTATGAACTTTTTTACCTTCAGCACCAGTTTGTGGTGTAACCAATTGCATACCTAAAATGTCAGTAGCACGTTGTTTAACCTCATCTAAGTTTTTAGCAAGCTTAACGCCTCCGCCTTTACCTCTACCACCAGCATGTACTTGTGCTTTAATCACAACCCAGTCAGAGTTATAGTCAGTTTTCATTTGCTTAGCCGCTTCTACAGCCTGATCAACAGTTTCAGCTACAATGCCTTCTTGTATGGCAACGCCAAAACTCTTTAAAATTTGTTTACCTTGATATTCGTGGATATTCATCTGTTCAAAAATTTGCTCAAATCTACAATTTCAAAACCTTTATACAAAGCCAAAAATCAATTAAAATGGAAACAATTCGCTTTAATTAGAAAACACACAAAATTGTGACTCAGAATTGAAGTTTTTCTATTTGAAAAGCAGGGACAGCAGCTCTTCTTAACATTAGTTCCCGTTTTTCGTTTCAATCTTTTTGTGCCAGCTGCGCTTGGCTCTACAAAAAGGTTTTACACTACAACCGGGTTTAGCAAACTTAGGTCTGCGTAAGAAATAATATAACTGTCTTGCAATTCTTAAATTGCATTTTATTTTTTTTTAACCCTGCAATCTTAAATAGTAGCATTAGTCCTGGTTAGCTAAACGGGATAGCAGTGGAAATCCTTTTGCCAAACCCTTTCTTCAAGGGTTTGGTGTAAAAGATTGTAGCGGATAGCCCGACTAGCAATTAATCATATCACTGTATTTGCTTTTCTAATTCTACTTTTTGTTAGTAAAATACAAATAAGTCTGCCAATCTCTATAATTCCATGATAACCAGGTTGGGCTTTCCCATCTTTCTTTAAACCTTTCAACTCTATTGTCAATATCATCGTTAAAATAGTCTAAAGCTTTTTTCTTCTTTTCTATAGTTTCCTGAGCTTTATCTACAGGCAGGGGTTTAACTACAGCAATACTATCATTTGCGCTTGGGGCTGTAGCCGAAACGGTATCGATCACTACTTCAGTTTCTACAATGTTGGCGTAGTTCGATTTTGAAACATAGTTGCTAAGCATGGTCCTATTTTTAACAATTATAGGTAGCGTTTTATCAGACATTTTCATCAAATGATCTAAGTCTAATGCAATTTTATCTCTGTTATTAATGTTGTAGTTCACAATAAAAACATCCCAATTTACCATGCCAAATACTAACAATAAGATATACCAGATCTGTCCGTTAACTTTCACTAAAAAGAATAAAGTTTTTTGCTGAGCTACCTTAATGTAAACTGTAAACAAACCAATTAAACATAAGGTTAAAAACACCAATACGCCAATTCTTTTATAGGTTAAGCCGCTTAAATTAATGTAATGATAATCTCTAATGAGTACAGAGAAAACTAAAAAGGTATTTTGAATAATCCAGGCGTAAGCCAATATTTTTAACGTTTTGTTTTTGCTGAAAAAGTTTAAATTACCGCTAAAGAAATATAAGATAACCAACATGGCCATCATGATGCTAAATATTAGCGAATTAGCGCCTTCGTGTAATTGTGTAGAAAGATAGGTATCATCAAAAGAACTTACATTGCCTATCCATAACGTGGTAAAATCTATAATGTTTAGAGCCAACAACAGCAAGTTCAATGCAAGAAAAGAGATAATGCCGATAATGTATTCGGTTTTTAATGCCATTTTCCTTTTTAGCAGATTGCCCAAAAAAAGTTGAGATAACTCGCTCATAAAAGATACTCTTTTGTTGTTTTTCCTTTTGCGTATCAATTTTTCTTGCAGTGTCAATTCAGCTTTTTCTACATCTTTGTTAGCGAAAGAAATGATGATGCCAGCAGTTAGTAATATGCCAAAAATGGTATGCATTAAACGAGCAAAGCTTACATCAGAAAAGAAGAAATAGAAAACTTTCTCTAATAAATCTAAAATGGCGGTTACACCCTGTCCTAAGTATTTAGCAAAAACTGGACTTGCAGCACTATACAAACCACTAAAAACCAATAATACAAAGAAGGGTATAATGATGTATTTTATTGGTTTTAACAATGGTTTAATGGATAGCTTGCCAAAACGAGTATTGATTATTTTTTTAAATAGATTAAATGGAGCAGTTACCATTTGCATAATGGCAACTAAAAAAGCTGCAAAAATGCTTCTGAGCTGCTGTGCATGTACAATCCCAATAAATATGGCTAAACTAATGTACCAAGCAATAATTGTTAACTCTGATTGATTAAAGACAACCAATAGGCCAGCAAATAGATGGCAGGCACTAACAATGAGCATATTCTTGCTTTTTGGTATTTCCTTGTCTACCAATAAGATTACTAGTAAGAATATAGAATAGAGTAGGAGGTTAATACCATGCTCCTCCATCCAAAAAAGAAAGTTGAAAAGTATGCCGCCTACTAAAATGGCTAACAGCTGGAAATCGATTTGTTTTTTCATTGTCTTTGAGATTAATATGTGCATTGCTTAAGGTTTAACTACCTGCAAATGGCGACCCGAATATGCCTACCGCAAGCTCTGCCCAAACCAAAAAAAGGATCAATAAAATAATTAAGGTAAATGCAAGTTTTAATTGAGCCGATTTTACTTTTCTGGTTACGATTTCTATGCACATGCCAGTTATAAATAAAAGAGCACCCATAACAATGAAATCGGGTAAATCCCAATTGACCTCGTTTGTAAATTGCATGGCTACTAATGGAATGCATAAGATGGCGAGTACTACGCCTAAAACGATACTTAACCTTTGTACTACGTTTGTTTTTGATGTTGTTTCTGTGTTCATGATTTTTATTTTTAATTAATGTAAAGTGCTTTGTTTTTCAAAGTGATTGGGTAAAAAAAAAACTAAATTCCTCTGATCATTTTTTCTAAAGCATCTAAATGTGCCTTAAAAGATTGTTTACCTAATTCTGTAATGATGTATGTCGTATTTGTTTTTTTACCAATAAAGGCCTTTTGTACTTTTAAATATTCGGCCTGTTCTAATGTGTTTAAATGAGACGCCAGGTTGCCATCTGTTAGCTCGAGCATTTGCTTTAATTCGTTAAAGCTTACGCTATCATTTACTATAAGAATAGACATTACACCAAGCCTAATCCGACTGTCGAATATTTTATTTAGGGCTTCAATAGGGTTAATCATTATTTAGTCCTTTCGTATTTAAAATACATGATTAATCCGTAAAAAATATGAAGAATCCCAAAGCCAAAAGCCCAAAAATATAATCCGTAGCCAATATTAAATAAAGCAATAATACCCAACACAACTTCACAAATGCCTAAAAAACGGATATCGGTATAAGTATATTTACTTGCGTTAATTAATGCCAAACCATAAAATATTAGACAAGATGGTGCAATCAATCCATAACTATTTGCATGGTTAAACAGCAGCGCAATAATGAAAATGCCGCCTGTAGCTAAAGGTATAGCTAGATTAATAAAAAGTGTTTTAGCAGTTTTGTCCCAAATGGGCAAATTCTTTTTCCTACTTTGGCGGTACGTGAAAACCAAGCCACCTGCCAATGCGATCAATAATACACTGATGGCAATTTTTACTAAATTAAACTCAATATCTAATTCTGCATCTACCCCAACACCATAATTGCCATTAACATAGCTGTTAAGTTCTTTATAAGCCAAATAAGCACCAACTAAAGCTACTAATCCAGCAAAAACACCAGATAACCCACTTAGTGAGATAAATCTTGAAGAGCGATCCATCATTTTTCTGATATCGCTCAAAGCATTAAGTTGTTCTTCTTGATTAGTCATAATTAAAAGTACTTTGTTTTTCAAAGTTATATAAGAATATTGAAATTGCAAATTTATTTTGAATAAAAATTGTTACTTATTGTTGTATTGCTTTAATGCTGATGGTTTTCTGAATAATTTAACAAATTAACAATGTAGCAATTTAACAATTGTGTAACTTTGTAAAATGCTAAAAGCAACAGGAATAAAAAAAGCTTACGGAAGTTTACCGATTTTAAAAGGTGTAGATTTTGAAGTTGCAAAAGGAGAAATAGTTAGTATAATTGGTGCTTCTGGTGCAGGTAAAAGTACATTGTTGCATATTTTGGGTAGTTTAGACAAACCAGATGAAGGCACTGTTATCTTAAAAGACACTGCAATAAGTAAATTGTCTGGAGAATTATTAAGTGTATTTAGAAATCATAATATTGGTTTTGTCTTCCAATTCCATCATTTATTACCAGAATTTACGGCTTTAGAAAACATTTGTATACCTGCTTACATTGCTAAAAAAAGCAAAAAAGATGCAGAAAAAAAGGCATTTGAATTACTAGATCTTTTCGGATTAAGAGATCGAGCACATCATAAACCTAATCAACTTTCTGGGGGCGAACAGCAGCGTATTGCAGTTGCCAGAGCATTGGTTAACGAACCTGCAATAGTTCTGGCAGACGAACCTTCTGGTAATCTAGATTCGGCGAATGCCAGTGCATTGCATCAACTGCTTATTAGTTTGAGAGATAATTACAATCAAACCTTTGTAATTGTAACCCATAACGAAGATTTGGCAAAAATTAGCAATCGTGTTGTTACTATGAAAGATGGGTTGATCGTATAGCATATCATTTTTTGCTTCGATCGTATCATGGGTTCATTAAATAACCATCTAAAATTTAAATATTGAAAATATTAATAACTGGCGGAAACTCTGCTGTAGCGTTAAAGCTGTTAAAAGCGTTTACACAATATGAGGTCGTTTTGGCAGATTACGGAGATGTTCCGGTATTTGCTACGAAAGATTATAAATTTATTAGTCTTGGGATTAAAAATGAAGATGTTTTGGCGCATACACTTTTAAATAACTGTTTGGATGAGGGAGTAGATTATATTCTCCCACTCCATAATTTCGAAATCGAAGCCTTAGCTAAATCGGAGGTATTGTTTAGTGAGTTTAATATCTCGCTATTGTTGCCAAATGTTTTTGAACTGAACAATTATTTTGTAGCCGGACAAAATGCAAAGAGTGAAAATTGGGCAGTTTTTAATAATGGTGAACTAATTTTTGCTAACCTATTTAATGAAGAATTAGAAGAATTAGGCAAAAATAAAAAACTAAATGGCGCATTTTACTTAACATCAGAAACTGGATTTAATTTATTGACCATCTAAAATTTAATCATTCGCTCATTAAAAAATCTCTCATTCAAAATCAAGCAACTTGGCATTCGAAGATTACATCAAAAACAAAAAGGCCTTTATTTTAGGATTAGATAATGTACTTTATCCTGAAAAGGATTACCTATTACAGGTTTACTATCTTTTTGCAGAATTTATAGAGTATAGCGAGCAGTTAAATGCAAAAGCTATCTTGGTTTTTATGCAGCAAGAGTTTGAAAGCCATGGTATTGTAAATATTTTTGAAAAAACTGCGGTTCAGTTCAACATTCCCAAAAAATATAAGGATAACTTTATACTACTTCATCAAAATGCACGTTTGCCTTTGAAATTATTATTGTATCAGCAGGTTTTATCTTTTTTGCAAGAAGTAGTTATAGAGAGAAAAGACATCTTTTTACTGATAGACGGCGACCCGATACAGCAATTAAATAAAATTAAACAAATAGAATGGCATGGTTTAGAAAAATACTTGAAAGTATATTTTGCTGATGAATTTGAACCAAAGCCTTCTCAAAAAAGTCTGCAATATATTATTGATCAGAACCAATTAGCAAAGCAAGAGCTGTTAATGGTTGGTTTTAGTGCTGCCGATGAAGAGTATGCGATAAACGCAGGAATAGATTTTTTGTTTGTAACAAATCTATTGTAAAGAAAATTACGTAAATTAGCTTAATCTAACTATAAATAAACGAATGAAAATAAAACACTTAATCTTAGTTATAACAATTGGTATAACCAGTTTAGTAGCTTGTAAGAAAAAAGAGCCAACTCCAGATCCTGTTCCACCTATATCGAACAGAGCAAATCTTACCAAAGACTCGATATTTCTTTATGCTAAAGAAATGTATTTGTGGAATACTGCTTTGCCATCTTATGAAACTTTTAATCCTAGGCAGTATACTTCTAAAAGTACAGACTTCTTAAATTACGAACAGGAATTGGTAGCGTTAGCAAATATTGCGATTAATCCTTCAAATGGATTAGCTTATGAATATTACCGTTATACCTCAAATGGAGTTAATGTAATAGATTCTAAATATTCTTATATTACAGATATTGCTGATAAAAATCCAGTAGCTTTTGTGCCAACTAAACAAAGTTCGGTAGATTTAGAAGGTAATGGAAATGATTTTGGCATTAAGCTTATCCCATATGGTAATGGCAATACTCCAAATGATGCGAATGACTTTTTTCTATATATTTCTGCCGTGTATCCTGGTTCTCCAGCTGATAAAGCTGGCTTGATGAGAAGCTTTAGGATTACCAAGATTGATGGCGTAGCAATTGGTACAAATTATTCTAGTGAACTGACGTCAATTAATAATAAATTTAATGGCACAACCATCACTTTAGAGGGAACTAAATATGTTAATGATATGCCAGCAGGTACATTTTCGGCAACCCTTAATAAAGCTGTATATAAAAGTAGTCCAGTTTTGGCTACGAATGTATTTACTTCTGGTGCCAAGAAAATTGGTTATTTAGCTTACGCACGTTTTTCTACATTAAGCAATTCTAAACCAGACATAGATGCTGCATTTGCAAATTTTAGTGCAAGTGGGGTAACTGATTTAATAATTGATTTACGTTATAACGGTGGTGGATATGTTAATACTGCTCAATATTTGATCAATCAGATTGCACCTTCCTCTACAAACGGCAAAGTAATGTTTTCCGAGCATTATAATACAATGATGCAAAGCGGTCAAGCTAAAATTTTGGCTAATCAACCATTTTTAGATGCCAATGATAAGGTTCAGTATAGTAATGGTAGAATGGTTACTTACTTAGATCTTGATTATAGCGTCGCTGGAAATACAGAAAGATTTGTGAAGGCTGGTCCTTTAGATAATGTTGCTAATGTAGTTTTCATAGTAATGGGCGGAACAGCTTCTGCAAGTGAATTGCTAATTAATTCATTAAAGCCACATATCAACGTTAAATTGGTAGGTACTAAAACTTATGGCAAACCAGTAGGATTTTTCCCAATTAAATTGGAGAATAAATATGAGGTTTTCTACTCTTTATTTCAGACTAAGAATTCTTTAGGCGAGGGTGATTATTTTGCTGGGTTTACACCAAACGTTGTAGATAGTTATGATGATGCAGGATTTAATTTTGGTGATGCTGGTGAAAACTTAATTGCAAAAGCCATTGGAGTATTAAATGGAACTGTAACAACAACTTCATCTACTAATAAAGTTATGTCCATTGATGGTAAAAGTGTTAATAAATCAAAACTGGTTGCAATGCCAGCAATTGGCGGAGATGAATTTGTAGGGATGATTGAGACCAATCACAAAATGAAAAAATAACAAAAACCAATTTTTGGCGATGTTTTTGATATAATTATAGGTTGGCAATTGCCAGCCTTTTTTGTGTTTAAGATAAACACATTAATGATTTGTTAACCTTATTTTTACATAAAATCAGTAAAATTTGCCTAGGCTTTTTTGCTGAATACGTAAAATTTAGTTAAGCTTGTTTAAACAAATATAGAATAGCTATGATTGCAGAATTGATAGAAAAAGAAGAGATAGATGTTACTAAAATTATCCCAGCCGAAACTAGTCTTTCAGAAGAATTAACCACTCGCTTGGCTTCAACTGCTAGACTTGGCAATGAGTTTAAAGGAAAAGCTACTATAACTTTTAATACTACCGAAGGTCCGAAAAAAGTAACTACTACAGTTTGGTCTGTTACCGAAAAATATATTCAACTTAAAAATAATATACATATCCCCATTAAGTGTATTGTTGATATCGAATTTTAATAAGAAGGGTTGTTAAGGCAAGAGAGCTTCTTGCCCGATCCTGAACAACCAACAATGAGTTCGTGATTTTGAACGCAGAGAGAAATCTGATAAATGCATTATCGGATCTGTCTAAATAGATATCTCCTTGTTACACTTCGTCGATATGACGGAATCGGGCGTCATTTCGAACGCAGAGAGAAATCTGAATGATTTTTAAGCTTTTTCTAAATAGCTATCTCCTCATTGTGCTACTTCGACATGACGGAATGAAACGAATTGCCCAGCGAAGCTGAAATTTAATTCAAATGTTCTTGAAGATTTACACATAAAAAAACCAGCTTCGAATTTAAGCTGGTTTTTCTGTAAGTACGAATGAAACTACTGTTTTTTCATCTGCAATTTCTCTCTAAAAATAGATTGAATGTCTCTGTTTTTATCAATATTCACAATAATTTCCTGTATGGCATTCGCTGCATCAATAAAAAATGCCTTATTGATATTTTGATACTCATCTGTAGCTTTATGATAATCTTTATGGTCTTCTACACCAAAATAAAGGAAAGGAATGTTTTTAGCATTAAAAGCACCTTGATCACTTTGATTGGTCCAATCGTCACGTCCTAGTTTAGGATCATCATGACCAAACAATACCTTTATTTTAGGATTACTGGTTATAAAGAAAGGTTTAAGTTCAGGATATTTAAATGTACCCACAGCATACAATTCGCCTTTATCGTTATGGCTAATCATATCCATATTAATATTTAGCTTAATTTTATCTAAGGCTACCGGTGGGTTAGCCACAAAAGCTTTGGCACCCTGTAAACCCATTTCTTCGGCATCAAAAATGGCAAAGATTAAGGTGTTGTTAGGTTTGTTTTTAGCAAAGTATTTAGCGAACTGTAATAGTCCGGCAACACCCGATGCATTATCGTCTGCTCCATTATAAATTTCATCTTTAATGATCCCGATATGGTCGTAATGTGCGGAGATTACAATTACATTCTCGCTTTTACCCGGGATGTAGGCAATTAAATTTTTACCCTCGATAGCTGCTCCACCATTTCTTCCTTTAATTTCAAAAGAACTTTCGTAAGTATTTTTGCCTGGGTAAGGCTTTAAACCGATTTCTCTTAGCCTGCCAGTTAAATAGGTCCTAGCCATTTCTGCACCTTTTGTACCAGTTTTGCGACCTTCGTAAGCATCAGATGCAAGTGTTTCTACATCCTTAAGTAATTGTGTGCTTACTTGTTCTGGAGCGTTATTGTTTTTTACTGAACTACAGCTAATAAATAAAGCTAATGGGATCAGGAATATTTTTTTCATTTGTATGTATTTATTAAAAAACTAAAGGTAATTATAATGTGTGATAATTTTAACTTACATTTTTTAGGTTAGCTCCATGCAAACGCTCCTCATTCATTACAGTAAATTATTTAAACCTGAAAGGGGTGAACATGAAGCCGATCCAATATTTGACGGATTTTCATAGGATTTATATGATAATATAGGCCAAGCACCAGCTTCTTTATCAGATTTCAGTAGCTATGATAAGTGGATGTCATCGCAACCCCTCGGATAGGTATTTGCTATAACATCTAGGCATCTGCTAGGGCTCAGGTAGGGGACAGGTAGGGCTCTGCTAGGGGAAAAGCGCTATAAAACCGCTCTCTTAATGGTGTAAAGCCCTATTTTAAGGCATTTTTCCCTACTAGAACGCTAGAAAGAGGGTTATAGGAGGATCGAAGCACAATAGCTTTAGACAAAAATACAGCCGCCTACAGGAGATAGTGTAGCTAATTAAATTTTGAGCTATTTGTAAACGCTTCACACCTCCTCCACACAAGCTCAGAGCCAGTTAAACTCAAACAACCATACATGAAACATACCTAAATGATACCTGAAACATGCAAAAACGACACGTCACAACTTGATTAAGTTATTGATCTCGAAGATATGTGGATATTGCGGGACTAATTAGCCAAAGCAACTGACATTGTTTTTCTAGTATTTTATTAGTTATGTACTAAAGTATATCCTACGACAGGCTTAGGATGACAAAAGACTTTGCTTAAGTTGACAAATATTAAATATAGATCTCGCCCTTTAAATAAGTGACAGCTTTGCCCTTCATTAAAACTCTATCACCTTTAAGTTCGCACCACAATTCTCCTCTTCGGGCCGAAACCTGATAGGCATGCAATTCGGTTTTGCCTAACTTTTCTGCCCAATAGGGGATAAGGTTGCAATGTGCAGAACCTGTAACGGGATCTTCATTGATACCTGCTGCTGGAATGAAAAATCTAGAAACAAAATCAGAATGATCGCCTTTGGCTGTTACAATTACGCCCATTAAGTCTATCTTAGCTAAAGCAGCAAAATCTGGTTTTAGTGCTAATACATCAGCCTCGGTTTCGTATACCAATACATAATCTCTCGATTTTAAAACCTCTATTGGTGTTTTACCGCCAATAGCAGCTATTAATGCTGCAGGAGCATCACAAGATACCGGAACTCGAGAAGGGAAATTTAAAGTGTAAAGCCCATTTTGTTTAGTTACGGTTAAGGTGCCAGCTTTTAAGGTATGGAAATGAATGTTGTCTTTTTGGTAACCTAACTCGGTAAAAAGAATATGTGCAGTTGCTAATGTGGCATGTCCACATAAATCAATTTCAAATTCGGGGGTAAACCAACGCAATTCAAAATGTTCTGCTTGCGGAATAAAAAAGGCAGTTTCTGCTAAATTGTTTTCTGCTGCTATTTTTTGCATCTCTGGTGCGGGAAGCCATTCTTTTAATGGAACAATTGCAGCAGGGTTGCCACCAAATAATTGGTTGGTAAAAGCATCGACTTGATAGATTGGAAGTTTCATGAAGGTTAGGGTTTGTCCAAATTTATCAATAAAATTCGTCATTTCGACAGAGCGCAGCGACGAGAAATCTCTTATTTATTGTCACAGATGTAAAGGTAGCTGCAGTAGTAATGAAACAAAGAGATTTCTCAATCGCGAAGAGCTCATTTCGAAATGACGGTGAGATTAATAATAAGTTAGCCTAACTACCCCAGCTAGTTTTTTAGCCAAGCGAATAACCTGTCTGGTGTAGCCATATTCATTATCGTACCAAGCATACAGTACAATAGATTGATTGTCTTTAGCGATAATAGTGGCAGGTCCGTCTACAATAGACGCATGACTGTTTCCAATTAAGTCTGTGCTCACCAATTCATTACTAATGGAGTATTCTAATTGTTCAGACAAATCTCCAAATAAAGAAGCTTGTTTTAATATCATTTCTACTTCTGCTTTTGATGTCGTTGTTCCTAAAGATAGGTTTAATATGGCCAAGGAAACGTTTGGCGTAGGTACACGCACAGCATTACCGGTTAATTTGCCGCCTAAATGTGGAATGACCTTTGCAACTGCTTTATCGGCCCCAGTTTCGGTAATTACTAAATTTAATGCCGCAGAACGACCTCTTCTATATTTGTCATGATAGTTATCTAACAAATTCTGATCATTGGTATAGGAATGCACTGTTTCTATATGCCCTTTTTCAATACCGAAAGCATCATCAATTACCTTTAAAACAGGAACAATGGCATTGGTAGTACAAGATGCATTAGAGAAAATAGTTTCGGTTTGATAATCAAAATCAGCATCGTTAATTCCGGTTACAATATTTGGGATATCGCCTTTTGCAGGTGCAGTTAATAAAACTTTGTCGATGCCTTTTGCTTTGAGATGTCTCCCCAAGCTAGCTCTATCGCGATAAACGCCCGTATTATCGATTAATAAAGCATCCTCGATGCCGTAATTGGTATAATCCACATCTTCAGGGTTTTTGGCAACGATAAGATAAACTGTTTGGCCATTGATGATTAAGGCTTTGTTACTGTAATCGGCTACGATGGTGCCATTAAAAGGGCCATGGATAGAATCTGTTCTTAGCAGTTCGGCTCTCTTGGTCAATTCTTCGTCGCTATAGGTTCTGGTAACTATGGCTCTTAATCTTAATTGCTCTCCTTTTCCGGCTTGTACAATCAATTCTCTGGCTGCAATTCTGCCAATTCTGCCGAAACCATACAATACAACATCTTTAGGTTTAAGATTGATTTTGTCTTTACCGATGTGTGTACTTAACTTGCTGATGATAAAATCGTGCATGGTCGAAGAACTATTGTTTTCATCGAGCCATTCGGCTGCCAAGCGACCTACATCAACACGAGAAGGGGCAAGGTTACATTTAGAGATGGTGGTAGCAAGTTCGAGCGTTTCGTAAATAGAAATGTCTTTTCCACTTACATCTTTTGCATATTGGTGATAAGCCAATATTTCACTACTACCTACATCGAATAAGGGTTTACGAAAAAGGACAAGTTCGATAGAGCGGTCGAACCATAGTTTGCCTACTACACTAATTAATTCGAGTGCTTTTTTTTCCTTTTCAATCCAGTTTTGAAACTCTGATTGGTAATTGTTTAACATACAAGAAATTTATTTGGTTAGAATTGCCGCAAAAGTAAAAAAGATCGGGAGAGTACCCAATCTTTTTTAGCTTTATTTTCTTGTAAAATATTGATTTATAGTGTGTTTTAAATACACTAAGCTGTCTTTTTTTATCTTATCCTAAATAAGATTTTAGGATTTTACTACGTGAAGTATGACGTAAACGTTGTAATGCTTTGTCTTTAATCTGACGAACACGCTCACGGGTTAAGTTAAATTTCTCGCCAATTTCTTCTAGAGAAAGTGGGTGGTTAGTACTTAAACCGAAGAATAAAACAATAATTTCACGTTCACGTTCTGTTAAGGTAGATAAAGAACGTTTAATCTCTTCAGAAAGAGATTCGTTAATTAAGTTACTATCTGTATTAGGTTCGTGGTTTTCTAGTACATCTAATAGAGTATTTTCTTCACCTTGTACAAATGGCGCATCCATAGATACGTGACGACCAGAGTTACTTAAAGTGTCAGAGATTTTATCAACAGTTGTTTCTAAGATATCTGCCAATTCTTCAGGAGATGGCTCACGCTCATATTCTTGCTCTAATTTAGAGAAAGCTTTACTAATTTTACTTAATGAACCTACTTGGTTAAGCGGTAAACGCACAATACGACTTTGCTCGGCAATTGCTTGCAAAATTGATTGGCGGATCCACCATACGGCGTAAGAAATGAATTTGAAACCTTTAGTTTCATCAAAACGTTTTGCAGCTTTAATTAAACCTAGGTTACCTTCATTAATTAAATCGCCTAGGGTTAAACCTTGATTTTGGTATTGCTTAGCAACAGATACTACGAAACGTAAGTTGGTTTTTGTTAAACGCTCTAAAGCGGCCTGATCACCTTCACGTATCTTGCGAGCTAATATTACTTCTTCTTCTGCGGTAATTAAATCTACTTTTCCAATCTCGTGCAAGTATTTGTCTAACGATTGACTTTCGCGGTTGGTGATGGATTGGGTTATTTTGAGTTGTCTCATTTATGTGTTTTAGTCCTCGTTAAAATTTCGATTCTGCAAAAGTATGAATTTTTGTACAGAATGAAAGGGTAAATTGCTGTAAATGTTACGTTTTAAGTCACATTTTTTAACAATTACTTTACAACAAAAATCATTCCAAATTTAATTTGGCAGTATATAAGCACTTTAATTGATTTAAGGCTATTAATTATTGTAAATCGATAAATAAATTTTGATTTGTAATAATAATTGTTTTGATTTGCTGAATAAAATAATTGTTAATTGTTGTAACGTATGAAAACGTCAAATCAAGTCTTTCTTATTAAAGTAGCCTACATCTTAGTTATATTTTTGGCTTTGGCTTATAATTTTTCAGATATAAGAGGGGGGGGTATTGCTGGTATAAATGAAAAATCTCCGGTGAATTCTAATTTCCTCAGTTTTGTTTTTGTGCTTATGAGTGCAATTATAGGCATAACTATTATTTTGAAACTTTACACATTTATCAACTCCATTCAGGATAACAAAGTGTTTACGATTATAAACATCAAAAGGATAGGCACATTGGGTTGGTATTGTATTTTACAGTCATTTTTACTGTATGCTTTCTACTTTTCTAAATCAGATTTTAGCGATGGTTTGACCTATCAATCTATTATTAGAATCAATTTTGATTTCTGGCTCTTGATTTTTGGTGTTACACTGCTAACTATAGGTTTTGTATTTAAAAAAGGTATTGAATTACAACAAGAACAAGAATTAACTATATAATTATGACGCACGCTCCATTACTTAAACAGATTAAAAGGATACCTTATTTTTTTCTACTAATTATCCTTGCGAATTTGGCCATCAGCTTTAGTGCGATATATAGTTCTATTGGGAAAGTGCAAATAGTTGGGGTAAATGTTAAAAATTTAAAAACGAAAACAAGTCAACAAATAGATATAAATGATAATAATAGTTTTCATATAGGATTTGAAGGAAGATTGCATTGGAAGGTTAAAAATGCAAAGGAGGCATTTCTAATTGCAATAGCAGATAGAGAACGTTCAACAAATTTTTACGACTTAACTTATTTGTTGATTTTAAATATTGCACTATTTGTTATGGTCTATAAAATAAACGAAAAGAGCATTTTCTCTAGTCAGTTATATTGGGGATTGAGATTAATTGCTGCATCAGTAATGTTGTACCCATTTATCCAATTAATGAGCTACAAAATTGCAGGTCATAGTATTGAAGTTCTTACAGATGGACAATTTACTGCTACACTAAAAAAATCCAATATTGTCATGTACTTAATCTTAACTTATTTGCTTTTATTTCTAGCTCCCTTTGTAAAAAAAGCAATAGACTATCAAACTGAAAAGAATTTAACCATATAATTATGTCAAAGTTAAGTTACAGAAATTCAGCTTATGTAGTTAGATTCTTAATGATTTTATATTGTATTACAACGTCATTGGGATTTATTTTAACTATTGTAGGTGAAATTACAAAAACAGATTTTACTATACCTAGAGTAGATTATGGATACCGAAATCACGAAAGAGGTTACATAGTAAAAACTAATGTATATTTTGATATTCCCGATACTGTTTTACTTAGGCAAACAGGGACTTTAAAATATGAAAAAGGATATTGGCAGCAAAGTTGGATAAATGAAGGTGTTGTAAAGGATACGATAATAAATCATTTTAAAAATTTTAATATTACCAATTCTGATCAAATTATAAACTTTATTGGAGCGCCGGATCAAGTTAATGTTTCGGTAAATACAGATAATAATTTTCATAAGTGGTTTTACATTATTTATGATCAATTGCCTAGACTCTTTTTTACATTGGTTTCCTTTTGGATTATACTTTTAATTAATAGTTATTTAAAGGCAGACTTTTTCAAACCAAGTAGCTACAGGCTGATCACAAAAATTGGTATAAGTTTTATTTTCATGAATGTAATCATGTTTTTCTTGCTACAATTTAGCTTTCACATTTTGCCAGATTTTAACCTCAATTCAGTTTCAAAAAGTTCTGGACTTGTAGTTAACCACTTGCAGATAAAAATTAATACTAGAAATAAAATAGATCCAAGTTATTTATTAACCGGGTTAATGATATTGCTATTCTCAGAAATCATTAAAAATGCAATTCAAATTAAAAAAGATCAAGAATTAACTATCTAATATGAAAATTAGTCAGCAAACAATTTCTATTGTTGGTGTTTTATTGATACTTGGATTAAGTATCGTTCGTGGTCCGATAAGCAATTGGGAACATCATGATATTTATAACAATTACTATACGCTCCAACAAACAAAATTCACCTTAATTAATGGAGAAATTAATCGTGCCAAACAGAAACTAGATAGCCTAAATTTTAAAAAAAATAGTTTGGTTAATGATAATTATAGCTTTATGGGTTGGGCATTTGGCGATATCGGGATTGGTAAGTTCAAGAAAAGTGGAATGTACTTTTCTGATACCTTAACCTATTTACAGCTTGGAATTCTTGGAGTTAACATCAATGAAGAGATTGGAAACTCTTTTCTTTTTTACCATGAAAAGAATGGTCAAGCTTATCTCTCTAGAACAAAATTTTTGGGTAATCACAAAGAAACTACCGAAGTTTATGATGGTGGTAAACTAATAGGTAGTAAAGGAAACAAAGTTATATTTATAGATAAAAAAGTTAACTACAGATATTCATATCGTGATAAAAGTATGTTTATTCATTTGAAATCGAAATTTTTAGAGATTGTAGCAACCATTGGTATTTATTTGTTTCAATTTATTCAATTTGCCCTATTTATAATCATATTTGTACTCTTTTTTAGGTTATTAATGTTTATAGCAAGAAATAATGCTTTCGAAGAAGGAAATATCCAACGATTGAAATACATGTCGATTAGTTTTTTCGTTTTAGCTGTAAATAAATGGATCGTATATGGGATTATTTATTTGATTTTCATTTCGTTTTATTCAAGTGATGGAGTGATCATTAATTATTCTTTTTGGGAAAATGATTATCAAATGATGATCTTAGCAATTTTATGCTATCTAATTTATAACGCTTTTAAAAGAGGCATGGAATTGCAACAAGAACAAGAATTAACTATATAAGCTATGCAACTTGTTTCAATCCGATATCTATCGCATCTCATAGCACATTTCTCACATCTTTAAATATGCCCATCATCGTAAACCTAGATGTAATGTTAGCTACACGGAAAATGTCTTTAACAGAACTCAGCGAAAGGGTAGGCATTACTATGTCTAATCTTTCGATCTTAAAAACAGGTAAAGCAAAAGCAATTAGGATAGAAACATTAGAAGCTATATGTAAAGCGTTGGCTTGCCAACCAGGAGATATATTGGAATTTAGAGATTAGGAATGACATAAGTAAGGTGCTCGTGAGTGCTGCCTAATAAATAAATTTCGCCCTCTTTTCTAAAATCTAAACTTTTGTAAAGTCGTTTGGCATCAGGGTTTTCGCGGTTTACCAATAAGCCAACCTTTTGGTGTCCTAACGATCTAGCCCAGTTGATAGCGGCATGGATTAATTCTTTTCCGATACCTTTTCCTTGATAAGCTAGATGTACACTTAAAGTGTCAATATAAAATTCTCCACCTTCTGATTCCTTTTCCATAACAAAACCATTTGGATGATAATGTGCCGTTAGGTAATCAAAAAAGGGTTTTCTTAATTCTTCAATTTGAGCTCCATCATAAGCATTGATTTCGCCTACAACCTTGCCATGCAATTCATATACTAAAATGTTGTTTAAGCTATATTGATTCTTTTCCTTTTTGATAAAATGTAACAAGAGTTCAATCGCTTCTTCATCAGCTTCAGTAGCCCTAAACTGCTTTGCCAAATTACCCATTGCTTGATTAATAAGGATGGCTATAGCTGTTGCATCTTGTAGATTGGCCTGTCTTATCATTTGTTTTATTTAGAAATACATTCGTACCCCATATCCTAATTTAAACATGGCATAAAATGGCGTACTTGTTCTATTTTTGAACCAACTAATGGCGTATAAATCATTGGTGTTTGCTTCTGCATACACACTAATTGCTTTAATACCGGAAGATTGATTGGTTAATATTTTAACTTCGCTGCCTGCACCCATGTGTATTCTTAAAGCAGATGACCAGAAATAATAACCCTCTCGATATTGAGGTTTTTCGAACTTAAAATCGAAGTTTTGACCTAAAGTATAAGAAGGGAAAAATACCGGGTTAATAGGATGAATGATGAATTTGTCCTTTATTTTAATGGTAAAAGGTTTGTATTCAAATTTGGCGGCCAGTATTGTCATTTCGCCACCTAAACTCTCGGGTACATAGCCTACATGAAAGCTTAAAGCCGCTTTTTCATTAAAAAGATGATAGCCGGCACCAATGCTTAAAAAGCCAATACTGCCCGCATATTGGGTTTCTACTTGATCTGGTTTTAACTTACTCCAAAAAGATTGCTGTGCAAATACTTGCGATGAAGTAAACAAACAAATGAAAATGATGATCCTAGAAACCAATTTCTTGAGCTTTAATTTTTCCATTGTTGATTTCTATGATTGTATATGCTCTGTTAACTATGGCATTAGTAATTATAAATGGTATGCCAGTACCATTTTGATATTCTGTAGCCAATTTTGCATGACGGTGAGAATGGATGGATGCAATTAAATCAGGTGATTGATTTAAAAGGTTTTGGTAGGGCACGGCTAATTTAGGATCAAAATCACTATCAAAAGGAGAAATATGAGAAATGGCTATAAGGTTGTTAACTCCACTTTCTAATTTTAGGTTATTTTTTAACCAACCTAGATTGGGGGTTGTACCATTAAAATTATATTCTCTGCCATTGGTATCATGGCAAACAAATTTAATTCCTGCATAGTTAAAGGTAAAGTTTAATGGCCCAAACATTCTTTTATAAATAGCTGTGCCATTGGCAACCAAATCGTGATTACCTATTACACTTATGAAGGGAACTTTTAAACCGTTGTAGATTTTAAGTACGCCATCGAATTCCAAGAGCAAGCCGAAATCCGAAATGTCTCCATTTAAGATAACGAAATCTATATCGTTAATTTGGTTAACATGGTCAACAAAATCTTTTGCTTCTTTATAACTTCGTTGGGTGTCTCCAGAAATAATAATTTTAATTGGAGTACCAGCTGTTTTTTTTGGGAGTTCGGCAATTTCTTTTTCATTAACAGCAACAGCGGTATTGCGGTTAAAAATTTGGTTCGGACTGTATTCATCAGAGTTACAGCTTATAATGACAAAAGAAATTAAGCAGTAAAATAAAAGTTTATTCATGTTTAATTTAAACAAAAATAGGGCAATAAAGTTTACCTAATGTTTGGGTTGAGGTATCCTGGGTACCAACTTCGGTACAACTCGACCCTTTCTTGACCCATCCTTTACCTTTTTCTTACCTTTTCTTTACCCATCCTTTACCCTTTATTTACCCATTCTTTACCCTTTGTTTACCCCCAGACTAAATAATACCTTAATGATAGGTAAACAAATACTATGGGATCACTTCTTTTATACTATTGTTGGTATCAATAGCATTGGGCAAAATAAACTACAATATATCGCTCAGTTTAAAAGTCTCTTTCAATCGCACACCTCTTTCTGTGTGTTGTACGGTACAGCATTCGTGAATAGGATCATGTTCTAAATATAGGATGTATTCGTTTGTAGCAGCCTCTTCAAGAAACTCTTTTTTCTCTTTTAGGGTTTGTAAAGGAAACATATCATAGGCCATTACATAGGGTAGTGGGATGTGGCCTACGGATGGCAATAAATCTGCCATGTAAACAATGGTTTTGTCTCTATACTGCAGTTGTGGTAACATCATGGCGTCTGTATGCCCAAATGCTAAACGAATGGTAAAACCTTCGTGAAACAAAACCCCATTTTGTGATGGAATAAATCTCAGCTGCCCACTTTCTTGAATAGGGATAATATTTTCTTTTAAAAAAGATGCTTTTTCTCTAGCATTAGGTTCAACTGCCCAATCCCAGTGTTGCTGGTTGGTCCAGTACAAGGCATTTTTAAAAGCAGGAAGTAATCTATTGCCAACTCTTTCAATAGCTCCACCACAATGATCGAAATGCAGGTGCGTTAAAAAGACATCTGTAATATCATCTCTGCTAAAACCAGCAGCAGCCAACGATTGATCGAGGGTATCATCTCCATGCAAAAAGTAATGCCCAATAAACTTCTCGTCTTGTTTGTTGCCAATTCCAGTATCTACCAAAATCAGTCTGCTGCCGTCTTCAATTAACAGACAACGCATAGCCCAAGTACAAAGATTAGTTGTATCTGCTGGATTGGTTTTTTGCCAAATAGTTTTAGGAACCACTCCAAACATGGCGCCGCCATCTAATTTAAAAAATCCAGTGTTAATAGTGTGGAGTTTCATTTCTTGAGGTTTAGGGTTAAGAGGTAAAGGGTTTAGTTTGTAAAAATAAGAAAACCTGTTAAACTTAATCAACAGGTTTTCTACTTGTAGGTTTTAGGCCTTCAACCCTCAACCTTTATACCTTTTACCTTAAAGGTGTATTACTTCTCCATAAGCATCAGCAGCAGCTTCCATAATGGCTTCGCTCATGGTAGGGTGTGGGTGTACGGCTTTAATCATTTCGTGACCAGTAGTTTCCAACTTACGAGCAACCACAATCTCTGCAATCATTTCGGTAACGTTGGCACCTATCATGTGTGCACCTAATAACTCTCCGTATTTGGCATCGAAAATTAATTTTACAAAACCATCTTTAGCACCGGCAGCACTTGCTTTACCTGATGCTGAGAATGGGAATTTACCAATTTTCAACTCGTAACCAGCAGCTTTAGCCGCTTTTTCCGTATAACCAACAGAAGCGATTTCTGGTGTGCAATAGGTACAACCTGGAATGTTGTTATAATCTAATGGTTCAGCATGTTGACCTGCAATTTTTTCTACACAGATGATGCCTTCTGCAGAAGCAACGTGAGCTAAAGATTGTCCACCAACTACATCGCCGATAGCGTAATAACCTTTAACTGAAGTATTATAGAACTCGTCGGTAACGATTTTACCTTTTTCTGTTTTAATGCCAGTTTCTTCTAAACCAATGTTTTCGATGTTAGCCACTACACCAGCAGCAGAAAGTACAATATCACATTCGATGGTTTGCATACCTGCAGCAGTTTTAACCTGTACTTTACAGCCAGCACCACTGGTATCCACAGATTCTACGCTTGAAGAAGTTAAAACTTCGATACCAGTTTTCTTCAAACTACGTAATAATTGTTTAGAAACATCTTCGTCTTCAACCGGAACAACATTTTCCATAAACTCAACAATGGTAACTTTAGTACCCATTGTTGCATAGAAATAAGCAAACTCTACACCAATAGCACCAGAACCTACTACAACCATAGATTTTGGTTGCTCAGGTAATACCATTGCTTGGCGGTAACCGATTACTTTTTTACCATCTTGTTTAAGGTTTGGTAATTCTCTAGAACGAGCGCCTGTAGCGATAATTATATTTTTTGCAGTTAACTCTTGTTGTGTGCCATCAGCAGCTTTAACCTCAACTTTGTTACCTGGTTTTACTTTACCAGTGCCCATTATCACGTCAATTTTATTTTTCTTCATCAAAAATTGAACGCCTTTGCTCATGCCTTCTGCAACCCCACGACTACGTTTAATAACCGCTGCAAAATCTGCTGTAGCTTCTGGCGCATTAATGCCATAATCTGCAGCATGGTTAATATATTCAAATACTTGCGCACTTTTCAATAAAGCTTTTGTAGGAATACAACCCCAGTTAAGGCATATACCGCCTAAAGATTCACGTTCTACAATTGCAGTTTTTAAACCCAACTGAGAAGCCCTTATTGCAGTTACATATCCGCCTGGACCGCTGCCTATAACAATTAAATCGTAGTTCATCTGTTTATATAATCTTTTTAAAGGAAAATTAACTTAGTAATAAGGTCAAAATTAAAAAAAATGTTGATTAAAATAACTTAAATGAGATTACATCACATCCTTTTGACAATTAACGTAAATAGACTGTAAAAACTGTATAAATAGCTAAGGGGAGTAAGACTGAACAAGCATTTGATAAACTGTTAGTTAACCTATCTTGCTTATATGTTAACTGTTGGTAAGTTTTGCAATTATTAATAATTATTTAACATTAGAAATGATTCGGTAGTGTAAATAAATATTTACATTTGCAGCGATATTTTAACATATCTTAACAAAAACAAAAAAATAATTAAAAGAGTATGAAGAAATCTTTACTATTAAAAGTTGTAGTAATTGTCTTTGCATTTGTTGGTTTTATCTCTGCAGCTCATGCACAGGTTACCACATCGTCTATGACAGGTACTGTAAAAGACACAAAAGATGCTTTGCCAGGTGCAAGTATTAAAGCTATACACACACCTACAGGTACTGTATATAGTGTAATGAGCAATGAGAGCGGTCGCTTTTTGATCGGGAATATGCGTGTGGGCGGACCTTACACTGTTGAGGTTAGCTTTATAGGCTACAAAACTCAAAAACTAGAAGAAATCTATTTGAAATTAGGTGAAAGCTATGCTGTTGATGTAAAGTTGAATGAAAATGGTTCCACTACATTAAATGAAGTTGTGGTAATGGGTAAAAATGACCCAATCATGAACTCTAAAAAGAGTGGTGCTTCTACTGTTATTTCAAGAGCTAAAATTGAAGAATTACCTTCAATCTCTAGAAGTGTGAACGATTTAACACGTTTAACTCCTCAATCTAATGGATCTTCTATCGGTGGTGGTTCTTATCGTGCTAATAACTTTACTGTAGATGGTGCTAACTTTAACAACCAATTTGGTATTGGTGGTAATATTCCTGCAGGTGGTTCTCCAATTTCAATTGATGCATTAGAAGAGATTTCAATTAACGTAACCCCATTTGATGTTCGTCAATCTGGTTTTACTGGTGCTGCTGTAAATGCAGTAACACGTTCTGGTAAAAATACCTTTTTCGGTAATGCAATGTATACTTTCCGCTCTGAGAAACAACAAGGTGTACGTGTTATTGATAGAACAATCCCAAGTATTCAACAATTAGACGAAAAACAATACGGTTTCAGTTTAGGTGGTCCAATTATCAAAAACAAATTGTTCTTCTTCGTGAATATGGAGATGAAAAAAACAGTTGAACCTGGTCCAACAAAAATTGCATCATCAAATGGTGTCGAAAACTCTCTATTAAACATTGCTAGACCATCAGCTTCTTTTATGGATGAAGTAAGCTCTTATTTAGCTAGTACTTATGGTTACCAAACTGGTCCTTACCAAGGTTATTCAAACGAAAGCAATAACGATAAATTATTTGCTCGTTTAGATTGGAACATTAATTCAAAACATAGATTTAACATTCGTTACTCTCAAGTAGAAAGTAAATCTCCTGTTCAAGTAAGTACTTCAACTTCGGGATCTAACTTTACAGCTACTGACAACCGTCAGAGTATTTATGCAATGAATTTCCAAAATTCAAATTATTTCCAAGAAGCTAACTTATATTCAGGTACTGCCGAGTTAAACTCAACTTTAGGTAAAGTGAATAACTCTTTAAGAGCAAGTTTTGCACATCAAAATGATCCAAGATCATCTGGTGGAGGCGTATTCCCATTGGTAGATATTTTAGATGGTGGCGCTAGAAATGCAGCTTCAACTTTGGTTTCTTTCGGTTATGAGCCATTTACATTTGGTAACTTACGTGATGTAATGACTTATACTTTTAATGATGATTTAACTTTCACTACTGGTAAACATAACTTAACATTTGGTGTACAAGCCGAATTAAGTAAAGTAAAAAACGGTTTCCAGCGTTTTGGTACAGGTTATTATGTGTTTAATAGCTGGGCAGATTTTAAAAACGGTGCTAAGCCAAGAAACTTTGCTTTAACTTATCCTTTAACTGCTGATGGATCACAAGCTTTCCCAAGCTTTAAATTCCTTCAATTGTCTGCTTATGCGCAAGACGAGATTTCTGTAAGTGATAAGTTTAAAGTTACTGTAGGTTTAAGAGCAGAATTGCCTAGCTATCCTGATGTAACTGAAGTTAAAACGCACCCTTTAGTTGCAGCTGCAACATTTAATGGTGGCGAGAAAATTAATACAGGTCAATTAGCTGAAACAAGATTGAGTTTATCTCCTCGTTTTGGTTTCAACTATGATATCTTAGGTGATAGAAGTTTACAATTGCGTGGTGGTACTGGTGTCTTTGTTGGCCGTATTCCATACGTTTGGATTGTGGCTCAATCTGGTGATGCAGGTATGTTACAGTTTACACAGGCAATCAATAGCTCTACAGATCCAAACATGCCGAACTTCAACCCAAATTATAAAGAATTGTATCCATCTACATTGCCTGCTGCTGGTACTTCAATTCCTGGATCTGTTGCTGTAATGTCTCCTGACTTAAAATTCCAATCTCAATGGAAATCTAGTTTAGGTTTAGATGCTAAACTGCCAGGTGGATTAATCGGTACAGTGGAAATGATTTATGGTAGAGATTTTAATACCATAGTAGCAAGAAATGCGAATTTAGTTGATCCTACTGCATTAAACGTGTCTGGTTATCCAGATAACAGAATGATGTATCCAGCTACATCAACAACTGTTGGTGATCCTATGAGAAATGTTCCAGTTAGATATATCAACAGATTGAATAACGGTTTAATTTCTTCAACAGGCACTGGTAGTTTCGATGCTATTGTTATGGATAACGCTAAAGGTGGTGAATACTTCTCTACTACTTTCCAACTAACAAAACCATTTGCTAACAATTGGGAAGCAATGGCAGCATACACTTATAGCCATGCTAAAAACGCTGGTGACCAAGCTGGAGATCAAATCTTAAATTTATGGAGTATCCCTCAGCAATCAGGTGGTAACTCTAATATGGCAGAAATCGGTTACACTTCTAATGTTATTCCTAACAGAGTTGTAGCAAGTTTAACTCACAAAGCAGAATGGATTAAAGGTTTAAATACAGGTATGACTTTAATTTATCAAGGTGGTTCAATGGGAAGATATTCGTATAACTATTCGAATGACTTCAATAGAGATAACCAAGTAAACGATTTGATGTATATCCCTAGAGATGCATCAGAAATTACTTTTGTTGCAAATACAGTAGGTACAACAACTTTTACTCCTGCGCAACAAACTGAAGCTTTCTTTAAATTAATTGAAAGCGATAAATACTTAAGATCTAGAAAGGGTCAGTATGCAGAACGTAATGGTGCTATTGCGCCTTGGAGAAACCAAGTAGATTTCAGATTCTCTCAGGAACTTTATGCTGGTAAAGTTGCTGGTAACAGAAACTCTTTGAGCTTCTATTTTGATGTATTTAACGTTGGTAACTTAATCAATTCTAAATGGGGTGTTTATTCAATAAATAACAATGCTCCTCTACAAGTATCTAATGCTCCTGCTTTAGTTGCTGGTGGTACTGTTAAACCAACTTTCAGATTAAATGCAAATGATGGTGCTTTAATTAGTGAATCTAATAGAGTTAATACAAGTATTTCATCTACGTATTACATGCAATTTGGTTTGAGATACGCTTTCAACTAATTTGTAGATAATATGATTTAAAATCCCCAAGCGAAAGCTTGGGGATTTTTTGTATGTTTAAAATTATACAACAATAGTCTAAGTTCATCTATTGCTATTCGTAGCTTTAGTAGCTAATCAATTAACCATGGATCAGAAAATAATCAACCTTTACGACTCTTATACCCACAGTAAATTGAGCAGAAAAGACTTTATGAAAAAGCTGGCTGTCCTTACTGGAAGCACGGCTTTGGCTTTAACAGTTTTACCATTGCTAGAAAACAATTATGCTGCGGCAGCTAATTTTGAGGATGAAAACATTACCGTAGCCAATATTACTTATGCAGGTGTAGCTGGAGATATGAAAGCAGTGTTAGCTCAGCCTAAAGGGAAAAAGAATTTGGGAGCGGTGGTGGTTATTCATGAAAATAGGGGTTTAAATGCACACATTATAGATGTAACCAAAAGAGTAGCAGCCGAGGGTTTTATTGCCCTAGGTATCGATGCGCTTTCTCCTTTAGGAGGTACACCAACAGATGAAGAAAAGGGGAGGGAGTTCATCGGTAAATTAGATGCTGAACAAAATTTACAGAACTATTTGAAAGGATTGGAATATCTAAGAAAACACCCAGATGCGAATGGTAAAACCGCATGTGTTGGTTTTTGTTGGGGAGGAGCCATGTCGAATAAATTGGCAGTTGCAGATCCGAAATTAAATGCTGCTGTGGCGTATTATGGTTCGCAGGTAAAAGCTACAGATGTACCTCAAATTAAAGCAAGTTTAATGTTACATTATGGCGGTTTAGATGAACGAATTAATGCAGGTATTCCTGCCTATGAAACCGCTTTAAAAGAAAATAAGGTCGACTATCAGCTTTTTATTTACGATGGCGTAAATCATGCTTTTAATAACAACACTTCACCAACAAGATATAACGAAGCTGCTGCTAAATTGGCTTTGCAAAGAACAATCGATTTGTTTAAAGCTAAAATTGGCTAATTCAACATCATCTCAACCAGCCACAGCTGGCAGGCGATTAGGAGAGATCTGTTTTGTGAATTATAACCATTAAGAAAAGGAAGTGAATTCCAATAGTTTCTAGAAAAATGAATAATGCCGTCAAAATTTGATATCTTTAATTAAATTGATCTAATCAATAATACATAGATGAAAAAAATAATATTTTTATTAGCCATAATTGCCTTCTGCAGTCAATCTTGTAAAAAGAACGAATTGCAATACAAGAAAATAGAATCAGGAAGAACAGAGCCAGGAAAAATAGAAATAAATCAAGTTAAACAATTTAGACAGATTGAGCCTATCCCTTTACATCCTCAATTGAATTGGTATTTAATATTACGAGTGGATGGCTCTGCTGATATTGCACCAGGAATGGATACTATGGAGAAAAGTATTTATCAAATAAATGGAAATAGCTTAACCGTTAAAACTATTAGCCAAGTAACTTATGAATTTGAAATCCTTTCCGAAACAGATGTTAAATTAAAAGGAGCTGATGGTGTTATATTAAGATGGAAAAAACCAAATTAATTATTTCAACTTTATAAAACAAAAAAGGCTTCTTGCACTATGCAAAAAGCCTTTTTTGTTTATTTGTCTGGTCTAAGCGAAATGCTAAGACGAGTAATCTTTATCAGATCTCTCTCTGATTTCGGAGCAAGTTCTTGCTATGCTGCGTCGAGATAACAATTATCTCAGATTAGCTAATTATATACAAAAGTACCATTCTCGCTGGTAAGGGTAACCTGTTTTTGGCTTCCTTTCTCAACTCGTCCAATAATTTGAGCATCGATATTAAAGCTTTTTGCGATAGCAATAATTTCTTCTGCTATTGCTGCAGGTACATAAATTTCCATTCTGTGACCCATGTTAAATACTTTGTACATTTCTTTCCAGTCAGTGCCAGATTGCTCTTGTATCAGTTTAAATAATGGTGGGATAGGAAATAAGTTGTCTTTGATTACATGCACATCATCATTAATAAAATGTAGCACTTTGGTTTGTGCGCCACCACTGCAGTGAACTAAACCGTGGATGTCTTTTCTATATTGATCTAATATTTTTTTAATTACAGGTGCATAGGTGCGTGTTGGAGATAAAACCAATTTACCAGCAGTAACTGTTTTGCCATCACCAATTTCAACTTCATCCGTTAATTTTTTACCGCCAGAAAATACCAAGTCTAAAGGTACAGCTGGGTCGAAGCTTTCGGGGTAACTGTTAGCGATAGATTTTTCGAACACATCATGACGGGCAGATGTTAAGCCATTAGAACCCATGCCGCCATTATACTCACTTTCGTAAGTTGCTTGCCCGTATGAGGCCAAACCAATAATCACATCTCCATCTTGAATGGTATGGTTGCTGATGATTGCTTCTCTTTTTAAGCGGCAAGTAACCGTAGAATCTACAATAATTGTGCGAACCAAATCGCCAACATCTGCAGTTTCGCCACCAGTGCTATAAATAGAGATACCAAGTTCTCTAAGTTCAGCTAAAATCTCTTCCGTACCGTTAATTATGGCTGCGATAACTTCGCCTGGAATTAAATTTTTATTACGACCTATGGTAGAGGATAACAAAATGTTTTCAGTTGCACCAACACAGATTAAATCATCTAAATTCATGATGATGGCATCCTGAGCAATGCCTTTCCAAACAGAAATATCCCCAGTTTCTTTCCAATAAGTATAAGCTAATGACGATTTAGTACCGGCACCGTCTGCATGCATAATGTTGCAGTAATCTTCATCATTTCCTAAAATATCTGGAATGATTTTGCAGAATGCTTGAGGGAAAATGCCCTTGTCAATATTTTTAATTGCCGCATGTACATCTTCTTTTGATGCAGAAACGCCACGTTGATTGTACCTGTTATCGCTCATTGTTGCAAAGATAATCTTTTAAGGTAAAAGGCGGAAGGTAAAAAGGTAAAAGGTTGTGTAGAATTAAGGATTATTTAAAGTATTTGAAAAGCAAATACAGAGTCATTTTTGAATGTTAGTCGGGCTTTACATTTCAAGTCCTCGTCCCGATGAAGAATCAGGATTTTGGGCTTTACATTTCTACCGATAGCTATCGGTACCCGTTTAGATTACTCGGGTTTGTGCTGCTAGCAACCAAACATAGTAGTAGAAGTTTTGTGTTATAAACCTTATTGCAGCGGTATACTTTTACCAAAGTCCCCTTTAGGGGATTTAGGGGTAAAAGATTTAGCGGAAAGAAGGACTGACTTAGATAGCTGAAGGGTAATTGCTTTTCTGATTAATCGCAATTTTTTAATGCATTACAATACTTAATCGAATTGGTTATGACGTTTATGAAGATAACGCCCAGTCTGTGAAAGGCAGCCAAACTTCTAAAAGAGGGGATAAAAAAAGGCGTCCCGAAATTTCGGAACGCCTTAACCTTATGGCAAAAAGAAAAGCCTATTTTAAAAAGAGTAATTCGCGGAATTTTGGTAAAGGCCAAACGCTATCGTCAACAATTTGCTCTAATTTATCAACGTGGTAACGAATGGTGTCGAAGTAAACTTTAACTTTTTCATCATAACCAATTGCTTTATCGCGGCTGTCTTCGATGGTGTTGGTTTTTTTGCGTTCTTCTAACATGGCATCGATATTGGTTTTTACAATACCAATATGCTCAGAAAGTGTATTGATGATCGCTAAAGGAGTTGCAATTGCTTCTTTACTTAAACCAAGTTCTTTTAAGCCTTTTGCATTTTCGATCAAAGTGTTTTGATAAGCAATTGCAGCTGGTAAAATTTGGCTATTGGTCACATCGCCCATAACACGAGCTTCGATCTGCAGTTTTCTGAAGAAACTTTCTAATAAAATTTCGTGACGAGCATGTAGTTCGCGTTTGCTGAAAATGTTTGTTTTGGTAAACAATTCAGTTGTTTTATCGCTCACATAAGCATCTAAAGCTTTAGGTGTAGTTTTGATGTTTGATAAACCGCGTTTTGCAGCTTCATCAGCCCATTCTTGGCTATAACCATTTCCTTCGAAACGAATATCTTTAGATTCTTTAATGTATTTTTTGATAACTGTTAATAAAGCCACATCTTTTTTATCGCCTTTTTTAATCAATTTATCTACATCAACTTTAAATTTAACCAACTGATCTGCAACGATAGCGTTTAAAACTGTCATTGGCGCAGAAGAGTTTGAAGAAGAACCCACTGCTCTTAATTCGAATTTATTACCTGTAAATGCGAATGGAGAAGTACGGTTACGATCTGTATTATCTAAAATGATTTGTGGGATTTTAGGAATACCTAACCATAAACCATTGTCTTCTTTAATTTTTTTGCTGATACGAGAGTGCTCGATTTCTTCTAAAATCTCATCTAATTGTTGACCTAAGAAAATAGAGATAATTGCTGGTGGAGCTTCGTTAGCACCTAAACGGTGATCGTTGCTAACCGAAGTGATACTTGCTCTTAATAAATCTGCATGTTCGTGTACAGCTTTAATGGTGTTTACAAAAAACGCTAAGAACATTAAGTTGTTTTTAGGAGTTTTGCCTGGTGCCAATAAGTTTTTACCAGTATCAGTAATTAAGCTCCAGTTGTTGTGCTTACCAGAACCATTGATACCTGCGTAAGGTTTTTCGTGTAATAATACTTTGAAATTATGACGACGAGCAACTTTTTCCATCAAGTCCATCAATAATTGATTGTGATCGATAGCTAAGTTGATTTCTTCGTAAATAGGTGCACACTCAAATTGAGAAGGAGCAACCTCATTGTGACGGGTTTTTAAAGGAATACCTAATTTTAAGGCTTCGTTTTCGAAATCTACCATGTAAGCAAAAACACGCTCAGGGATAGAACCGAAATAATGATCTTCTAATTGTTGGCCTTTAGCAGACATGTGTCCGAATAAGGTACGGCCCGTCATTACTAAATCTGGGCGAGCGTTAAACAAAGCTAAATCTACCAAGAAATATTCTTGCTCGATACCTAAAGAAGCGGTTACTTTATTGATGCTTTTATCGAAATATTGACAAACATCAACAGCTGCTTTATCCATTGCTGCCAATGCTTTTAATAATGGTGCTTTATAATCTAAAGATTCGCCAGTATATGAAATAAATACTGTTGGGATACAAAGTGTTTTCCCTGCTTTGCTTTCCATAATAAATGCTGGAGAAGATGGATCCCAAGCAGTGTAACCACGAGCTTCGAAAGTGTTACGGATACCACCATTAGGGAAACTTGATGCATCTGGTTCTTGTTGAACTAGTGCGCTGCCTGCAAATTTTTCAATTGCACCATCGCCACTTGGCTCAAAAAACGAATCGTGTTTCTCTGCTGTAGAACCGGTTAAAGGTTGAAACCAATGTGTATAGTGCGTAGCGCCTTTGCTCATTGCCCAAGTTTTCATGGCAGAAGCAATTTGGTTTGCATCTTCTTGATTGATCAGTTCTCCTTGGCCAATACTTGAAATTAATTTTTCGTAAACTTCTTTAGATAAGAAGTCTCTCATCTTTTTCTTATCAAAAACATTAGAACCGAAAAATTCAGAAATTTTAGGTGAAGGAGCATGAACTTCTGGTGAAACTCTATTTTGCGCCTCTTTTAGAGCAATTGTTCTTAGACTTTTCATTGATTTGTTTAAATTTTAACCAAAAATATGTTTTTTTATCTAAATTCTCAATCAATTTCAATTAAAATCGCAAAAATTTTATCATTTTTTATAAAAAGCAGTAATTTTTTGTTTAAAAACTGAAAATGTTGATAAAATTGAATTTGTAAAATATTTTCTAAAATTTTTATGGAATAGCTAAAGAACTAACATCATAGTTAAAAAACTTAAAGCTATGTTTAACAACTCATCTAATTTATACGGCAGCGAGTGGCTTGCTCTCGTATTCAGTAACCGCAACAAAAGTTATGGAGCTTATGAACTAAGGTCTCAGTCGGCTACTATTTTAACCAAATCATTATTTATAGCAGGTTCTGTATTTATTGCCCTATTTATAATACCTATGGTTTATGCACATTTTAAACCTGTGCAAGTAGATGCTGTTCCTGTAATAATGGATACTACATTACCTCCTCCTGTGATTCATGAGATGAAAAAAGTAGAACCCAAAAAAGCAGAGCCAGTTAAAGTTGAACCGATTATTGAGAAGATAAAATCTGTAAATTTAAGTAGTAATATTAAGGTAGTGCAAGAGCCTATTGCCGAACCACCAACTACTGTGCAAATAAATGATGCTGTAATTGCAAGTACCACGCAAGATGGTGTAAGCGGAAAAGAGAATATTGTACCAATTACCCCTACAACTGGTACTGGCGGAGGTGGCGGAACTGCAACAGAAGGCGTGGTTGATAACAGTATCCATAACGTTAACGGGATTGATGTATATCCGGAATTTCCAGGTGGGATGGCGGCTTGGGCAAAATTTATCCAGAGAACATTAAGATACCCGTACATGGCGCAAGAGAGTGGTGTTCAGGGCAAGGTTTATTTAAGTTTTGTGATTGAAAAAGATGGTGCGATAACTGATGTAAGTGTAACGAGAGGAATTGGTGCAGGTTGTGACGAAGAAGCGGTTAGGGTTTTAAAAAAATCGCCTAAATGGAAAGCTGGTTTGCAAAATAACCAAGCGGTTAGGGTAAGATACAACATGCCGATTAATTATACGATAACACCATAGTATATATATGTTTTTAAGGTTGGGGCGATGGATAGCAATATTCATCGCCTTTTTTATGATGCTTTAATCCAATGGGCATACCACATTTGAAATTGTAAGATAAGCCACACTTTTTGCGCATTGTAAAGGTTTGGATTTTTTACAAAGGCAGTTTTAATTTTTGCTACTTCGGCGACGTTAAGCAACAGATGCTCATTTAATTGTATAGGGTCAAGATAAAATTCTACCAATGGTTTAAAACTTGTTTTTAACCATTTTTCTAATGGTATGGTGAAACCTTTCCTCGGTTTATCCATCAATTGGGCCGGGATATATTTGTTGGTAATTCTTTTTAACAGGTATTTTTGTTCGCCATCTTTAATAAACCATTCTGGATCTAGCAATTTTAGGTAATTGATCAACTCTATTTTTAATAGGGCATCTCTGTTATCAATACCATAACTCATAAAACACTTGTCGCTTCTATAAATGGGATCGTTAGGTAAATAGTTGTTTAAATCATAGATTAGTAGGTCCTTAATATCGTAAGCTCTTTTATCGGGTTTGTTTACAATTTCCTCCTCAATATTTAATAGGTTTTGCAGTTCTTTGTTGGTAAAACAAGCATTAATTTCCAAGTATTTATTTAATAAACTATTTGCTTCTATTACTGCTTTTGTCTTGCTGTTACTTTTTTTAAGTAGGTATAGGATGATATTTTTAAGAGGATTGGGTAGTTTACTGTCTTTAAAATCATTAAATCTAATCGCTTTGGCGTAGGTACGGTAACCACCAAACAATTCGTCACCCCCTTCGGCACTTAGTAAAACTTTAACATCTGTGTGGGCTTTTTCTGCTATAAATAATAAAGGTATGGCACCACTGTTGCCAATCGGTTCTTCAAATATAGCGGGTAATTTTTCTAATATATCTTTAGCGGTTGTAGCATCTAAGTTAAATTCGTGGTGATTGGTTTTAAGATGCTCGGCAATTTTGCGTGCATGCGGGGCTTCGTTAATCGATTCTCCATCGAAACCAACAGTATAAGTTTTAATTCGTTTTGATTGATTTTTTTGCAAAATGGCTGCTACTGTTGCGCTGTCATAACCTCCGCTTAACAGTATGCCAACAGGTACGTCTGCCGAATTTCTGTTTAAAATAGATTCTGTAAGTAATTCCTCTATTTTGTCAATAATCTGTAGTTCAGTTTCAGTTTGCGGCTCGGGAAGTTTTTGTTGAAATTTTCTTCTCAGTGGTGTATCATAACTATTGCCGCTGTGGATATCTATTATGGTTAAAAAACCCTTTTTTACCTTTAAAATCCCAGTGTAAATCGTTTCTTCACCTTTAAAGTAGCCAAATTTAAAAAAAGTAGCTACCGCATTTTTATTAATTACCTTAGCTATATTAGGATAGGTAAGGAGTGCCCTAATCTCTGATGCAAAGGCATAAAACCCTTCATGTTTGTAATAATATAAGGGCTTAGTACCAATCTCGTCTCTTGCTACAAGAAGTTGATTCAATTTTTTATCGAGGATAACAAAAGCAAACGCACCATCCAATTTTTCGAATGCACCATTTCCCCACTTTTTATAGCTCTCTAAGATAACTTCAGTATCACTTAGGGTAGAAAAAATTACGCCGTATTTAATTAAACTTTCACGCAGCTCTAGATAATTGTAAATGGTACCATTAAAAGTAATTACATAATTACCACAACTAGAAGTTAAGGGTTGCGCTGCTTTTAAACTTATATCTATTGTGGCTAAACGTTCATTAGCGAGACCTATAGTATAGTGGTCTTTTTGTTCGAAAATGAAACCATTACCATTGCCACCTCTATGTTGTAGTGTAGCTGAGGCTTTTTTGAGATCTTGTTCATTTAATAGATGTGTATGGTCAATAAATCCAGTTATGCCGCACATGAAAGTATTAAATTAGTAGGGATCATATAATGAGATATGCTTATCAATATTTGGTTATTGTGCTTTAGAATGATGAATTTTATCATTCTGGATAGCAAATATTTGTTTTGTATCATCAAAAATACAAATATTTGAGCTGATATTAAATGAAGGCTTTAATTTAGGTTTGAAAATTCTTAACTACTTGCAAATAAATAGGACGAATAGCAATTTAAACACATCTATTCTAAATAGCACAACTTTAAGGAGTTGGAATATATTTTATAAGAAACAAAAAAGGTCAGTTTTTAAAACTGACCTTTATATTAACCTATTATTTTTCTTGTTCTTCTACCCATTTTCTGGCATTTACAAATGCTTCCATCCATGGAGAAACTTCGTCTTTACGTCCTTTTGGATAATTTGCCCAATGCCATTGGAAAACTGAACGTTCAATGTGTGGCATCATTACCAAATGGCGACCAGTATTATCGCACATCATGGCGGTATTGAAATCAGAACCGTTTGGTGCTGCCGGATAAGTTTCGTAAGCATATTTAGCTACAATATCATATTTTTCTTCAGCATAAGGTAAGCTAAACCTTCCTTCACCATGTGATACCCAAACCCCTAAAGTGCTTCCAGCTAGTGTAGAAAGCATAACAGAATTGTTTTTTGCAATTGTTAACGAAGTAAAAATACTTTCGTGTTTACCGCTTTTGTTGTGCAACATTTTTGGTTTTTCTGCATGGTCTTTATTAATTAAACCAAGCTCTACAAATAATTGGCAACCATTACACACGCCCACTGACAGGGTATCTTCACGAGCAAAGAAGTTTTCTAAAGCCACTCTCGCTTTTTCATTATACATAAATGCACCAGCCCAGCCTTTTGCAGAACCTAAAACATCTGAGTTAGAGAAACCACCCACTGCACCAATAAATTTAATGTCTTCTAATGTTTCTCTGCCCGAAATTAAATCGGTCATGTGTACATCTTTTACATCAAAACCTGCTAAATACATTGCATTGGCTAATTCACGTTCAGAATTACTTCCTTTTTCGCGAATAATGGCTGCTTTAGGTCTTGGCTTACTGTTATTTATTACTGGTTTTTTACCATCAAATTGGCTAGGAAAAGTATAATTTAGAACGTGGTTTTTATAATTATCGTAACGCTCTTTAGCCAAACCATTTCCAGTTTGTTTGCTGTCTAATAAATACGAAGTTTTAAACCAAACATCACGTAAATGATCAATATCAAAACTAAAATTGTCAGCTGCATTTTTAATTTCCAGCGTAGCTGATGAACTTACGCTACCTATTTTATGGAAGGTAATGTTATTTGCTTCTAAAACACTTTCTACCGCTGCATCTGCCTGGAAAACCAAACCGATATTTTCAGAGAACAATAATTTAATGCTATCGGCTTCGCCTAATGATGATAAATCTAATTGTGCACCTAAATCGCGATCAGCGAAACACATTTCTAATAAGGTAGTAATTAAACCACCGCTACCAATATCATGTCCTGCTTGTATTTTTTCTTCTTTTATTAACTGTTGGATGGTGTTAAAAGCATTTTTTAAAGCGGCTGCATCTTTAACATCTGGCGTTACCTTACCAATTCTATTTAAGATTTGTGCAAATGACGAACCACCTAACTCGTAAGCATCATTAGAAAGATTGATGTAATAAATTGAACCCCCATCTTTTTGTAAAACAGGTTCCACAACTTTAGTAATGTCATCACAATTGCCACCTGCAGAAATAATCACCGTTCCTGGCGCAATCACATCACCATCTTTATATTTTTGTTTCATTGATAGCGAATCTTTCCCAGTTGGGATATTGATTCCTAAATCAATGGCAAAATCTGAACAAGCTTTAACAGCTTCGTACAATCTAGCATCTTCGCCTTCGTTTTTACAAGCCCACATCCAGTTTGCCGAAAGCGAAACCGATTTTAAACCATCTTTTAATGGAGCCCAAACGATGTTTGATAAGGATTCTGCAATCGCAATTCTGCTACCAGCACCAGCATCAATCAAAGCAGATAGGGGAGCATGCCCAACCGAAGTGGCAATGCCTTCTTTACCTTGAAAGTCTAAAGCCATTACACCACAGTTATTTAAAGGTAACTGTAAGGGACCAGCGCATTGTTGTTTGGCTACTCTACCGCCAACACATCTATCAACTTTGTTGGTTAACCAATCTTTACTGGCAACCGCTTCTAGTTGTAAAACCTGCTCTAAATAGCTATTTAATTGAGTTTTATCATAGTCAACCGACTGATATTTTCTGTCGATTTTCTGATCTTCCATCACTACTTTTGGCGAGCTGCCGAACATATCTTCTAAAGCAAAATCCATTGGTTTAGCACCAGTAGTTTCAGATTTAAAAGTAAAACGATGATCGCCGGTAACCTTACCAACCGTGTACATTGGCGAACGCTCACGATCAGCAATTTTTTGTAAAGTTTCGATATGCTCGTTGCCGATTACCAATCCCATACGTTCTTGAGATTCGTTGCCGATAATTTCTTTAGCCGAAAGTGTTGGATCGCCAACTGGCAATTTATCTAGATTGATTAATCCGCCAGTTTCTTCCACCAATTCAGAAAGACAGTTCAAGTGACCGCCTGCGCCGTGATCGTGGATAGAAACAATGGTATTATGATCGCTTTCTACCATTCCACGAACCGCATTAGCAGCACGTTTTTGCATTTCTGGGTTAGAACGTTGGATGGCATTTAGCTCGATGCCTGTTCCGTGTTCGCCAGTGTCAGCAGATGAAACTGCCGCACCACCCATTCCAATTCTATAGTTTTCGCCACCAAGAATTACGATGTTATCGCCTTCTTGTGGTTTTTTCTTTTGTGCCTGACTAGCTTTACCGTAACCGATACCGCCAGCTAACATAATTACTTTATCGAAACCTAGTTTACGGTTGTTTTCTTCGTGTTCGAAAGTTAAAACAGAACCCGTAATTAAAGGTTGACCGAATTTATTACCAAAATCAGTAGCGCCGTTAGATGCTTTAATTAAGATATCCATTGGTGTTTGATACAACCATTTTCTTTCTTCCACGCCTTTTTCCCATGCTCTGCCTTCTTCTAAACGAGAAAGTGCCGTCATGTAAACAGCTGTTCCCGCTAAAGGCAATGAACCTTGTCCGCCAGCTAAACGATCTCTAATCTCTCCGCCAGAACCAGTTGCTGCACCATTAAAAGGTTCAACTGTAGTTGGGAAGTTATGTGTTTCGGCTTTTAATGAAATTACCGATTCGAAATCGCTAGTTGCATAATAATCAGGTACATCTGCACGTTTTGGTGCAAATTGTTGTACAACCGGACCTTTTATAAATGCAACATTATCTTTATAAGCAGAAACAATATCGTTAGGATTTGCTTCTGAAGTTTTACGGATCAATTTAAATAGGGAAGTAGGTAGCTCTTCGCCATCAATTACAAATTTACCGTTAAAAATTTTATGTCTACAGTGCTCAGAGTTTACTTGCGAGAACCCAAAAACCTCAGAGTCTGTTAATGGTCGCTCCAACTTTTTAGCTAAAGAGTTTAGGTAATCAACCTCTTCATCACTTAAAGAAAGCCCTTCTTGTTTGTTGTAAGCTGCAATATCTGTAACCTCAATAATTGCTTCTGGTTGGATATTGATGGTAAAAACCTCCTGGCCAATGTTCTCATATTTCTGCGAAAGCATTGGGTCGTATCCAGAAAAGTCTGAATCCACTTTTTTAAATTCTTCAATTCTGATGATGTCTTGGATATCCATATTTTGGGTAATTTCTACCGCATTGGTGCTCCAAGGTGTAATCATAGCTGCACGAGGGCCAACAAAAAAACCGCTCAAGGCAGTCTCATTTTGTAATTTGGCACCGCCGAATAACCATTCTAATTTTGTAATGTTTGCTGGAGATAGGGATTGTTCTGTTTGTAAAACAAAAACCTCGTCAGATTGACCTAAAAAAAAATGAATCATGCTTATTTTTTGAAGATGCAAATTTAAGTTTTTTTAAGCGAAAAAGGTAGAGGTTTTTGGTTTATTTCCACTTAAATTAATACCTGCCTAAATAGGCGTCATAGTCTTTTTGTCTTCCTTGCTCTTTGTACAGATTTAATAGTTTATTGTAAGAATTGATAGCGCCAGATTGATGATCATCTACTGCAGATTTCCAATATTTTTCGGCATTCGCATAGTCTTTTTTCTCATAATAAGCCTGTCCCAATGGATCTTTGATATACACACTTTCAGCATCCATGAGTAGATATTTGATGGCATTATCATATTGTTTCAAATTGAGATAAGCCGAGCCAAGTGCATAAACCATTTCTTTATTTCCCTTATCGGCTAATGGTTTCGCATACTTAATGATGTCATCGTATTTTTGATCTTTCAAACTCATGTTGGCAAGGTATTGAGCAGCATCTAAGTTTCCCTTCTCGAACGATTTTATGTAAACTTCCTTCGCTTTTTCTGGTTGATGCTCATTAGCATAGAGAAGAGCTAATTTATTCATGGCAGTGGTATCTCCTTCAGCAATAGCCAATTCGTAATGTTTTATCGCTTCTGTTACATTGTCATCTTTATAATATTTATCGGCTTTGTCTACATTGCTTGAGTTACAGCTTTGTAGTGTTATTGCTAAAAAAGAGAGGAATAAAAGTGTTACATGCTTAAAATTTTTCATTTCGGTATGTTTTTAGGTGTTTGTGAGATAAAGATAAAAGTTATATTAATTTGAAGCGCAAATTACAGCAATTATTAGCGTTAGTCCCGCTTTACACTATAGCCCTCGTTCCTCGGGCTGCCGTTTCAATCGGGGCTATAAAAACAAAAGGCACTGCAATTAATAAGGGTTTGTAAGCATTACCAAAAGACCTACTGCCTTCGTAATCTAAACCCGATTTTAAAGCGGGACTGTAATTGCCAATGTATACTGACAATGTTTTTCAAATTCTTTTTATGTAAAAACACATTTATCAATAGCTGTGTTTGATATTTATTTCATCTTTGTAATTGAATTTACGTCTAAGAATTATGTTCAATCGTATCCATCACATCGCCATTATCTGTAGCAATTACGAAATTTCTAAAGATTTTTATGTGAATAAATTAGGTTTCGAAGTGCTGGCAGAGGTTTATCGAGCAGAACGTAAATCTTATAAATTAGATTTAGCTGTGAATGGCGTTTATCAGATTGAATTGTTTTCTTTTCCAGAACCAACAAGTAGACCTTCTAGACCTGAAGCTGCTGGATTGAGACATTTGGCATTTGAGGTTGATGATGTGGTAGAAGTTGCGAAGATTTTAAATATAAAAGGAATTGAAACCGAGCCAATAAGAATTGATGAATTTACAGGTAAACAATTTACTTTTTTTACAGATCCCGATGGTTTGCCTTTAGAATTGTACCAGAAATAATTACTCAATAGCTTTGTCAACTTTCTGGTAGGTTGCAAAGAAAGTAGACAAAGCTGAAGATTAATATGAGCATTTTCAAATTCAAACAATTCGAAGTAGACCAAAGCAATTGCGCCATGAAGATTAATACTGATGGGGTGTTATTGGCCGCTTTGGCAGAAAGTGAAAGTCCGAAAAGAATTTTAGATATTGGAACTGGTACTGGAGTTTTGGCTTTAATGATGGCGCAACGTTTTCCAATAGCAAAAATTGAAGCAGTAGAAATAGATGAATTAGCTTCGGCAACTGCTGGAAGAAACTTTCAAAGCTCAGTTTTCTATGAGCGGTTAACTATCAGCAATGTAGCAATTGAACATTACAGTACAACTGAAAAGTTTGATCTGATTATTTCTAATCCGCCGTTTTTTGTAAACGATTTAAAAAATACCGAAGAGAAAAAAGGAATTGCCAGACATGCGAGTGATCGATTTTTTAAAGATTTGATTACAAAAGTTGATGAGATTTTAAACAGCGATGGAAGTTTTTGGTTTATTTTGCCAGTTAAACAAGCAGAATTACTGATCGAGAATGCTAAAAAATTAAAATTATACCCTTCAAAAATTATTCAGTTGCATTCCGATATTTCAAAACCTGTATTTAGATTTATTGTTAGTTTAAGTAGAAATAATCAATATATATTAGAAGAACACTTTTACATTTACGAAGCAGAGAAAACATATACAAATGCTTATAAAGAATTATTAAAAGCATTCTTTTTAGGTTATTAGCGTGTTTGCGTAATGCAACCTAAGCTATTAGCACTGCTTACAGTTTTTAAACGGGATTGCAGCGGCATCCTTTTGTAAGATGAGTGCAGCGAATAGCACAAAAGATATAGCGAAAAGCCCGACTGGCACGAAAAAGGGCTATTGTATTTGCTTTACCCAAACTTTAAATTTGAATATGTTATGAAAAAGATAGGTTTATTGTCTGATACGCACAGTTTTTTAGATGATGCGGTATTTAAATACTTTGATGAATGTGATGAAATTTGGCATGCAGGAGATTTTGGAACTGGCGTTGCAGAGACTTTAGCAAAGTTTAAAACTTTGCGAGGTGTATATGGAAATATAGACGGAAAAGAGATTAGAGCTGAATTTCCGGAACATTTAAAATTTGATTGCGAACAAGTACCTGTTTGGATGACGCATATTGGTGGTTATCCAGATCATTATGCTCAATCGGTTAGAAAAGAAATTTACACTAAGCCGCCAAAATTATTTATAAGTGGGCACTCACATATCTTAAAGGTAGTTTTCGATCCTAAAATACAATGTTTACATATAAACCCCGGTGCGGCAGGAAAACACGGCTGGCATAAAGTAAGAACTTTAATTCGTTTTAGTATTTCTGAAGAAAAAATCCATACCTTAGAAGCCATAGAATTAGGGATTAGATAACGTAAAAAGTACACTAAGTAGATTATGTCAGGTATCAAAACACTCGGTCAGTTTATTATTGAAAAACAATTGGATTTTCCTTACGCCAAAGGCGAACTTTCAAGATTATTAAGAGATATTGGAATTGCCTCTAAAATTGTAAACAGAGAAGTAAATAAAGCGGGTTTAGTTGATATTTTAGGCGATGCTGGCACCACAAATATTCAAGGAGAAGGGCAGAAAAAATTAGATATTTATGCCAATGAGCAATTTATATCTGCGCTTACAAGTGGAGGCGAATGCTGTATTGTAGCCACAGAAGAGGAAGATGAATTTGTACCTATTGATTCCCCTGTATCAAAAAATGCCAAATACATTGTTTGTATAGATCCATTGGATGGCTCTTCAAATATTGATGTAAACGTGGCTGTGGGAACTATTTTCTCCATCTACAGACGTAAATCTGTTGATGGAAATGCTACTTTAGCAGATGTATTACAAAAAGGAACTGATCAGGTAGCAGCAGGTTATATCATCTATGGTTCATCAACCATGTTGGTGTACACTACTGGTAAAGGGGTAAACGGATTTACCTTAGATCCGTCTATTGGAGAGTTCTGCTTGTCGCATCCCAATATGAAAATCCCAGAGGATGGTATAATTTACTCTATTAATGAGGGTAATTATGTGCATTTTCCAGAAGGCGTGAAAAAATATTTAAAATATGCTCAGGTAGAAGATTTAGCTACAAATAGGCCTTATACCTCTAGATACATCGGTTCTATGGTAGCAGACATTCATCGGAATTTGATAAAAGGAGGCATCTATCTATATCCTACAACTGCGGCTTCGCCAAATGGTAAGTTAAGGTTATTGTATGAGTGCAATCCGATGGCGTTTATTATTGAACAGGCAGGCGGCATTGCTTCAGATGGTTTAAACCGGATTTTGGATATTGTTCCGACAGAATTGCACCAACGTACTTCTATAATTATTGGTTCGCCAAAAATGGTAAAAATTGCGGAAAAACTGATGGCAGAATATTCTCCTGTGGCTCCTCTTTATGGCAAAACAACCGATGAAAAGTTGGAGGAACTAGGGGTAATAGGAGGGATAGATTAGTGGAGTTGGAATTTCTGAGTTGAGGATTTGGTGTTAAAAATATGGAGTTGCAGCGCATTTGATCAAAGTTAAAAAAGATCTGCTTAGTTGTCTTCCCCGCAAACTGATCGTATAATTACTATCTAAATTTTAAAATGCATAAAGTAGGCTTGATTGTTAAACTTCTACAATAAACTGTTTTGCTTTTTTTCGGCTTCAAAAAAAGCATCAATAGCTAATGCACTTTTATTTTGTGAGGCCGCTACGGCTAAGCGATCGCAACGCTCGTTCTCGGGATGGTCGTTATGACCTTTTATCCAAATAAATTTAATTTGATGAAGTTTATGTAGGTTAAGATACTGTAGCCAAAGATCTTTGTTCTTTTTATCTTTAAATGCCTTTTTTACCCAACCAAATACCCAGCCTTTTTCTACAGAATCTACTACATATTTAGAATCAGAATAAATGGTAACTTGCTGTCCAGGTTTTTTTATCGCTTTTAAACCTTCAATAACGGCAAGTAGTTCCATTCGGTTATTGGTGGTTAAACGAAAGCCACCACTCAGTTCTTTGTAATGTGCACCAGCACGCAAAATCACCCCGTATCCACCTGGCCCAGGATTTCCGCTTGCCGCACCATCTGTATAAATTTCTATCATAAAGTAACACAAAGCTAGCTTTTTTGTGCTAAAGATTAATTTTAACTAGAAAAAAGGATACATTTTACCATCAATATTTAGGATAATCGATTTGCAAACTTACCTTTGTAAAAAAATAACGCAATGAACGAAAGAGAAGAATATCCAGCTTTAGCCTATATAGTAAAGACTTTGACAAAAGCAATAGCTGATTCGAAAGTGGAACAAAAATCTGCAAATGAATTTACAGTTAAAGATGGTAACGATACTATAGATCTTAAGCAAGCTCCTAATACTGCTACCAATAGCGACGATATTATAATTACTGACAAAAGAAATATTATTTTCAGCGAAGATCTATTAGAAACTTTGCAAGATATACATACCACGGTTAAGGGTAATGATACGCTTAAAAGTGCATTGGAAAAAGCAACCATAATCATAAATGGATTAAACATAGAAACTGATTTTGTTTTTCAAGCCATTAAAGATTTCTTTGATCAAGTAAGCAATAGCTATGAGTTTGTACAGACTGTTGAAACTAATGTTACTAAAATTGGAGCAGGTTTTAAGTTTGGTAAACATATTTTTAGGGTAAATATTAGCAATGATCCTGAGCAGATCTCAATAGAACCAAGATTTACAGCATCTTTTGATGCAGGTATTCAAAAAACAATTACTGAAGATGTAGCTAAAGTTCAACAAGCAGTAAACAAAATGTTTAAAGGAGCTTAATTTTTTTATATCATTAAATTCGAGCCCTATATCAAATATGATATAGGGCTTTATTTTTTGAAAATTTGCTAACTGGATATCGCATTGTTAAAATAAATTTTCTTCGTAGTTAATTATTTAAATCATGTTAATTGTGAAAATGTGTTAAAATACATCCTCAAATCATTGAATGTAATTAATCATTTATATTTTGGCTATATATTCTTATATTAGTTAAAAAATTATTTCATGAGAAAACATTTATGGTTACTGCCTCTCGCTGCAGGTTTTGCTTTTAATGCCTCCGCTCAAGATGGTAAAAAAGCACTTGAAAAAACAGTAGATTCGGTTAAAAAAGTAATTGCCCCTCCGGCAAAGCCCAGCATCACTGATAAAATAAAGTCGAGCAAAAAGATTGATGGTTTATTTACACTTTACCAAGATACAGTTACAGGTAGCTTGCAGATGTATGTTAAAAAAGATCAGTTAGGTAAAGATTATATCTATCAGAGTTTTTCGATGGGTGGACCAACTACCTTGTTCCTTAATCAAAATATGATCAGAAGTACAGTCTTGTTCAATGTTAAAAAAGCAAACGATAAGATTGAGTTTTTAGAAAAGAATACTAATTTCTTTTATGATAAAGCAAACCCAGTAAGCAAGGCCGCAAATGTTGACGTATCTGAAGCGGTAGTTTTTGCCGATAAATTTAGTGCAAGTGATGAAAATGGTTATTTGATTTCAGTAGACGGACTGTTCTTAAGCGATAAATTAGATCCAGTAAAACCAACTACTCCTCCTGGAATGCCTCCAGGTGCCATGTTCAATTTGGGTAACCTAAACTTGGCTAAATCAAAATACCAGAATGTTAAATCTTTTCCAGGTAATACCGATGTAGTGGTAGATTTGGCTTATGATAACCCAATGCCATTTAATAGCGGAGGAAAGGACATAACCGATGCAAGGTATGTGCGTGTAAAAATGCAACATACTTTTTTAGAAGTTCCTCAAAATGATTTCCGTCCACGTAGAGACGACCCAAGGGTAGGTTATTTTGGTGCTGAAGTTGATAACTTGACATCATTATCTCCAACTCCATACAAAGATTTTATCAGTCGCTGGAACTTGAAGAAAAAAGATCCTTCAGCCAAGCTAAGTGAACCTGTAGAGCCAATTGTATTTTGGATTGAAAACACTACTCCACTAGAGTATCGCCCAATTATTAAAGAGGCAGGAGAGAAATGGAACGAGGCATTTGAAAAAGCAGGTTTTAAAAATGCAGTGGTAATGAAACAAATGCCAGATAATGCCACTTGGGATCCTTCTGATGTTGCTTATAACGTAATCCGTTGGGTATCTTCTGCGTACCCATCATATGGCGCAATTGGTCCAAGTTTCTTTAATCCTTTAACCGGACAAATTTTAGGTGCAGATATTACTGTAGAATGGAAATCTGGTGCAGGAACTGCAATTTTAGAAGATTTATACAATGGCGGAAATGCAGCAGCGATGTCTTTACCTTGGGAAAATCCAGTGCAAGCATTGGCACAAACTGAACAAGGTTTTCAAGGTTTAAAGAAAAACCACATGGCTACTTGTGCATTAGCGCATCAGTTAAGTATGCAATATCAAACGGGTTTATCAGCAATAGAAGTTTTGGATGCAGATGTGCCTGAAGCTAAACGTGCTGAAACCGTTAAAGAAATGCACAAGCAGTTTCTATATTATCTAATTATGCATGAGATGGGCCATACTTTAGGGCTAAATCATAACATGAGAGCTAGCCAGATGTTAAGTCCTGCACAAATGAACGATACCAAAATTACACGCAAAATTGGTTTACAGGGTTCAGTAATGGATTATCCAGCTATCAACGTGAGTAGCGATCGTAAGAACCAAGGTGATTATTATACCACTAAGGCTGGGCCATATGATTTATGGGCTATTGAATATGGCTATACTCCTTTCGCCGAAAAAGAGGAAGAAGCTGGATTAAATAAAATATTAAGCAGAAGTACGGATCCGCAATTGGCTTTTGGTAACGATGCTGATGACATGCGTAGCCCAGGTGGTGGCATTGACCCTAGAGTAAATATCAACGACCAAACGAATGACATGGTAGTTTATGGGGAGGATAGATTTAAGTTGATCAACACCATGATGCCTAAATTAAAACAGAGATTTAGTAAAGAAGGTCAAAGTTACCAAGAATTACGTAGCCGTTACCAGCAATTAAATGGTCAACGCTCAAGTATGGCAGCAGCTTTAAGTCGTTTTGTTGGTGGTGTTTATGTAGATAGAAGCTTTGTTGGACAAAAAACTACAACAGCTCCATTTACCCCAGTACCAGAGGCTTATCAAAAGAAAGCTTTGGCATTGTTAAACACTTATGTTTTTGCACCAGATGCATTTGCGGCAGACCAGTCACTTTTCCCATACTTGCAAATTCAGCGCAGAGGATTTGGTTTTTCTGGAAACAATGAAGATTTTAAACCTCAAACTACTTTCTTGTCATTGCAAATGAGCACTTTGGCGCAACTGTTGCACCCAAGTACCTTGAGCAGAATTAACAACAGTGGTTTATATGGCAATACCTACTCGGTAGCAAGTGTAATGAACGATTTATCTGATGATATTTTCGCTGCTGATTTAAAAGGTAATGTGAATTTGTTTCGCCAGAATTTACAAACAGAATTTGTAAAGGCAACAGCAGCAATTATAGCTTCTCCTGGAGGTTATGACAACGCTAGTAAAGCTGCTGCTTTAGCTACTTTAGTTAGAGTTAAAGATCAGTTGGCAACTGCAACTGGTACAGACGAGCAAACTAAAGCGCATAGAACCGCGTTAAATTTTACAATTAGTAAAGCACTTTCTGTAAATAAATAAAAGCTTAAAATTCTTGTTGATAAGCCCTATAGCATTTTTGCTGTAGGGCTTATTTTTTTATGGCTTTGTATAACGATGCTATTTTTAAGGGTGAAACTTTTAATATTATTTAGAAAAGCCAAATTTTGTAATGATGAAATGCAGTACTTCTGTACACCGTATTTTTTAACTTCGTAAGTTTAGCCAAAATTGTACCGCTTCAAAGCGGTTTATCATACAAAAGCTTTTATTACTATTTAAAGTTTCTTGCCATCCGTAAGAAAGCCTTGTTTAGTAGATTTACAATATTTAATTATCAACATTGGCTATCAAATTATTTCTTAATGGCCGTATTAATTTTTGCAGCTATCAGGCGCCAATCGTAAATGAGGAAGGTTTTATCGGTGCTCATGGCAACAAAAATCCCCTCGGGATAATTTGGGCCTAAATTAATAGCTACAGCATCTGCACCATCTGTTTCTATTGCGCTTATCGGAATTTCAGTAATCAAATTGTATTGGTTTGGGTTATTCTGGCTACCTTCTCTTGGGTACACCATAAAACTTTGTGAACCTTGATTAGATACCAATAGATAACCTGTTTTTGCACCAGTTTTGTAAATGGCAATACCTTCATGGTCTACAGAAAACCCGCTTTCTGCAAATAGTGCCAATTGTTCGTTATTGTTAGCTGCAGGATCTGCCACATATTTCCTTACACCAACCTGCTCATCTGAGTAATACACATAGCCCAATTCGTTATCTACAGCTATGGATTCTATTTCTTTTTTGCCACTATATTGCCCAAATTTACGAACAACTTTACCTGTAATTGTTCCGTTACCCGCATCACTCAATTGGTATTGCCATAGATAACCTTCTGCTGGACCAGATTTTCTGCCTACAATTGCAAAGATGGCATGATCTGATGGTCTGGTATAAAGTGCTATTCCCATCGGATCTTTTTCTAGTTCATCTGTGAAAACATCAATTCCTCCATTGTCTATAGGTTGTAGATCTGGAAGCGTAAAGATGCGAAGTTTATTCGCTCCACGTTCGGTAGTTACGGCAATATCAACCTTTTTGCTATTTACAATTAGGCCATAGGCGATATCAACATTATTAGGACGTTGGATGTTGCCAACTTTTTTAACTATTTTACCATTAAGATCGAAAGCGTATAGTGCTCCATCTGCATCTTTATCTGTGCCAATGATTAAGCTTTTGCTTGCATCGGTAGGGTTTATCCAAATAGCAGGATCATCTGTGTCATATTGTACTTTATCGGTTATTACAGTTGCCTGTACCGTATTAGGATTGTTGGTATTTTTTGAGGTTTTAACTTTATTGCTACATGCATATATGGTAAAGAGTGCAAGTGTTAAAAATATCTTATTTAAATTATTCATGTGTAATTTTTTAATTGGGTTTTTAGCAAAAGTTGCTGAGGTAAGGCTTTACATTTAACAAATGTTGAATTTTGACCTTATTATATCAAAAAATAAGCGTTACAAATAGTTAACAATACTTAAAATGGAGTAATCAAAACAGCAACATCAGCTATTTTTTATACAGACTGTATAAAAGCAGTTAAACTAGTTCCTTGTTCTAATTTAAGTTTTTTGCGTAAACGATAACGTGCTACCCTTAAACTATCAGTTGATACGCCTAATAAAGTGGCAATATCTGGTGCATTCATGTTCAACTTAATTAAAGAGATAAATTTGATATCTGTGGCCGATAAACCTGGATTGATCTGCTGTAGATGATCAAAAAAATCTTGGTTGATCTCCTCAAAAATCCTCCTAAAATCATCCCAATAAGTATCTTTGTTAAAGTTCTGGTTAATTTTATTTAAGAGCTGTCTCAATTCTTTTTTATAGCTTCTTCCATCACTTTTAATCATTTCAGCCAATGCTTCTCTAATATCTTCTAATAATTGGTTTTTCTGAATGGTTTGCAAAGTATGCGCAGTTATTTCTTTCGCTTTGGTTTGTAAATTTTCTTTAAATTGATCTTCTTGAAGTTTTTTATTGTTCAGGTCTACCTCCATTAACTGCTGTTTGGTTAATGAGATTTGCTCTTCTCGTTTTCTGGTTTCTCTTTCTCTTAATATACGATGGCGTTGATTACGGATGATGATGATAGCGATAAGAATAAATACTGCAGCAGCTATTATAGATACAAGGTAAATTGCTGTTGCTATTTTTTCTTGACGGGCCATTTCCGCAATTTTAATATCCTTTCGGTCGAGCCCATAAATTACTTTAAGCAATGCTTCTTGATTTTTGCTTTCTTGAGAATAGGTACTTAAAAAGTATTGACGACCAAGTTCTAAATAGTGAAAGGTGCTATCTGAATTTTGAAGGAAACTAAAAGTTTTACCCAAATCTCTGTAAGCGCTACTTAAGCGGCTGTTAGCTTTAATACTTTTTGCCAATTGCGCTGCTTTTTTAGTGTAAAGCAAGGCTTTGCTGTAATCACCTTTTTTTCTATAAACATCGCCTAAGTTATTGTAAGCGTCAATTAACATCTCTAAGTTACCACCTTGCTCAAACCAAGTTAAGGCTTTTGTAAAATGGAATTGGGCCTTATCAAATGCTCCCTTATCTTCATAAATACTCCCTAAATTTTCATGTGCAAGTGCAATACCTTCTGCGTCTCCCAGCATGTAAAATAGCTGCATCGCTTTTTGCTGGTAGTAAAAAGCACTATCATATTGTAATGTTTTTTCGTAAAAGTGACCAAAATTGGCATAGGTGCGAGCAATTCCAGTGCTATCATTAAAGGTTTGGTAAGTAGCTAGTGCTTTAATGATAGATTTTTTAGCTTCTTTTTGCTGCTTTGATATTAGAAGCAGTATGGCTAAATCATTTAAGTTATTTGCTGCTTGTTTTTGGTAGTGTTTAGAGCGAAATAATTCATCAGCTTTGCTATGGTAATTTAGTGCTTGTGTAAATAAGCCTAACTGGTAGCAAATTTGCCCCATATTTTGTAAGGCTTCTGCTTGAGCAAGTATATTTCCATTTTCCTTTGCTTGTTTATAACTATCGTTTTGTTTAATAAAAAGTGCGTCAGATTGCTGTAAAGCACTGTGTTCCAAACGATCGTTTTCTTCTCTAATGGCAGTAGTATTTTGTGCATTGAGTTTTCCCAATGCACAAAAAGCCATTAACATAATAAATATACTTTCTTTTAAGTGCTTAATGCTACTGCTCATTATTTTGGTTTAAAAATCAAATTTTAGTCCTAAATTATACCTAGGGCGATAGTATTCCATTTGTCTGCTTTGGTTTACCATACCTTGATAATATCTTAAAGGCTGATTGGTTAAGTTGTTAGCTTCAGCAAAGAATCTTGCTACTTTGGTTAGCTTAAATGAAGCATTAGCATCTAAGAAAAACTGTTTATCGTAAAATACATCAGTAAATGCATCACCACCTAATTCATCTATATAAGCTGCGGTATAGTTGGCCGAAATTCTGGCAGAGAAACGACTATTTTCCCATGAAAGTGAACCATTTAACATATGTGGAGCAGTACCAGGCAACATTACACCCTCCCTTAATTCGCCATCGCTGTTGGTAATTCCATTGGCTTTAGATTTGGTATAAGTGTAATTGGCATATACACCGAAACCCTTTAAAAATTTACCAGGTAAAAAGTCTAACTGTCTTTGTGCAGCTACTTCAAAGCCATACACATCTACACTTTCGCCGTTTCTATTTTGGGTAAATGCCCATTGCTCTCCAGCAGGAATAGGATTAGCTAAATCTGGGAAATCGGCAGAGAACTTAGTGGGAGTATAAGCTCTATCGCTATAGGTGTAGATAAAATTCTTTAAGCGTTTGTAGAAAACTCCGCCAGATAAAATACCAACAGATTTGAAATACTGCTCTGCCATCAAATCAAAGTTGTAGGCATAAGTAGCATCTAAAGTAGGATTACCTGCCGAAATTTCTTCATCGCCTGCAATTATACCTACAAATGGGGTAAGGGCATAATAGTTAGGGCGTGCAAGTGCAGTTGTAAATGCAGTACGCAATACTAAATCATCGTTAGCCTGGTATTTAAAACTTAAATTTGGCAACCAATCCGTATAAGCATTTTTAGAAGTTCTTGTGCCTGTTAAATCTTCTTCGTCTTCGATAACATTACCTGTATAGTTAATGGTAGTATGCTCTAAACGCAAGCCTGCAATTACTGATAGTTTAGTGTTTAAATCTTGATCCCAGCGTAAATAACCAGCATATACATTTTCTTTGGCATTGTAATTCAGTGCAAGGTATTCTGCTGCCGCATCTGTAGCTTCAAACACAGCAGGATTATTTAGGTTTAAACTTGCTAAATAAGCTCTGCTGGCAAATAAACCAGGTGTATACTGGCTGCCCGGCTGGAAATTTTTTCCATCAAAAAAGGTATTTGGTATTTGACCAATATTAGGGATTAAATTACCATCAAGAGGTTCAAATTCAGTAAAACTATTATTCCTATCTTTGTCTTTAATTCTTAAACGAGCACCAAAACGTAAACGACCTTTTTGTCCGTCAATTATAGAAAGTGGAACTCTAAAATTCAGCTTTGCTCCAAATTCCGATTCCTTTGTTAAGTCTGTATTTTCTGATAAAGTATTTAAACCAGTTGCATCTGCATCATAATTAATGGTGTTGAAGTTAGGGAAATCTCCATTGCCTGTAAAGTTAAGCTGTTGGTTACCTTTTCTAAATAACATATAACGTTCATTAGGGCGGAATTCTTTAGCTGTTGAGTAACTAGCGGTCCAATCCATATCTAAACTAGGGGCAACCAAATGCTCTCCGCGTAGGGAATAATTTTGCACACGTTGATCTTCTAAACGTGTCATTTTATTTCTATCGTTATCAATACCGCCTTTGGTTTGTAAGCCTATGCGACCTGTGTAGCCAGTAATATTGTTGCTAGCATTGTATTGTGGTTCAATATCATCCATACGCATGCGAAACCTATTTTCTCTATCGTCTCTCCAGTTGTACATGGCGTTGGCAAATATTGTATGGTTTTTACCTAATTTAAAATCCATTGCAGCCGCTACACTTCTTCTAATTCTTTGTACATCGTATTTACGGATGTCCATCTCTTCTACATAGGTATTTCCAAAATCATCTTTAGCCCATACTGCCTCTACGTTATCAGAACCATAAACTTGATTGTTATACGAACCACTAAATACCATACCAATGGCGTTGTTAGCAAAGCGATTGCCATACACAAAACCGCCTGTGTATAGCGCTTTATCTCTAATAGGATTGTAGCCACTAGATAAGGTAGCCGATATACGTTCGCCGTTTGGAGTAGCACGAGTAATTAAATTGACCGAACCTCCAATTGCATCAGCATCCATATCTGAAGTTAGGGTTTTGTTAACTTCAATGCTAGAAATCATATCCGAAGGGATCAAATCCATTTGTACTCTCCTGTTATCGCCTTCGGCAGATGGGATACGGTCGCCGTTTAAAGTAACTGAATTGAGTTCTGGAGCTAAACCTCTTATAATAATGTTACGAGCCTCGCCTTGGTCGTTCTGCATGGTAATGCCAGGAACTCTACGTAAGGCTTCGCCAATATTGGCATCAGGGAAACGCCCCACTTGGTCTGAGGAAATAATATTTGTGATATTGGCATTGCTTTTTTGCTGATTAAGCGCTCTTGCCTGCCCCCTTAATCTATCGCCCATCACTACCACTTGGTTCATGGAAACTGTACCATCTTCTAAAGAAAAATTAAGTACAGCGTTATTTCCTTTTGTTACTTTAATAGTCTGTTTTTGACTTAAATAACCCATATAGATTACTTCCACCTCGTAACTGCCCTCTGGAACTTTCAGAAATTCATAATCTCCAGTTTGGTCGGAAATGGTATACCTATTACCGATATTTAATTTAATGGTGGCTCCTGGGAGCGAAGCCCTTGTCATCTTTTCGATTACCTTACCTGTAATTACGCCATGGCTTTGTGCTTGGCAGGTTAAAACAGCTAAGAATAAAATTACTGAAGTAAAGAATGTTTTCATTTTTGCTTTTAAAATTGTTTGTATTTGGATACTAATTTTATCGGCACGAAATTGAAAAATAAGATGGTTGGGCTTATAAATTAAGCCGTTACAAAAAGGAAACCCTAAGCAACAAGCCGTTAACGAAACGATAACAAGGATAATGAAAATGACCACAATTATTTGATTTACAAAACATTGCAAACATTAAAAAAATCCATTAACATTCTGTTGTGTTAATGATAAGATAAGGTTAACTAAACGAAGCTTCGCTATAAAATATTGATGCTTCGCTTAGTAGGTAGTTTATTAAATTTTGATATTTTTTGTAATACCAAATTTTCTTAAGCCAATTAAATTTTGCTAACTAATAAGTTGTTTTTTTGCCTAAACTGAAATAATTTTAAAGGGAAAGGGGAGGGCCAATAATCTTCATACCACACTTTTCGTGAATTTTATCAACTTCTTCTTTTGTAGGTTGATGGTTCAGATTATTCATGATTCTGAAAAATTCTTCTGCCTTTCCAGCTGGCGCTACAAAATATATCATTTTGCCTTTCTCTGTCAATTGTATCCAGGTATGCGGTATGTTTCTGGGTAAAAATATAGTGTCTCCTACATTCAGTATCATAGTTTCATTACCAACTACAAAACGGTATTGGCCATCAATTACGTAAAATATTTCATCCTGAAAAAAATGAACATGTAATGATGGACCAATTTTATCATAACCTATATATTCGAACATAGCCAATTGATTGGCTGTATCTTTACCAGATATTTTGATATCGTTTGGATGTTTACCTTTATATAAAAATGATTCGCCAAACCTGCCTTTTCCTGCCGCAATTTTGAATGGCTTTTTAGAGGTTTGTGCTTTTACTGAATTTGGTGAAGCTGCCCATGCAGATAACCCAATACTACTGAGCAAAAAGGTTTTTCTATTCATATTACAATTTTTTTAAATTGTAAATTTGAATATCGAAATAAGATATTTACTGGTAAAAAAAAGACTTTCAATAAATTTCTTCCATTCCAAGTAAACGTTCTGGAGATTTTTTTCTAAAAAAGGAGGTAGGGGTATAGCCTGTAAAATCCCGATAATCTTTACTTAGGTGTTGATAATCATTATAACCACAATCAATTGCAATATTAAACCATGATTGTTGTGGGTTTAAATTTTTTATACGGTAAGCCAAGTCAAATCTAATTAGTCTTAAAAACGTTTTAGGAGTGATGCCTATACTTTCCTTAAACTTCCTATCGAATTGACGGTGGCATAAAAAAGCACTCGAAGAGTACCAGTCTATGGTTCGTTTATTAAGTTGTGTTAACATGTCTTTTGCAACCAAATCCACTGGTTTAAATGGTAGTTTTGCTGTTCTTATTAGTTGCATTAAAAAATGCTCAATAATCTCAATCATGTTCTGGTGGCTGTTGGCAAAAAACAACTGTTCATTAACATCAACTATTTTACTACCGAATAAATCTTCGGCTTCAATTAATTGATTGGTTAGTTCGTTTAGTGGAATACCTAGTAAACTATACAAAGCGCCAGGTTGGAAAATTACTTGAACAGAAAGGAATTTTTGATAAATAGTGCGGTTGTTGATAACGGTATGCTGACCAATTAGCAGTGCATTTTTTGGAATAATACTTTTAGTGCTGTTAGGATAATCAAATTTTGTAGGCGTTGGGAAAAATTGCAGACATTGTTCTGGTCTGGGTGTATAAGCTTTTGGTGGAATGGGATCAGGATTTGGAAATTGAAAATCTATAATTCTGTATAGCCTCACAAAATCTGTTAAAGCAATACTTGGATAAATTTCTCTTAAAAACATTCTACTACATTTTATTAACTAATATAATAAAAATTAATAATCATTGATAATATTTGAATTTATTCTGTTGATAGCTAGGGTTTTATGTGGTTTTTATTGTATTTTTTGATGGTAAATAGTTTTTAAATTTAATTAAGCTCTAATACGATCAAAAAAAAGCAGCTTTAAAGCTGCTATATCTTTCTGTTCTTAATCCCTATCTTCTGCATATTTCAGGGCAAATTCTATCCAATCTTTAATAGAACTATCTAGATAAACATCTGGTTGGATGCCAATGTTATCGATAGGATAATCTGGTAAACGCAATGCCCTATAAGTTGGCATGAATAGCTGGTAAGGAGGGCAGCCAAAATCTATAAGATAAGCGTTGCCATAATCTAATGCGCCATAACTTGGTGTGCCTAAAAACTTGACCTTTTTACTTTGTTTTGCCACAAATAGCAAATATTCTGCAGAACTTCCCGTTCCCTTATCTGCAAGGATGATAATGTTTTTTGGGCTTTTAGCTGCCACATCAACGGTTTCAATATATACAGGTTTAGCACCATCTGTAAAGTTTACAAACTTACCAAGATTCTCTTTTAGTTTGGCTATCTTCTTGTCTATTGCTTCTGTAGAGGTACTCTTATCTAAAGTTTTCTTATAGGTTTCAAGATTATCAATATAAGTTTGGGTAGCCAAAAATTCGGCTCCAGTGTTACGTATTGATTTTCCTGAAATATAAGGTAAAAGCTTTTGGTAAGCATCTGTGGTACCTCCTGGATTTCCTCTTAGGTCGATAATTAAGTTTTCACTTGTTTCGATTTGTTTAGCATTTTGTGTAATTAGCGTATCAATTTTGCTCAGGTTATGGTATTCAAAACTAGGTAATTTAATAATGGATGTTTTGATTGATAGTTTTTTGAAATAAAAGCCATTTATTTGGTTCAGTTTCTCTTTAACCTGTGCGGCAGTAAACGATGTTGCCGAATGTTCTCTTACCATCGCTACGCCAACAGCATCAAACATTAAAATTCCCTCTTTGTGTAAATTGTAGTTTCCATGCTTTTTAGATTTATCGAGCATTGTATATTCAAACCTACCATCAGGTAACAATTTAAATTTTAGCTCTCCAGCTTTCCATACTGTTGATTTTGCTTGTATGATAAAACCAGTATATTCATCTATCCCTACTTTATTTATACCTATTTTATAACCTTCTGTATTCCAAATTCCTTCTATTGGATCCTTTGTGTTTTTAACCTTATCTTGAAAACTGCTGACATCAAAAGTAACCATCTCTGCTATGTTTCCATTAGCAGCACTTAAGGGTAGTCCATTTGAAGCAAGCCATAAATGAGGATCTTTAAAGAAGTCTACGTATTTTTTTAAAATTTGTTCGCAGCCTACATCCACAGCAGTTTTTGCCTGTTTAGAAAGATTTTGTTTAAAGTCGTCATAAAGTGAGCCCTTTTTTGATTTGATATCAAAGCCTGGGTATTCTTGTTCTACTTTTTTTATTAATTTTTCTAATGCAATTGAGCAGTTACAAGGAACTTGCCGTGCGAATAATAAAAAGGATAGGGTAGACAAGGTGAAGGTAAGCAGCAATCTTTTCATCGTATTCGTATTTGTTGAGCTGCAAACATAAACCTACAATGAAAATTAAAATTGTAAAAATGTAAACCATTAAATAAATAACCAGATGTTATCTTTGTTGGTATTTACGTTTTTAAAGAAAGCATTCGGATTAATATGGGTTAATTGCTTAAAATCTTTAATCAGATGCGATTGATCGTAAAATAGGCTTTCGTAAGATAATTCGGTAAGACTATTGATGGCTTTCTGTTTTGATATGGCTTTCCTAAATCGATGGATTCGGTAGAACTCTGTTGGCGATTTGCCGATATTCTTGGTAAATAGTCTTGTAAAGTACTGTCTAGAAAAGTTATAATTTTGTGCAATATCGGCTATTTTAAAACCAGATTGAATGTCAGCAATAATCTTTTCCATCAATCCCGATTCTTTATATTTAAGTTTCGAAATCCAATAAGCTTCCAAATTATGTTGTTGAACCTTTCTATCAGGTTCTTCTAAAATCTGCTTCATTATTGGTGTAAAATCAGGGAAAGGATTAAAGGCTAAGCCACTTTTTTGTTGTAAAAGCGTTTGGGCATCTTCAAAAAAATAGTGAATGGCAAGAGGCTTGAAATAAATAGTGATTTCGGTTACATTTTCTATGTTAACCTCTATAGGAGAGATATATCTTGAAACATAATTTGAAATAATATTCTCTACTTTGGATGGACGGACAGTTATTTTGTTATTACCAGTTTCTATCTCAATATTTTTGCTTACTGATACAATAAAGAAATTGTTGGGAAAAGTTAGGTAATGTAAACTTTTAGATGCGTTACTTGGGGTAATAAAATAATAACCTGCTATATATTTTTGTAAGACCTCATTTATTGGTTTGTAAAATTCCATTTTCATTTTAGTTGAGCTTCTGTTTGCTGGTTTTATAATTTTAACAACATATTTATAAAAGCATTTAAAATTCTAATTAAGCGCAATTATGGTATGCATAACCTTAAAGTGATAGGTGGATTTTAAAACGGAGCTATCAATTTAATGTTGTTTGTTAATTACCCCAGTTCGAATTGAAGCCCACTCAGATAGCGATATAGCCCCTCTTCGTTTTTGATCAGTTCTTGGTGTGTTCCAGATTCTATCAATTTGCCTTTTTCCAGTACAATAATTCTATCAGCTTCGCGGATGGTTGATAAACGGTGTGCTATAATTATGGAGGTACGACCTTTCATCAGTTCTTCCAGTGCCTCCTGTACCAAACGCTCTGATTCGGAATCAAGTGAAGATGTAGCTTCATCTAAAATTAATATCGATGGATTTTTGAGTAAAGCCCTGGCAATGGCGATACGTTGTCTTTGACCACCTGAAAGTTTTACACCACGTTCGCCCACTACTGTTGCATATCCTTCTGGAAAGGAAGCAATAAATTGATGCGCATTTGCACGTTGTGCCGCTTGTATAATTTCTTCTTCGGTTGCATTTAATCGGCCATAGGCGATGTTTTCTAAAATTGTACCACCAAATAACATTACATCTTGTGGAACAATAGCCACTTGATTGCGGATATCAGTTAATGCATAATCACTAGATGGTTTTTCGTCAAATAAGATTTCTCCACTTTGTGGTTTGTAAAACTGTAAAATCAGAGCAGCAGTTGTAGATTTTCCAGATCCACTCGGACCAACAATCGCTACTCTTTCTCCGGCTTTAGCTTCAAAAGATACATCGCTCAATACCTCAGTTTCTTTACGAGATGGATAAGAAAAAGAAACATGGTTGAAAGCAAGATTACCTACAATTTTTTGTTCTATATGGTCCTTATTATCCGATATGGAAACCTCTTCTCCTTTTTCTGCTAAAATTTCCAAAACCCTTTCGCTAGCCCCAACCGTTTTCTGTACATTGGCAAACATTTCTGGGAAACTGCCCAACGAACTGGCTAAAAACATGGCATAGAGCGAAAATTGCAACAACTGGCCAAAAGTAATTTCTCCTTCACTTACCAAAACACATCCGTAACCAATTACGCCTAAAATGCCACCAAACAAACACAATACAATAAAAGAAGAAAACATTCCTCTAAATTTAGCTCCTTTAATGGCAATGTTGGCTACTTCACGAATTGCACTGCTGTAACGTCCGGCTTCAAATGGTTCGTTTACAAAGGCTTTAACATTGGCAATGCCCATTAATGTTTCGTCTACAATGGTATTGGATTCGGCTAGTTTATCTTGCGCTTGGCGAGAGATTTTTTTGATGAACCTGCCAAAAAATACTGCAGCCACAATTAGTATGGGCAATACAATGAGCAGCGCAAATACCAACTTTTTGGAAATGATAGACATAAAGACAATACCACCTACTAGCAATATGGTTTGTCTAATCATCTCTGCTATGGTTGTGGTTAATGTATCCTGAACCTGCGATAGGTCTGCCGATATTCTGCTGTTCAATTCTCCAACTCTTCTTCCTGCAAAAAATTCCATAGGAAGTGTAATCAATTTATGATACGTATCTCTTCTAATATCGGCCAAAGCTCTTTCGCCAACTCCTACAAACCACAAAATTCTAAAAAATGAAATGATGGCCTGTAGCACCAACACTATAAAAGCCAGTAACAATATGCCAGGTATGGTAGCTGGTAAAAAATCATTGCTACGTTTACCTTGTGCAGTATCAATTAATGCTCCCACAAATGATGGGAAAGCCAAACCTACCAAACTAGATAACAACAAGAAAAATAAAGCTGCAATGAATTTGCTTCGATAAGGCTTTAGGTAGCTCAGCAGTTTTGCTACATGATTTAAAGTTTGCCTATTCAGTTTTGCCTTTGGTAGTTCGATGCCAGCCGCATTACCACTATTTAATTTCTGTCTTGCCATAAAATGTAATTGAGGCCAAAATTTGGCTCGCCACAAAAATAAGGATAAGTTTTTGTGCTGCGTTGTTGGGGTTTGGCTATTCGCCGATGGAAAGAGGTTGTTCGCCGTGAGATTGAATTTTCATAATGAAAATACTGATTTTCTACTTTAAGAAAATGCCTAATAATGGATTATTTTTAGGGTATTTAAAGGTTTTGAATAAAAACACAACAGGAGCTGGCCATGAGACAAGCTGCTGAAATGTGCTAGATGAAAAAATGGGGTTTTGCTGAAATATTGATCAAATAGGAAGTTATTGTCCTATCCAAGCTTTTCTTAAATTTTTTTGTTGATAGGTTAATTCGGGAAGTTCAGTTATTTGCTCATCAATGAGTTTTAGACCCACCTTGTTTAACGATTCCTCAAGTGGTAATTTATTACTTTGCTCGACATAAAGTTTGAAGAAATCCCTGATTTGTGGATAACCAGTTATTTCAACAATTTCATCGAATAATTTCTCGTCACGGAAAGATTTCTTCGGGCCATATTTTTTAAGTAAGGAGGCTACCAAATCCTGGACTCCAAATTTCCCTGCTGATAGTTCCCTTAAACGTATATCAAGGCATAAATTAATTAATGAACCTTTTTGATACACATTCAGATACTGATCTTCCATAGTCATAGAATTGAGGCTTAAATCAACAAAAGATAGATCCGCTTTATATTTTTTGGATTCTTTAATTTTGCTTTCCAAAGTGCTTAAAAAATCCTTCAATGATTGCAATTTTGTTACAACAGGCATATGAATGGTGAAGTATTCCGTCATCCCCTCATATAGCCATAGATGTTTCGAAAATTTTGGGTTGTTGAAATCATAGTTAGCAATCTCATCTGAATGGATGCCTAAGGGCATTAAAATATGAAAAAATTCGTGGCTTGCAGTTCCATAAATCACATTTTTAAATGCATCAACATTAAAAGAACCATTGAGTAGAATTAAGGTAGAATTTGCATGCTCAAGTCCCTGTGAAGACATTCTTCTTGTATCCTTTTTATCATTATGATAGATAATGAAGGAATATTTGTTTACGGGTAGATTGCCATTTAGATATTTAGCCTGATTTATGAGCAAAGGCTCAATAAATGTAGCTAGTTCTTTCGCAAGCGGTTTGCCGCTCGTGGAAAAACAGGCCACTTGTATCTTTATCTGAGGCAAATCTATAAATGCTGTATCTGGTTTGGAAAATAAAATAGGGTTGTCTATAAGTTGGTTATAGGATTCAGAGGTAAACACTATCTTATTAGGTTTTACTGTTGATGCCAGGCTAGTGGCTCCATAAAGTTGCTTGGGTTTTGAAACAACTATTTGATAAGGGTGCTTTTCAAGGCCTCTAAAATATCCGAAAATAGTATTGTGATTTAGTACGAAAACATTAGGGTCGAAACTTGATTCGGTCATGAAATACCTTCCATTAAAACCATTTTCCAATGACTCCCAATTGTCATTTACGCTATAATTTATTTTATTTAGTTTTTTGGCCCCATAAATCTCCCATCGATTTTCGTCTAATTTTTTAAAGTTCAAAGATTTTCCGTTCGCATCTAAAAATTGGATTTTTGAAACGGAGTTTCCATAATTTGCAAAGCTGTAAATACCGGGGATAATTTTTGCAAAACAAAATTGTATCGTATCCATCTTCAATCCGTTAATCTTCAAACTTATGGATAGTTGATCATCTTTTAGTTCATTTAAATCAAGCGAATATTTGTAGATAATTTTAGAGGTTTGCGCAATAGATTTTCTAACTGTAACGCAATTATATAGCAACAGTAATACGCAAAACATTATCAGCTTTTTCATGTGGATTGTCAGTGGATTTTTGGTTTGCTTAAATCGATAGAACACTTTAGGCAGGTAGAATCCTTTTGTAAATATAGCAACTTAATTCTATCTGCTCTGAGAAGTTTATATTTTATCTTGCAAAGATATTGGTTTGGTATATTCATAATTGATATCAAAATTGAACATGTATCTTTATGCTCAGCACCTTAAATTTAGGGCAGTTATAAAAACAATATCTTCATCATGTCCTAATTGATTGAAGTTGATTAGTTCTGACTAAGTGCAGGAATGATTTATAATATGCAATAAGTATCGAACAGGTAGTATATAGACCATAAGGCTAAAGTTGTTTCCCAGACTGTCTGGAACCAACAATGTCTTTAGCTTTAATTGGCTCACCAAGAGTTTAACTTCTCTTTCTGTGATAAGAGTAATCATAATGAAGATATAGTCAACAACCATTATATTTTTACATATCAGGAACTACACTCTGGAATAACAGGAATTAAATTCGGAATTGCAAAAAAATAAAAATTCTGAGCAAACCAATGTCTGTCTATCCAAATGTATTTTTAAATATATCTACATTTTATAAATTCGATAAACTATAATAGATTTCTCCCCCTGGTAGAAATGACGATGGTTTTAAACAAAAAAAAGCAGCTCTTTTCAGAACTGCTTTAAAACTAGGGGTGGCTGATGGGGCTCGAACCCACGACCCTCGGCACCACAAACCAATACTCTAACCAACTGAGCTACAACCACCGTGTTTTTTCAGAGCAACAAAAGTACGACTTTTAATATGCTAATCAAATTTTTTTGAAAATTTCATTCCAACTTAGCTTTAAATAATTAAAAACCAACCATTTTAATTTTTAGCTTGCTATAAAGTTAAGGACGTTAATTTTATAAAACATCATCCATCTAACCTTTAAATTACGAAAATCAATAGGCATAAAATGCTAAAAACGTTACATTTGTTTGAACATATTATTTTTGCAAAATTTATGAAAACATTGATCCAGCGTACATTTTTAATTGCCTTTACCTTTTTTTATTTAACTGCCACTGCCCAAACGGTTACGTTAGATTATCATTTTAACCGCGAAACGCACAAAACCAAAAGCGGTGAAATTGCAAGGTTTCATTATATCTGGGAAGAACATGATCAGAATAGCTTTTTTATTTTAGGTAACATATTTAAAAAAGAAGGTTTTACTCTAAAATCTTTAGAAACAGCGCCAACTTCAGCTAATTTAAAAGGGAGCGATGTATACATCATCGTAGACCCTGATAAACCAAAAGAAAATCCTAAGCCGAATTACATCTTGGCAGAAGATCTAAAAAATATTAGTGCATGGGTAAAACAGGGTGGGGTGTTGGTGATGTTTGCTAATGATAGTGCCAATGTAGAATTGCCTCATTTTAATAAACTGGCTAATGTTTTCGGTATGCATTTTAATGATGATATGCAAAATAAGGTAGTTGACGATAAACATTTTGAGGATGGAACAATTAACACTGAAAATCATCCAATCTTCAAGACGGCAAAGAAGATCTTTATGAAAGATGTTTGCTCTATTACTATCACTGGCTATGCTAAACCAATTTTAAAAAATGCTGCTGGTGCTACCATTATCGCTTATGCTACACATGGCAAAGGACATGTAGTTGCTATTTCAGATCCATGGTTGTACGATGAGTATGTAAACGGCAGGTTGCCAAAAGAATTAGGTGTGGAGAATGATAAAGCGGCATACGATTTGGTAATTTGGCTTAAAAAATTGACAGGTAAATAAAACTAGTGTTTTCGGAAATTATTCGACATTTCTTCGACTCCGCTTCGAGGTTTGTTCGGGAAACCTTCGACTCTTCTTCGGGAAGTGTTCGGGAAGTGTTCGGGAAGGCTTCGTGAATTGTTCGAAATTTTCTCGAACAATTCACGACAAAGAGCCGATCCAGATACGATAGTGTTTAGGAGTAGATACAAGCTTGTGTAGATAAAGCTAAGGACCATTGCGGATATTTAGTATAGACATTTTTGGAATTGATGCTAATTTGAATGTTCATATTGAAGATAAAATTACTTGTTTAGTAGATTTCTTTATTTTAACCCAGAAATTAGTAGTTAATTGACATATCTAATAAGCAACTAGCTATTAATCCAATTTAAAATATACTCTGCATTTTCTTTCCATGTAGGCTGGCCTAATACAAAGTGGTTACGACCTTTAAATTCTTTAAAATCAGTTATTGAATTAGCATGTTTGTATTTTTTGTAATTGCTATAGTTTAAAGAAGACGGCATGATATTGTCTTTATCACCAGCCACAAATAATAGAGGTGCATGTTGCTTTTTGAAATCGATTTTAGCTGCACTAGTTAAGCCATCTCTAGATATCAACTTTGATTCTGGGATTACATTGGCATCATAACTTTCGTGCTGTTCTGCTAAGTTCATACCATTGGTAAAGGTATACTGCCATTGCTCAAAAGACATTAAAAAGGTTGTTTAGCTAACTAAGATTGTTTGCTGATGTTAGCACAGCTAAAATGAGTTTGGCAGTTGTGCCTCTGTTGTTTTCGCCAGTACTAAGCGTAAATGTAGCTGCAGCTTGGTATTGGGAATTGATTAAGGCTATGCGCTCTTTGATGGATTCGATCCCGATTGATTTCTCTTTTACACTATTTACCTTAGCTTTTGGGAATTGATGAGTTAAACCCGCCCCATTGTCCTGGACAGTAATACACAAATTTTGATCGTTTTGTTGCATGTTTACAGAGATGTGTGCATCGGGAATGTTGCTAACGATTATACCATGCAAAATGGCATTTTCTATTAATGGTTGTATGAGCATTGGAGGTAATAAAAGCTCTTGGAGTTCAATACCGTCTTCAACACTAAAACTGTAGGTAAAAGAGTTGTTATAACGCATGGCTTCTAATTCTGTATATAGCGTTAAAGCTTTCCATTCTTTATCTGCCGCTACTAAACTTTTGGTAGAGTTTTCGAGTATCAATCTACTTAAGGAAGCAAATTTTTGTATCAACCTGGAAGCTGTACGTTTATCGTTATCCATAATGTAAGATTCGATAGAATTAAGCACATTAAAGATGAAATGAGGATTCATCTGCGACCGGATAGCTTTTAATTCACTTTCGGATAGTTGATATTGATGGGTTAAATTAAGTGCTTGCTGTTCGGCTTCTTGTTTCTGTAGCGTATTCTTAAATCTCAATTGCCTAATTCGATATACACTGATGAGAACAATGAGAATAGCTATTGAAGCTATTAACAAGATGATAAAATTCCGTTCTTTCTCATCTGCTTTTGCATCTGCTAGTACCAATTTTTGGCTGTTGATGAACAAACTGTCCTGCTTTTGGCGGAGTTCGTATTTGGCACTCATCTCTGCTACTGCATTTCCAATGCTTTCGGTTTTAATACTTTCTAAAGTTATATTCTCTAAATTTTTATAGTAAAAGGCTTTATCATAAACTCGCTGTTTACTGTACACGTAAGCAAAGTTGTAGTAGAGTGCTGCTTTGTTTGTAGCTGTGATATAGGGCAATAAAAATTGTTGCGCTTTTTTTAAACTGATTAGGCTTTCATCGAACCTGTTTTGTTGCATTAAACAATCTCCTTTATTGGCATACGCAGTATAAAGACTCATACTATCGTTTGTTAGGATTAGATTTTTAAGTGCACCATCATAATATTTTAGAGCTACTAAATATTTTTTGAATTGAGAATACGTATCTGCTAATAATATTAATGCGGTATTTTTTGATGAATTATGTACAGAATTATCTGTTGCAACCTTCTTGAAATACAAGAGTGCAGTATCATTTTGTTTTAAACTTTTATATGCGATACCAATATTGTTTAGGCAATCAAACAAACTAACGCTATCTTTTAGTAATTTATCATAAAACAGCTGTTTTTTAAAATTTCGAATAGCGTTTTCATATTGATTGGTAATACTCAATTCGATGTTTGCCAATCGACTAAATAGAAACGATAATGAAGGGTAATCCTTTTTCTTCTCTCCATATTTAACAGCTTCGCCATAATAATAAATACAAGAATCTATTCTATTTATGGATTCATAGTTATTCCCTAGATACATATTTATTTTCTCACTGTAATCCGAATCCTTACCTTTTAAATTTTTTGCTTTTAGTAATAATTTGATGGCGGCATGATAATTTTGGTTTTGTGTGCTATCCTGAGCTGCTCTTAAAAGCGATTTGTAGCCCACTTGTGAAAACCCCAAAGAATAGACTAATAATAATGCCATTATGAGTAAAAACTTTGGGGTTTTCATGTTACTTTTTCAAGTTTAAGATAAACTGTAAACGATTAATGGCATTGTTGATTTCCGTATCTACTGGCGGTGGGCTAGGTTTTGGTTTAATAGGTAGCACTTGTTGTGTTTCTAAAACACCTTTATTCCAAAATGCTGCAACAATATCATTTCCTTTAACGGTAATTCTAATTTCTATTTCGCTAAAATTCACGTTTTTATCAAGTGTGAAATTTAAACTTTGTAATCCTTTTAATTTTTTTTGAACTTTAGGTTTAAGAGATCTTGGTATTCTCTGGTTTGTAGTTTCGGTAATTTTTTGAGGTGTTTTCATTTTAATGATAGATGAAGGTTTATAAAATTAGATTGAATTTATAGGTTAATATAGTGAATGTTAGGTATAATTGATGTCGTCTAAATCATTGTTGTAATACATGGGCAAACATACAATTGCAACAGTACCAATTCCATCTGTTCCTGCAGCAATAGTAAAACTTGCTACAGTAGTATTTTCCTGTTGGTTAATTATCTCTATCCTTTCTCTAATAGATTCGATTCCGATCGATTGCTCTTTTATGCCGTTAAATTTTTCTTTATTTTTCTTTGGTGTGTTTATTCCCAGTCCATTGTCTGTAACCGTAATACAGATGCCTGATGTTGTACTTTTCAATTGAACTTCTAAATGTGCATCGGGCTTATTTTCTTCTATCAAGCCATGTAAAATGGCATTTTCAATTAAGGGTTGTATCAGCATTGGGGGCAGCAATAATGTTTTCAGTTGTAATTTTTCATCTACAGTAAAATTGAAGCTAAACATATGGTTATAACGCATCGCTTCTAACTCGGTGTACAAGGTCAAGGCTTTCCATTCTTTATCTGCAGTTACCAAACTTTTGGTAGAGTTTTCGAGTATCAATCTACTTAAAGATGCAAATTTTTGTACCAATCTTGCGGCCGTACGTTTATCGTTATCCATAATATAAGATTCGATAGAGTTGAGTACATTGAAAATAAAGTGAGGATTCATTTGTGAGCGGATGGCTTTCAGTTCACTTTCAAGTAGCCTACTTTGATGCAATAATTCTTTTGTCTGTTCTTCAGCTTCTTTTCTTAAAAGTTGGTTTTTTAAGCGCAGTTGTTTAATGTTAGACCTATTTAATAAATAAAGTAAAATAGAACTGATTAATACGATGGCAAGACCAGCAAAAAGGTAAATTTGTTGGGTTTTAACCTTGGCTAATTCTTGTTGTTGTTTATATTGATCTTCTTTTTTCTGAAAAGCAAATTGAGCCTCTAGTGTAGCGATTTGGTTTTTGCTCTCTTGCGAATAGAGCGAATCATCAATATTTTTTGAGATTTTAAAATTTTGAAGCGCACTTTTGTAATCACCTTTATGTTCTTGTAGTGTGGCCAAATTGTCTGAGAAATAACTTATATTATCTTGTTCTCCAGCTTCTTTGCTAGTATTTATAGCTTTAGTCAAGTAAAAAACAGCTCTGTTGTAAATGGAATCATAATCATTTGGTATTTTATTGTTTTTTTTGAATTTGTCTTTGGTTCTATTGATGTAAATATCTGCATAAGTGCCTCCAATATTACCAGTATTGGTAATTGAACTGCTCGAATTTTGGTAGGTTTCTTGATGTAGTTTTTGAGCTTCAAATAAATAAGTTAGCTTCTTACCTTTATCATCATCGTTTATAACTGCTAATAAGCCGAATACATTAGCCTGTCCAACTTTTTCATCCAATTCCTTAAATATTGTTAAACTCTTTAAGGCGAAAGAACTTGCATTTTTAAGCTCATTGTTACTAAAATAAACAGTGGCAATTACATAACCAGATTGTGCAATACCATGATCGTCTTTTATTTTTTTATAGGTTTCATAACTTTTAAAAGCATAATTAAGTGCTGGTTTATGGTTCTTTTGAGTAATATAAATGTTAGCGATGTTGCCGTAAATTAATGCCGTATACGGATCATACTTTATTTTCTGAGTTATTTTTAGGGCTTTAAAGTAGTTACTCAAAGCTTCAGTACGTTTTCCAATATTTTCATAAACCACGGCAATATTTATTAAGCAACTAGCTTCTCCTCTTGGGTAATCTATTTCGTAGCTTATTTTGAGAGATTTATTATAATAGAAAAGAGCTTTATCATATTCACTTTGCGAAGAATGAATACTACCCAACATATCATACAAAGCGGAGATTCCTTTTTTCCAACCTATTTTTTGAGCCTTTTCTAAGCCTGTTTTCGTATATTTTAAGGAAGAATCGGTATCGATATTTCTATAAGCAGCTGCAATTCGGTAAATAATTTTAACCTGAGCGGTATCTGTCTTTTGCAATGGTTTCAATAAATTTTTCATTGAATCTATAGCTGTTAAACCTTGTTTTTGAGCATTAGCAAGCTCAGAGCAAAAGAGGGAAAAAATAGCAAATAGGATAATTTTGGTTAGCGATCTCATAAGTCTGATGATAAATTAATTGAATTAATAATCTGGTTTAAATGGAAGGAGAGGTAGGCAGATTGTCGCAATTGTTCCAATATCATTTATTCCTGGCGCAATGTTAAAACTTGCTACAGTGGTATTCTCCTGCTGGTTGATTATTTCTATCCTTTCTTTAATAGATTCGATACCAATTGATTGCTCCTTGATGCCGTTAAATTTTTCCTTAATTTTCTTCGGTGTATTTATACCAAGTCCATTGTCAGTCACAGTAATACAGATACCCGAAGTTCTGCTTTTTAATCTAACTTCTAAATGCGCATCGGGTTTATTTTCTTCTATCAAGCCATGAAGAATGGCATTTTCAATTAGCGGTTGTATCAGCATTGGAGGTAATAAAAGTGTTTTCAGTTGTAGCTTTTCATCTACAATAAAATTGAAGCTAAAAACATGGTTATAACGCATGGCTTCTAACTCGGTATACAAGGTTAAGGCTTTCCATTCTTTGTCTGCAGTTACCAAACTTTTAGTAGAGTTTTCAAGTATCAACCTACTTAAAGATGCAAATTTTTGTACTAATCTCGAAGCTGTACGTTTATCATTATCCATAATATAGGATTCGATAGAATTAAGCACATTAAAAATAAAGTGAGGGTTCATTTGTGAGCGGATGGCCTTCAACTCGCTTTCAGCTAATTGATATTGATGGCTAAGTTTTAATGCTTTTTGTTCTGCCTCTTGGTTTTGCAAGGTATTCTTAAACCTTAGCTGCCTAATTCTATAAAGATTGAGCAAGTATATGAGTATTGAAACTAAAATAACTACTGCCAAAATTCCATATAACCACAGTTGGTTAAGCTCTAATCTATTTAATTTTTGCTCTTGCGAAAGTGCCTTAACCTTGCCTAACTGTAGCTTTTCGTTGTTTTTAGAAATAAGTAGTTGTTTCTCTTTTTCTGCACTTATTAGTTTTTCATTTTCAATTTGTACTTCTTGCAAGTCTCTTAGTTGCAAACTACGCTGTAATTCTGCATAATTTAGTGCCAATTGCAGTTTTTGCTGTTTCAATTGTCCATCTGCTATCAATTGGTTTTGCTGGTAGGTCAGTTCTTTTTTATCAAACTCATACTGAATACCCATCCTGGTAATCTCATTTTTCTTCTTATCATTAGTTATGCTATCAGCAAATTTTGTATATTCTTTAAAATAAAATAAGGAGCTATCAGGCATTTTTATAGCTTCATAAACTTCGCTTAATCCTAAACTGGCATCTCTCTTAATTTCTGTAATATCTAGTTCTTTGCCAATATTTAAAGCATTAATGCCGTATATTTTAGATTTTTCATAATTTTTTTTACCAAAATACGCTGACGATACATTCTGATAATTGTAACCCAAACTCTTTTTATTGCCAATTTTTTTATTAATGTCAATTGATTTTGTAGCATATTTAAGAGCTAAATCAAATTGTTTTATATTACTATAGTAAGAAGATAAATTTCCATTTTCTCTACCTATCATAACTTGATCTCCAATAGAATCAGCAATTTTTAAAGATAAATTACTGTATTTAATTGCCTCATTATAATTTTTGTTTTTAGAATGGATAATACCAATATTTGCTAATGTATTTGCTTGTCCGGGGTAGTGTTTGAGTTTTTTGAAAATTTCGTAAGCCTTTTCATAGCTATCCATAGCTTGTTCAAAGTTTCCTATCTGATTGTAAATTGTTCCAATATTTGATCTTATTATTGCTACAGTAGGATAATCGTTATTTTTTTCTGAAAATTTCAAAGCACTTAAATAATGTTTTAAAGCTTCTGGAAATTTAGATTGTGCAATATATATTGCACCCATGGTTGATAGATTTTTACCAATTCCAGCATTGTTCTTAAGCACATTATCTATTTTTGATGAATTATCTAAGGATTTTAATGCTTCAGGAAACTTTGAAGTATAATATTGCACTACAGCTTTAGCTCTGTAAGTATTTGCAACAATAATTTTTTTAGTGATTTTATTTTGGAATAGCATAATTTCATCTAAATAAACTAGTGCAGCATTTGGATTACTTTGAGTATTTAATACCGCCAAATCAAGTAATATCAAAGCTCTATTGTCATTTTGCTCAGGATGTGCTTTTAGCTCATTTTTCAGCGAATCAATCTTTTTGTTTTGAGCATCTGCGGTTGAATAAAATGCTGAACAAACTACAAAAAGAAGCATCACAATTGGGTGCTTTAAATATTCGTGGTTATAATTAGATATGATCATGAGGGCAAGCTTATTTTTTGTGCCGAAATTTATATCTCAAAGTAATGCATAAATATAATCAATAGGCTTATTATAAACTAACCCAGATTGCGCTTCCACTAATTAAAACTACCCATTCGCTCAACAGCCTATAAATGGTGATTAAAATCCCGCTGAATAGGCTGTTTTATTAACCACCAGCCATTGTTTTTTGTATTTCTGCTTTGGTATGTAATCCATACACTACAGCACGCAGGTTTCAACTTCGCTCATCTCCATCTGTACCTCACTCATTGAAACATGGCTTTCAATCATTGGCTTAAAATGCTATTGTTTAGGTTGATAAGTTTGATCAAGAAAATGAAATATCAATCTATAACACATTAAAATATATCATCATGAAAAAGCAATTCGTAAACTTATTGAAGATAGCAATATCATTTTGCCTATTAATTACAGTTAGCATTAATGCAGATGCTCAAGTAAGTAAAAAATTAACAAGGAAAAAGTCAGTAGATCCTAGTGAAGGCAAAGTAAAGCCAATTATTACTTCGCCGGTGGCTGGCTCTACTGTAGATGGGCCATTTGTATTGGTAGGTAAAGCTGAGCCAAATACAACAGTTAATGTAATTGTATCGCCCATTTATCAATTGCCAAAAAGTACTAACGGCAAATCCATTTTGAGGATTAGTACACCACTCCACGAACCACAACAGTTTACTGCTAAAGCGGATGCAAATGGCATTTGGCAAAGCCGATTGGTTGAGGTGCGATATGATCCAAAAGCAACAAATAAAAGAATTTTTGCATCGGTTAACCAAATATGGGGTTCGAAAGTTTTACAAAGTGGCAACACTGAATATTTAGCTTCGCCAAAATTAACAATGATAATGGAGACTGTAAAAGTACCTATGAAGCCTAAGGAGGAAGAACAATCGTCTGGACAACCTCAAAAAGATGATGGTATAGTTAAAGGCGGAACTGCTCAGGCTTTCAAAATTGCGGTTCCAACTAATAACAAATACGTAGCTCATGATAATTTTACCATTTCTGGTATTGCACCAGTTGGCGCAACGGTTAAGGTAGAGGTGCGTTATTATGGTTATAGAAGTAAATCGAATATCACCATACAGAATTTTGGACCAATGTTTTTTCCTGGAGTAGATAGAAATACAACAGTGGTTAATGATGGTATTTGGGCAACTTTTACGGTAAGAAGTAAACGTTTACCTGGTATAACTGAAGGTGGGTATTGGGCAACTGACGAGATTGAGTTCATTAAAAGGATTGACGGCTACTCTTGCTGGGCAAACACCTATACCATTACTGCTAGTTTGGTAAATGAAAATGGCAAATTGGTACGCCCAATAAAAGCAAATGTAACCAGAATGAAAACCAAAGCCCTTTAAATTTAATATTAAGCATTTGTTTTTTGCTTATACAGTTCCAATTAATAGCAATTCTCTATGAAAAACTGGATCATAATTAACCTACTGTTGCTGGTGTTTAGCAGCAGTAGCACTGCACAAGATTTACCGCCATGTATTAAAAGCTTAAATAAAACAACTAGCCTAAGTAATACAACATTTGAAAAGGTTGTTTATTTAAAGGGAAACCGAAAGGTTTATCAGTTTGCTATTAAAAGTGTGCCGCAATGCCTGGATTGCCACAATGGGACTGTTTTCTATGATGAAAATTGCAATGAAATTGCTAGTTTTTTGAAGGGAAGAGGTGCAAGAGCTTACATAGATTATGGTTATACTGCCGAAGAGTTAGGCAAGGCTGGTTATCCGGATATTAAGTTAGGTGTTAAAAAAGATCCTGTATCTAACTGCATTGAAAAGTTATTAAGCAATACCGATTCGCTAGAGAGGACGGGTGTTAGTAGGATTGTACAGGTACGTATGAAGGGTAAAGTACTATATGGTTTCGAACGTAGGGTGGATCCCAAATTGGCTAATTGCAAAGATTGCTCAACAGCTATTGTGTATTACAATGCCGATTGCAAGCCAGAAGTTACTTTTAGGGTAGGTGGCATAGCAGGCATAAAAGGCGATAATGGCTATACTGCCAGTGATTTTACATCCAAAACTACTCTTAAAATTGTTTGGAATTCAAAAGTTGTAAAGAATGACCTAAATCATAAGCCTAACAACGATCTTAAGCTTCCTGATTTACACCGTACTTATGTTGTTGACAAAAATTTGTTGCCAGATTTTAAGGTGTTTAAGTTAGGAGATAAGATAATTGTCTCCAGTAGAGATGGATTAAAGCACATTCGCAAAGGCCAACATTTGGATACCTATAAAATTATTCCATTAACTTATATAGCACAAACCAATAGCGCTTCAAAACCTAATGCCGCTTTAAGTAAACAGAGTCAAATTTTTTATATAGAACCATTTAAGCGGTATTTTAAGATAGTTGATAAGAGCTTTATGGTAACCAAGGCAAAGTACCTTCAAACGAATGCCCTAAAAAGCACTAACAAGGTAGAGTGGATGGTAGCATTGGAACTTAGATAACTGTTTGCTATTTTAAGGGGTAATGTTTATAAGTAGTTCTTATAGTAGATTTCTTTATTAAGGGGTGTTTTCCAAACAGTAGACTATCAAACTTTCTTCGCCACGCTCATTCGAGATAATGATTGATGTAGAGTCTTTCCGCTTTATTCTTTCCGCTTTTGTCTTTAGTCTTTATTCTTCCCTCAACTTACCCTAACCTTCACTCATTTAAACTCTTGCTTCAATCATTGTTAAAAAATACCAGCTGTAACGTAGTTAAGTTTGAGTAAGCAAATCAGTTATTAACCTTAAAAAATAAAGCCATGAAAAAATTAATCGTTATTCCCCTGATCATTTTATGCATCATCTTTTCCTGTAAAAAAGATAAAACCAAAGTAGTAATTAATGGAGACATGAAAGAAACTACTGAGACCTTAAACGGCATCACCTATAAATTATTTACCGCTAAAGATGCTACAAACTATAAAGGTATTTTAGTAATTGGCAGTGGTAACGATGAGAATAATCCAAGTGCTGGCAGTATTGATGGTGCGGCAGAAACAGCGATTTGTAAAAAGGCAGCAGAAAATGGTTATGCAGCAGCCATAGTAAAATATCAGAAACCACCTAATGGTGCTGATTGGAGCTCTAGAGCAAAGCTAATGGGCGAGGATTATGATAGGGCAATTGTTGCCATTTCTGGTAAATATGGTATCGATAAAAACAAATCAGTGGTAGGTGGCTTTTCTTACGCTAGTTACATGTTATTCACACATATCGCATATTATAATAGCTTAAGTTATAGTAAAGGTCTTTTAGCCGCATGTGGATCAACAGATCTAGATAAGATTAGCAAATTTAAAATACCTGTTTTAAGCTTAACAGGGAGAGATGAATACGAAGCTTATATCGATGCAGCAAACCCTCAGAATAATGCTTACGCAGGTGTAGGGCTTTATAACAAAATCCCAGCAAATTCGCCTATAAAAGCTAGGAGCGAGGGCTTTAGTGATCCAAACAGTACAGGGCATTGCGGTGGCAACTGGACCGAAAAAATGTACAACAAAATGGTGTTTTGGTTACAGTAAGAGTAAAAAACAAGGAGTAATCCTCATATTTCACATCAAAAGATAAAAAATCATGAAAACATTAAAAAACATATTCGCAAAAACGCTAATGGTACTTTCTCTTTTAGCAGTATTTGCTTCTTGCAAAAAAGATAAGGAAGCGAAACCTGAAGATAATTTTGACCCTACAAAATATTACATCACGGGAGAAGGAGCTGATAAAGGAGCTGATAACTATAGTACATCGTATGCTATTATTTTAAAACCAAATGCAATGGGCTATTTCACTGCGTGGGGTGGAAGTTATGAAGGGTCTTTTAATTATAAATATGAGAACGGTACTTTAAAATGTGATGATATTGGTGTTGCATTTACGATTGTTAACAATGCAATTACCGCCACCAGTAATCCGCAATACAAATCTTTCCATTTACAAAAAATACCAGACGCCGATGCCTTTGCAGGAAAAACTTTTAGAGGAACTGTGGCCAAAAACGGAGTAAATAATGGTGTTTCATGTCAAATCCAATACACTACCAATGGCAAATTTATTTTACAAATTGATGGATTTTTACAAACCGTTGCCGCTGGAGACGATTATACCTTGCAAAACAATGGTATAGCTACTGCCAACACGGGCAACGAGGGCAGATTACACCTCATGACTATAGCAGACGGTAAGTTATATTATTCGCAAAATATTGGTAACACAAAATATTACGGCATACTTCCTTTAAAATAACCTAAAATTTATTACCATGAAAAACGTAAAAATAATTATAATGCTGCTAATGCTTGGAAGTTTTACAGCTTGCAAAAAAGATACCGTAAATAAAGAGTTAGATTTTAAACAATATGCAATAGTTGGTAAGTATTATCAATATCTGTTTTCTGGTGATAAGGAACTGCCTTTTATCATAGCCTTCGGTGCAGATAATACCACTTCCTTTTGGTCGGCAGATGCTAATTTTGAAGGGAAATATAGCCTAAATGGCGATATTTTAACGCTTATTTATGGACCTGGTGAAACCAAATGGGAATTTAAAGTTGAGGGTAAGCAGGTAAAGGCTATTTCGGGGTTAAGGTTTGCTGATCATGGATTGAAAAAAGTACCTGATGTTAATATCTTAACCGGCTCTTACTCTGGGTTTTTAACAAAACAAGTTGATAATACTAGGCACTTGGTTAATTTGAAATTTACTGCCGATTTATATGGGGAAATACCATCAATTGGCAATGTAATTCCAGATGTAAACTATACCCTGATTAGTAATATGGCCGCTGTAAGTAAAGTAGAGGCTGGCGGTAGCACTAAATCTATTTTTATAGCCATAGATAATGTACTCGAAGTTGCTAGAATACAACCAGGTGCAAATGGGTTTAATTATTCAATAGGAACTTTGAATAAAAACTAATCATAAAACTTAGTTGTTATGAAAAATTTAAAAATAATTGGAGTGCTATTATTGCTTATCAGCTTTATGGCATGCAAAAAAGATAATGATAACAATGATGTTGAGGTAAATAATAAAATTATAGGCATTTACGCTGGTTACCAATATTCCATGTTTATAAAAGCCGATAATAGCCTATGGGTAACTGGAACCAATAAATATGGCCACTTGGCTGATGGCACTACTAGCCAAATAACAAAACCAAAAATGGTGATGACTAATGTGTCAGCAGTAAGTTCTGGAGGCATGCATACCATGATTTTAAAAACCGATAACACACTTTGGGGTGTAGGTTACAACTCTAGCGGACAATTGGGTGATAATACCTTCCAACCATCTGCAAGCCCAAAGCTAATTATGACAGATGTGCAAGCAGTAAGTACTTCGATTAACCAAACATTTGTTATAAAAACCGACAAAACACTTTGGGCCATGGGCAACAATTATTATGGACAGCTAGGCTATGGCGATACCCAAATGACTAAAACACCTAAAAAAATTATGTCAGATGTATTAGCCGTATTCACAGAATACAATTACACCTTTGTGATAAAAACAGACCATACACTATGGGCTACGGGGTTTAATGACTTTGGGAAATTTGGGGATGGCACAACCAACAATTCCAAAATATTTAAATTTATTATGCCTGGTGTAAAAGCCATTAATGCAACAATAGATGCAAGCCTAATTTTAAAAGACGACAATACACTTTGGGTGGTTGGCGCTAATCCTACTGGTAAATTAGGTGATGGCACTTATGACAATATAAGTATACCTAAACAAATCATGACTGACGTAGCTACAATGAGGTCAATAACACACCATACCTTAATTTTAAAAACCGATGGCACACTTTGGGCCACAGGAGATAATAGAGCCGGTCAGCTAGGTATAGGAACTATGGCAATGGTTAATTCGCCACAATTAGTTGCCGACCAGGTAAAAAGCATCTCTGCAGGGGCAGATCATTCCATCATTTTAAAAAAAGACCAATCCGTTTGGCTTACAGGATACAATGTATACGGGCAATTAGGAGATGAATCGGATAAAAGTAGGTACATGTTCAAGGAGCTCAAATTTTAATCTTACCATCATGAAAAACTTAAAAAATTATGTAATGATATTGATCGTATCTACATCATTATCCCTATTAACTTCTTGTAAAAAAGACAAACAAAGTCCTAATTTACCAAATACAGGTAGTATTGTCTATCAAAATAAAAAAATGGATATTACCAGCGCTATATCCCAAAATGGAGATAACGGAACGTGGGTATATTTCAACGCAGAAGAAGCAAAGTGTACTGTGCAAGTTCGTTTTGCAAATGTAGGAGAAGGCATCATTCCATCTGGCACTTTTACCTTAAAACAAGGCCAACCATACGATCCAAAAATTAATTTCAGTGGCGGTAAGTTAGGAATAAGTATTGCAAACAATGACATTGTCGAAGAGTTTAGCTCAGGTGCGGTTTCTGTCGAAAAGAATAGTAATAGATATAAAATCTCTGTAAATGTGATGACTGCCAAAGGTGCTGTAATTTGCGAATATGATGGTGTTTTAGACAAAAAAGGTTCTTAAAATTAAATGTATCATGAAAAAAATTATTTCTCAAATCGTTTTATTGAGCTTAAGCTACATAAGCTTTGCTCAAGAGCTAACACCTCCACAAGTAGAGGGTTATGTTAGTGGAAGCACAATGAAGGTAAGTTTTCCTTTTAGCATAAAAGGTATACCTTTCTCTAAAATTCAAGCTGGCGTTTGGTATCCATATGCAAGTGTTGTAGCAGAGTTGCAAATCACTTATTACATGGAAGGAGATGCAACTAGATTTACTAATAAAACAGTTAAGTTCGTCAAACCTTCAGAAAAAGTAGGAAGCTGGACTATTGGAGGGCTTACCGTAGCACCCACGCCATATCCTATACCAGACAAAGGCGTAGTACACGAAAAAACCACCTATCTACTGTCTGTTTATCAGTCTTTTGCCGGTAAACGTTCAGCAATGTGGTATGCCAATATTCAGCGCAACGATGTACAAATCCGTAAAATACCAGACCAAAAGCTAGGTCCAATAATAGTTCATCCAAAAGATAAAGTAATTCTTAATCCACAGCCAATTCCGCCAAAGGAGATTAAAAAGAAACGCATAGGAAATAAACAGTAAGTATAAAAGGATTTACAAAACAATGTTAGTAGCGCTTGGCAATTGAAGACCCGCTTTGCAATCGGGTTTATAATACAGAGCCAGTGGTTCTTTTGTACATCCTGCTATTAGGGCCTAACTTTGCACCGCCTTTAATCCCTAGCCCCGATTGCCGCAGAAATCCTTTTTTTTTGCGGCATTTCGAAGGAGATACGACTGAGAACTGAAAGAAAGCGAAGCTAAATCTCAAAGTGATTTGCTTCTAATTAACAGACTTCTTTCTGCGTTCGAAATGACGAAAGGAGGCTACAAAAAAAGATTGCAGCAAAAAGCGGGGCGAACTTTAATTTTTACACAGGTACTGCACTTCAATACTTAAACGGTCCAAGCAAATTCTACTTCGCTAACCTATAACCTTACTCACTCATTAAAATTCCCTTTTCACTCATTGTTAAAAAAAGCCCTAGGTATTTAATGTTCTTTTGGTAAAGAAATTAATTACAAACTAAAAAAAAAGTTATGAAAAACTTTAAAATCCTACCTATGCTTTTATTGCTGTTAAGCTTTATGGCTTGTAAAAAAGATAAGAATAATCCAGATAATGCCGCAAACAGTGTTCCCCAACTTCGTGCTACAGCCAGTGTAGCATTAACAAATCCCTGTGCAATTGGGGTATCGCAAAGCGGTAAAATTGCCATAACAGAATATAAACAGCCGTACGGCTCCATAGGCACTACAAAAATCTGGAACAATTACAGCGACCTAATGACCAATAAGGCCCCTGCTTTTACCCTACAAAATATTGCAGCAGAAGCAGTTGCTTTTGATAAGGACGATAACCTATATGTAGTAGAAACCGAGCAAACAGCTGCAATTAAAGTCTATAAAAAGGTTACCCTAAACGGATTAGATAGATACGATCCCTGGAAAACTTATCAAGGAGGTTTCAACAATCCGAGGGGGATTGCATTTGATAGTAGAAATAGGCTATACCTAGCAGATGATGGCAATGATCGCTTATTAAGGTTTAACAATCCATTTGAAAATGGAACCAATACCATTGTTGCAGGTACATTTGGCAATTTAAAGGGTCTCGCCATTGTAAACGATATTTTGTATACCACTGGCTACACTAGCAATAGGTTATTTAAATCTGATTTAACACCTGCTGGTGGTTTAAATGAAACCTTTATCATCAGTGGGATGAACAAACTAGTAGATGTAGCTACTAATGGAGATTTAGTAGCTGTAAGTTCACCAGAAAATAGTACCATCACTTTGCTTAAAGCCAGTTCGCTCAAAACCGAAGAAAGCTATTCAGGAAAAAGCACGCAGATTAAATCAACAGGTGCTATTTATGGCTTAGCATTTATAAAAACCAGCGATGGTAAGTTGGGTCTTTTGGCAGCTCACCATGGGCAAAATAAAGTAATCCTTTATCAACCTTAAAAATTTGTGCCGAAAAATAACTCAATATTACTAATCAAAAATCTTCAATACTAGAGGTCTATAATATTAAAATACTCGTCATATAAGCCATTTGTTTAATTTATACAAATGGCTTTTTTATGGAAAACTAAAAACTATAATTTTTTTGAAAAGCAATACCTGTGCTGCGTTGGTTAAAACAGTCCCGCCCTTTGCTTAATACCATAAAAAATGGTATAACGCTGTCGGTCGGGTTTATTTTACTGTGTTTAGTGCTATTATTAAAAATAGCTTAATCAAGTAATCTATAAACGTCCAGTACATGCTCCAAAGGTTTTACTTACAGCTTTAACCTTCAGTTTGGTAACAAATCATAATGGTTTGGAACTGTTAAAAATCAATAAATAGTGTAAATCCAATCCCCCTTCGCTAATCCATAACCTTATTCACTCATTAAAGTTGCCCATTCACTCATTCTCAAAAAATAGAACGCTTAAGAGTTGTTCTTTTGGTTAAGAAATTAATTCAAGCACAACCATAAAATCTTCTATTATGAAAACTTTAAAAAATACTTTAACCATGTTAGCCATCATATTATTATCGTTAACAATAGGTTGTAAAAAGAACACCATCTATCCAGAGGGTCAAGATCCAAATCAAAATTTAGCCAACAGTGTTTCTGCTACTGATTTAGAAAACTATTACCTGGTTGGTGAAACGAATGGCAACAAAAAATTATTCGTCCTTTACTTCAGTAAAGAGGGAAGTATGGTAAAAGCAAATCTGCATTTAACTGGGTCATTACGGATTTCAGATGTTATGGTTAGTAAATCGAAATTCACTTTCGATTTTGACGCGAATGGCAATAGGTTATACAATTTTGAATTTGAAAAAGATGCCACAGGTCTAATCAAGCTTAAAAGTTACTCCATAAATGACAAGAATATCCCAACATTAAAATTAGATCATGCCATTTTAGTGAAAAAATCAGATAGCCCAATTTTTACAAATTCCAACTTTAAGATCGGAACCTTCCAGTTTAAGCTAAATAGTTCTAATTCAATAGAATGGGATATTCAAATCAGAAGAATTGGTACCACCTTAGTTAACGGAGAGCCATTTCCTATTATGGCTGCTGCACCAGAGTTTACCAAACCATTTTATTCCCTTAACAATTTAGGTTTTAAATCAAATGATGATGACTTTTTTGGTATCAGCGTACCTAATTGGAAAAATATAAACACGCCAATCTTATTACTAGAAAGAGCAGGGGCAGTTACTACTGCCACTAAACAATAATATAAAATTATTTAAAACATAAATTGATCCATCATGAAAACTATCAAAATATACCTATCAATTTTATTTTTATTAGTAGTTGTTAGTTGCAAGAAAAAAGACGACCCAAAGCCAGATGATGCAAAATTAGATTTGACAAATTATTTTATCACAATGGAATTTCCAACCGAATTTACAGGAGGAAGAACCTATAATCTCCCTTTTCTTATTGTCTTTAACGATAATGTAAAATCTACACTGTATAGCTTTAGCTCTCCACCACCTGAAGCTATCTCTCATAAATTAGAGAATGACAAAATCAAAGTGACATATGGAAGTTCAAATTGGGAATTTACGATTAAAGACGAAGTTATAACCGCAGTAAGTGGTTTTGTTAATCAGCCTAAAAATATTAAACTCCATAAAGTTCCAGCTACCAATCAATTTGTTGGTCACTATAGCGGAATGTTAAATGCAAGACTTGTTAACACTTCATTTCCTTTTCGATATGCATTTAATCAAACACAGTTTGGAGAAGAAATGGTCAGTGATCCAACATTAGATTACGTTATAACTCCTATTAAAAATGTATTTGCGATATCTAACATCGATAGTATTAAGAGGTATTTTCTAATTATTGATGGAAAACTCATCGTAGTGCGTATGAAAATGGGCGGTACCAATGCCGAGTCGTTTATGTATGGTACAATGACCAAAGACTAATCATTTTATAATCCAAAATCATGAAAACATTAAAAATAAGTTTAGCCCTAATTTTTGCCCTTACATTTTGTATGAGCTGCAAAAAAGATCGTCAATTGCCAGATACTGACATTACAACTGGTTTGCATGTAAAAGACGGTAAGTATTTGGCCGATAAATGTGGCAACAAAGTAATTCTAAGAGGTGTAAATATGGGAAGTATTTATGCAGTAAACTTCGGTTTAAAAGAATTAGAAGAGATAGAAAAAACAGGTGCAAATAACGTACGTATTGTTTTAGAGAGAACCTATAAAGATTGGGCTAATGGAGGAGCAGTAACCGCATTAACTGCCGCTAAAATAGAGCCTATCATTAGTTCTAGTTTAGCCAAAGGGATGATCCCAATTTTGGAATTACATGATTTTACTGGAACTGCAAACGTAACTGCTGATTTGCCAAAAGCTACGCAGTGGTGGAACAGTAATGATATCAAAGCCATGCTTTTAAAATATCAAAAATCAATTATATTAAATATTGCCAACGAACCAGATAATGGCGCAGCCTCAGATGCAACCTACAGAGATGCGAATTTAACTGCGGTAAAAAGTTTAAGAGATGCTGGTTACACTTGCCCAATAATGGTAGATGCGCCAAACTGGGGCAAAGATCATGTATTCTTTTTATATCAAGGTAAAGCTTTAATGGATGCAGATCCTTTACACAACCTATTGTTTAGTGTGCATGCCTATTGGCCAACAAATGGACCATTTGGCAACTATTCTGACGCAAAAATAACTGGTGATTTTACGGCATTGAAACAAACAGGTTTGCCTATCGTATTTGGCGAATTAGCAATTGCAGATATCCAAAACGGCCTTGCTTATAATATTAACTACAGATTATTAATGAAATTATGTAAAGACAATGAGTTTGGATACATCGCATGGTGGTGGGGTTTTAATAATAACCCAGGGGCCAACAATCAACTGAGTATGACGAATGACGGTTTATACAATGGCTTGCAAGGAGGTGGAAAAGTTATAGCTATTGACGATGTCAATTCTATCAAAAACACAGCTAAAAGAGTTTGTAATTAATTAAATAAAAACAAAACATAATTTTTAAACAACAAAACAAATTATCATGAAAAATTTATTTATTATCCTTTTGAGTATGCTTAGCGTATTAGGTTTATCAGCAAATGCACAAACCAAAAAGCCGGCAACAAAAACATCTACTACAACTAAAGCTACTCCAGCGAAAAAAACTACGACTACAAAAACCCCTACCAAAACAACAACAACAAGTACAAAAGCAGCGCCCACTAAAACAACTCCAGCTAACACTCCTGTAAAAAAAGAAGAGAAAGTTGTGGCTAAATCTACAAATCAATCTACCAAACCAACCAACACAAATGCGGGCTCTACCAGCTATAAAACTGCCTTAGGTTTAAAGTTTATTTACGGGGTTTCTTTTACAGGTAAATTTTTTATCAAAGATAATGCTGCATTAGAAGGTATTTTAAGATATAATGGTGCTGGTGGTTTAGGAAGTAATATTGCATTTAGTGGCTTATACGAACACCATTCAGACATTAAAACTGTAGAGGGCTTACGCTGGTATGTAGGTGGCGGTGGTCATGTCAACTACTTTTCTTACAAGGGTGGAGGATATGATCCAGTAATCAGTTTTGGTGTTGCAGGAATATTAGGACTAGAATATAAAATTAAAAACCTTCCATTAGCCATTAGCGCAGATTGGCAACCAGGATTCATGATCAGTCCAAGTAGCGGTTTTTCTGCAGAAAACGGTGGTTTAGGCGTAAAATATACTTTTTAATTTTTTTAAAATATCTAGCTATGAAAACATACGCAAAGTATTTAAAAATGATACCCATCTTTTTATTGATCCTGCTTGCCTCCATAAGGGCGAGCAGCCAAGGAAGAGATCTAAAAGATTATTGTATTGTAGCCTATGCCAACCCTGCAAATACGAATTTTAAAACTCCTTTTATTTACAATTTTGGAGAAAATTATACTTTCGAGTATCTAGATGTAGAAGGGAAGCTATATAAGGGCAAATATTCAGTAATAAATGGTCGCCTCAAATTTATTTATGAGAGTGGTGGAGAAGAAAATTATCAAATTAAAGACGAAACCATAATTCCACCAGTTAAAAAAACTTCGGCTTTGCTCGTTAAAAAAATTAATGGCAATCTGTTAAAAGGTAACAGGTATACAGGTATTCTATATAACTCACATAAAGCTACAGCGGTACGCACCACCTATCAATTCATAGCAAATAAATTTGGAGTTTCTGATGAGAATAGTAAAGGAAAAGGTGTGCCATTTAATGATTACATTTTAGTAGGCAATATGGCAGGTTATAAGTGGTATGGTGGGCCAGGGGGGATTAAATCTTTACTTTCACGGAGAGTTTTTGTGTTATATGGAACTCAATTGGTGGTAATCAATATTTATAAAAATAATAACGAAAATACCTATGGTGTTTTAGACCAAGAATTTAAAAATTAATTTACTCAATTAATAATTAAGCAATGAAAACTATAGCCAATATCTCAAAAGTATTATCAATTTGTTTATTCATATTAGTTACATCTTGTAAAAAAGATAGGGTTGTTACTGAAGTGGATATGATGCAACATTACATTGCTGGAAAATTCACCTTTCAACAGGGAGCAGAATTGCCTTTTGCCTTAATACCTACCTCAGCCAATAAAGCTTGGTTTGTTTGGGTAAGCGAAAAAAGAGAAGTAGATTATACATTTGAAAACAATAAATTTACTACAAGCATCAACGGTGGAGAATTTAGCTGTGACATTCAGAATGGCAACCTTACAAATATTGTGGTTAAATCTGCTTCGCTTGGTATTCCTATAGCTGCTCTGAATAAAAAGCAAGATGCCGATCTATCGCTTACAGGAAAACGATATGAAGCACCAATTTTGTTGTTAAATACTGGAGCGGTTCTTTTTGATAATTATTATTTCAAATTTGATAATGATGCCGCCAAGTCCTATTACACGAGCAATCCTACATCTGGAAATTATATTGTCACTACAAAAGCTTATGAGAAACTAGCAGATGGTTGCTTTTATAATGAGCAGACAAAAGCTTTTGGTGTTATTTTGAACAATAAACTGGAAGTTGAAACTAAAATAGGAAACGATTATGTACTTTTTAGCGGAACAAGGAAATAAAATCGTTGTTGCATACACCAAATAAATAAACGAAATTTAAATAAACGAACTAATTATGTTAAAAGCAGCAATTTTAGACGATGAAATAAGAGGAAGTAAATTGCTTGCTCACAAGTTGGATGTATTTGAAGACGAACTGCAGGTAGTAGGCATATTTAACGAGCCTGCCAAAGCTTTAGATGCCATTATCGCCCTAGGAATTGATGTACTTTTTTTAGATGTAGAAATGCCAGGAATGAATGGCTTTCAATTTTTAGAACGATTAGGTACATTTAATTTTGAAGTGATTTTTACTACCGCCTATGATAGTTATACCTTGGAGGCTTTACGCCTAAGTGCAGTAGATTATCTGCTTAAGCCTGTTGATGAAGATGATCTAAAAACAGCAATTACCCGTTTGAGAAGAAGAGTTGCAGAAAAATCGATGTACAAGGCGGTTAAACAAGATAAAAAACAGAGTACACGGCTGGCTCTACCTACTGCAGAAGGTGTTTACTTAGTAGATAAGACGAATATAATAAGGGTGGAGGCGATGAGTAACTACAGTGTATTTTTACTGGCTGATAACAAGAAAATTGTAGTTTCTAAAACTTTAAAAGAATACGAAACCGTATTAGATGATGCTCATTTTATGCGTATCAATCGCTCTGTTATAATTAATCTCGATTTTGTGGTTAAATATAGGAAAGGGGATGGAGGTACATTAGAGCTTACTGATGGAGCAGAGATAGAAGTGTCTCCACAAAAGAAGGATGTTTTACTGCAGCGTTTATTCTAATTAAAATAAATATTTTGCACCAAGCTTAAAGAAGCACTAGGAAATCTATAAACTCGTAGTATCTTTAAGGTTTAACGTTTTACTTAGATATTAATTTTTGCATGAAAGAATATGATGACCAGAAGCACTATCTGGTAGCGGTTGACTGTATTGTTTTTGGATTTGATGGCGAGGAATTGAAAATTTTATTGGTTCAGAGGGGGTTCGAACCAGAAATTAACAAATGGAGTTTAATGGGTGGTTTTGTTGGTCCTGATGAAACACCAGATGTTGCCGCCATTCGTGTTTTAAAAGATTTAACAGGTTTAGAGGGTGTATATTTCGATCAATTGCAAATTTATGGAGAACCTAAACGCGACCCGATAGAAAGAACACTTTCTGTAGTTTACTTTGCATTAATTGATATTAATAAATATAAACAACAACTTAATCCAGATTATCATGCCGAGTGGTTCGTAATTAACGAAAGACCAACACTGATTTTCGATCATAACGAAATGGTAGAAGATGCCAAGAAAAAACTCCGCCAAAAAGCTATTCTTTACCCAATTTTGTTCGAATTATTGCCAAAGAAATTTACACTTCCCCAGCTTCAAAATCTGTTCGAAAAAGTTAACGACATTAAAGTAGACAATAGAAATTTTACCCGCAAAATTATAGCTACTGGATTTATGATTAAACTTAACGAAAAAGATAAGTTGAACTCAAAAAAGGGAGCTTTTTATTATAAACTTGATAAGAAAAAATACAATACCAATTTTCAGGCATTGGTTAATATTGTGCCTAATAGTAGAAATTAGTTACAAAAGGTTAAATGGATGAAAAATCCTTCGGGAAGGTTTCTTCATCCATGCCTACATAAGCGTAATGCCTCGGCATGTACCAACTTAGGTTGCGCATTACAGCCCTATACATTTCTTCGGTTTTAAAATCTGTAATACTTACGTTAAATACAATATCCTGTGTTACCTTCTCTCCATTTTTTCTCATCATAAGTAAGAGTTTAGGATTTTTAACACCATTTAATCTTAGGTAATCGCCTAATAATTTTTTGGTATACTGAGGTAAAATTGTTTCGTTTGGTTGTCCAACCATTACCTGTTCATCCTCTTTAATCACCTCATCGGCTGTGGACTTAGTAAATACAGTATCTTCGGAATAAAAAGATTGGTTTAAGTGTAGGTTTAAAATGTCGCCATAAGATAGAACATAATCTGGCTCGCCATTTACCAGATTAAAAACAACTCCATAACCATGCTCCAGCAAAAAATCATCCTTCATTTTTTCAATAACATAACATTGAAAGCCAACGCCTGGTTCTGGTAAAAACAACTGGAAGTAGGGGAAACCATCTGGGCCAGATATGAGCTGCGGATCTCCACATTTAAAACTTGCGGCAGGTATATTTTCTAAAAAATCTTCAATCCACTCTTGGTCTCTTTCTGCTTTAGGTACAGCAAGTAGATTTGCAATAATATTTGTTTTTTCTAAATCGCCGTAGTATGGTGCGTTTTTATCCTGGTTAGCCATATATTAGTTATTGTTAACAATAACTAATATAGTTATTTAAAGCTTGTTTAAGGTGAATTTAATTATTCGTGGCTACCTATTTATTATTTGTAGGTATACGTAAATCATTTAAATACAACTAATCGATTAATCCTCAAATAAATAGCCGCTATAGGCTAGACCTTTGGCAACACTTTTAAAATTATCACCAGAGTTTATTTTTAAGTGGGGGAACCTGGCTTTAAATAAGTTCTGTACTGCAGCAACCATAGAGGTACCTCCAGTTAAGAATAAACTATCTATATCTGTAGGTTTAATGGTATTGTTCATCAAAAAATCATCAAGATAAGTACTTATGCGTTGCACATCTTTGTTAATGATTTCTCCATAATTATCCAAAGAAATTTCTTCATTGATATTGATATCCATTTTTTTATAACTGAAGTTAGATATATTATCTTTAGACAGTTCAATCTTGGTTTTTTCTATAGCTTGGAATATAGAGTAACCCAAATTATTATCGATGAGTGTAATTAAATTTTTAAACAGCGGATCTTTACCTGAGTAGTAATAATAATCTTCAATATCTTTCTTTATCCTCAAACCATTAAAAAAGTTCATTTTATCCCAAGTACAGATATTGGCAAATAAAGATTTTGGAACAGTTAATGGTTTGCCAGGAGTAGCTTCGTAAACGGTGTGTTTGCCAAAGTACGGAGTTCCTTTTTCCCACATAAAAGCAGAGTCAAAACTATCTCCACCAACATAAATACCTCCGGTTGCCATCATATCATTCTTCCTGTCTTTACTGCCAACCTTGCTAGGGTCTAGTATTAGATAAGTAAAATCTGTTGTGCCTCCACCTAAATCGGCTACCAATACATTTTCTTTTTGCGTAATCGTTTTTTCGTAGGCAAAGGCAGCACCAATTGGCTCAAATTGAAAACGTACATCAGTGAAACCTGCATTTTGTGCAGCCTTATTTAGCCTGGTTTGGGCTAAAGTATCTTTTGATGTATTGTCATCATCAAAAAATACTGGTCTCCCTATAATTGCTTTTTTACAATCGTAACCAACAATTTGATCTGCTCTTTCTTTTAATTCTTTAAGGATGAGTGCAACCAGATCTGATGCGTTGTATCTTTTGTTTTGGATACGGGTTTCAATAAAACTGCTTCTTGATAAAATCTGCTTAATAGATTTGATAAACCTTCCCTGCATATTATCCTCTAAATAAGATTCTATTGCTTTCTCGCCTATTACATATTTCTCTTGGCTTGGACTGGAAATAGATGGAAAGTAAATTAGCGATGGAATGATAATGGTATCGATGATTTCTTTTTTCTCTTCATCATACATTGCCAAAGCAGAGTTGGTAGTTCCGAAATCTATTCCGTATAAATACTTGTCCATGTTAATAGGGGTAAATCAAAAAAGGGTTTATGGCTTAATGGGGCGGCGAAAGTAAGAAAAAAACCAAATATAAATGCTTTTTTATATCAATTTGCTATAGTAAATGGCCTAACTTAATTTTCTTAATCCCTTATGGTTTAAATAGACTTAAAGTTACCCCAAGCTAAATAATTTTTATAATTGGTATAATAACTAGCGATTTGGAAAACTATGTCGGCAATCGGTGGCTAATTCGGCCCTACCATGCTGTCGGGTTTATTTAATTAAGCAATTGGTTCTTGGCTAGTTTTGGCCTACAATGCGCCAATTGCAGGGTTAAGCTATTTCATATTCCATTTTGCACTGCATTTTGTTAACTAAACCTGATCGACAGCGATATACCATCTTTCATGGTATTAAGCAAAGAGCAGGGCTACAATTGCCAAAAGCACAGACCTTTCATTTTCAAATAAATTACAGTAGTTAGTAATAATATCAATTCGCTATAGTAAATGGCCTAACTTAATTTTCTTAATATTTAAATAGATTTTAAATTTTAGTGCATAAAAAAAGGGTCCCAAATATAAAATCTGGAACCCTTTTTACTTAAGTTATGTTTTACCAGAACTTAACATATATTAATGTAATCAACAATAATGTGAATACAATTAATACCATAGTTGACGGAGCAACTTTAAACATTGTTTTATCCAATTCGAATGCTTTTGGATTAACTTTAGGGCCTAATAAACTTAAAGCAACCATCACGATCATTGTAAATAAGAATGATAAGCCCATACAGATTAAGAATGGAATTTCGTACACGCCATCTTTATTTAAATAAGCTGTATACATGAAATTATCATGTCCAAACCAAGATGGTGCATAGTTGTTAAATACTACAGAAAGTAAGAAACCAGTAACTAAACCAGCAATTGCTGCGGTACCAGTAGTACGTTTCCAGAACATACCTAAAAGGAACATCGCAAATACACCAGGACTGATAAAACCTGTGTATTTTTGGATGAAAGTAAATCCACCTTCACCACCAATACCTAGTAAATCATCCCAAGTTAAAATTACAGAAACAGCAATAGACACTAAAATACTCCATCTTCCAACAGCAACTAATTTTTTATCGTCTGCAAGTTTGTTAATGTATTTTTTGTAGATATCTAAAGTCCAAATGGTTGAAATACTGTTTGCTTTACCAGCTAAAGATGCCACAATAGCGGCGGTTAATGCCGCAACCGATAAACCTTTTAATCCGGTTGGTAAAAAGGTTAATATAGCAGAATAAGCATTATCTGCAATTACTTTCCCATTTGGAGCCATCTCATGCTGTAGTGCACCGTTTCTGTGTAAAACGTAAGCCGCAATACCTGGTAACATTACAATAATTGGCATACCTAATTTCAAGATACCAGCAAATAAGATACCTGTTCTAGCAGTCTTTAAATCAGCACCTAAAGCTCTTTGAGTAATGTATTGGTTACAACCCCAATAGTTTAAGTTTACAATCCAGATACCCGCAAAATATAACGAGATACCAGGCAATGACAGGTATTTATTGATGTATTCTTGAGAGGAGTTGGCATCAGGTTTATCCATAATCATCTTAAAGTGATCTGGTGAATCTTGCATCAGCATTTTAAAGCCTGCAACTGCATCTTTTCCTAAACCGAAGTGCTCACTTACCATGGTTAAGGCAATATAAGTTGTAACTAAACCTCCAATAATTAATACCACTACCTGTATTACATCTGTAAAGCCAATCACCTTCATACCACCAAGCGTAATCAATAATGAGAAAGCAGCTAAGCCTAAAACTATATATTTAAAGTATTCTGGATCTACCATGCTACTAATAGCAATAGCTCCTAAATATAATATAGAAGTTAGGTTAACGAAAATGTATAAAAACAGCCAAAAAACAGCCATAATTAAACTTACCGTTTCATTATACCTCGTTTGTAGAAACTGAGGCATGGTGTAGATTTTGTTTTTTAAATAAACGGGGATAAACCAAACGGCTACAATAATTAATGCAATTGCTGCTACCCACTCGTATGCTGCTACAGCAATACCAACTTGGAAGCCTTGTCCGCTCATACCGATAAACTGTTCGGCTGAGATATTTGAAGCAATTAATGATGCACCAATTGCCCACCATGTAAGTGATCCCTCTGCCAAAAAGAAATCGTGGCTACCCGATACTTCTTTGTTTTTTTTGCGGCTGTAAATCCAATATCCGTATCCGGTAATTAGAATGAAATAAAAGATAAACACAGCATAGTCTATCGTGGTAAAACTGTTCATAATATGTTATTTTGGTTTAAATTATTTATAAAAAATTTCATTCCACTGTAACTGATTTCTAAATTGATCTAATTTAGTATCCTCGCCAATGTTGATGTATTCAATTCCTGCAATATTTGCAAAATCTAACAAATGTGCTGTAGTTAAATTCTGGCTGTAAGCGGTATGGTGTGCTCCACCAGCATAAATCCAAGCTGCACAACCAGTTTTCATGTCTGGTAAAGGTTTCCATAATACACGTGCCACTGGCAAGTTTGGTAAATCATTTTCAGCTTCTACAGCTTCCACTTCATTAACAATTAAACGGAAACGGTTGCCCATATCTACAATCGATGCATTAAGCGCTGCGCCACCTGCTACGTTAAATACCAATCTAGCTGGATCTGCTTTACCTCCAATACCTAATGGATGTACTTCTAAACTTGCTTTTCCTTTAGCTAAAGATGCATCAACCTCTAACATGTGCGAACCTAAAACCATAGCATTTGCCGGATCGAAGTGGTAAGTATAATCTTCCATAAATGCGTTTGCACCTGGTAAACCAGCCCCCATAACCTTACAAGCTCTTACTAATGCTGCAGTTTTCCAATCGCCTTCACCAGCAAAACCAAAACCATCTGCCATTAATCTTTGTGCAGCAATACCAGGTAGTTGGATCATGCCGTGTAGGTCTTCGAAAGTATCTGAAAATCCTTTAAAGTTACCATCAACTAAAAATTTGCGTAAACCAATCTCAATTTTAGCTGCATCGTATACAGATTGGTGTTTAGCGCCACCTTTGCGAAGGTCGTCAGCCATTTCGTAAGTAGCTTCGTACTCATCTAATAGCTCATTAACAGCTTCATCGCTAACATTTTCAATTATAGCAACTAAATCGCCAATACCATAAGTGTTTACAGAAAAACCAAATTTCGATTCCGCTTCAACTTTATCTCCATCAGTAACGGCAACATAACGCATATTGTCTCCAAAACGAGCAAATTTAGCGCCTTGCCAGTCATGCCAACCAGCAGCAGCACGGCTCCAAGTATTAATTTGATCTAATACTTCTTCGTCTTTCCAATGTCCTACTACTACTTTTCTGTCTTTGCGCAATCTGGTAACCATAAAACCAAATTCACGATCTCCGTGAGCACTTTGGTTCAGATTCATGAAATCCATATCAATGGTATCCCAAGGAATATCGCGGTTAAATTGAGTATGTAAGTGTAGTAAAGGTTTTTGAAGGATATTTAATCCTCTTATCCACATTTTAGCTGGAGAAAAGGTGTGCATCCAAGTAATTACACCAATACAATTTGGAGCTACATTAGCCTGTTGTAAGGTGTCGAAAATTTCTTCTGGAGTTTTAACAATCGGTTTGTAAACTACGCTTACAGGGATTTGATTAGCGCTGTTTAATCCTGCTGAAACTTGTTGCGCATGTTCTGCAACTTGTCTCAATGTTTCTTCACCATAAAGGTTTTGACTTCCGGTTATAAACCAGATTTCAAGGTTTTTTAAGTTGATCATTTAGTTTTTTGTTATACTATTTTTGATGATTTTTATTGTCCGTAATAGGAATCTGGTCCATGTTTACGTTCGAAATGTTTTTTAATTAAAGCGTCTTTTAATTTTGGAGCCTGAGGGTTGATCTGTCTTGTTAACAAAGCCATTTGTGCTACTGCTTCTAAAACTGCACTGTTATAAACTGCTTTTGCAGCTGTTTTGCCCCAAGTAAATGGCGCATGGTTACCCACTAAAATCATTTCTACTTCCTTGTGGCTTAGCCCTAACTCAGTAAAATGATTGATAATTTGAAAACCTGTTTCGTACTCGTAATTGCCTGCTATCATCTCATCACTCATTGGTGGTGCACAAGGAATATCAACCGTTAAATGGTCTGCGTGTGTAGTTCCGAAAATAGGAATATCACTTTGTGCTTGTGCCCAGGCAGTTGCGTAAGTAGAATGGGTATGTACAATTCCGTTAATATCGTCCCAGTTTTTGTAAAGTACTGCATGTGTTTTGGTATCAGAAGATGGCCTTAAGCTGCCTTCAACTGTATTGCCGTCAAAATCTACAATTACCATAGATTCTACCGTTAGTTCTGGATAAGGAACACCACTAGGTTTGATGGCAAAAACACCTTCATTTCTATCGGCTGCGCTTACGTTACCAAAAGTAAAAAGTACCAAGTTAAGCTCTGGTAATTGCATGTTGGCTTGGTAAGCCTCTTCTTTTATATGTTGATATTTGCTCATGGTTGCCTTAGCTTACTAATTGTTGCTCCGTAAACTTTCCTAATGCTTGATATTTAAGGTAATGGTTACTATAAAAATCATACTTTTCTGGGTTAGGCTCATAAGTTCTTTCAAAACCTGTCCCCATAGCTTCCATTGCTTCTTCTACAGTTGCATATAAGCCAGCTGCAACAGCTGCAAACATGGCTGCACCCAAAGCGCAAGTATGTTCAAAACGGTGTATTCTAATTGGCATCTCTAATACATCAGCCATCATCTGCATAATATATGGAGATTTTTTAGCTACACCACCAATTCCGATTATTCCATTTACAGGAACACCTTGTTCTTTAAATCGATCTACAATGCTTTTTGCGCCAAAACATGTTGCTTCGGCCAATGCTCTAAATACTCTAGGTGCGTCTGATGCTAAACTCAAGCCAGTAATACCTCCTTTTAATTCTTGGTTGGCATCCGGTGTACGTCTACCATTTAACCAATCTATTGCAATTTCGGTACTTTCATCATCACTAAGTTGTGCGGCTTGTATACTTAATTCATTAATGATTTTATTTTCAATTTCTGTTTTGAGTGCCGTAGCTGTTGCCTCATCTATTAGTGTTGAATTACTTAATTGTGCTAAAGGCCAACTGATCAGTTTTTTAAACCAAGCATAAGTATCTCCGAAAGCCGATTGACCAGCCTCTAAGCCCATCATACCAGGGATAACTGAACCATCAACTTGTCCGCATATGCCTTTAATTAACCTGCCATTTACATCAGTTGAAGGTGCTACTAAAATATCACAGGTACTGGTACCCATAATTTTGCACAGGTGGTATGGTTCAATTTGTCCGCCAACAGCACCCATGTGCGCATCAAAAGCACCTACGCCAATTACAACATCTTCTGGTAAACCTAAACGTTCAGCCCATTCTTTGCTGATGGTGCCTGCAGGCTCATTAGCAGCATAAGTATCTTTAAACAATTTATCAGTATAACCTTTTAATAGTGGATCAAGGCTGCTGAAAAAATCATCAGGAGGTAATCCGTCAAATTCTTCAGACCAAAGCGCCTTATGTCCAGCTGCACATCTGCTTCTTTTAATTTGAGTAGCATCTGTTCCGCCAGTTAATAAGAAAGGAATCCAATCGCAATGTTCTACCCAAGAGAAACAAGCGTTTCTCACACTTTCGTCTACTCTTAATACATGTAGCAATTTTGCCCAAAACCATTCTGAAGAATAAATTCCACCAACATACATTAAGTAATTGGTATCGAATTTTGTAGCATGTGCATTAATTTCTGCCGCTTCTTTAACCGAAGTGTGGTCTTTCCACAAAACGAACATCGCATTTGGGTTATTCTCAAAGGCTGGGGTTAAAGCCAAAGGAGTACCAGTTTCATCAACAGCAACAGGAGTAGAGCCAGTAGTATCTACCGCAATACCTTTAATATTTGCAGCAATACTAGCATCGCCAGCTTTTGCAATACATTCTTTAATGGTCGTTTCTAATCCTTCAATATAATCTAAGGGATGTTGCCTAAACTGATTTTTTGACGGTTGGCAAAATAGACCTTCTTGCCATCTCTTATAGTAATAAACGGCAGATGAAATTTCAGCTCCGTTTGATGCATCTACAATTACAGATCGAACTGAGTCTGATCCATAATCTATGCCAATAACATATTTGGTTGTGCTCATACAAATTATAAACGTCTAATTAACGTTTATTTTTTGTGAAAAGAAAATTTTTAATCTTTTTTTTTAAAAATGATACAATTAAATATTTTTCTCTGATCAAAATCTATAGTTGAAGATCGGGATGTTAATGTTTCGCTCTAAATATTGTGCAACCATTTAGGTTTTAAGATAATGAAAGGTTTTATTATTTAATCTTACATGTCTAAGAGGGGTGCTAGCGCAAAATTATTAAAATAATAAGTGTGGTAACATTAAATTTAATATTTTGAATATCAGCTCATTGTTAATTATAAGCGTCTATTTAACGTTTATAATTTTGCGATTAACAATCTTTATTTAATTTAGTGCCGATTTAATAGCCTTAGGCTATTGATTATAACCGAATGTTAAGCTGTTTCTAAATCTATTACGGGTAATCTATTTCTTTTCAAGAAATCGTTGTTGCAACTTACTTTCGATTATAAACGTCAAAAGTACATTTATAATTAACTAACTTTTTACAATTAAATTCTTATTATGAACATTAAGTTTACAAAAGTAAGTTTGGGGTTTTTGATATTCCTTTTGCTGGTAGGTTTGGGGCTACAGCAGGGTATGGCACAAGACACCAACCGACAAATTAGTGGTACAGTTAAGGACGCCAAAACCGGAGCAATAATTCCAGGTGCTGGAGTGAAACTTAAAAACACTAATGTGAGTACCAGTTCTGATGAAGCTGGTAAATTTACACTTCGTGTGCCTGCAACAGGTATTTTAGAAATCAGTTACATTGGTTTCGATACGCAAGAAATTACATTAACTTCTAGCTTAGTTTACAATGCAACTTTAACAGAAAGCTCAGAAACATTAGAAGGTGTGGTAGTGGTAGGTTATGGTACAATGAGAAAAAAGGACCTTACTGGTTCTATTGTACAGATCATTCCCGATAATATCGCTAATGAAAATCCTAAGACAGTGCAGGATATTTTACGTGGAACTCCAGGTTTAAGTGTAGGTTACGACGCTTCGGCAAAGGGTGGTGGCTCAATGCAATTGCGTGGACAACGTTCTGTATATACTGGAGGAGGGCATAATGAGCCTTTAATCGTATTGGATGGAATGGTTTTTTATGGAGAACTTTCAGAAATTAATCCGGATGATATTGGTCAGATTGATGTATTGAAAGATGCATCTGCAGCTGCAATTTACGGTTCTAGAGCAGCAAGTGGTGTAATCATCATCACTACTAAAAAAGGTAAACAAGGCAAACCAGTTATCAATTTCAGTTCAAATATTGGTACCACTGTAAAAAGTGAATACAGAGAAGTTTTCAGTCCCGAAGCTTATATGAACTATCGTGAAGATTGGCAGAGAAAGGATACTTATGGTATTAATCCAGCTACAGGAGTTTATGAAGCCTATCAAGCTAGAGATCCTAAAACAAATGTATTGTTAGCGCAACCTGGGCAGTATGATAATCCTGCAAATATTGGAAAGTATGGTATAACATTGGCACAGTGGCGTGCTTACACTGGTAATTCAGCTGGTGAGTCTGATGCTAGTATTTACGCCAGACGCTTAACTTTAGCCGAAGGTGGTGTTTTAAACAATTATTTGGCTGGAAGAACTTATGATTGGTATGATCATACTTTCCGTACTGGATTTAACAAAGACTATAATGCAAGTTTATCTGGTGCTAGTGATAAAATGAATTATTACATGTCTATGGGGTATCTTGAAAACGAAGGCGCTGTAAATTATAATAATTATAAAGCTGTTCGTTCTAACCTAAAGTTAGAGGGTAAAGTTAATAAATGGTTGGAAATTGGTGCAAATGTGAATTTTCAAAACCGCAGTGATGGTGATTTAACACCTGGCCTGGGCTTGAATTATTGGGATGCCAATCAAATCCGTAATTCGCCTTATAGCCGCTACCGTGAAGATAATGGCAATTTATCTCAGTTTCCGATGAGTGATGGTAGTGTTAAAAGAGGAGTAAATTATGATTTTGATAGACAATATCTAGAATTGGAAAGAGGCTATAATGTATTAAATACCCTATTTAATGCTAAAATTAAATTGCCTTTTAATATCACTTATTCATTTAATGCCTCACCTCGTTTTCAATGGTTTTACAATCGCTATTTCATGTCAGCAGCTATGCCAGAGTCTATTGCTGTTAACCGTGGTGTTGATCGTGAGACTTCTAAAAACTTTGATTGGAACTTAAATAATACCTTAAGCTGGGAACACACATTTGGAACGAAACATCGTTTAAACGTTACTTTGGTGCAAGAAGCTGAAGAACGTCAGTCATGGCAAGAGCGAATAGAAGCAAGAAATATCTTACCAACTGATGCATTGGGTTTCCACAATGTTGCTAATGGTACAAGAGCAAATAACAATATTTCAAGTTACGACTCACGCCAAACAGCAGACGGGTTGTTAGGTAGATTATTTTATTCTTATGATGACAGGTATATGATCACGGCATCTGTTCGTCGTGATGGTTATTCAGCGTTTGGACAGAACAACCCTTATGCTACTTTTCCAGCTGTAGCTTTAGCATGGAACTTTACCAACGAAAAATTCTTCAATTGGAAGCCATTGAGTACAGGTAAATTACGTGTTTCTTATGGCGAAAATGGAAATAGAGCATTAGCAGATCCATATATCTCATTAGCTAACTTAGGTTCTGGTTTAGGTGGAACAATGGGCTATTTAGTAGGTAGTGGTATGGAAGAGGTGAAATATCTTTTAGTAGACCGTATGGCCAACCCATATTTAAAATGGGAAAAGACAGCTTCATTGAACGTAGGTTTAGATTTTGGCTTCCTTAACGATCGTATTACAGGTGCGCTGGAATATTATTCGATGAATACGAATGACATGATCATGTCAGAACGTTTACCTGGGTTTACCGGTTTTAGCAGTGTAACCACAAACCTTGGTGAAGTACAAAATAGGGGTCTCGAATTTTCTGTAAGTTCATTAAATATCAAACGTGATAATTTTGAATGGAGAACAAGTTTAACCTTCTCTTATAATCAAAACAAAATCAAACATATTTACTACGACTACCAAGATATTGTAGATGCATCTGGAAATGTAGTAGGACGTAGAGAAAGAGATGATACGGCTAACAACTGGTTTGTTGGTAGGCCAATCAGTCAAATTTGGAACTTCCGTGTTACTGGAATCTGGCAAGCCAATGAAGCAGCAGAAGCAGCAAGATACAATCAACGTCCTGGTGATCCTAAAGTACAGAATAGCTATACAGCTAATGATGTAAAAAATGCTGATGGAAGTATAAAACCAGTTTATGATGATAATGACAGACAATTCCTAGGTCAAACAGCTCCTCCAATCAATTGGCAATTGAGAAATGATTTTACCATATTCAAAAACTTTAGTTTAGGTATTAATATCTATTCGTACATGGGTCATAAAAGTTTAGATGGTAATTATCTTAACCAAGATAATGGAGGCTCTTTAATTACCTACGGTTACAACACTTTTGCAAAGGAATACTGGACACCAGAAAACCCAACTAACAAATATGCAAGATTAGACGCAAGAGCACCTATAGGGGCTGGTGCAAACAAATTGTATGACCGCTCATTTATTCGTTTAGAAAATATATCTTTTGGTTACAGCTTGCCTAGCAACTTAACCAATAAATGGGACATTCAAAAAGTTAAGGTATTCGGTTCGGTACGTAATGTAGCCACATGGCAAAAAGATTGGGAGTACGGCGATCCTGAAACAGGTGGATTAGCAACTCGTCTTTTTTCAGTTGGTTTAAATGTAACCCTTTAAAAAATCAGATATGAACATATTTAAATATAATAACAAAAAAACTTTAACCATACTCGCACTATCTGTTTCTTTAGGTAGTTTGGCGATGATGGGAGGATGTAAAAGAGAATTCCTTAAACCAGATCCACTTTCAATATTTGAGCCAGAAGCTACTTTTAGCACTGAATCTGGTTTGAAGGCAGCATTGGCCATTAGTGATAGACACCTTCGATCTTATTGGACTAATACATCTTCTAACACAAATTCAGTAGTGATTGGAACTGAATATTTATTTTCTGATTTGGCGGTTTATGGCAAGTCGGATGTAGATGGAAATAGTGTTAACTTTAACTTTGCAGATGGATTACAGCCAACTAGCGGAGCTGGTGGTCCTGCAGGTAATGATGGTAATTATATTAATCATTATTGGGATGAAACCTATAATGGTATCAAGTATGCAAATACCGTAATTTCTTATGTAGATAAAGTAACTACTTTAAGTGATGCTATTAAAAATGCGTACAAAGGTAGAGCCTTTTTTCATCGTTCATATCGTTATCTAGCACTAGCTTTTCAATATGGAGATGTACCGTTGGTAACTAAACTGATAGAGGTTCCAAAACAAAACTATCGTAGTACTAAAAAAGCAGCTATTCTGGATATGATTACTAAGGATATGGAGTTTGCGGTACAATGGGTGCCTGATCAGAAAGATATGACAAGTATCGGAATGGTGAATAAAGGGGCATGTAGAATGCTGTTAATTAAATGTTATTTAGCAACTGGTCAATACCAAAAAGCCAAAGAACAAGCAGATATATTGATTAATCAATCTGGTTACAGCTTGATGAAAAATAACTTTGGAACTTTCTATCCAGGCGCACAGCCAGCAACATGGGCAGTTACAAGAAACGTGATCTGGGACTTACACCGTCCAGAGAACAAGTTAATTTCTAGTAATACAGAAGTAATTATGGGTATGCCAAATCGTGGTGTAGAATCAAATATTGCATTTGCTACCATGCGTATTTTTAGTCCTTTATATAACTCAGCTAACTTGAAAACTCCATCTGGAGGAAATGCGATGGATTTATATGCTCGTAACAATAGCAATTATCGTGCTGATTTGGATTATGGTAGAGCTATAGGTCGTGGTATAGGTACCATTCGCCCTACACCTTTTGCTCAATATGGTTTATGGGCAGTAAATGGGCAGAGCGATCCTACAGATTTAAGACATAGCTCTAGTTCTGGCAACTGGGTAAGAATGGAAGACTTGAAATATTCTACAGCTGGTTCTCCTAACCGCGGACAAAATGTTATGCTTTATCATCCTACAACCAATGCTATTTTATGTACTGACACAATTCGTAGTTATTACCAATGGCCAAATTACAAGCTTTACATTACAGATGTTGAGCAAGAAGCTAACTTAGGTAGTAATGCCTACCAAGGGGCTAGTAAAGGAAGTAATGGGGATTGGTATTTATATCGTTTAGCAGAAGCATTTTTGTTAAGAGCAGAAGCTAAATTTTATTTAGGAGAAACTTCATCAGCTGCTGAAGATGTGAATGAGGTTAGAAGAAGAGCTAACTGTACACGTTTATATTCTACAGTTACCATTGGTGATATCATGGACGAACGTGCACGTGAATTATACCTTGAAGAATGGCGCCATACAGAATTAAGTAGGGTTTCGTATTGTTTAGCATTAAGTGGTAAACCAGATGAATTTGGAAATGTTTACAATGTGAATACTTACGATAAATCTCAAGGTACTGATTTAAATGGTGGTAGTTACTGGTACCAACGTGTGGTTAAGTATGGTAAAATGTATAATCAAGGTGGTATTCTTTCAAATGCTAGAACCTTAAATTACAAAATGGATAAACGTAATTTATACTGGCCAATTCCAAACACAGCAATTACCGCAAACAAAAAAGGTATGCTGATGCAAAATTTTGGTTATACAGGATATAATGCAGGTACACCGGTTTGGTCTACTTGGCAAGAAGCTGTAGCCGATGAGGATACTCAGTAAAATTATTAAACCTAGATGTGTCATTTTAAGACATATCTAGGTTAATTACCTAATAAATAAATAAAAAGTAAAGGCTGTTCATTTTATTATGAACAGCCTTTTTAATTAGTTATATAGTGTAAATTAAGATATCAGGTTCTCTGGATTTGGAATAAAGTTAATGAAAGAGGAGAATTTAGCTTTGTACTTATTCATATCCAACTTGTAATAAAACGCCCCTCGTTTGGAGTTAGATTTGTCTTTTTCGGCAAGTTTAATCAACAAACCTGTAGAGTTAACTTTTCTAATAAAATTCCTGTTATCTATTTTGGCATTGTAAACTTGCTCGTACAAATTTTGTAATTGTGGTACTGTAAATTTCTTAGGTAACAATTCGAAAAGAATAGGGTGGAAGGCGGCTTTATATCTAATCCTATTTTTTGCCTTTTCAACCATCCTATCATGATCAAAAATTAAAGTCGGTGCTTCGTTTATCAAAAACCATTCCGCATGGTATGCATCATTGATCTGTTCTTTATATTTGTTAATGTCTATCAATGCAAAATAGGCAACTGATATGGTTCTTTCAATCGGATCTCTATCTGGTGCGCCATAAGCTTTTAATTGCTCCAAGTAAACATCTCTAAGTCCAGTGTTTTTTAGTAAAATTCTTTCTGCAGCACCGTATAAATTTTCGCTTGCTTCAATAAAACCACCCATTAAGCTCCATTGGTCTTTGTGAGGTTCTAAAGCTCTTTTTACCAATAAAATTTTCAGTTGTTCTCCATCATACCCAAAAATGATACAATCTACAGCCACAAGCGTTGGTGGTTGTTTTGGGTACTTATATGTTTTTAAGCTTTTATCTTTTGTTTTGTCAGCTAACTTCATTCGTTATTATATTGTAAATAAAACAATATGTATTGTCCCATTTCCCTTAAAAATATTAATTTAAAACTAATTATCAATAATAAACGTCAAAATAACATAAATTAAATAAATGTAATTTCGACGTTTAATTAATTTTTCTCTACTTTAGTAAAAGTTAACTTAACCAAATATTAGAACAATGAAATTGAATTTTATTCCCTCAGCATTACTTATTTCTTGTTTTCTTTTTTCTTGTCAACAAGCTGCAAAAGAAAATGGATCAGCAAAATCAACTACAGACCAAGTTGTACAACTAGATAGTTCGGCCTATCAGCTTGATATTGCAGGTAAAAAAACAAATCTATTTAAACTAGAAAATAAAAATGGTGTAGTTGCTTACATTACTAATTATGGTGCTAGAGTTGTTTCTCTTGTGGTGCCAGATAAAGATAATAAACCTACAGATGTTGTATTAGGTTATGATAGCGTAAAATCTAATCAGAAAAAAGGAGAACCATTTTTTGGTGCAATTATAGGTAGATACGGTAATCGTATTGCTAAAGGTAAATTTAGTTTGGCTGGTAAAGATTATCAATTGCAAGTTAATGATGGCGTAAATACTTTGCACGGGGGTACCGATGGTTTTTATGGCAAAGTTTGGGATGCCAAACAAGTTGATAAACAAACTATCGAAATGAGTTACTTATCTAAAGATGGCGAAGCTGGATATCCTGGTAATGTAAATGTTAAAGTTGTTTATACTTTAACGGATGATAACGGTTTAAAAATTGATTATACTGCAACAACAGATAAAGAAACAATCTTAAACTTAACCAACCATGCTTATTTCAATTTAAATGGTGAGGGTAGCAAAACGATTTTAGATCACGAACTGATGATTGCGGCAGATGGTTTTACACCTGTAGATACTACTTTGATTCCAACTGGTAAAATACAGACAGTTAAAGGAACACCATTTGATTTTACAACTGCTAAAACGATTGGAAGAGATATCGAAACTACTGATGAACAATTGAAAAATGGTAAAGGCTACGATCATAATTTCGCATTAAACGAAAATAAAGATAATCATCCTGTTGCAGTAGTTAAAAGCCCAAGTACAGGAATTGTAATGGAAGTTTATACTACAGAACCTGGAATTCAGTTTTACAGTGGTAATTTTTTAACTGGTGCAGATAAAGATGGTAAAGGTGGTAAATCATATCCTTTGCGTTCTGCATTCTGTTTAGAAACACAACATTTCCCAGATTCACCTAATCAAGCGAGTTTCCCATCAACTGTTTTAAAACCAGGCGAGACTTATAAAACAAGTACTACCTACAAATTTTTAAAATAGTGTTTAAAGCATATTAAATGATGAACTATAATAGACTTCTAATTAAATTGGGTCTACTGCTTTTACCTGCTTTATTTTTAGCAGGTAAAAGTTTGGCGCAAAATCCAATCATCACAAATAAGTATACAGCAGATCCTGCAGCTCTAGTTTACAAGGATAGTGTTTACTTGTACGTAGGGCATGATGAAGCTCCAAATAACGTAAATTCGTATGTAATGAACGAATGGTTGGTCTACTCTTCGGCAGACATGATCAATTGGAAAGAACACCCATCTCCGTTAAATGTAAAGGCTTTTAGCTGGGCTAAAAAAGATGCATGGGCTTCGCAAGTAATTGAACGTAATGGTAAGTTTTATTGGTTTGCAGCAGTAGAACATCAAAAAGGTGGCAAGGCTATAGGGGTAGCTGTGGCAGATAATCCCCGAGGTCCGTTTAAGGACGCTATCGGTGCAGCCTTGGTTACCAATAGCATGACAACCGAAACAAAAATTACTTGGGATGATATTGATCCGTCAGTTATTATTGATGATGATGGGCAAGCATATGTTTTTTGGGGAAATACGGCATGTTATTACGCTAAATTGAAGCCAAATATGATAGAACTTGATGGCAAGATTAATATAATCAAGGGTTTACCTCGTTTTACAGAAGCCCCTTGGATACACAAAAGAAAAGGTTGGTACTATCTTTCTTATGCCATTGAATTTCCTGAAAAAATTGCTTACTCGATGAGTAAAAGTGTAAATGGACCTTGGGAGTACAAAGGTATTATTAACGAAATAGCTGGCAACAGCAATACCAACCATCAGTCTATTATTAACTTTAAAGGTAAAGACTATTTTATTTACCATAACGGGGCCATTAATACCAATGGTGGTAGTTACCGCAGGTCTGTTTGTATAGATTATTTATACTATAACAGAGATGGAAGCATCAAAAAAATAGTTATGACCACCGAAGGAATTAGAAAGTAATTCTACAATTCATTTTAAATTATTAAAGCAAGTAATCCTATCTGTATCGCATTTCTTACGTTAAATTAATAAATGTTACTTTAACGTTTATTAATAATTTCTTACATTAGCAATGCCAGATTAATAAAACCAATTAGATTGGTATATCTACCAGATATAAATTTATAGAAATGAACTTTAAACAACACCTTGCGTCCTTGCTTTTAGCAGCTTCATGTTTAACCGTTAAAGCCCAAAGCGAGCAACCACTTATCGTAAATACTCAAAAACCAATTGCAGCAATTCAACCTACCATGTGGGGCGTTTTTTTTGAGGATATTAACATGGGAGCCGATGGCGGTATTTATGCCGAGTTGGTTAAAAATAGATCATTCGAATTTTCGAAACCATTAATGGGTTGGAGTATCAAAGGCAAGAAAATTATCGAAGGAGATGCTTTAGTGCTAAATAGACAAGAAAAGCAATTGTCAAACCCTAGATTTTTAAGATTAAATGTTAAAGATGCAGCCAAAGGTGAAGCTGGCATTACCAACGAGGGCTTTAAGGGGATGGGCATTAAGAAAGATTTAAAATACGATTTTTCTTTAATGTATAGGTTACAACGCGGAAATATCACTCTGCACATCGAATTAGTTGATGGCAAGAATACAGTTATTGGAAGTACTACACTTAAGCCAAATTTAGTTGATGCAAATTGGCATAAACAAGGAATCAGTTTTACTGCGAATACAACAGTTGAAAAGGCAAAATTAAACATCTGGTTTGAAGGAAATGGGCTGATTGATATGGATATGATTTCTTTATTCCCTACTGATACATGGATGGGTAGACCAGGTGGGATGCGTGCAGATATGATCCAAATGTTAGCAGACATGAAACCAGGTTTTATTCGTTTTCCTGGTGGTTGTATTGTAGAAGGAATGGATTTGGCTAATCGTTACCAATGGAAAAAAACTATTGGTCCGATTGAGGATCGTCAATTGATCATGAACCGTTGGAATGTGGAGTTTGCGCATCGCCCTGCGCCAGATTATTTCCAGACCTTTGGCTTAGGTTTTTATGAATACTTTCAATTAGCTGAGGATATAGGCGCTGCACCACTGCCAATTTTAAATTGCGGCATGGCTTGCCAATATAATACAGCAGAATTGGTGCCGATCGAACAATTAGGACCATACATTCAGGATGCTTTAGATTTAATTGAGTTTGCCAATGGCGATGTAAATACCGAATGGGGTAAAGTTAGGGCTAGCATGGGGCATCCGAAACCTTTTAACCTAAAATACTTAGGCGTAGGTAACGAAAACTGGGGACCTCAATATGTTGAACGAGCAAAACTATTTCAGCAAAAAATTAAAGAGAAATATCCTAATATCAAATTAATTTATAGTTCTGGTACTGATCCAGATAGCGAGCGTTTCCATTATTTAGATAAAGAGTTACGTGGGATGAATGCTGACGTTATTGACGAGCATTATTACCGTTCGCCAGATTGGTTTTTGAAAAATGCATCTCGTTATGACAGCTACGACAGAAAAGGTGCTAAAGTATTCGCAGGAGAATTTGCTGCACACATCGATAATAAAATAACTGGAAGTAATAAAAATACTTGGGAAGCTGCAATTGCCGAAGCTGCGTTTATGACAGGTTTAGAGCGCAATGCTGAAGTTGTACAAATGGCATCTTACGCTCCATTATTTGCAAATGCAGAAGGATGGCAATGGGCACCAGATTTAATTTGGGTTAATAATTTAAATGTATATGGTACGCCAAATTATTATGTGCAAAAGTTGTTTTCTACTAACAAAGGCACACATGTATTGGATGCTTCTATTGCATCGAAAGTGATCAGTAATGTAGATGGAATTTATGCTTCTTCAGTAATTGATACCATTAAAAAAGAGATTATTGTTAAAGTGATCAATACTTCAACCACTCCTCAAAATAAATCAGTAATTTTTGAAGGCAATAAAAAATTAAACTCAAACGCTAAAATAATAGTGATGAAAGGTGATTTGGGCGATAAAAGTTCATTCGATCAGCCTCAAATATTTGCTCCAAACGAAGTGAAGTTTACCCTTAAAGGTAAAAAAGCAGCGTTAAATTTAGCTCCGAATTCTTTTACCATGCTTAAAGTAACCTATCAGTAATATTATATGAGATTACAAAAGGCTAATAATCAGGTCTATATCAAATTAACATTATTTTTAGTGGGGATGTTGTTGTGTTTTCCAACAACCGCACAAGATAAGACCATACAATTATTTAAGTCTCAAGAGGTGAAGCTCTTGCCAAGTATTTTTAAGGCTGCAGAGCAAACTGATCTTAAATATTTATTATCACTAAATCCAGATCGTTTATTGGCTCCTTATTTACGCGAAGCAGGATTAACAACCAAGGCAGAAAGTTATCCAAATTGGGAAAATACTGGTTTAGATGGGCATATAGGTGGACATTACCTATCAGCTTTGGCTTTAATGTTTGCCAGTACCAATGATAAAAAAGTAGAAGAAAAGTTAAAGTATTATTTAGCTGAGTTAAAAAGAGTTCAAGATAAAAATGGTAATGGCTACATAGGTGGTGTTCCGGGTAGCAATGTCTTGTGGAATGATATTGCGAATGGTAAAATACAAGTAGGAACTTTTGATTTGAACAAAAAATGGGTTCCACTTTATAACATCCATAAAATATTTGCTGGATTAAAAGATGCTTACGCTTATACAGGTAATACGCAAGCTAAAACAATGTTATTGGCGTATGGAAATTGGTTTTTGTGGTTAACTGCTAAATTAAGCGACCAACAAATTCAACAATTATTAATCTCAGAACATGGAGGTTTAAATGAAACATTAGCCGATGTTTATGAAATCTCAGGCAATCAAAAGTTTTTAGATTTAGCCTATAAATTCTCTGATCTGCGGATTTTAAATCCACTAAAAATTAACGAAGACAAATTGAATGGTTTACACGCCAATACACAGATACCTAAAGTAATTGGGTTTAAAAGAATAGCAGAATTGGCTAAAGATGCAGCTTATAATAATGCAGCACATTTTTTTTGGCAAACAGTTGTAGAAAATAGAACACTTGCTAATGGTGGTAACAGTGTTCGCGAACATTTTAATCCAAAAAATAACTTTGCAGATTTAATGACCAGTGTAGAGGGACCTGAAACTTGTAATAGTTACAATATGTTAAAACTCACCAAAATGCTTTATCGAACAGAAGGTTTGGCTAGCTATTTAGATTATTACGAACGTACCTTGTATAATCATATCTTGTCCTCACAACATCCAAATGGAGGTTTTGTATATTTTACACCACTTAGGGCAGGCCATTATAGAGTTTATTCCAAGCCAGAAACCAGTTTTTGGTGCTGTGTGGGTTCTGGTTTAGAGAACCATGCCAAATACAACGAATTAATCTATGCGCATCAAGGAAATAACCTATTTGTGAATTTGTTTATTCCATCGCAGCTAACTTGGAAAGAAAAAGGATTGACAATAGCTCAGAAAACTAACTTTCCAGAAACAGAGCAAACTTCATTGCTTATTCAAAGTGTAGCAAAATCGGCCATCACCTTAAATATACGTTATCCTAAATGGGTTAAATCTGGCAGCTTAGTGGTGCTGCTAAATGGTAAAAAAGTGGCATTTAAAGCTTTGCCTGGTCAATACATTGCTATTAATAACAAATGGAAAAGAGGTGATGAAGTTAAAATTATTTTACCCATGCAAACTACTGCAGAGCAATTGCCAGATGGTTCTAACTATGTAGCCATACTGCATGGACCAATTTTAATGGCAGCTAAAACTGATACTACAGATTTAAAAGGTTTGTTTGCTGATGATAGTAGGATGGGGCACATCGCCAATGGTAAACAATATCCTTTACAAAATATGCCAATGTTTGTAAGTAATACTACCGATTATGCTTCATCTATTAAACCTGTTAATGCCAAAAATTTAACCTATACCGCCTCCAATCTAATTTATCCGGCTGCAAAAAAGAATTTAGAGCTTATTCCTTTTTATAAAGTTCATGATTCGAGATATATTATTTACTGGCAAACCGTAAATCAAAGTGGTTTAAAAACCATACAAGAAAAATTAGTCAAAGAAGAAGAAGAAAAGGCTAGATTAAAGGCTTTGACCATAGATCAGGTTTTTCCTGGAGAACAACAGCCAGAATCTGATCACTTTATTGAGATGGAAAATTCTCAAATGGGTGTACATAAAGATAGGCATTGGAGAACCGCTAAAGGTTGGTTTAGCTATAAATTAAACAATAGAGAACAACTGCCTACAAGTTTAAGATTAACTTATTTTGGAAGAGATAACAACCGAAACTTTAAGATTTTAGTTAATGATGAATTGATTGCCGCCGTAAATTTAGATGGTAGCAAAGGCGACAAATTTTATGAGGTAGATTATGTTATTCCAGATAGATTAATCAAAGCTTCTACAACATTGCTTGTTAAATTTGTTGCAGATCAAGGTTCGGAAACAGCAGGTATTTATGGATTAAGCCTGATTAAAAGATAGACACCAACACACATTATGAATATTAGAAACCCAATTTTCAGGCGTATCAACTTGCTTTTGTTTGTTTTTACAGTTCTTGCTCCACTCTGTAGTACTGCACAAAAAAATAATGCTTATTTATTCACTTATTTTACCGGCAACAAGGGTAATGAAGAAGCAATACGTTTTGCAATAAGCAAAGATGGTTACAACTACAAAGCGCTAAATAACAATCTGCCAATAATTAACTCAGCTAAGATTAGCTCAACCGGTGGTGTTCGAGATCCTCATATTTTGCGTGGTGCTGATGGCAAAACATTTTATATGGTGGTTACTGATATGGTTTCTTCGAGAGGATGGAATTCTAACAGAGCGATGATTCTACTAAAATCAACTGATTTAATAAACTGGACATCGAGTATCATCAATATTCAAAAAAGGTTTCCTAAACAAGAAGACTTATTACGTGTTTGGGCACCACAAACAATTTACGATGCCAAAGCCAAAAAATACATGGTTTATTGGTCTATGAAGCATGGAAATGCGCCAGATATTATCTATTATGCTTATGCAAATGCCGATTTTACTGACTTAGAAACAGAACCTAAACAGTTATTTTTTAGTCCAACAAATGGTTCTTGTATAGATGGAGATATCATTTTTCATGAAGGGAAATACAATCTCTTCTTTAAAACTGAAGGTGGTGGAAATGGAATCAAAAAAGCAGTTTCAACCCAACTAACAGAAGGTTATGTTTTGGAAGATAAATATTTGCAACAAACAAAAGAAGCGGTAGAAGGTGCTGGTGTTTTTAAATTGAACAATAGCAAAGATTATATCTTAATGTACGATGTGTACATGAAAGGGCACTATCAATTTACAAAAAGCAGCGATTTGCAAAACTTTAAAGTGGTAGATCAACAAGTGACAATGGATTTTCATCCTCGTCACGGTACAATTTTACCAATTACTGAAAAAGAGCTCGAGCTATTAACTGCTAAATGGTATGGCGCTGAAACATTTTTAGGTAGTGCGAAATCTAAATCGATTAAACAAAACAATGTGGTTTTAGATTCTGCTAAAGCCACGCTTTATTTGCCAGTTCAGATTGGAACAAACCTAAAGTCATTTGATCCAGAGTTCAGTAATATTTCTAATGTATCGATATCGCCAAAAGCACCATACGATTTTACTAAAGGTGCTGTAAAGGTAAATATTACAGTAGCTGGTCAAAAAGCTAAAACTTACCAAATTATAGCTTCAGAAGACCATAATCCTGTTTTGTATGGCTATTACGCTGACCCAGAGATTTTATATTCTAATAAAACCAAAAAATACCACCTTTACCCAACTAGTGATGGCTTTACCGATTGGGCTGGTACTTTTTTTAAGAGTTTCTCCTCTTCAGATTTAGTAAACTGGAAAGATGATGGCGTAATATTAGATTTGCCAAAAGATGTTAGCTGGGCAAAAAAGAATGCTTGGGCACCAACAATTACCGAGAAAAAGATAAACGATGACTACAAATATTTCTATTATTTTACAGCTGCACAAAAAATAGGGGTAGCAGTTTCAGATCAACCAACAGGCCCATTTAAAGACACTGGAAAAGCACTAATTGCTAAAAAACCAACTGGAGCAAGAGGTGGACAAGAAATAGATCCAGATGTTTTTAACGATCCAAAAACAGGTAAAAGTTATTTGTTCTGGGGAAATGGTTATTTGGCAGTAGCTCCATTAAATGAGGATATGATTTCTATCGATACTGCCGCAATTAAATTAATTACACCGGATAGAACATTTAGAGAAGGTGCAGAAGTTTTTTATCGCAATGGTAAATATTATTTCTTATGGTCTGAAGATGATACGCGAAGCGAAAATTATAGGGTACGTTATGGTTTTTCAGATTCACCTACCGGAAAAATTACCATACCAGAAAATAACCTAATCTTGGCAAAAGATCCAGCGCAGGGTATTTATGGCACTGGGCATAATAGTGTAATCCAAGTTTCTGGAAAAGACGAATGGTATATTGTTTATCATCGTTTTACCAGACCACACGGAATTACTATGGGACGGTCTGCAGGTTACAATAGAGAGGTTTGCATAGATAAAATGGAGTTTAATGAAGACGGAAGTATTAAAAAAGTAATACCCACTTTAAGCGGTATTAAAAAATTAAATTAATGAAGAAATATACATTTTTTGCATTGTTAGTCTTTATAGCTAACCATGCTTTTGCCCAGTTGCCACAAAAACAAGAAGTGCTAAGTATTATTAATAAAGCTAATGGTTATTGGCAAGCTAATAATAAACCACAAATTAGATCCTTTTGGGATCATGCAGCCTACCATACTGGTAATATGGAAGCTTATGATATTACCAAAAATGAAGCCTATCGAAAATATTCTGAAGATTGGGCCGAGCATAACAAATGGATGGGAGCTAAATCTACAGATAAAAGCAAATGGAAATATAAATACGGAGAAACAGACGAATACGTATTGTTTGGCGATTGGCAGATCTGTTTCCAAACTTATATTGATCTGTATAATTTAAAACCCGAAGCACATAAAGTTGCCCGTGCTAAAGAGGTAATGGAGTACCAAATGAGCACTTCGGCAAACGATTATTGGTGGTGGGCAGATGGTTTGTATATGGTAATGCCAGTGATGACCAAAATGTATAAATTAACAGGCAACCAACAATACTTAGATAAGTTGTATGAGTACTTTATGTACGCCAATAGTATCATGTACGATAAAAAGGAGAAATTATATTATCGTGATGCCAAATATGTTTATCCAAAACACAAAAGTGCAAACGGCGTAAAAGATTTTTGGGCTAGGGGAGATGGCTGGGTTTTCGCTGGTTTAGCTAAAGTCTTAAAGGATTTGCCTGCAAATGATAAACATAGAAAAGAATACGAAACCAAGTACAAAAATATGGCTAAAGCTATTCTAAAAAGTCAACAAAAAGAAGGCTATTGGACTAGAAGTATGTTAGACCCACAACATGCACCAGGAGCAGAAACAAGTGGTACAGCATTTTTTACTTATGGTTTACTTTGGGGCATTAATAATGGTTATCTAAAAGAAAAAACATATTTACCAGCGGCAGAAAAAGGATGGAATTACCTTGCTAGAACTGCGCTTCAAGAAAATGGTAAAGTAGGTTACGTACAACCAATTGGCGAAAAAGCTATTCCTGGTCAAGTGGTAAATGCCAATTCTACAGCAGATTTTGGTGTAGGTGCCTTTTTATTGGCCAATAGCGAAATGTATAGATTTCTAGAAAATAAAAAATAGCATCATGATTAAAAGAACTGGTTTGTTGACAATTGCCTTTTTAATAGGAACTACTTTAGGTGTTAAAGCACAAAATGAAGCTACATTTAAAATAGAACCTGAAAGTAATATTACCATCAGTAGGCATATTTATGGACAATTTGCAGAGCATTTAGGTCGTAGTATTTATGATGGTTTTTGGGTTGACAAGAAACTAAATGTAAAAAAAGAAGGCAGAATTCGATTAGACATTGTGGATGCCCTTAAAAAAATTAAAATTCCAAACCTACGTTGGCCAGGAGGTTGTTTTGCTGATGAATACCATTGGAGAGATGGCATCGGGAAACCTAAAACTAGACCCAAAATGGTTAATACCCATTGGGGAGGTGTAACAGAAGACAATAGCTTTGGTACTCATGAATTTTTAGAGCTTTGCAAATTGCTAGGCACAGAGCCTTATATTTCTGCAAATGTAGGCAGTGGTACACCCGAAGAAATGAGCAAATGGGTAGAGTACCTTAACTTTAAAGGCGAAAGCCCAATGAGCAAACTTAGAAAAGAAAATGGTCATGAAGAACCTTTTAATGTGAGTTTTTGGGGTGTAGGTAACGAAAGTTGGGGTTGCGGTGGCAACATGACGGCAGATTATTACAGCAATGAATACCGTAGGTATGCCACATTTGCAAAAGACTATCCAGATACCAAATTGAAAAAAATTGCTGGTGGTGCTAATGATTTTGATTACAACTGGACAGAAACAGCCATGAAAGTAATTGGCCAACGCATGTGGGGTTTATCACTTCATTATTATACACTACCAACAGGTAATTGGGGTAAAAAAGGTTCAGCTACAGGTTTTAGCGAGCAAGAATATTTCAATACCATGGAACGTGCTTTAAGAATGGACGAGTTGGTAACCAAACATTCTGCTATTATGGATAAGTACGATCCTAAAAAGAATGTAGCTTTAGTAGTAGACGAATGGGGAATTTGGACAGATGTAGAGCCAGGCACTAATCCAGGGTTTTTGTACCAGCAAAATAGTTTAAGAGATGCTTTAATTGCTGCCAGTACATTAAATATATTCCATAAACATGCTGAGCGTGTAAGGATGGCGAATTTAGCTCAGACTGTAAATGTGTTACAATCGCTTATTTTAACCAATAAAGAGCAAATGCTACTTACACCCACTTATCATATTTTCGATATGTACAAAGTGCATCAGGATGCTAAGCTATTGCCTATTAAATTTTCAGTGCCAGATTATGAATTAAATGGTAAAAAAATTCCGGCAGTAAATGTTTCTGCTTCTAAAGATGCCAATGGTGTGGTTCACATCTCGCTAGTTAATTTAGATGCCAAAAATGATATTTCCTTAAAAGCAGATTTAAGTAGTTTAAAATGGAATGGTGTAAGTGGAGAAATTTTAACTTCTGCAAATGTTACAGATATCAATACTTTCGAAAAACCTAATCTAATTCAGTTGGCTAAGTTTGATCAAGCAAGTAAAAATGGAAATCAGTTGAATGTTAAATTACCTGCTCATTCTGTAGTTACGTTAACGCTAAACTAAATATGTATAAAGTTTTAAGCAGTATTGTTGTATTATTTTGCATCGTATTCTACACCAATGCACAGGAGGCAACTTTGCAAACTATTGCTACCAATGGATGGGCAAATAACTCTGTTAATACCGTAATTTTCAGAAAGAACGCCTTAACAACTTTTAAAAACACCCAATATGCAGCTTACTATGATGAGGAACAATTTGTAGTATTAGCTAAAAGGAAGGTCAACAGTAATAAATGGGAAATCTCTAGAAGTCAGTATAAAGGTGATGCTACCGATGCACATAAATCTATCAGCATTATGGTAGATGGAGATGGTTTTTTACATCTGGCTTGGGGGCAGCATAACAATAACCTCAATTATGCAAAGGCAATTAAAGCGGGTAGCCTTACTATGGGCAACAAACAGCAGATGATTGGTAAAAAGGAAAATAAGGTAAGTTATCCAGAGTTTTATAAAATGGATAATGGAGATATTCTTTTTTTCTATCGTGATGGAGGTTCTGGTAATGGCAATCTGATGATCAATCGGTATAGCCTAAAATCTAAAAAATGGATTAGCATTCAAGATAATTTAATCGATGGTCAAGGTAAGAGAAACGCCTATATACAAACCACAGTAGATGTTAAAGGAACAATCCATGTGTCGTGGGTTTGGAGAGAAAGCCCAGATGTGGAGAGTAACCACGATTTATGCTATGCAAAATCTGTTGATGGAGGTTTAACTTGGCAAAAATCTACTGGCGAAAAATACCAGCTGCCAATTAATGCTAGTAATGCAGAGTATGCCTTTAAAATCCCTCAAAATAGCGAGTTAATTAATCAAACTTCCATGTTTGCCGATGAAAAGGGGAATCCGTTTATAGCAACTTATTGGAGAGAACAAGGAGAAAGGGTACCACAATATCATATCGTTTATCGTACCAATAACCAGTGGAAAGCAAGTAATTTAGGCTTCAGGAAAACACCTTTTACATTAAGTGGCGGTGGTACTAAGAAAATCCCGATCTCCAGGCCGCAATTAATTACCTGGAAAAAGAACAATGAAATAGCCGTTGCACTCATCTTTAGAGATATTGAAAGAGAAAATAAGGTTTCTATTGCTATAAGTAATGCTATTGATGGTGGAAAATGGGAATGCAGAGACCTAACAAATGAAAGTGTAGGAGAGTGGGAGCCAACCCTAGATAGTGAGTTGTGGAACGAAAAGAAAATATTAGCGTTGTTTGTACAAAAGGTAGAACAAGTAGATGGAGAAGGAAAGGCTAATAACAAGCCAACTCCAATAAAAGTGTTAACTTGGAAACCTTGAAGATTATTGCGTAAATAGAAGAATACGAGTTTTTTAAAATTATTTCTTCACAACATTTTGTAGATTAATTAATAACTGTAAATTTGACGCTTATTATTTGCAAGACTACTTTTTTGCAATTTGGAGCTAAACTTAACTGTAATGAAAATAACCAAATATTTAAACTTTGCATTAGGCTTCGCTTTAATGTTAAGCGGAAGCGTATCAAATTCCTTTGCACAAGAGAAAAAAGCTAGTTTTGAACCTGGCCAAATCTGGAAAGATGATAAAGGTGTACATATCAATGCGCATGGTGGAGGTATTTTATTTCACAAAGGATTATATTATTGGTTTGGAGAACACAAAATAGAAGGTCCTAGAGGGAATAGTGCACAAGTTGGCGTTCATGCCTACTCTTCAAAAGATCTATACAATTGGAAAGATGAAGGGATTGCATTAAAGGTTTCAGAAGATGCATCAAGTGATATCGTAAAAGGAAGCATCATCGAACGCCCAAAAGTGGTATTCAATGCAAAAACAAAGAAATTTGTGATGTGGTTCCATTTGGAATTAAAAGGAAAGGGTTATGCAGCAGCCAGGTCTGGCGTTGCTACTGCAGATCAAATTGGCGGACCTTATACTTTCATCAAAAGTTATAGGCCAAATGCAGGTATAATGCCATTTTATGCAGCGGATACTAAAGAAGACGAAAAGGTAAACTGTGAAAAACCTGCAAATACCTACGATGGCTATTTCTGTAGAGATTTACCTGGTGGGCAAATGGCAAGAGATATGACTGTTTTTGTAGATGATGATGGTAAAGCTTATCATATATATGCCGCTGAAGAAAATTATACTTTAAACATTGCTGAACTAACTCCAGATTATACTTCGCATACTGGGAAATTTATTCGTGTGTATGTAGGTTTCCAAACAGAAGCACCTGCTTTGTTTAAAAGAAATGGTAAATATTACATGATTGGCTCTGGCTGTACAGGTTGGGATCCAAATCCAGCACGTTGGTTTGTAGCTGATACTATTTGGGGCAAATGGCAATATAAAGGTAACCCTTGTATTGGCGAAGGAAGTAAACTAACTTATGGAGGTCAAAGTACACATGTACTCCCAATACAAGGTAAAAAAGATGCCTTTATTTTTATGGCAGATAAGTGGACACCCAAAAACCCAATTGATGGTCGTTATTTATGGTTACCAATCACATTTAAAGGAGATGATATTGAAATCTCTTGGAAGGATAAATGGGATTTAAGTGTTTTCAAAAAATAAACCTGACATTAAACAATGATCAGCTGAAAATTAAAAATTTATTAAACGAATTAAAAAATATATCCAATTAATGGAAGAACAAGCATTTTTATTAAACGAACACCCACATACTAGGTTAAATATTTTAACAGGAGAATCGGTATTGGTTTCTCCACATCGTAGCAAAAGACCATGGCAAGGTAAGGTAGAAGATACCGCTCCAGATCATCGCCCAGCTTACGATCCAGAATGTTATCTATGCCCAGGAAACCATAGGGCAGATGGAAGTTTAAACCCAGCTTATGAGGATAGCTTTGTGTTTACCAACGATTTTTCTGCTTTACTAAATGATACACCAACTGGGGGTATGAATGAGGATAACCTGTTGGTTGCCGAAAGCCAAAAGGGAATTTGTAAAGTAGTAAGCTTTACGCCTAATCATAACCTTACCTTACCAGAAATGTCTGTAGAGGCCATTACCAAGGTGGTTGATTTGTGGCAAAATGAATTTAATGCGCTAAGAAAGAACGAGTGGATTAAGTACATCCAGATTTTTGAAAACAAAGGAGCTATCATGGGTTGCAGTAACCCACATCCACATGGTCAGATCTGGGCGCAAGGAAGCGTTCCATTAGAAGTAACCAAAGAATGCCAAACACAGAAAAAGTATTTCGCCTTACATCATAAAAGTTTATTAAGCGCTTATTTAGAAAAAGAATTAGCCAAAGATGAAAGGGTAATTTTTCAGAATGATCATTTTGTAGTATTGGTCCCTTTTTGGGCAGTTTGGCCATTTGAGACCATGATTATTAGTAAAAAACACGTTCAAGATATTTCTGCTTTTGATGCCAAACAGAAAAAAGCATTGGCCGAAGCCTTAAAATGGTTAACTATTCGTTACGATAATTTATTCGAAACTTCATTCCCCTATTCTGCAGGTATGCACCAAGCTCCAGTAAATAGCGGAGAATTGGTAGAATGGCATTGGCACATGCATTTCTATCCACCGCTATTGCGCTCTGCCTCAGTTAAAAAGTTCATGGTAGGGTATGAAATGCTGGCAAATCCTCAACGAGATATAACGCCAGAATATGCTGCAAATTGTCTTAAAAACCTATCCGATATCCATTATAAAGAAAAGTAGTTGTTTTAAGTTAAAATAATACTACAAATAGTTAAAATTAGATGATTATATGACAGTATGATTATCTAATTTTAATAAACGTCATTTAGACACTTAATATCTTTTTGATTTTTTATTAAAAAGAGAAGAAAACTAACCAACCAAACCCAACGTATGAATAATTTATGCAATCATTGCATCCTAACAACCCTTTATTTCCCTAATTCCCCCAAGAAATTTCTTATATACAAGATTTGAGTAAATCATTATTCAATTTTTTAAATATTAAAATTAGTTCAAAACTTTTATGCAATTTAATAACTGTCAAATAAACGTTTAATTCTAAATCCATTAATTATTGGATCAAATGAATACTGAAATCAAATTAACCCAACTTAACCAAATATTATGAAAGAAAATCTACAAAAAGTTCTTTTTGTTTTCTTACTAGTGTTTGCTTCTACAGTAACTAATGCTCTAGCCTACAATGGTTTGCAACTAGATACTAATAAGAAGTTTAAAGCCACACTATTAGATGAAAACCAAGCGCCGCTTAAGGCGGTATCCGTACGTTCCGTACAAGCTAAAACCAAAGCTTTAAGTGATGTCGACGGGATATTTTCAATTGCTGCATCAAAAGATGATGAGCTTATTTTTAGTTTAAATAAATTAGACTTTTTTACTTATAAGATTGATGCAAGAGATTCGGTTACCATTGTAATCAACTCAAACAATACCGTACTTAAACAGCAAAGAGATGTGCGCATGCTGTTCGGAACTACCGCCAATGCGAGTAGAACAGCAACATCAACAGATGTGGTTTATGGTTCTAGCATTTCTGAATTGCCTGTTACAGGTTTAGGAACTGCATTGTCAGGTAGATTGGCAGGTTTGTATGCATTTCAAAGCTCAGGTCAACCAGGGGCAGACGGTTCTTCTTTATCTCTAAGAGGAAGAGGCCCACTGTTAATTATTGATGGTGTGCCAAGAGGTTTTGCAGGTATTAATTTAGAAGAGGTAGAATCGGTTACCGTGCTAAAAGATGCATTATCAACAGCAATGTTAGGTGCGAAAGGATTTAATGGAGTAGTTTTAGTTACTACAAAAAGAGGTTCTAAAGCAAAACAGTCTATATCTTTTACTGCACAAACTGCTTTTCAACAATCTTTAAAAGAACCTAAAGCTTTAAATTCATTCAATTATGCTACCTTATATAATGAAGCAGCCAAAAACGATGGCTTAAATCAAATATACACTCCAGCAGATTTGGCGGCATATAAAGATGGTTCAGACCCTTACGGTCACCCAGATGTAGATTGGAGAAAACAGATTCTAAAATCTAACACTCGTTTAGATCAATATTCACTCAATGTATCTGGTGGTAACGATTTTGGGAAATATTTTGTGGCTTTACAGCACATTAACCAAAATGGTTTCTTTAAAACTTCTGATGCAAATAACTATGATACCAATAATAAGTTTCAGACTTATGTTATTCGTTCAAATGTAGATTTACAGATTAACCCAAAATTATCAGCAAGCATCAATTTATTAGGTCGTATCTTAAACGGTAATGGTCCGGGTATCAGCATTACCAATTTTGGTAGCAGTACAGGTTTGATTTTAAATAGTTTAATTAATACACCTAATAATGCTTATCCTGTTTATAATCCAAATGGTAGTTTTGGTACTTCTGCAAATTACCAAACCAATATTTATGGTCAAGCTGTTAATTCTGGTTATACCTCAAACTATAAAAGAGATGTACTCGTTGACCTTGCTTTAAAAAGAACTTTTGATGAAATAACTCCAGGTTTATGGGGAAGAGTAGCAGCTTCATTATACTCTACTTTATCAGAAGATAATATCAGGTCTAAATCATTCGCTTCGTTTGCCTACAATCCATTAACAAAAGTTTATACTCAATATGGTAATAATGGTACGCAGTCTAACACTAACGGTATTGCATATCAAGGTCGTTCAGATTATATGGAGTTTAAATTAGGTTACGATCGTAGCTTTGGGTTAAATAATATCAATGCATTGTTATTAGCGAATAGAGATAATTCTACCAACGGATCTGATTTGCCATATACAATAAAAGGTATATCTGGAAGAGCAGCCTATAATTATAATGACAAATATACTGCTGAATTAGCATTTGCTTATAATGGCGCAAATTATTTCCCACCTGCTGGTGATTTTAAATACGAGTTTTTTCCAGCGGTAGGTTTATCATGGAATATCTCTAACGAAGAATTTTTAAAAGATAATAAATTCTTGAGCAGCTTGAAGTTATTTTCATCATATGGTAAAAATGGAAATGACAATTCAGGTTATTTTTCATATATCCAACGTTATTTTGATGGTACTTCTGCATTTTTTGGAGCAAGTGCAGGTTCACAAACAAGTATTTTTGAACAGCCATTAGCAAATCCAAATTTGGGTTATGAGATTGCTAAAAAATTAAATATAGGTGTTAATGGTACTTTATTCAATAATAAATTAGGCTTTAGAGCTGAATATTATCTAAATAAATATTCTGATCTAATAATGCAAAGGGGTAGAAACACTGCTATTCTTGGACAAACCTATCCGAATGAAAATATTGGACAATACGATTATAAAGGTTGGGATTTTAGCCTAAATTGGAACCAGAATGTTAAGCCAGATTTTAGTTACTTTATTTCAGCTAATGCAAGTATTCAAGACTCTAAAGTTGTATTCATAGATGAGGTTACTCAGCCATATGAGTGGATGAGAGCTACTGGTAACCGTGTTGGACAAGGATTTGGTTACATTGCTGAAGGTCTTTTCCAATCGCAAGCCGAAATTAATAGTAGTGCTAAGTTGGAGGGCTATACAGCTCAACCAGGAGATATCAAATATCGTGATTTAAATGGCGACAATATCATCAATCAATTTGATCAAACTGCCATCTCACAAAATAAACCATTGGTGTTTTTTGGTGCTAATGTAGGAGTACAGTTTAAATCTTTTGATATCAGTGTGCTTATTCAAGGAGCTGTAAACAGACAAATCTATTTATCAGGCAATGCAGAATGGGCATTTCAAAATAATGGCTTAGGACAAGCATGGGAACATAATTTAAACAGATGGACACCAGCTACAGCAGCTACAGCAACTTATCCAAGATTAGGTATTGGTACCAATATCAATAACGATGCTTACTCTACATTTTGGATGCATTCTGGCAATTTTGTTAGGTTAAAAAATGTGGAATTAGGCTATACCTTGCCTCAAAATCTAACCAAGAGGGTAGGTCTTCAATCTACTAGATTATTTGTAACAGGTACTAACTTGTTTACAATGTCAAGTTTTGATAGAGTAGATCCAGAGGTTTATCCTGGTGCTTACCCAATTCAGCGCTTATTCAATTTAGGAATCAACATTAAACTTTAATGATATGAAATTATTTAAAAAACAAGTATATATCATTTTATACAGCATATCTATACTGGCAATTTATTCTGGTTGCAAAAGAGTAGAGACTGAACCAAGAGATTGGATTCAAAGCGATCTGGTATGGGATGAAAAAGATAGAAATGCAACAGTTGCGGGTTTCTTTTTAAACAGCGTTTACACCTATATTCCTGGTGGTTTTAACAGGATAGGAGGCGATTATTTAGATGCGGCATCTGGTGATGCCATCCCATCAAGACTAAACACATCGGTAGAGTTTTATACCAATGGTAGAGTAAGTGTAATTAACAATCCTGATGCATATTGGGGTAGTAGTTATGCAGGTATCAGAGCTGCAAATATTTTCCTTGCCAATATAGATAAAGTTCCGATGGCTGATATTACCAAGCAATATTGGAAAGCAGAGGCAAGATATATCCGTGCATTAATGTATTTCGAGTTGCTAAAAAGGTACGGTGGTGTTCCGCTAGTAGGCGATAAAATATTTACCGTTGAAGATAACTTAGAATTACCAAGAAATACATATGCAGAGTGTGTAACTTATATTGTAACTGAGTGTGACGCCATAAAGGATAATTTGAGATCTGAAAAAGGAGCAAATTATGGCACAAATGATTGGGGAAGAATTGCAAAAGGAGCTGCTCTAGCATTAAAAACTCGTGTATATCTATATGCAGCTAGTCCATTGTTTAATGGTGGAGGTTTTGAAGCAGATGCAACCAAAAAAGCCTTAACAGGTTATCCAACTGCAGACCCAACGCGTTGGCAAAAAGTTATCGAATCATCTGAAGAGCTAATGGGTTTAACCTTTTATGCCTTACAACCATCATTTATAAATACATTTATTGTAAATAAGAACACTGAAGTTATTTTAAGTAAACAAGGTGGTACTAATTTTTCGGTAGAAACAAATAATGCACCTGTTGGTTTTGGCACTCCTGCATTAAGCAATGGCAGAACTAGCCCAACAGCAGATTTTGCGAATGCTTTTCCAATGAATAATGGTTTAGATATTAATGCACCAGGATCTGGCTATAATGCGGCAAATCCATATGCTAATCGTGATCCACGTTTAACATCAACTTTGTTTTTTAATGGCACAACATGGTTAAGAAGAGCTGTACAAACTTTTGATGGTGGTTTAGATAAACCAGGTGGTACTGCTGTACAAACAAGAACTGGTTATTATTTGCGCAAATTTATGGCCGATTTTTCTAACAATACTACCTATACCAATCAATATCACAATTTTGTACTGTTTCGTTATGCCGAAGTACTGCTAAGTTATGCAGAAGCTTTAAATGAAGTTGGTCGTACAGAAGATGCAGTTACACAAATCAAAGCCATTAGAGCAAGAGCTGGAATACAAGCAGGAACAAATACTAGATACGGTATTGCTGAAGGGATTTCTCAAACTGACTTACGTACTTTGATTAGAAATGAAAGAAGAATTGAGCTAGCTTTTGAAGAACATCGTTTTTGGGATGTTAGACGTTGGAAAATTGCACCAGAAACCTTAAATCGCACAGTTAATGGAACTAAGATTACAAGAAATGCTGACAACAGCTTTACTTATCAAGACGTTCCTGTAGCAAATTTAAGTTTTACTAATAAGTTATATCATATGCCTATACCTTATAGTGAAACCACAAAAAACAGTAAACTAATTCAAAACGAAGGTTGGTAATCATTTAACAAAGAGATATGAAAATATATATAAAAATGGCTTTGCTGACCTTGCTTTTTAGTTGGTCAATAGGCTCAGCTAGTGCACAAACCAGAGTGGTTACAGGTACAGTGAGAGATAATGTAGGGGTAATGGTTGGTGTATCTATTAAAGAAAAAGACGCACCTGGCAACGTAGTAGTAAGTGATGAACAGGGTAAATATAGAATCACTTTAAGAGGAACAAGTGGTATATTACAATACATATTTATAGGTTATGTTACACAAGAGGTAACAGTTGGTACAAGAACCGAACTTAATGTAAAACTTGATATTGATAATAACAATTTAGATGAGGTTGTGGTGCTTGGTTTTGGTAAACAGAAAAAGATAACAACTACAGGTTCGGTGAGTAGTATTTCTGGAGAACAGATTAGACAAAATCCATCTGCAAGTTTACAGAATACCTTGGTGGGTCGTTTACCTGGATATTTTTCTCAACAACGTTCTGGTAGACCTGGTTCTGATGGGGCTGAGTTTTTTATTAGAGGTGTAAGTTCATACAATGATGGATCGAACCAGGCTTTAATTATTGTTGATGATATTGAGTATAGTGCCGATCAGTTTTCTTTACTAGACCCAAATGAGATAGAAGATGTAAGTATATTAAAAGATGCTGCAACTACAGCTATTTATGGTGTTAAAGGTGCAAATGGTGTGGTAGTGGTAACCACTAGAAGAGGTAAAATAGGTAAACCAAAAATTACTTTCAGAAATGAGATGAGTGTGATGAAGCCTACTATTATGCCAGATTATTTGGGATCTTACGAAACTGCACTTTTATATAACCAAGCGCAAAAAAATGATGGACAAACACCACGTTGGACCGCAGATGATTTGCAGAAATTTAAAGATGGATCTGATCCATATGGACACCCTGATATTGATTGGAAGTCTGTGCTTTTTAAAGATTTTAGTACACAAGTAAAAGGTAATTTTGATATTACTGGTGGTACAGAACGTGTAAAGTACTTTGTTTCAGCAGGGTATTTGGTGCAGGATGGTTTGTTGAAAAACTACAGTGAAGATAATGGAGTAAACTCGAACTTTTTCTACAACAGATATAACTACAGATCAAATCTTGATATTAAAGCTACTAAAACTCTAGATTTAAGGCTAGATCTTTCGGGTAACATAGGTATCAATAATAATAATAACATCGGTAGTGCATTTGGTTACAACGACATCTTTTATGATTATGTAAGTTTCCTTTCATTGGCACCTTGGGCTTATCCAATTTATAATCCTGATGGTAGTTATGGCTATAGTTTATGGCAGCGTGATGGAAATGCAAATTACAATCAAAATAATATTGTTGGTCGTATTTCGCATTATGGTTATACCAGAAATAACGAGAATAACATGAACCTAAATGCAAATGCTAATCAAAAGTTAGACTTTATAGCTAAAGGTTTATCTATAAAAGGTGTATTGTCTTATGCTAGTTCACATTCTTATAGCCGTAGCATGACAAGGGATCAATTTCCTTCATTTATTTACGATCCTGTAACTAATACTTATGCACCTAGAGATGCAAATATTTATCGTGTGCGTCGATACTTTATCGGATATAATGCAGGAAGTACAATTAGAAATTTAACAACACAGTTGGTGTTAAACTACGATCGTAATTTTGACAAACACCACGTGTATGGTGTAGCATTAATGAATAGAAATACAGTGCTTAGATTTAACTCGAACTCTATCTATAATTTTGTGCCAAACAATTTTAAAGGATATTCTGCAAGGGTTGGTTATGATTTTGATGATAAATATTTATTCCAATTTAACGCGGCTTATAATGGATCGGATCGTTTTGTAGCAAAGAAAAAATATGGGTTGTTTCCAGCCGTCTCTGCTGGATGGAATATCTCCTCTGAATCTTTCTTTAAAGACAACATCAAGTTCATCAATTTCTTGAAATTAAGAGGTTCTTATGGTGTTGTTGGTAACGATAAAATAGGAAATAATTTTGCTTATTACTATCAGCAGAATTACTTTAATGGTGGTGGTTACGATTTTGGAACTGGAAGCAATGGTTATCCAGGTTTTTATGAAGGAACCTTAGGTAATAATGATGTAACTTGGGAAAAAGAGCGCAAACTAGATTTTGCAGTTGAATTTGCTTTGTTTAACAATAAATTAGCAGGGTCTATTGATGTGTTCAAAAATGAGCGTAATGATATCTTAACTACTAGAGGAACAGTTTCTACCATATTTGGTGTAGGTTTGCCACCAGTTAACTTGGGTAAAGTCCAAAATACAGGTGGTGAGATCGAGTTATCTTATAGAGATAAGATAGGGCAGTTTGGTTATTCTGTTAGGGCAAACTATTCTAGAGCTAAAAATAAAATAGTCTTTATGGATGAGCCAGTAGCCGCTTACCCTTATCAACAAAGAACTGGAAATAGTATAGGTGCCGGTTTCATTTACAAATGGATTGGTTTTTATACTTCAACAGCTGACATTGCAGCAAGTCCGGTACCATTGGTTACTCCAAGAGTAGGAGATCTAAAATATGCTGATTTAAATGGTGATAATAAAATTGATGCTTATGACCAAGCTTATATAGGAGAACCAAATCTACCAAACAGTAATTATGGTTTAGATTTAAGTTTCAACTACAAGAATTTTGGCTTTAATATTTTATTCCAAGCCGCAACAAACTTCCAAGTTAGAGGTGTTGCCGAAGCTATCCAAGCATTTAGCTCAAAATTAACTTCAACACACCAAAACAGCTGGACACCAGAATTAGGTGATCGTGCACAATATCCTTTATTGACATTCAATCCAGGAATTAGCAGTCCTGCTGCTTATCCATCTACATTTTGGTCAGTATCAGGCGATTATTTGAGGGTGAAGAATGCTGAATTTAGTTACAGCCTACCACAAAAGTTAGTAGAGAGATTAAAAGTTCAATCCATCAGAACTTATATCAATGGATATAACCTATTAACATGGTCAAATCTTGGTGATCGTTACCAGTTTGACCCCGAGTCGAATTCTGGTCAAGATAGGATTAAATATCCGCCTCAAAAGATGGTTAATTTAGGTTTAAGTGTTACATTTTAGATCATAGCAATTATGAAAAAGATATTTATAGTATTCGGTGTATTATTAGCAATGGCTTCTTGTAAAAAGTCTGGTGACTTTTTGGATAGTCAAGCAAATACTGGAGAAACAGAAGCAACTATTTTTACTGATAGTATAAAGACAATTGGTTTTTTAACTAATATCTATAGCGGTATAGGTTATAGTTTTAACAAGGGGCGTTTTAGCTCGCATGGTAATACAGAAGTTGCTACAGATGATGCAGAATATGCTTATTCTGGCGTTGGCCAAAATGCGGTTATTATGTACAATGGTACGTTAACACCAAATAATTTTTGGACACCAGGTGCAGTGCCAGATTTCTGGTCTACACCATATTCAAATGTTCGTAAGGTCAATCAGTTTATGGCAAAAGTTGGAGGTTCCCCTCTAAGTGCTCCTTTAAAAACTAGAATGGTTGCTGAAGCGAGATTTTTAAGAGCATGGTATTACCATTTCTTATTGATAAACTTTGGTGGTGTACCTATAGTTGGCGATAATGTTTATGGTATCACTGAAGTAATTAGTTTACCTCGATCATCTTTTAAAGCAACAGTTGATTACATTACAAGTGAGTTAGATGCTGTAGCGGCCATTTTACCAGCACCTAATGCGTATGCAGAACAAGATTATGGTAGGGTAACACGTGGCGCCTGTTTAGCATTAAAATCAAGAGTATTATTATATGCAGCAAGCCCGTTGTTTAATGGTGGTTCAATTGCTACCGGAGAGTTAGCTAATATTACGAGCTATCCAACAGCGAATGTTTCTCATTGGCAAGCAGCAGCCGATGCAGCGGATGCAGTTATTAACACTTCATATTACAGTTTAATTGAAGATAATACTACAGCTCCTGGATATGGTTTCTATAGCATGTTTTTGAAAAGATATCCAAACTCGGAATATATTTTCTTCCAAAATAGAGGCGGTAATAGAGATATGGAAGGATACTATAATCCACCATCAAGAGGTGGAGGAAAAAACTCGCAACCTACTGAACAGCTGGCCAGAGCTTTCCCAATGAAAAATGGAAAATCTACTTATGATGCTACATCTGGTTTTGATCCACAAAATCCTTATGTTAATCGTGATCCAAGATTTGGCTATTCAATTATCTACAATGGTTCATTGTATTTCAGTACTACAACAGGTACCAAGATTGCCGTAAATACTTATGATGGCGCACCTACAGATGGTTTAGTTTCATCAACAAAAACTGGACCTACAACAACTGGATATTATGCACGTAAAATGTGTGATGATGGCATATCTAGTAATAGTTCTTTTGTAACTGAGCGTGGTTGGCCATTAATGCGCTATGCTGAAATTTTATTAAATTATGCAGAAGCAATTAACGAAACCGGACAAACTGCATTAGCTTATCCTAAATTAGTTGCCATTCGAAAACGTGCAGGTATTGACGCCGGTGCGGATAATCTATACGGTATGAAAGCCAATATGACTAAAGAAGAGATGCGTTCCTTTATCCAGAATGAGAGAAGAATCGAGTTAATGAATGAAGATCATAGATGGAATGACATTAGAAGATGGAAAATTGCAGAGACGGTAAATAATGGCTACAACAAAGCTATGCAGATTACTAGAACAGGTACTAATCTTACTTATCTAGAAACCAATACCATTAGGTTGCACGTTTTTAAACCTCAAAATTACTTGATGCCTATTCCACAAGCAGAAATTGCTAAAATGCCTACTATGGTGCAAAATCCAGGATATTAAATTATAATTTGGTTAGTATAAAACTGTCTTTACTGTTTTTCAGTAAAGCAGTTTTTTTATAAAAAGACATTCTGTCTAACAACAACACACATACAATGAATTTCAAAAAATTATTATCCCTAACTTTTATTGCATTGATGTTTGCATTGCCCATTTGGGCACAGAACAACGATTGGGAAAATCCGAGTTTGGTTAATGTAGGTATGGAAAAACCGCACGTTACCTTTATGCTTTTCGACAATCAAAAAGATGCAATAGCAGATGATTATGGTCGTTCCAATTACTTTAAATCTTTAAATGGCAATTGGAAGTTTAATTATGTTGATCAGTACAAAGATAGACCCACAGCATTCATCAACTCTGAGTTTAATGATTCTGGTTGGGCAAACTTAATCGTGCCATCAAATTGGGAATTAAATGGTTTTGGTATTCCTATTTATACCAATATCACCTACCCACATCCAAAAACACCTCCTTTTATTGGTCCAAATAATCCAGTAGGTACTTACCGTAAAACATTTACTATTCCAGAAAACTGGGATCAGAAAGAAGTAGTATTGCATTTTGGTTCTATATCTGGTGCTGCATTTGTATATGTAAACGGTAAAAAGGTTGGTTTAAGTAAGGCATCTAAAACGCCAAGCGAATTTAATATTACCAAACATTTAAAAAAGGGAGAAAACCAGTTAACAGTTCAGGTTTTCCGTTGGCATGATGGTAGTTATTTAGAAGATCAAGATTTTTGGCGTTTAAGTGGAATTGAAAGAGATGCTTATATCTACGCTTTACCAAAGTTAGCCATCTGGGATTTCTTTTTAAAGGGAGATTTGGATGCTAAATATGTGAATGGCCTATTTAGTGCTGCTGTAGATATTCGCAAGTTCGTAGGCAATAATATTAAAAATGGTAGTGTTGCAGTTGCTTTGTTAGATAAACAAGGGAAATCCGTTTATACCAACTCGCAAAATTTCACAGTTAATTCAGATAGTATCCAAACCATGAACTTTGCTACAACCGTTAAAAATCCTTTAAAATGGAGTGCTGAAAGTCCTAATCTATATGATTGTGTAATCAGTTTGAAAGACAATAATGGCAAAGTATTGGGAGTTACCTCACATAAAGTTGGTTTCCGTAAGGTAGAAATTAAGAATGCTCGTTTATTGGTAAATGGAATGGCAATTTCTGTACATGGTGTAAATCGCCATGAGCATGATGATGTTACCGGACACACCACTACCAAAGAGCTGATGTTGAAAGACATCAAATTAATGAAAGAATTAAACATCAACTCTGTTAGGTTATCTCACTATCCAAACGATCCACTTTGGTACAAATTATGCGACCAGTATGGTTTGTATTTGGTAGATGAAGCCAATATCGAAACCCATGGCATGGGAGCAGAATTCCAAGCTTGGTTTGATAAGAGCAAACACCCAGCTTATATGCCAGAATGGGCACCAGCACAAGTAGATCGTACGGTACGTATGGTAGAACGCGATAAAAATCATGCTTCTATTATCATTTGGTCTTTAGGTAACGAATGTGGCAATGGCCCAGTTTTTCACGATAACTATAAATGGATTAAAAACCGAGATAATACCAGACCAGTTCAGTTTGAGCAAGCTGGTGAAGATTGGAATACAGATATTGTTGCACCAATGTATCCGAGTATTGGTAACATGAAAAAATATGCTGCAGATACAACTAAAACCCGCCCATATATTATGTGCGAATACTCACATGCTATGGGTAATAGTAATGGAAATTTCAGAACTTATTTTGAAATTATGCGTAACAGCAAAAATATGCAAGGTGGTTTTATTTGGGATTGGGTAGATCAGGGTATTAAAACCAAAGATTTAAATGGTAAAACATTTTGGGCTTATGGAGGAGACTTAGGTGGCTTTTATTGGCAAAATGACGAAAACGGTGTTGCTGATGGCATGATCAGTTCTGACAGAGTACCAGATCCAGGTGCTTATGAAGTTAAAAAAGTATATCAAACCATTATTGTTACCTCAAAAGACATCAATAAAGGATTGTTCCAAGTAAAAAACATATTTGATTTTACAAACCTAAAGGACTATAACTTTAAATGGGAGTTATTTAAAAATGGCGAAAAAGTAAACGAAGGCACTTTCGCAGTTGATTTAGCCCCTCATCAAACTAAAGATGTACAGTTAAACTTACCTAAATACAAAGCAGCCGCAGGTACTGAGTTTTACTTGAATATCTATGCTACTACAAAAAATGAAAGCCCAATGTTAGCTGCAGGTTTCGAAATAGCAAGAGAGCAATTTGCATATGCAGGAGATTATTTTGCAAAAGAAGTAGCTGCCGATACCAAGTTGGTAATTAAAAAAGACGCCAATAAAGTTAGCTTCACGGCTGGTATTGTAAAAGGTGAGTTTGATATTAAAGGTGGTAGATTTAATGCTTATAGCAATGGCGACAATAGATTTAATAACTTCTTTGAGCCTTACTTCTGGAGAGCACCAACAGATAACGATTTCGGTAATGAGATGCCAAGTAAATTAGGTGTATGGCGCTCGGCGCACTTAAATAGACAATTAAAAGATGTAAAAGTTGCTGAGCAAAATGCACAAGGTTTGGCTATCAATGTAACTTGGTTATTGGCCAACATCAATGTGCCTTATCAAATCACTTATTTAATACAGAATGATGGAGCCATAAAGGTAACAGGTGCAATGGATTTCTCTGGAAGCCAATTGCCAGAATTACCAAGGTTTGGAATGAGAACTACCTTATCAGATTGGTATACTGATTTAAGTTACTACGGAAGAGGTCCACATGAGAATTATGTAGACCGTAACGAAGGTTCTTTCTTAGGAATTTATGCTGATAAAATAGAAAATCAATATTATAAAGGATATATTCGCCCACAAGAAAGTGGAAACAAAACCGATGTACGTTGGTTAACCCTAACAAATAATAAAGGTATGGGAGTTAAGATTGAAGGAGCCCAACCTTTAGGATTTACTGCTCTAAATCATAGTACTGAAGATTTAGATCCAGGATTAACCAAAAAGCAACAACATCCAACAGATTTGCCTCCAAGAAACCAAGTGTTTTTAAATATAGATTTAAAGCAACGTGGCGTAGGTGGTGATGACAGTTGGGGTGCACTTCCACATAGAGAATTCAGATTATTAGATAAAAAATATAGCTATAGTTATACAATCAGTTTAGTAGGTCAATAAGTTTTACAAATGGATATTAATAAGATACAACAACAATTTAACGAGCTGTTTAACAGCAATGCAACTTTATACAAATCACCAGGAAGAATTAATATTATTGGCGAACACACTGACTACAATGAAGGTTTTGTATTACCTGCTGCCATAGATAAAGCAGTTTATGCAGCAATAAGCAAAAGAGAAGATAACGAGGTGCATCTGTACGCCTCAAAATATAAAGAAAGTTTTCAGACTACTATTACAGACATTAAACCTGTAGAAAAGCAATGGGCAAATTACATTTTAGGTGTAGTAAGCGAAATTCAGAAATTAGGCTTGACCTTAGGTGGCTTTAATTTGGTAATTGATGGAGATATTCCTGGCGGTGCCGGTTTATCTTCTTCTGCAGCCTTAGAGTGTGCGGTTGCTTTTGCTTTAAATGATCAGTTCGATTTGCAACTAGAAAAAATGCAGATTGTTAAAGTTGCGCAAAAAGCTGAGCATAATTTTGCAGGTGTATTGTGCGGAATTATGGATCAGTTTGCTTCGGTATATGGTCGTAAAAACCATGTGGTTAAGCTCGATTGTAAAACACTAGAATACCGTTATGTTCCGATTAATATACCTGGTTATAAATTTGTACTTTTTAATACCAATGTAAAACATAATTTAGCATCATCGGCCTATAATGATAGACGTGCAGCTTGTTTTCAGGGCGTAGCTTGGGTTAAAGAACATTATCCAGAAGTAAACAGCCTAAGAGATATCTCTGTTGCGATGTTAGATACTTATGTAAAAGATAAGGATGCAGACATTTATCAAAAATGTAAATTCGTTGTAGAAGAAATAGAAAGGTTACAATTAGCTTGCGAAGATCTAGAAGCCAATGATTTAATTTCTTTAGGTAAAAGAATGCTAGCCACTCATGATGGCTTAAGCAAAGCCTACGAAGTAAGTTGCAAAGAATTAGATTTCTTGGTAGATCAGGTAAGAGATCATCCTGCGGTTTTAGGTGCAAGAATGATGGGTGGTGGCTTTGGTGGTTGTACCATTAACTTAATCAAAGAAGAGGAAATTGAAGGTATCACTACAGCTTTAGAAGAAGCTTATTTAAAAGAATTTGGTTATGGTATCAGTACCTATCAGGTTAATATAGAAAATGGCTCTGAAGTAATAAAAATGCCAGAATTTTCAACAATATAGTAACTATGAGAAAATCAGTCCTTGGTATAATTGTTTTATTAATCGTTGCAGTTTTTAAGCTCAGTGCGCAGCAAGATTTTTCTAAAGAAGGCTATAAACTGGTTTGGGCAGACGAATTTAATAATGATGGTAAGATAGATTCTACTAAGTGGAAATTTGAACGCGGATTTGCTCGCAACCAAGAGTTGCAATGGTACCAAGAAGATAATGCTTGGTGCGAAAATGGTGTTCTGGTTATCGAAGGTAGAAAAGAAGAAAAACCTAATCCTCGTTACAGAGAAGGGAGCACAAATTGGGCAGCATCACGTAAAAATATCGAATATACTTCTTCTAGTGTAAATACTTCTGGTAAACACAGTTGGCAATATGGTCGTTTTGTAATGCGTGGTAAAATTGATATCAGTAGCGGCTTGTGGCCTGCCTGGTGGACTTTGGGCGTGGCTGGAGAATGGCCATCAAATGGAGAGATAGATATTATGGAATACTACCGTAAAATGCTTTTGGCTAACATTGCCTTAGGTACCGATCAAAAGTATAAAGCCCATTGGTATAGCAATACAAAAGATATAGATCAATTAGGTGGGAAAGAATGGGCAGCTAAATTTCATGTTTGGCGAATGGATTGGGACGAAGATGCAATCGCTTTGTATGTAGACGATGTGTTGTTGAATAAGGTAGAAATGGATAAGTTAAACAACAGAGATAAAAAAGGAGATAATCCATTTAAACAGCCACATTACATGCTGTTAAATTTGGCAATGGGTGGCATAAATGGTGGCGATTTAAAAGGTACTGTTTTTCCGAACCGTTTCGAAATAGATTATGTAAGGGTGTATCAGAAACCATAAATTAACTCATTTGTAATTGAATAACCATTATATTTATTCTGTATCAAACAACGCTTCTGAATAATATAACAGAGAATGTGATTGTCAACTTTAGTTCGGTCGCTTCGCGGACAAACTTTTTTCCTATAGATGAAAAAAGTATGCAAAAAAATCCACGGCTGCGCCTAGCGCTATTAAAGTTAGTGCTAGGGTAGATTGGTGCATTCCGCACTAGCCAAGGCCGATTTTAGGTAAACGAAGAACTATTGCTTGGGCATGAGAAAGTTTTATATAGCGTAATGCAAAACATGTATAGATAAATAATAATCGAACTAAGACTAATAGTTTTATAAATAAGATTGATGCGATGCTCCATTTTAAGTATTTTAAAAAGCTAATATTAATAATTATTTGTATTTGTGTTTTTACTTCAGTAAACGCACAAAGGCAAATGGAATACTTAAACCGGGGTTTGGTTGCCATCAAAAATGAACAAGGGCATACTGCCATAAGTTGGCGATTATTGGTTGCAGACGCTGATAATATTGCCTTTGATGTATATCGTAGCAGTCTGGGTAAAGAAGAAAAAATAAATAGATTTCCATTAACAAAGGCTACTTTTTTTACAGATACAACAGCATTAAAAACACAAAGCTACAGTTACTTCGTTAAACCAATTTTAGGCAATAAGGAGCTCGAAAAAAGTAATAGTTTTGAAGTAAAAGCAAACTCGGCGCCTTTTCTTTCTATTCCTTTACAAACGCCAACTGGATATGCCCCAAATGATGCCTCTGCCGCTGATTTGGATGGAGATGGCCATTACGAAATCATTTTGCATCAAGCAGGTAAAGGTCACGACAATAGCCATGCTGGAGTAACAGATCCGCCTATTTTTCAAGCCTATAAAATGGATGGCACCTTATTGTGGACCATCAATTTGGGTATAAACATTAGAGAAGGCGCACATTATACGCAATTTATTGTTTACGATTTTGATGGTGATGGAAGGGCAGAAATTGCGATGAAAACCGCTGATGGAACAGTAGATGGTATTGGTAAAGTAATTGGCGCTGCTCAAAAAGATTGGCGAAATAGCAAAGGTTATATTTTAGCAGGCCCTGAGTACCTCACTGTTTTTGATGGTTTAACTGGGGCAGCATTATCGACCGTAAAATATAATCCACCCAGACATCCTGATACGGAAACTCCAACTGCAAAACAATTAACAGCCATTTGGGGAGATGGTTATGGGAACCGAATGGATCGCTTTCTTGGAGGCGTTGCCTATCTAAATGGTAAAACACCTAGTTTAATAATGGCCAGAGGTTATTATACCAGAACAGTAATTGCAGCCTGGGATTTCAAAAACAAACAATTAGAACCAGTTTGGTTATTCGACAGCAAAGATGGAACTCCCGGAAACAGCGCTTATAGCGGACAGGGAAATCATAATTTAACTATCGCAGATGTAGACGCTGACGGCAAAGACGAAATTGTATATGGAGCCATGACTATTGACGACAATGGAAAAGGGCTTTACACTACTCGTCTTGGTCATGGTGATGCACTTCATGTAGGTGATTTAGATCCTGAGCGACCTGGACTAGAAGTTTTTGATATTCAGGAAAGATTTGCTGATGCTGGAGCTAATTTTAGAGATGCCAAAACTGGAGAAGTGTTATGGAAAAAAGCTTCTCAAAAAGCAGGCGAAGATGGCGAAGGGCCAGGCAGAGGTTTGGCTTTAAATATTGATCCAAGATATGTAGGGTCTGAGTGTTGGGTGGCTGGTGCCGGGATTAATGGAGTTTTTGATGCCAAAGGGAATAAGATTTCAGAAAAAACGCTGCCATGTAATATGGGCATTTATTGGGATGGAGATTTGTTGAGCGAACTTTTAGATGGAACTACAATCTATAAATGGAACTACTTTGAGGATAAAACTGAACGAATGTTTAATGCAGCAAATTACAATTGTGTTAAAAATAATGGCACTAAATCTAACCCTGTACTAGTAGCAGATCTTTTTGGAGATTGGCGTGAGGAAGTAATTTACAGAACGCAAGATAATGCAGAATTGCGGATTTTTACTACATCAATTCCTACTAACCATCGTTTATATACTTTAATGCAAAACCCACAATATAGGTTAAGCATAGCATGGCAAAATGTAGGTTACAATCAGCCACCGCACACCGATTATTACATAGACGAGAAGATGAATAAACCTGTTCAACCTAATATCGAAATCATTAGATTGGGAAAGCAATAATAGTAAGATTTTAAATGGATTTTCCACCAACTTTGCTAAACTGCAGTTGGGTACTAGACCCACATTATATTTTATTAAGCAACTTTAGTGTTTTCAGGTCGTAAATATGCAATTCGCTTTTATCTTCCTTATCGTATTTATTGTTATTGTTCGTGTCTTGATTTCCAGTAATTACAAGAGTTCCTGTAAATCTATTTACCGTCCAAGTTCTTGCAAAAAAATTGTTGGCAGTGAGTTGGGTTTTTGTTTGGCCATCTGCAGATAAAATAATGATTTGTGTGGGATCATTCCAATCAATACCACTTTTACCATCCAAATCAATAGTCTTTGCAGAAACAAGAATTAAATTAAGATTTAAACTATCAAGTTTTATCTGTTCAACTTTCCCTATTCCAGCATCATTCGGAAAATCAACTTGCTTAGTGTTGCCAGTTGTTGTGTTGATGAATAGTAAATACCTGCTTTTAGCTTCAGGCGTTTTACCAGAATTCTCAATCGATGCAATTACATAAGGTGTTCCAGCTACTGCTGTAAGTTTATTAAACTGGGTGTAACTATATTTGTCTTGTCCGTAAGTTGTGAGGCTAATAATTGTTAGGAAAATAAAGAATATTCTTTTCATGGTTGGTATTTTAGGTTTCCAGAAGGCTGTAGCTTAGCTAAAAATACGAAAAGATTGGAAATGTTGGATAAGAGTTTTCCGCCACTTTTGCAAATGCGCTGTTATGTGCAGTTATTTTTTCACTTACTATTTCATATACTTATCATTAATAGCTCATTATTTTCATGATTTTAAACGCCAATTAAGCCGTAGCAGCATTATTCAATATTATATTTATTGAATACAGTCCAATTACTCTACGTATCGTTTCCTGAATTTGTAAAGGGTCGGTTAGGTACTATTTTAGAAAGGTGATATTTTGAAGTGGAGTTAGTTCAGTTTCGTTTTTCAGGGTTTCGCACGAAGGAATATTGGCAAATATTTGATGTCATAGTACAGTCGGTTGGTAATAAAGGATAATAGCACCGTTAGTAAAGTTTTTAGTCTTTGTAAGTTTAAGAATAGTCCTTTCTTTTACATTGTTAAACAATTGAGAGCCTTTACCAGCAACAACAGGTTGGATGCAAAGTTGGTATTCGTCTATTAAATTTAGGTTCATAAGTTGCATTATTAAACTTCTACTACCAACAAAGATATCCTTGCCAGACTGTTGTTTTAATTCTCTAACCAATTCATCCAATGGTTTAGTCGCAAGTTTCGCACTGTTCCAGTCTGTATTTTTCAGCGTGTTTGAAAAAATAATTTTTGTAACCTTGTCAATTGAAATAGCAAAGTCATCCGCAGCTTTTTCACCTGAAGGATGTATTAATAGTGTCTGCCAGTATTGCATTAGTTGGTAAGTGGTCCTACCATAAAGTATAATGTCTGCACTATCTAAAAGGTCTGCGTAGTGTTGATGGATTTCTACATCGGATAATCCCTCAGTGTGGTCATAAACTCCATCAATGGTCATATTTGTTGTTGCAATTACTTTTCTCATATGTTGTTTTTAATCTACTCTGTTGGTGTTTTATCGTGGCTTGGCATTCAGGCAAATTTTTAGCGCAAAAGTTCAATAGAATTACTAATGTTGAAATTTGCATAAATGCTTAATCGAAGAACTTCAACCTCGCTTTTGGCAAGCCCTTGTTGTTTGCAGCTTTTGTTTACCATAGTTTCCACCATTTCTTTTTTACTTCTGTTTTGTCATTATTGTAAAAAACACAAATTTGGTCTGTCAAATAATCATAAACATCGTCTTCTAAATATGGCTTTTTCGGGTTCATCAACTTTTTAACCGCAGTTGTAATGTTTTCTACATCTTCGTTACTTGTCTTGTTGAATGTAGTGAGATTTTTCAAAATAAATTCTGCAAAGGCTTTGTGTGTTTTTGAATAATTCACATTTCCATTTCTGTATGCTTCGTCTTGTAAAATGTCCAATCCACGTAACATTTCTCCTTCTAATGTTTCAGCTTCGCCCCTCACTGGAATTAAATTTGTACGGATATGTTTAACAAGGTCGGGATATTTGTAGTTAGTTGGAAATTCGGGTTGATTTGTGTTGATGGGGTTATAAATTGGGTTTAATTTTTCACATTTTTCAGCAAGTTGTTGAACGTCTTCACTGGTACGTTCTAACCATTTTCTTGGTGTAATTCCAAACTTGTTTGCTAAGTCAAGATTTGCACCCAACATAAATATTTTCTCAAGAACGTTCAAATGAGTTTGCCTTTGTTCACCCTCACTTCTCCAAGGAAAACTCTGAATTGCCCAATAGGCAATTGTTGCCCCATTTTTGTCTGTACAATTTACGTCTCCACCAAAGTCCAAAAAAAGGTCTAATGCTTTAATTAAATTTTCTTGCTGTACTGCAATGTGCAAAGAGTTGTATCCTGATTTGCAATTTAAGTTTGGGTCAGCTCCATTCTCCAAAAAGTAACGAAGTATTTTCAATCGGTCATTCTCGTCCTTTATTCCAAAAGAGGTTAGAACTTCCATTAAAATTGGGGAATAAGAATAGTCGTCATAAGCGTTTATGTCTATTTTATTCTGTTCAATAATGCTTATAATATTACCAAAATCTCCTTTTGCAATTGCAGATAATAGCTGTCGTTTATATTGTTCTGGGATTAATTTAATCATTCTTTTTCAGTATTTACACGTGGTCGGTTAAAGTTGCACACAACGTTTAGGGGCATTGCGATGGTGGGGCAATCGAAGCACAAAACTTCAATTTTGCACAAAAGTTCAACTGAAGAACTGCCGTTAAACTTTGCAGTTTCGCCCCACTATTGCAAACGGCGAAGCCCTCACCGTAGGTAACCGAGCCCTAGGCGAGCTCAGCGAAGCTAAACCCTTGTTACCTGCCGTTTTTCTTTATTTACCAAATTTCCACCAAGGTTTTCGTTCGGTATTTTTAGTTTCTACTTGCTTATTTTCAAATTTTTTCTTGATTTCATTTATTGAGCTATCAAGCCATAATTCATACCAATTTAGAAATGTAATTCTGTCTTTATTTACGATTTGGTTAGAAGGATAGATTCCTCCATCATTTCCTCTGTCGTCTGTCCAAATATTTCCATATTCTTCTCCATTTACAACTAAATTCAGGCTAATTCCACATCCAAAATTTGAGATTGCTAAAACTCCATTCATTAAGTCTTTACTAAACTCAGAATATTGCCTTTCATATTCTTCTTCGTTATCTTCTTCGTTTACAGTTGATACAAATTCTTCATTCCAAGGCTTTGTATGAGGAAAAGGCTTACTCGGATTTAATAAAGAATTTGGTCGTTTGTAATCTAAATCATCAAATAGGACATTTTCAAATGTTTCAAGTCCATAAGCTGGACCAACACCTCCATTTCCGATTTTAGTTAAAAAATCTTTATAATCTTTTGGCAAAGTTATATTATGTGTCGTCTCGAACTTTAAGAGAGTATCTTCTGACAATTTTGGATTGAGACTATATTTATGTATGTTAGCGCCAAAAAGAGTTAAGTTTTTGTCTAATTGTCGCAGTTGCTCTATTTTACTTTTAATTCTTTTTAATTGTTCATTCATCTTGATATTGCTGTCTTTTAAAATGGTAGGTAACGTTTCGTGGCTTTGCGATGGTGGGGCAATCAAAGCACAAGTCTTCAATTTTGCACAAAATTTGAATAGAAGAACAACCGTTGAACTTTGCAGTTTCGCCCCACTATTGCAAAACCCTTGTTAGTGGCAGTTTTTTTTATTCGGTTAAATTTCAAACGGATAATTTTTCAACAAATTACCGCTCAATTCGGCAAGTTTTTTTTTATATTCAGTTTTATGTTTGTCGTTAATTCCATCTTCTGTTTCATAAATATCGTCAAATTGTGAGTTTAAGTCGGCAAATTGCAACCATTTTTCAAAGCTCAAATTAAGGTCTATAAAATTTTCAAAACACATTTGTTCTAGATTGTGGTCATAGAAATAAATTTTGTTCTCGATATCAAGCAACCAAAGGTCGCCCTGTCCGTTTTGTGCAAACACCAAAAACTTTGAAATTTCTTTATCCGTATAGTTTTCAGCCCAATAATCGATGTCTGAAAAAGATTTTGTTTCATTTGAAGCCTCAACGCTGTCAAACAATATACATTCCGATGAAATTTCGACCGTTCTTATTTGAGTTGTTATTTCCGTATATAATTTATCAAAAGGAAATGTCAGAGATTTTGGGAAATTTCTCATTGGTTGTTTGTCAGATAACAATTCTTTTTTAATTTCTTCTGTTGGTCTTATCGTCATAACAGTTGTTTGTAAAATTGCCACTAACTCGCGTATTGGCGCAACTCTAAAATTTTAATGTTGGCTTTGCGATACAATGAGTGCTGTTCTTGTTAATAGTTGTTTTAATTTTTGTTTCGTTTATTACCGTGTATATTGTTTATACACGGGTAAACACGCAAATTCATTACTATTTAAAAGTAAATTTTTTAGTTCGAAAACTATTTATCCAATTACAATTCGCTGGGTTTCATTTACAATTCGTAAAGAATTCAGGCTGAAATCGTATTTCTTTTCACCAATTAAATGACACAGACTAATTGAAATTTACAGTGCTGGTTAAGCTGTATGATATGAATATTTGTTTTGTTTAAAGGAAAAATAATGCCAATATTATTACTAAAGTTCAATTAAAAATCCGCCGCGGCGGATGAATTTTGCATTTCAGCCCACCTGACGCAAACGGCGAAGCCCTCAACGAAGTTAAACCCTTGTTAGCTGGAGCTTTTTATCCGATAATTTTATCAATCGAAGCTTTGTCAAAATTTAATGCTTTCAAAATTTTTACAGCGTTTACTTTATCGTTAACGACTGCAATCTCAAATTCAGAAATTAGTCCGCTTACATATAGCCTCTCGTTGCTTGTTAGTCCATCAAAACTCATACATTCATCTGATGAAATATAATCAATCCACTTTCCATCAATAAAACTTTGTGAATGTCCAAACTCAGGTTTTTCTATATCTCTGCCTTTAATCATTGTTGGAATAATGAAGTCTTGTTGACAATGTTTTGGTTGGTCTGAAATTATTATCCAATCTTCTACATTAATATTATATTCTTCTAAACAACATTCATTTGCGTCTTCAATTGTCGAAAAAAAATGGTCCCAATTTGCAGAGGTGTCTTGTAGGCAATAATAGCCAAAAAGATAAACTCCACCTTTTTCCTTACAAAGCATTAGTTTCTTTGTTTTTCCATCTTCTAAGTCTTTATATATTAATTTTCTCATAAATTAATGTCGAAAAATGTTTGTCTTCGTTCGTTCCGTAAAAGTTACAGCTAACGTTTCTGGGCTTTGCGTTCGGGCGGACAATCGAAGCACAAAACTTCAATTTTGCACAAATGTTAAACCGAAGAACTGCCGTTGAACTTTGCAGTTTCGCCCCACTAATGCAAAACCCTTGTTAGCAGATGTTTTTTATTGTTGTAATATTTTTGCAAGTTTTCCATAGTCTCCATCCTGTCCAAAATTTTCAGTGTTAGCTGTTGTCCCTTTAATTTGGTCAGCTAAACAGTCAAAACAAATTTTTGCAGTTCCAACAACTTTGCCCTGTTTTTTAAAAATCAAAATGTCACGATATACATAAATACAAGCAGTCGCTATGTTTTCTAAAGTTGTTTTCTCAACAAAGATTTCGTCAATACTTTTAAACTTTGATTTGTCAACAATTGATTTTTTATAGCCAACTTTTTCAACTTTTTCAATAAAAGCCAAATCCGAGATACTGTGAGGAATGTCGCCTAAAATAATTTCCATTTTTAGTGAATCAATTTCAGACTTAGATTTATTATCATCTAATTCTCCAATTTTCAATTCATCAAAGTCCGTTTGATAGTGGTCAATTGCATCATAATCGAAGAATTTTTTTCCAATTACTTGTTTAGTAATTTCTGTTTTTTCTATTGTTTCTTTTTTATTTTCATTTGTTGTGTTACAACTTAGGAATATTGAAAATATAAATGTCAGAATTGGAATTTGTTTCATTGTTGATGTTGTGTTTTTAAAATATCTGCTAACGTTGAAGCATTGGCGTTGTGGCGGAAATAGAATTCCGTCAGCCGAATATAGTACAAAAGCTAAATAGTAGTACGACTGTTGAGTATATGCTAGTGAGCCGCCATAATGCCAATGCAATGTTATGGGCAGCCTTTCTTGTCATTCGATTATTTTTAGTCTTCTTGCTAATTCAGCATTTGTCGTTACAAGTAAGTTGTCTGACAGCGGATAAATTTCGTTCTCTCCGTCACGTTTAAATTCAGCAGCACTTATAATTATCGTCTTACCATTTTCCGTTTTAATTTCAAATGTCTGCGGATATGTTGAGTAAACTTTGTTTGTACCGTCAAGATTTGAAGTCCAAGTCTCTTCCCAAATTATTTTGAAGTCAACAATTTGTTGTCCAATTAGAACAGCCCATTTTGTTTCAGCAGAAACGTCCCATTTTTGTTCGTAGTCGTTTGTTTCTTCTGTCAGGTCAAGCTGTGTGGATTGAAGTCCGTAGCAAATAAATGTGTTGTCCCAAAAAATGTTAATGGCCTGTTTGTTTGTTTTGAAGTAAATAGAATGGTCAAGAGTGTCGATGTCTGGATACTTTGTCCTGTAATATGGTTCAGGATTAGTATTTTCTCCGTCTTCGTCTGCATAATACTTCACTTCTCCATAAATAACAGCACGAATTGTCTGCCCTACAAACATTTGTCGGCAGTCATTTTCGTATGTGATATGTTTGTCTGTTCGTGTCATTTAAGGTTGCCCATAACTCATAAATATACGAAACTACAAAATTCTAACATAGGCTTTTCGATACAGTAAGCAGTGTTTTTTGTAAAATATTTATTTAATTTTTATTTCGTTTATTACCGTGTATAAACGGGTAAAAACGTTTATATACGATTAATGGGCTATCATAAATTCACCATTTTGCTTTCATTAGAATAAAAAAACAAAATAAGCAGAAGGTAACAGTGCAGTAATCCTTTTTTATAAAAGTATCAAAAAAATGCTACAAAATCATTCAAATCAATTTCCAAATTAATTCATTCAACTTAACAAATTACAGCTTCACAAAAACGTTTTCAATAATTAGCATATCTAAACCAATTGTTGCCTGATTTTCACTTCCATCTATTTTTACTTCATTAGCTAATAATTAACTTTTACATTTGAATTGGCACCATATAGCTTAATGTATTTAGGTGCTATTAATCATCTTTTAAGAAGATTTTAATGCAAATGCTATTTTAATCACTAGATAAAACATAAAATGAAACTCAGCCTCAAAAGACTACTCCTTGCAGGAGCATTATGCATTTCTATCAATGGTTTTGCACAATCCCCTTGGGAAAACTTGGGCAAACGTCCATCAACTTTAGGCATAGATAAGGGTGAGTTAGCGCTACAATCAGCAGCTTTCAACTTTAAACTGTTAAAATCTTCACAAAGCTTGTCGTCTCTGAGTCCAAAAAACGACTTGGCTTTTGATTATAGTCCTGTTAAATTTTTGCAAAAAAGAAGTAGCGATGGTCTCTACCAATTGGGAGATCTAAACTTAAGGCTAAAACTAGGAAATGAAGGTGAGTGGAAAAAATACAGTACCGCAACTAAAAGGGCAGATGTAGAAGCACTACCAGTGCAGGGGAATGTATTGGCAGCAGCTAATTTGGCTAAAACCATGCCTGCAGATCTTCCTTTAAAAGTAACCAGATTTTGGGAGTTGGATAAAGGAGATTTGGTATTAAGGTTCGAATTGCAAAATACCTCCAATCAAAATGTAGAATTGGGTTCAGTAGGTGTACCTATGATTTTCAATAATATTTTAGATGGCGTTTCGCTAGATGAAGCACATGCTAAAAATGTTTTCTACGATCCGTATATCGGTATGGATGCTGGTTATTTGCAGGTTACCAGGTTGAGCGGTAAAGGGCCAGTTTTATTGGTGTTGCCACAAGGTAAAACACCTTTCGAAGCTTATAGCCCGTTGTTGGACGATCCATCACCTCGTGGAATTACTTTCGAAGGTTTCCATGAGTGGATGCCTTTGAGCAAAGCCCACGCAGAAACAGATTGGAAAAATGCAGAATCCTGGAACAAAGCAAACTCGTTAGTTTTAAAACCAGGAGATAGAAAAAGCTATGGATTTAAGTTTGTATTAGCACCATCAATCAAAGAGATCGAAACAAAATTGGTTGCAGAAAACCGCCCAGTGGCGGTAGGTATCCCAGGTTATGTGCTTACGCAAGATGTAGATGCCAAATTATTTTTAAATACTAAACAAGCCGTAAAAACCATCGAAGTTTTGCCTAAAGAAGCTTTAAGCATACAGGCTTTACCAACTTTAAAAAACGGCATTAAAGTTTACCAAGTTAAAGGTAAACAATGGGGTAGGGCAAGGGTAACAGTTACCTATGCCGACGGTTTAATCCAAACCATCCAGTATAAAATTATTAAACCAGAGGCGCAATTGGTGAGTGATTTCGGAAATTTTTTAACTACCAAACAATGGTTTGATGATAAAAGTGACCCTTTTGGTAGAGCACCATCGGTAATAAGTTACGATTACGATACAAAAACTCAAGTTACGCAAGATAGTAGGGCATGGATTGCAGGTTTGGGTGATGAAGGTGGCTCTGGAAGTTGGTTAGGTGCCATTATGAAACAATTGGTGCAGCCTGATAAAGCAGAAGTGGCTAAAATGGAAATGTTTGTAAACCAAACCATGTGGGGCAAACTGCAAAGTAGCAAAGAAGATTCTACAAAATATGGCGTGCGAAAAAGCTTGTTCTATTACGAACCTAAATTAATGCCCGAAGGCACATATAGCGATAAAGTAAACTTTAAAACTTGGGCTGCTTGGCCTAAAAAAGAAGCTGATAATTTTGGTCGTTCTTACAATTACCCACATGTTGCAGCGGCACATTGGGTGCTGTATAGGTTAGCACGTTACAGAGATGGGCTGGTTAAAGAAAAAGACTGGAAATGGTATTTAGAAAGTGCTTATCAAACTACTTTGGCCATGGTAAATCAAGCGCCTTATTATGCACAATTTGGGCAAATGGAAGGTTCTGTATTTTTGTACATCCTTAAAGATTTAAAAAGTGAAGGGCTAACAGAAATGGCTGCTAATATGGAAAAGGAAATGAAAAAACGTGCCGATCATTGGCGCAGCTTAAACTATCCTTTTGGTAGCGAAATGCCTTGGGATTCAACTGGGCAGGAAGAAGTTTACTTATGGTCTGATTATTTCAATTACCAAGATAAAGCAGATGTAACTTTAAATGCAATTTTAGGCTATATGCCAACTGTACCGCATTGGGGTTATAACGGCAGTGCCAGAAGGTATTGGGACTTTTTGTATGGAGGCAAACTAAGTAGGGTAGAGCGCCAATTGCACCATTACGGTTCTGGCTTAAACGCTATCCCTGTTTTAACCGAGTATAGAAAAAATCCTTCAGATTTATATTTGTTACGTGTGGGTTATGGTGGCTTGCTGGGTTCGGTGGCCAATATTACGGAGGATGGTTTCGGTCCCTCTGCATTTCACTCTTTTCCATCAACATTAAAAATAGATGCCTTATCTGGAGATTACGGACCGAATTTTTATGGTTATGCGGTAAATACAGCTACCTATTTAACCAACGACCCAACTTATGGTTGGTTGGCTTTTGGAGGTAACTTAAGCCAAAAAGGTGATGTGGTAACTGTTAAGATCACTACTGCAGCAAAGAATAAAGTATTTATCTCGCAATTGGGTTTATGGATAAGTCTAGATGCCGGTACATTAAATAGCATCAGCTATCATAAAACAACTGGTACAGTAGAATTAACTTTAAATGCTGCCGATGAGTTTACAGCCAATGCCTATTTACGCATTCAGCAAAGTAACACAGGTAAAAGAAAATACAAACCTACTAGCAGCTACAAAGAAAATAACGGTGCATTGGTTATTCCATTAAATAAGGACTTAGTAAAAGTAACCTTGAAAGCCAATTAGTATACTGATAAACATCCTCGTCCGTTGTTATCGGATGAGGATGTACTCATTAAATGTATCTTCTTTTCTAAGGTATTTGAGAAAATCTATATCTACTGTATTAATAGATTTCTCTTCACCAAAAGTTCTTTCGAAAAGATGTTTTGTGATTTTCCTGTTCTATCTATCAATAAATCGTCCTCTCGAACGCTGTTTAGGAGAGGTCTATTTTTGTTTAATTCTTTGTAGTGAGTTTATCTTCACGAAATCACCATTTGAATCCGATTGTTAGGATGACCATTTATTAGGCTAAAATAAATCTTTTAAAATAGGATCATTATAATCTTTAACAAATGCAATAATATTTGAATAGGCAGCAAATTCATGTGCCTCATGCATTGTAGTAATTACTACGCAAGGCATACCAGCATTTTGTGCGGCTTCTACACCTTTTGGAGCATCTTCAAATACCAAACAGGCTGCAGGTTTTACACCTAAAATTGCTGCTGCTTTTAAAAAGGTTTCAGGATGTGGTTTACTGATCTCTACATCGTTAGCACTAACAATTGCTTTAAAATAATCGCCGATTTGCAAACCATCTAAAACAAAGTTGATGTTAAAAGGAATAGCTGCCGAACCAATAGCCATTTTAATATTTTGTTCTTTTGCTTTAGCTAAGAAAGAAGGCAAGCCATCAATTAATGCTAAACTTGGTCCGTATGCTTTTTGGTAACGGTGTTCTTTTTCTAAGGATAGTTCATCCTCTCTTTCTACGGTAAAGTGTCCTTTACCAAATATGCGATGCAACAGCTCACTATTTTTGCCATACATTTCTCGTTTTACATCGGCATAGCTCAAGCCTGCATTCAGGTCGTCGTTTAAAATAGACGACCATGCACGTGCATGATATTCCATATCATCAATCATAGTGCCATTAAGGTCGAAAAGAAAAGCTTCTGGTTTAAATTGCATGTCGTAAAATTTTTTACGCAAGTTAAATAAATTGGGTTGTAGATGTGTCAGTTTTATGTTTTATAAGCATTTTTATGGTGATGCTATGCAAGAGAAAAACAGCATCATAACAGATTTCTATAATAGATCTTTATCAATTCAACATAGATTGACCAAAGCTTATCGTATTTTAACCTAATATCAATTGCGTGTTAAAAATGAACATATTTGTATATAACTAATACTTACATTTAGGTTATCAATTATAAAATGATGAAGAAATTAGCATTACAATTAATTCTATTGAATATTTGCCTTTTAACAGGTATAAGTGTTTATGCACAATCTCCCGCAACAGGGAAAAGCTTTACCCGTGCCGATACCTTGCGTGGAAGTTTAACAAAAGAAAGAACCTGGTGGGATGTACAGCGTTACGAACTTGCTTTTACGCCAGATTATAAAGGTAAAACCATTACAGGCTCTAATGAAATTGCTTATAAAGTAGTAAAGCCGAATAATGGCAGTATCAAAATGCAGATCGATTTACAAGAACCTTTAGTAATTGATAGTGTAAAATACAACGGAAAAGCAAAACTCAACTTTGTTAAAAAAGAAAGTGTATGGTTAATTACCGTTCCTGCTCAAAAATTAACCGCTCTAAATCGTGTTCAGATTTTTTATCATGGTAAAGTGCATCAAGCAATCAGGGCACCTTGGGATGGTGGTTTTATCTTTGAACAAGATTCTTTAAAAAGACCTTGGATGACAGTTGCCTGCCAAGGCTTAGGTGCTTCAATTTGGTTCCCAAATAAAGATCATCAAAGCGATGAGCCAGATAAAGGTGCTTCCTTAACCATGACTGTTCCAGACAGTTTGGTGGCTGTAGCAAATGGCAGATTGGTATTTAAAAAAGATAATAAAAATGGTACGGCTACTTATAAATATAATGTAGTAAACCCAATTAGTAATTATTGTATCATCCCTTATATTGGTAAATATGTCAACTTCAAAGAGGTTTATCCAGGAGAAAAAGGAGCCTTAGATGTAAATTATTGGGTATTAGATTATAACTTGGCTAAAGCCAAAACATATATGCCAGATCAGGTACATAAAATGTTTAAAGCATTAGAACATTGGTTCGGACCGTATCCATTCTACGAAGATGGCTATCAACTCATCGATGCTTCGCACACTGGTATGGAACATCAATCTGCCGTGTCTTATGGCAATAATTACAAATTTGGCTATAGAGGTAGAGATGCTTCTGGTTATGGCTGGGGCATGAAATGGGATTTTATCATTATCCACGAAAGTGGTCACGAATGGTTTGGGAACAATTTAACCACTAAAGACTTAGCAGACATGTGGGTGCACGAAGGTTTTACCAATTATAGCGAAACCTTATTTGTTGATTATCACTTCGGAGAAACCGCTGGTAACGAATACAATTATGGCATCAGAAAAGGCATTAGAAACGATAAACCCATTATTCCAGCCTATAATGTAAATGCGCAAGGTAGCGGAGACATGTACCCTAAAGGAGGTAATCTTTTACATTCAATTAAACATGGTTTAAATAACGATGAACTGTTTAGGCGTATTTTAAGAGGATTGAATACTAAATTTTATCACCAAACAGTAACCTCTGCACAAGTAGAGCAGTACATCTCTACAACAGCTAAGTTCGATTATAGTAAAGTATTTAATCAGTATTTGCGTACCACACAAATTCCAACATTTAATTTTTACATCGAAAACAGTAAGGTCTTTTATCAATATAAAGATGCGCTAAGTGGATTTAACTTACCACTTACCTTAAAAGGAGATGGAAAGGTTTTAAAAATTGTCCCAACAACAACCCTACAGAGTTTGGTTTTAAAACCAGGTGAGGAGCAGTTGTTCGGTAAAGATCTGATTGAAAAAATGTACTATGTTAAAGTAGTGGAAGGGAAATAATAACAGGATTTAATAATCAAGGCAGTCTAATCAGGCTGCTTTTTTTTTGGGATTTAATGTTTCTTGGAAATTTTTTTTTGAAGAGATGGTTCAGTAACAATAGGTTAGGATAGTCCCGCCAACGCTTCAAGTCCTCATTTCGCTGCGCTACATTTGCGGGCTTTCTCGCTGATGTCGGGTCTAGTTAACCTAAGGCTGCCTATCTATACTAAACTTTGATGTAGCTAGTGTGAAGGAGTATGCGTTGAGCGAATAAATCACCCGTTCGATGCCAATTTGTCGCTGGAACTCCTATCAAAGAATTTACCTACTTAAAGGCACAGTTTAAAATTAATGCTTGCTGCATGTAAATGGTGAGCTAAAAACTAAAATATTGCCTTGTCTATAATTAATGGAAAACAATTTCTAATTTTTAGTATTATCTTGACACAAATCAAATTCAGATCAACCATGAGAATAGCGACTTATAATGTAAATGGAGTGAATGGAAGGCTACCTGTTTTGCTACGTTGGCTGGCAGAAACGCAACCAGATGTAGTATGTCTGCAAGAGTTAAAGGCTCCACAAGAGAAATTTCCAGAACAGGCTTTGTTAGATGCCGGCTATACTGCTATTTGGCATGGACAAAAAAGCTGGAATGGTGTTGCTATTTTAGCTCGTAACTGCGAAATTAAAGAGTTGCGACGTGGTTTGCCAGGCGACGATGAGGATGCGCCGAGTAGATATATAGAAGCAATGGTAAATGGAGTAGTTATTGGATGTTTATACTTGCCAAATGGAAATCCTGCTCCTGGCCCTAAGCTAGAATATAAATTAGATTGGTTTGAGCGATTAAGCAAACATGCTGCACAATTGCTAACCTATAATTTACCCGTAGTTTTAGTGGGCGATTACAATGTGATGCCAACAGAGTTGGATGTTTACAAACCAGAACGATGGGTAGATGATGCCTTATTTAGACCAGAAGTTAGAGCTGCGTTTCATAATTTGGTGGCACAAGGCTGGATAGATGCCATTCGTAAACTGTATCCCGATCAGGTTGTTTATACTTTCTTCGATTATTTCCGTAATGCCTACGGAAGAAATGCAGGTTTAAGAATTGATCATTTTCTGTTAAATGATATATTGGATAAACGATTAAAAGCTGCTGCAGTAGATCGACATGTTAGAGGTTGGGAGAAAACTAGCGATCATTGCCCAGTTTGGATAGAAATTGAAGACAATTCGTAAAGATTTAAAACCATTTCAATTTTTAAAGGTTTGCTTATAAAAAAATATAAGCAATGGAAAATAGCCAAATTATAAGTGATTTAAAAGAATTGATCAGTATTGTGAATGACGGCAAAGAAGGTTACCAGTCTGCCGCTGATGCTACCGAACGACCTGCCTTGAAAGCAGAATTTTTAAAATTTGCTACAGAAAGAGCTATATATGAAGCAGAATTAAAAGCCCACCTTTTAAAACATGGTGCTGTTTCTGAAAACGAAACTGGTGGAGTTTTGGGTGTTTTACACCGTACATGGATAGATATTAAACAAGCTTTAAGCAGCAAAGAAGATGTAGCCATTTTAAATGCCATAATTACTGGAGAAAATGCTGCGCTATCAAAATACGATGAGGCATTGGCAAACGAAGAACTCCATCAAGATCATCTCTATTTATTAAAATCGCAGAGAGATGGTATTTTAAACGCCCTAAAAGAAGTCGAAGTTTTATATCAAGCACTAAACAATTAAATTTATAACAGATTTTTTGTTTCTAAACTATCTAACCAAAATATCATTCCCTAATGGAAATTGAAAAATCAAAAAAACGCATTGCCATATTGGGTGGTGGACCAAGTGCTTTATTTATGTACAAACGGTTGGTAGACGAAGCCGATGTTAATATAGCGATCACTATTTTTGAAAGGAAGCAACAGTTAGGTGCAGGCATGCCTTACAGCGAAGAGGGGGCTGGAGATGAACATATTACCAATGTTTCTGATAACGAAATTCCTGAAATTGTTACTTCTATCGAAGAATGGGTACAAACCTTACCTGAACATACGCTATCTCGCTTTTGTATAGATCCTGCTCGATTTAACGAATATCAAGTACTGCCAAGGCTATTATTCGGGCAATATCTATCTGCACAATTCGATTTGTTGATTAAGAAAGCACATCAGATAGGTATAGTTACTGATATTCAGTTAAATACAACGGTAGTTGATATTATCGATGATCCTAAACATGGAGAAGTTACTGTAGTGCTAAATAACGATGAGAAGCAAAAATTTGATCAGTTGATAGTTTGCACTGGTCACAATTGGCCTAAAAAATTCGAAGGAAAGATTCAAGGTTATTATGATTCTCCATATCCCCCATCAAAAGTTGCTGTCAAAATTGATCATGAAGTAGCGATTAAAGGTTCTTCATTAACAGCTATTGATGCTATTAGAACATTAGCACGTAAAAATGGTGTCTTTAAAAAAGATAACGATGGCAAAATATCGTTTGATCTAGCCGAAGATAGCAAAGGTTTTAAACTGATAATGCACTCAAGAAATGGCCTTCTGCCAGCGTTAAGATTTCATTTAGAAGATTCACATTTAAGTAATAAATCGCTACTTACTAAAGAAGATTTGTTGGCACATAGAGAAAGTAATAATGGTTTTATAGCAGTAGATTACATATTTGATAAAGATTTTAAAGCTATTTTTATAGAGAAGGATCCAGAATTCTATCAAAAAATAAAGGATATGAACATAGAAGCCTTTGTTGAAATGATAATGGAGCTAAGAGAGCGTGTTGCCCCATTTCAATTATTAAAAGCTGAATATGTTGAAGCCGAAAAATCCATCAAAAGAAAAGAATCTATTTATTGGAAAGAAATGTTGGCAGTATTAAGTTTTGCCATGAACTATCCTGCCAAGTACCTTTCTGCAGAAGATATGTTGCGTTTGCAAAAAACATTAATGCCATTAATATCAATAGTAATTGCTTTTGTACCTCAAAGTTCTTGTAAAGAGCTATTGGCTTTATATGATGCAGGTTTGTTAGATATAGTTTCAGTAGGCTCCGACAGTGATGTTAGACCAGAAGAAAAAGGCGGAGTTACCTACATTTATACCAATGAGGATGGAATTAAGGTTGAGCAATATTTTAAAACATTTATAGATTGCGTAGGCCAGCCACATTTAAACTATCAAGATTTTCCATTTAAAAGTTTAAGAACAGATCGGGTAATTAGCCCGGCAAGGTTAAGATTTAAAGATGGCAATGAAGGTATCAAGGAGTTAGAAAACGGACAAGATGTAAAGTCTGATGCAGAAGGGAATTATTACTTAAATGTATCTGGAATAGCCATTAATGATAATTTTAATGTAGTTGATACTTATGGTGCTTATAACGAACGTATTTTTATAATGGCAGTTCCCTACATTGGTGGTTATAATCCAGATTATTCTGGTTTAGATTTTTGTGAGGCAGCATCTGATAGGATTATTAAACAAATTGCAAAAGCTTAAAATTACCATTATCAATTATTAATTGAACAAAAAGAACAGAACTTATTGCCCCTATTTCTTAGTTATTTGTATGGATAATATAAGGAGGGAGTATGAAAAAGTTAAAAGTAACCTTATTATTAAGCGCATTTTTGCTTATTTGGAATACAGCAAGTGCTCAGACTGTTCAGGGTTGTGTTTTGCCAGGAAGCAATGTAATATATACTAATCAAGTTAGTGGTTCCTTAACCACCCTAATAAATGCCATACTTGGGGGAGCACCTCTTTATCATTCCAGTCCAAGCGCTAGATTAACAAATCCCAATTGTTTTTACAGGTCTATAAGCTCTACTAGACCATGTAAAATTTGTCCAACAGGATTTACGTCCACTATCGGTGGCTTAATCACGGGCTGCTCATCTACACTTCTTACAGGTCAGGAAGGAACATATATAGTAGAATGCGATTTGGATGGTTATGGCTTGGCAATCCTATCTTTTGTGGGCTTCTTTGGCATGAGACATATTAGAAGAATTAAATAATTTAATTTGAATAAATTTATTTTCTTTTCAATTAAATCTTGGGTTGAATATCTATATATTTGTTTAGTATCACAGTATAGCTCTGCTGTGCTTAACTAATTTTTGCTAATCGCTATTTCATTATTTATATTTACATCTACCATAAAAAGAAAAGCAAGTGAAACTACCTTTTATTAAGAAACCCACTGATAAAAAAACAATACTAATCGTTGAGGATGAACCAATGAGTGTAATGGTTATGGAAAAAATTCTTAAACCATATGCGTTCGATCTGGTAATTGCCGTGAATGGTGTAGATGCAGTTAAAAAATTTAAGAGTGAGAGTATAGACTTGGTAATCATGGATTTGTACATGCCAGAGATGGATGGTTTTGAAGCTTCAAGACAAATTAAGGCTATATCTAAAGATACTCCAATTATCGTAATCTCTACAGCAACAATTGAAGAAGAAGATTTAAGAAGAGATACAGGCATCGACTATCTATTGTCGAAACCTTTAAACGTAAATAAGTTTAAAGACTTTATACATATGTTACTTTTAGCTTAATTCGCATCCGTTTAAAGCTATTTATGTTAAGATAACAAAAAAATTACAGCTCAATTTTCTATCCTTTTATCTCCCGGATTTGCTGTTTCTCAATTTTGAGATATGGAGGTTTCGTTTGATTGTTTTATATGTTAGATCGAAACCAATCCCTATAACAACTGAGAATTTAATTGCCCGTTATGTGTAATAATTACTCATTATGTAGAAATATTTCTACCTCTAAAAGGTAATTTTTATCGATTTTAGAAATTGATATATTGATTAAGTTAAAATTTTGTATTTATATTTAATTAATAAGTAAGAATTATATTCTCTTAATGATAAAAAATATAAAGAGGATATATTGGCTCTAGGTTTGTATGCTTAAAATAGTTTGATATAAGATTATAATTTAATGGAGCATATAAATAGGATAATGATTGTTGATGATAATGTCATCGATCAAATGATTACAGCTCGCGTTTTGAAAACCAGTTATGCTCAAGAACAGATTATTTTTATGGAAGGTGCGCCACAAGCATTAGCCTACCTTAATCAACATATCGAAAATCCAGAGTTATTGCCAAACCTTATTCTATTAGATTTAGATATGCCAGTTATGAACGGAATTGGCTTTCTTAACCAGTTTAATACTTTTGCAGATTCCATAAAAGAAGCTTGTAAGATAGTGGTGCTAACTGCATCAGATGTATTGGCAGACATAGAAGTTATGCGTGCAGATCCAAATGTAGCTACATTAATTTCAAAACCTTTAAATAAACATTCATTAGCTCCAGTAATATAAAACACTAACATTAGCTAGATGTCTTAAATGAAATCTCTCATTAATTTTGAGGGATTTTTTTGTTTGTGGCCTCTCATTCTCTTCAATTTTGTATATTGCTCAAAATTACCCTTATAAAAATGAAAAAGTTTCATCTCCTAGTTTTATTTATTAGCATCAATTTTATGGCTGTCGCACAATCACCAACCGAATTAAAAGTTGCTGCGGCAGTAGAAAAATTGAGATTAGCCATGGTAAGTGGAGAGCGAGTAGCTCTTGAAGAAGTAGCGGCAACAGATTTAAGTTATGGGCACTCGAGCGGAAAAATTGAAGATAAAGCTGCTTTTGTAGAGTCAATAGCAAGTGGCAAATCAGACTTTGTAACTATTGAATTTAAAGAGCAGACCATTAAATTTGCGGGTAAAACAGCTATAGTTCGTCATCAATTACATGCAAAAACAAACGATGGTGGTAAGCCAGGAGAAGTTCATTTGGGTATTATGTTGGTTTGGCAAAAAGAAGGCAAAACATGGAAGCTGTTAGCGAGACAGGCCTACAAGTTGCCTTAGTACTTTTTATATGTTAAGTTAATGTTAACAAAAAATAACATTATGGTAATATAAGCTTAACATACACCAACTACTTTTAGGGTATGAATTATCCAGTTTTTATATTCCACGAATTAGTACTTAGATTTTCGGATATCAATAGGGAAATCGGTAAGTATATATCTAGCTCAATAGATAATGGTGAGTGTTTAATCAATACCACTACTGGTCATATTAAAGTTGCACTAACCATGTTAGAAAAGCAATATAGCAACCCAAAGTTAATTTCTAAGGAAGAATTACAGCAATTAGCTACTAATTTTGAGATTAACTAACAGCTATTTATCAGGAATCCTAACAAATAAATCGGTATCTAAAACTTTCTTTTCAAATTCCTCTACCGGATATTTGGCTTCTATTAGCTGCAATAACATTTGTGTGGCCAATTGGCCAATTTCAAATGCAGGTTGCCTTACAGATGTCAAAGATGGGTTAAACAGATCAAGCACATCAGAATTACTGAAACCGGCTATAGCCATATCATTAGGTACATTGATATTCAAATTCTTAAACACACTTAAACAGCCGGTACTCAATCTGTCGCCAGCCACAAAAATGGCATCTGGTTTCTCCTCTAACGCCAATAATTCCTTTATGGCATTTTCCATTTCTTCATAAATCATCCCACCATGTGGGCAATGTTTTATATAGGCGGGATTTGTAGCAATGCCATTTTCTTTGAGTGCTTCTTCATATCCAGCTAGTCTTTCGATACTTATAGATAGATGGCTAGAACTTGTTAAATGTGCAATGCGTTTATAACCAGAATTAATTAGATGACAGGTAGCTTGATAAGCACCCTTCTGGTTATTTGCAATCACTTTATGGGTAATAATTTCATCCGCCACGCGATCGAAAAATACGATGGGCAAACCTCTTTCGTGGAGGGAAGTGAGGTGAGAAATATCTTCAGTTTGCGAAGATAGAGACACCAAAAGCCCATCAACAGACCTAGAAGCCAAATGCTGCACGTTAATAACCTCACGATCATAAGATTCGTGTGTTTGCGAAATAATTACATGATAGCCACGATCATAGGCAATAGATTCTATACCATTTATAGCTTGAGAAAAAAAGCTATTTGCTACCTCGCTCACCACTACACCAATAGATTTACTTCTACGTTCTTTAAGGCTTAAAGCAATAGGGTTGGGTTGGTAGCCAATTTCTTTGGCATAGGCCAGCACGATCTTTTTGGTAGCAGCACTTATTTCGTGTGTATCTCTTAATGCTCTTGAAACAGTAGAAGTGGATAGGCCTAGGGCCTTAGCTATATCTTTTATGGTAACGGGCTCAAACATGGTTCAAAGCTATATTTTATTTGCTTTTGGATGTAAAAAGGTTTACTTCATAAACCTATATAATTTTAATACGCTTAAAGATAAAATTTTAATCCGATTTTGGCAACGATGTCGGGAACGATTGCACAAATTTATACCCTATCAAGATCATATTTTATAAAAAAAACAATGTAGACTTGTTTAAGGATCAACTGCCAGGTTGCGCCTAAAACCAAAATATAACCTTAATGTATGAAAAAAATCTTACTATTATGTAGTATGCTAGTCTTTTATATTGGATTAGCTAACGCACAAACCAGACAAATTTCAGGAAAAGTAACCGATAAGGTATCCAAAGAGATTATTCCAGGTGCATCCGTTTCAATTAAAGGTACAACCACCGCAGCAAGTACAGATGATAAAGGGCAGTTTAGAATTGCTGTGCCAACTACTGGAGTTGTTGTCTTACAAGCAAAATTTTTAGGTTACAAAACCCAAGAAATAACTGTTGGTAGTGCCTCAGAAATTAATTTTACTTTAGAAGACGATGTATCTACACTAGGTGAAGTAGTCGTAAATATTGGTTATGGTACGGTTCGTAAAAAAGACTTAACAGGAGCTGTGTCTTCAGTTGGTGCAGAGGTTATAGCTGCTGCACCAGTTTCGTCGGCATTAGAAGCCATACAAGGTCGTGTTGCTGGTGTTAGTATTGCTTCAACAGAAGGTTCGCCAGATGCAGAGATGATTGTTAGGGTAAGGGGTGGAGGTTCAATTACTGGAAGTAGTGCTCCTCTTTATATTGTAGATGGCTTTCCAGTAGCATCTATTTCAGACATTGCCCCTCAGGATATTGAGACCATTGATATATTAAAAGATGGTTCATCAACAGCTATTTATGGTGCCAGAGGTGCCAATGGTGTAGTTCTCATTACCACTAAAAGCGCAAAAGATGGTAAAACATCAATTAGCTATAATGTGTTTACAGGTACCAAGCAATTGGCTAATAAATTAGATGTATTATCTCCTTTAGATTACGTAACATGGCAATATGAAAGAGCCTTGTTAGATAAATCTCCTAATGATTATACTCAATATTTTGGCAACTACCAAGATATAGATCTATATGCAAACGTACCATCAAATGATTGGCAAGAGATAGTTTTTGGTCGTACAGGTAATACCTTTAACCAAAACTTAAATGTAAGTGGTGGTGGCGAAAAAACTAAATATACTTTAAGCCATAGTTTTGTGAAAGATAGAGCGATTATGCAATTATCTAGCTACGAGAGACAGAATGTTAATTTTAAGCTTAACCACAAATTATACAAAAATTTAACATTAGATTTTGGTGTAAGGTATTCGGATACAAAAACAAAAGGTGGTGGTGCAAACGAGGTAAGAGAGGTTTCATCAGCAGATTCCCGTTTAAAAAATGCCATGCTTTATCCTTCATTTCCTGTACCAGGTTTAACTACCACTACAGAAACTGATGATGAGTTTAATTTATATAACCCACTAATTTCTATTTCTGATAATAATCAATATATCCACCGTAAAGCTTATAATTTAAATGCTGCGGTTAGTTATGATATCATTAATAACTTAAGGTTACGTTCTGAAGTTGGTTACGATGGTTTAAGAAACGACCAAGATCGTTTTTATGGTACAACAACTTATTATGTTAGAAACGTTCCTTCTGCAGAAAATCAAAACCTACCTGGTATTATCTTAACAAATACCAATAGAAATAGCCTTCGCAATACCAATACATTAAACTATAATTTTAGCGATATCCTAAATAAAGACCATAATCTGAATGTTTTATTAGGTCAGGAGATAATTCAAACTGAGCAGGGTATTTTAACTAATGTAGTTCATGGTTTTCCAAAATCATTTGGTTTTGATCAGGCTAGGGTATTATCAACTCAAGGTAAAGCTAATTCTATTGATAATTTCTTCTTTCCAAATGATAAATTATTATCATTCTTTGGTAGGGCAAATTACGATTATAAAGGTAAATACTTATTGGCAGCTACTTTTAGAGCGGATGGTTCATCAAGATTTGCACCCGGCAATCAATGGGGTTATTTTCCATCAGTTTCGGGAGCTTGGAGAATATCTCAAGAGGGCTTCATGGGAGATACAAAATCATGGTTATCAGATTTAAAACTTAGAGCAAGTTACGGAACTGGTGGTAACAATGATATTCCGCTAGGACAAATGGCGCAAACTTTCCAAAACTCTGTTACTACTTGGGTAAACGGTTTCAACAACTACTGGGCAGCTTCTAAAATTATGGCAAATCCAGATTTGAAATGGGAAACTATGGTTACCAGAAACATTGGTTTGGATTTTTCATTGTTCAACTCTAAATTAACAGGTACTATTGATGCCTACCAAAACAGAACAAAAGATCTATTGATTGATTTTCCAGTAGCTGGAACAGGATATGATTCGCAGTATCGTAACTTAGGTAAAACAGAAAATAAAGGCTTAGAATTATCGTTAAATTGGAATGCAATTAGAAAAACCAACTTCGATTTATCTGTAAGTGGTAACATTAACTTCAATAGAAATAAAGTACTTTCTTTAGGCTCTGTTAAAAATATCAATGGCTCGTCTGGTTGGGCATCTACAGAAATTGGTGTAGATTATTTGGTAGAAGAAGGTGCTTCGGTAGGTAGAATATATGGCTATCGTAATGCAGGTAGATACGAGGTTTCTGATTTTTCTGGCTACAATGCTACAACAGGCAATTGGACTTTAAAACCTGGTGTTGTTGATGCAACTGCATTTATTGGAGCACTTCGTCCGGGATCTATGAAAATTCAAGATCTTTCTGGAGACGGAAAAATTGACCTTTCTGATAGAACAATTATTGGTAATGCTAATCCATTGCACACCGGTGGTTTCTCTTTAAACTCTAGAATTTACAGTTTTGATATTGGCGCTTATTTCAATTGGAGCTTTGGTAATGATATTTATAATGCCAATAAAATCGAATATACTTCTACCAGTAAATACAGTTCTAGAAATATGATTGCTGAAATGGCAGCTGGAAATCGTTGGAACAATCTTCGCCCAGATGGCACTATTAGTAATGACCCAGCAGAATTAACTGCCATGAATGCCAATACTACTTTATGGTCTCCTTATATGAGAACATTTGTATTGAGCGATTGGGCAGTTGAGGATGGTTCGTTTTTAAGACTTTCTACCATAACACTTGGTTATACTTTGCCACAAAACATCTCAGAAAAGTTAAAGATGAAAAAATTGAGAGTTTATGCTTCTGGTTACAATTTATGGTTGTTAACAAATTACACAGGATTTGATCCTGAGGTATCAACCAGACGTAGAACAAACCTAACTCCTGGAGTTGATTATTCAGCTTACCCAAGAAGCAAATCGTTTGTTTTTGGTTTAAATGTTAATTTTTAAGGATACCATTTAATTTAAGGATATGAAAAAGATTATATATACATTATTTATATTAACAGGACTAACTGTTATAAGTAGCTGTAAAAAAGCATTAGATGCGCCTACCAAATCTTCGTTAGACGAATCTGTAATTTTCTCTACACCTGGTTTGGCAGAAGGAGCAGTTGCGGGTATTATCCAATCGTTTGGAGAAACTAATTCTTACCGTGGAAGATTTTTAGTTTTCTATGGTTTAAATAACGATACAGAAGTAAACAATAGCTTAAAAGCTGTTGGCGATGATAAATCGAGATTATCTAATTATGATGCCAATGTAAATAACGGGCAGATGAATACAGATAACAATGCTTGGGCAAAATTTTATGAGGGCATAGAAAGGGCTAATTTAGCGATTAGAGGTATCAGAACTTATGGCAAAATAGAAAGTAGTCCTCAAATGGCGCAAATATTAGGTGAAGTTTTAACTTTAAGAGCTGTGCTTTATAACGACTTAATTAAAGGTTGGGGAGATGTTCCTGCACGTTTTGAACCTATTACAACTGCAACAACCTATTTAGCAAGAAGTGATAGAGATGTAATTTACAAGCAATTATTGGCAGATTTAAATGAGGCGGCAAATTACTTGCCATGGCCTGGAGACAATGCAACCACGGCTAAAGTAGAACGTGTAAGTAAAGCATTTGCTAAAGGTTTAAGAGCCCGTTTGGCACTTGCCGCTGGTGGTTATGCGCAACGTTTAGATGGTACTGTTCGTTTAAGTACCGATCCGGAATTATCAAAAGATAAAATGTATGCCATAGCAAAAAAAGAGTGTGTAGAGATTATCGACAGCAAAAAGTTAAGATTATTAGGTTTTGAAGAAGTTTTTAGAAAATTAAATGAGGAGGGTGGTGCTGCTGGTTTAGAATCGATGTGGGAAATTCCATTTAGCGAAGGCAGAGGAAGGGTTATTTTCGACTTAGGTGTAAAGCACTTAAAAACAGATCAATACACTGGGCAAAATAAAGGTGGTACAGATGGGCCAAATCCAATTATGTTATATGAATACGATGTGGATGATGTGCGTAGAGATGTTTCAGTGGTGCCTTATGAGTGGGATGGTGGCGATGGAACCAAAGGTGCTTATCAAGTTCCATCCGCATTAGGTCGTTTGTATTTTGGTAAATATCGTTACGAGTGGATGAAAAGAAGAGTTACCTCAACAAATGATGATGGTTTAAACTGGATGTACATGCGTTATGCAGATGTAGTATTAATGGCAGCAGAAGCAATTAATGAATTAGATGGACCAGGTGCAGCAGCGCCTTATTTAAAAATGATCCGCGATCGTGCTTTTCCAACAAATTCTGCAAAAGTTACCACATTTATGGCAACTGCAGCCGCTTCTAAAGCCTCATTATTTGACGCGATTGTAAACGAAAGGGCATTAGAATTTACTGGTGAGATGTTGAGAAAAGCAGATTTAATTCGTTGGAACCTTTTGGGTACAAAATTAGCTGAGGCTAAAACTAAATTGCAGCAATTAGAAAATAGACAAGGTAGATATGCAAATCTTCCTGCTAAGATCTATTACAGAACAGCGGCTAATGGCGAAAAAGTGGAAATTTATGGCTTAAACTTTGGAGATACTGATGCACAAGGTGCGGCATTAGGTTATACTTCTAACAAAGCATGGACAATGTCTGCTACAAGTGATGCAGTTGCTTATTGGGATGCACTTTATGTAAAAGATCCTAATAAACAACAATTTTGGCCAATCTGGCAAGTTTTCTTAGACTCTTCGAATGGGTTTTTAAATAATAAAAATTTGAACTTATAATTAATTAGGGAATGAATAGAAATAATATATATATCAGCGTTTTCTTTCTGATGACCTTAATTGGTTTTTCGGGTTGCAAAGACGATATGATCGATGAAATTACTAAACTTGAAGTTGATAGGGCATTTTCTCCGACAGGTTTAACAGCAACTGTTGTAGATAAAACTAATGTTAGGTTAACTTGGAAAGCGGTAAATAATGCCAAAACCTATACTATTGAAGTTTACACCACAGCAGATTTTTCTGGCACTCCGGTAAAATCCGTAAAAGACATTACTTTTGCTCAACTTCCTTATACAATTACTAGTTTAGGTGGCGATACACAATATGCAATTAGGGTAAAGGCAATTGGAGATGATGTACAAGATTCTAAGTGGATAAGTGCCAATGTTAAAACTGATCCTGAGCAAATATTCCAAGCGGTAAACCAAGCTAAATTAACAGCTACTTCTGCCGTATTGAATTGGACACCAGGACAAATGGCTACCTCAATAACCTTAGCACCAGGTAATATTGTTCGTCCAGTTACAGCAGCAGAGGTTGCAGCAGGTGAGGCAACAATTACAGGTTTAACAGGAGAAACTTTATACACTGCAAGATTGTTAAATGGAACTAGCGTTCGTGGTACTATCACATTTACCACCTTGTTAGATTTGGGTGGCGCAATTTTGGTAAAACCAACAGATGATTTGGTTGCAGTAATCGCAGCTGCAAATGCTGGAGATGTTTTTGCATTGTCAGCTGGTACATATACAATTAATGCTGATATCACAATTGGTAAAAATCTTTCATTAAAAGGAGCTAAACCTACTGATAAACCAATTATTAAAGGTGCCGTCTTTAGAATTAAAGCCAATGCAGGTTTAGGATTAAAAGATTTAGAATTAGATGGTACAGGTTCTTTAAATGGTAATCAAACTATTATATATGATGAAGCTTCAGATAATGCTTATGGAAACCTTTCAGTAGAAGATTGTGTGATTAAAAATTATGTAAAAGGATTGCTTTATGTTAATGTAAAAGCATTGATTGAAGCGATGACTTTTAAAGGTAACGTAATTAGTAATATTGAATGTAATGGAGGCGATTTTATAGATTTTAGAGCAGGTTTAACCAAAACATTAAACTTTAACAATAACACCGTTTATAATTCGGCAATAGCAAGAGATTTCTTCAGAATGGATCCCACTGGCTCCGCCAATTTTCCAGCGTTTACGTCGATAATTACTATCGCAAATAATACTTTAAATGGAATTACAAATGGAGCAGCAAACAGGATTTTATATGTTCGTTTAGCTAAACATGAGATTTATTTTACAAAAAATATTATAGCTAATTCTGGCGGTATTTTAACTAACCAAGCATTAACCAATATTGTAGGTGCTAATTTTACCGCTAATAACTACTTTAACGCACCAACTTATATTTCTGGTAGTGCAACACCTAATGCTAAATACGATACTGGAACCGCAACTACTTTAAATCCAGGATTTACAAATGCGGCCGCAGGTAACTTTACCATTAGCAATATTGATTTGAAAACAAATGGCATTGGAGATGCGAGATGGAGATAAAAATTTAATTTAAGTTAACAAAAGGGGCAAATTTATTTGCCCCTTTTTTATGGACAAATTGGCAACGTTTGCATAACTAATTTTACTGAATGCTGCAAAAATGAGTAATTTGCCTTTAAGAATTCAACTGAACAACGAGCTCTAATTAACCAATTATAAACATGTATAGAAATCTAATTTTGGGTTTAGGTATTATGCTGATGTCTTTTACCTTTATTCCAGCAAAAAATATTACAGTATTTATCGTTGGGGACTCTACTGCGGCCAATAAACAACCAAAAGCTTTCCCAGAAACTGGATGGGGAATGGAATTACAAGCCTTTTTTAAAAATGAAGTTAAAGTTGATAATAGAGCTTTAAATGGAAGGAGTACCAAATCTTTCATCAACGAAAAAAGATGGGAAGCAGTTTTAAACGAATTAAAAGAAGGAGATTTTGTGTTGATAGAATTTGGACATAATGATGAGAAAATAGAAAAACCAGAAGTTGGAACTTCATTAGAAGATTATCAAACAAACCTGGTTAAATATATTAGAGAGACACAAGCAAAAAAGGCTAATCCGATATTGTTAACACCTATTGCACGCCGTAATTTTGTAAACGGAGTATTAATTGCTACGCATAAAGGTTATCCAGGTATAGTTAGGAAATTAGCAGATTCATTACATATTCCATTGATTGATATGGAACGTAAAACAGAAAGCCTGTTAACTAAACTTGGTGATGCACCTTCTAAAAAACTGTTTAATCATGTAGATTCTGGGCATGTAAATTATCCAAAAGGTAAAAAAGACGACACGCATCTAAGTCCGGAGGGGGCTAAAACTTTTGCAGGTTTGGTAGTAGATGGTATTAAAGAAACGAAGATAAAATTGGCAGCTTATCTAATTAACAGGTAATAATAAATACTTAATTTTAAATGAGTTATATTTATGAGAACTCTATTTGCCCTCTTAATTAGCATTACATTTGCACTCTTCTCATTTCTACCATCAAAAAAACCAGTTAGCATTTACCTTATTGGAGATTCTACCGTAGCAGATTATACTTTAGAATCTGACTACATGGAAAAGAGATTTCCATTACATGGATGGGGACAAGTTTTTCAGCCATTTTTTAGGAAGGAAAGCCTCAAATTGATCAAAAATTTAATTAAAAGTGATAGTGTTACAATAATAGATAAAGCTAAAGGAGGTCGAAGCACACGTACCTTTTTTGAAGAGGGAAGATGGGCAGAAGTTTATCAATCGCTTAAAAAGAATGATGTGGTAATGATGCAGTTTGGTCATAATGATGCTTCGGTAGAAAAACCAGAACGTTATACCAATCTCAATGCATACAAAGAGTTTTTAAGGTTATATGTAAATCAAACACGAGAAAAGGGAGCAATCCCAATTCTAGTTACACCTGTAAATAGAAATTATCCATGGATAGCTGGGAAACTAACTAATGTTCATGGAGCATACCCTAATGCGGTAAAAGATGTAGCCAAAGAACTAAACGTGCAATTAATAAATTTAACTCAACTTTCAGTCGATGCCTTTACAGCGAAAGGACAGGAATACGTCACTTCGAAATATTTTATGAATTTAGAAAAAGGGCTTTATCCAGGTTATCCTGATGGACAAAAGGATAATACTCATTTCCAAAAAGAAGGAGCAATGGCAATTGCCCAATTGGTTTTTAACGCAATGAAAAAATTATAATATGAAGAAGATATTGTTGAATTGTACAATTGTTTTATTGTTAAATTGTGGGTTTTCGAATGCATCTAACCTGCTAAATCTAAACGCTAAACTATCAACTCAATACGATTTTGTAGTGGCGGCAGATGGCTCTGGAACATTTAGGACAGTTCAAGAGGCAATTAATGCAGTTCCCGATTTTAGAAAAGTAACCACTACCATCTTTATTAAAAACGGCATTTATAAAGAGAAATTAAATCTATCTGCCTCCAAACAAATGGTTAAAATGATAGGGGAAAGTGTAGACAAAACCATTTTAACTTATGACGATTGGGCACAAAAGAAAAATACTTTTGGAGAAGAAAAAGGAACATCAGGATCAGCAAGTTTCTACGTCTACGGTCCACAGTTTAGTGCAGAGAATATTACCTTTCAAAATACAGCAGGACCAGTTGGGCAAGCAGTTGCATTATTTGTAGCAGGCGATAAAGCCAAATTTACCAATTGCAGAATGCTGGGTTTTCAAGATACTTTGTATACTTATGGGTATGGCAGTCGCCAATATTACTATAAATGTTATATCGAAGGAACGGTTGATTTTATTTTTGGTTCTTCTACGGCAGTATTTGACGAATGCGAGATTTTTTGCAAAAAAGCAGGTTATATAACTGCATCTTCCTCACCAGATACCTCAAAATATGGTTATGTTTTTCTGAATAGCAAAATAATTGGTGATGCACCAGCCCATTCATTTCTATTGGGTAGGCCATGGCGTCCGCATGCTAAGTCAGTTTACATTAACTGTAGTTTAAGTGAGGTTATTAAAGCCGAGGGATGGAACAATTGGGGTAAGGAAAGCAATGAGCAAACAGCCTATTATGCTGAGTATAAAAGCACAGGTAAAGGTGCAAATGCAAAAGCAAGAGTACCTTGGTCGCATCAGTTAACCGAAAAAGAATTAGCAGCTTATAGCTTAGATAAAATCCTTAACGGCTGGAACCCTAAAGAGTAATTTAAATTTAAGAAAGCTTTCCAGATTTGTACCGAGCCGATAGTTATCGGATTTATATAGGTAGCGCAGGGTCTTATAAGCTAATTCTAAAATCAACTATTTAAAATAGACGTTTAGATTCTTCCCTCGTCAAAATGACAAGAAACATGAAAACCCTACTCACATACCTTTTTCTTTTCATCACTTTATCTGGCTTTGCACAGACCCAAATTTTTCCTGCCTCTTTTACGGTAGCGAAAGACGGTACTGGCGATTTTAAAACCATACAGGAAGCGGTAAATGCGGTTAGAGATTTATCTGAAGTTCAAGTTCCAATCTATATTAAAAAAGGGATTTATAAGGAGAAATTGGTTATTCCAGCTCATAAATCTAAAATTTCTTTAATTGGAGAAAATAAAGATCAAACCATTATCACTTTCGATGATTATTCTGGCAAAGGTGCAATTAATACTTATACTTCGCATACAGTTTTGGTTCAGGGAAACGATTTTAAGGCAGAAAATCTCACTTTCGAAAACAGTGCAGGACCCGTTGGGCAGGCAGTTGCTCTACATGTAGAAGCGGATAGAGTAGTGATCAAAAATTGTAAAATTATAGGTAATCAGGATACTTTATTCCCCTCTGCAGATACCAGTAGACAGTATTATGTAGATTGTTACATTGAGGGCACTACAGACTTTATTTTTGGAGCTGCAACCGTGGTTTTCGAGCGCTGCCATATTCATAGTAAAAAGAATTCCTACATCACTGCGGCATCTACAACCGAAGGACAAGCATTTGGTTTTGTGTTTTTAAACTGTAAATTAACTGCAGATGCAGCCTTTCAAAAAGTTTATTTGGGCAGACCTTGGCGCCCTTTTGCTAAAACGGTCTTTATCAACACCCAAATGGGAAACCATATTTTACCAGCGGGCTGGAGTGTTTGGAATAAAAATGAAAACCATAAAACTACATTTTATGCCGAATATGGATCTACTGGGCCTGGTTTTGTAAAAGAAAGCAGGATAGAGTGGTCTAGACAATTATCAAAAAAAGAATCGAAACAATACACATTGAAAAAGATTTTTAGCCAAAGGACTTCGTGGCTTCCAACAATTAATTAAAGCCTTATGAGACAAGTAAATTTAATGTTTTTAAGTGCCTTAGTTTTAATAGCCTGCGCCAAGAAAAATCCTCAACCAGATCAACCCAGCGTTGGTGGTGAAGTAGATAACACGAAACCGGTTCAGGTAATAGAATCCGCCGCTGCTTTTCCTGGTGTTGAAGGATTTGGGAAAAATACAACTGGAGGTAGAGGTGGGAAGGTAATTAAAGTAACTAACTTAAATGATGCAGGTGCAGGAAGCTTAAGAGAAGCAATTGCTACTAGTGGCGCAAGGATAATAGTATTCGAAGTTTCGGGAAATATTATTCTTAAAAGCAAAATACAGATTAATAACGGTGATATAACCATTGCAGGGCAAACTGCTCCTGGAGATGGTATTTGTATACAGAATTACGAAATTAATGTAAATGCAAATAATGTGATTATCCGTTTTTTAAGGTTCAGAATGGGCGATTTAACCCAGAATGAGCAAGATGCTTTGTGGGGTAGATACAAAGAAAATATCGTGATAGATCATTGTTCGATGAGCTGGTCTATTGATGAATGTTCTTCATTTTATGCCAATAAAAATTTTACGATGCAATGGTGTGTGCTGTCCGAAAGTTTGAATAAATCTTTCCACGAAAAGGATGATCATGGTTATGGAGCAATTTGGGGTGGCAGTAATGCAACATTTCATCACAACCTATTGGCACATCACAATAGTAGAAATGCTCGTTTTGATGGCGGCAACAGATCTGGAACAGGTAAAAGTCCATATGGGATAGACAAAGTAGATTACCGTAACAATGTAATTTATAATTGGGGTGCAAATAGTGCCTACGGAGGCGAAAATGGAGAATATAATATCGTAAACAACTATTATAAAGCTGGGCCAGCCTCTTCCAATAGAAATAGAATTATGCAAATTTCTATGGAAACCGATTTAATCAACTTCGGGCCAGGTTTTGGCAAGTTTTACATAGATGGAAACTATGTAGATGGAAATACTACAGTAACAGCAAACAATTGGAGTGGAGGTGTTGATGCAGGTTCAGGGTTGGGTACTGTAAATTACAACCTAGCTAAACAAAATAGTGCTTTTGCTGCAGAGCCAATTACATCACATACAGCAGTGCAAGCTTACCATGCAGTACTTGTGTACGGTGGCGCAAGTTATAAAAGAGATGCAATAGATGCCAGAATAATGAGTGAAGTTAAAAATGGAACAGCAACATTTAATGGCTCTAAAACTGGCAAAAAAGGAATTATTGATTCTCAAGCGGATGTTGGTGGATGGCCAGTTTTAACACAAACACTAGTACTTAAAGATACAGATGGCGATGGAATGCCCGATGATTGGGAGATTGCCAATAAATTAGATCCTAAGAAAGCAAACGCCGATGGTCGCGAGTTGAGTTCTGCTTACGATAATATTGAGGTTTATACGAACAGTTTGGTTAAAAATATTACAGAAGGACAAGTAAAATAGAGATAATGAAAAAGAAATTGCTGACTATTTTGGGATTGGTTTTTTGCACCTTGGTTGCGAATGCACAAAAAGACATATCACAGGTTTGGGTAGCTGATTTAGGTAATGGAATGTATAAAAATCCGGTTTTGGATGCAGATTATTCAGATCCAGATGCGATACGGGTTGGTGATGATTTTTATTTAATTTCATCAAGTTTTGATGCTGTACCAGGTTTGCCAATTTTGCATTCTAAAGATTTGGTAAACTGGAAAATTATCGGCCATGCTTTAAAGAGGCAACCACCATTTGAGCATTTCTCTAAAACACAGCACGGAAATGGCGTTTGGGCTCCAGCAATTCGTTTTCATAATGGCGAATTTTACATTTATTACCCCGATCCAGATTTTGGTATTTATTTAACCAAAGCCAAAAATGCAGCAGGCCCTTGGTCGGCCCCTGTTTTGGTAGAAGCTGGCAAAGGATTAATAGATCCATGCCCTTTGTGGGATGAAGATGGTAAGGTTTACCTAGCACATGCTTATGCAGGTAGTAGAGCAGGGATAAAAAGTATCATTGTTGTCAAAAAAATGAATGCCAAAGGCGACAAAGTGATAGATGAAGGTAAAATTGTTTTCGATGGACACGAAACTGATCCTACAATTGAAGGTCCTAAATTTTACAAAAGAAATGGTTATTACTACATTTTTGCACCTGGCGGAGGGGTATCAACTGGATGGCAAACTGTATTGCGTTCTAAAAGTATATACGGCCCTTATGAACGGAAGGTAGTTATGGATCAGGGCAAGTCTCCTATAAATGGGCCACATCAAGGCGCTTGGGTTAATACGCCAAGTGGCGAAGATTGGTTTCTGCATTTTCAAGATAAAGATGCCTATGGAAGAGTAGTTCATCTACAACCGATGAAGTGGATTAACAATTGGCCTGTAATTGGTATTGATAAAGATGGTGATGGTATAGGAGAACCTGTTTTAACCTATAAAAAGCCAAATATTGTAAAACCGTCACCCATGCAAACTCCTGCCGAGAGTGATGAGTTTAATGGTGTTGATTTTGGTTTGCAATGGCAATGGCAAGCAAATCCGCAAGCAACATGGTCTTTTTTAAATCCAGCTAAGGGGCAATTAAGATTGTATTCTATTAAAATGCCAGATAGTGCAAAAAATCTGTGGGATGTGCCAAATTTGCTGTTGCAGAAATTCCCGACTGAGAAATTTACTGTAGTTACAAAGCTTACCTTTTCACCAAATATTAAATTAGAAAATGAAAAGGCAGGTTTAATAGTAGCTGGTTTAAGTTACGCTAACCTTGCCATAAAAAGTAAAAAAGATGGCAATTATTTAGTTTATACGATTTGTAATGCTGCCGATAAAGGCAAAGTAGAGAAAGAAGAAATATTGGTTAAACTCACTTCTCCAACTATATATTTAAGCGTATGGGTTAGCGAAGGCGCTAAATGCCAGTTCAGCTATAGTTTTGATGGAGATAAGTATACCAAGGTAAATGATGTTTTTAAGGCAGAACCCGGTAAATGGATAGGTGCAAAAGTAGGTCTATTTGCAGTTAGAGATCAACAAACAAATGATGCTGGTTACTCAGATTTCGATTGGTTTAGAATAGAGAAATGAGTTTAAAGTAATACGTTTAGGTAAACGCACTTATAACTTACAACTCACAACTTATAACTTAAATTGGTAACGATTGCATAGTTATTTTAGGTCATTTAGTTTTATTCCTGTTTAAATCTATGTAGACTTGTTAAAGTTAATATCGTTATTGTGGCTCAAATATTTGCCCTAATGATTAATTGATAACCAAATTTATAACCGTATTTCTGAACATGAAAAAAATAGTTCCGATTCTATTTTCGCTGCTCATCATCCCATCCATTTTATTTGCCCAAAATGCTGCTAAAAAGCCTTATTCGTGGAGCAATCTTCCTGTAATTGCTAAAACTTCTTTTAAAGCAGATACTTTTAATATCGTAAAATATGGTGCTATAAATGATGGAATTACTTTAAATACAAAAGCTATTAACGATGCAATTATTGCCTGTAATAAAAAAGGAGGTGGTGTTGTTGTGGTTCCGAAAGGTTTATGGATTACTGGCCCAATAGAACTAAAAAGTAATGTTAACCTGCACTTGCAAAAAAACTCGATTTTACAGTTTACCAGAGATTTTGATCAATATCCATTGGTGGCTAGCAATTGGGAAGGGTTGCCACAAATGCGCAACCAATCTCCATTATGGGCGAAAAATCAGACCAACATTGGCATTACAGGTTTCGGAATTATTGATGGAGCTGGTGATGCTTGGCGAATGGTTAAAAAGGATAAGCTAACAGAAAGCCAGTGGAAAAAACTAGTAGCCTCTGGTGGTTTGTTAAGTGAGGATAAGAAGATGTGGTTTCCAAGTGAGCAATCTGTAACTGCAAACAAACTGAAAAATCCGGGAGAAATTACTGCAGATAAAACACCAGAATTTTATAACTCAATTAAAGATTTTTTAAGGCCAAACCTGTTAGTATTTACTTCGTGCAAACGTATTTTGTTAGAAGGAGTAACCTTTCAAAATTCGCCAGCTTGGAATATCCATCCGCTAATGTGTGAAGATTTAACGGTTAGAAATGTATACGCTAAAAATCCTTGGTATGCACAAAATGGAGATGGAATTGATATCGAATCTTGTAAAAATGTATTGATAGAAAATAGCACTTTCGATGTTGGAGATGATGGAATTTGCATTAAATCTGGTCGTGATGCTGCGGGTAGAAAACGTGCAATGCCAACTGAAAATGTTATTATCCGCAACAGTACCGTTTATCATGCACATGGTGGCTTTGTAATAGGTAGCGAGATGTCTGGCGGTGCTAAAAATATTTTTGTGTCTGATTGTTCGTTTATAGGAACAGATATTGGTCTTAGGTTTAAAACTACTCGTGGTAGAGGTGGTGTGGTAGAGAATATCCATATTAAAAATATCAATATGATGGAAATTCCAGGCGAAGCCATTCTTTTCGATATGTACTATGCAGCGGTGGATCCAGTACCATTAACTGGCGAAAAAAGAGAAGCTCCAAAAGTAGAAATACTACCTGTAACTGAAGAAACACCTGTATTTAAGGATTTTTATATCAATAATGTAGTTTGCGATGGCGCAGAAAAAGCGGTGTTTGTGCGTGGCCTGCCAGAAATGAGTATCGAAAATATCAACCTAGAAAACTTAACCATTAAAGCTACCAAAGGTATCGATATTCAAGAAGCTAAAAAGATTAACCTAACTAATGTAAAGTTGACTATAGAACATGGAAATCCTTTAATCAATCTGCAAAATGCAAATGATATTAACCTCAAAAACATTACATATAACAGTGCCGATCTATTATTTAGAGTTAGTGGAGATAGAAATAGTAACATTAAAACTTCTGGTATAGATATATTGAAAGCCAAAACCAAAACAGAATTTTTAGCGGGAGCAGAAGAAAAATCCTTACAGATTAACAAATAATTATGAAATCATCTTTTTTTAGATATATAACCATTGCCGGTTTTGCTATTGTAACGTTACAAGTTAAAGCACAAGAAAAACCACTATCGCAACAAATGGCTGCAACGGTAATGGAGATTTGGAAAGATTCCCTAAATCTTGATCCAGCAAATCCAAAACCTGTGAAATGGGCATACGATCAAGGTGTAATTTTAGAAGGGATTGACGGGATTTGGAAACGGACAGGAAATAGTGATTATTTCAAATACATGCAAAAAAGCATGGATTTCTTCGTTACCAAAGACGGGGTGATCAATCGTTATAAACAAGCAGATCACAATATCGATAACATTAAAAATGGGCGTACTTTATTGACTTTGTATAAAGTAACTGGTCAGCAAAAATATTTTAAAGCTGCAACTTTACTATGGGATCAGTTGCACCAACAGCCAAGAACCAAAGAAGGTGGTTTTTGGCATAAAAAAATCTATGCTAACCAGATGTGGCTAGATGGTTTGTACATGGGGCAGCCATTTTATGCAGAATATGCCGCATTGGTTAAAGATGATAAAGCATATGATGATATCGCCAATCAGTTTATTTGGATGGAGAAAAATGCTAGAGATGCCAAAACAGGTTTGTTATATCATGGCTGGGATGAATCTAGAGTAGAAAAATGGTCTGATCCAAAAACTGGAAAATCTCCTAATTTTTGGGGTAGAGCAATGGGTTGGTACGGAATGGCTTTGGTAGATGTGTTAGATTATTTCCCTAAAAATCATCCTAAAAGACCTGAGTTAGTTGCTATCTTAAATCGATTTGCTAATTCCGTAAAAAAAGTTCAGGATGCTAAAACGGGATTATGGTATGATATTTTAGACATGCCAAAAGGTAAAGGTAACTATCTTGAAGCATCAGCATCGAGCATGTTTGTTTATGCATTAGCAAAAGCAGTTCGCACAGGGGAATTACCATCATCCTATTTCGCAGTTGCAGATAAAGGTTACAAAGGCATTAAAACAGTTTTTATTGAGCAAGCGGGTGTAGATAAGGTAAATTTAAAAGGTACAGTTTCAGTTTCAGGATTGGGCGGAAAACCATACCGTGATGGAAGTTATGAATATTACCTTAGCGAAAAAGTAATTACAAACGATCCAAAAGGGGTTGGAGCATTCTTGCTGGCGGCTAATGAAATGGAGATTGCTGCTACGCCAAAACCTGGTTTGGGGAAAACAGTAATCCTAGATTCTTACTTCAACAACGAAATTAAAAAAGACCATAGCGGTAACGATCTTTCATGGCATTACAAATGGGAGGAAAGAGCAAATGGAGGTTTTTCTTTCTTTGCAGGGATATTTAATAGAGCAGGTTTTAAAACCAATACATTGTATGAAGCACCAACTTCGACCAATCTAAAAAAAGCTTCCATTTATATCATTGTAGATCCAGATTTTGAGAAGGAAAATCCAAAACCAAATTTTATTGGTGCAGCTGATATTAAAAATATCACCGAATGGGTAAAAGCCGGTGGCGTTTTGGTATTAATGGCTAACGATGCTCCTAATACCGAATTGAAACATTTTAACGAATTAGCAGCCAATTTTGGTGTATTTTTTAATGGAGACAGTAAAGGAACTGTTCCTGTTTCTACCAATTTCGAAACTGCAAAAGTGGTAGTTCCTGTTGGTAATGAAATCTTTAAAAACGCAACGAATTTATTTATTAAAGAATATAGCAGCTTAAAGCTGAGTGGCGATGCAAAGTCGCTTTTGAAAGATAAAGATGGTGATGATGTAATGTCTGTAACTAAGTACGGAAAAGGAACGGTGTATGTTATAGGAGATCCTTGGCTGTATGATGAATATGTAGATGGTAGAAAATTACCAGCTACTTACGATAATTTTAAAGCAGCAAATGATTTGGTGAATTGGTTATCCAAACAGATTAAATAGTTGAGAAGTCTGTTAGTTGGAAAGAGAGCAAGTTGGATAATAAAAAAGCGAATACATAGAGTTTACAAACAAAAACTTTGTGCTCTTAGTGTGTTTGCGGTTAAACAAAAAGTTATGAAAAACATCATTAAATTATTTTTATGTATAATATGCATGAGCTTTTATTCTTGCGCTGCTGCGCAAAATACAAATCAGGCCGATGTTAAAACTGATCCAGTAGCAGAAAAAATGCTCATCTATCAACTAAGTAATGGAGGATGGCCAAAACAGTTGGAAGATAAAAGTGTGGTTAAATATGAAAATACTATTGATGATGCATTATTGGCTAAAATTAAGGCTACTACCGAAAAACATGCCACTATAGATAATAAAGCCACAACCAGAGAAATTAATGCTTTGGTAAAAGCATTTAAAAATACAGGAAATAAAGCTTATTTAAATGCAGCCGAAAAGGGTATAGCTTATTTATTAACTGCTCAGTATGCTAATGGAGGTTGGCCACAATACTATCCTGATGCTAGTCTTTACCGTGCTGAAATAACTTATAATGATGATGCAATTGTAGAAGTATTGACCATTATGTTAAACATTTCTACGCAAGCAAATGATTTTGAAGTTGTCAATGCTTCTTACATCAATAAATCATCAGATGCTGTAAAAAAAGGGGTAGATTGTATTTTAAAAACACAAATTAGACAAAACGGCAAGCCAACTATTTGGGCTGCACAGTACGATCAAAACACCTTATTGCCTGCAAAAGCTAGGGCATTTGAACCAGCTTCTTTAAGTACATCAGAATCTGTAGGCATCATAAGGTTTTTAATGAAGCTTAAAAATCCTTCTCCAGCAGTTAAATCATCTATAACTGATGCTGTAAACTGGTTTGATAAAGTTAAAATTGTAGGTTACAGATTTGAAAAACCTGCTGGTGGTAATGATAGAACTTTAATTGCAGATCCAACGTCAACAATTTGGGCAAGATTTTATGACCTCCAAACCAACGAACCAGTATTTGGAGATAGAGACAATAAAGTTTATAAAAATGTGGCAGATATTAGCTTCGAGCGAAGAAATAATTATGGTTGGTATGGCACTTGGGGAAATAACCTAACTAGAGAATATCCCAAATGGTTAAAAAATAATGGTGGATAATGCCTATCAAAACCTTAGAATAGGTTCTTTGTAAATTATTATCTTTTTACGAAAGGAGAAATCCAAATCATGCTTAAATACCTTTCAATTTTCCTGCTGGCTTCTTTAAGTATTAAAAGTTATGGTCAAAAACAATCTAATATTTTAGATTGGAAAACAGACGTGACTTTAAATACCTACCTCGTACAGCAAATGAAATCGCAGTATGAGGTAAGAACAATTGAATTTAATAAAGCATTAGCAACCAAATCCGGTACATTGGCTTATATTAAAACTGTAAAGCAGAAATTCAAGAATATAGTTGGCGAGTTGCCTAAAAGTGTAAATTTAGATGCTAACATAACAGGGATTATCCAGCAAGATGGTTATAGAATTGAGAAGATTGTTTATCAAAGCTTTCTAAATCATCATGTTACTGCAAATTTATATATACCTAGTGGAAAAGGAAAGTTTCCATCAGTTTTACTGTTTTGCGGCCATGAAGACTTATCTAAAGCAACACTTTCTTACCAACAAACTGCCATACTTTTTGCTAAAAATGGTTTTGTAGTTTTTGTAATTGATCCTATTTCGCAGAGCGAGCGTGTACAATTAACTGATGGCGAAGGTAAATCATTAACTCGTGGTGCCACTACAGAACATACTTTGCTAAATTTATCTTCTAATTTATTGGGTACTTCGGCTGCCGCTTATGAGCTATTTGATAATGTTAGCGGTTTAGATTATTTAGTAACCAGGCCAGACGTAAATGCTGCCAAAATTGGTTGCATTGGTAACAGTGGAGGCGCAATGCAAGCCATTTTTTTCGCCGCCTTTGATAATCGAGTTAAAATTATTGTACCATGTAGTTATTTGGCAAGTAGAGAAAAAACATTAGAAACTACAGGAGCTGCAGATGGTTGTGCACAAATCCCTAACGAAGGCTTGGCACAGCTAGAAATGAGCGATTATTTGATTGCTGCTGCACCAAAACCCATTTTAGTTTTAGCTGGCAGATATGATTTTATAGATTACAATGGAACTTTACAATCTTTTGGCGATTTAAAGAGGGTATATCAGACTTTGGCCTCCCCAGAGAAGTTAAAACTATTTACCTATGATGATGGTCATGGAATTTCAAAACCCAAAAGGGAAGTTGCAGTTCAGTGGTTTCGTAAATGGTTTTATAACGATGATAGGCCAGTAAAGGAAGAAGTCTCAGATGCTTTATCAGCTGCTGAACTATTTGCTACTACTACAGGAAAGGTAAATACGAGTTATGCTGATGAAGTAGATATTACAGCACACAATTTACTTTCATACCAAGAAAAGTCAAAACTTCGAAATCAATTTGCAGAATTATCAGTAGAACAGCGAAAGAAAGCAATACAAAACCTGTTAGGTATCAAACTAAATCTCGAAAAATTTGAAATAGAAAATACAGGTAGGGGAAAAATTAACCATGACGATGTGGAGTTTGATAGGTTAATACTTCGCAAGAAAAATGAAGTTCCATTACCATTTGCAGTTTACCGTAATTCTAATGCGAAACGAATAATTGTATCCTTAAATGACAATGCGCAACAAAGAGACAGTATAAGGTCACATTGGGTAGCTTCCAAAAATGATGCAATTTTAATTTCGGTAGATGTTCGTGGTACTGGTGAAACCATGGATAAAACAGAAATGAACGATCCCAAATACTTCAGTAAAGATTATCGCAATGCGATATTAGCTTTACATATAGGCAAGCCTTTAGTTGGTCAGAGAGTAAATGATATTTTGAATGTTGTGGAATTTATCAAAGCAGATAAAAATCTTAAAAATTTACCCATAACAATTAATGCCACCGGTTTGGTCGCCATACCCGCATTACATGCTTTATTTTTAAATTCAGCAATCAAAGAGATCAATGTTTTTCATTCTATTCCATCTTACCAGTCAATGCTTAATCAGCCCCTGGCAAAAGACCGTTATGGAGCGGTGATTGCAAATGTATTGAGTTATTATGATCTTCCTGATTTAATCAATTGGATAGGAAAAGATAGGGTTAACATTTGGTCAAAATAATAGAATGAGCCGTACAAAAATAACCAAATTCGGTTCCTCTAAATTCTAAACTATCAACACAAAACTTGTAACCGATATCGGGAACGATTGCGCAAATATTTGCATTCAAAACCAAATTTTACTAGTAATTAATAGGTAATATTGCTTTAGCCAAATGCTAGAAATAGGCTTTCGATTCTTTTTCTGGCGAATTCTAAATTTGAAATTTGTATAAATAGAAAATGATTTTAACTAAAGAAAATCTAAATCTGATCAATCAAGAAAATGTGATTGTACCACCCGCCAATGCCTTTGAACTTCCAGAAAAGGTATTACAATTCGGAACAGGCGTTTTGCTGCGTGGACTTCCAGACTATTTTATCGACAAGGCAAATAGACAAGGTATTTTTAATGGTCGTATAGCGGTCGTAAAATCAACCAGCGGCCCAACTACATCATTTGATCTTCAAAATTCTTTGTATACACTTTGTGTTCGTGGTATCGAAAATGGAGAATTTGTACATCAAAATATCATTTCTTCAGCCATTAGTAGAGTAATTTCTGCAGAGCAAGATTGGGATGCTATTTTAGAAATCGCAAAGTCGGCAGCATTAAGAATCATTGTTTCAAATACTACTGAAGTTGGTATCCAATTGGTTAATGAAAATATCAACCAATATCCACCAGTTTCTTTTCCAGCCAAGGTTTTAGCAGTTTTGCACCAAAGGTTTATCACTTTAGGTGCAAAAGATAGTGGTTTGGTAATTATTGCAACAGAATTAATTCCAGATAACGGAAAAAAATTAGGCGCAATTGTATTAGAATTGGCCAAATTTAATAACCTAGGCGACGATTTTATTTCATGGCTGCGAGAAGAAAATAGCTTTTGTAACTCTTTAGTAGATCGTATTGTTCCTGGTAAGCCAGATGCAGAAACGTTGGCGGCTTTAGAAGTAGAATTAGGCTATACCGATCAGTTGTTAGCTATGACAGAGCCTTATCGTTTATGGGCAATTGAAGGAGGAGAAAAAGTTGCTGAAGCTTTAAGCTTTGCCAAAGTTGATGAAGGTGTAGTAATTGCCGAAGACATAGAAATTTATAGAGAACTAAAGGTTCGTTTGTTAAACGGAACTCATACATTAACCTCTGGTATCGCCTTTTTATCTGGCATTAGTTTAGTAAAAGATGCGATGCAGAACGAGCAGATAAAAAACTATATCAATGCGGTAATGGCGCTAGAAATTGCGCCTGCAATTCCTTACGAAGTTACTAAGGAGCAAACAAGCGCATTTGCAAGCACGGTAAAAGATCGTTTTGCAAATCCTTCAATAGAACATTTGTGGTTGAATATTACTTTTCAGTATTCAATGAAAATGAAGATCCGCATTCTGCCTTTGTTGTTAAATCATTATAAATTATTCAATAACGTTCCAGTTCATATCGCCTTTGGCTTTGCAGCGTATTTAACTTTTATGAAAGTTAATCGCAAAGAAGAGACAAATTTTTACGGTTCTTACAATGGTATTGATTATCTGATTACGGATGATAGTGCTGAATATTTCTTCAGTAAAACTCATATAATAGGCGAAAGTTATGTAACAAGTGTACTTAATGACACTGATTTCTGGAAAACAGATTTAAATTTACTAAACGGATTTACAGATGCCGTTGTAGATAGCTATGATGCTATTGCTAAAAATGGAATTGTTGATGCGCTAGGCGAATTAACAACTTCGAAGTTAAATGTACTATAAATGAAAAGTCAAGTTTTAAAAGTTCATCCTAAAGATAATGTATTAGTAGCACTAGCCGATTTAAAAGCTGGTGAAACCGTAACCTATCAAGGAAATACCTATCTTTTGGTTGATGATATCAATGCCAAACATAAATTTTATACTACAGCTATGAATGCTGGAGATGAAGTTTATATGTATGGAACATTAGTAGGAAAAGTTCAATTTAGCGTTCGGGCAGGCGCTTTAATGAATACCGATAACCTAAAACACGCAGCAGCACCTTACGAGTTTCGTCCTTATCACTACGAATGGCAGGCTCCTGATGTTACTAAGTTCGAAGGTCGTACATTTAATGGCTATCACCGTTCTGATGGTAAAGTAGGTACAGCCAATTATTGGTTGTTTATTCCAACTGTTTTTTGCGAAAACCGCAATTTAGATGTTATTCGAGAAGCTTTACATAATGAGCTGGGTTATGCCGTAACTGCAAAATACAAAGCTTATACGCACGATTTAGTGGAGGCTTTTAAAAACGGAGTTGATATTTCTACTTTAGAAACACCACTTTCTTTTGAAGGAACTACTAAGAACAGACCTTTTAAAAATATTGATGGCATTAAATTTCTAAACCATCAAGGTGGATGTGGAGGCATACGACAAGATGCTGCGGTTTTGAGTAAACTTTTAGCTGCTTATGCAGATCATCCGAATGTTGCTGGGGTTACGGTATTGAGTTTAGGCTGTCAGAATTTACAGGTTCAGGATTTTACTGCAGATTTAAAAGAAAGAAACCCAAATTTTGATAAACCACTTTTTGTTTTTGAGCAACAACAATCACAAAGTGAAGAGAATATGATTGCTTTGGCCATCAAAAAAACTTTTGAAGGACTGGTAGAAGCGAATAAAATTGAACGCCAGCCTGCGCCATTAAGCAAAATGAATGTAGGGGTAAAATGTGGAGGTAGCGATGGTTTTAGTGGTATTTCTGCTAATCCTGCAGTGGGTTACTGTTCAGATTTATTAGTTGCTTTAGGGGCAACAGTTCTATTAGCAGAGTTTCCAGAATTGTGTGGTGCAGAGCAAAATATGATCGACCGTACCAAAGACGAAGCGGCGGCAAAAAAGTTCATCAGTTTAATGGGTGCCTATAGTCAGGCCGCAGAAAATGCAGGATCTGGTTTTCACATGAACCCATCTCCAGGTAATATTAAAGACGGACTGATTACTGATGCTATTAAAAGTAATGGTGCAGCAAAAAAGGGCGGTACATCACCAATTGAAGATGTGTTGGATTATACCGAACCAAGTATCAAACATGGTTTAAATCTAGTTTGTACACCTGGAAACGATGTAGAAGCAACAACAGGTAAAGCAGCAAGTGGGGCAACTTTAATATTATTTACTACGGGTTTAGGTACCCCAACAGGAAATCCTGTTTGCCCGGTTATTAAAGTTTCTACCAATAATGCCCTAACTAATCGAATGAGCGATATTATTGACATCAATACAGGGCCAGTAATCGAAGGCGAAAAAACCATCGAAGAAATGGGTGAAGATATCCTAGAATATTGTATTAAAGCCGCCAGTGGAGAAGTCATCCCTAAATCAGTTTTATTAAATCAAGATGATTTTATACCATGGAAAAGAGGAGTTTCTTTATAGCTTAATAATTGTCAAAACGACGTTAATTATTAACTTTGATCAATTGATCATTTAGCTTTAACAATAATTTGTTAAGCTTAAAATAAAATATTAATATGAAAATAATACAACACGTACATTCTGAAGACTTTAAAACTTACGGTACTGATAAAATCAGAGAAAGGTTTTTATTAGACGGATTGAAAGAGAAAGACAAGGCTAACTTCGTTTATGCTCATTACGATAGAATGGTTACCGGTTTAATTACACCAACAACAGAAGTAGTGCCTTTAGGTACTTATGATATTTTGCGTGCAGAATTTTTCTTAGAAAGAAGAGAGATGGGGGTAATTAATGTTGGTGGCGCTGGTAAAATTACAGCTGATGGTACTACCTATGATCTAGCAAAGCTTGATTGTTTGTATATGGGTAAAGGTGTAAAAGAGGTGAGTTTTAGCAGTGCTGATGCTAGTAATCCTGCAGTATTTTATATTTTATCTGCACCAGCTCACGCAACATATCCAACTACTTACTTGCAAAATGCAGATGCTTTTTCTGCCCAATTAGGAAGTGTAGAAACTGCAAACGAACGTAAAATTATGCGCTACATCCACAAAGATGGTATTCAAAGTTGCCAATTGGTGATGGGCTTAACCATTCTTTCTAATGGTAGCGTTTGGAACACCATTCCACCGCATACACACGACCGTAGAATGGAAGTTTACTTCTATTTTGATGTGGATGAAGAACATAGAGTTTTCCATTATATGGGAGAGCCACAAGAAACTCGTCACATTATTGTAGCTAACCACGAAGCAGTTTTATCTCCAACTTGGAGTATTCATGCGGGTAGCGGGACAAAAAATTACAGCTTCATTTGGGGTATGGCAGGAGAAAATCTTGACTATGCCGATATGGACACATTTGGAGTAAAAGAACTTAAATAGGTTAACCACAAAGACACAAAATACACCAAGAAATTATTAACTCAGCTTTGTGTTTTTAGTGCCTTGGGGTTAAAAAGACAATAATAAAAATGGAACAATCATTTTCTTTAGAAGGTAAAGTAATCGTAGTAACTGGCGGAACAGGAATTTTAGGTAATTCATTTGTAAACGCAATTGTAGAAGCTGGTGGCGCAGTTGGTATTTTAGGTAGAAACGAAGCTATCGCAAACGAAAGAGCAGATGCAATAAATAAAAATGGTGGTAAAGCAATAGCTTTAATCGCTGATGCGATGGATGAGGCCCAATTAATTGCTGCCAGAGAAAAAATCATCGCTGCATTTGGTAAAATTGATGGTTTGGTAAATGCAGCTGGTGGCAATATGCCAGATGGTGTATTACAACCAGAAGAAAGTGTTTTCGCAATGAAAATGGATGGCATGAAAAAGGTGTTAGATTTAAATCTTTGGGGAACATTAATTCCAACTCAAATTTTTGGAGAAGCCATTGCTGAAACTGGAAGAGGAAGTATTGTAAATATTTCATCGATGAACTCTAAAAAAGCGGTAACCAAAGTATTGGGTTATAATATGGGTAAAGCTGCTGTAGATTGTTATACACAGTGGTTTGCAGTAGAGTTGGCCAACCGTTATGGAGATAAAATCCGAATGAATGCTTTGGCTCCTGGCTTTTTCCTAACAGAACAAAACAGAAATTTATTAACTACACCAGATGGTGGTTTTACACCTCGTGGACAATCGGTAATTAAACAAACTCCCTTTAAGCGTTTTGGTAATCCAGATGAATTAAAAGGTGCTTTAGTTTGGCTATTGAGTGATGCTTCACAATTTGTAACAGGCGCAATGATCTGCGTAGATGGTGGCTTCTCTATTTTTAGTGGGGTTTAGAAAATACGTCAATAGTTAATGGTTGATAGTTGTGGCTATGGTCTATTAACCATTAGCTATTAACCAATAGAAACAAAAAATATAAATTAAAATTGATCACCCAGTGAAGAACTTTTTAGACGAAAACTTTTTATTGCAAACTGAAACAGCAAAAACGTTGTATCATGAGTTTGCGAAGGATATGCCGATTATTGATTACCATAATCACTTAATGCCAGATCAAATTGCGCAAGACAAAAATTTTGAGAACATTACGCAAGTATGGCTTTATGGCGATCATTACAAGTGGAGAGCTATGCGTTCGAACGGGGTTGATGAATATTATATTACTGGTGCTGCTTCTGATTGGGAGAAATTCGAGAAATGGGCAGAAACTGTTCCATATACTTTAAGAAACCCGCTGTATCATTGGACACATCTGGAATTGCAACGTTATTTCGACATTCACGAAGTTTTATCTTCCGCTAATGCTAGAAAAATTTATGATGAGTGTAATACGAAATTACAAACCAAAGAATACAGCGTACAAGGTTTGTTGCGTAAAATGAACGTGAAAACCCTATGTACAACTGATGATCCATTGGATAATTTGGAATATCACCAACAATTGAAAAACAGCAATGCTGATGTAGTGGTGTTACCTGCGTTTAGACCAGATAAAGCAATGAATGCTGATGATGTTGTGGGCTTAAATGTTTACATCGATAAATTAGCAGCACTAACTGGTAGCAAAATTTCTGATTACAATGCTTATTTGGCAGCACTAAAATCTCGTCACGATTATTTTGCTGAGAATGGAGCCTCAGTTTCTGACCACGGATTAGAACATATTTACGCAGAAGATTATACAGAAGAAGAAGTAAAAGCCATCTTCTTAAAAATTAGAAACAACGAAGTACTTAGCCTACAAGAAAATTTAAAATTCAAATCGGCTATGTTATTCACTTTTGCGCTCTGGGATCATCAAAAAGGTTGGGTACAACAGTTCCACTTGGGCGCTTTAAGGAATAATAATGATCGTTTACTGGCCTCATTGGGTCCAGATACTGGTTTCGATTCAATCGGAGATTTTCCTCAAGGAAAGTCATTAGCTAAGTTTTTGAATAGATTAGATTCCGCGAATACCTTAGCAAAAACCATTTTATACAATTTAAATCCCGCAGATAATGAATTAATGGCTACCATGATTGGTAATTACCAAGATGGTACAGTTGCAGGAAAAGTGCAGTGGGGCTCTGGATGGTGGTTTTTAGACCAAAAACAAGGAATGATTAACCAAATTAATGCTTTATCAAACTTAGGTTTATTGAGCCAATTTGTTGGGATGTTAACTGACTCTAGAAGTTTCCTTTCTTATCCTCGTCACGAATATTTTAGACGTATTTTGTGCGATTTGTTTGGCACGGATGTAGAAAATGGAGAAATTCCTTACAATAAAGAATGGTTAGGCCAAGTAATCCAGAATATCTGTTATAACAATGCTAAAACCTATTTCAATTTCTAATTATGGGTAAGGTTTTAAGTTTTGGTGAACTTTTATTGCGCATCTGCCCAGATGGGGATGGAGAATGGTTAGCAGAAAATAAATTGCCTTTTTATGTTGGTGGTGCTGAGTTAAATGTTGCCACAGCATTAGCTTTGTGGAATATTCCTTCTGCTTATTTTACCGCTTTACCTGAGAATTTTATGTCTGAGCAAATCGTCGGTTATATGGATGCTCGCAATATTGATACTTCTAAAATTCACCACGGTGGAGACAGAATTGGACTATATTATCTACCAAAAGGAAAAGACCTAAAAAATGCTGGTGTAATTTACGATAGAGCAAATTCTGCTTTTGCAATGCTGCAAACTGGAACTATCGACTGGGATAAAGTATTGGAAGGCGTTAGTTGGTTTCACTTTAGCGCCATTTGTCCTGCTTTAAATCAGGCAGCTGCCGATGTTTGCTTGGAAGCGGTTAAAGCCGCAACTGCAAAAGGAATTACTGTTTCCATCGATTTAAATTTCCGTGCTAAATTATGGCAATACGGAAAGCAACCTTCAGAAATTGTTCCTCAATTGGCTGAGTATTGCGATTTAATTATGGGCAATATTTGGGCGGCAGAAAAGATGTTGGCTATTCCTGTTCCAGAAGGTATTGTAGAAGCTGATGATAAAAATACCTATCTTGAACAAGCAAAAAAGACTTCAGAAGAAATTATCAAACAATATCCTAAATGTAAATGGGTGGCAAATACCTTCCGCTTCGATTACAAACAAGGAATTAGATATTATACTGCACTTTATACCGATAATGAATTATTAGTTTCAAAAGAATATCTTTCTGAGCAAATATTAGATAAAGTAGGTAGTGGCGACTGTTTTATGGCAGGTTTAATCTATGGATTTTATAAAAATAACAATCCTTTAGATACCCTAAACTTTGCAACAGCAGCAGCTTACAATAAATTATACATACCAAGCGACGCAACAACGGCAACAGTTGCAGACGTTGAAAAAACATTAACAGAAAATGACTAAGAATAAAGAAACCACAATAGCAGCAATCAAAAATCAAGGAATGTTGCCGCTGTTTTATTACGAAGATCCGCAGGTAAGTTTAGAAATTGTTCGTGCTTTATATAAAGGTGGCGTTCGTGTTTTCGAATATACCAACAGAGGTAAAGCTGCGCTTGAAAATTTTAAATTTTTAAAGAATGCTTTAAAAACTGAAATGCAAGATTTGTTTTTAGGCATTGGCACCATTAAAAACAAAAAAGAATTAGCTGATTTTTTAGAGGCTGATGCAGACTTTATCGTTTGTCCGGTGGTAGATAAAAAAGTCGGTAAAATTACGCACAAAGCCGGAAAACTTTGGATTCCAGGATGTATGACGCCTACTGAAATTAACATTGCGCATCAACTAGGAGCTGGGATTATTAAATTGTTTCCCGCAAATATCTTAGGTCCAGAATATTTATCATCTATAAAAGAACTATTCCAAGGGCAATTATTTGTGCCAACAGGCGGAGTAGAAATTGACGAAACAAATATCGATAACTGGTTTAAAGCAGGCGTTTGTGCCGTAGGGATGGGAAGTAAATTGGTAAGCAAAAAAATATTAGAAAATAAAGCATACGATGAATTGTCTGCGTTAACCACGAAGGCATTTGAAATCATCAAAAAAGTAAAACCTTAACACATAAATCAACCAAATATTAAATCAACCAAACCCCATTAGGGGTTAAACTTAAAATTATGAACCAAGCTAAAATTGGCAATTACAGATGGACCATTTGCGCACTTCTGTTTTTCGCAACTACAGTAAATTACCTTGATAGGCAAGTACTGAGTTTGCTAAAGCCCACCTTAGAAGAACAATTCGGATGGTCTAATAGTGATTACGCAGATATTGCGGCAGTTTTTCAATTTACTTATGCCATCTCGATGCTATTTGCTGGTCGTTTTGTAGATAAGCTAGGTACTAAATGGGGTTATGGTATAGCGATTATAATTTGGTCAGTCGGCGCCATCATTCATGCCTATTCAATTTCTATAGGTACGGGTATTGCTTCTGTGTTAACTACTTTCGGTATTGCAGCTCTGCCAGTATCTATTTTGGGATTTATGTTTAGTAGGGCAGTTTTAGCAATCGGTGAATCTGGGAACTTTCCGGCGGCGATTAAGGCAACGGCAGAGTATCATCCAAAAAAAGAACGTTCGTTTGCTACAGGCATTTTTAATTCTGGGGCAAATGTTGGAGCTATTTTAGCACCAATTACAGTGCCTTGGATTGCCACGCATTGGGGTTGGGAAAGTGCATTTGAAATAGTTGGTGCCATCGGGTTTTTATGGTTGTTCTTTTGGTTAGTATTCTACGAATCACCAGAGAAACAAAAAAGATTAAAAGCAGCAGAATTAGCCTATATCAATAGCGACGAAGATGAAGTTGCTGATAAAGCGAACGTAGATAAAGTTTCTTGGTTTAAATTATTAGGATACAGACAAACATGGGCTTTTACCTTTGGTAAATTCATGACAGACGGTGTTTGGTGGTTCTTCTTGTTTTGGTTGCCTGGTTATTTAAAAGACCAATATGGGATGACGGGGTCAGATATCATGCTGCCACTATCGGTACTTTATAGTATGACCATGATTGGTAGTATAGGTGGTGGATGGTTACCTAAATATTTTGCCGATAAAGGATATGCGGTTTATGACGGTAGAATGAGAGCCATGTTCTTAATTGCCTTATTTCCGTTAATTGTATTATTAGCACAGCCTTTAGGTCATATTTCATTCTGGATTCCGGTAGTATTAATTGGGGTAGGCGCATCTGCTCACCAAGCTTGGTCTGCAAATATTTTCACTACCGTTTCAGATATGTTCCCTAAAAGAGCAATTGGTTCGGTTGTAGGTATTGGCGGTATGGCAGGCGGTTTAGGAGGTGTTTTGGTTACTAAAGTTGGAGGTTGGATTTTCGATAGTTATGCCCATAAAGGTATTTCTGAATCCTTTACTAAGTTCAATGAATTAGGAAACAGCAGTTTTGTTAGTGAGATTACATCTATGGATTTAGCCAGTAAATACGGAGATAAAGTTAACCTAAATGTAATGGCTTTAAGTAAACTTCCTGTAGAAGTGGCTGACAAATTAAAAGCTATAGATACCAATCTCTTTACACAGCTTTTAGAAATTCAAAAACCTCTGGTTCAGTCTAATATGACAGTTGCATATACCATAATGTTTGCTTTTTGTGCAGTTGCTTATCTTATAGCGTGGTCAGTAATGAAACTATTGGTGCCTAAATATAAAAAGATTACCGACCTATAAATTATGAGCTTTCAAGAACAGTTAAATGGACTTTTCCCAAGGGAAGAGCAGATTCCTACTGCCTTTAAATTGGCAGAAGAGGTTAATCAAAGGGAGTATTTGTGTAACGGAGAAATGTTGTCATGGCATGGCGATGTACATACCGTTTTATCGCCAATTTGTATTGATACCCCAGAAGGGTTAAAGAGAAAGGTGATTGGCACTTATCCGCTTTGCGATAAAGAAGAGGCAAACGCGGCACTAGATGCGGCTGTGGCAGCTTACAATAATGGTAGAGGTGAATGGCCAACCATGGGTGTAGCACAAAGAATTGAATGTGTGGAGAAATTTACACGTGCAATTATTGAAAAAAAGGAAGAAGTGGTGAAACTAATTATGTGGGAAATAGGTAAAACCTTTGCTGATTCTACTAAAGAGTTTGACCGTACCATAGAATATATCCATGCTACTATAGATGCACTAAAAGATTTAGACCGCCAATCGGCTGGTTTTACCATGGAGCAAGGAATTGTAGCACAAGTACGTAGGTCGCCTTTAGGGGTGGTTTTGTGTATGGGGCCATTTAATTACCCATTAAATGAAACTTTTACTACATTAATTCCTGCATTAATAATGGGCAATACAATTCTGTTTAAACCACCTAAACATGGTACATTATTGTTCTATCCTTTGCTTCAGGCTTTCAAAGATTGTTTCCCGAAAGGGGTAGTGAATACGATTTACGGTCGTGGAAATAAAATTATTCCGGGGCTTATGGAATCGGGAAAAATAAATGTTCTAACACTTATTGGCTCTAGTAAAGTGGCTAATGAGTTGAAAAAAATGCACCCGAAAGTAAATCGTTTACGAGCTATTTTAGGTTTAGATGCTAAAAATGCAGCGATCATTACTTCAAAGGCAGATTTAAAACTGGCGGTTCAAGAAACTGTTTTGGGTTCGCTCTCTTTTAACGGGCAAAGATGTACTGCCTTAAAAATCATTTTTATACATCGCAGCTTGGCTAATGAATTTTTAAAGCAACTTTCAAAGTCTGTTAATCAACTAAAATTTGGTATGCCTTGGGTTGATGGTGTTTCTCTAACCCCACTGCCAGAACCGCACAAACCTGCATATCTAAAAGAAGTAATAGATGATGCAATTGCAAAGGGAGCAAAAGTTATCAACGAAAATGGTGGTGCAACTAACGAAACCTTTGTTTTTCCAGCGGTAGTTTATCCTGTTAATTCACAAATGAAATTGTACACGGAAGAGCAGTTTGGCCCAGTTGTGCCGGTTGTACCGTTTGACGATTTAGAAGAAACTATCCAATACTTAATTGATTCAACTCATGGGCAGCAAGTAAGTATTTTTAGTAATGATGATCAGGAAGTGGCAGCTTTGATAGATCCTTTGGTAAATCAGGTAAGTAGGGTAAACATCAACTGCCAATGCCAACGCGGACCAGACGTATTTCCATTTACAGGTAGAAAAGACAGTGCAGAGGGAACCTTGTCTGTAGTTGATGCTCTGAGATCATTCTCCATCCGATCTTTAGTAGCCACAAAACTAAATGATAACAATAAACACCTGTTAAATGAAATAATTGATAGCAATAGCTCGAATTTTTTAAGCACAAAATATTTATTTTAATGCGCCTACTTTATGCTTAAAGGGCTTTTTAAACCATTTTTGTATAAAATTTAAACTATATGAAAAAAAAGAGTGTTTAAACTTTCTTTTTTTTACAAATTTAGTTACATTTGAACTTACCCTTTCGGGGGTATGTTTTTCATAGGTAGATGTAGGGTCAGAAATTTATTTCTGGCCCTTTTTTGTTTAACAGCTTTCTGTTTTGATTTTGAAGCGCTATGACAATGCTAAAATTAGAGTTTGTCCTGCTTTTCGTTCCAATTCCCGATGAAGAATCAGGAGATTTACACTACAATCAGGGCTAAACGCATGGGCTTATGCAAGAAAATCTCCTCATAGTAGCACTGTCATTGCACTTTAAACCTGATAGGCGTGGAAAGCCCCCGATTTTTTCTTCGGGGCTTGTAACAAATAGCAGGACTTACTTAAAAATGAAATGCTGCAATTGCTTTTCAAATATTTGCGCTATTTATATTCCTATATTTGTTTTATTATTATGATCAAAAAGAAAAAAATCATTGTTGCCATTACCGGAGCCAGCGGTTCTGTCTATGCTAAAGTTTTGTTTGATAACTTGTTAAAACTGGCAGACCAAATTGAGAAGGTTGGCGTGGTAATGTCTGATAATGCTAAAGAAGTATGGCGATTTGAACTGGGTAACGAAGATTACGATAATTATCCTTTCACTTTTTATCAAAAAATGGATTTTAATGCGCCATTTGCATCCGGTTCTGCAAAATACGATACCATGATTATCATTCCTTGTTCTATGGGAACCTTGGGCCGTATTGCTCATGGTATATCAAATGATTTAATTTCTCGTGCAGCAGATGTAATTTTAAAAGAACGCAGAAAGTTAATTGCAGTGGTTAGAGATACACCTTTCAGTTTAATTCATATAAATAATCTAAAAGCAGTTACAGAAGCTGGAGGGATCATCTGCCCCGCAAGTCCATCATTTTATAGCTTGCCAAAAACTATAGAAGATGTAGCACAAACTGTGGTAAGTAGGGTAATAGATCTAGCCGGATTAGAGCAGGAAAGTTACCGTTGGAATGAAGATTAGTCATTGGTTCAATTGTTTATTGGTTAATTGTGGATGGTCGATAGCCATTTGGTTTAAGAAAACCAAGCCATTAAATGTCAACTATTGGCCATAGTCTATTTCTCACATTCCTGTAAGTATTACATCTTGTCTAAAATCTCATATCTCAATACTCACATCTAATTCTTATCTTTGCAACCTCTAATGAAAAAAGTTGCATTTTATACACTTGGCTGTAAGCTAAATTTTTCAGAAACCTCATCAATTGGTCGCTTGTTTACCGATGCAGGTTATGCTGTGGTAGAATTTACTGAAGGTGCAGATGTTTATGTAATCAACACCTGTTCGGTTACCGATCATGCAGATAAAAAATGCAGAAAGGTTGTTAAAGAAGCATTAAAGTATTCTCCCAATGCTTATGTAACCATAGTTGGTTGTTATGCACAACTAAAACCTACAGAAATTGCCGAAATTGAAGGCGTAGATATGGTTTTGGGGGCTGCGGAAAAGTTTAGAATTGTTGAATTTATTTCAGATTTAACTAAAAATCCAAAGGCAGTCGTTCATCAACAAAATATAGAAACTGTAAATCATAACTTTGTTGCAGCTTATTCTATTGGCGATAGAACCCGTACTTTTTTAAAAGTACAAGATGGTTGCGATTACCCATGCACTTATTGCACCATCCCATTGGCTCGTGGTGGCAGTAGGAGCGATACTATTGAAAATGTAGTTAATCGTGCTACACAAATTGCGGCAAGCGGCGTTAAAGAAATTGTATTAACTGGTGTAAATCTTGGTGATTTTGGTATCATAAATGGCAAAAGAGAAAACAAATTTTTCGATCTTGTTAAAGCATTAGATGAAGTGGATGGAATTGAACGTATTCGTATTTCATCTATCGAGCCTAATTTGTTGAGCAATGAAATTATTGAATTTGTTGCTGCCTCTAAAAGATTTGTCCCTCATTTCCATATTCCTTTGCAGTCTGGTTCTAACAAGATTTTAGGCTTGATGAAAAGACGTTACCAACGTGAGTTATATACCGAACGTGTAGCTAAAATTAAAGCTGTAATGCCAAACTGCTGTATCGGTGTAGATGTGATTGTTGGTTTCCCTGGCGAAACGCATGATGATTTCTTAGATACCTACCAATTCTTAAATGAGTTGGATATTTCTTATTTACACGTATTTACCTACTCAGAACGTGAGCAAACTGAAGCTGCTGTAATGAAAGGTAAAGTTACTGGAAGTACGCGTTTTGATAGAAATAAAATGTTGCATATTCTTTCTGATAAAAAAAGACGAGCATTTTATCAATCTCAAATTGGTTCTACCGCACAAGTTTTGTTTGAAGACGACCAGAAAAATGGCTTTATGCATGGCTTTACCAAAAACTATGTAAAAGTTAAGGCAAAGTATGATCCAATTATGGTAAATGAGCTTAAAAATGTAAAATTGGTAGAGCTCTTGGCAGATGGAGAAGTAGAAGTTGCTGAGCTTGAAACAGTTTACGCTCACTAAACTTCAGTAATTCATTTTTTATAAGTAATTGACGATTAAGCTTTAGTCTTCACTTTGGTATTTAGTTTTCCAATTTTATTTTTTCTATCAGATCTATCTTTTTAAAACTCGTTCGAGATGACGATCATTATTAAACTTTGGACTTTTCTGCTTTAGTCTTTGGTCTTTCAGCTTTCAACTTTATTGTTTCTGCTTTAGTCTTCAGTCTTTCCGCTTTCTCAGCTTTGTTTGTTATCTTCGCCTAAAATTTTTACTATGTTTCCTACGGTATCGCACTTTTTAAACTATCTATTCGGCATCGATGTGCCACTTCCATTTAATACTTTTGGTGTTTTTGTAGCATTGGCTTTCGTTGGCGGATATTGGGCATTTTCTGAAGAGGCGAAAAGAAAAGAAGCGCTTGGTGTAATTAAGCCCAGTAAAAGAAAAATCACCATTGGCGAACCTGCAAACATTGTAGCCTTATTAAGCAATGCCTTTTTTGGTTTCATTGTTGGTTATAAATTAATCTATGCATTAACCAATTATAAACTTTTTGTAAGCGATGCTCAAACTGTTTTATTGTCTACAAAAGGAAGTATTTTTGGTGGTATTGCATTGGCAGCCTTATTTGCTTATTGGGAATACAGAGAAAAGGAAAAAGCAAAATTACCTAAACCTAAAACTGTTGAGGTTACAGTTCGTCCGCATGAGTTGATGAGCAACTTGATTGTTTGGGCTGCAGTTTGGGGTTTTTTAGGCGCTAAAATATTCGATAATTTAGAGCATTGGGATACTTTTATCCAAGACCCTATAGGCGGATTATTGTCTTTTAGCGGTTTAACCTTTTATGGTGGTTTAATTTGCGGTGGTGCTGCAGTATTATACATCGCCAAAAAAAATGGAATTAAACCTTTACATATGTTAGATATTGGCGGACCAGGGATGATGTTAGCTTATAGCATTGGCCGTATTGGATGCCATTTATCTGGAGACGGAGATTGGGGTATTGTAAACCTAAATCCTAAACCATTTAGTTGGTTACCAGATTGGGCATGGGCATATACTTATCCAAATAACGTAGCCAACGAAGGTGTGCCAATTGCAAATTGTATAGGTAAGTTTTGTAATGAACTCCCTCAACCAGTATATCCAACACCACTTTATGAGGTAATAATGGCATTTATTTTATTCGTTATTTTATGGCAAATTCGTAAGAAAATTAACTTGCCCGGAATGCTGTTTGGTATCTATTTAATGATGAATGGTTTAGAACGTTTCTTTATCGAATTAATTCGTGTAAACTCGAAATATACCGTTGCAGGTATCCCATTTACACAAGCAGAATTAATTTCTACCATCTTATTTATTTGTGGATTATTACTAGTTGTATTCTCCATCAAAAACAAAGAAAAACACGCAAACTATTAAATAAAAAAGAATGAATTACGAATTATTATGCGCTAAAGTAATTGCAATTACAAGGTTAACGGGTAATTTTATTCGTAAAGAGGCTATGGCTTTTGATGCCAATAAGATTGAGTACAAAGGCCTAAACGATATGGTTTCTTATGTAGATAAAAATGCCGAAAAGCAATTGGTTAGAAATTTAACTAAACTTTTGCCAGATGCTGGTTTTATTACCGAAGAAGAGACCGTAAATACAATTGGTAAAACTTTTACTTGGATTATCGATCCACTAGATGGTACAACAAATTTTATACATGGTATCCCTACCTTTTCTATTAGTATTGCCTTATACGAAGAAAACGTACCTGTAATCGGTGTAGTTTACGAAATCAATAGAGGAGAGATGTTTTCTACTTATAAAGGAGGTGCTGCCTACTTAAATAATAAAGAAATCAGAGTTTCCAAAAATAGTAATTTATCTCAGTGTTTGTTGGCAACAGGGTTTCCATATTACCAATTTGATAAACAACCACAGTATATGCAATTGTTTACAGAAATGATGCAAAAATGCCATGGCTTAAGACGCATAGGTTCTGCTGCGGTAGATTTAGCTTATGTTGCTTGTGGCCGTTTTGATGCCTATTTTGAGTATAACCTTAACAGCTATGATGTAGCCGCTGGTGCTTATTTGGTGCAGCAGGCTGGTGGTAAAATTTTAAATTTTGCTGGTGGAGATGAATTTATAGAAACTAGGGAAGTTTTAGCCACTAATGGAATAATAACCGACGAAATCTTGACTAGCATTAAGAAATACTTCTAAAATACTTATCTTACGCTAAATTGACTTTGTTTTGAAGTCTTAAAATTTACCTAAGAATGCGTACCTTAATTATAGAAGATGAACCAGCAGTTCTAAAAGAGCTAGAATGGTTAGTGAAACAAGAAAAACAATTCAATTTATTGGGAACGGCAACCAATGTAAAAGATGCATTGGTATTAATCAAAGCTACTGGTCCAGAGTTGATTTTAATGGATATCCAGTTAACCGATGGTACAGCTTTTGATATTTTAAACCAACTAAACCAAATTCCTTTTAAAATTATATTTATTACCGCTTACAATCATTTCGCCGTTAAGGCGATTAAATATGGTGCCTTAGATTATTTGCTAAAGCCATTAGATGATATGGAACTTAAAGCAGTTCTGCACAGAATAATTACAGAAAATACCAATGGAAATCTACATCTCGAAGAGCAATTAGCCATATTAAAAAATACAGTAGATGGTAAAGAGAATGATTTAGAGAGTAGGATAGTGCTCCATACTTTAGAGTTTCTGCAAGTTTTACAGCTTAAAGAGATTTTGTATTGCCAAAGCGAAGGTGGTTATACAACTTTTTTTCTCACAGAAGGTAGAAAATTGATGATTTCTAAACCACTTAAGTTTTATGATGAGCTGCTGCCCGAAAAATGGTTTCTAAGACCCCATCAGTCATATTTGGTAAATATTTTGTATGTAGATAAGTTTCTTAAGGTTGGCACTATCGTGATGAAAGATAAAACTGAAATTCCAGTGGCGAGTAGAAGAAGAGATTATATCATTCAACACATCAATCAGATTGATTAATGAAATGATTCTTTAAATTCTTTACTATTTTGCTGTAATGGATTGTTATTCTTGCAAACATGAGCCAGCATCAATTACAAATTGAAAGCGGTTAAAGAAATTGTAGATAAGGTTTGGATTGCAGTTCAGTTGCAGCACAAAATAACTAATTGCAAAATGTATTGTTATCATTACTAAAGCTTAATTCAGCAAATGGATATTGAAAATTCAAAACAGCAAAAGAATAACCAGCTTTCAATAGTACTAATTATCGTTAATATTATTTTAGCAGCAATTCTTTGTAATAACATTGCAAGTAGTAATGATCCGGATAAAATTCTAATCATACCTGTTGTAATTTGGATGGCAACTATTTTGGCTGGTATTTATGTGTTTACTTACTCTGGAAAGGGAAATAAATTAGCAAGATGGATTTTTGGTATTATGTTGGTCATTAGCATAGGGCTTATTGGTTTAACACTTTATATCATCGCTTTAGCAGGTGCATATAAAAACTAAATGTGATGAACCTTAACCTCACTAATAAGATATATATTGTTATTGCAATCGTATTGCTTTTAGGAATTATTTACGTGGTTATAAATAATCGCAATTGGGATAGGTATAACTATGCTGCTAATATAACAGCGCCAGCAGCTTATCCTGTATATATTAATGAAGCTTATTTTTTGTTGCCTAATGATGATTTAGAGAGTATTAGTAAGGAAGAAGTAAATAATTTTACTGCAGATTGGCAAGATGATTTTGGTAATATAAATCATGCTAAAGATGAACTTTTACCCACTAAATTGGTATTAAATTATGTTTCTTATAGAGGTAAAAGGTTTTATAGAGATACTTTAGAGCTTCCTTTTAGAGAAATGAAGATGATTTTTGAATCTGCTAAAAAAAATAAGCAATGGCTAACCCTATCCTCTTATGCCGGTACCAAAAAAGGATTAGCCTACATGATTGGTATAGCTAATGATGGAAATGTAATTGTATGGTTAAGAGGTGTTTATTTAGAAAGGGTAATTCTTAAAACTAAATTAAAGTTTAAAGAACCATTTGCCGATGATTTATACTACGAAAAACTACTTTCTAAAGCTGATTACGTTAATTTCGTCTTTGAAAGATTAAGCGATAGTGTAAAAACAATGCTTAAAAATGGATATAACAACAAATCAAATTACATTGATACCCCATCTCGATACATTGAAAAAAATAAGGAACTGTGGGAATATCAAAAGAAAAATGGTTTTATTGATTTTGATAGATAAAAATGAGATTGATATTAGTTACAATTTTTATTCTTTTAACAACTTTTTTAACAGCTGCCAGTGATGCTGTTGATGAGCTAAAAATGCCTACTCAAAATAATGGCAAGGTATTTCATCAACCAAATGCTAAGGGAAAATGGCAATATATTTATCCATTTGCTGATAAAAGCTACATATTGGCTATTCAGTACGACTACAATCCAGAAGGCACCTCCACAATAGCTAAGAATACAACTATCTATTTCGGTAAACAAAACGGTAAAACGGATGTGCTTTATTGGAAAGAACATTTATTTATGCATGTAGTAAACGATAATTTTAAATACGAAGATTATAATAACGATGGTGTAAAAGATTTGCTGCTGTTTACTACTACTGGAAGCCGTGGAAGTAACGAACATTACAATTTGTATTTAATTAATCCTAAAACTAAAATGCTAAACAAGGTCTCTGGTTTCAACGAAATTACCAATCCAACCTATCATCAGAAGCACAAAATTATTTTGGGATATGGTTATGCTGGCATAAATAGTTATACCATTTATCAGATAAAGAATAACAAAGTAGTTCAGATTGGACAATCATTTGAAGATACCGAGACCTTAGATTTAGATAAAAAAATAGCTCAAATCCTAAAATAGAAACAGATTATGGGTATTGTATTATCCCAAGTAGTATACGAATAATAAACTAAATAGCACAAATGCCATAATTGTGTAAGCAAATAATAAGCTTAGTAAAAATGCCTATCCAAAATGTTTAGTTTGGTTATACCAAAACATCGGTTATGAAAATAATATTAAAAAGTGCAAGCGTTTTAGTAGCAATGTTATTGTTTTCGGCAACGCAATTGCTTGCTCAACACAGTTCATATACAGAAAGAGATGGTTTTTATTTGGGTTTAAGTGCTGGTACTTGGTTTCCAGATGGCAAAAATAAAGTGTTAGGTAATCCATTAATGGGTGGGTTAATTATGGAACTGAAAAGTGCAAAAGCTGCATTTAGTTTAGTATTTGATATTATAGTAAATGTGAAAAAAACCGACACTTTATTAATTAAATACAATAGTGAATTAATCAAGCGTAATAATTATGCTGCAGGGCAAATCGGTTTAGATTTTGATTATCAGCTTTATGCAAAAGAGAAATTTTCTTTGGAAGCAGGTAGTGGTCTAGGTTATGGAAATATCACCTATTATAATCCAAATAAAGATATTGATGTAAACAAAGGATCATTATATGTTAGTCCTGGTTTAAGTTTTAGATATTACGTTGGTGCAAAATCTCATTTTAAATTCAGAACGCAGTACTATATTGCTAATTATAAATTGAAGGACAGAGAGAGTACAAATTTTAAGGGTAATTACCTAACTACTAAAATCATCTACTCATGGTAATCAATTCAAAACCTATATTAAAGTACAGTATAGCATGCTACCTCTTTTTACTGTGCTCTTGCGCCAATTCATCAAAGCCAAATAAACAAGATACAACAGTTAAAACTGACGGTGTTATTGTTTCTGCTATTGATAATGATACCACAGTAACACCGGTTATTGAGCCGACTACCGCTACTGAAGATAATGAGACAATATTAACAGACAGTATTAATTTCGCTAAATATGCAACGGAAGTTTCAATTCAGACTACTAAGGCTGAAGTTAATTTTGCTAATTATCCTGAAGCAAAGCAATTTAAAACCAGGATATTAGAAGGATATAAAAATGGTGAGGTAAATTTTGCAGGACACTATATTGCTACCTATTTTGGCTGTGGCGCAGGTTGTATAATGGGATTTATGGTTGATGTAAATAATGGAGAAATATATGATCTTCCATTAGGCGAAGAAAATATGTGTTTTTGGACAGTAGAAAGAGCTCTATATACTTCTTACAGTAAATTATTTATTTCTTCTATTTGTAAGGAAACTGATGAAAGCAAGGAACTGTATTATATTGCTTTTGCATGGAACGAGGAAGAAAAAGCCTTTAAATCTGTTAAGAGTGAAGCATTTATTGTTAAATAGCTGGGCAACTGCGGTATGGGACTATTTGTGATTTTCTTTTTTATTGTAATTCCGGTTTTAGTCTATTTCATCTACAAAAATATACGCCGAAACGTAAATTTACCGACTAAAATTATTGAGTTTGCCATTATTTATATGTTTCTATTAGCATTGGGATTATTTGCTGTGGCCTGGGGCATATGTAGCGACGATTATTATACTGCAATAGATATTGTGGATGGAGGATATACTCCATTTGCTAGTAAACATCTACTAACCCTTATTGTCTTCTTTGGCTTATCAATGGGGTCAATTTTATTGCTTTGGTTAAAAGGAAATCATTTACCTCCATTAATTTTAGTATTAGCTTTGGTATTTGTATTAATTGGTGTATTTATCAGTTTTGCAATTATTATGCAAACTTCGGCAAATACTAAAAACTATGGTTTAGAAGCCTTTTTCTTTGTGCTACCAATAATGTACATTGTTGTTGCGAGTATTTTAAGTTACAAAGTAATTGCTAACGAAGGTAAATTGGCATCATCTAAAGTTTATAACAACGCTTTGCTCAATTATTTAAATGCACAAATGGCAAAGGCTTATCTACAACCTATTTGGGTTTTAGTTTTGTTGGTGCCAGTATTTGTAGTGGTAGTAGCTATTTTAATATTGTTTGGGCAAGAATATAATTCCATTACCAAAGTATTTACCGAAACTACTACTTGGCATTTTTCTCAAAAAACACATCCTCCATTTTTAGATCATAGAGGACATTATTTATGTACGGTTGCGGTTTGCGGAGATCCTGAAGTGGTAAAGCCATTAAGATTAGGCAAAAGACATGGCCATGAAATTATAGTGAATAGGCAGTTGCTAATTGCCAACGCTTTTGAAGAATTGATTCAAGAAAGTACGCCAAAATTCCATCGGTTAATTAGAGGGCTTTATGATAAATATGGTTATCCGCTTTCCAGAAAAATAACTACAGCTAAAGGTTCAAACTTAACCTATCGGTTAATGAAACCATTAGAATATTTTTTCCTTTTGGTGCTATATCTCTGTGTTTATAAACCAGAAACTAAAATCAATAAGCAATATGCTTAAATACAAAGCTAAACCTTATTTACACAATGCTTAAAATACCTATGAAAAACATTTATATAAAAATAAAACTGATATTCTTATTGGGGCTATCAACTACCTCAATTACTGCTTATGCCCAATTGCCAGAAGAAATACAATGGAAACATTTAGTAAAAACTTACACGCTAGATAGCAGCGAATTGGTGCTTAGCTTAAATGGAAAACCATTGAATGGGAAATACAAAATTCCTTTAGATGAAGATAGCTTTGCCTTATACCATATTAAAAATGGAATGATAACTGGCGATGCTTTCTGGTATTCAAATCATGGAAATCTCGAATGTAAACTATCTTACAAAAAGGGAGTACGCAATGGTCCAAAAGAAAATTATGATAGAGATGGTAAGGTTTGGTTGTATCAAGAATATAAAGATGGCAAACAGCATGGAACTAATGAAATGTACAGTAATAATAGTATGCTAACTAGTAAAACCGAATATAAAAATGGTAAAAAACATGGTTGGTCTTATGTTTATACTAGTGGTAAAATCACTACCGAAAATTACTATGAAGATGGCTTGCAAAATGGAACATATAAAAGTTACAACACCAATGGAGATCTCCTGATAGAAAGTAACTATAAAAATGATCGAAGACATGGTTTGTTTACGATGTATACCAATGGCGTTAAAAACATGGATTTTGTTTATGAAAATGGAGAAAAACATGGTGTGTCGCATATGTATAAACCAGATGGATCTGTAATTTTTGAGCACTGGTTTATATTGGGGCAGAAGGTGAGCAAAGCAGACTTTGATAAATACCAACTAAAGCATAAAAAAGGAATAAAATGATGATCAGCTTCCTGCATATAAAAAAACTAAAAATAGTACTGTTGTTGCTCATTTCTTTTGTAATTAAAGGATATAGTCAGCAAGCAAAAGTTACTACGATATTGCATTTCAAAGGTTCGATAGCCAGTTATCCAATAGAAATGAAATTAGAGATAGCCAAAGAGAATGATAGCATTACCGGAAGCTACTATTATTTAAAGAGTGGCAATGAAAATCAGATTTATTTAGCTGGAACAATAAAAGAGGGAGAGGTTTTATTAACAGAAAATGCCTACAATGCGCAAAAGAAAAAATATGAACAAACAGGTCTTTTTAGATTGGCTTATGTTGCTGAAACAAGTTTAAATGGCAGTTGGCAAAAGGATAAAAATACGGCTCAAGACAAAATGCTGACAGTGAAACTTAGCTGTAGGGAGAATTTAAAAGCATTTAATCCTTCTTCATATACTTTTTTATTTAGTCGAAACAAAGTGAAAATACCTACCATTTCCGAAACTGCAGATCCCTATTATCAGATTATACTTTTAAAGGTTTTAGTAAACAAAAGTATGCGATGGATTTTTACTGAATTTGACAAAAATTCGTTAGCAAAAGACGCAACCGTTGAAGTGGAAGATCTCAATTTTGATGGTTTGTTAGATTTAAAAGTACCCATTAATTTTCCTGAGAGAAGCAAGGGCGATTTCGCTTTTCTTTATTTCATCTATAATCCAGTAACCAAAGGGTTTAAACAGTATCAGCAATTAAATGATATGGAGTTTTTGTTATTTAATCCTGTTAAAAAAGAAGTGCTTAAAGTAGATGCTGATGGGAATGGAAACGAGACTTATGCTTATTATCAATGGTATAAACAGAAAATTGTATTGGTTAGAGAAGTTAAACTTTATGAAAACGATCCTTATACACATACTACTACTTATCAAATTATAAAGGGAAAACCTGTAAAGTTGAAAACCATGAAGACTAAATAGATAGGGGAATAATAATTACAACAGTCTATAAATTGATGAAAAACCAACTACCTATTTAATAAATAAATTTGCATTGAAGTTGGATGTTTTATACATAGCACCAGATAACAATTTATCAAATTAAGATTGTTTTATGTACATCTGACGAAATCTGTACCTTGTCCTCTTCCAATACTTGGGGTGCTATGGATAAATTATGAGCTATTAAAAATTATAACCAAGACGTAAGCCTACGTAACTGTCTCGACTAGAAACTACTTCATATTTTAAAGCTAAATCTAAACCATTACCCATTGAATAACCTATAGAAGGTGCATATAAAAATGATGAATTTAATCCAATAGGTGTTTCAACGCTACTAGCAACACCAATTTCTGCTAACCCATAAATTCCTATCCCTGTACCACTCGATGAGTATTTAAGACCAACTTTAATAGGAAAATAGCTTAATGCATTTTCTCCAAAAGAGGTATAGCCAATGGTTAATGGTAAGGCTAAGTCTTTATTTATCGGAAATTGGTAGCGTAAATCAATACCAAATGCTAAACCTGATGATTTTTCAGTTGCACGACCTCCATTTAAACCAATGCCAAATTTACGTACGGATTGGGCATTAGCTTGATTTGAAAATAATATGGCAAATATTGTTATAATGCTAGCTATAGATTGTCGCTTTTTCATTGATGATTTTATGCATTAACTTATATACTAATATAGAGAATACTCATTATTAATAAGAATGGTATGCTAATAACTGAACTAATAAAAAGAAAACATCTAACAAAATTGCTTGTTTAAACTTAACATGCCGTATCAATAAAAGCATCATTTTTAAACATCAATGCAAATAACATGGAATTAGAACCAGAATTATTAATTCATGCCTCACGTATAGGCGATATTGATATATTGAAAGAGTTAATTAAGGGAGAAGCTAATTTAAATATACAGGATCAAAAAGGGTATACTGCACTTATTATTGCTTGTTATCACAATCAACTGCCAGCTGCTAAATTATTAATTGAGGCTGGTGCCGCGATAAATGCTGCTGATGTTAATGGTAATACGGCATTAATGGGAACTGTTGTTAAAGGTTATATAGATATTGCCCAACTGTTAATAGAAAATGAGACTGATTTAGATTTGCAAAATAGCAATGGCGAAACTGCATTAATGTTTGCTGTTATGTTTGGAAGAGATGAGTTGATAAAACTGTTATTGTTAAGTGGTGCTAATACTACAATTTGCAATAATCAAGGATTAACGGCAATTGATTTAGCTATGCAAGAGGGTAATGATGGTGCATTGCAGCTATTACAAGTTTAGAAGAATTATTAAACTATGATTTGTTTAATAATTTAATGAGGATTTTGGATGTTATTGTTAAATGAATACTTATAGACTATTCTGATAAAAATCAATCAATTCAAATAATTTTGGTTGACAGTTGTTTGGATGGGCAGCCGTCAAATTTTATAGCATTTGGTTGTTTATTTGTAATAACCAAGTGTTTTATGGCTTTGGCATCATATTCGCTTATTGGTTATTATGTATAAAATAACAATTACCAAAAAAAAATTCTTCCTCAGTTTTCCATATATTTTAATGTTCTGCTTAATGTTCGTAATGGCAGCATGCTCTAAAAACGTACGTTTCAATGTTTCTAGTGTTGTTCCAGCAGCAGAGGGCACCGTAAAAATTACCAAAGATCAAAATGAAAACTTAATGTTTGTGATGAGCGTTAAAAATCTGGCCGAACCTACTCGGTTAACACCACCAAAAGCTACCTATGTACTTTGGATGCAAACCAAAAATGATGGTATCAAAAATTTAGGTCAAGTGATTACATCAACAGGTTATTTCTCTAGCACCAGAAAAGCAACACTGACAGCAATTTCTCAATACCAGCCCGTAAGGTTTTTTATCACTGCCGAAGATAAGGCTGCGGTACAATATCCAAGTTCATTTATGGTGCTTACTACTAAAGATTTTAAGTAAAATTTCTGATAAAAGCTAATTCATGTAGCCTGATATGTTGAAAAATTGACCGAACTTTTGTGCACTTTTTCTGGATATTTGTAGGCTAAACAGCATGCTTGATTAATGGAATTTTTGGAATTGCTTGCCGGAGCAAATGAGATTAAAGACAGCCAACATCCCCGAGGAGAGAGTGAATGGCATAAGGCATGGAAGAAGGAATTTCCTAAGATTTACAGAGAGCGTACTTTTCTAAACCGTAATGAAGGCTATTATCACCGTGCTGATGTACACACTGCGTGCGGAACAACCATAGAATTTCAAAATTCGCCCATTACCTTACCTGAATTACGTAGTAGGGAACTATTTTATCCCAAATTATTGTGGATAGTGAATGGAGCAAAGTTTAAAGGGTTTAAAGTGCTTAAAAATTTGCCCGATATGGACGATCCCGCATTGCAGGATTTTGAATTTTGTCATAAGGCGAATTTAACGATGGTACGTAAAAACGATATTTTGGCAGGCGTGGAACAACCAAAAGTAATTACTTTTCATCATCCAGAGCTACGAAAGCTCCATCGCACTTCGCATTTGTATTCCTTTAGGTGGTTAAACCCACACAAGGTTTGGTACGAGGCTAAATGTCCAATTATTATCGATTTGGGCGGCTATTTTCTTTATCAACTTAAACAGCGGGAGCAACTCAATGGTAATTATCCTTACCTGCATATGATTCCAAGAAAGGATTTTATAGCCACTTATATTTCCCATTAATTAAAATGCAACTAGTTTAACAACATGCATATATTTTGATGTGGACTAATAGTTAGGATCAAAATACTAGCAATTCTTTAAGCATATCCATTAGCTGTTTTTCTGAATTGCTAATTTCTCCATACACATCAATAATAATTCCATCTTTGTTTAAAATGAAATTAATGGGATAGGCCACAACTTTCAATTCATTAAGCTGTTGTTGTGCATTTGTGATTTGTTGAAATTTGTAGGTGCTATGCTTTAAAAAACTGTTTACTGTTTGCTGCTGCTCAAAAGTAATGGCTAAAAAGTTTACTTTATCCTTTAAGCCTGCTTCTAAATTATTTAGCACTGGTATTTCTGCTAGGCAGGGTACACATGTTGTAAACCAAAAATTGATTAAACTAGGTTTGCCATTTAAAAATGTTTTAGCATAATTAACTCCTTTATGGTTTTTAAATTTTTCTATAGGAAAACGGGTTCCAATTAGTTTTTTCTGTTCGCCATAGGGATCTATATAATTGCCATTTTGATCTTTTTGAGTAAGCACATTCAGTTTTGGCGTAATAATGATTGAGTCGTTTCTGATGATCTTGGTAATAATCAGCTCTTCTACTTTTCCATTTTTGCCTAAGTTTTCCTTCACTTTTTGGTAAGTAGTTTGATCTATAATTTTACCATTGGGCATTTTATAAAAGCTTTCTTGAGCATACAATGCACTGGTAGATAACATCACTAAAAATGTTAAGATTAGTTTATTCATGGTTTAGTTTGTTTATGAGGATTAATTAGTAGCAATTAAAGCTTGTATTTTGCAAATAAGACGCTCATTTTAATAAATGTTGCACGACAATGAAGTTTTATATCGGCATAGCCAATTCAGGTGTAGGTATAGCTATCATAAACCAACTTATTACGTTAGCATTAAAAGCTCAAGCAAAGTGGTTAAAATGTTAATGCTTAAAGTGAATTTTAGCAATTTTGGTATTGTAAAAACTTAGTAGGTTTACAATTATCAGTTAATTATAAGATCTTAAAATTTAATAGCTTATGAGGAAATATAACATCTTATGGTCGATATTAGGCTTATGCTTTTTCTATCTATCAGCAACTGCACAAACAAACAAAAGCAAGCCTTTAATCAGCAGCTATAGTAATGCCATATTAACAATACCGCCAAAAAGCTATAACCTTGATCCTTTTTATCAAAAATATGCCGATGCCTATGGCATACCAGTAGTTTCTTCAATAAATGTATCCGATGATGCTTTATTGGTAGCCAGAGATATCATCAACTACATGTTGCTTAAAAGACCCGATATACGTGAAGGCATGATTAAGTTAGGCGCAAGATTATCCATTATTGGTAAGGATGAAATGCAAACCGATTTACCCGAATGCCGAGATTGGAAAAAGCCGACAATTGATGATGGTAGACTAACACCATCGGAAAGGGCAAATTACGATAAACCTGGAGGAATTGCTAGTATGACGGATCGTGAATATTGGAACCAAAGAGCAAGAGGAATGGGAGGGATCCAAACCTCATGTGCCGAAGAGAACTTATTGGGTATTCCGGGAACAAGGTATTTTGGAGAAAACATAATGGTGCACGAATTTAGCCACAACATAATGGCAGTTTTACAGCGAATTGATAAAGACTTTGTAAAGCAAATTTATGCTGCTTACGAAGCTGCAAAGGCCAAAGGCATGTACAAAAATCAGTATGCCATTAATACCGTTGCCGAATACTGGGCAGAAGGCAGCCAATGGTGGTTTTGGTCTAATTTTGAATTTAAGGATGGCGATACTAGAGTTCAGAGTCCTGATGATTTAAAAGCATACGACCCAACACTTTACCAGCTTCTAGAAAGGGTTTATCCAGGTCATCACATTCCAGCAGATGTTTATTATGGAAAAAATCTAAAAGGAAGATAGCAGTTAAAAATATTTTCTTTTATTTAAGATGCTGAATTAGGTTTAAAAGCCCAGTTCACGCAGAGCAACAAGAAATCTACTAGATGTCTGCCCTTTCATTTAAGTGCTAATTAACATTTGATGAACAGCTATTGGGTCACGATCACATGTATTTCACCTTAATCTCTACCTTATTTTGGTTGTTGTTAAGGTTTACTTTAAAGTCATTAAATAAAGGTCTTTTAAGTTTTTCGAGAAAAAAATTAGAAAATCCAAAGCCTTCTTTAGGCAGGCCGATCATGTTTTTCTCCATTTTGTTATTGGTGTTTTCATCATCTAATAAGGTAAGGCCATAAGTGCCTGGCTCTAGTTTGATTACCACATTCAAATTCCCATTTACCAAAGCTTTTTTATCGAAGATAAAATTCTTGAATGATTTTTCCTTTTCGAAACTAGCCTGATCTTTAAATACGCCGATAGCAATATTTCCCTTCGCAGATTTGATACCAGTGATTTTGATGCTGGTACTTACTTGTTGGGCATGTGCTATAAACCCAATTAAAAATGAGTTAAGAAAAACTAGGAAAGTTATACGGCTTAATTTTGTCATGATGAAATAAATCTATCAGCTAAACGCAAAATTTTATTATTTGTTGTAACAAGAATTAAATAAGATAACAACGCTAAAGAGTGTGGGGTGTTAGGGTAGGCCGTAGCGCTAAATGCTATCCGCTTTTGATAATCAACTATCAACGAAATTCTAATTTTAACTACTGCTGCGAATAATAGCTTAACTGTAACAAATAAATGTTGTTGCGAGGCGAATAATAGATATACAGTTTTTACAAAATGTTATTAAATAAATTAGAGTTTAATATTTGATGTGACAACACAATAATTCTATGGAAACAAATAAATCTTCATTTTTTAAACGTTTTAAAAAAGCATTCATCACTTTAGCTGTACTGATAGTTTTATTCTTTACTTTGGCATTTTATGTAGGTTTCAGTCATATCCCGCACCATGTAAAAAGTGTTTGGGCAAATCTAACCTACACAGCTTCTGCAGATGATCAGGTTCCTGCAGATCTAGTAAGCGAAGCTTCAATTAGCGATACTACTGAAGTTGCAAGTGCTCCAGAAACTCCTTTAGATACTTTAATGTGGGTCAATGCCATAAAAAATGGAGATTTCATTCCAGATGGTGTGAAAGAAGAATTAGAAATGATAAGAAAAACTGATTTTACCAAATTAACTGTTGCTAGCAATAAACCCAATGATTTGGAAATTAAACAGGCAGTTATCCAGAGGTTTGGTGAAGAGGCTATTAAATTATTAAAAGAAAATGATGCTACTTTAAGGGGTGGTAAGGCCTATAATGCACCTTTGCAAAATACGGAAAAAAATGGGCAAGAAATCGCTCGTGTTACCATGATGGTTACAGGTTTTAACAGCAAGAATATAAATTTGATGAATATTCAGCTTCCCTTTTTGCCAGCCTATGATTTTGTAAAGTTTGAGAGTGACCCAGATACTTGGTACGTAACTGATATCAGTCAGACCATTCCTTTTGATTACAAACTTAACAAACGATAAATGAGAGTTAGCTATTATGGATATCTCTTTCTATTGAGCATCGCTTTAATTATAAATTTAACCATTTAGGTAAATTAGTTTTATTGAAATAGAAAACTCAAAAATATTACCAGCAAATAACCAACATGAAAAATACACTTAAGTATATTTTGATTTTAGTGTTTTTTGCAATTTCCTTTTCAATATTTCTTAAAAATTATGGGCTATCAGATCATCTCATAAAAAAGAGCTGGTGGAAAGTTGCAGAGCCAATTGGCTTGCCAGATGTACTTGCTTTTAATGAAGTAAAAGGAAATTATCTAAAAAATGATACAATTTTTATCGCCACTAAAGCAAGGGCAATCATCTTAAAAAGGGAGTTTCAATTTTTTGCGGATCACAAGATGATGGTAAAAAATATAGCTAACCAGCAATCCGGAACTTATTATAAAAAGTAATATTTAATAGTAAATTGTTAGATGTTCAATTCCGATAGATCGGTTAAAGAGTGATGAGTACTGGCCATATCTGCCTTTTTTACCACGGTTAATTCGCCATTCAATTCCATAACTACGGCTTTAACGTCTTCTAATCTATACAACCTAAACTTTCTAATTTCGGCATATATTTCTTCTTTTGTAATCACCTCTTTATCCATGGCATCTGCAATAAATTTACCATCGTAAAATAATAGGGTGGGTTTAGAATTGATAACTTGCTCTAATTTTTTTGATTTTTTAGCAGAAAAAGCTAGTACATATTGTAGGGAAATAATAACAATTAGCGCAACTGAACCTTCTATAATTGTAACCTTGTTTAAAATCATCGACGAAAGGGTTGAGCCTAAAGTTATGGTTACCACAAAGTCAAAAGCAGTAAGTTTAGCTAATGTTCTTTTTCCAGCGATGCGGATAAATACAAATAATACAAAATAAGAGATGATTGCGCAAAAGGCAATGTGATAAAGGCTTTCCCAATCTTTAAAAAAAAGTTTTTCCATAACTTATAAAGCCGTAGTTATTAAAAAAGTTTTTGCATTAGCGATTATTATCAATATTAATTTACAACAAACGTGGAAATTTAAGTATAAAAAAAGGCCTGATGTTTAAATCAGGCCTTAAGAATAATATTTAATTTCAGAATCTACAATGCTTCAGAAACTACCTCTTTAACTTCTGGAACCATACGTTGCAATAAATTCTGAATACCAGATTTTAAGGTAATGGTACTTGATGGACAACCACTGCAACTTCCTCTCAATTCAACCGTTACCACACCTTCGTCAAAAGATTTGTAGCTAATTGCACCACCGTCTTGCTCTACTGCAGGACGAACATAATCGTGTAAAATCTGCTGAATTTTAATTTCAAGGTCGCTACCTTCAAAAGCAGGAGCTTCTTCTGCAGTGTTTTCTTTAATTTTATATTCAGCCTCAACAGCACCTTTAACAAACTCTTTTAAAATAGCTTCAATATCTGCCCAATCTGCATCTTCTGTTTTGGTAATCGTTACAAAGTTACTAGCGAAAAATACACCACTTACGAAGTTGAATTTGAACAATTCTTTAGCAAAAGGAGAGTGCTCTGCACTTTCTTTTGTTGCAAAATCTTCGCTGCCATTAATTAAAAGTTTATTAACCATAAACTTCATGGTAGCTGGATTTGGTGTTTGCTCTGTATATACGTTAATAGTCATGTCTTTAATTTTATGCTACAAAAATAATTAATTCTAAACCTATTTCTAGCGCATGGTTGTCTATTTTAGGTCATTTATCTCAAGCTTAAAGCCTAAAGGTTAAAGTTTAAATTTGCTATTATTAATCTCTCCTTTCTGAGGAGGGTTGGGAGGGGATTCTAAAATATACCAGTATAGTTAAACGGTGTAATTGATTTTAATTCTGCTTTAATTTGATCGTTAATCGCTAAACCATCTATAAAAACTGACATGGTTTGTGCAGTAATTTTTTGGTTGGTACGCGTTAAGTCTTTCAAAGCCTCGTATGGATTAGGGTAAGCTTCGCGTCTTAACACAGTTTGTATGGCTTCGGCAACTACAGCCCAATTGTTTTCTAAATCTGCTTCAATAGCATCGTTATTAAGGATAATTTTATTTAATCCTTTTAAAGTTGAGCTAATGGCAATAATGGTATGTGCCATTGGTACACCTACATTTCTTAAAACAGTAGAATCTGTTAAATCACGCTGTAAACGAGAAATTGGTAATTTTGCAGCGAAAAATTCGAATAATGCATTGGCCAAGCCTGCGTTTCCTTCAGCATTTTCGAAATCGATGGGGTTTACTTTATGTGGCATGGCCGAAGAGCCTACTTCTCCCTCTTTAATTTTTTGTTTGAAATAGTTTTTAGAAATGTAAGCCCAAATGTCTCTATCTAAATCTATTATGATATTGTTGATGCGTTTCAAAGCATCGCATTGTGCCGCAAACTGATCGTAATGTTCAATTTGTGTAGTGTATTGTGCCCTGCTTAAGCCTAAAACTTCATTTACAAAATTGTTCGAAAAATCTACCCAATTGATGTTTGGATAAGCGATATGGTGTGCATTGAAATTACCAGTTGCCCCACCAAATTTTGCACTGTTAGGCGTGTTTTTAAGGGTTTGCAATTGCACATTTAAACGTTCTGCAAATACCATAAACTCTTTGCCCAGTTTGGTAGGAGAAGCAGGCTGACCATGGGTATGTGCTAATAGTGGAACATTTGCCCATTCCTTTGCAAGGCCTTTAACTTTTTCAATCAGTTCCTCAATAGCAGGATAATAACTTTCTGCTAAAGCTAATTTAAAACTGTAAGGAATAGCTGTATTATTGATGTCTTGAGACGTTAAACCAAAATGGATAAACTCTTTATAGGGTTGTAGGTTCAATTCATCAAATTTAGTTTTAATGAAATATTCTACGGCTTTTACATCGTGATTAGTAATGCTCTCGGTATCTTTTACTTGTTGTGCATCGCTATCATTAAAGTTTTGGTGAATAGTTCTCAGTTGGGGATATAGATTTGCATCAAACTCTTCAAGACCAGGAATTTTTGCCTCGCAAAGTGCAATAAAATATTCTATTTCTACAAAAATACGGTATTTGATTAATGCGGATTCTGAAAAATAGTTGGCTAATTGTGCAGTTGTTTTTCTATAACGACCATCTACCGGAGAAATCGCTTGGAGCGGAGATAAATTCATTTGCTTTAAATTGATATAGTGGCAAAGTTAACATTTATCAGGTATTTTTTGTTAGTAGAGGGTTGATAAAAACCCTTAGAATCAAAAAAGTCTTCGGCAATGCCGAAGACTTTTTTGATATTTTAGTTCTTGACTAGTGAGCAGCTGGAGTTTTAGCAACTGAATCAGCAACTTTACCAACTGAATCAGCAGCAGCAGCAGTTGAATCAGCAGCAGTAGATAAAGAATCAGATACTGAAGCTAATGAATCAGCAGCAGTTGAATCAGCACCTTCTGCTTTTTTCTCAGAGTTACAAGCTACAACTGATAAAGATAATGCTAAAGCTACAAAGCCTAATTTGAAGAAATTTTTCATTTTAATTTTCTGTTTAAATAATTAATTAATTTTACATGTTAATACCGCAAAGTTAAAAAGGTAACCCGCAAATGTGAAAAAAAGTTAATTTTATTTTTTTTGTGGCATTACCTCGCCAGAATCTACTTTAAGAACGGTTTTATTTATGGTAGTCGTATCTTTTTTTAACGAATCTATGGTCAAAGAATCATTTTTTATAGTATCAGTTGGGGGAGTTTCTGCAGATCCTTTTAAAAAATCGCAAGATGATAAGGATACGCTTAATGCTAAGGCTACAAAGCCTATCCGATAGCTGTAGAATTTAATTAGATTTTTCATGGTTTTAATATTTAAGTTTCGAATATTAATGCGCAAAAAATAAAAAGGTGACCCTCATTTTTATTAAATATAAATTTTGTTTTTAGGGGTTACCATTTGCATTTTATGGGTATTAACGTGTGATTATTTTTTGCACAAATGGTGGTTAAATAAACCTGATGGCAACGGTATAATGTTAAGCGAAAGCTTAACGTTATAGGAGTGTACAGCAGGACTTACATTAATAAGAATTGCTGCAATTGCTTTTCAGATTATAGAAAAGGTGATGTTTAATGTCATTTTAAAACAAAAAATATTTTTTTTGCCTATCATTGGGTTACCATTCACGTTTAAATGTATTAATTGGTGAGTATTAAGTTAAGCAGTTCAGTTCCAACAGATAGAGAAGTAGTATTAGGTATACTTAACAACTCAGAAGAAGCGCTAAATAAGTTGTATGCGGGCTATTATCCGATGGTTTTACAATTTATTTTAAATAATAACGGCGACGAAGATGATGCAAAAGATGTATATCAGGAAGCCATTATTGTTTTGTACAATAAAATTAAGAGCGGCAGTTTTGAGCTCAGTAGTAAGTTGAAAACATATTTGTACTCTGTTAGCAGACGCATTTGGTTAAAAAAGCTTGCACAGCAGAGTAAAAAAACAAATAACATTGCCGATTTTGAAGATGTACTGGCGATTGATGAAGATGTAGAGCAGCATGAACAAAAAGACATGCAGTTTGATAAGATGAAAGTAGCCTTGGATAGTTTAGGCGAACCATGCAAAACGATTATCCAGGATTTTTACATCCACAGTTTATCGATGCAGGATATTTGCGAAAAATTTGGTTACACCAATACAGATAATGCCAAAACGCAAAAATATAAGTGTTTACAAAGGTTAAAAAAATTATTTTTTCAATCATAAAATGAGGAACGAGATAGAATTAGAAGCGATTATTGAAGATTACCTAAATGGTAAACTTACTGCTGATGAGCATAAAGCTTTTGAGCAATTAAGGAATAATGACCCAATTGTAGATCATAAAGTTGTTGCCCATAAGGTTTTTTTAGAATCGATGCAACAATATGCTGATATCTTATTATTGAAGGAGCGTATGAATGCCGCACATGATCAGATTGATGTGGCAGCAATTAGTGCACAGGTTAAACCACACCCATCTAAATTGGTAAGGTTCTGGAGAAATAACCAATCTGCTTTTGCAGTTGCAGCTTCGTTTTTAGTATTAGCTATGATTATGTTATATTCTATTCAGAGCCAAACTAAAGCAGTGGGTAGTTTTGAAGCTTTAAATAGAGAAGTAAAACAAATTAAGAGTTCTCAGAATAATTTAATTAGAACTTTTAATACCAAAGTACAAACCAATACTTTAGCACCTGCTAAGTTTGGTGGTTCTGGATTTGCTATTTCTAGTAATGGTTATATTTTAACCAATTACCATGTAATTAAAGGTGCTGACTCATTATATGTACAAAATAGTAAAGGTGTTTCTTTTAAAGTTAAGCCTTATTATACAGATGCTATAAATGATATCGCAATTTTGAAAGTGGTTGATTTATCTTTCACTAATCTTGGTTTGTTGCCTTACAGTATCAAAAAAACAAGTGCAGGTATTGGCGAACAGGTATATACATTGGGCTATCCTAAAGATGATGTAGTTTTAGGCGATGGTTACGTGAGTTCTAAAACTGGTATCAATGGCGATACTTTAGCTTATCAGATTGCTATTCCTGTTAATCCTGGTAACAGTGGCGGCCCATTACTAGATAACAATGGTAATATAGTTGGTGTTATTAATGGAAAAGAACATAAAACAGATGGAGCTGCATTTGCAGTAAAATCTAAATATATTATGGAGGCTTTAAACGCTATCCCTCAAGACTCATTGAGTAAAAGAGTGGCTTACGGCAAGAAAAGTTCGTTACAAGGATTAAAAAGAGATAAACAGGTAGAGAAAATACAAGATTATGTTTTTATGGTTAAAGTTTATAATTAATCCTAAATAATAATAAATTTGAGAACCCTGAAACTTTAATAAAGTTTCAGGGTTTTTTATTTAAACTGATCGGATATGGAATTTGGTAGAGTTACCGAAGCGGAAATTAACACAATTGATTTTACCTTGCCACCAGATGGCGAACAAACTCAGCTAACTTTTAAAAATGTAAAACCAGCTGCTGCTCCAGCTTTTTATGTGGGTTGCGCCAAATGGGGCAGAAAAGAGTGGAAAGAATTAATCTATCCGAAGAAAACCAAAGAAGCCGACTTTTTGGGTGAATATGTTAAACATTTTAATTCTATAGAGTTGAATGCTGTTTTTTATAGTATCCCTAAAGAAGAGCAGATTTTAAAATGGGTAGCCATGACAGCAGAAAACACAAATAATGATTTTATTTTCTGTCCCAAGTTTTCTAGAACCATTACGCACATTAAACGCCTAAAAGAAACCGATTATTTAACAGACGAATACATTAAGGCTATTTCTGCCTTTGGTAAACATTTAGGTCCATGCTTTTTGCAAGTAAGTGACAATTTTGGTCCGAACAATATAGAAGTATTAGAAAATTATCTTAAAAAACTGCCTAAAGACTTTAAGGTTTTTGTAGAAGTAAGACATAAAGATTGGTTTGTTGGCGATGCTAAAAAACAATTGTTTAGTATGTTGGCTAAATTAGGGAAAGGAGCTGCCATAACCGATGCCAGTGGTAGAAGAGATTGTTTACACATGGAATTACCAACTCCTGAGGCATTTATCAGGTTTGTAGGGAATGGTGGGAAATATTTGGATTCTGATAAGGCCAGGGTAGATGAATGGGTAGTTAGAATAAAAAAATGGTTAGCAGAAGGACTAACAAATGTATATTTCTTTCTGCACCAGCACGATGAAGCTGATACACCATTAATAGCTGATTATACAATAGCGCAATTTAACAAACACTTAGGTAGCCATTTGTCACGCATAAATTTTATTCCAAAAAGTAATCTACTACTTTGATAGACTTTTTGTAACTTCAACTTATATTAATTTCTAACATAAAATTTCAATTATGAGTTTAAGAATAGGAGATAGTGCGCCAAACTTTAAAGCACAAACATCAATTGGCGATATAGATTTCTACGAATATTTAGGCGATAGCTGGGGAGTGTTATTTTCGCACCCTGCAGATTACACTCCAGTATGTACTACGGAGTTGGGTAGAACGGCTTCTTTAAAACCCGAGTTCGATAAGAGAAATGTAAAAGTACTAGCCTTAAGTGTAGATTCGACAGAATCGCATAAAGGTTGGATTAGTGACATTAACGAAACCCAAAATACAAATGTCGAGTTTCCGATCATCGCAGATCAGGACAAGAAAATAGCCGATGCTTATGATATGATCCATCCAAATGCATCAGAAACTATGACTGTACGTTCGTTATTTGTTATTTCCCCAGATAAAAAGGTAAAATTAATGATTACTTATCCAGCATCTACAGGAAGGAATTTTACAGAAGTATTAAGAGTAATCGATTCGCTGCAGTTAACTGCTCAATATAGCGTAGCTACCCCTGCAGATTGGAAAGATGGTGAAGATGTGATTGTGATGAATAGCATTAAAACAGAAGATATACCCGCAAAATTTCCAAAAGGGCACCAAGTTATTAAGCCTTATTTAAGAACTACACCACAACCAAATAAATAATTTTAAAACTGCTTATTGATTTTAATGTTTTATAATTAACTTTAAATAACTAAAACTAAATTTTAATATCAATACAATTGCAAATTTTATGAATACCGGAAAAGTAAAATGGTTTAATACCGAAAAAGGCTATGGTTTTATTGTTTATGATGGCAATAAAGAGATTTTTGTTCACTTTAAAGATGTTGTGGGCGGAATAGATGGCATTAAAGAGAATGATGAAGTTGAATTTGAAACTGCAGAAGGAAAAAAAGGACTGCAGGCCGTAAAAGTTAAAAAAGTTTAATTCCGGTATCTTAAAAATCAACATAAACATAAAGCCTCCTGATATTTTCGGGAGGCTTTATGTTTTTTAGCCTAAACTATTCATAAATCTTGTCTCGTAATTTTGAAATTGCTTCTTTATAGCCCTACTTACTTCAGTTTGGTTATGCATTTCTGCTAATTGATCTAAATTTTGCAAAACATACAAGCCTCTTTTAATATCATTAATAAAAGTTTGCTGTATTTCTGGTTTTAGGGATAAGATATATTCAAATTCTTGGGCAATATATTTTGAGGTGTTAGCTGCAATTTGATCTGCATTTTTATTATCCTTTAAGAAATAAAGATTTTGTACCAAAGAAATTTTTCCCAATGTATCTGAAATGGAAGAATTGGTTAATGGCAATTGGTTCATGCTTTTTTGTATCACTTCCTTTGCTTTTTGCACTTCATTTGCTTGTATCAAATTACTGCTTAAAGTATTGGCATAATTCCAGGTGCCTTGTAAAATTCTTCTACTTTCTGGGTCGAGATATTTTGCGCTTTTAAAGCCAGTTAATTCAAATTTTTTGTAATGTTGATAAGCCAAGGAATTATTGGTTTGTTCCATTTTATCCGCTTTCGGGTTTTCATTCGGTTTTAATGGAAGTAAACGATAGGCAAATCCTTCTTGGTAAAGGTATTTGTCCAAACCTATATATGTATCATCAGAAACACCAACAGAGAAATAGATAGGTCTTTTCCAATTGTTATGCACAATAATATCGAACATAGCCAAATCTGATTTAAGCGCATATTTCTTATTGAAATTCCATTTCATTTCGGTAGCTATTTGTGATTTGTCTTTTTCTGCTACTGTATTTGTAGCCAACACCTGCGCTTTATTTACACTAAATTTTAGATTTTGTGTAGGTAAGAAATTGTCAAAACTTCCATCATTCATCTGTATTTTGTCTTCGTTATTATCAGATGTTAATATGGCCAATAAGTCGCTTAGCTCCACACTATCTTTAATCCCGTAATCGTAATATCTCAAATAATCTCTAACACCATCTTTGTATTGAGCATTTTTTAAGCTTATAGGTAAAGGTGCTGATAAACCTTGTTGTCTTTTCATCTGATCGATATAGGCCTCGGATGATAAAAACTGTAGGCAGATTACACGTACGTCGGTTCTTATGCCTTCTACTTCTTGTGCATACCATAGAGGGTAAGTGTCGTTGTCGGCATTGGTAAATAAAATAGCATTTGGCTCGCAGCTATTTAAATAGTTTTTAGCCATTTCTATCGCCGTAGTTTTTCCTGTTCTATTATGGTCGTCCCAGCCTTGTACAGCCATTATTACTGGCGCTGCAAGCATGCAAATTGTTGTAGCTACGATTAAGCTCAATTTACTAGATGCTATTTTAGTTAAAAGATCTTTGATGGCCATTACTCCAATGCCGATTACTATTGCAAATGCATAAAAAGAACCAACATAGGCATAATCTCTTTCTCTAACTTGTATAGGATCTTGGTTTATGTATAGGATAATGGCTAAGCCAGTACAGAAGAAGAGACTGGCTACGATTAATCCATCCTTTTTGTTTTTTCTGTAAAGGTAAACTATCCCTAAAATGCCTAAGATTAAAGGTAAACCATAAAATAAATTGTGACCTGCATTGGCAGTAATACTTTCTGGTAATTTATTCTGGTTGCCTAGATGCAAAGCATCTAATGGCTTAATGCCACTCTGCCAATTGCCATGATTTATTTCTCCATGGCCTTGTTCGTCGTTCTGACGGCCTATAAAATTCCATGAGAAATAACGCCAGTACATAAAACCAACTTGATAGCTGCTAAAAAAGCTTAAGTTTTTCCAAAATGAAGGAGTTTCACCATCACTTAGATTCATCCAGTTTTTATAGAAGTTTACATGTGCTGGTTTATCGCTGTAGGTTCTCGGGAACAAAATGTTTTTATCGTAAATAGTTTTGTAGCTTTTACCATTTACTTCGTATTTTTTATCGCCTTTACGGTAGGTTAAACCAGTTTCTTTAGCCTCAATTGGCTGTGCATTAAATGTCTGTCCGTAAATAAGTGGTTTATCTTCGTATTGTTGCCTGCTTAAATAACCAAATAACGACATTGGGGTGTTTGGATTGGAAAGATTGATGTTTGGTTTTGCATTGGCTCTGATAATGATCATGAAATAAGAACTAAAGCCAAAAAGGACTAGTCCAAAGCACAACAAGCCTAAATTTAGTTGGTATAATTTTTTGCGGATAGAATAATAAATTGCCGTACTTAAACCAGCAACCAATAATGTAATAAATGTTAATGCTCCAGTTCCAAAGCCTAAACCAAATGTGTTTACAAACAATAAATCTGCTTTTGCAGCAAATAGTACAATGTATTGGATAACACCAACCTGCACAAATCCTAATATTAAACAACCAATTAAAAAGGCTTTAATCGTACCCCAAGTTGTTGGGTTTGTTGTTTTTCTGAAGTAATAAACCAAAGCTATTGCAGGGATGGCCAATAAGCTTAATAAATGCATTCCTATAGAAAGTCCAATCATAAAGGCGATAAACAGCAACCATTTGTCGTTCATCTGATTTTCCCATTTTAAAATTGCCCAAAATACGATTGCCGTACACAAGGTGGATATGGCATAAACTTCTGCTTCTACTGCCGAGAACCAAAACGTATCAGAGAAAGTATAAGCTAAAGCACCAACAGTTCCGGCTGCAATCACCGTACAAATTTGGATAGGCGTTAAATGTTCAGCAGTTTTCTTCACTATTTTCAAGGCGATGGCGTTTATAGTCCAAAAAAGGAACATAATTGTTGCAGCACTGGTAATTACAGAAACAAAATTTACCCAATACGCAATTTTAGCAGTATTGTTTCCTGCCAGGATAGAAAAAAGTTTTCCGATCATTAGAAATAATGGCGCACCAGGCTGGTGACCAACTTCTAGCTTAAAGGATGCTGCTATAAATTCGCCACAGTCCCAGAAACTAAGGGTAGGCTCCATGCAAAGCCAATAAACTAAGGTTGCTATGGCAAAAATTACCAAACCAGCAGCAGTATTGATACGGTTGAATTGCTTCATGAGAATAGTTTTAGGTTTAATCAAAAATACCTCATTAAGTATGTCTTAGCTGTTAAAAGATGTTAAAGAATGTTAAAATTTGATGGGGTTGCTTAATGGTTGATAGTCGATAGTTAATAGCCATGATGCCTACAGGTAACTATCAAAAATGGATATTGGCTCATAGTCAATAGTTAATAGCCCATATGCTATTCGCCCAAGCCATCAACCAACTATGGACTAATTAAACTCCATATTTGCGTTATTTAGCCATTTATTAATAAGCGAGACGCCTATGCAAACCAACTACTTACTATAAGCCATTAGCTATTAACCTTCTCTATTAGTAATGCTGAACAATTCTTGCTTTAATTACAATATTACCTTGAGTTGTAGCTGTGAAAATTATAAAATCATCATGACTTGGCTTAATCTTATATTTTTTAACTAAATGCTCAGCTTTTTCTGGGAAGTTCCTAACAATTACATTGCCTATTAGCTCTTTTTCTTTTTTAAGTTCATTTAGTGTCATCACCGATCTAATTTCGAAAATGCGACCTAAAAAATCTGTGTTAATTATATTGCTAAAATAAAGTTGACTTTGCGGGTGTAGTTTTTGTAAATTAAATCTATTGCCGATGAGGTTAAATGCACCACTTTTTAGCAGCGCAACATCCGGCTCATATAAATAACCACTAGGTTTAATAGTAGCAATTTTGCTGGTAGCTTTTAAATCAGAGATAGGGAAAGAGAAGGTTTTAGTAGTGTTGTTCAAAGTAACGCAAGTTATTTTTGTTTCGTCTTGGTAATTCCTATCTACTACCCAAAGCAGTTCTTTACATTCATTTTTAACACTAACAATATGTATTTCACTCACGTTTTTAAGTTCGCTTAAACCTGCGGTTATATCCAATAATGGTGCAGTTTTAATAATGATGCGCTTAGCTTTCGTTAAAAATAAATCTAGATGGGTTGTTACATCTGGTGTACAGTCTTTTAATTTGAAAACTTTACCGCTGTTACTTCTTCTAGCAGGATCAATGTAAATGGTATCGAAAGCCAAATTAGTATTTTTTAAAAACTCGATTCCATCTTCGGGTAAGACATCAATATTGGTAGTACCTAAAATTTCTCCGTTGTAGGCATTTATAGCTGCCAAATCTTCATTTATTTCGCAGCTGTACACTTGTATAATCTTCTTTGCAAAGAAATAACTATCTACCCCAAAACCAGCTGTCAGATCTATTAATCTATCGCCGAGGGCTAAATTTGCCTTATAAGCTGCAGTCGTTTCAGAAGAACATTGTTCTATAGATAACAATGCTGGATAATATATTTTTGCAGTTTGATACCAGGTTAGCAGTTTATGTTGAGATTTTTTCTTCCCAGCAATTTGTCCAGCTAATTCGGCCGAACTAATTTTTTGAAATACAGGTTTAGCTAATGCAATTTGATTTACATCTGCATTAATATGCGAATTGATGTAAGTCTGCACATCATCAGCTAAAATGTATTTGTTCATTTAGTTTTTCTGCTTTAATCTTTTAGCTTTCCCTCTTATCCTTAATCACAATCTGGCAAGTATGCCTGCTTTTTACCTCAAGCAATACATCTTTATTTACCGTAACCCGATCTATGGTTTGCTGGTTGTAATAACGAATGGTAACCAATTCTAAACCTTTATTGTATTTAACATTAAATGTATCTGATAAATCTGCAATCAATTGTTTGATTTTTGCATCATCATTATCTACACTAACAGAAAAGCTAATGGCCGAATTGAGCATAGTGTTTACCTTAACCTTATTTTGGTGCAGAATATTAAATATATCACTTAAATTTTCTTCAATTATAAAAGAGAAATCTTTAGGGAAAACAGAAATCAACACCTGATTAACCTTGAAAATAAAGGAAGCCACAGGTAGTGGAGTTGCCGTATTCGTAATTGCAGTTCCAACTTCATCGGGGTTAATAAAAGAACGCACATAAAGTGGAATGCCTTTATTTTGAATAGGTTTGATCGTTTTAGGATGAATAACAGTAGCTCCGTAGTAGGTAAGTTCAATCGCATCGTGATAGGAAAGTTCAGGTATCTTTTCAGTTTCATCAAACCATTTGGGATCTGCATTTAAAACACCCGGTACATCTTTCCAAATCGTCATCGACTCTGCATTTAAGCATGAACAAAATATGGCAGCCGAATAATCAGAACCTTCTCTGCCCAAAGTACTGGTAAAATTCTCGCTAGTTGCGCCAATAAAACCTTGGGTTACTACAATACCTTTGTTTAAATAACTTGGTAAATGTTTCTGGATTTCTATTGTTGTTTTATCCCAAATAACATTTGCATCTCTGTAGCTATTATCTGTTTTAATGTAACTTCTGGCATCAGCCCAGATGGTAAAAGTTCCTGATAGATTTAAATAGGCCGCTACGATTTTAGTAGAAACCAACTCTCCAATAGATACAATTTGGTCGTATAAATAAGCTGCGCTATCATTTGCTTCTTCTTCTAATAACCATTCAATTTCTACAAAGGTATTGGCAACATCATCATAAATAGGGTTGTTTTGATCTTCAAATAATGAATTAATGATCTCGAAATGAAAAGTTTTGATCTCCTCAAATAGTTGATGTGCTTTTTCGTCACCACTAACATAAGCCCAAGTAAGTTCTTCTAGCTTATTGGTCATCTTACCCATTGCAGAGATGACAATCAATAATTGGGTTGAAGGATATTTTTGGACAATTTTGGTTAAATTTTTAACACCTGCTGCATCTTTTACAGAAGCACCACCGAATTTAAATACTTGCATTAATTTGTTGATCTTAGAATTGAATTTGGCTTAGCAATTGCTTTTAAAGCCGAAAAGGGAATAAGTAACTCTGTTGTTCCTGCAGCATAAGCCTTAATCTCGTATGGATTATACAAGAAAACCAAACCTTTTTCACTTACATAATAACTATTTGCCAAGGTAAAAATACCATTTTCAAAAAAATATTTATCGCCTAAGGGCTCGGAAGCTGTTAGCTTTTCGTCTTTTCTAAACTGCTGTTCTGCAATGCTTAATAATTTAGGTTTTTCACTGCTATCTATCAACGAATCTAAAGTGATAGGCTGATTGGTTTTAGTATTATAATTAAGGTAAGAAATATTGGTATTACCATGTGCACCACCTACATAATCTGAATGGATATATTTAAGTACGATATAATCTTTAGATTGTCTTATAACATTAATATCAATGATTAAGAACCACCATTGTGGAGTATTCTTGTTTTCTGCATAAAAACTTTCATACCCATTTATAAAACTTTGAGTAATATATTGGAAAGAAGTTGCTGATTGGTCCTCTTCAGAAAAATAATTTAAAACCTGCCTATTGATATAAGTATTTAGCTCTTGATTTTTAAAAACAGGATATTTAACAATAGCTTTTGCAGTATCTGTTCCTCTATCATTTTTTATTACATATTTGCTGTAAACTTTAACTGAATCGTAAGTATACGATAGGGTATCAACCTTGTTAGGCTGAGCATTGGTTTGCTCTTTCGGTTTTTCGTTTCTGCAAGCAATAAACAAGCAAAGCATGATTACAAATAAGCCTAATTTTTTCATCTATTGATATTTTTTCTTTAAGAACTTTTTATCATTCTGTTATCGTATATAAATCTACAATCCTAATTTAAATCAAATCTTTTACCTGATTTTTAGAAAACGATGCATTTAACCAACCGCTTTCTATATGTGCATTGTATTTATTGTAGAAATTAATAGCTGGTTCATTCCAGTCTAAAACTTGCCAAGTCATCCCGTTATAATTGCCGTTTTTGGCTTCTTTAATTACTTTTTCGAAAAGTATTTTGCCTACTCCTTTACCTCTGTACGCTTCTGTAACAATAAAATCTTCTAGATATAAACGACAACCTTTCCAGGTCGAGTATCTCGTATAAAATAAGGCAAAGCCAATAACTTCAGCTCTAGACCCCGCTTCTAAAGGAGAAGGTAGTTCAGCAACAAAAGCTTTCCAAACTGGTTTATTGCCAAATCCAGCATCTTCAAATTCGGCTAAAGTTACAGTAACTTCTTCAGGTGCTTTTTCATAAAGCGCTAGTTCATTTATCAGTTCTAAAAGCCTTGTACAATCTTCTTTAGTTGCAACTCTTATATTTATTTCCATTTCTTATGTTCTTTTAGCTGTGGTCTTTCAGCTCTCTCCTTTGGTCTTTAATCTTTCTAACAGCTCTCTCCTCGTGAAAAACTCGTTCGAGATGACGCCTGTCGGGGCTTTAACCTTTCTGCTTTAATCGTTTTGCTTTTAGTCTTTTAGCTTTCTAACAGATCTCTCCTCGTGAACTCGTTCGAGATGACGCCTGTTGGGGTTTTAACCTTTTCTGCATTAGTTTTTCAGCTTTACTCTTTCTGCTTTAGTCTTTCAGCTTTCGTCTTTCAGCTTTACTCTTTCAGCTCTCTTCTTCAGCTTTATTCGGTTTTCCAGTGTTTTATTACTCTTTTACCAAATATATTGCTGCCAATTCTTACCATAGTGCTGCCTTGAGCTATGGCAATTTTATAATCTGCAGACATACCCATCGAAATTTCTTTAAAACTGTCCTCCTTCCTAAAGAAACTTAGTTTAATTCCATCAAAAAGCACTTTTAATTCTTGAAACTCAGCAGTAGTTTGTCCTTCCAGTGCAGTATTGGTAGCTATACCCATCAACCCCACAATTCTAACGTTTTTTAGCGCCACAAATTCTTCTGAACGTAAAAGCTCTATTGCTTCATCAAATCCCAAACCAAATTTGGTGTCTTCATCTGCGATGTAGATTTGTAAAAGACAATCAATAACCCTATTATGCTTGGCCGCTTGTTTATCGATTTCTTTCAGCAATTTTAAGCTATCTACAGATTCGATCAATTTAATGAAAGGGGCAATGTATTTAACTTTATTGCTTTGCAAATGTCCTATTAAATGCCATTCGATATCTTTCGGTAGTTGAGCCTGTTTATCAACCATCTCTTGCACCAGATTCTCCCCAAAAACACGTTGTCCAGCTTCATAAGCTTCAAGTACAGCTTCTGCCGGATGGTTTTTAGAAACAGCGACCAATTTAACCCCTTCGCCAGTTAATTCATTTTTATATTTCAATAAGTTATCTGCAATGCTCATTTATCAGTATTTTTGGTAAAATTAACAACCTTAGCTCAATTTGACTAAGAAATAAGAAAGGTTTTATTAATAATGAAAAGATTTTTTGTTCTCATTATATCGTGCATGGTATTATTTGCCTGTAAACCAGGCATTCCAAAAGAGCTTATACAGCCAGATAAAATGGAAAAAGTGTTGTTTGATGTTCACGTAGTAGATGGGTATATCACAACAATTACAGGTAAAGATACAGCTACTCGTATGGCATCGTCTTATTACAAAGGTATTTATAAAAAATTTGATATAGATTCTGCGATGTATGCTAAAAGTATGGCTTATTATTACAGTCATCCAGAAGTATTAGACAAAATCTATGATAATGTAACTAAACAATTTACCGAAGAAAAGAGAAAAAATGATGCTGTTGTAGAAGATGAAGATAGGAGGAAACGGAATAAGGAATTAGCAAAAAATAAGAAATATTTATCCTTGGAAGAATATCCTGTTATCCCTATAAATTTTGCTTCAAATAGCAATCCATTCAACGTTTATTCATTTAGTTTATAATATGTTATATCCAGAGAACTGCCAAGAGCGATTGGGATTTAATGAGGTGAGGCAAATGGTTCATCAGCATTGTTTAAGTACAATGGGCCAAGCATTAGTAAATAAAATGCAGGTAATGACCAAATATGATCAGATAAACAAATTTTTGCGTCAAACCCACGAGTTCAAAAATATTTTAGAAAATCAAGAGCCTTTACAGATCAGTACTTTTTTTGATATTAAAGTATTGGCTGATAAAATTAGGGTAGAAGGTGCCTATCTAATGGAAGATGAACTTTTCCAAATTTATGCATCGCTACAAACAGTTTTTTCTGTGCTTCGTTTTTTTGATGAAAGAAAAGAGATTTACCCCAATTTAGAAGCCCTTTTTGAACATTTGCCCATAGAAAAAGATATCCTTAAAAAAATCGAAAAGGTTTTAGATGCTAAAGGGAAAATGAAGCCAAATGCCTCTGCAGAATTGCAAGAAATTACTTCTGCCATTGCTAAAGGAGAACAAGATGTGCGTAAGCGGATGGATTCTATCTACAAAATGGCTTTGGGTAAAAACTGGGTTGCCGATGGCAGTTTAACCATTAGGGATGGAAGGATGTGTATCCCTATTTTAGCAGAAAACAAGAGAAAATTAAAAGGTTTTATACATGATGAGTCTGCTAGTGGACAAACTGTTTATCTGGAGCCTGAAGAGGTATTTACCTTAAATAATCAACTCCGAGATTTAGAATTTGATAGACGTAGAGAAATTGTAAAAATACTAATTGCTTTAACCACAGAATTAAGGCCTTTTACACCTTTATTGCTGTCTTATCATGGTTTTTTAACCAAGTTAGATTTTGTTAGAGCCAAGGCGCTTTTTGCTATTGATATTCAGGCAAATATGCCTGTTTTACTAAAGGAAGCCAAAACAAAATTGATCAATGCCCGTCATCCTTTATTGTTGCTGTCATTTGCAGCTGAAAAGAAAACCGTTGTTCCTTTAAATGTTCACATTAATGAAAATCTGAGGATTGTATTGGTTTCTGGCCCTAATGCTGGGGGTAAATCTGTTTGTATGAAAACCGTTGGTTTATTGCAGATGATGTTACAAACTGGTTTATTGGTTCCGGTAGATGAAGCCAGTGAAATGGGTATTTTCGACCAGATTTTTGCAGACATTGGTGATGACCAATCCATAGAATCTGATTTAAGTACCTACAGTGCCCACTTAACTAAAATGCGTTATTTCGTAGCTCATGCATCGCCTAAAACATTGGTTTTGATTGACGAGTTTGGTACAGGAACCGATCCCCAATTTGGTGGGCCAATGGCTGAGGCAGTTTTGGAAGTTTTAAATAACAAAAAAGTGCGTGGGGTAATTACAACCCACTACTCTAATTTAAAACTTTTTGCAGGTAATACCGATGGTTTAGAAAATGCCTCTATGCTTTTTGATAATGCAAAAATGAAACCTTTGTACATTTTAGATATTGGCAAGCCGGGAAGTTCTTATGCTTTTGAAATTGCACAAAATATAGGTTTACAAAAGGAAGTTTTGGCATTGGCTAGAGAAAAAACAGGTACAAATCAAAATAGTATCGATAGTTTATTGGTAGATTTAGAGAAAGAGAAAAGACAAATTCACGAAACTAAAATTACATTGGCCAACCAGCAGAACAAAGTTAAAAATTTGGTTGCTGAGAACGAGAAAATCAAATTATTCTTAGAGGAAAACAAAAAAGTGCTGATTAAGGAAGCTAAGTTAGAAGCTCAAAATATTGTTAGAGAGGCAAATAAGTTGGTTGAAAATACCATTGCAGAAATTAAAGAAAAACAAGCCGATAAATTAGCAACCAAAGAACTAAGACAGAACTTACAGAAAAGCTTAGTTAAAAATGAAGTTAAAGAAGAACGTAAACCAATTATAAAAACAGACAATTCCACTATAGAAGTAGGAGATTGGGTGCAGTTACTAAATTCAGAAACTAACGGTCAAGTTTTAGAAATAAACCGAGACAACTTAGTTTTAGCTCTAGGCGATTTACGTTCGGTAGTTAAAAAGAATAGGGTACAAAAAATAAGCAATCGCCAAGCTAAAAAAGTAGTACAAAGCAATTCGTTTTCTGGTAGAATGTCTGAAGCCATTATCAATTTTAGTCCAGAATTGGATCTTAGAGGCATGCGTGGAGAAAATGCATTGCAAGAAGTAGAAAATTACATGGATAAGGCCATTATGTTAGGTTTTCCAACAGTAAAATTGATACATGGTAAAGGAGATGGCATTTTAAGGAAATTACTTAGAGAACACCTTAAACGATATAAAGAGGTAAGTAGTTTAGAAGATGAACATGCAGACAGGGGTGGCGATGGAATTACCTATGTTAATTTAAAATAGATGAAGAAATATGGATTTAATTTAATAGTTATTGTGCTGTTGAGTTTTAACTTTGCAACAGCACAATACATAAATCCATCAATTAAAAAATATCGGATTATAACAGGTACTGATCAACTCGGAGAACTTATTTTAGAAGAGAACAACAATAGTTATAAAGGATTTATTAGTTATACTTTTTATCAAGGAAAGGTTGCTAGTAGTAGAAGCTTTGTAGGAAGACTTTTACATCAATCAGGCTCTGCTGCTAAGAAAGAAACTGTTATTGTTAAAAGCGAATTGGCTGATAGTTTAAGCAGAGCATTGATGCTTAAACTTGAAAATGCTGGTGTGGAGAGATTATTACCTTGTAATGAAGATCCGCAATGTGCTAAGTTAAATTTTTTGGATGGAGATTTTACCGTATTTAATTTAACAATAAATGGTCAAAGTAAGCTGCTCGAATATGCTGCAATAGGCTATCCTATGGCTAAATATCCTGAAAAAATAGAACTACGACAGAAGGTGCAAAACTTGGTTCAAATATGTATTGAGGATGTGAATTACATGAGGCACTTTAAAGATGCTCGGTCCAAATTAAAAAGGGGTTGGTATTATATATGTACTCGGGGAATGGATATTTAACGTTTAGGGTCAAATAATCAATTCATGATCGTTTTAAAATGAGCAATTAAAACTAAATTAAGTTAACGTTGTTATTTCTAAAACGTTACGATTATGAAAACGATTGTTGCCTGCATGCTTGTTGTGCTATTTTTTAATAGCTGCAAAAAAAATAATACAAATACGGATGATGATGGGAATTTGCCAGATGTAGAATTAAAGACAAGAGTAGTGGCGTCTGGACTCTCTTTACCTTGGGAAATAATTTATGGTCCTGATAATTTTATTTGGTTTACAGAAAAGAGCGGTAAAATTAGCAGATTAAATCCTCAAACAGGTACAATATCGCCATTATTAACCATTGCTGATGTTCGTGTAAATGGAGAAGGCGGTTTATTGGGTATGGCTTTACATCCGCAGTTTTCAGCTAATCCATATGTTTATGTCGTTTATGGCTATGGTACAGACAATAAAGCTAAGGTTGTTCGTTACAGTTATAGTAACGCTACATTGGCCAGCCCTGTAATTATTTTAGATCAAATCCCTGCCGCTTCCATACATAATGGTGCTCGTTTACTGATAAGTGATAATAAGCTTTTTATCACCACTGGCGATGCTAATGATACTAACAGTCCACAAAATGCAAATTCAATTGCTGGTAAGGTGCTGAGGATAAATTTGGATGGTACTATCCCTTCAGATAATCCAAATCCTTCAAGTCCGGTATGGACTTCTGGACACAGAAATGCCCAAGGTTTAGTCCAAGTAGGTAATAAAATATTTGCTTCAGAGCACGGTCCTGATTCTGATGATGAAATTAATATTATACAAAAAGGAAGAAATTATGGCTGGCCAAATGTTAAAGGTTTTTGTAATGAAACTTCCGAAAGTTCATTCTGTACAATTAATAATGTAGTAGAGCCATTAATGAATTGGACACCAACCATTGCCCCAAGTGGAATGACTTACTATAATGCAGATTATATTCCTCAATTTAAAAATTCATTACTGTTGGCGGTTTTAAAAGGTACAAAACTAATGCAGTTAAAATTAGACGAAACGCAATCTAAAATAGTGGGTACGAAAGATTTTTACGTCAATGAATTCGGAAGGATAAGGGCTGTATGCCAATCACCAGAGGGCAAAATATACATCTGTACCAGTAATAATAATAATGATCGTATTATAGAAATTACAAAATAATCAACAAAAATAGCATGTTAGTGTTAAACAGCATTTAAAGGTTGTTTTTAAGTGTGCTTAGTGTATTTTGTACAATTATCATATTGTTAAATTGATTTGGATGACGCCTAATATCTTTATAATTTAGCTACAAAACAGCAATTATGATTAACAAAGTTGTAGCCAACGCAGCAGATGCCATACACGATATTAGTGATGGAAATACCCTAATGTTAGGTGGATTTGGTCTTTGTGGCATTCCAGAAAATTGTATTACCGCATTAGTTAAAAAAGGAACTAAAGACCTTACTTGCATTTCTAATAATGCCGGGGTAGACGACTTCGGGATTGGATTAATGTTGCAAACACGTCAGGTTAAAAAAATGATCTCTTCTTATGTCGGGGAAAATGCAGAATTCGAACGTCAATTGTTAAGTGGCGAGTTGGAGGTTGAGTTGATTCCGCAAGGAACATTAGCTACCCGTTGTTTAGCTGCTGGATATGGCATGCCTGCAATATTTACGCCTGCAGGTGTGGGTACAGAAGTAGCCGAGGGTAAAGAAGTGAGAAATTTTAATGGCAAAGATTATTTAATGGAGTATGCTTTTGACGCTGATTTTGCTCTGGTAAAAGCATGGAAAGGCGATACTGCCGGAAATCTTATTTTTAGATCAACCAGTAGAAATTTTAACCCTGTTATGGCCATGGCCGGCAAAACCACTATTGCTGAAGTTGAAGAATTGGTAGAAGCTGGAGAATTAGATCCAGACCAGATCCATACTCCAGGAGTTTATGTTCATCGTATTTTCCAAGGTGCAGGTTACGAAAAACGAATTGAACAAAGAACAGTAAGAAACAAGGTATAGGAATACATTCATTTGTTTATCAGTTCATTTTGCCTTTTACAAGCTAATTGAACTTTCCTATATTCAATAATTTACTCAATTATCAAAGGGAATGTTCCCAAGAAACTCCTTTGGAGCCTTTGGTGCAAAATCCAATTATTCAAAAAATATTTATGTCATTATCAAAAGATGGAATAGCGAAACGTATCGCGAAAGAAATAAAAGACGGTTATTATGTAAACTTAGGGATTGGTATCCCCACCTTAGTTGCAAATTATATTCCTGATGGAATTAATGTGGTTCTACAATCAGAAAATGGTTTATTAGGTATGGGCCCATTTCCGTTTGAGGGAGAGGAAGATGCAGATCTAATCAATGCAGGTAAACAAACCATTACCACATTGGCAGGTTCTTCTATATTCGATTCTGCTATGAGTTTTGGTATGATTAGAGCTCAGAAAATTGACCTAACAATTTTGGGTGCAATGGAAGTTTCAGAAAATGGGGATATCGCAAATTGGAAAATTCCAGGGAAAATGGTAAAAGGTATGGGAGGAGCTATGGATTTGGTAGCATCTGCAAAAAATATTATCGTTGCCATGCAACATGTAAATAAAGCTGGAGAAAGCAAATTACTACCTAAATGTACACTGCCATTAACAGGTGTAAAATGCATCAAAAAAATAGTTACTGAGCTCGCAGTGCTTGATGTACTGCCAGAAGGTGGTTTTAAGTTGCTAGAAAGGGCACCTGGAGTAAGTGTAGACTTTATCAAGAATGCTACTTTAGGCAAGCTTTACGCAGCTGAGGATGTGCCAGAGATGGATTTGGGTTAGTCAATAGTTAATGGTTAATAGATATACAGTACAATTAAATCGGCTATTAACTATCAACCATTAACTACAATCGTTTTAACAATATTTAGTTTTTAACTCATCCGTAATTTCTTCCGTAATTCTGATGATATCGTCGGGAGTATCGTGGTTGTTGACAACAATTTTATTGCATTGATCTTTATAGGGAAGCAAAAACTCTTTGTATGCAGGTACAACGTGGTTTTCCCATTTGTACAATACATCATCTTCAGGGTAGCCACGTTCCATCCCATCACGTTTAATGCGACGTTGCAAAGCTACATCCTCATCGGCTTCTATAAAAATACGTAAATCTAAAAGTTCCGCAATTGCTTTAAAATGTAGGATGAAAAGCCCTTCAACAATGATAATAGGTGCAGGGTTAATTTCCAAAATCTTAACCACCGCTAATGGGTTGTTAAAATTATATTCCTTTTTATAAACTACATCACCCTTAATCAATTTTTTAATGTCAATTAAAAACTGTTCATCATCAATGGTAGATGGTAGATCGAAATTGTAGAGTTTATTTTCCTCCTGTGTCATTTCACCTGCAGGAATGTAATAATCATCTTGAGAAAGTAACGTTACTTCATCATTTTTAAAGTGATGTAAAAAGCTGTTTAAAAAAAAAGTTTTACCAGAACCGCTTCCACCTGCAATACCGATAATTAAAGGACTTTTATTGTTCATTTTCTAGAGCGCCGTAATTTATACTACAAAAAAATCTTTTATCTAAAGCACCAACTGCGTCTGCTACTGCTTTTGTCATTACAATGATAACATCTTTTGTGGTTTCATTCTCAGTAAATTTACCAACAACCTTCGCAAAGGTAGATCTGTTCGTCATTGGGTTCGTGATTTTGATAACTGTTCCCACAGGTACGGTACGGTGTAAAATCAACATTTTAGTAGGATCCAAATCTTTATCTTCAATCCAAACGGCAGTTCCTTTTTCTTCTACCTGAGTTAATCCGTACCTACCTGGATTACCCTTAAGTGCAGGGTCTTTTATTGTATTTCCAGTAGCTTCAGATGTGCTTTCTTCCTCATCATCAACTTCATTAACACCAACAGGTTTGGCATTTTTGATAATCAGTTTCTGCCCAACTTTTAAATCATTACTTTTTAGGTTATTTGATGTGGTAATTTGATAAGTGGTAGCACCGTATTTTTTTGCTATCGAATAAATGGTCTCGCTAGGTAAAACAGTATGTTCTATATCTCCATTTGATGAATTTACAGCGATTGCTGGTTTAGGTTCTGCTTTTTTCTCATACACAACTTTCTCTTTTGTCTTAGGCTCAACTATTGGAGCTTCTACAACCTTTTCAGTTGTTGCAACATCATCGGCAGTGCCAGCAACTTTTAAAACCTGACCAATTCTTAAATTGTTAGACGTTAATCCATTTAAACTTTTAATCTCATCAACAGTAGTATTATATTTTTGAGCAATTAAGTTTAAGTTTTCTTTGGCCTTAACAACATGTGTTGTACCTACTGTTTCCTCTACAATTGGCTCTTCAGCTTTAACTGCTACAGTTTTTTCCTTTTTTGGGGGATAAAGTGCTGCATCATTAACGGCTATAGGTTGTTCTTCAACAATATTACCGCTATTCGGAATTTTCAATACTTGCCCAATTTGTAAATTTATAGAAGATAAGTTATTGATTCTTTTAATTTCATTTACCGTAGTGCCATACTTTTCGGCCAACATATTTAAGTTGTCTTTAGCCTTGATGGTGTATTCAATTATAACCGCATTAGAAGAAGTTGTTGCCGTTATAACAGGCGTATTGCTAATATTATTGGTGGCGCCCGTAAAAGGTAAGTTGGTGGGTACCTTTAATGTTACGCCAATCTGTAGAAATTGGCTATCATTAAATTCCATTAAATCTTTGTAGCTAATGTTATATTTCTTAGAGATGGAATAATAGGTCTCTTTAGCTTCAACCTTATAAATGATAACTTTTTTGCCTTTATTGTTTTCTACGCCAATAGAATCTACGGCATTACTGGCATAAGCAGAAATACTAGAAAATAAACCTGCCAGTAGTAGTGTATATATTTTATGCATTAAAATCTTTAAATATTTGGAAACACAATTATACGAATAATATATTTTATGTAAATATGTATGTTAAACGGTAAGATGACATATCTATTGTACTAAAATTCTAATTTAGACAAACCATATTCAAAGTAAATTGTTATCTATTTTATTATTCAAACCATCAAATTATCATGGACGCAAAAGAAATTAGTTTAAACGAAAAAAAAGTTAAACCAGTGGTAGATATGTTAAATGACTATCTAGCTAATTACCATATACATTACCAAAAGTTAAGAGGCTGCCATTGGAATATTAAAGGGCAAAACTTTTTTACGCTACACATTAAATTCGAAGAGTTATATACCAATGCACAATTAACTATTGACGAAATAGCTGAACGTGTACTAACATTAGGTAAACCACCTCACAGCCGTTTTGCAGATTATATTAAAGAATCGTCAATTCAAGAAGTTGATACGATAGGGATGAATGACATGTTGATGGTTGATGAAGTTTTAGCAGATATGGCTAAACTTATCGAGATAGAGCGGGATTTGATGGAAGCTTCTGATAAAGCAGGCGATGATGGTACGAATGATATGGTGAACCGCTTTATGCAATTTAAAGAGAAAACCACCTGGATGTTACGCTCTTTTGCTGGCAAGAAATAAAAGAATTACTAACGATAAATTTTCCTCACTCAAAAGGTGGGGATTTTTTTTGCAATATTTTGTTAGCATGACTGTTTATCCACTCCATCTTTATATTTTTGCGTAAATGGGATACAAAAATTTAGCAGAATGTGTTGCCGACCTCGAAAAACATGGTCATTTAATCAGAATTAAGGAAGAAGTAGATCCTTATTTAGAAATGGCTGCAATTCATTTGCGTGTTTATGAAGAGCAAGGGCCTGCCTTACTATTTGAAAACGTGAAGGGAAGTAAGTTTCCGGCTGTATCCAATCTTTTCGGCACCTTAGAACGCTCTAAATTTATGTTTAGAGATAGCTTGGCCAAGGTAGAGCAATTGGTCGCACTCCGTTCTGATCCCATTAAAGCATTAAAAAATCCCTTCAAGTATGCCGGTGCGGGTTTAACGGCTTTGTCAGCATTGCCATTAAAACAATCTTTATTTAAAAATACATTTCAAAAAACTACCATTAGCAGTTTGCCACAAATTGTAAATTGGCCTATGGATGGCGGCCCTTTTATTACCATGCCCCAAGTTTTTACAGAAGATATTGATCAGCCAGGCGTAATGAATGGCAATTTGGGGATGTATCGCATACAAATGGCAGGCAATGATTATATTCCTGATCAAGAAATAGGTTTACATTATCAGATCCATCGTGGTATTGGTGTACATCAAACCAAAGCTAATGCTAAAGGTAAACCTTTAAAGGTAAGTATATTCGTCGGCGGACCTCCATCACACCCTCTTGCAGCCGTAATGCCTTTACCAGAAGGTTTATCTGAACTTACTTTTGCAGGCGCATTAGGCAACCGTAGGTTCAGGTATTTTTATGATGATGAAGGTTTTTGTATTTCAGCAGATGCAGATTTTGTAATCACAGGAACTGTTTATCCGCAAGAGAATAAGCCAGAAGGTCCATTTGGCGATCATTTAGGCTATTATAGCTTAACACATCCTTTTCCATTAATGAAGGTGCATAATGTGTACCATAAAAAAGATGCCATTTGGTCTTTTACCGTTGTTGGCAGACCACCACAAGAAGATACAAGTTTTGGTGCATTGATTCATGAGATTACTGGATCGGCCATGCCTAAAGAAATACATGGACTAAAAGAAGTAAATGCGGTTGATGCTGCAGGTGTTCATCCGTTGTTGTTCGCCATTGGTAGTGAACGGTACACACCGTATTTAAAAGAACGCAAACCACAAGAGATTTTAACCATCGCCAACCACATTTTAGGTAAAAACCAATTAAGTCTGGCCAAGTATTTGTTTATTGCAGCAAGAGAAGATAATGAGCAACTAAGTACCAATAACATTGCTGATTTTTTACAACACATGCTCGAAAGGTTAGATACTGCAAAAGATTTACATTTTTATACCAATACTACAATTGATACTTTAGATTATTCTGGAGATGGATTAAACACAGGAAGTAAAGTGGTCTTTGCTGCAGCAGGAGAGAAAAGAAGAGAGTTGATGCAGAACTTACCAAATAATTTAAGCCTTCCTTTAAGCTTTTCTGATGCTCAAATTGCCCTGCCCGGAATACTAGCTATTAAGGGGAATGTGTACGTAAATGCACTAACTGCAAAAAAAGAAATTAATGATTTGAAGCTAAGCATAACAGCCATGGATCTTTCTAGCTTGCCATTAATTGTGGTTTGCGATAATGCAAATTTCGCAGCAGCAAGTATCAATAATTTGGTTTGGGTAACTTTTACTAGGAGTAACCCGGCAGCAGATATTGATGGCGTTATTGATTTTGTGATTGATAAACACTGGGGATGCAATGGGCCAATTATTATCGATGCCCGTAAAAAACCACATCACGCACCAGAACTTATTAAAGATGAAGAAGTAGAAAACAAGATAGGTCGGTTTTGGGAAAAGTTTGGACCCCTAAGCAAAACATAGTGATAACAAAAAGGCTTCAGATCTAATAACCTGAAGCCTTTTAATTAGGAGTATTGGATTTCTAAAACCTAAAACCTAAAGTTAAAAATACATTGTTTCTAGTATTTTCAATAAAAGCGGTTGGTTCAGTACCTGTGCTTAAATTATATGGACTAAAATTATTGCTGTTCTCCACTCTTTGGTAAGCTAAATCAATAGAATAATTGTTTACACGATAACCTAAACCAGCGCTGTACATTTTGGTATCAAAAGCATTCGAATCATCGTTTTTGTAGGGACTTCCATTTATTCCGTAACCTGCTCTTAAACTAATGGTATTAATTTTATATTCTGCACCAACTCTGTAATTGATAGCGCTTTTGTAATTATTTCTAACTGCGTTATTGTTATCCATTATTAAAGCGTTATCTCCATTGCCAGAGTTAGAAGAGAAGCGCATGCTAGCATAATCAACAAAATCAACATCTGCAGATAGAATAGCTTGACCGCCAATAATATAACTTGCACCCAAAGATCCTTTTAAAGGTGTACGTAAATTATAAGTAAAATCATAAGTTTCGCTATCTGTAGTTCCCCTTACTGTACCTCTATTATCTAAACCTTCTGTATAACTATCATCTATTACAAACCATGTTGGTGTTTGTAAAGTAGCACCTAATCTAAAGTTACCAACTGGTCTAAAAATAATACCTAAACGGCCATTTACTCCCGAACCTTTTGTAATCTGACTTTGGTTAAATAACAGTCTATAATTGATATTGTTACCAGTTAAATCGCCATTCATATTGTATTCTCTAGCTAAGCCACTTTCTTCATATTGAGAATCGCTATTATATCTAATATCTACCAAACCGATGGTAGCACCAACATAAATTTGATTAGAAATATTTAAAGCAGCAGAGAAGTTAAATTCTGAAGTAGAGCCTGAAGAAATCTGATTTTTACGTTGTAAATTACTATTGGCATTATCTGCAAATGTTTCAGGATAATAATTGCCTAGCGCATCATCATAACTAATTAGGTAATTATCGTAAGCCATACGCTCCAAAGTTCCGCCGGCTAGAGCATTAGGTACTTGGTTTCCTGCAATTTCAGCAAAATAATCGGCTATAGAAGTTTGTTTGTTAGCGCCGCTGTAGTTATTCTCTACACTAAAATCATTATTTCTATTGTAACCTAATCCAAAAACTGCGCTTATTAAGCCTTTTTTGGTGTCTTGTCCCTTTTGTTTATAAGTAGGAGCATAAAATACAACACCTAATTGGTTCAAGTTTAATTGGCTCTTATCGGTATTCATACCTTGCCCTAAATAGCTTGCTTTAGCGCCATTTTGATTAAATTCTGGTGTGATACTAAATTCTGATTTTGTAAACAAACCTAATCCAGCTGGGTTTCCTCCCAAAGAGCTCATATCCCCGCCAACTCCAATTTGGGCATTACCTAAACCTTTAAATCTTGCTGTACTACCATAATTTGTTTGAGAAAAGCGCAAAGCATCACTTGCATATTGCGCATAAGTAGTACCTGTGGTAGCTACTATAGCTACCAGTACTGTTGTTATAATTTTTTTCATCTGTGTCGAAATGCTAATTTAGATTATCTGCCGCCTCTTGTTGGTCTGCCGCCACCGCCGCCACCACCACTGCTAGAACTACCACCGCCTCTGCTACTACCACTACTTGATGGTGGAGGAGAACTTTGTGCAGGTGGGTTGTAGGTTGGTCTAGATTGTTGCGGCGCATCATTAGAACGTGTTGGTCTTGATGAACCATTGTCACTTCTAGATGGCGCAGCATTTCCATTAGAACGGGTAGATGAACTATTCCCAGCACGTGATGTGCCATTGGTAGCTGGATTATACATTTCTGCTCTACTTCTGCCAACTCCATTATTTCCATTGACGTTGGTTCCATTAGCTCTAGAAGTTCCACCCCCCATATAGGTTCCATTTGCTCTGCCAACACCATTCTCACTACCCCTAGATGGTCTAGGTCTATAGTTAGCATTAGTGCCACCACCTGCAAATCCACCACCGTAGAAACCTCCGCCTCCCCAGCCGCCACCGTAAAAGCCGCCATATGGATTGTACCATGAGTATGGTCCCCAGAAGTTACTGAAGTATGGTGCACCATAAAGGCCCCAATTTAAATAACTGTTATAGCCCCAATTGTTATAAACGTTACCATAAAAGCCGCCTAAACCAAAGCTATATGGGCTGTAGAAAGAGTTGTATCCGTAAAAATCGTTATACCCGAAATAAGATCTCCATGGACTAGCGTAGTAAAATCTATCAATACGAGAAGTATAATCCATATCATAGTAAGGATCACTGTTACCATAGTAACTATCTTCTGTTACGGTAGTTTCGTCCTGATATTGGATGGGTTCGGGCCTTGGTGCAGGAGCAATATACTCCTTAGCCTGGGCTGTTGTGTTATAAACGTCATCCTGAATGGCATTATTCTTTGCCAACTTAGGGGTTGAACAGGAGGCAACAAACAAGGCTGTTACCGCGAGCAAACTGGTGAATAATTGGTTAGGTTTCATTTGTGTATGTTTTAAATTTTAACTTTTGTTAAATTTACAATAAGCTTATTTAACGATATGTATGTTTTGTTTGTGTGTACAATTAAATTGTAGCTATAAATTTATAGCTTTGTAAACAATATTACAAGTAATTTAACACAAAAAACGTTCCAAATAGTTATGAGCAAAGGTATTACAAGCAAAAATGAGGATTATTCGCAATGGTATAACGACATTGTTATAAAAGCAGACCTTGCAGAACATTCTTCTGTAAAGGGCTGTATGGTAATTAAGCCATATGGCTACTCCATTTGGGAGAAAATACAGGCTGTTTTAGATCAAAAATTTAAAGATACAGGCCACAGTAATGCTTATTTCCCCTTGTTCATCCCTAAGTCATATTTTTCTAAAGAGGCGGCTCACGTAGAGGGCTTTGCCACCGAATGTGCCGTTGTGACACATTATCGTCTTAAAAATGATGGTAATGGAAATATTGTTGTTGACGAAACAGCAAAATTAGAAGAAGAACTTATTGTTCGTCCTACATCAGAAACCATCATATGGAATACCTACAGAGGTTGGATTGAGTCATATAGAGATTTGCCATTGTTGATTAACCAATGGGCTAACGTAGTACGTTGGGAAATGAGAACGCGTTTGTTCTTGCGTACTACAGAGTTTTTGTGGCAAGAAGGCCATACTGCTCATGCTACATCGCAAGAAGCTGTAGAAGAAACTGAAAGAATGTTAGATGTATATGCAGATTTTGCAGAAAATTGGATGGCGGTACCTGTTGTTAAAGGTAAAAAAACACCTAGCGAACGTTTTGCAGGCGCATTAGATACGTATTGCATTGAAGCTTTAATGCAAGATGGAAAAGCATTACAAGCTGGAACTTCCCACTTTTTAGGTCAGAATTTTGCCAAGGCCTTTGATGTTAAATTTACAAGTAAAGAAGGTAAACAAGAACACGTTTGGGCTACTTCTTGGGGTGTATCTACACGTTTAATGGGTGCTTTAATCATGTCTCATAGTGATGATGCTGGTTTGGTATTACCGCCAAAATTGGCTCCAATCCAAGTGGTTATTATTCCAATTTATAAAGGAGAAGAAGATTTAGCTAAAATCTCCACATTTGTAGATGAATTGAGAATGAAATTGAAAGCATTAGGTGTTTCTGTTAAGTATGATGACAGAGATAGTCAACGTCCAGGCTTTAAATTTGCGGAGTATGAGTTGAAGGGTGTGCCAATCCGTGTGGCGATTGGTGGTAGAGATATGGAAAATGCTACCGTTGAGTTAGCTCGTAGGGATACCAAAGAGAAGTTTACCGTGCCTCAGGAGGGTTTAGAAATTTACATCGCCAATCTGTTGAACGAAATCCAAGAAAATATATACAATAAAGCACACCAATTTAGAGAAGAACACATTACAGAAGCTAATTCTTACGACGAATTCAAGGAATTATTAGATGGTAAAACAGGCTTTATTTCTGCACACTGGGATGGTACTGCCGAAACAGAAAAATTGATTAAAGAAGAAACAAAAGCAACCATAAGATGTATTCCTTTAGACAATAAATTGGAAGATGGTGTATGTATGGTTACTGGTAAACCATCAATACAAAGAGTGCTGTTTGCAAGGGCATATTAACTAGATGTGAGTATTGAGATATGAGATCCGATAGCTATCGGATTGAGACTTAAATTAGCTCAGTAAATTAATCTCATATCAAACTTCTCCTATCTCTTATCTCAAAATATGGAAGATAATTATCAAGAAATACTGAACAAGTTAGCAAGTAAAGCCTCTTTAAAACAAGCTATCTACCGCAGTACAGCTGAAGTATTTGGCGCTATGAAGAGTGTACTCTCTAAGATTGCTGCTAAATTATATCAAGATTATACAGCTAAGGATCCATCTGTAGAAGTAAGTTATAAAGAAATTAATCAGTTTGAGTCTCATCTCAAATTTTCTGGAGACATGCTGATGATTTCTATGCATAGCAATATTTTTAATTTTGCAACTGGACATTCTATTTTGCAAAGTGACTATGTTAAAAAGGATGAAGATTTAAGTTATTGTGGGGTAATCTATGTCCATAATTTTTTGGCAGACTCTATCAAATATAACAGGTTATCAGACGAGGGCACGTTAATTGCAAGGGTATTGATCAATAAAGAAAAACACTTTTTGGTGGAGGGAGAAGGTACACTTGGATTTTTGTACGATGATTTTTCGGCGAACATAGTTAATGAGGTTATTTTAGCCGATATTTTAGAAAGGGCAATGTTAATTTGCTTAAATTCTGATTTGTTATTACCCCCATTTGCTCAAGTTAAGGATGTTACCTTGCATCAAAAACAATCTCTAATAGCAGCTAGCGGATATCCAACTGGTAAACGATTAGGCTATTTATTTAATTCAGAAATACAGCAAAATAATTAGATATGAAATTTGCAACAAAAGCGATCCATGCAGGTCAAGAACCAGATCCTACAACAGGAGCAGTAATGACACCTATTTATCAAACTTCAACCTATTGGCAGAAATCGCCAGGAGAGCACAAGGGTTATGAATACTCTAGGGGCACAAACCCTACACGTAAGGCTTTAGAAGATTGTTTAGCGGCTTTAGAAAACTGTAAATATGGTTTAGCTTTTAGTAGCGGAATGGGTGCCACTGATTGCGTGTTAAGGTTGTTACAGCCAGGAGATGAAGTGATAACTGGCGATGATTTATATGGTGGTTCATACCGTATTTTCACTAAGGTTTACGAAAAATATGGTATAAAATTTCACTTTTTAGATTTATCTAAGCCTGAAAATATCATTCCTTATATCAATGATAAAACTAAGTTAGTTTGGATAGAAACACCTACTAACCCGACTATGAGAATAATTGATATTGAAGGGGTTGCAAAAATAACTAAGGATAAAAAAATCCTTTTAACTGTTGATAATACTTTCGCCTCACCCTATTTACAAAACCCAATAGATTTAGGTGCCGACATTGTAATGCATTCGGTTACCAAATATATTGGTGGTCACTCTGATGTGGTGATGGGTGCATTGTTAACCAATGATGAGCAGTTGTACAAAGATCTTTTCTTCATTTACAATGCATGTGGTGCAACGCCTGGTCCGCAAGATTCATTTTTGGTGTTAAGAGGAATTAAAACCTTGCATTTGCGCATGAAAGCGCATTGCGAAAACGGTGAGAAAGTAGCCCATTATTTGAAAAATCATCCAAAAATTGATAAGATCTACTGGCCAGGTTTTGAAGATCATCCAAATCATGATATTGCTAAAAAGCAAATGCGTGGTTTCGGTGGAATGGTTTCTATCACCTTAAAAGATGCAGATTTGCAGGAAACTTTCAGAATAGCATCTCGATTTAAAGTTTTTTCACTGGCAGAATCGCTAGGAGGAGTAGAATCATTAGTCAATCATCCTACTACAATGACACATGGTTCTATCCCAAAAGAGGCTCGTGAAAAAGTTGGCGTTACAGATAATTTATTGCGTTTAAGTGTGGGTGTAGAGGATATTGATGATCTATTAGCAGATTTAGAACAAGCTTTAACCCCAAACCACTAAAGGGGCTTTAGTATGGCGAAAGATATTCAAAGTCTCCTTTTAGGGAGATTTAGAGGGTTAAAAGATTTTCTAGATTTTAAAGTAGAACAATATAATAAACCCGATTTTATTACAAACGACCCAATTTGTATTCCACATCAATACAAAACAAAACAAGACATTGAAATTGCTGCATTTTTTGCAGCAATTTTAGCTTGGGGCCAACGTAAAACAATCATTAATAAGTGCAATGAGCTTTTCTTAAGGATGGATAATCAACCTTACGAATTTATGCTTAATCATAGTGACCATGATTTGAAAGGATTATTAGGTTTCAAACATCGTACCTTTAATGATACCGATTTATTGTATTTTGTTTCTTTCTTCAAACATCATTATTTACAATCTGATACTTTAGAAACTGCATTTTTGCCACAAAGGCAAATTTTTAACCCAGATTATTTGCCAGAGCAATTTAATAATGATAATTATGTCGAATTAACATCATCGCCCTGCGCTTTAAGTGATTTTGTAGCTGAAGATTTTACGGCAGAAAAAGCGTTGAACCACTTTAGGAGCTACTTTTTTAGTTTGCCTGATTTCCCGAGAAGAACATTTAAACATATCTCATCTCCTCTACAAAAATCAACCTGTAAACGTTTGAATATGTTTTTGCGGTGGATGGTTCGTAAAGATAATTGTGGTGTTGATTTCGGTGTATGGCACACCATACCCACTGCGGAATTAATTTGCCCCTGCGATGTACATGTAGATAGGGTAGGAAGAAGGTTAGGATTAATCAATCGCAAACAAACAGATTGGTTAACGGCGGTTGAACTCACTGCTAAATTAAAAGAATTTGATCCAATAGACCCCGTGAAATATGATTTTGCACTTTTTGGATTGGGTATTGAAGAAAAGTTTTAGATTTTTAGCATAAAAATATAAGATGATTAGGGAAATGACTTAATTTTCTTCATATCTTAATGTTACAACCTTTTATCTAATTTTAAAAAATGGTCTACTTAAAAGCTGAAATAGAAAGATTTGAAGTTAATGGAGAAAAAACTGGTTGGAGCTATGTTTTTATCCCCCAAGATGTAGCAGATCAGATCAGGCCAAACTCCCGAATTGGCTTTCGTGTACGTGGCCTAATTGATGGTGTAACTGTGAATGGCATGAGCGTAACACCCATAAAAGGAGAAGGCTTTATCATCCCTTTCAATAAAGGGTTAAGAAAATCATTACGAAAGGAAAAGGGGGCTACTGTTGAACTTAGGCTAGAATTTGATGCTGATTTTAAAATTGAGTTGCCCGAAGACCTTGAAGTTTGTTTGGACCAGGAGGAAGGATTATTGGAGTACTTTTTATCGCTTCCCAAATCACATCAAAACTATTTTATCACTTGGCTAAATACAGCAAAGACAGAACCAACGCGTACTAAAAGAATAGTAATGATTGTAGAGGCAATGTACAAAAAGCAAGATTTTGGCTTGATGATAAGAAGTAATAGAGCGAAGAATGACTAATTTTGTCGTCTTGCTGAATTTTTCAATTGTTTCTATTGATTTTCGTCATCAAGAAAGCTTGGCTGGTTATTTTAGCATGTGTTTTGCTGTACTGAAAGGGTTCAGTTTAACGAAACTCAACAAACTATCTCTTATAATTTCTAAACCAGCTATTCACCTTCATCTGTATAACACCTAAAAATGCTTCTCTAAATATTCTTGTGCTCATTTTAGAAGTACCTTCGGTTCTATCTGTAAAAATAATTGGAACTTCAACTACATTAAAACCATATTTGATTGCGGTAAATTTCATTTCAATTTGGAAAGCATAACCTACAAACTTAATTTTATCCATAGGTATGGTTTCTAATACTATTCTGCGATAACATTTAAATCCGGCTGTGGCATCTTGTATGTTAATTCTTGTAATAATGCGTACATACATCGAAGCGAAGTAAGACATTAATACTCGTCCCATTGGCCAATTTACTACGTTTACGCCTTTTACATAACGCGAGCCTATTGCAACATCAGCACCACTATAACCAGTTTCTTCAATTGGCAAACAAGCTTCACGAAGTTTAAGTAGATCATCTGGATTGTGAGAAAAATCGGCATCCATCTCAAAGATATATTCAAAATTTCTCGCTAATGCCCATTTAAAACCGTGTATGTAAGCAGTACCTAAACCCAATTTTCCTTTTCTTTCTTCTAAATGCAGTCGAGAAGGGAATTCTAACTGAAGTTTTTTGATAATTTCTGCTGTGCCATCTGGGGATCCATCATCGATAATCAATAGGTCGAATGCGTAAGATAGAGAAAAAACTTTTCGAATAATTTTTTCAATGTTTTCTTTCTCGTTGTAGGTGGGTATAATGACTAAGCTATCAGACAATGTGATTTACAATTTTAGACCCGATAGCTATCGGGTTACGATTTATGATTGAAGATTATAGTTTGTAAAATTAACTATTAAAAACCAAAAGCCCGAAAATTTCTTTGCGGGCTTTTGGTTAAATGATGTTAAATAAGATTAATGAACACCATTCATCCATTTACGTAATAATGGGTTAAGTAAAAACAATAGCAAGCCTGCAACAACAGGAATTATTGTAAATATTAAGAAGAAGGTAGAGATAGAGTATTCGGTGCTAATTTTATCAATTAGACCACCAGTTTGTCCAGCAAGCCAGTTCCCTATTGCAGTACAGGTAAACCAAACACCAAACATTAAACCTACTAGTTTTGCTGGAGCTAGCTTACTTACATAAGATAAGCCAACTGGCGAAACACATAATTCACCAACAGTATGGAAGAAATAAGCAAATATTAACCAGAACATACTTACCTGCGCAACTGATGCTCCGGCAGCAATATCACGTCCTCCGTAAGCCAATCCTGCAAAACCTAAACCTACAAACATTAAACCTAATCCAAATTTTACTGGTCCACTAGGATTGAATTTGGTTTCCCATAATTTAGAGAAAAACGGCGCTAACGATACAATAAAAAATGAATTTAAAATTCCGAACCACGAGGCTGGAACTTCGGTGCCCACTGCTGTAAATTCTTTTTGTACCTTCCATATGGCTAAGCCCCATATGATAACAAAGCTTAATGCTGTGAATATAATGGTGGCAGGATATTTTGCAAATATTTTTTTGGCTAGACCAAATAATACCACTGATACTGCAAGGAGAGGGAAAATAGTCAAGGCAGCATCTGCCCATTTAAAAATTGTGCCAGCGCTACCATCTAAAGTTCTTAATGTGTAATCTTTTGCGAAGATCGTCATTGATCCTCCTGCTTGTTCAAATACCATCCAGAAGAAAATGGTAAAAATTGATAATACAAAAATTACCAAAAGTCTTTCTGTAACCACCTTCTTTGGTAATTCTTCTACCTTTGTTTCTACTTTTTTAGTGACGGTATTTAGTGCAGAACCAATTACGCCAAATATTTTTTGTCCGAAATAGAACTGCAACATGCCGAAGAACATAAAAATACCAGCTAAACCGAAACCCCAATGCCAGCCAATTTTTTCTCCAACATAACCGCACATTAATATACCTAAGAATGCACCTGAGTTAATACCCATGTAAAAAATGGTATAAGCTGCGTCTTTTTTATCACTAATTGCAGGATATAATTGACCTACCATTGATGAAATATTGGGTTTAAATAAACCGTTACCAGCCATCATTAAAACTAGGCCTAAATAAAAGAAATTCATGTTGATACCTTCCATTGCCATGGATGCATGACCCAATGTCATAATTAAAGCTCCTAAAATTACCGCTTTGCGATAACCTGTTAACTTATCGGCAATTAAACCACCTAAAATTGGGGTCAAATATACCAATCCGGTATACCATGCGTATAAACTTAAAGCTTCTGGCCTTGTCCATTCCCAGCCCCCTTTACTAGCTTCACTCACCAAAAAGAGAACCAATAAGGCCCTCATCCCATAATAACTAAATCTCTCCCACATTTCTGTGAAGAATAATACGAATAGTCCAACAGGATGATTGATGAGTTTGTCGGTTGCTACACCACTATTTTGTAGGTGTAAATCTAAGACCTGATCTTGGCTCAGACTTGAAGAATTTTCTACTGCCATGTTTTTAGTTTAGGGTTTTGTGTGTTTAGTTTAAAGTGCAAATTAAGCAAGTTTATTCGTATTCTGTCGTAACTATTTTATTCCTTTTTCTCTCATGATACCATTAAGCCATTTTAGCAATATAAAACCTATGATGGCTGAACCCAATAAAAGTGAAAAGTTAACCCAAAAGAAATTTGCTTTATCGCTATAAGTATCCCATAAGGTAGCTAATACGCCTGAAAGTTTATTACCAATAGAAGTGGCTAAAAACCAACCGCCCATCATTAAGGAGGTAATTCTAACTGGACTAAGTTTGGACACTAAAGATAATCCCATCGGACTTAAAAATAGCTCGCCAATGGTTATGACACCATAACTGCCCATAAGCCAAAGTACAGACACTTTTTCTGATCCATTATTGCCTGCATAAACGGCTGCTACCATTACCAAAACAGAAATAGCAGATATAAATATACCGAAGATGATTTTGGAGGCAGTGCTGGGCTCTTTACCTCTGCCACGTAGCCAAGTAAAAAAGGCAACAATTAAAGGCGTTAATAAAATTACCCAACCTGGGTTTATGGATTGACTTAAATTGGTTGCCCATAGTTCTACTTTATCTCCTTCTTGAGGTAATTCTTGAGCAGGAACATTTTTGAAATAGGTAGGGTAATTGTATTCTTTTTGTACAACGCCATCAACCTTTTGTAAGCGAAAAGCATTGTCGTACAAAGCGATGCTATCTTTCTGATAAGTTACATTTTGAGAAAGACTTAAGCTTGAAAAAGTACTTTTAGCTATCGGATTACTAACTTCTCTATTGGTATATCTATCTGCCCAGGTAGTTAAAGCAGTTCCGTTTTGTTTAAAAACTGCCCAAAATAAAATAACCACTGCAAAAATGGTAAGTAAGGCGGCTATTGGCCTTTTGTCTTCCTTATTGGCTTTAAAATATAAGGTGCTGTAAAAATAAATAACTGGGATACAGGCAAAAATAAAAGCATCTGTAGAACTAGAACCAACTAAAGCATGGCCTAATAATTTACCTGGCAATACCCAGCCGATAACACCAGCAATTACAGAAGGTAAAAGAATAAGCATAATAATCTTTAAGAAAGACATATCGCCTTCTTGAACCCCTTTTTTTACATCGTAAGCCCGGTAATGTTTTAAGCCGATGATGAAAACTGCAACGCCTATAAACATGCCTATACCAGCGGCTAAAAATGCATATTCCCAGCCCAACATAATGTATAAAGCAGCGCCGAAGAAATTGCAGATGAATGCCCCCACATTGATGCCCATGTAAAAGATATTGTAACCATCATCTTTTTTAGATTCGTATTCAGGGGTAGAATAGATATTGCCCAGTAGAGTAGAGATGTTAGGTTTGAAAAATCCGTTACCGAAAATAACCAAAGTCATGGCTAGATAGAGCATAGATAAACTATGCACACCCATTAAACAGTAACCAACACCCATCATTAAACCACCAATGATGATGGATTTTGCATAACCCAGATACCTATCGGCAATAAGGCCACCCAAAAATGGGGTTAAGAATACCAAGGCGATAAAAGTTCCGTATAAATCGGCAGATTCTGCTTCTGTCATCGCAAATCCTGCTTTTACATCCTTAAGATATAAAGTAAAAATGCCTATCATTAAATAATAGCCAAAACGTTCCCACATTTCTGATAGGAAAAGAAATTTAAGCCCTTTAGGATGTTTTGTAGTAGCTGTTTTAGTCATAAGCAATCAAAAATCAATCTGCAATATAAAGATAGGTATGCAGAGTATCAAATATTAATAAGAGTGCTGGTTTTTAATTTTGTCTCGAATTTACAGTAGATGCTTTAACGGGCCTGCCGTAAAATTCATCATTTGCAGAGGCTTCATTTTTTAACTCCACATTTTCTAGGAGGGACAATTTACCATAAGTGAGTTTGTAACCGTCAAAAGTTGAGTCTGAAGCATAAAATTCAAATTTGCCAACCATTTTAGGGTCGTAAGGCACAAGATGATCAAAAACAATCATGTTCACTTTTTTATCAACAGTAAGTGTCATAGTGTTGAGTTTGGCATACTCAAATAACATCCTGTTTTTTAAGGGCGAATTTTTAGCAGTTTCGAATATGTTCTTACCGAAAATAGCCTCATCTTTTTCAAAAGAGAGTACATCGATCACTTTTTTGGTGGTTTTTTGATCATTTCCCTTCCAGCCTAAAAGAAGATAATAGGGTTGTTTGCCATTTACAATAACTGGTAACAACTCATAATACCTAGCTCCAAGCCAATTTTTATTTGTGGTAATGGCATTTACATCCGTTATTGTTTTGGTGCCGTCAGTTAAGGGGATAAGTTTTAAACTGCCATTTGTAGTTGGCATTTGGATGGTTCCGTAGAAACGATAAGTTCCTTCATTAGTTGGTGTAAACCAAGTAATAATGCGAAAAGCATTGTCGGGGGATTTTAATATTGAAATTCTTCTTAGCGAATCAAAATCGTAATTAAAAGACCCAGGAGTTTTTAAAGCAGTAATGAATTTCTTAACGAACTGAGTGTTTTTTTCAGCCCTAGAGATATCGTCAGTTGCGTTAAACGTTTCTTCACTAATGATGCTGAGTGTATCTTGATAAGCCGCTAGTTTAAGCTTATTTTCTGGTGTAATTGTTTGCTGTGCATTAGTTTTGCTACAGGCACAGCAAACAATGATGAATACAAGTATTTTTTTAAACGTTAAATACATTATTAGCTGTCTAAATTTAAGCTATTAACACCTTGGCAACCACGCCAATAGTGAATATCCGATGTTGGTTTACTTGCCAACAGTTTATTTTACTATGATGGAATTCTATTAACGTAAGTTTTCTATAACTATTGCGCTGGCACCACCGCCACCATTGCAAATACCAGCTACACCAATTTTGCCATTGTTTTGTGCCAATACCGATAGCAAGGTAACCACTATCCTGGCACCAGAAGCACCTAGCGGATGCCCAATAGCAACAGCACCACCATTTACATTAACTTTTTCTTCATTTAAGCCTAGTTCTTTATTGTTAGCTAAAGAAACTACTGCAAAAGCTTCGTTAATTTCGAAATAATCTACATCAGCTGCGCTTAAATTCGCTTTGCTTAAAGCCAATGGAATTGCTTTTGAAGGTGCTGTAGTAAACCATTCTGGGGCTTGCTGTGCATCTGCATAGGCCAAAATTTTAGCTAATGGTTTAATACCTAATTCTTGTGCTTTATCGGCACTCATTAATACCAATGCAGCAGCGCCATCATTTAAAGTAGAGGCGTTTGCAGCGGTAACTGTGCCCTCTTTTTTAAATACTGGTTTTAAGCTCGGTATCTTATCAAACTTAACTGCGTTTGGTTCTTCATCAGCATTAAATAAGGAGATTTCCCCTTTGCGGTCTTTAATTTCTACCGCTACAATTTCTTCGTTAAATTTTCCATCTTTTTGTGCTGATTGTGCTCTTTGGTAAGATGATATGGCAAATTGATCTTGATCTTCGCGGGTAATGTTGCAGGTTGCGGCACATAACTCTGCCGCAGAACCCATGTGGTAGTCGTTATAGACATCCCATAACCCATCTTTTACCAAGCCATCGGTAATTTGACCATGACCTAAACGGTAGCCATTGCGAGCTTTATCCAAATAATAAGGTACATTACTCATGCTTTCCATTCCGCCCGCAACAACAATATCTGCATCTCCCAAAGCAATACTTTGTGCTGCCAACATAATGGCTTTAGTGCCCGAAGCACAAACTTTATTAATGGTTGTGGAGGGTACATCTGGCAGACCAGCAAATTTTGCTGCCTGTGTTGCAGGAGCTTGCCCAAGGTTTGCAGACAATACATTGCCCATATAAACTTCTTGTATGCTTTCTGGTTTTAGGCCAGCTTTTTCTACTGCTGCTTTAATGGCAAATCCGCCCAATTGAGTTGCCGAAAACCCAGCTAATGAACCACCGAAACTGCCTATTGGTGTTCTAACAGCAGCAACAATTACTACATCTTTCATATTATGATTTTTAAATATTTGGTGCCGCAATTTAAGGAATTGGCCACAGATAATGCTACAAATGTTAGGTTTTTGACTTATAGCATTGGCTTTGTGATATAAACCTGACCGTGAGCGTTCCCAATTTATTGGGATTAGCAAAGGGCAGGGCTAAAGATGCCATAGCATGCTAACCTTCATTTTCTAATAAAAATATAAGAAAGTGTTGCTACAGCATTTGATCGTTATCTTTCGTTTTCCTGCTTTTCTTTTTGCCTTTGATAGCCTCGCTTAAAAGATATTCTATTTGTCCGTTTGTGCTACGGAATTCGGTAGATGCCCATTGCTCAATTTCTTTAAGTAGGGATGGGCTTATTCTTAACACGAAGGCTTTTTTATCTTTCTCTGACATCGGTTTCTATAGCTCCTATGTTGTGTTGTTTTTTTAAATTGATGAGGAAATGCGTGAGCTCATCTTTTTTATCGGTACTAAATAGCAATTTTTTGTTTTTATTTAGTTCTAACTGCACACCTAATATTTTATCATTAAATATAAAGGCCTTATCGTTAAATTTAAACCAAAGTTTATAACGCAATCCCCAGCCACCGTATTCGCTAAAAGCATCGTATTTACGGAGGTATAGTTTACTGATTTCGTCCCAAATAATTGTTCTTTGTTTGGTAAAGGGCCAATACCTATAGGTAACACCGATTTGGTTAATGGTAAGTTTTAACTCGTTTTGTGTTACAAAATAAACAATGATGAAAGGCAGCAGGATAGATAAGATGGGCAAGAAGTATACATCCTTAAGATCTTGCAGGCTCATACCGCCTTTAGCTAAGAAAATAATGCTCAACATAACAATGGCTTCTATGCCTAAAAGTACATAGAGCCACCATAATTTAAGTTTTTGTTTTTCTTGAAACTCCATTAATTATATAAGGTGCCTGTATTTACTACGGGTTGCACGTTTCTATCGCCACAAAGCACAACTAAAAGGTTGCTAACCATTGCTGCTTTACGCTCTTCGTCAAGGTCTACAATTCCTTTTTCAGATAGCCTGGCCAATGCCATTTCTACCATACCAACAGCGCCTTCTACAATTAATTTTCTGGCAGAAATAACTGCCGAAGCTTGCTGACGTTGTAACATAGCGCTTGCAATTTCTTGTGCATAAGCTAAATGTGATATCCGAGCTTCAATTACTTCTACACCTGCTCTAGATAAACGATCGGTAAGTTCCTGCTCTAAAAGCACACTAACTTTATCTGCGCCGTCTTTAAGAGTAATCTCTGCACTTTCATCTTCCATATTATCATAAGAGAAGCTATTGGCCAAATGCCTTACCGCAGCTTCGCTTTGTATGTTTACATATTGTAGGTAGTTTTCTACCGCAAATGATGCTTTAGCCGTTTCATTAACCTGCCATACAATTACTGCTGCAATTTCTATTGGATTACCCATTTTATCGTTCACTTTAAGCTGCTGTCCGTTAAGGTTACGAGCTCTTAAAGACAATTTGCTTTTGCTGGTTAATGGGTTAACCCAGAAAAAACCATCAGATTTTACAGTGCCCACATATTTTCCAAATAGGGTTAGTACTCTTGATTCGTTTGGGTTTACGATAATCAATCCTGGCATTACCAGAATAAAATCTAAGACTAAAACAATGCCGCCTATCCAAAAGTATTCGTTAACTAAAGCATAGATGCCTCCTGCCAATAAAACTAATGAAACAAATAGGGTTAAATAGCCTGAAGGCGGATTAATAATTTTTTCTGTTTGCATAATGATATTAATTTGATATCACAAATAACAACATTTAGGTTGATAAAAGCAAGAGGTTCAATGAAATATTTGTTGTTAATTTAATGGTGTTTAGTGCCTAATGAAACTTATCGTACGCTAATGAAGAAAATAATCTTAATTTTGGGTTAATCAATCTTTTCAATTTTGGCTAAAATCAGAAACAATCCTAAGGTACTTTACCGCAAATATTCTTCAAACATCAAGTATGTGATGATGGTGGTTTGTGTATTTGTAATTACACTCTACTTACCTAAACAACCAAGATTTAGATATGAATTTGAAAAAGGAAAAGTTTGGTTAAATAAGGATTTAATATCTCCTTTTAGTTTTGCCATACTAAAAACAACCCCGCAGCTAGCTACTGATAAAACAGATGCCTTAAACAACGTTTTGCCCATTTATAAATATAATGAAGATGTTTATAAAGGACAGAATGAAGCTTTTTTGAATGAGTTTGATGTAAAATGGAAGTCTGGGGCATTGCCAGAAAATGAAAAGGAATTGGCTAAGCAATCGGCGCTGAAAATGCTGCAAGATGTTTACAAAAAAGGAATAATTGGCTTAACAGCAAAACACCAAAAAGATGGTAAGTTTTACGATTTTTCTTTAATGGATAATAATGTTTCTGTTAAGAAAAACTCTCAGGATGTTTTTACTACAGAAGCTGCGCTAGATTATTTTAGAACCAATTACCGTTCTACCAATATCAGAATTAAGGATGCAATTGTAGATTTAGTAGAAAGCCATTTAAAGCCAAACATCATTTTCGATGAAGGATTGACTACGATTGTGCAAAATAGTACCGTAAATAGTCTATCAACTACAAAGGGCATGGTGCAAAAGGGAGAACTTATTATAGCCAAAGGCAGTATTGTTGATGATGAAGTGTATCAAAAATTATTGTCTTTTAGGGAGACCTACGAAGCACAAACCAAGACCATAGGTGATAACCGATTGGTTTATTTGGGGCAGGTACTGCTGGTTGGCTTTATAATTACACTGTTAATGGTTTTCCTTTACTTATTTAGGAAAGATATTTTTGCAGACAACAGGCAATTGTCTTTATTGCTTTTGGTAATAACATCGATGTTATTGGCATTAACTTGGGCCATAAAGCTGAGTTTGCCAAGTTTGTACTATATTCCTTTTTGTATTGTGCCAATTATTATCAGGATTTTATTTGATACCCGATTAGCACTAAACCTACATTTATTGGTGATACTTATTGCAGGTTTTTTTGTGCCGAATAGCTTTGAGTTTGTATTCTACCAAACTACAGCAGGTATGGTTGCTATTTACAGCATCAAAAATTTAATTAAAAGAGAGCAGTTGCTTATTTCTGCATCATTTATATTAACCTCTTATTTTATAGCTTTTGTAGGTATTGCTTTATTAAGAGAAGGATCTTTTGACCATATCGAATGGGCAAACTTCCTGCCATTCATATTTAGTGTATTGTTGTCTTTGTTAGCTTACCCTTTAATTTATGCTTTCGAAAGGGTTTTTGGAATTACATCTGATGTAGCTTTGATAGAATTAACTAATACCAATAATAAACTGCTTAGGGAGCTTGCTTTTAAAGCCCCAGGCACCTTCCAGCACTCCTTACAAGTAGCAAATCTTGCAGAAGCAGCTATCTTTAAAATAGGAGGTAATTCTTTATTGGTTAGGGCAGGAGCTTTGTATCATGACATTGGTAAAATGGAGAACCCACAATATTTTATCGAGAACCAAAATACAGCGGTAAGCCCTCATGATAAATTGCCTTATGAACAAAGTGCTCAGATTATCATTAAACACGTGCATAAAGGAATTGAAATTACAAGAAAGAACAAATTACCAGAAAATGTAATCGATTTTATCAGAACGCACCATGGTAACACAAGGGTAGATTATTTTTATCAATCTTTTTTAAAAAATTCTCCCGAGAAATTTGTCGACGAAAATATTTTCCGCTATCCGGGGCCGATCCCTTTTTCTAAAGAAACTGGTGTTTTAATGCTGGCAGATTCGGTCGAAGCAGCGTCGAGAAGTCTGAAAAATCCGGATGCTCAAAACATAAATGACCTAGTTGAAAGGATAATTAACTACAAATTGGAACAAGATCAGTTAGATAATTGCGATTTAACGTTAAAAGATTTAGAAACTATAAAGCTGATATTCAAGACGATGCTAATGAGTATTTATCATGTTCGCATAGATTATCAACAAACTGTGTAATTTTTTTTTGCAAACATCAATGAATTGCTATATTTGCAACCTCGAAAGGGACATTTCGAGCGTAAAAAGGAGAGGTGCCTGAGTGGCCGAAAGGAACAGTTTGCTAAACTGTCGTACTGGCAACGGTACCGCGGGTTCGAATCCCGCCCTCTCCGCTTTTTAAATAAAAGCTTCAAATTAATGGTTTTTTTAAATAAAAAATCGTTTCTTTGCAATCCCTTCGCAAAAGGGTCAAAAAGAAGATACCAAGTTCGGGATGTAGCGTAGCCCGGTATCGCGCCTGCTTTGGGAGCAGGAGGTCGTAGGTTCGAATCCTGCCATCCCGACAAAAGTTCGACTCCACTTTTAAATAAGGGTCAAAAAAAAGGTGATACCAAGTTCGGGATGTAGCGTAGCCCGGTATCGCGCCTGCTTTGGGAGCAGGAGGTCGTAGGTTCGAATCCTGCCATCCCGACACACGAAAGCCTTTTCTGCATTGCAGAAAAGGCTTTTTTATTTTACAGCAAGCCCAAGCTTGCTTGTAGGCGCAGCAGTAAAATAAAAAAGCAAGCCTCGACGAAGGAGTGGCGAAGGCTTGAGTTTGTCTCCAACCTCCTTTACAGGATCAGCGCAGCTCATCCTCCTATCTTGATTTACGAAGACTTATTTTATTGGTAAGAACGTTTGTTTTAAAAGCCCAAGCTTGCTTGTAGGCGCAGCAGTAAAATAAAAAAGCAAGCCTCGACGAAGGAGGGGCGAAGGTTTGAGTTTGTCTCCAACCCCCTACACAGGATCAGCGCAGCTCATCCTGCTGTCCTGATTTATGAAGAGTTATTTATTGGTAAGAACGTTTTGTTTTAAAAGCCCAAGCTTGCTTGTAGGCGCAGCGGTAAAATAAAAAAGCAAGCCTCGACGAAGGAGAGGCGAAGGCTTGAGTTTGTCTCCACACCCCCTTTACAGGATCAGCGCAGCTCATCCTGCTATCCTGATTTACGAAGACTTATTTTATTGGTAAGAACGTTTTGTTTGATAAGCCCAAGCTTGCTTGTAGGCGCAGCGGTAAAATAAAAAAGCAAGCCTCGACGAAGGAGAGGCGAAGGCTTGAGTTTGTCTCCAACCTCCTACACAGGATCAGCGCAGCTCATCCTGCTGTCCAGATTTACGAAGACTTATTTTATTGGTAAGAAAGTTTGTTTTAAAAGCCCAAGCTTGCTTGTAGGCGCAGCAGTAAAATAAAAAAGCAAGCCTCGACGAAGGAGTGGCGAAGGCTTGAGTTTGTCTCCATACCCCCTTTGCAGGATCAGCGCAGCTCATCCTGCTATCTTGAATTACGAAGACTTATTTTATTGGTAAGAACGTTTGTTTTAAAAGCCCAACCTTGCTTGTAGGCGCAGCAGTAAAATAAAAAAGCAAGCCTCAACGAAGGAGAGGCGAAGGCTTGAGTTTGTCTCCACACCCCCTTTACAGGATCAGCGCATCTCATCCTGCTATCCAGATTTATGAAGAGTTATTTATTGGTAATAACGTTTTGTTTGATAAGCCCAAGCTTGCTTGTAGGCGCAGCGCCGAAGGCTTGAATTTGTCTCCACACCCCCTTTACAGGATCAGCGCAGCTCATCCTGCTGTCCAGATTTATGAAGAGTATTTATTGGTAATAACGTTTTGTTTGATAAGCCCAAGCTTGCTTGTAGGCGCAGCGGTAAAATAAGAAGAAGGTTTGGTATTGGTTTGGTCAGTGTTGATGGCTGTCGTTTCCTGATCGGAATTTTTTGTTCAAAAAGGTGTTGAGTTTGTGGTGTAGGGGACTGATAACAAGCACCAATATTCCGGACAATAGTGAAGCTAGAAAAGCATCGTTAATATGCAGGGTGTGGTTGATGGTGTGTAGCAGATAGTGCTCCACCACATTGTAAACTAGGATCACTGCTATGAACAAGGCGCCATCTACGATAGTGCGCTTGATGATAAATCCGGTATCAAAACTGTCTGCAAAGAATACGCTCATAAATATCATCAGTAGCAATACCAGGTGTCCAGCTATTGAAATAACTAAATTTACTAGACTATTATCTGAGGGATTGAAAATGTGCAGGATAGTTGAAAATACAACCAATATGATATGACTGAGTACTCCCCAGAAGAGCCATAAGATACTGCTGCGGCTATTGATTCCTACTTTCTTGTAACTGATATACATGTAGGCAAATCCGCAAAGGATGATAACTAGGTTCAGGGCAACATATGGAAGTTTCAGGGAAAGTAGGTGAAAGCTTGCGCTGAGAGCGAATATGATCGGCATGAAAATTAGCCATAGGTTCCTGGCTTTTAGTAATTTGCCCATGATTTTTCTTAATGGTCTTAGCCTTATATATTGATCGATCTGTTTTTGGTTAATGGGGTTTGGGAAAAATTGGAAAGCCGCTACAAAAAGTGATGCGGTCAGTGCTGCTTCCAGTGATAGTAACAGGATGCTGATTGATGGGCCTGCCAGTCTGTAGAACCAGCTGTCATTTAGTACTAGGGCGGCTAGAAACATTGCAAATAGCTGGCTTCCTTTTTGGGCTTTTCCTTTAAATCCTATAAAAACTGCCATCACGGAAAGTGCGATGTCGGTGATGAGTCTGGCCAGTGACGAGGTTTTCTGGAAATGGTCCAGACTGTTGTCTGTCGTGACTTGTCCAAATGAATGTAACAGGTGGTAGCTTGTAGCTATTACGGCAACAACGCAGGATATTTTGGCGAGGTTCTTTAGGGAGAAGATTCTGGTCATCAATGGAGCGTTTTTAAGCCTCTAAGATAATACTTGGTATTTTAATTTACAATTGGGTATCTGGCTTTTATCTTGCTGTTGGGTTTAATGATGGTTAATGCATGTATTTTCCATTTGCCACTGGCTTTATGATGATAAATGATGTAGGTGATCTACATAGCTCATTTTTGGTTGAGGCAGTTCAATTTCCCCTTTTATATTAAAATAATTTGTTAGTCTTTTAATTCTTTAGGTGTTTAACATCAAAAAAAACTAAAAAATCTCCTCATTATTTTTTTGCATTAAACTGCTCATATTTCGCCATGCATTTTTCTTGGTAATCAAAATTGATAGCATCGCCAAATGTTTCTAAATAAGTTTTGGGATAAATTATCTCGGAATTAATATAGGTTTTTAGGGTTTTGCCTTTCACTTCTCTTTTAATCAGCCCTAAATATTTATTTGTGAGCAGATCGATGCTTGATTCGTAAATTCCTTCGTTTGGATGGTCTCTGCCAAGCTTATCGTCCGTTCTTCGCATTTGCACCAATTGCATTTTTTTGGCGGTTTTGCTGTATTTAAAAACACTAATAAAACCTGAACGGTCATAATCGTTCCAAAATTCGAAGCCGCTTTTGGTAGCTACCAAAGTATTTCCAAAATTTAAGTAATTAATTTTTTTGCTTTCCACCTTTTTATATTGCTGACTTGATAACCACAAAACCAATATTTTTCTGTCGCTATCTATGTAAACACTGTCTTTTTTTAAATCGCCATCGAAATCCTTTACAATTTTACGGGTGCTTTGTGCAGCAACTGCGAAAGTTAAAAACAGCAATAAGAAAAGAAAATAGTATTTGAGTTTTTTCATTATAGGTGTCTTAATTCATTAAATGAAATTGGAATGCCACATATTCTATTAGATACATGAGCAATCATCCGAATTAATTGGTAATGGCACCTAGGTAATGGCTATGGCTCTGCGCAGTATGATCAAAGGCCACAAAAGCAATGTAAACATGTACTGCATGTGCATCTGGATTTGTTGGCATCGGCAGGCTTGCCGTACCCGTATGTCTTTTTGCTGCTGCAGTATCAATGGAAACCTCTCCTGTTTCTGGAATATAAGCGACTAGCATGGCCAAGTCTATTCCCTGATAATGCCCCTCTTTGCTCCAGTTAACTATAATCTCATCGCCATTGCGATCCATAGTAATAGTTTGCGGTAAGGTTAAGGTACCAAAACTCAATAAAACCATTGCAGGATCTACATAGGTACTACCATCTTCATTTTCTTTCAGGGCATTTTTACTGGTGTAAGATTTTGCCGCAACAAATCCCTGGTAAGTTGGTGCATAGTTTTTAAAACCTATTCTTAAAACTGCCAACAAGGGTTGTAGCCAACGTTGCGTTAAGGCAAATTTATTTCTATTTAATTGTTCTGTTTTGCCAGCTTTTTTAGTTCGTTTTTTAGGTAAACCTCTAATTACATCTTGTCCATTAAGGCCGTAGCCTACTATAGATCCCACTTTGCCAGAAAAGCCACCGTTGGCTCCATTTTTAAGTACTGCCATCTTCTTAAAATTTAATTAATCCTTAGTATAAATCGTAACTGATAAGGATAGATTGAACCTGCCTCTACATCAGCCCTTTACCAAATTTACAACAAGTTTTGGATACATGCAAATATAAAAGGAATTTAACGCGAATTTAACAGGGAGTATAAAGGGGTATTATCCCTGTTTTGTCCCTGTAATGTCCCTGTTAACCCCCTGTAATGTCCCTGTTAATATTTATCATTTTCAATAAAAAATCTAAAGGATTTATAAAGCTGTGATGAGCTATCGCTTAGTGTTTATTTGGATGATAGCATGTAGGTTCTAATTGGGCTTTAACATGTTGTTTTAGCTTATGATATTAGGCAAACCATCTTTCAATAAACTCAATTTCTTATAGTCAGATTCAATTAAAAATTAAATCGAACACCTATAAGGCTTTTAGATATTTTGTATATGATCAACTTATCATTACAAATGTTGGTTGCTGTTTTTGCAGATGTCTTAACGAGGAAACATTTTATACTCTCAAAATTGGATTTACGGTTTCCAGTAAATTTATCTAAGAGCTAAAGTTTAATTTAGGCGAAATAATTATCCCTAAATGAAAACTAAATATGCTTCTCTGTTTTTCATCGCCTTATTTGCAATGATTTGTTTATGTTCTTGTGCGCCAGAACATGGTTCATCAACTGAGTACGGTTTCTTCGGTGGTATTTGGCATGGTATCATACTTTTGCTATCCATAATTGGTAAAATTTTAGGATTTGATATTGGCATTTATGCCGAGGACAATACTGGATTTACATATTGGTTGGGCTTTATCATCGGTCTTGGCGGTTTGGGTGGTGGTGCTGCTAGAAGTAGGTATTAATTCATATTCCTAAACAATTAACCAATTCAACAACTCAACTCTTTTACAAATGCTTTCAGTAAATATTTGCTATTTTAGGGCGATAAGTTTTAAAAAAAATTCTCTACAAATACATAAATGAATACAGCTGTACACAATAAATTAGTTTCCTTTATTTGGTCTATCGCAGATGACTGCTTAAGAGATGTTTACGTTCGTGGTAAATATCGTGATGTAATTTTGCCAATGGTGGTGCTGCGAAGATTAGATGCATTACTTGAACCAACCAAAGAAGCTGTAATGGAAGAATTAGCCTTCCAGCGTGACGAAGCTAAGTTTACCGAGTGGGATGATGGAGGTTTACGACAAGCATCTGGTTATGTTTTTTACAATACCAGTGAATGGACTTTACAACGTTTACACGATACAGCAACCAATAGCCAACAAATTTTACAAGCAAACTTTGAAGACTACTTAAACGGCTTTAGCGATAACGTTAAAGAAATTATTGAAAAGTTTAAGCTAAAAAGTCAAGTACGCCATATGGCAGCTAAAGATGTGCTGCTAGATGTTTTAGAAAAATTCACGTCCTCTTACATTAACCTAACACCTTTTCAAAAACTAGATCCAGATGGTAGAAAATTACCACCACTTTCTAATTTAGGTATGGGTTATGTTTTTGAAGAATTAATTAGAAAATTTAACGAAGAAAACAACGAAGAAGCGGGAGAACACTTTACACCTCGTGAGGTAATCGATTTAATGACACACATTATTTTCGATCCGATAAAAGATAATCTGCCACCTGTAATGACCATTTATGACCCAGCTTGTGGTTCTGGTGGTATGTTGACCGAATCTCAAAACTTTATTGTAGATGAGGATGGACAAATCAAAGCAAAAGGATCAATTTTTTTATTTGGTAAAGAAATAAATGATGAAACCTACGCTATTTGTAAATCAGATATGATGATTAAGGGAAATGACCCTGAAAATATCCGTGTAGGTTCAACGCTTTCAACCGATGAGTTTGCAGGTAAAACATTCGATTTTATGCTCTCCAACCCGCCTTATGGCAAAAGCTGGGCAAGTGAGCAAAAATATATTAAAGACGGTAAAGATGTAATCGATTCGCGTTTCCAAATTAAACTAAAAAACTACTGGGGCCAACAAGAAGATGCAGATGCGATACCACGCTCATCTGACGGGCAATTACTCTTTTTAATGGAAATGGTGAGTAAAATGAAACCATTGGATAAAAGTAAATACGGAACTCGTATTGCCTCTGTACATAATGGCAGTAGTTTATTTACAGGTGATGCTGGTGGTGGCGAAAGTAATATCCGCAGGTACATTATAGAAAACGATTGGTTAGAAGCCATTGTGCAAATGCCAAATAATTTATTCTACAATACAGGTATTACAACTTACATCTGGATTTTAAGCAATAACAAAGCAGCACCTCGAAAGGGAAAGGTGCAGTTAATTGATGCTGGTCAGCTTTATCAAAAATTGCGTAAAAACCTCGGACAAAAAAACTGCGAGTTTGCACCAGCACACATTAATGAAATTGTAAAGGTGTATACCGATATGCAAACTGCCGAAAAAACAGATGACAAAGGTATTGCTGCACAAGTTTTTGATAACAGCGATTTCGGATTTCATAAAGTAACGATTGAACGGCCAAAACGTTTAAAAGCTCAATTTAGCGCAGAGCGGATTGCCAGTTTACGCTTCGATAAAAACTTAAACGATGCTATGGTTTATGTGTATGAAACATATAGCGATGAAGTTTACCAAGACTTGAGCAAACACGAAAAAGAGATTAAGGAATGGGCAGAAAAGCAAGAATTAAACTTAAATGCCAAACAAGAAAAAACATTGGTAAATGTGGCCACTTGGCAAAAACAATTAGCCATCTTAAAAACGGCCGAAATATTACTAAAAGCTTTTGGAGATAAAATTTATAACGATTTTAATGTTTTTGTAAACGAAGTGGATGAAGTTTTAAAAGCTGAGAAAATCAAACTTTCAGCGAGTGAGAAAAATGCGATTTTAAATGCGGTGAGTTGGTATGATGAAGCTGCAGAAAAAGTAAAGAAAAGCATCGTAAAACTAAGTGGCGAAAAATTAAATGAGTTATTAGCTCATTTAGGTTGCACAGCCGATCAACTGGAAGATTACGGCTATTTTGCTACTGATAAAAAAGGGGAACATCAAACCTACGAAACGGAAAGTGATTTACGTGATACCGAAAATATACCACTGAAAGAAAACATCAATAGCTACTTTTTAAGAGAAGTTAAACCTCACGTTGCCGAAGCGTGGATTAACCTCTATGCCACTAAAATTGGTTACGAAATTAGCTTTAATAAATATTTCTATAGCCATAAACCCTTGCGTAGTATTGAAGAGGTAACAGCTGATATTTTAGCTTTAGAAAATGAAAGCGATGGTTTAATCCGTGAAATTTTAAACCTATCTTAAAATGAATTCAGAATTAATTTTATACCAATCTGAAGATGGGCAAACCAAAATACAGACCCGTTTAGAAAACGAAACCGTTTGGCTTACTCAGGCACAAATGGCAGAATTATTTGGAAAGGGTAGAACCACTATAACCGAGCACATTAATAATATTTTTAAAGAAGGTGAACTAGCTAAAGAAGTGGTAAGTCGGAAATTCCGACATACCACGCTACATGGTGCAATTGCAGATAAAACCCAAGAAGTTGAAACAACTTACTACAACCTCGATGTAATTATCTCGGTAGGTTATCGGGTAAAAAGCTTGCAAGGTACCAAGTTTAGGCAATGGGCAACAGCTCGATTACGAGAGTACATTGTTAAAGGCTTTACAATGAACGATGAACTGCTGAAACAAGCAGGAGGTGGCGATTACTTTGACGAGTTATTAGCTCGTATTAGAGACATTCGTTCGTCTGAAAAGGTATTTTGGCGAAAGGTATTGGATGTTTATGCTACCAGTATAGATTACGACCCAAATACAGAAACCTCACAAACTTTTTTTAAAACCATACAAAATAAAATGCATTGGGCTGCCCATGGGCAAACCGCTGCCGAAGTGGTGTATAGTCGCATAGATGCCGCGAAACCTTTTCTAGGTTTAACCAACTTTAAAGGCACACAACCTACCCAACAAGAAATTGCCGTAGCCAAAAATTATTTAAACGAGCAAGAGCTGAATGTATTGAACCGAATGGTAACCGCTTATTTGGAGGTAGCTGAGTTACAAGCCTTAAACCGCAAACCAATGCACATGCAAGATTGGCTACAACGTGTAGATGACTTTTTGAAAATGACAGGTAACGATATTTTAACTCACTCGGGAACGGTCAGCCACCAACAAGCTTTAGATAAAGCCAAAGAAGAATATACTAATTATAAAGAAAGCCTAAAGAACGAACTCTCTAAAGTAGAGCAGGACTTTGTGCAACATTTAGAAAAATCTACTAAACAGCTTAAAAAGAAAAATGATGGAAATTAAGCTGAAAAAGTACGATGCCTACAAAAAATCTGGTGTGGAATGGTTAGGGGAAATACCGGAGAATTGGGAGGTTCGAAGAATAAAATATCTATTTGAAGAGATCAATCAAAGAAGTGATGATGGTGATGAAGAATTATTATCAGTATCACACTTTACTGGAGTAACGAAAAGAAGTGATAAACTTGATGATGGCGATTTGCTAACCAATGCATCAACATTGGAGGGGTATAAAAAGGTGGCAAATGGTGATTTAGTGATTAATATTATGTTAGCTTGGAATGGAAGCCTAGGGTTTTCAGCCTTTGATGGAATTACAAGTCCAGCTTATTCTATTTATCGTTTGCGTGGGCATAATTCCAAAAATTTCTTCCATTATTTATTCAGAACTGACTTGTACAAATCTGAGTTCAAACGGAATTCATCAGGAGTTATAGAAAGCAGATTAAGGTTGTATAGTGATGACTTTTTTAGAATATGTTCGATATTGCCACCCTTAGAAGAACAAACTGCAATTGCCAAATTTTTGGATGATAAAACAGCCAAAATAGACCAAGCCATAGCCATTAAACAAAACCAAATAGCTTTATTAAAAGAACGCAGGCAAATTTTAATACATAAAGCGGTTACGCAAGGTATTAACGCCAATGTAAAATTAAAAGATAGTGGCGTAGAATGGATTGGCGAAATACCCGAGCATTGGGAGGTGAAGAAACTTAAGTATGTTTTAAAATCCCAGGGAAGAATTGGATTTAAGGGTTATACAACTTCGGATTTGGTTGCAGAAGATGAAGGTGCATTAACTTTAGGTGCTTCACATTTAAATTGGGAAGGGGAAATAGATTTATCAAATCCAGTTTATATTTCGTGGAGAAAATATTATGAATCGCCTGAAATTATGGTTTCTAAAAATGATATTATTATTGTACAAAGAGGCTCAACTTGTGGCAAAGTTGCTTTAATCAATGAAGACTTAGGTCCAACAACAATTAATCCTAGTTTAGTACTATTGAAAAATATTAAAGCAAATAGTAGTTACATTTTTTTTGGAATTAAAGTCGTGCTTAAAGGTATTTTAAATTTAGTTAGTACAACTGCAATACCAATGTTGTCTCAATTTCAAATAAACAATATTGAAATTCCTATGCCGCCAAATTCAGAGCAAACTGATGTAATAAATTTTATTGAAAGCTCAGCTTCAAGAATTTCTTCTGCCATTTCCCTAAAAGAAAAAGAAATAGATAAGTTAAAAGAATATAAGGCAAGTTTAATTAATAGTGTGGTAACAGGTAAGGTGAGGGTGGTGTAATAAAAATCGATATCTAAATTAAAACTCTCAAAATGAAAATTAAATCTTTACGAATACAAAACTTTAGAGGTTACAAAGATGAAACCTGTATCCAATTTGATGATTTGACTGTAATCGTTGGAAAGAACGATGTTGGGAAATCAACTGTGCTAGAAGCACTCGATATTTTTTTTAATGACGGTAAAGGTGTTGTTAAATTGGAAAAAGATGATGTCAATAAGGCAGCATTAAATATTGGCGAAAATGTAATAACAATAGCAGTTACATTTCAGGATTTGCCTGCAACGGTAATAATTGATACAAGTAACGAGACTACATTAGCAGGAGAATTTTTACTAAATAATAATGGCGATTTAGAAATAATCAAAAAATACCCTAATGCTGGTGCAGCGAAAGTTTACATAAAGGCTAATCATCCAACTCATGCAGAATGTTCGGATTTATTGTTGGTAAAGAATGCTGATTTAAAAAGGACGTTGAAGAAATTTGAGATAGAATGTGAAAATCAAACAGTCAATGCAAGCCTTCGTGAAGCAATTTGGAAACATTTTGAAGACGAATTAGCACCAGCTGAGGTAGAATTAGATGTTACCAAAGGTGAAACAAAAGATATTTGGGAAAAGCTACAAACCTATTTGCCTTTTTACATACTATTTCAATCTGATAGAAAAAATAGCGATAACGACAGCGAGGTGCAAGACCCCCTCAAAAAAGCAGTTGCACAAATTTTAGCAGAAACAGAAATCTCAATTATACTCGATGAAGTGGCTCAAAGGGTATCAACAAGACTGAAAGAAGTGTCTGATAATACACTGTTGAAATTGCAAGAAATGCATCCCGAACTAGCTTCTTCATTAAACCCAATAATCCCAGCCTCTAGTGCTTTAAAATGGAATGACGTATTCAAATCTGTATCAATAAGTGGTGATGAGAATATTCCTATTAATAAGCGAGGTAGTGGTGTTAAAAGATTAATATTACTTAATTTCTTTAGAGCAGAGGCAGAAAGAAGATTAACGCATAGTGATTCAAATTCGATTATTTATGCGATTGAAGAACCAGAAACATCACAACATACTGACCACCAAAAAATATTAATCAGAGCATTTAAAGAGTTAGCAATTGCGCCTAATACTCAAGTGCTGATGACCACACACAGTTCAACTGTAGTAAAAGGACTGAATTTTGACCACCTTAGATTGGTATCTGTTAATGCCAATGGTAATAAATGTATTGATAGTATTGAGCCTAATCAGCTACCTTACCCATCTTTAAATGAAATTAACTATATCGCTTTTAAAGATTTAACCGAGGAATACCATAATGAGTTATATGGTTTTATAGAAGCGGAAGGTTTATTGGTAGATTACAGAGATGGAAAAACATTGATTACCTATAACAAGATTAGAAAGAATGGGTCAGTAGTTCCTGAACAAATTATATTAACAGAATATATTCGTCACCAAATTCATCATCCCGAGAATACAAATAATGTTCGATATACTTTTGATCAATTAACGGAATCAGTTGATTTGATGAGGAGCTTCATTGTTCAAAATAGAGTTTAAAATATTTGTCAAAACTGATAAAGGTTTTAATGCAAAAATAAATTAACGCAAATGGAAATTAAAGCTGACGTAAAAAGCATAGCTGAATTAAAAGATTATTATTTTGTTGTTCCAGATTATCAAAGAGAATATGTTTGGAAGGCTGATGATCAGGTTGAACAATTTTTAATTGACATTGAGAATGAGTATAATCCTGATACCGATAAACAGTCAAGCTATTTCATAGGTTCAATTATTATAGTTGAAAATAACAGTAAATATGATGTCATAGATGGTCAACAGCGCTTAACTACAATAATACTATCGCTAATTGCATTTAGAGATTTATTAAAAGCTGAAAAAGAAAATTTAGATTATGTTGGGGAAGAGTATCTTAAATCTATTGAGGCGTTGTTATTTTCATTTGATTTAAAAAGTAAGAAGAAAACAATCAGATTAGACCTTCAATATGAAGAAAGTAGAGGCTATTTAAATAAGCTTATTGAATTCGCTCCTTATCAGGATATCAAGTCACCATCTATAATCAAGATGGAGGCTGCGTATTTTAAAATACAAAATTATGCGCAAATTCTTTTAAATAACGGCTTAGAAAAGCTATTACATTACATTGATTACTTCTTAACCCAAATTGAGTTAGTTGTTATTAAATCTGAGAACTTAAGCAGCGCTTTAAAAATTTTTGAAACCATCAATCAACGTGGTGCGGGCTTAAATGCAATGGATTTGGTAAAAAATCTCTTATTCAGCAAGGCAAGTGAAGAAGATTTTCAGAAAATTAAAAACATCTGGAAAGAAATTGTTTTACACCTGCAGCATTGCCGAGAAGATGGAAATCCTTTACGGTTTTTGCGTTATTTCGTAATTGCTAGATATCATAATCAAATTATTAGAGAAGATGAGATATACAAATGGTTTATCTCAACAGAAGGAAAAGTTTTACTAGGATATGAAACCAATCCGCTAAAAGTAGCGAATGAACTAAACCGCATGGCAAAGCGCTATTCTGATTTAGTGATTGCTACGGAGTTAGTTAAGGATGGAGGTCAATATCCTCAAGTTACCAATATTGGTTTTGTAAATAAATATCGCTCTAGGCAACACCTTATTTTATTGCTTGCTCTTGATGAGTATGCACCAGTTGATGTAATAGAGTATTTAGCTAAACAATTAGAAAGTTTGTTTTTCTATTCAATAACTTTAAGTATACAGGCGAAGTACAATGAAACCAATTTTACCAAATGGGCTGGAAAATTACGAGGTAAAAAAACCATTAAAGAAGTAAGCGAAGTTGTAGAAGAAGAGTTTATTCCCTATGTTACAGAGAAGTTAGCAGATTTTAAGAATAGGTTTGCTACAATTACACATGGTCATTACAGCCCTGTTTATAGAGAACGTTATATTTTAGGTCGTATAGAAAATACCATCCGTTCTAAATGTAATTTGCCACTGCATGGAAACGATTTTATTGGAGGTCTGCAAATAGAACATATTATGCCCCAAACTCCTAAAAATGGTATCATTCCTTCAGAATTTGCAGACATTTCAGAATATAGGAATTATGTGTATAGATTTGGAAATACTACCTTGCTTGAAGGAATGATAAATCAAGCTGTTAATAATTTTAACGATATGGATAGTGATTGGTTTAACAAAAAGCAGGGTGAATATGCTAATTCTGATATCATTTCAACCAAATTATTAGACAAAGATTTTTTCATTGGTGCTCATACGGCACTTAATAAGTTCAAACAAGATTATAAGTTCGAATTTTTAAACTGGAATAAATTTTCAATCGAAAAAAGACAAGGTTTATTATTGGAATTAATTTTTGAAACTTGGAAACTAAATGGCCTGAACGTAAATAATATCACAATTAGCAGTTAAACTTATGCCATCACAAACTAATGAACAAGCGCTAGAAGCATCTATAGAGAAAAGACTTACCGGTACAAATTTAGAAGAACTCAAATTATTAAGTGAGCCTCAAGAATTGTATAGAACTGGTAACGGCTATTACATTGGGCAAGCTTCAGATTTTAATCCAAAGTTTGCAATAGACGAAGTTCGTTTTTGGCATTTTTTAGAAACCACCCAAAAAGAAGAGTTAGCCAAGTTGCAAAAACAAAGCGATTGGAAACTAAAGATTTTAGAGCGTTTAGATCGATTAATTAAAAAGTACGGCGTTTTACGTTTATTGCGTAAAGGTTTAGAAGTAGATGATGCACATTTCACTTTGTTTTATGTTCTGCCATTGGCAAGTAGTAGCAAAGTTATCAAAGACAATTTCGAGAGCAATGAGTTTAGCGTAACCAGGCAAATCCGTTATTCGCTAACCAACACCAGAGAAGAAATAGACATGGTGCTTTTTGTAAATGGTTTGCCCTTTAGTACAATGGAGTTAAAAAACCATTGGACGGGGCAAAACGCAAAAGTACATGGGCAAAATCAGTATAAATTTAAAAGAGACATTACACAACCGCTGTTAAACTTTGGTAGGTGTGTAGTCCATTTTGTGGTAGATACCGATGAGGTTTATATGACTACTAAATTAGATGGTGCCAATACTTTCTTCCTGCCATTTAACTTAGGCAATAATTTTGGCAAGGGTAATCCGCCAAATCCATTTGGGCATAAAACATCTTACTTGTGGGATGAGGTTTTAACAAGACAGAGTGTGGCTAATATATTGCAACACTTCGTTCGTTTTGATGGCAAAGAAACAGAGCCCTTAAATAAAAAGACTCTGTTCTTTCCGCGTTACCATCAAATGAAAGTGGTAAGAGATATTTTGGCAGACTCCAGCAAAAAAGGAGTGGGGCAAACTTATCTCATTCAGCATTCGGCAGGTTCTGGTAAATCTAATTCCATTACTTGGGTGGCTTATCAATTGATAGAAGCCTATCCAGAAACAGAAGGTTTGCCAGGCGGTAAAGGAGTTTCAAATCCTTTATTTGACTCGGTTATTGTAGTAACTGACAGAAAATTGTTAGATAAGCAGTTGAGAGATAACATCAAAGAATTCTCAGAAGTTAAAAATATTGTGGCACCTGCTTATTCATCTAAAGAGTTGAAAGAAAGTTTAGAGCAAGGCAAAAAAATTATCATTACTACCATTCAGAAATTTCCTTTCATTGTAGATGGCATCGCAGATTTAAGCGATAAACGTTTTGCGGTAATTATTGATGAGGCACACAGCAGTCAGAGTGGTTCGGCAGCAGATAACATGAACCAAGCCATGGGTAACAATAAGGAAGAGAATGTGGAGGAAACCCAAGATAGAATTTTAGAAGAAGTAATGCGTTCTCGCAAAATGAGAGGCAATGCATCATATCTGGCATTTACGGCAACGCCAAAAAATAATACTTTAGAAAAATTTGGTGTAAAACAAGAAGATGGAAGTTTTAAACCTTTCCACTTGTATTCGATGAAACAAGCCATTGAAGAAGGTTTTATTTTAGATGTTTTAGCCAACTATACGACTTATAAAAGCTATTACGAGATAGAGAAATCAATAGAAGACAATCCTTTATTTGATACTGCAAAAGCGCAAAAGAAACTGAAAGCTTATGTAGAGCGCCATCAACAAACCGTAGAAGTAAAGGCAGAAATAATGCTGGAGCATTTTGTAAGCAAAATTGTAAACCAGAAAAAGTTAAAAGGTAAAGCGAAGGCGATGGTGGTTACACAAAGTATAGAGTCTGCCATTCGTTATTATCAGGCTTTAAAGAAATTATTAGTAGCTAAGGGAAATCCTTTTCAAATAGCCATCGCCTTTTCTGGCAAAAAGACGGTAGATGGCATAGAATATTCGGAAGATGGATTGAATGGTTTCTCTGAAAAAGATACGCGAGATAAATTTGATGAGGAAGAATATAAAATGCTGGTTGTAGCGAATAAATATCTAACAGGTTTTGATCAGCCTAAGTTAACCGCAATGTATGTGGATAAGAAGATGCAAGGTGTTTTAGCTGTTCAAGCTTTATCTAGGTTAAATCGTGCTGCGGATAAATTGGGCAAGAAAACGGAAGACTTATTTGTATTAGATTTTTTCAATTCAGTAGATGAAATTAAGGAAGCTTTTGATCCATTTTATACTGCTACAACTTTAAGTAAAGCCACAGATATTAATGTTTTACACGAAATAAAAGCAACATTAGATGAGGTTGGTGTTTATGAGTGGTTTGAAGTGGAAGATTTTGTAGAAAAATATTTTAAAGGTGTAAATGCAGAACTTTTAAGTCCCATTATAGATTTTGCAGCAGAACGTTTCAATAATACATTAGAATTAGAAGAAGATGCAAAAGCCGACTTTAAAATTAAAGCGAAACAATTTGTAAAAATTTATGGTCAAATGGCGGCTATTTTGCCTTATGAAGTAATTAAATGGGAGAAGTTATTTTGGTTTCTAAAGTTTTTGATACCAAAATTAATTATTGCAGACCCTGACAAAGATGCCTATGACGAGCTATTGAATTCAGTTGATTTATCAACTTACGGTTTAGAGCGAGTGAAGTTAAATCTAGCAATTGGTTTAGATGATAGCGAAACAGAGTTAGATCCCCAAAACCCTAATCCAAGAGGTGCACACTCAAAAGGAGAAGAAACCGACCCGTTGGATTTAATTATCCAAAGCTTCAATGAAAAATGGTACCAAGGTTGGGATGCAACACCAGAAGATCAACGTGTTAAATTTGTTGCGCTAAGTAAAAATATAATGGCCCATCCAGATTTTGAAATGAAGGTTAAAGATAACATGGATACGCAAAACCAAGACTTGGCATTGCGAAAGATTTTAGATGATGTGATGTCGCAACAGCGTAAAAATGAATTAGACTTGTATCGTTTGTATGCTAAAGATGATGCATTTCATCAAGCATTTTTTGATACCATGAAGAGAATGATTAATGTTAGGAGCTAAATAAAATTAAAATGAAAGCATTTATATCGTACAGCCATAGAGACACACAATATCTGGAAAGATTAAAAGTGCATTTAGCACAAGCAAGAAGAGATAGTTTAATTTCTGAATGGAATGATCAGGAAATTAAGGCCGGAGACAATTTAGATAATCATATTTCAGAAGCATTATTAACCTCTGAATTATTTTTAGCTCTTGTAAGTCCTGATTATATCGCATCAAATTATTGTTTTGAAAAAGAGTTTCAAAAAGCCATTAAAATGCAAGAAGAGGGAAAACTTACCATTGTGCCAATAATTGTTGAACCTTGCGAATGGCAAAAAACGCCATTTGGCAAATTAAAGGCAATTCCGAAAGATGGTAAGCCGATCAGTGAATATACAAATCAGAACAATGCATTTTTAAATGTAGTGGATGAGTTAAGGCGTTTATTGGAAGTTAAACCAATGGTTTCGCTTGTTGCAGATAATATAGGAAATGGTTTAGAGTTGCCATCAGCTAAAAGAAATTATAAAGTGAAGAAGACTTTTAGTGGAGTTGATAAAGTAGATTTTATTGAAGAAAGTTTTAATAAAATTGTCACGTACTTTAAAGCGTCTATCGCAGAAATTAACGATGTTGAGAATATACAAGCAAAACTACTTAAACTTGATGATAATTCTTTTACCTGTTTGATTTCCAATCGAGCAAATCTAAAAGATTCATATTTAACAGTTTCAATCGTTGATGATAGACAGATGAGCTTTGGAGATCTTCATTATTCTTTTTCAGAACAGATTAGTGAAAATAGCATACAAATGGATAAACTCTTTAATGTTTCATTCGATGATTATGATATTTATTGGAAAAATCATGATCTTTATGGATTTAGGCAGAATAATGACGTCCAATTAACCTCAGCTAATGTTGCTGAAATAATTTGGAATAATTTTATTGAGCAAGTTGGCATTTCTTGATTTTGACTTAGTCAATTAGAAAATTTGCTTAAAGATTTCTAAACCTATTTACTTTTATTTGAAATCATTGTTAAGCTCATTTAACTTATCCACACCAATGTGCATAAATTCTAACACAAATTACTAATATTATTAGTATTATTATCATCCCAATTGATGATGTATGATAAAAGAATTAGCACTACCGAACACAATAGCTTCACAAATATTAGCGCAACAAAAAAAGCTGTCAAGCTTAAGTATTTCAAAAGATAATCAAGCGAAACACAATTTACCCATAGTGCAACATTTGGTTAAAAATCCTGAACATACTTTTTATTTCGAGGCTGCAGATGACCAGATGCGTTTTTTTGGCATTTACAAAGGCTCGATCATTATCGTTGATCAAACGCTACCAATAAAAGCAGGTTCAATCATCGTTTGCCAAGTAAACGAAGAATGGCTAGTGCGTAAGTATTGCATCAGAGGTACGCAAACGTTATTGTGTTTAAACAATAATTTCGAAGCCTGCCTGAATATTACAGGTAGAGAGATCAACATTATTGGTGTGGTAAGTTGGTCGTGTTTGCCGCATCGCCTATAATTAATGATAAGATACTCCTTAATATTTGGAGAAGTATCAAATTTTATTTCCAAATATGGAATAGCAGAAATAAGTGATCAAACAAATCGAATTCCGTTTACCCATCTGTTATTACATGGCACAGCATATCAAAGAAAGTTTGATTAAGCAGAAGCTTTGCACCAAAGCATTCTTAAAAAAGAATTTGAAGGTAATTTTTTAACAGCACAAGAATTGGCAGCATGCAAACAAGCTGTAGATCATGAACATGCGAGTGTATTGCTGGAGCGGATAAAAGCGGAGCAGAAATATACTGCAATTAAATCAAGAAAAATAAAATGTCAATGTATAAGTTGACGAAATATTTTATTTGTCAACTTATATGCTTACTTTTTTTTAATTTTGTCAATGTATAAACTGACTTATAATGAAAAACAACCTGCAACGTAAACAATTAGGCAAAAAAATAAGTGTCTTTAAAGCTGCTCAGCAAGAAGTAAAACCGCCTGCGGGATGGATAAAAGCCATACGCACAAGTTTGGGTATGTCTTTGGAGCAGTTGGCTACCAAGCTCAACATTAGTAAGCAAAGTGTTCAAACCTTAGAAAAAAGAGAGCAGGAAATGGGCATTACCTTGCAATCTTTGTATGATGTAGCAGCAGCAATGGATATGGAGCTGGTATATGCCATAGTGCCTAAAGATGAAACACTTGAAGATTTGATAGCCCGAAAGGCAAATATTTTGGCAAAACAGATAGTAATGCGCACTGCCCAAACAATGGCTTTAGAAGACCAACAAAATTCGGCGCAAAGATTGGATGAAGCTATTGAAGAGCGCAAACAGGATATTATTCTAAATATGCCAAAAGCATTATGGGATTAAATCTGCAATACGAATACGGCCAAACGCCACTGGAAGCAGAAGAGCTGGAGGGCATAAAAATAGCAACCATAAGTACCAAAGCAGAATTGGATGAATGGGAACAACAAAATATTGAAGAAGCGCTACTTTGGGCAATGAATAAAAAGTGGAAAATTGAAAAGATTTTAAGTGAAGTATTCATTAATGATTTGCACAAGCGTATGTATAAAAATATATGGAAATGGGCAGGTAATTTCAGAAAAACTGAAAAAAACATTGGTGTGGTTGCTTACCAAATACCTACGGCTTTGCGACAGCTTTTAGATGATGCTCAATATTGGTATCAACATCAAATCTATGCGCCAGATGAGTTGGCATTAAGGTTTAAACATCGCTTGGTTTCCATTCATTGTTTCCCAAATGGTAACGGAAGACATAGTAGATTGATGGCAGACATTATCATAGAAAAGATATTTGGTTTACCTGTTTTTACCTGGGGAAGAAACCAAACAGGGAAAGATAACCCTACCATCAGAACAGCATACATCACAGCGGTAAAAGCTGGCGATAGGGATGAACTACAACCTTTACTTGCATTTGCAAGAAGTTGAAAGAAACTAATATGACAGCAGCAGCAATTGTATCAAAAATATAACTAAATAAAATTTTAAAAAATATTTGACTAAATCCTTTTAGTTGTTATATTTGGGCTATTATGCTTCCAATCATCCCAGATTTAAGCATAGTTTTAATAACCAAATATAGACCCACAGATGGTATGAATGCGCCTAACTTTGCCCTAATTTGGGAAAAGACATGGGCTTCCAATCCAAATCTTGGTGATATATAATTAAGCATAAATTAAACTTAATATATAACCTATGAGAATTTTTACAAACGTAAAGGATTTGTCAAGGCCAACATTGAGGTATCTGTTTATCATTTTCCTGATAGGCATTTCTCTCAATAGTTACGCCCAATCCACACGTCTACAAGGTAGCGTAGTGGATGAAAAAAACCTGCCCATGCCCGGGGTCAGCATTAAAGTGAAAGGTAGTACCCAAGGTATTATCACTGGCGATGATGGTAAGTATGTGCTCAATGCAACGTCGAGTACTGGTGTGCTAGAATTTTCTTTTTTAGGTTATACTACCCAAGAAAAGTCTTTTAACGGTGCGCAAACCATTGATATGAAAATGGTTCCAACTCAAAACGATTTAAATGAAGTAGTTGTGGTGGGTTATGGAACACAGCGAAGAGCAAGTGTTGTGGGTGCGGTAGATCAGATTACAAGTGCTGCAATAGAAGGTAAACCTGCTCCCAATCTTATCACAGCTTTACAAGGTGTGTCGCCAAATTTAACCATTCAGCAACGTAGCAATGAGCCTGGGCAACCCTTAAACATCAACATTCGTGGCGTAAGCACCATGGGCGATAATTCTCCTTTGGTTGTTATAGATGGTTTAGTTGGTGGCGATATTAACTTACTCAATCCAAATGACGTGGAAAGTATTTCGGTACTGAAAGATGCTGGTGCTGCCGCTATTTATGGTTCAAGATCTGCCAATGGTGTTTTGTTAATTACCACTAAAAAAGGAAGCAAAAACGCTAAAAGTAGCATCAACTATAATGGTTTAGTAGGGGTACAGATGCCAAAGATTTTCTGGAAACCTGTTCCAGGTTATTTAAATGCCATTTTAAGAAATGAAGCCAATGTAAATGCGGGTCAGCTACCTGTCTATACGCCAGAGCAGATTAGAAATTTTCAGCAACAGGGCGATAACGAGTACTTTTTAGATGGGATCTTAAAAGATGCCCTACAACAAAATCATAACATCAGTCTTTCTGGTGGCTCAGATAAATCTTCTTATTTGGTATCTGCTGGTTTTTTAGATCAGAGGAGCAATTTGGTAGGTCAGAATTTTGGTTTAAAAAGGTACAATTACCGTTTAAATATGACAAATGAGTACGGCAGATTGAAATTGACCAGTATATTGGCTTATGCTAAATCAGATATATTAGACCATTCTTCAAGCACCTCTACCTTAATTGTAGATGCAAGTCGTGTGCCTTTGTATTATAAACTAAAAGACGATCAAGGTAGGTATTTAACCAACGATGTATTGAGCGAATTTAATCCATTAGGGCAGTTAGAAGCAGGAGGGTATCGTAAATATAATAACGATAACTTATTCGGAAACCTTAATGCTGAGCTAAAAGTTACCGATTTCTTAAAGTTAAGGGGAGTAGTTGGTGGAACATTAAATTCTAATCATCAATATGCTAGAACCTTAAGAGTAAACTATTTCCCAAGTGGGGTTTCTGGAGCCGATAGGAACACCAACGACGATAATTTTAAGGATCTATTAATCAATACCCAACTTTTGGCAGAGTTTAGTAAAACGTTTTACCAAAAACATATCGTCAGCGCAATGGTAGGGGTAACGAGCGAAGCTTACAAAAGCGAAAGTAATGCCATTTACCGTAAATTTACAGATCCAGAACTAGGAACACCGATCACAGAAACCATTATCGATCCGGGTTCGGCAAACTCTAACCAACGTACCAACGAAACTAGTTTGCAGTCTGTTTTAGGGCGTGCCAACTATTCTTATAATGATATTTATTATGGCGAATTCAGTTTTAGGTTAGATGCTTCCTCTAAATTCTCGAAGCAGAACAGGTCTGCATTTTTCCCTTCGTTTTCTGCTGGCTATCGCCTTAGTCAGGAATCCTTTATGCAAGATTACCGCAACAAGGTGGGAGACTTAAAAATTAGAGGGTCTTATGGTATTTTAGGTAACCAGAATGTGGGTAATTACCAATATCAAACTACCTATTTCTATTACAACAATGCTTATGGTTTCAATAACACGGCAGTAAATGGTACAGGTATCAATTTTGCCAATAACAATTTGAGGTGGGAAAAAGCAGCCATCTTAAACCTTGGTATAGATGCATCTTTCCTTAAAAATGCCTTAACTGTTTCCCTAGATTATTTTAACAAGAAAACCACTGATATTTTAATACCACCTATTGTTCCTGGTGCATTTGGCTCTGGCTTGCCAACCTATAATGCAGGAGAAATGAAAAATGAGGGATGGGAAGCAAATGTTAATTATAGAATTAGTGGAGAGGTGTTTAAACATACCATTGGTATCAATTTAGCTGATAGCAAAAACAAGGTGTTAAAAATTGATGGAGGAACGCAGTTTAACAATTCTGATGAGATGACTTACATCACCCAGGTGGGTTTGCCATTTCACTCTTATGTGGGGCTTAAACGAGATGGTTATTTCCAAACTCCAGAACAAGCTGCAACAGGCCCTAAGCCAACGGGTTTAAATGTTGGCCCAGGTGATATTAGATTTGTAGATGTAAATGGCGATAATGTTATTGATGATCGCGATAGACACGTGTTGGGAAATCCGTTTCCTAGATACACATTTGGACTAAACTACAATTTGCAGGTTAAGGGCTTCGATTTAGGGATATTTATTCAAGGTGTGGGACGTAGAAGTGCATTTGTAAGGGGAGAATTAATTGAACCTTTCCATTTTAATTATGGTCAAACCGTTTATAAAAACTCTTTAGATTATTGGACACCTACTAATCCGAACGCTGCCTATCCTCGCTTAGCTGCTAATGGAAGTGTATCGAACACCAATAATTTTAGACGTGGTTCTGATTTGTATTTGTTTGATGCCGCTTACGCACGACTTAAAAATGTGCAATTGGGCTATACCTTGCCTGGAGGTGTTGCTAAGAAATTAGGAATGCAAAAATGCAGGGCTTATTTCTCTGGAACAAACTTATTCACATTGTCGAAGCTAGATTTCTTAGATCCAGAGGCAACCGAGTTCAATAGCAATTTACAAAGTGGAGGTGCAAATAGTGGCAGATCGTATCCTACACCTGTATATGTAGGGTTTGGTCTTGATGTAACATTTTAATTTGGTAACATGAAAAACATAAAAATATTTAATAAAGTTTTGGTGCTTGGCATGCTGTTGGTCATCTTCAGCTGCAAAAAGTTAGATTTAGCACCAGTAAATACTTTTACAGATCTCAATTATTGGACAACACCTGCCAAGGCTGCCAGTATTTTAAATACGGCTTATTCGCAAATGTTTGATAACAATAGCTTCTTCATGAACGAAGCACTTTCAGACAATGCTTATAATGGGCGTGGCGATGCTGAAGGAGCTGCGTCTATAGCTGCAGGAACTTACGATCCTTCACTTCAGCGTTTTAAAAATGAATGGGGACGTAGATATGGGGCCATCAAAACGACCCATATTATTTTAGAGAATATAGATAAAGTACCTAATATGGATGCTGGCTTACGCGATAGAATGAAAGCAGAGGCACGTTTTATCAGGGCCTTCCAATTCTTTCAGCTCAGCACTTGGTTTGGCGATGTACCTTTATTTCAGAAAGATTTAAATATAGAGGAAGCTAAAACTATACCACGTTCTCCTAGAGCAGAAGTTTTAACATTCGTATTGGGAGAGTTAGATGCGGTTTCGGCTATTCTACCTGTTTCTTATGCAGATGCAGATAAAGGCCGCATTACTAAAGGAGCTGCTTTGGCCTTAAAGGCCCGTGTATTGTTGTACGATGGCAAATGGCAAGAGGTAATTACTACCTGTGAGCAAATCATGAGTTCAAATACCTATGGTCTTTTTGCTTCTTACGAAGGACTTTTCTTACCACAAAATGAAAACAATAGGGAAGTGATTTTCGACATGCAATATGTTCCTTTGTTACGTACTTATAGTAATTTCTTCGATTATGCCCCAATCTCTGTGGGCGCACGCTTAAACTCTTATGCACCAACTCAAGAATTGGTAGATAATTATTTGATGTTAAATGGGAAACCAATTACAGATCCCACTTCTGGTTATACAGAAGCTGATCCTTATGTAAATAGAGATCCTCGTTTAACAAATACAGTGGTCTATCATCTTTACAAATGGAAAAAGCCCGATAACTCACTGCAAACTATTTATATCAAACCAGGTTCAGATCCAAATCAGGCTACCAAATTAGACGAGTACGCCCCAGGTTCGGTAACCTCGCCAACCGGCTATTACTTGCGTAAATATTACGATCCTACTTCGGCAAATAATTTCCAATCGGGCTTAAATTTAATATTGATTAGATATGCAGACGTGTTATTGATGTATGCTGAGGCTAAAAATGAATTGGCACAGATGACATCAACTGTTTGGGATCAAACCATAAAGCCGATTAGAACTAGAGCCGGTTTTACTGATCCAGCTGCATTGAATTATAACTCGTCATTAACACAAGCAGCCATGAGAACTGTAATTCGCAACGAGAGAAGAAGCGAATTGGCAATGGAGGGTTTAAGGATATTTGATATCAAGAGATGGCGTACTGCCGAAACAGTTTTAAACGGCTTTGTGCATGGGGCAAAATTTGGTCCAGCAACTATTGATAATGGTTATATCCGTGCCAATCAACGTGTATTTGATCCAGCAAGAAATTACTTGTGGCCAATACCTCGAGACGAAAGAGCGATCAACCCAAATCTTAGCCAAAACCCAGGATACAATTAACGAACGATAACATGATTAGCTATAAAAAAATGAAAAGAATATACGGTAGTATGTTAATGCTTATGGTGATAAGCTTAACAGGATTAAATTTTGCCTGCAAAAAGGAAAAAGAGGTTAACACGAATGTGGCTCCAGTAACTACATTGTACGGACCAGATAACAATAAATACATTAAGCTTGATCCTAAAGCAGGAACACAAGTATTTGAGTGGCAACAAGCCCATGCAGAAGATGGCGGCTTGGTGTTGTACGAAGTTGTTTTTGATAAAGAGACAGGTGATTTTTCTAATCCATTGTATTCTATGGTATCTGATGAGAAAGGTCAAAGAACCAAATTGACTTTATCTGATGCGGATTTAAACAAGATTGCAAATAAAGCAGGTATAGCTTCGTTAGCAAAAGGTAAATTGAAATGGACAGTTTGGGCATCAAAAGGTGTAAATGTTGTTAAACAATCTGTAAGCAGACTGATAGAAGTAGAGCGCCCATTGGGTTTTGCCGAAACTCCGGTTGATTTATATTTAACTGGTTCTGCAACTGAAGCAGGAGCTGATGTGGCAACTGCATTGCGTTTCAAAAAGACTGGTGTAGCAACTTTCGAAATTTATACTTCTTTAAAAGCAGGAACCTATAAGTTTGCAGGTGGTAACAGTACTAATGCGAAAACCTACTCGGTTAGCAATGGTAATTTAGTAGAGGGAGGAGAAATTACAGTTACCGGGAATACGAAAGTGTACCGCATTAGACTTGATTTTGAAAATGTAGTATCCACCTATACAGAGATTACTTCTGTTGGTTTGTGGTTTGCGCCAAATAACAATATCATGCACGTATTGCCTTACACCGCTGGAGGTATCTGGAAAATAACTAACGCTCCAGTTGTATTTAGACAGGAGAGTTGGGGAAGAGATGAGCGTTATAAATTTAGATTAAGCACAATTAATGCTGCGGGCACCACTGGTTTTGAATACTTTGGCAGTGCCAATTCAGATAATCAACCTGCTGATGCAAATACGCCTGCTTCCTATTTCTACTTGCTTCCGGTAAATAGTAATCAATACGATTTCTGTTATAAATTTCCACGTGCGGCAGACAATATGAATTGCGATATTGTGGTAAATTTCAGTCCAACGGTATCAAACTATACACATTCGGTAACGGTTAAATAGTTTATAATCAGATAGCTGAAATTTTATAATAACGAAATTTCAGCTATCTTTTGAATGAAAATATATGAAAAATATAAAATTGGCGATCACCTTATTCGGTGTCGCAAGTGCCATCACACTTTTGAGCTCTTGCTTAAAAGACGAAGCATTTCCACTTTATCCAGGTAAGGAAGTGATCACCGTTAATTATACATGGAGTTTAACAGCAGATTCACTCCAAGATAAGTTATTTACCGCATACCTATCTGCAAATGGAAAATATTACAAGGCAGACAATGCAGGTAGTACCGTATTTAACTATTGGCCTAATGCACACGTTATGGATGTACTTAACGATGGCTTCATACGCACCAAAAATGAAATTTATAAACAGCGCATGGTAAGTTTATTGGCGGGAATTAGAGAGGCAAATGGTAACACACTTTCAAACAATTTCTACGATGATATGGAATGGCTTTCTATATCCACACTTAGAGCCTACCAAAGTACCGGTGACGTAAACTTCTTAAATGCAGCAAAGGTTTTATGGACAGATATTAAAACTGGCCGTAATAATATACAGGGTGATGGAATAGCATGGCGCAAAAGTCAGCTATACTATAAAAATACACCTGCCAACGCCCCAGCAATTATATTCGCAGCCAGATTGTATCAATTAGAGAAAAATACAGCTGATTTACAAATTGCTAAAGAATTATATACCTGGTTAAAGGGCAAGCTTATTGACCCTACTACGGGTTTAGCTTGGGATGGTGTGAATGCTAACCAGAATGGCGAAATAGACAAAAACTTGTATACTTATAATCAAGGTGTTTTTGTAGGCGCAGGGCTCGAGCTATACAAAGCTACTGGCGATATCAATTACCTTAATGATGCCTTAAGAACAGCTAATGCTACGATTAAAAGTTTATCAATTTCTCCAGGTGGATTGCTTAAAAATGAAGGTCAAGGAGATGGTGGCTTATTTAAGGGGATTTTGATCAGGTATTTTACTTTGTTGGCACAAGAGCCAGTAGTTTCTAAAACAGATAAGGACGCACTTGTTGCTTACTTAAAGTTTAACGGGCAAACCTTGTACACCCAAGGCATTGCCAGACCGGCTCTCAGCATTAATTCTGATTGGAAAAGCAAACCAGGTCTTAATGCAGATTTAACTACACAATTAAGTGGCATGATGATGATAGAGGCTGCTGCTACCTTGAATAGCTTAAAATTATTTTAAGTTATTTTAAAATAATATAATCTCGCTTTGGGTGTTTACTCGAAGCGAGATTTTTTTATATCCACATTTGTGCTTCATTGTTGATAATAAAATTTGTGGCTGTTTGCAAATTATGTAAACTTCGCAGTTCAAACTAAAACAAATAATGGAAGATTTAAACGCATTAAACCAAGTTGCCGAATTTCATAAAACCTTTAAACATCCAATTTTAGATCAGGCTACTATCCCTACAAAAGAAAGATGCCAATTAAGGATAGATTTATTAGCTGAAGAGTTAAAAGAACTACAGGAAGCAGTTAATGAGGGCAATATGGTAGAAATTGCCGATGCACTTTGTGATTTGCAATATGTATTGGCTGGTGCCGTGCTGGAGTTTGGGTTAGGTAATCAGTTTAAATCTTTGTTTGATGAAGTACACCGCTCTAACATGAGCAAAGCTTGCAAAACAGTAGAAGAAGCAGATCACACGGTGGCTCATTATAAAAATACCACTAATGTAGATGCTTACCATAAAGAAATTGACGGTCTGTTTCTGGTTTATAGAAACAACGACCATAAAACTTTAAAATCAATTAATTATTCTCCGGCAGATTTAAAAGGATTATTAAAACAATAATGCTATTTTAGCATTTAAAAGAAGAAATATATTATGGTAGTTGTTAATAATTACGAAGAGTTTGAAGCTTATCTTGGTAAAGAAATTGGTTTATCTCAATGGCATGTGATAGATCAAGATCAGATTAATAAATTTGCAGATGCTACTTTAGACCATCAGTGGATACACACAGATGAGGAAAAGGCAAAAAGTGAAGGTCCGTTTAAAGCCACCATTGCCCACGGTTACTTAACTTTATCTTTGATCCCATACTTATGGAAACAGATTGCCGATATCCGTAACATTAAAATGGAAATTAACTATGGTATAGAAAGTTTTAAGTTTGGTCAGGCTGTTGTGGTAAATAGTGAAGTACAGCTTAAAGCCAAATTAAAATCTATTGTAAACCTAAGGGGGATAACCAAAGTAATTATTGAAGCTAAACTAGACATCAAAGGCGAGAAAAAACCAGCCTACACTGGCGATGTCATGTTCTTGTATCATTTCAACGATTAATGCCTTAAATCTGTTATTGGAGATTTTGTAGCCGTAATATCATTGCCAGAAATCGTATTGTTTTCTGGCGCAATATCTTGCATAACCCGAGATGGATATTTTAGGGTATCAAACTTTCCAGTCCAGTCAACGTTTTTACTATCGCCAATTAAAATTCCAATAGCGGCATTGTTAATGATGTTATTTTTAATGACGCAATTGCCTGCTGCAATATAAAATCCAAGCTCTTCTTTTCCTTTGGCCATACCGTACATTAACCTGATGGCAGTTTTTACATCACTTATTTTATTGTTTGTAATGGTGTGCGCTGTGCCGTTAACCCTTATCCCGCCAGTACCTCCTTCAAATGTATTTCCATCAATTTTGCAATTGTGTCCACCACGCATTACCAATTCGCCATCATTGGCTTTAAAATAATTATCAAGGTAACTGTTGTTGCTGCTTTTGTTGCTAATAACTTCTCCCTCTGCATTACAGTTGATGAATTTGTTAAACCTTACAATGCTCATGGCTTCTCTTGTACCAAGTAAAACTGGATCTTGCCCAATCTGTATGCACTCTCCTCCATTATTATTTGGCCAGCTAACTTTTTGCTTATTGGTAAATATGTTATAAGCTATTGTTGTGAATTGGGGGTAACTTTCTTTGGTAATTTTTACTTGTATATCCTGATTGTCAATATTAGCTGTAAAAAAGCAACTGTCAATTAAGTTGTGTTTGCCGTTTCCGGAAACAATAACTAGTGGCATAAATTGCGATTTTGCCTTATTATTGCTAAATGTGCATTTGCGTAATACACAACGCTGGCTATCTTTCAAGTCAACCAATACACCTGTTTTACCTTCAGATTTAATTAGTGTACAATTGTTAAACGTTATTCCGCTCAATATTACAAATGCACCTGTAATTTTAAATAGTGTTTGATTGGTTGTACCTGTAAATATCACATTGCCTTCGGTTGCGGCGCTAATGCGAATAGGTTTTTTAGCTGTGCCATGGTTTGGAATGTTCACCGACCAATTGGTATAGGTTCCGTTGGCAATTACAATTTCATCCCCAGCAATAAGCTTGCTTAGAACATTTTTGAATGCTGTTTCATTGTTCACGTGGTAAGTCTTGCTAAAACTCCATTGTGCATTTAATAACAATAATAAATAGATGATGATGTGTTTCATTTTAATTGGGAGGGATGTACTAAGAAACGAAAAATATTAATTATTTGTTAATATATTTAAGCACTGAAATAATAACCAAATATTCATCACTCGCAGCATACGTATGATCAAGATTTTAAATATAGTAACTCATACTGTAAACGCTAGTTAGCTATGTTAAAAAATATACAAAAATGCTTGTTACTCTGTATTTTGCTAATTGCTTGTATTGAAGTGAAGGCACAAAATGTAGTGGCTATAAGCGAAAGTTCCTACGAGCACATTTTTAAGTCAAAAGAAATAGTTTGTTTAGAAGATTCGGGTAGCAACTTGGCTTTGGCCGATATCCTTAGCCCAAAATATCAGGCTAAATTTATTCCCAACATTAACTATTATCCTAAAAATTATAACAGGTCTTCAGCTTATTGGTACAAGGTTAAAATTAATTTTACAAAAGATTTTAATCGCTCATCCATTATAGAATTTTTCGATCAAATTACCGACCATATTGAAGCTTATATACCCGATGGTAAAGGTGGCTATGTAAAAAGTGTTACCGGCGCCGACCTCAATTTTAAAGACCGCCTTTATCAGCATAAGAATTTCGAATTTTTAATAAACGATACCAAAAAAGGCGAACATACTTTTTATTTTAAGGTAAAATCTAAAGATCAGGTAAATGTGATTATCGTTTTTAGAACGGTAGAACGTTTCATTAAATATGGCTTAACGGAATACTTTACCTATGGTTTTTTCTATGGGATGATTGTGATTTTTAGTTTTCATAATTTATTGATGTTTTTAGCAGTAAAACGAAAACAATACCTGTATTATATCCTCTATATCCTGAGTGTTGGCATGTACGAAATGTCTACAGATGGCATTGCTTTCCATTATTTATGGCCTAATCACCCCACATGGAATGAATATGCCTATGGCGTTGCGCTATTCTTTTTAAGTTCTTTTGCACTCATCTTTACCAAAGAATTGTTGCATGTAAAAATGAAGGCCCCTAAGTTAAACCAACTTTTAAATGTGCTGTTGGTATTGCGGTCTGGATATTTCCTGCTCTGCTTGTTTTATGATAATGATTGGTTTAAATATAAGTTTTTAGAGTTTATCCCGCTTTCTGCAGCATTTTTTACAGGTATTTACATTTGGTGGAAGATGGAATATAGACCAGCAAGGTTTTTTGTATTGGGCTATTTTTTCTTATTTATCGGCTTTGTGATTAAGGTAATTCATATTCTGGGTTGGGCTAGGGATATTCCTGGAGCTTTGGGCTACTATAGTTTAACATTTGGCTTTTTACTAGAAATGTTGTTTTTGTCTTTTGCCATTGGCGATCAGGTTAGGATTTTAAAACGGAAAAAAGAAAATGCCCGCAAGCAGATCATTAAACAAATGCAGGTGAATGCGGATCTTAAAGATACTGTAAATAGAGAGTTGGAAGCTAAGGTTCAAGAAAGAACACAAGAGGTACAATTACAATCTCAAGAACTTCAGCATAAAAATCAGACTATCGAGATACAGAATGAAGAGTTAATGTCTATTAATGCTTTATTAGAAAAACAGGCAGAAGAGATTTCGAGAATGAATATCCTTTTAGAAAAGGATAACATTACTTTAAAAACCAATATTGAGAAGGTTACCGATGCACGGTTAAATGCTACCGAAATTGATTTTGATGAGTTTAGCTTAAAATATCCTGATAAAGAATCTTGCTATAAATTCCTTGCCGATATGAAATGGGAGCATGGTTATGCTTGTACCAAATGTGGTAATTTAAGCTATTGTAATGGTAAGGCGCCGTATAATAGACGATGCACCAAATGTTCGTATGAAGAGTCTGTATTACAGCAAACCATATTTGAGAATAACCGAATTCCTATCAATAAAGCTTTTTATCTGGTCTACCTGATGTACAACCATAAAGGTGCGATCTCTTCTCACAAACTCTCCGAAAAGCTAGGAATAAGACAAAGTACCTGTTGGACCTACGCTTCTAAAATCAAAAAAGTAATGGAAGAGCGTAAAAAAGATATCAAAGGTGGGGGTAAATCTGGCTGGAGCAAGTTGGTTTTAGATAAATAAAATCAATTTATGCCTTTTCTATTAGCTCAACGCAGATTTTTTCAGCAATCATGAATAAAAATTTTATTTTTTTTAATGTGATTTAAGCGTATTGACTTAATTTTTGAGTTAGCTACAACTATGCAGGTTATCAGTTACTTATCAGTTTTACATTTTGAGAATTAAGCGTATCAAAATTTTTATAACTTATTAAATATCAGTTATTTACGTAATTTTTTATTTGCAAATCTGATAGTCATTCTTCTATATTTACCTCACCAAATATTTTGGATTATTAACAAACCAATTTAAACTGTATGAGGAAAATTCTATTTAAAAGAATTTTGCGAAAAATACCTGCAACCCTATTGTGGTGTTTTTTTCTGCAAATTAATGCTTCAGCTACTTCTGCAAAAAGCACAATTGTTACCAACAAGCTTTCCAATTTAAATCGTGAATTAGTTTTGAGCAATAGCTTTAAAAGATTTATTGATGTTACTGGTATAGTAAAAGACGCTAAAGGTTTGCCATTACCTGGAGTAGGTGTAAAAGTTAAAGGCACCACAAAGGTTGTTGTAACTGGCGAAGATGGTAAGTATGCCATCGCTGGTCTGGCTAATAGCGATGTACTTGTTTTTACAAGTATTGGCTTTAAACCAGTAGAGATAACTGTTGGAAACCAAACTCTGGTAAATGTTACTCTAGAAGAAGATGCCCAAGGCTTAAGCGAGGTGGTGGTAGTGGGTTATGGTACACAGAAAAAAGTTAACCTAACCGGTGCGGTTACTGCCATTAGTGGTGCACAATTGATGAATACACCTGTGCCTAACGTAACCGCTGCGCTACAAGGGCGTGTATCTGGCGTTGTAATTACAAGAGGTGGTGGGCAACCAGGTCAGGAAGGTTTTAACTTGAGAATTCGTGGTCAAAACTCCATTAATGGTACATCGGCCTTAGTATTGGTAGATGGTATACAAATGGATTTGAATTTAATCAATCCAGATGATGTAGAAAGCATTTCCTTTTTGAAGGATGCAGCTGCTTCTGCAATTTATGGTGCCAGAGCGGCAGGTGGTGTAGTTTTGGTGACTACCAAATCGAGCACGAGTGGTAAAACTCGTATCAACTTTAATTCTTATTACAGTACTAATGTAACTGCTAGGCAGCCAGAACGTTTAAACTCTTGGGATGAACAAACGCTTATAGATGAAGCTCGTTTTAATGCCACTGGAGCTAGGGAGTTTACACCTGAGCAAATTGAATGGTTAAGAAATCCAAATTTTAATTATCGCCCTAACTTAACTGCAAACCGTTGGGAGTATTTCGATAATACGGATTGGATCCAAGCCGGTATGAGTAAAGTGAACCACGCACAAAATCATTCGCTTTCTGTAGGTGGTGGCGCTAAAGATCTAAATTATTTACTTTCTGTTGGTTACCAAACCAGAGATGGTGTATTGCGTTATGGACCTGATGATAATTCGAGATATAATTTTAAACTAAATGTAAATAGCGAAGTAAATAAATACATCAGCTTAAATTTGGTTGCGGGTTATATCGGCCAAATCACCAATTCAAATTCGTTTTCTACGGGTAATATTGTAAGTGCCTTATATCGTGTGCGTACACGTCAATCGCTATATACTCCTGCAGAAGATCAAACAGGGCAACCTTACAATGGCGATTTGCAGATTAATGCGGTTGATATTGAAAAAAATGCAGGTTTTACCAGAGCCATGTACGAGAGTTTTACGGGTAAGGTAGATCTTAAATTTAAAAACTTCGTCAAAGGTTTAGTTATTAATGCAGTAGCTTGGCGTAACCAAGACAATTACAATTACGAGCAAAATAGAAGAAGTTTATATTGGTACGGACGGAGTAATTTAGAAGCACCTCGTTTTAATGCCAATGTGCCCAATGGTATTGGAATTACCAAAAATCGTGGCTATTATGATAATTTACAAGCTACAGCAGATTACAACCTCACCATTGGAGATAACCACAACTTTAAGATTTTAGGTGGTGCCTCTTATGAGCAGTATCGTAAAGACGAATCGAGTGCGGGTGCAACTTTATTGTATAGCAACGATTCGTTTGCGGTAAATTTCTCTGATCCTTTGAACAAAACGGCTAGCGATAACGTAGAAACCTACGCTTTTGCTTCGCTATTTGGGAGATTTAACTACAACTATGCGGAGAAATATTTATTCGAAGCTACCTTGCGTAATGACGGAAGTTCGCGTTTATCACCAGATGCTCGGTGGACTGTCTTCCCATCCTTTTCTGCTGGTTGGAGAATAAGTGAAGAGAATTTCTTCAAAAATAACTTCAAATCTATCTCTAATTTAAAACTTAGAGCATCTTGGGGTAGAGTGGGTAATGCTGTAGTTAACAACAATACAAACGTTGGTAATTACGATTATATCCCTGTTTTAAATGGTGGAAACAACCTTGTGCTTAATGGTGCTAGAACCAATTATTTCTTTCAACCTAATTTGCCAACTTTAGATAAAACTTGGGAAACAGTACAATCTGCAAACTTAGGTTTAGATATTGGTTTATTTGGCGAAAAATTAACTTCTACCATAGAGTACTATCAAAATAGAAATATCAATATGTTAATTGATATCAATACACCAGCCATATTGGGTATTACTCCTTCGAAAATAAATGGAGGTACTTTAAAAAGCTGGGGTTGGGAAGCGGAGTTAAGATGGAGAGATAAAATCGGATCAGTAGGTTATAATGTTGCTGCCAATTTCTCAGATAATCAAAATAAACTGATCCAGATGAATGGGGTGAGGTTAATTGGTACTGGAGGTGTAGTAACTGCAATTGAAGGTTATCCATTGAATAGTGTTTGGGGTTACAGAACAGCTGGTATTTTCCAATCTGCAGCAGAAGCAGCCGAATACAGAACCAAAGTTAGCTATCCTTTCTTCGCCAATACCACAGCTGGTGACATTAGATATCTGGATTTAAATGGCGATGGAGTGATCAATAACGGTGGTGGTACGCCAGATAATTCGGGTGATTTGGTTTACCTAGGCAATACTGCAGCCAGGTATTCTTATGGTTTTGATGTGGGCTTAAATTGGAAAGGATTTGATTTTTCTATTATGTTCCAAGGTACGCTTAAACGCTCGTTTTTAATTGCGACAGAAACATTGGCTCCATTAAATGGAACAGCTAATATGCCATGGTCAATCCATATGGATCGTTGGACACCAGATAATCCTAATGCATTTTTCCCTCGCATGTACCAAACCAGCGATCATAATTACAAACCATCAGACCGATGGACACAAAATGGAAGTTACATCAGGTTAAAAAATCTACAACTAGGTTATAACCTACCGATCAATAAAAAATACATACAAAATGTGAGGCTGTATTTCTCTGGCCAAGATTTGTGGGAAAGCACAAAAGTAATGGAAGTATTTGATCCAGAAGTGCCAAATGGGGTAAACTCTCAGGCCTATCCATTCTACAGATCATACGCTTTTGGTTTAAATGTTACTTTTTAGGTTAAATTATCATGAAAAAAAATAAAATATTATTACTATCAGCGCTGGCAATTGCCACCTTATTAGGTAGTTGTGCAAAGTTAGAAAGGTTACCAGAAACCACGTTTTCTGATTCAAATTATTGGAATACTGAAGTCGATTTACAAAATGCGGCCAATAGGCTTTATCAACAAATGGGCGGTCATGCGATAGACAATAGAGCAGACGATAATACCAATCAGGCTATAGATGCCATCAGTACAGGAAATAGAAGCATTCCGTCTACAGACGGTAACTGGTCTAATCCTTATGATATGATTTTTACTGCCAATAATATCCTAGAAAAGGGAGTAAAAGCTAAAGTTTCTGATGCCATTAGAAATAGGTATTTTGCTGAAGCACGTTTTTTTAGAGCCTATGCCTATTCCATGTTAATAGAAAAATATGGAGATGTGCCATTGGTGTTAAGAACGCTAGCGATTAACGATCCTGATTTAAAGATGCCAAGAACGGCAAGAGCAACCGTTGCAAAAGCCATTTACGACGATCTTGATTTCGCTACAACTTGGTTGCCAACAAGAGCTGCATTACCTGCTGCACAATATGGTCGTATCACCAAAAGTACAGCATGGGCATTAAAGGCTCGTGTTGGCTTAACTGAAGGTACAACTGCTAAATTTAGCAATGTTGCAGGTTGGCAAGATCATTTAACACTTGCTGTGGCAGCCGCAACTTCTGTGATGGGGCAAGGACACGTTTTGTTTAACAATTACTTAGGCGAATTTACCCATATGGGCGATGGTATGGCTAACACAGAAAACTTATTGGTGAAACAATATTTATTAACTGTACTAACCCACAATACCTCTAGAGATTTAGAGAATGGAAGGATTGCACCAACGCGTAATTTAATTCGCCAGTATTTGTATACTGATGGCTTACCAGCTTGGAATTCTGATCAAACACCTTCTGCCACCAGATCGCCTTTGTTTGTGCCAGAAGCGGCAGAAACCAGTTACAATACCATTTTGGATAACCGTGATACCCGTTTAGCTACTTTGGTTTACCGTGCTGGAGAACAATCGTACCAACGTGCTTGGGTGCCACAAACAGCATTGGGCTCTAGAACTGCTTATGCGGGTAAAAAACTATTTGATGCTGCAGATTGGGCAAGCAATGGCAATGCAACAGTACAAAAGAATGTAATTCGTTATGCTGAAGTATTATTGATCTTAGCAGAAGCTAAATTTGAATTGAACGGTTCAATTTCTGATGCTGATTTAAATTTAACGGTTAATGCGTTAAGAACCAGAGCTGGTTTTGCACCTCGATTAACCAATGATTTTGTAACCACAAATGGCTTAAGTATGCGGGAAGAAATTAGAAGGGAAAGAACGGTAGAACTTGCTTTAGAAAACTTTAGATATGGTGATTTAATTAGATGGAAAACCGCAGAAACAACTTTGTCTAAACCAATTCTTGGAGGTAAATACATTGCATCTGAATGGGTAGGTACAAATGCATCTGCATTGGTGCTTAACGCAGATGGGGTATTGGTAGTAGAAGATGTAACCAGACGTAAATGGAACCCCGCTAGAGATTATTTATATCCTGTACCGCTAAATGAGATTGCTTTAAGCGGCAATAACGTGAAGCAAAACCCAGGATGGCAATAAAATATAAATCACCTAATCAGACAAAGATGAAAACATCAACTATAGTTTTAACATTAATAGCGTTGCTTGCCTTTACATTTACGGCTTGCGAAAAAGAAGATCCAGATGGACCAGTAGGCGATCCTGCTTTTGAGAATTATTATTACGCAGGGTTTTTACCATGGAATAATACAGGTACCGAATCAGTATTCAGAACACAAACTACCTTAGTTAAATTTCCAGTTCAGTTTCATTCAGCTTACACCCGTTCGTATAATGCAGAAGCTAAATATACCTTGGTAACTACAGGGATTACCAATCCTGCTGTACTAGGTCAAGACTTTAATGTAGTAGATAAAAATGGCAATGCGATACAAGGAAACAATGGCGTATATATCCTAAACTTTCCAGAAGCCAAAGCTAAAATTGATACTATTTATTTTAAAGTATTGAATAGTAGTATTGTTGGAACTCGTAGGATAGAAATAAATATCGTTAAAAATGAAACCAGTCAGTATACTGTTGGTAATTTTTCTCAAGCATTTAAACGCTTCTTAGAAGTAAAATAAAACAAAACCAACCACTAAAATTGAAATCTAAGGAATTGCTTATTGATCAGTTTTAGTGGTTTAAAAGCCCTCAAATTTAAACCAAAACAATTTATGCAGTTGTAGCTGCTATTTACCTTTTCGAATGTATTCAACTATCCGTTTAAAAATACTTGTACTCTCCTTATTTTCGTTCTTTAACAGTTATGCTCAACAGCAAACTGTAGCTTCACCTTTAAGGAAGGTTGTAAATATCAATCAGAATTGGTCATTTGCAAAAGATCCAAAAAAGCAGTTTTCAGCTTCAACTTTAAGTGGTGTTAAATGGGCGGTGGTTCAAATCCCACATACATGGAATGCATTTGATGTGATGGATGATGTGCCGGGATATTACCGTGGTATTGGTTGGTATAAAAAGAAATTGGCATTACAGCCCGAATGGAAAAACAAAACCTTGTATGTGCATTTTGAGGGAGCTAATCAAGAAACAACTGTTTATGTAAATGGTAAGCAAGTTGCCCATCACATTGGTGGATATAATGCCTTTAGAATTCCTCTAAAAAACCTAAAGTTTAATGGTACCGATGAAATTGCGCTAAAAGTAGACAATAGTTTTAATGAGGGCATTGCTCCTTTAACTGGCGATTTTACGTTTTTTGGTGGTTTGTATCGTAATGTATCCTTATTGGTTTTGCCATCAACTCATTTTGATGACCAACATTTTGCTACAAATGCTATATATGTACACGCAGAAAATGTAAGCAAGGCCAAAGCAGATGTGGTAATTAAAGGAAGTTTATTGAATTTGCAAACTGCGAAAGAATTATTGGTTACATCAGTACTTACAGATGCCTCGGGTAAAAAAGTACAAGAGACAAAGTTTTTAACCAAGGCTACAAATCAACTTATCAGCTTTGAACTGCCAAAAATGCAAGTAGATCAACCTGTATTGTGGTCGCCAGAGCAGCCTTATTTATATGTGGCTACCACTAAATTGATCGATCAGCAAACAGGTAAAATACTAGATGAGGTTAAAACCAATGTGGGTTTAAGATTTTTTAGTTTTGATGTAAAAAAAGGGTTTTTCTTAAATGGTGCTCCTTATAAATTGATAGGTACTAGTCGCCACCAAGATTTTGCAGGTAAAGGTAATGCTGTGCCTTCAGATTTAGCGATGAAGGATGTTGCCTTGATTAAAGAGATGGGTGGTAACTTTTTGCGTGTGGCCCACTATCCACAAGATCAGGCAGTGCTTGATGCCTGTGATCGGTTAGGGATTTTAGCTTCTGTTGAAATCCCTATTGTGAATGAGATTACAGAAACTGATGTTTTCTATAACAATTGTCATGATATGCAATTGGAGATGATCAAGCAGAATTACAATCACCCAAGCATCATTATATGGGCTTATATGAATGAGGTTTTACTAAAAATGAGATTTAGAGATAACCCAGAACGGAAAAAGATATACCTAAAAAACATAGAAAATTTAGCACAAAGGTTAGAAGATCTTACCCGTAAAACAGACCCTACAAGATATACCATGATGAGTAACCATGGAGATGTAAACGGTTATATCAATGCGGGGTTGGTTAAAATACCGATGTTGGTAGGTTGGAACCTATATCAAGGATGGTATGGAGGAAAATCTGAAGACTTTGGTCCAAATTTAGATAAAATACATGCCCAAGTACCAGATAAACCCCTTTTGGTTACCGAGTTTGGAGCAGATGTTGATCCTAGAATACATGCTTTTCCATCAATTAAGTTCGATAAAAGTCTAGAATATGGAATGTTATACCATCAAATTTATATCGATGCGATTTTAAAAAGACCATTCGTGGCAGGAGCATTTGTTTGGAATTTGGCAGACTTTAGTTCAGAAACTCGGGATGAAACTATGCCACATATCAACAATAAGGGTTTGTTAACCTTAGATAGAAAACCAAAAAATACCTATTACCTCTATAAAGCTAATTTTAATCCTAAACCCTATGTTAAAATAGGAGACGGAAGTTGGAGCCTACGAGGTGGAGTAGCCAACAGTACTCATACGGCTACACAAATGGTACAAGTGATCTCAAACCTACAAAATGTAGAGCTGTTTGTGAATGGCAAAAGTTTAGGCATAAAATCGCCCATTGCAAATGTAGCAGATTGGCAAGTAGATTTTAAAAATGGTAAGAATGAATTAAAAGCTATTGGAATCGTGAATGGTGTTCAGGTAGCTGATGTTGCCCAAATTGATTTTGTGTTGATTCCTTCTTCAATGGCGAATTTCAAAGCTATTAATGTGCTATTAGGTAGCCAAAGGCAATTTATAGACCAGCAAAAAGAGGAAGTTTGGTTGCCTAGCCAACCTTATCAGCCTGGTTCTTGGGGCCACATTGGCGGTGAAGCTTTTAAGATAAAAAATAGCAGCAGACAAGTTTATGGTACCGACAAAAATATAAGAGGAACTTTTAGCGATCCCATTTATCAAACTCAACTAGTTGGCATAGAAGCTTATCAATTAGACGTGCCTAAAGGTAAGTATGAAGTAACCCTACACTTTTCAGAATTGATGGGTAATGGTATTCAATCGGTATTGCCCTATAATTTAGATAGCCTAATTGCTGTAAGTAAGGAAGTGCCTGAACAACGTATTTTTGATGTATGGTTAAATGATAAAATAGTGATTAAAAGTATCAACCTAGCAGCTACTTATGGGGTTGCAAACAGCGTACAAAAAAGGTTTGAGTGTGTGGTTACTGATGATAGGGGCTTAAGGATTTTGTTTAAAGGGGTTAAAGGAAAAGCGGTATTAAATGCTTTGCAGGTTAGGAAGATGTGATTGGGATGGTTGGTAAGGTTGGGAAGTTGGTAAGGTTGGAGGGTTGGAGGGTTGGAAGGTTGGAGGGTTGGAAGGTTGGAAAGTTGAAAAGTTGGAATGTTGGAAGGTTGGAAGGTTGGAATGTTGGAAAGTTGGGAAGTTGAAAAGTTGGAATGTTGGAAATAGAAAGACTACAGAAATGAATTTCTTTGTGTTCTTTGTGTCTTTGTGGTTGCTTAAGACTAAAGCTTAAAGACTAAAGACCAAAGATCAAAAACGGCCGTCATCTCGAACGAGTATTTCACGAGGAGAGGTCTGTTGGAAGACTAAAGCTTAAAGACTAAAGACCAAAGATCAAAGTCCAAAATGGGCGTCATCTCGAACGAGTACTTCACGAGGAGAGATCTGTTAGAAGACTAAAGCTAGAAGATTAAAGCTTAAAGACCAAAGACTAAAGACCAAAACGGGCGTCACCTCGAACGAGTACTTCACGAGGAGAGATCTGTTGGAAGACTAAAGCTTAAAGACTAAAGACCAAAGATCAAAGACCAAAACGGGCGTCCTTTCGAACGAGTACATCACGAGGAGAGATCTGTTGGAAGACTAAAGCTTAAAGACTAAAGCTAAAAGCCAAAGTCCAAAAATGGGCGTCATCTCGAACGAGTACTTCACGAGGAGAGATCTGTTAGAAGACTAAAGCTTGAAGATTAGAGCTTAAAGTCCAAAACGGGCGTCATCTCGAACGAGTATTTCACGAGGAGAGATCTGTTGGAAGACTAAAGGCTAAAGCTTAAAGACTAAAGACCAAAGACCAAAACGGGCGTCATCTCGAACGAGTACTTGACGAGGAGAGATCTGTTGGAAGCTAAAGGCTAAAGCTTAAAGACTAAAGACCAAAGATCAAAACGGGCGTCATCTCGAACGAGTATTTCACGAGGAGAGATCTGTTGGAAGACTAAAGCTTAAAGACTAAAGCTAAAAGCCAAAGTCCAAAAACGGGCGTCACCTCGAACGAGTACTTGACGAGGAGAGATCTGTTGGAAGACTAAAGACTAAAGACTAAAGACTAAAGACCAAAACGGGCGTCATCTCGAACGAGTACTTCACGAGGAGAGATCTGTTGGAAGACTAAAGCTTAAAGACTAAAGCTAAAAGCCAAAGTCCAAAAATGGGTGTCATCTCGAACGAGTACTTCACGAGGAGAGATCTGTTAGAAGACTAAAGACTAAAGACCAAAGATCAAAGACCAAAACGGGCGTCATCTCGAACGAGTATTTCACGAGGAGAGATCTGTTAGAAAGACTAAAGTTGAAAAGACTAAAGAAATTGGTTATAGAGGCTTGGCAAATGTCTATTAACCATCAACCATAGTCAAAAAGAAATAATGTTAATATCAAGTATACAATTCTAATATATGTTTAAGAAAATAGGTTTTATTGTATTGTTTATAAGTTTGGTAACCAACCTGAGTGCACAAAAATCAAGCAGGTTAAATTCGGGTTGGGAGTTTGTGAAACAAGATTTGGGAGGTGTGTGGGAGGCACTAAGACCAGTTAAAGCTGGTAATCCAGAAGAATTACCCTTTTGGCAAAAGGTAAACTTGCCACATAGCTTTAATGGTACCGATGCAGTAGACCCCGATGTACATTACTACCAAGGACCAGGTTGGTATCGAACTTATTTACCAATAGAAAATCCCTATCAAAATGGAAGAACAGTTTTACATTTTGAAGGAGCAGGGCAAAAAACAGCAGTTTACATCTACAATGTAAAAGTAGCTGAACATGTAGGTGGTTACGATGAGTGGACTGTAGACATTACTGATGCAGTAGCTCAATTCAAGAAAAATCCTGTTTTTAATACGCAGTTTAAAGGTAGGATCCCTTTGGTTATTCGTTGCGATAATTCCAGAGATTTGGAAATGATTCCCTCCAGTTTGTCTGATTTTAATGTTTATGGAGGGATTTATCGTTATTTAAATTTGGTTTACCAGCCTCAGCTTGCTGTGGCCAATTTATTTGCACATACTACAGTAGATGCTAAAGGTAATTTGGGTAAACTAAGCATTACCTCTCGTTTGCTAAACCCAAACAGATTAAAAGCAGCAGCTATTAAAATAGAAGTTATTGATCCAAATGGGAAAAAAATTATTGATGAAAATAAGACCATCACTACATTTAAGGGAGATTCGCTGTTATTGGAGACAACTATCAAATCGCCTCAATTGTGGTCAACTGATATGCCCAAACAGTATGAGGTTAAATTAAGTATCACATCCAACGGAGAAACATTTTCGATTAAAGAAAAAGTAGGTTTCAGGAATTTTGAATTTGTCAAAAAAGGACCTTTTATGCTCAATGGTAAAAGGTTGTTATTACGTGGTACGCACCGTCACGAAGATCATGCAGGTGTTGGACCAGCAATGACAGAAGAAATGATTTTGACCGAGATGAAGATGATGAAAGAAATGGGGGTTAATTTTATCCGATTGGGACATTACCAACAATCAAGAATAGTATTAGATGCCTGCGATAGCCTAGGTATTTTAGTATGGGAAGAAATTCCCTGGTGTAGAGGAGGACTTGGCGGGACCATTTACCAAGAACAGGCTAAAAGAATGCTTACTAATATGATTGAGCAGCATTACAATCATCCATCTATCATTATATGGGGTTTGGGCAATGAGAACGACTGGCCTGGAGATTTTGAAGAATTTGATAAGGAAAAGATCAGAACTTTTATGAAAGAATTGAATAACCTTTCCCATCAGTTAGATCCATCAAGAAGTACAGCCATTAGACGATGTGATTTTTGTAGAGATCTAGTTGATGTTTATTCACCATCCATTTGGGCAGGTTGGTATAGGGGAGATTATACCGAATATAAAGATGTTTCTTTAGCAGAATTTAATAAATCTGATCGGTTTTTACATGTAGAATGGGGTGGAGATAGTCATGCTCGTAGGCATTCTGAAAACCCAGATAATGCATTAAGTAAAATTAAAAAAGGTGGTGGCGCAGATGAGCGAGCAGGAGATGCATCGTTATATGGTGGTGCTGCCCGGGTAAGTAAAGACGGCGATTGGAGCGAAAGTTATATCGCTAACTTGATAGATTGGCATTTAAAAGAACAAGAGACCATGCCTTGGTTAAGCGGAACAGCCTATTGGCCATTTAAAGATTTTAGTACGCCTATACGGCCAGATAATCCTGTTCCTTACGTAAACCAAAAAGGAGTAATTGAAAGGGATTTTACCAAAAAAGAAGCTTTTTATATTTTTCAATCTTATTGGACAACAATACCGATGGTTCATATTTATGGCCATTCGTGGCCAGTGCGTTGGGGAGAGGAACGAGAAGAGAAAATGGTAAAAGTATATTCCAATTGCGATGAGGCTGAACTTTTTGTAAATGGTAAAAGCTATGGTATCAGAAAAAGGGACAGTCAGAATTTTCCAGCTTCGGGATTACGTTGGCAAGTGCCTATGCAAAAAGGAGATTATACCTTTAAAGTTGTTGCTAAAAAAGGAAAAATCACTGTTACTGATGAACTTGTGCAAAGTTATCAAACTGAAAAATGGGCTAAACCAACTAAAATGACCTTTACAAAAGTCGACGAAAAAGATGGTGTGGCTACATTAGAGGTTAAAATGTTAGATGATAAAAATGTGTTATGTTTAGATGCCATTAATCTTGTTGCCTTTAGTTTGGTAGGCGATGGAGAATTAATCGAAGATCAAGGTACTTCTACAGGCGCTTCAAAAGTTCAACTTTACAACGGTAGAGCAATAATCAAGTTAAAAACCAATAACGCTAAAAGTGTAGTTTCTGTACAATCTAATGGTATTCCAACCGTATTTTTAAACCTATAATTATGAAAAGAATAGTTTTAATCTGTTTATTTATGCTCAGCTCAATTGCTGGTTTTACGCAAGTAACCATTAAGATGTTAGCATCTAATGTGCTCAGAAGGCAGCTTATAGCAGAGGGAGATTGGGCATTAACACAGCAACCAATTACAGTTACCGCAGAAAGTTCTCCAAGAAGTGCTGGCAACAAACACGATTTTTTTTCGGAAGGCGATTATTGGTGGCCTAATCCAGCCAATCCAGATGGGCCTTACATTAGTATAGATGGTAAAACCAATCCAAATAATTTTGTGGCGCACCGTTTAGCAATGATTAGGTTTAGCGAAATTATTGGTGCACTCGCCTCTGCCTATCAAGAAACTAGCGATGAAAAGTATGTCAAACATGCGGTTGTGCATCTTAAAGCTTGGTTTGTAGATAAAGAAACTTTGATGAACCCTAATTTACTTTTTGCACAAGCGGTAAAGGGAGTTACTACTGGTAGAAGTTGGGGTATTATCGATACCATTCATCTGATGGAAGTAGCACAAGGAATTATTGCCATGGAGAAGGCCAAATCATTTAAAAAATCCTCGTTAAAAACGATTAAAAAATGGTTCTCAGACTATATCCTTTGGCTAAATACAAGTAAGCCCGGTATAGCAGAAAAATTATCAAAAAATAACCATAGTACGTGTTGGGTAATGCAAGTGGCGTCTTTTGCTAAATTATGTAATGATAAGCCAATGTTAGATTCCTTACGTTGGCGGTATAAAAATGTACTCTTACCAGATCAAATGGCTACAGACGGAAGTTTTCCACTAGAGTTAGCTCGTACAAAAGCCTATGGCTATAGTATTTTTAATTTAGATGCAATGACTACGATTTGCCAAATACTCTCAACCCCACAAGATAACCTTTGGGAGTTCGAAACAGCAGATGGCAAATCAATTGCTAAAGGTATTACTTACCTCTATCCTTTTGTAGCTGATAAAAATAAATGGACTTTGAAACCAGATATCATGTTCTGGGACAATTGGCCAGTGGCACAACCTTTTTTAATTTTTGGAGCTTATTATTTTAGAAATGGGGATTGGTATGCCACTTGGAAAAAGTTAGATTTAAAACCAACTAATCAGGAAGTAATTAGAAATTTACCCATAAGACACCCCTTACTATGGATGTAAAATCGATTTTTATCAAATAAATAAAAACCTCAAAAACCTATTATTATGTTAAAGAAATACCAGCTTACCGTATTTGCACTCTTGTTCGTAAATGCAGTATTTGCACAAAAAGTTAATATTAAAAAAGCCATGAAAGCGGCTCTCCTGCAAACCGAAGTTTTGGTTAAAAATGTAGATTCTGCCCGAAAAGTTAAACCCAACCTAGTTTCGCCAAGAACTGTAGAGAAGGGACAGTTTAAAATGGTCATATCAAGAGATTGGACAAGTGGATTTTTTCCAGCACAATTGTGGCTGTATTACCAATATACCAACGATAAAAAGTGGCTAGACTTAGCTAAAAAATATACCGAAGATGTTAAAGTAGAACAGTTTAATAAAGGTACACACGATTTAGGTTTTATGATTTACTGTCCATTTGGTAATGGCTATAGATTAACAAAAGACGAAGCTTATAAAGATGTTATTATTCAAGCTGCAAAATCGCTTTCAACTAGATTTAACGCAAAAGCTGGAGTGATTAAATCTTGGGACCACAATACCGATAAATGGAAGTTTCCGGTAATTATTGACAACATGATGAACCTTGAATTGCTTTTTGAAGCTACTAAATTTACAAACGATTCATCATTTTATAAAATCGCAGTTTCTCATGCAGATAAAACCATAACAAACCATTACAGACCAGATTTTAGTTCGTACCATGTAATAGATTACGATACGGTTTCGGGCAACGTACGCAACAAATTAACAGCACAAGGTTACGCCAACGAATCGTCATGGGCTAGGGGGCAGGCTTGGGGTTTATATGGTTATACTTTGTGTTACCGTTATACCAAAAATGCCGCTTATTTAGCTCAAGCAGATGCCATTGCAAATTACATTTTAAGTAGTAAAATAACACCAGCAGATGGTATTCCGTATTGGGATTACAACGATCCGCAGATACCAAATGTATCTAGAGATGCATCTGCAGCAGCCATTACGGCATCTGCGCTTTATGAGCTTGCAAAATTCAGTAAAACAAATGTTAGAAAATATAAAGCAGCGGCTGATAAAATACTAGTTTCCTTAAGTACCAAATATACAAGTGCCAAAGGTGCAAATTATGGCTTTTTGCTAGAGCACAGTACAGGTCATCGCCCTGCGAAATCTGAAATTGATGTACCCATTAACTACGCAGATTATTATTATATCGAAGCATTGATAAGAAGTAAAGGCTTTTAAAAAGATTAGGTTAATGTGTTATAAATGTCTAAAAATGACTGATGACATTTGATTTAAAAAAAGAATAGATATATTTAGTGGTCTAACCACATAATTTGAGAGCCACTAAATATATATTCACATTAACTTTGTTGCTGCTGTTTAGCGTTAAATATGTTAAGGGCCAACAGCCACAGTTAAAATTTAAACACCTTTCGTTTAAAGAGGGCTTGGCACAAAGTCCAATTTCTACCATAATTAAAGATAGTAAGGGCTTTATTTGGTTGGGTAATTGGAAGGGTTTAGCTAGATATGATGGTTATACTTTTAAGACCTTCCAGCATGATGCCAATAACCTAAAGAGCATTAGCCACAATCGCATTAATTCTATTATTGAAGATAAACATAAACAGCTTTGGGTTGGTACTTCCAATGGTTTAAATCGGTATAATCCTTCTACAGAGGTTTTTAAAAGGATAGATATTAAAGACATTAAGGGAGGTAGAAATTACATTGCATCTGTTATAGAAGATAGCGATGGGGAAGTTTGGGTAGCCACTTTTTCTGGGGTAAAAGTAGTAGATACCACACAATGGAAATTAAAAGAATTACCAAAGCTTAAAGATGCATCTTCGACAGACATTACGAGCTCTGTAACTTTTACGCTTTTTGAGGACGCAAGTAGCAAAATTTGGGTGGGCACTAAAAATGGTGTCAAATATTTCGACCCTAAAACCAAGCAGTTGGCCAAAATTCCTAAGGCAATATTAAATAGTGCCGAATTAATGGGTACTAAGATAATTGTAATTAGGCAAGATAACGTTGGTAACCTTTGGTTTGGGTCTGAATCTAATGGTCTTTTTAAATACGATCCTAAAAAAGATCAACTTTTTACATTTAAACATCAAGATGGTAATGCTCAAAGTATTTTATCGAATTGGGTTAGAGATATTTATGCAAGAGACGAATCCAACATCCTAATTGGAACTAGAAATGGATTGAGCATTTATAATGCCCATACCCAAAAATACACTAATTATTCGCACAACTCTTTAGATCCAGATGGGTTGAATGACAACTCTATTTGGAGTTTTATGCAAGATGAATCCGCAGGTATTTGGATCGGAACATTCTCCAATGGTTTAAATGTATATAACCCCGCAAATGCCAATTTTTCTAATATTGGGGAGCGTTTTGGCTCATCTAAAGTTGGTCTATCGCATAGATTGGTAAATGCTCTAATAGAAGATAAGGAAGGTAGTATTTGGTTGGGGACTTCTGGATTAGAGCACCTTAACTTAAATACCAAGCAAAATCAATTCTTTGAGGTTAAAAACAATAACAATCAAACAAGGAATGGGGTTAAATCTTTCGCCAAAGATAATAATGGCAATTTGTGGTTGGGTACTTTAGATGGTCTCTGTTATTTTAATGTTACCACAAAAGAAATCAAATTTTTTAAGTTTAACATTACACAAGGTAAGCTTAGTGAAAACTTAATTAATGCCATTGCAACAGATAATGGTGCTGTTTGGGCAGGTACAAATGGTGGTGGATTGCAACACCTTAAAGCTGATGGAAGTTATACCACCTATACCCATCAACCTAAGGATATCAATAGCATCAGCGATAATTTTGTAACTGTGTTGTTAAAAGATGCCCAACAAAATATGTGGGTAGGCACACAAAACGGATTAAATTATTACCAAACCAGAACCAATACATTCAAGAAATATATCAAAAGTAAGGCACCCTTTACTTTAAACAACAATAGTATAACTACTTTGCTTAAAGATTCTAAAGATCGATTATGGATTGGAACAGAAGGTGGTTTAAATTATTACCACACCATTACCAATAAGTTTTATGCCTTAAACGAGAAAACCGAGTTAACGGATAATATCATCAGATCTATTTTAGAGGATGATAAAGGTGATATTTGGTTAAGTACAGATAATGGAATTTATAGACTGCATTTTAAAGCCTTTAATTTACCTTTTGATGCTAAAGATATTATTGTAACGCATTACGATGCAAAAGACGGTTTGGCAAGTAACCAGTTTTCTAGCAATGCCGGGCTAAAACTAGCAAGCGGCGAATTGCTATTCGGTGGTATTAATGGTTTGTCTTCCTTCTTTCCGGATAAGATTAGCGTGAATAAGTTAAAGCCGAAAATTGCGTTTACAGATTTTCTAATCAGAAATAAAAACGTTGCAATCGATTCTACTGGCTCGCCATTAAAACAATCCATTACTTTTGCCAAAAAAATCGAACTAAATCACGATGAGGGTTACATTACCATCAAATTTGCAGCCCTAAACTTTATCAATCCCGAAAAAAATCAATACGCCTATAAAATGGAAGGTATTAGCGGCGATGATTGGCATTATGCTGGAACACAACGTGAAGCTAATTATACTAATTTATTGCCAGGTAACTATACCTTTATGGTTAAGGCAGCAAATAATGATGGCATTTGGAACGACAAGCCTATAAGTATACAGATTATTGTTTTACCGCCATGGTGGCAAACTTGGTGGGCTTATTTGATCTATGCTGCCATTGTATTTATTACTGCAAAAGTAATTTTCGATTTCATTAGAAACAGAGCGCTATTAAAAAGAGAACTTTATTTAGAGCAGGTACAAAACGAACGTCAGGAAGAGCTACACCAGATGAAAATCGATTTTTTCACCAATATCTCTCACGAAATACGTACCCCACTAACATTAATATTAGGCCCGCTAGAAAAGATGGTGCTCAATTCTGGTGCGCATAGTGTATTGTACAGACAACTTTTACAGGTGCAGAACAATGCCAACAGGTTAATGCGTTTGGTAACCGAATTAATGGATTTTAGAAAAGCAGAAAGTGGCTATATGAAATTGGCATTTTCATCTTGTAACCTGGTACAATTCGCTGAAGAGATCTTTTTATCCTTCCAAAATTTAGCTGAGGATAAGCAGATCAATTACAGCTTTATTAGGCAGGAAGAAGAAATATTTGTCTATTTTGATAAAGATCATTTTGAAAAGGTATTGTTTAACCTCTTATCCAATGCATTTAAATTTACACCCGAGAGAGGAAAGATTAGCTTAACAATCCAACAAAGTGAGGATTGGGTCGATATCCATATTACTGATAATGGAAAAGGTATTTTGCCTAAAAATATTGATAAACTATTCAATAAATTTTTTCAAGTATATAACGAAGAGGTTTCTAATAGTGGATATGGTATAGGTTTGGCATTGTCTAAAAGTATTGTAGAGCTGCATAAGGGCAAAATTGAAGTTGTTAGTGAAACGGATGATCCAGAAAATAGGCGTACAGTTTTCACAGTTTCTTTACCAAAGGGATCTGCTCATTTAGAAGAACATCTGCTAATGCCAGAGTATATGAACAGTGATAATCCTGTGCATTATTACCTTCAGTCGCAGGCAAATACGATAATTGCTCCAAAGGCAGAGATTTTAGCGGATATTAAGTATACTTTACTAATTATTGAAGATAACCAAGAGCTGAGGAATTTTATTAAAGAATCGTTTCAGTACCAATACAAAGTACTACAGGCTACAAATGGTGTTGAGGGATTAGCCATGGCAATAGAAAATATGCCAGATTTAATTATTAGTGATGTGATGATGCCAGAAATGGATGGGCTGGAATTGTGTAGGCGTGTAAAAACTGATGAGCGAATTAATCACATCCCTGTGGTGTTGCTAACTGCAAGAGCTGCTTATATCCATCAGATTAATGGTTTGGAGAAAGGGGCAGATGCCTACATTACCAAACCGTTTAGCATACAGGTTTTAGAACTTAATGTAAAAAATATCATCGCTACAAAAGAGGCAGGTAGACAAAAATTTGCAAAAGGATTATTGCTTGATCCTCAACTCTCAACATTAAACTCTCCTGATGAAAAGTTTATCCATAAGTTGATGACTATTATTGAGGCACACCTAGATAATACTGAGTTTGATGTGAGTACAATTGTGCAAGAAGTAGGCATGAGCAAAACAGTACTGTACAAAAAAGTACAATCACTTACAAATCTTTCTGTAGCAGATCTCATCAAATCTATTCGTTTAAAAAAGGCTGCATTGTTGTTGGTTCAAAATCAAATGAGCATTGCCGAAGTTGCGTTTGCCGTAGGTTTTAACGATCGGAAATACTTTAGTAAAGAGTTTAAAAAGTTATACGAAATGTCTCCATCAGACTATATTATTGCTAACGCTGCAAATAATCAACAGCGTTTAAATAGCTAGTTTAATTGCTTTTTTAGCAATTTAGCACAAATTTACCCCTATTTAAGGAAGATTTTACCCCTTCATTTTATGTTAAGCTATACATATTTGCTAAACCAAATATATCAACATGAAACAGGGACTAAACTTTTTCAAATGTAATCAGCATGGCTGTCGACATTTTTTCTTAGGTCGGTTAATACCGATATCAGATTCTAAATTTCCGAATTTTATTTTTTATACTACTCACGCAGATTTGCAGGCAAAGGCATTTGCAACTTTATAGTATATTTTTTTACTACATATTAACCAAATATTTAACCCCAATTGAATGAAACTATTTTACAAAATGATTAGTTTATGTCAGCAAAGCTCTCCTCATATTGCTAGACATGTAGGTAAAGCAGTTTTGTTGCTGTTGGTATGGTGCGTCTCGTCCATACCTTCGTTTGCACAAAACAGAACCATTACTGGTACCGTAACCGATAAGGCACAAGGTTTACCATTTCCAGGAGTTTCCGTTAAATTAAAAGATGCAACTACCACGGTTGTTACAGACGAAAATGGTAAGTATAGCATCAGCGTACCTTCGGGACCCGCCACACTGAGTTTTATGTATATTGGTTATACCACACAAGAATTGACGGTGGCAGCAACAGTTGCTACCCGAAATGTGGTATTAGACGAATCGAATACAGATTTAACAGAAGTTGTTGTAATTGGTTACGGTACGCAAAAACGATCAGACATTACCAGTGCTGTGGTTACTTTAGATAGTAAAGAAATATTAAAATCACCAACCTCAAATGTTACCAATAGTTTAGTAGGAAAGGTTACTGGATTAACTGCTGTGCAAACTGGTGGTCAGCCAGGCAGAGATGCGGCAAATATCAATATTCGTGGTATTTCTACCTATAATGGAACGGGTGCTATTATTATTGTAGATGGTATCGAAAGACCAGAGTTTGGTAACATCGATCCAAACGAAATTGAGAACATTAGTATTCTAAAAGATGCAGCATCTACTGCGGTTTATGGTATCCGTGGTGCTAATGGTGTAATTGTAGTAACTACTAAAGGCGGTAAAGAAGGTAAACCACGTATAAGCTATAGTGGTAATTATAGTGTGCAAAGTTTTACAGGTTTGCCAAAAACACTAAGTTCTTACGATAATGCATTTTTGATTAATGAATCTAACCGTAACGATGGACTAACAGAAACATGGGCAGCAGATGAGTTGCAGAAATTTAAGGATGGCTCAGATCCGCTTGGTTATCCTGATGTTAATTGGTTGGATTATTTAACCAAAGATTCTTATGGACAGACCCAACACAATGTAAATATAAGTGGTGGTACAAAAGTGATCAAGTATTATGTATCTGGAGGTTATTTATATCAGGATGGTATTTTCAAAAAATTTGATTCTCCGTTTGGAATCAATACCACACCAAACTTTAACCGTTACAATTTTAGGTCGAATTTAGAAATCAACCTGAGTAAAGATTTAATGGTAGGGGTAAGATTGGGTGGAAGATTAGAGAAAATATATACACCCTCGGGTTTAAGATCTGATGGTTTTCCTTATAACAATTTTGAAGGGATGATTTCTAGGGCATTACAAACCCCGAACTTTGCCTTCCCGGTAACTTTGCCAGATGGTAGAATTGCGCAAAACTCTTCTGTAGGTACAAACATTTGGAATCCGCTAGCCGTAATTTCAAGGTATGGTAACCGTTTCGATGATAACAATACGATCGAAAGTACATTTAACCTCAATTACAAAATGGATTGGTTAACAAAAGGCCTAAATTTTAAAACCACATTTGCTTACGATTCTTATTTTACAAGCACTACCGAACGTAATGCCAACTGGGCTGCCTATAAATACGACAGAAGAACAGGTGTAATTACTTTAGAATCAGATAAACCAAGAGATGAGCCATTAAGTACTTTAAATCAATATACAGGTGGTAATATTGTAACAGAGCTACAATCGGGTTTCAATTACCAACGTAGCTTTGGTAAACATAACTTAACCGGATTAGCCTTATTTACCAGAAGATTGGTAAGTGTAGAAGGCAATAGCGCTAGAACATCACCACCTAGAGCACAGCAAGGTTTGGTTAACAGATTTGGCTATAATTATGACGAGCGTTATTTTGCAGAATTTACCTCTGCCTATAATGGTTCAGAAAATTTTGCTCCAGGTTTGCGTTATGGTTTCTTTCCTGCGGTATCAGCTGGTTGGAATATGCACAGAGAAAATTTCTTAAAGGATAGCAAAACCATCAATTATTTAAAGATTAGGGGTAGTTATGGTAAAGTAGGTAATGATCAGCTTGATTCTCGTTTCCTTTATTTAACAGATTATAGTGTAACTACGGGTGGTATCCAGTTTGGTCTACCAACCTCATTGGTAAATTATAGTACAATAGGTATTATCAACAACTTGCCAGGTAATCCACTGGTAACCTGGGAAACAGGCATAAAAAGAAATATCGGATTTGAAAGTAGGTTATTTAATAATGCTATTAAGTTCAATGTTGATTTTTTTGATGAAAACAGAAGTGATATTTTAACACAAAGAGGATCTGGTTTTACCAGTTTCGGTCTAACCTATCCCCGTTTAAATGTTGGCGAAGTATACAATAAAGGTTATGAACTTGAATTAGATTACCAAGCCACAGTTGGTCAAGTAAATTTTGGCATCAATGGTCAGCTTAGTTTTTCTAGAAACGAAATTTTAAATAGAGACGAGCCGCTATATGCACCAGAATATCAAAAACAACAGGGTAAAAGAGTAGGTCAGTTTTTTGGTTTTAAAACCGCTGGTTTCTATAATTCAGCGGCAGATATTGCAGCATGGCCAGTAAATCAATTGGGTGCTGTTGTACCTGGAGATTTAAAGTTTGTTGATGTAAATGGAGATGGCGTAATTAATAATGATGATAGAACTGCCATTGGTTATTCAAGAAATCCAGAATATATCTACAGCTTCTCTCCAAGAGTTGCTTGGAAAGGGTTTGCCCTATCTGTCTTATTTCAAGGTGTTGCTAATGTGAGTTCCGACTTAATTTTAGGTGAAAATAACAATGGTTCTCAGATGTACGAGTTCATGTTGGATAGATGGACACCAGAAACTGCCGCTACTGCAACATGGCCATCATTACACTCTAGAGGGGTAACGTCTCCAAATTATAGTTTAAATGATTTTACACTACAAAATGCCGCTTATCTAAAAATCAGAAATGCTGAATTTTCTTGGACAGTACCAGATAGATGGGTAAAAGCAATGAAGCTAGGTTCGCTGAGGTTGTTTATGAATGGACAGAATTTATATACTTGGACCAAATTTAAGATGTATTACGATCCAGAAAACATCAATACTTCGGTTACCAACTTTAGCAAGCAATCGCTTTATCCTTCCTCAAAGGTTTACAATTTTGGTTTAAATCTTACCCTGTAATTAGGTTAGGTAATTAAAAATATAAGAAAATGAAAATACTTAAATATAAATTAATCCTACTGGTATTAATTACGGTTTCCTTTCTTTGGGCCTGTAAAAAAGACTTTTTAGAGCGTACCCCTGGTGTAGCTTTATCTGAAGAAGCGGTATTTGCCGATCCTATTCTTTCTGCTCAATTTGCTGATCGGGCCTATACTTTTCTGGTAGATGACTATGTTCGTTTTGATACCCACCGTGGTGCAAGTTCTCAGGCATCAGACGAGGCGGTATCTGGTACAGCTAATGGATCAATAAGATATCTGAACCAAGGTTTATTTCATGATCACTCTGATCGCGTTGCGGCAATTAATGACATCCGTGACATTTGGTCTAGAGCTTATGCAGGTATTAGACAAGCCAATGTGATGATCACAAAAATGCCTACTGTGCCTTGGACAGCAGTACAAGATCCAACTAGAATTAAAGGTGAAATGCACTTTGTTAGGGCTTTTCTTTATTTCGAATTGATCAAAAGATTTGGTGGGGTACCGATTATAGATCGTGCTTTTGAGGTAAATGAGAATTTAGACTTGCCCAGAAATACCTATCAAGAATGTTTAACTTTTATTTTAGCAGATTTAGCAGCAGCAGAAAGCTTGCCGCAAGAATACGATAATGCAAATTATGGTAGAGCAACATTAGGTGCTGCAAGAGCATTAAAATCTAGGGTGCTTTTGTATGCGGCAAGTAAGCTAAATAACGATGCTGATGATAAAGCAAAATGGGCAGCTGCTGCACAAGCTGCAAAAGAAGTAATGGATATGAATCTTTATTCACTGCAATCTACTTACAGTGATATTTTAAATGTGGCCTCTTCTCCAGAGTACATTATGATGAAGATAAGAGGTCCGAGATTAAATTCTGAAAACAAGATTGTAGATTTTTCTCAATCTCCAGGTTCTGGTGCTATCTCTGGGTCGATGAACCCAACACAAAACCATGTTGATTTATATGAGATGAAAAACGGAAAAGCAATTACCGATCCAACTTCTGGATATAATCCACAAGCTCCTTATGCCAATAGAGACCCACGTCTAGGTTTTAATGTGTTGTATAACGACCAGGCTTGGCAAGGAAGAAAGTTAGAAATGTGGTATACCGAAACTACAAACGCCAGTGGACAGAAGATTACAACATACAGTAGAGATTGGAATGCAACCAATCCTATTTACACTGCTACAAGATATTATTGCCGTAAATATTGGCCAGAACCCTACATTAGAAACGTTACTGGTACGGCATTGTTAAACTATGTTTATTTTAGATATGCCGAGATTTTATTGAATTATGCTGAAGCTCAAAATGAAGCTGTAGGGCCCGATGCTAGTGTATATAATGCCATTAATGAGATTAGAAGTCGTGCGGAAGTGGCCATGCCAAACTTGCCAACGGGCTTAACCCAAGCGCAGATGAGAGATAGAATTCGTAATGAACGTGCCGTAGAATTGGCTTTCGAAGATCACAGATGGTATGATATTATGCGTTGGAAAGCAGGACCTGCAATTGTTGCGCAACCTGTTTATGGTATGAATATCCTTAAAAATGCCAATGGTTCATTTACCTACAACAGAGTTTTATTGCCAAATACCTTTCAGAAGGTTTTCTTAGACCATATGCATCGTTATCCAATTCCTCGTTCGGAAATTAATAAGAGTAACAATATTCTTTTACAAAATCCGGGATGGTAAACAATAATTAACGATCAAAAATAAACGATATGAAATTTATCAAATTAAAATATTTAAGTTGCTTTATGATAGGCCTATGCCTAATTGTTGGGCAATCTTGGGCACAAACACCAAATCAAACCATCACCGTTTCAGGTAAAGTAGTTGATCAGAAAAATACTCCCTTAGTTGGTGTTGCTATAGCTATACAAGAAAAAAAGACAGGTATCGCTACTGCTGCAGATGGTTCTTTCTCTTTCGAGGCTAGTACAAACGATCAGATCATTTTTGAAAAGATCGGCTTTCTAACCCAAAGTAAATCTGCAGGCGAAATTAATAATGTTACGATCACTTTAGTAGCTACTTTAACAGAAGCTGGCGATGGCGATGATGTATACATTCCATTTGGAGTTAGAAAAAAACGCCAGGTAAGTGCAACAATAAGCACCGTAAATGTGAGCGAATTACCTCAGTTGCCACTTTCTACTTTGAATAATGCCTTAACAGGTCGTTTATCAGGTTTATACATTCAGCAAACAGGAACTAGACCTGGTACAGATGATGCCAATTTCTTAATCCGTGGACGTTCATCTTATAATAATGGTCAATCGCCTTTAGTTTTAGTAGATGGTGTAGAGCGTGATTTTGTAGATATGGATATAGCTGAAATAGAAAGCATCAGCGTGTTAAAAGATGCAGCCTCTTTAGCTTGGTATGGCATGAGTGGAAGTAATGGCGTACTCTATGTGCGTACCAAAAGAGGCAATGCTACCAGCACCAAGGTAACTTTTGATGCATTGGGAGGAGTACAAACCCCAGTAAATGTTACCAGGCCATTGGATTCGTACAGCTTTGCTACACTTTATAATGAGGCACAAGCAAATAGTGGAATTGCTCCTACCTATAGTCCTTCGGTTTTAGAAGCCTATCGGAGTAATTTAGATCCTCAATTGTATCCAAACAATAATTTGGTTAAAGATTTCTTAAAACAAGCTTCTCCTGTACAGCGCTATGTAGGTACGGTAAGCGGTGGTAATGCATTTGCAAAATACTTTACCATGTTCAGCTTTTTTGATCAAGCAGGTTTATACAAGGGAGGCAACAACCCAAGTTACAATGCAAATACCAATTTTCAACGTATAAATTTCCGTACCAATTTAGATATTCATGTAAATAAATCTTTAGATGTAAGCCTAGATGTTGCTGGTAGATCTGCAACTATTCGTTATCCAAGGGATGGTAATGGGAATTTTTTGTCTACCATTTTCGGTACACCATCTAACGCATTTCCAATCTTAAATACTGATGGAACTTATGGAGGTTCTTCATTGTTCAGAAGTAATCCTAAAGCGATGTTAGAATCTAGAGGGAATATTTCTGATTTAACCAGAACGCTTTTGGCTAATGTAACGGCAAAACAAAAGTTGGATTTTATTACTAAGGGATTATCCTTAAATGCTTTCTATTCTTACGATGTAACCAGTTTATATGCATCAGGTTTTACCCAAAATTACGAAGTTTACGAATTTAACCCTACTGCAAATAGCTATCAACGTTATGGTACAAAAGCAGTTATCGATTATGCAAATTCAGATTTTCAGGCAAATGTTAGAAGAAACGAATTTTGGGGCGGTTTAGATTACGATAGAACTTTTGGCGAACATGCGATCAATGCATCAACTCGTGTGATGAGAGGCGTTGTTGCTACACCTGGCAGTTTATTAGATAGGAGAGAGCAAGTTGCTAATAGGTTGTCTTATGGCTTTAAACAACGTTACTTTGTAGATTTAATTGGTACTTATGCGGCATCAGAAACATTTATGCCTGGTAAAAGGGCTGGTTTCTTTCCGGCAATTTCGGCAGGATGGGTGGTCTCTGAAGAAGGTTTCCTTAAAAATACAAGTTTCTTAGATTACCTGAAATTAAGAGGTTCTTATGGTTTAGTTGGTAACGATGCCATTAGTACCAGCAGAAGATTTATGTTTAATACCTATTACAATAGGGGCGGGACAGGTTATTTGTTTGGTACGGGTTATGCTGCGGCATCAAACACAACAGAGGCTGAATTAGCCAACCCAGGTTTAACTTGGGAAAAAACTAAAAAAGCAGATGTAGGTGTAGATATGAAATTGTTTAAGCAGATGATCTCTATTTCTGCAGATTATTTCCACGAAAATAGAACAGATTTATTAACCAATGCTTTAATTCCGACTATAATTGGCCAAAGTAGTGGTCAGGTTAATGCAGGTGAGGCAGAATACAAAGGTTTTGAAACAGCCTTAAACTTTAATAAAAAAATTGGACAATTTAACTTGAACCTGTATGGTAATTATACTTATGTAAAAAGTAACATTATCCAGTTAAATCAAGAGCCTGGTTTGCCAGCATATCAATTAGAGAATGGCTTCCCAATTAGTGGTGTAGTAAATGGAACTGCTTTTAACAGGCGTTTCTTAGAGGCTCAAGGTTTATTCCAGTCTCAGGCTGAAATAGATGCAGCTCCAATCCAACGTTTTTCTGGTACAGTTAAGCCTGGAGATATTCGTTACCGAGATATCAATGGCGATGGGGTAATTGATAATTTCGATTTTGTGCAAAAAGATTATACCAATGTACCCACCTCATACTATGGCTTCGGTGCTGCCTTAAATTATAAAGGTTTCGATTTTACCGTACTTTTTCAAGGTACAAGAGGAAGAACGATACAGATCGAATCGTTGGTGAATAGTGGAACCACAAATACGGGTTATATTAACCAATTTAGTGTAGATAGATGGACACCTGAAACAGCTGCTACCGCAAAATATCCTAGGTTGGCTTTAGCAGATAGGGGCAACAATACCCAAGTGTCTGATTACTGGGTTAGATCTGGTAACTATTTAAGATTAAAACATGCAGAATTAGGCTATACTTTAAAGGCTGATTTTGTGAAAAAACTAAAAATGCAGTCGATTAGATTTTATGTAAGTGGGTTTAACTTATTGACTTTTGATCAATTGGGAGATTTACCAATCGATCCAGAAATTCCAGAGTCGGGCTATATCAATTCTTACCCTTACTTGCGCTCTTACTCTTTGGGCTTAAATGTTAAATTTTAATCGAATTAAAAAGAAATAAAGTATGAAAACCTTAAAAATTACAACAGTCTTTTTAATTGCAGCAGCAATATTTACTGGCTGTAAAGATTATTTACAAGATGGTACGTTGGCAGAGGGGCCAATAACCGGAGAACAGACTTGGGCGAATGATGTTTATGCCCGTGGCATTTTAAACAATGCCTACTTTACACTACCAGATCGATTTAATTTAGATGGTAATGGTGCCATGCAAGCATCTGGCACAGACGAAGCGATCAATTCTAACCTTAATTCCAATATCAATACTTTCAATAATGGTACTTGGAGTTCGGTGAGAACGGTTGATGATTTGTACAGTAACCTGTATGATGGTTTGAGGACTGTAAATATATTTTTAGCGAATGTACAAACTAGCGGTATCATCTCGCAACCTTCAGAATTAACAACGGCAACTGCTGCCGACCAAACACCACAGGCACAAATAGACAGATTAAAAGGACAAGCATTCTTTTTAAGGGCTTATTTTCACTTTGAGCTATTGCAACGATATGGTAGTTTGGTTTTGGCTAAAAGGGTGTTTGATAGAAATGAGAACTTAAACTTGCCAAGAAATACTTTTCAAGAATGTGTAGATCACATCATTCTAGATTGCGATTCTGCTATCACCAGATTACCTTTATGGACACAGTCGTGGTCTACTGGCCAAAGGGGGAGAGCTACACAAACGGCTGCTATGGCTTTAAAATCTAGGTTATTGCTTTATGCTGCAAGTCCGCAATACAACGAGAGTGGCGATTTAAGCAAATGGCAAAAAGCAGCAGATGCAGCCAAGTTATTGATCGATAAAAATGTGCACAGTTTGCTTACAGATTACAGAAATCCGTTCTTGTTCGGTGGAAACCCCTACAATAACGAAGTCATTTTTGAAACGCAAACCCCTAACCGTAACGATATAGAGCAAAATAATGCCCCTGTAAGTTATGATGGTGCTTTGGGTAGGACTAATCCAACACAGGAAATGGTGGATGCATTCGAGATGAGAAATACGGGTAGGTTAATTTCAGATCCAGCTTCTGGATACAATGAGGCATCGCCTTATCTCAATAGAGATAACCGCTTAAACTTTACCATTTTTGTTAATGGAGTGGTTTACAAAAGCCCGAGAACTGTGGATACCTATATCGGTGGTAAAGACGGAATTGGTGCCAATGTAAATGCTACTAAAACAGGCTATTACATGCGCAAGTTCTTTAACGATGCAGTAACCTGGAACCAGCCTTCTAATACTTTGTCAAGAAGACCTTGGGTGCTTTTTCGTTATGCAGAAATTTTATTGAATTATGCTGAAGCTTTAAATGAGGCACAAGGCCCAACTGCTGATGTATATCGTTATGTGAACTTGGTTAGGCAACGTACAGGGGTAGCTTTGCCTGCGCTACAAAGTACTAATCCAACAGGAAATGGATATGTAGAAGGAACTAAGGAAGCGATGCGTTTACGTATTCAGAATGAGCGTAGAGTGGAACTTTGTTTTGAAGGTCATCGCTTTTTCGATGTACGTAGGTGGAAAAAGGGAGAACAATTCTTTAATAAACCAATCACAGGCATGAGAATTACCAGGAATGCGGCAACAGGAAGCTTTACTTACGAGCGTTTCCAGGTAGAAAATAGGGTGTTTACAGCAAAAAATTATTTATATCCTATATCACAAAGTAACTTAAATCGTGCACCTGCGTTAGGGCAAAATCCAGGCTACTAGTTTGGTTGATAGTCGGTAGTCCATGGTTTATAGTCCATAGTCAAGAGGTATCAGTTATGAATTAATAACCATGAACTATGAGCCATAGCCATTATCTATTAACCATTAACTATGAGCCATTAGCAGCCACAGCAAATAAAAGAATTTCAACTTAAAATTATATCGATGTTAAAAGCAAATTATTGGGCATTATTATTCACATTCCTTCTATGTTCTAGCCTTAGCTACGCTCAAAAAAACCTGATCCAAAATATCCAATCAAGAAACTTATTGAGCTTGAATGGCAAATGGAATTACATTGTAGATCCCTATGAAAATGGATTTTACGACTATCGTCATGAACCATTTGATCAATCCGCTTCGGGTACAGGTGGTTTTTATGATGATAGATTGCCCAAAAATAAATCAGAATTGTTAGAATACGATTTCGATCATTCTCCAGCAATGAATGTACCTGGCGATTGGAACTCACAATCAGAAAAATTAGAGTTATATGAAGGTTCGGTTTGGCTGAGAAGAAAGTTTGACGTTAAGCCAGAAGGTGATAAACGTTATTACGTATATTTTGGTGCAGTAAATTACGAAGCTCATGTATATCTGAATGGTAAAAAATTAGGTATCCATAAAGGAGGTTTTACGCCTTTCCAGTTTGACGTAACAGGTAAGTTAAAAGATGGAGCTAACTCTTTAGTACTAAAAGTAGATAATAGTCGTAAACAAGATGAAATTCCAACCATCAATACCGATTGGTGGAATTATGGAGGTATTACTAGAGATGTTTTCATAGCAGCTTTACCTAAAACCTTTGTAGCTGATTATAAGATCCAGTTAACTAAAGCAAAAGCAGATTTTATTGAAGGCTTTGTGCAACTGTCTGATAGCACTGCCAACCATAAAGTAACGATTAGTATCCCAGAGTTAAAGATCAATACTGTACTCACAACCGATCAAAATGGAAGAGCTTTATTAAAGATCGGATATAAAAATATGACTTTATGGTCTCCAGAAAATCCGAAATTATATCAGGTAGTTGTATCAACTACAGCAGAAAAGCTAACAGATAAAATAGGTTTTAGAAGAATTGAAACGGTTGGAAATAACATCATGCTAAATGGAAAGTCTATCTTTTTGCGAGGTATTTCTATGCATGATGAAAATCCATTGTTAGCCGGAAGATTACGAGGAGAAGGTGATATGCGCATGATGTTGCAATGGGCTAAAGAGTTGAATTGTAACTATGTAAGATTAGCGCATTATCCGCATAACGAAGAAATGGTTCGTTTAGCAGATGAAATGGGTTTACTGGTTTGGGCAGAAGTACCTGTGTATTGGACTATCTCCTGGACTAATCCTGATACTTATGCAAATGCTAAACAGCAATTAACTGATTTAATTGTGCGTGATAAAAATCGTGCTAGTGTAATTGTCTGGTCAATCGGTAACGAAACACCACTAAGTGAACCACGCCATAAATTTATGGGCGATTTGGCTACTGTTGCTAGAGGTTTAGATGATACGCGTTTAGTAGCAGCAGCTCTGGAAGTACATCGAGAAGGTAATACCATTATCTTAAATGATCCTTTAGGTGAGCAAATAGACTTGGTTAGTTTCAACGAATATGCAGGCTGGTATTGGGGAGGTACACCAAAAGAGATTTTGCGTTACAACTTTGATATCAAATATAACAAACCGGTTGTAATTACAGAGTTTGGAGGCGATGCTTTAGCAGGTTTCCATGGCGATGAAGATACCCGATGGACAGAAGAATACCAAGATGCTTTGTACCGTAATCAGATTACCATGTTGGGTAAAATTGATAACCTACGCGGGATGACCCCTTGGATTTTAACCGACTTCAGATCTCCACGCAGGCAACACCCAATTTATCAAAATTTCTGGAACCGTAAAGGTTTAATGTCTGAAACGGGTAAGAAAAAACAAGCTTTCTTTACCTTAAAAGGTTTTTACGATCAGATGCAGTTAAAATACAAATAATCACGTTTCATCCGCTATACAGATACAATGAAAACATTTTTTAATATACTAACAGGATTAACTTTAGCCACTGCACTTCCTGCAATTGCTCAAGATAGTTTGGATTTTAGTAAAGTAGTAGAAGTACGTAAAGTTTTAAATAATTCTGTTGCTAATGCCTCTTTTACGCCATACGGTAAATTTAAAACCAGAACGTTGGCTACATTAAGCGGTTTTAAAACAAAATCTATAAAAACCAATAAATATGGTGGACGATTAGATCGGAAAGATATGGCTACTGGCTTCTATCATACCAAAAAAATAAATGGTCGTTGGTGGGCAATTGATCCTCAGGGTAATCTATTTCTTCATAATGCCTTAAATGCGGTAAGCATGGGGAGTTCAGATCGTAATAAGGCGCAATTATCAAAAGTTTATGGAAATGAAAATAGCTGGATGACTAAAACTCAAGAAATGATTAGGTCTTTTGGTTTCAATGGTGCGGGTGCTTGGTCTAATACCAAATTGATCACACAATCCCCATTACAAAAAGACAAACCACTAGCTTATACCATTAATCTTGATTTTATGAGCGCTTATGGGCTAAAAAGAGGAGGAACCTTTCAATTGCCAGGTCATAGAGGTTATCCTAATAATGTGATTTTTGTATTTGATCCTGCTTTCGAAGAGTTTTGTGACCAACATGCAAAGAAATTGGCTGAAACTAAAAATGATCCAAATCTGTTTGGTTATTTTTCTGATAATGAAATGCCATTGGGTATCAAAAACCTAGATGGGTATTTAACTTTGAAGGATCAGAAAGACCCAGGTTATTTGGTAGCGAAGAAATGGATTGATGATAAAGGTATAAAAGCAGATCAGCTTACCGATGCCCACCGTTTGGCATTTCTGGAAATAGTTGCAGAAAAGTACTTCTCCATCGTTGCTAAAGCCATCAAAAAATACGATCCAAATCACATGTATTTAGGTTGCAGGTTTCATGGTCAACAAGGTAATTTAGAGCCACTTTGGAAAGTTGCAGGTAAGTATACTGGAACCATTTCTATGAACTATTATAATGCTTGGACACCTAGCCAGACACAGATGGCTAAATGGGCAAATTGGTCTGGCAAATCTTTTATGATTACCGAGTGGTATGTAAAGGGAGATGATTCTGATTTAGGAAACACTGCTGGTGCTGGTTGGGTTGTTAAAACGCAAGAAGATAGAGGTTTATTCTATCAGAACTTTGTTTTAGGTTTAATTGAATCTAAAAACTGTGTAGGTTGGCATTGGTTCAAATATATGGATAATGATCCTACTCAAAAAGGAGCAGAACCCTCAAATACAAATGCCAATAAAGGAATAATCGATAACAATTATCAGTTGTATACACCATTGGTAAATAAGATGAAAGAGCTGAATGCACAGATGTATCAGCTAACTGATTTTTTCGATCAACAAAAGAAATAATTCAATTTTAAAGATCTTAAATGAAACCGCCGTGATTTTCAAAATCACTCTTGGGATGATTAAATCATGGCAGCCTCATTACAGATGAACCGCCAAAGGCAGCTTGAATACCATTGAAAACAATATAAACTAATGAAAAAACAAAATTTAAACAGATGAAAAATTATCAAAGTTTAATCATTGCATTAGGCGTAAGTTTTGGGCTAGGCTGTGCAAAGATGGATCACACCACATTGCCTGCTGTGGTTACACCATCAATAACAGAAACAGGGAGTTTAAAAACAATGCCTTTTAAATTTGGAGCTGCGGTTAACGCTGCGTTGCTGCGTTCAAATCCATCATATAAAGCACTGGTGGTAAAAGAGTTTGGTAGCATTACTGCAGAAAATGCCATGAAGTTTAGCGCATTGCATCCAGCAGAGCAAACTTACAACTGGACAGATGCAGATGAAATTGTAGCTTTAGCACAGGCTGATGGCAAAAGGATACATGGACATACCTTAAACTGGTACAAATCATTACCAACATGGGTTACCAATTTTCAGGGAGATACCCAAGCATGGGAGAATTTGTTAAAAACACATATCCAAACTGTAGTAGGTAGATATAAGGGAAAAGTTGCTTCATGGGATGTGGTAAACGAAGCCTTTGAAGATGATGGAACTTATCGCCAAAGTATTTGGGTGCAAAAATTAGGCATTGATTATATCGCTCGTGCTTTTGAATATGCACATCAGGCAGATCCATCAGCTATTTTATTCTATAACGATTATGGACATGAATATAGCGCCACAAAAAGAACTGCCATATTAAATTTGGTGAACACTTTAAAGACAAGAGGTGTTCCAATTCATGGTATTGGGATGCAGATGCATACACGTTATAATCAAACAGATGCAAACCTTACTGCAGCTATTACTTCAGCTGCTGCTACAGGATTGCAAGTGCATATTTCTGAATTAGACATTGCATTGAATCCAGACAATAACCAGGCTTTAACCTATTCTGCAATTTTGGCAGACGCCCAAGCTGCGAAGTATAAGTTCATCGTTAAGACATATAATGCCATTCCAAAAGCGCAACAATTTGGAATTACAACTTGGAATGTAACTGATGCAGATAGCTGGATTCCTACCGAGTATAGTCGACCAGATTGGCCGTTGCCTTTTGATAGACAGTACCAACGTAAAGCAGCTTACCAAGGTATTTTAGATGGTGTAAAGTAACCTATTACAATAATTAATTACAATTCGATAGATGTAGTTCAAATGCTCTATCCTCCTAATTTATCCCTAATGAATAAAATTTTAAGCTTAGTCATCCTATTCAGTTTCGCTATCACAACAAATATGAAGGCGCAACGCAAGACAATAGCTCAGCGTGTTGATTCGGTACTCCAATTGATGACCCTTAAAGAAAAAGTAGGTCAGTTAAATCAATATTCAGGCAGAGAAGTAACGGGGCCATCTAGCGATCGAAAAAATTACCTGCTAAATGACATTAAAACCGGTATGGTGGGTTCTATGCTGAATGTAAAAGGTGTAAAAGACACTCGCGAAATTCAGGCTTTAGCACTACAATCTCGTTTAAAAATTCCTTTGTTGTTTAGCTTGGATGTTATCCATGGTTATAAAACTGTTTTTCCAATTCCATTGGCCGAATCGGCTTCTTGGGATATGGCAGCAATTAGGGAAACAGCGCATGTTGCTGCGGAAGAAGCTGCTGCATCTGGGATTCATTGGACCTTTGCACCAATGGTAGATATTGCTCGTGATCCACGTTGGGGTAGAGTAATGGAAGGTGCTGGTGAAGATACCTATCTGGGTTCTGCAATTGCAAAAGCACGAGTTTTAGGCTTTCAGGGAGATAAACTAGGTGGTGTTGATGCGATTATGGCAACGGCTAAACATTTTGCTGCCTACGGTGCGGCTATAGCGGGTAGGGACTACAATCCTGTTGATATGAGTGAGCAAATTCTGCACGAAATCTATTTGCCTCCTTTTAAAGCTACGGTTGATGCCCATGTAGCTACTTTTATGAATTCATTTAATACCTTAAATGGAGTGCCGGCTACAGGTAATTCGTACTTACAAAGGGATATTTTAAAAGGAACTTGGGGTTACAAAGGTTTTGTAGTAAGCGATTGGGGATCGATTAAAGAAATGATCCCATGGGGTTTTGCTAAGGATACGAAAGAAGCTGCTGCTAAAGCAATTATTGCTGGTAGCGATATGGATATGGAAAGCGAAGCTTATAAAAAAGAGTTAGAAAACTTGGTTAAAAGCGGTAAGGTGAATGTGAAATTGGTTGATGATGCCGTAAGAAGAATTTTGTATAAAAAGTTCGAGCTAGGCTTATTTGATGATCCTTATAAGTTTTCTGATGAGAAGCGTGAGGCTAAGGTAATGAATGATCCGAAGTATAAAAATATTGCTTTAAATGCTGCTCAAAAATCTATTGTATTGCTAAAAAACAACAATAACATATTGCCCATTAACAAAGCTATCAAGAATATTGCTTTAATTGGCCCTTTGGTTCATGCCAAAAGAGATCAAGCAGGTAGTTGGGTAGTTTATGCGGATACTGCAAACATTGTAAGTGTGTACGAAGGTTTGCAGGCCAAGTTTGGGAAAAATACCAAATTCACCTATAGCGAGGGCACGACTGTTGCCGACAGCAGTAATGCAGGTTTTGGGGCAGCTATCGCCAATGCAAAAAATGCTGATGCTGTGGTAATGGTTTTGGGCGAAAACTGGGATATGAGTGGAGAATCTAAATCTCGTACGGATATTGGATTGCCTGGTCGTCAAGAAGAATTGTTTAAAGCAATAAAAGCAACAGGTAAGCCGGTGATAGTTGTAATGATGGCGGGTAGACCTTTAGTGTTTAATGCCATTGCCGATCAGGCAGATGCCATAGTATATGCTTGGTTTTTGGGAGATCAGGGTGGCAATGCCATTGCAGATGTGTTAAGTGGCGATTATAATCCTTCAGGAAAATTACCAATAAGCTTTCCCAGAAATGTAGGTCAAATTCCAATATATTACAATCATTATAATACGGGTAGGCCTGTAACCAAGCCAACAGACATTAGGTATAAATCTGCTTACATCGATGCGCCTAACGATCCACGTTTTGCTTTTGGTTATGGTTTGAGTTATACAAACTTCAGTTATAGTGAGCTTAAATTAAGTAAATCCGTTATTGCTAAAGGGGAAATTGTAAAAGTAAGTTTTACTTTAACTAATAGTGGTAAAGTTGCTGGAGAAGAGGTAGCTCAGCTGTATATACAGGATTTGTTTGCGAGTGTAGTAAGACCCGTTAAAGAACTTAAAGATTTTCAAAAAGTAAAGTTGAGCCCTGGAGAAAGTAAGGTAATTACTTTTGAACTTACACCAGCTAAATTGTCGTTTTACGATGAAAAACTAGGATGGATTACGGAACCAGGAGATTTTAAAGTAATGGTTGGTGGCTCTTCTAATGATATTAAACTCAACACAAACTTCGAATTGAAATAGAAGAATAAATACCATTTAATCTAAATAAACCTCATCCTAATTTAATTACGCTAACGTTTCCGTAAATATTTTTAAGTGATAGCATCATTCAGATTTATTTATTTCTTAATATTGGTTATCCATTATAAAATAAATGAGCACAAAAAATCATAAACTAGAACAGACTTGGCGTTGGTACGGTCCAATAGATCCTGTAAGCCTACAAGATGTTAAACAAGCTGGTGCAACGGGTATTGTTTCTGCATTACATCACATAGCACATGGCGAAGTTTGGCCAATAGAAGACATTAAAGAAAGAAAAGCAATTATTGAGGCTGCGGGTTTAACTTGGTCTGTAGTAGAAAGTGTGCCTGTGCATGAGGCCATTAAAACACGTAGGGCAGATGCAGCGCAATACATCGAAAACTATAAAACATCTTTACAGAATTTAGCTAAATGTGGCTTAAAAACCATCTGTTATAATTTTATGCCAGTATTGGATTGGACACGTACACAGTTAGATCTAACGATGGAAGATGGCTCAAAAGCCTTATATTTTAATTGGACAGATTTGGCAATTTTCGATCTCTATATTTTTAATAGAGAAGGTGCAGAAAAGGATTATTCAGAAAGTATAATTACCAAAGCTAAAGCTAAATATGAAACTTTAACTGAACAAGAAATAGAGCTATTGCGTACCAATGTATTGATGGGAATTCCTAATGAAAAGGAGATTGAAATAGAGGTGCTAAGAGCAAGCATCAATGAATACAAAACAATTGGCCATGCCGGTTTACAAGCAAATTTAGCTTGGTTCTTAAATGAAATTGCAGAGACTTGCACAACCCTTGGAATTAAGATGACTATCCATCCTGATGATCCTCCTTATCCGATCTTGGGATTGCCACGTATAGCAAGCACCAAAGAAGATTTGGTAGCCATTTTAAAAAGCGTAGATCAGCCTTTTAATGGTATTTGTTATTGCACTGGCTCATTAGGTGCGGGTATGAAAAACGATTTGGTAGATATTTTCGAGGCTGTTAAGGAGCGTGTATACTTCTTGCATTTACGTAATGTAACTAAAGATGAAGAAGGAAATTTCTATGAGGCAGATCATTTGGGTGGCGATGTAAATATGTATGAGGTAATGAAGGCAGTTACCGCAGAAAATTCAAAAAGAGAGGAGCCTATTCCTTTCAGGCCAGATCATGGTCACCAAATGTTAGACGATTTAAACAAAGAAACCAATCCAGGTTATTCGGCTATTGGCCGTTTGCGTGGCTTAGCAGAATTGCGTGGCTTAGAAGTAGGGGTTACGGGGATTTATTAGTTTAACTGGACATCATACAGCTAACATTCCCTCTTCCCATTTGTAGGGAGAAACCTGTTGGTATGTATTGAAAATGAATTAGGAATGGAAAGCTCGGTCAGGATTTCATAGCAATTTCGGCCCTGCTGTCCATTTTACTCGCTGCGCTCGTGTACATTCCCATCAGGTTTAGGTGGCTAATTTCTGCTACTAGGCTGGTTTTCCATTGTATGGAGTACAACTAAGTTCTCGTCTTTTCGAACGCATTTGAGAAATCTATGAGTCTAATATTAGCTTAATAGTAAGCGGAAATATGTCGGCATTTCATGACAATTACTGTGCTACTGTCCATTTTACTCGTTGCATTTTCTTTGCATAGGCCTACGTTTATAGCCCTTATTGTAGCGGCATACTTTAGCCCATTCCCTTTAGGGAATTTAGGGCTAAAGATACAGCGGAAAGAAGGACTGGCTTTGATAGCTGCCATGTGCTGGCGCTCTAAAAAATTTTTAAAGATTATTCTTTTTAAACTCAAATCTTCGTGTTTTCGAGCTTCAGGGAGAAATCTAATAGCTCATTTTTAATCCTGAGTCAATTTTCACTATCTTCCTAATTACACCGCGTCTGATAATGAGGTAAAAGTAAAGTCTCTAATCTTTAAGGCTGGCAATAAATAGTTAGCATTAGTTTCTGCACTTACTGTTCTTTCAGGTTTTCCCATCTCATCAATATTATTGAGCATAATAATTGGGCTTTCGTTGAAACGGAAGTTTTTAACAGGAAATTTGATTTCGCCATTTTCGATGTAAAAAGTGCCATCCCTAGTTAGGCCAGTAAGTAATAGTGTTTGTGGGTCTACTGATCTAATGTACCATAATCTGGTAACTAATATTCCTTTTTCCGTACCTTTAATTAATTCTTCTAATGATTTGGTTCCGCCTTGCATAATCATACCACTCGGGCTTGGAATGGCTTTAATGCCAGTTTTTTGAGCCCAATACCTAGAGCTGTAAAAGTTTTTAACCACACCTTTTTCTATCCAGTTTACTTTTTGCTGCGCACGTCCATCGCCCGCCCAGTTGGGAGTAGGCAACTCCGGGTTCCAAGGATCTGAGTAAATGTTTACACGTTCATCCACCAATTGTTCTCCAAGTTTTGTTTTTCCACCTGGTTTACTCATCGAACTCCGACCTTCATCTGCTTGTCTTGCATCCATATCGAAAAATAAATTTTCTAACATTACAGCAACTGCTGTTGGCTCTAAGATTACGGTGTATTTACCTGGTTCAATTGCTTTGGCTTCTACCGAGGCGATTGCTTTTTTGGCTGCAATTGCGGTATCCGTTTTCGCATTAAGTTTGCTAAAATCAGTATAACCTTTGGTGGCGTAGCCAGAACCTTTGCCATCTTCAGTTCTTAAGGTAACATTAAAAGCAACATCGGTTGAGGCGTTATAGGCGAATAATCCTTTACTATTCATTATAGCCGAGCAACCCAATCTATTTGATAGAAAGCCAGCAGCATTCAATTTGTTATCCATGGCTTGTTTTAAGCTCATTTCAACAGCATCTGCACGTTGTTTAGGTGTAACTGCTGCGGTTGCTGCAGAAAATGTAGGAGTTTCTGCTCCATATTCTTGTGGTCCAAGAAAAGGCATAAATTCTGGATTTTCGGGAGCCAGTTGTGCCAGCTCTTCAGATCGGCGTACTACTTTTTCTAGAGAAGCATCATCAAATTCATTTATGGTTGCGATACCTAGCTTTTTTCCGAAGGCAGAACTCACCACTAGGCTATTGCTGCTAATACCACCACTTGTAGAAACAGAATTTCTGGCATATCTGATGTTTCCACTATCTGAACTGCTCAAATTTACTTCACATTGTTCGGCTTTAGAGTAGGCTAATACTTTAGTTAAAAGTACTTTAGCCTCTGCTTTAGTTAATATTGGCATAATTTCTATCAGATTTTTCTAGCGGTGTTAATTACATTTACTTTATTGAAACGTGCAGTTGAAGAGCCATGCGATACGGCACTCGATTGTTCGGGCTGTCCTTTACCATCAAAAAATGATCCTCCTAAACGATAGTCGCTCTCATCACATATCGCTGTACATGAATTCCAAAATTCTTGGGTATTAGCTTGGTAAGCCACATCTTTAAGCATGCCAACAATTTTACCCTCTTTAATTTCGTAGTACAGCTGGCCTCCAAATTGAAAATTATAGCGCTGTTGGTCAATAGAGAAAGAGCCATCGCCCACGATATAGATTCCTTTTTCTACATTTTTAATCTGGTCTGCAATGCTAAGTTTAGCTTTACCAGGTTGTAGAGAAATGTTCGCCATGCGCTGAAATTGAACGCTACTCCAATTATCTGCATAACAGCAACCTTGCGAGGCTTCCAATCCTAAAATATGTGCTTGATCTCTGATAGCTTGGTAATTAACCAAAATACCATCTTTAATTATATCCCATTTGCCACATTTTACGCCTTCGTCATCATAACCAACTGCACCTAAAGAACCAACTTCGGTTTTGTCTGCTGTGATATTTACTTCCTTACTGCCATAGTTAAATTTCTTTGTTTCCCATTTATCGAGTGTTAAAAAACTGGTGCCAGCAAAATTTGCTTCGTAACCCAATACACGATCTAATTCGGTAGGGTGACCGCAAGATTCGTGGATGGTTAGCCATAAATGAGAAGGGTCTAGTACCAAGTCGTATTTTCCTGGTTCAACAGATTTAGCCTTCATCTTTTCGCCCACTTGTCTTGCAGCTTGTTTAGCATCTTCAAGCATATCATACCTGCCTTTGTAAAGGGTTCCAGAAGCTGTTTGTATTTTATCTTGTGGCCTGGCATCTAGGTATTCATAACCTTTACCTGTAGGTGCACTTAGCGCATTTCTGGTTTCAAATTTGCCGGTTTCTTTATCAATTTTGGTAATAAAGAAGGTTGGCCAAATACGGTGGATATCTTGGTCGATATAGGATCCATCTGTTGATGCGAAATACTTTTGTTCATTAACCATAAACAAAATTGAGTTAATATAGTCTGCACCACCTTTCATAGCAGCATCGTTTACAGACAACAATAGATCTACTTTTTCTTTTATAGGTACTTCGAAAGAATTCTTTTCGATGGGTGCTTTCCAGCTTACTTCGCCATATCCTTTTTGAGGGGCTAATTTAACAGGTTCTCTTTGTAAACGAGCATTCTCCTTGGCAATAGCTACAGCTAATTCTGCTGCCTTGGCAATGCTGTCTTTATCCATTTTGTCTGTAGCTGCAAAACCCCAACTGCCATTTGCTATTACCCGAATGCCGATACCATAAGATTCTGTATTCACAATATTCTCCACTTTGTCTTCTCGGGTAACCACAAACTGGTTTAGGTATCTGCCTACACGAACATCAGTGTAAGTTGCTCCTTTAGATTTTGCTGCGTTTAAGGCAACATCCGACATGATTTTTTTGGCTGATGGGTCTATATATTCTAGTGCCCGTTCGGGGGAAATCTCGTTTCCCATAACCGGAATAGCTGGTAGCATTGCAGCTGCGGCGCCAACTCCGGTTAAATAGATAAAATTTCTACGTTTCAAGATGAGTCTGGTTTAGACCCTGAATATAAGTATTTTAGTTTGTGCAATGAAAATATAATTGAGTTTCAATTATGTTATATCTAAAAATTTATAAGTGTTAGCAGGGATTTTGTTGCTGGTAGCTGTTGAAATAATTTAAAACCAAAGAATTTAGGTTTGATAGCGATAGCTTTATAAGCAAAAAAGACTTCTAACATTAAGTTAAAAGTCTTTTTGTACCCCCAATAGGATTATCCTAACCGGTACTAAAACCTTGATGAATAGTTAATTAATTATTTGGTGGCTAACACCGTGGCCAACTAAATGACATCGTATCCGTATTTAGCGCTGAGTTTCCTCAGGTCGCTTAAAAAATTCTGAAAGTTCCCAAAGTTTTCAACCTTAGCCTTCAAGGTAAAATGGAGGCTTACTTCTTTGGCTGGAACCATATATTTTTCATTGGCAGGTTCTTGCATAATTGGCAAATCCTTACGCCCTGTTTTGGCAAGATATTGTTCAAGTAAATTCACTGCAAGGATATCCGATAACTTGGATATCTGATCTAACGTAAGGTTACTATCTCCCTTAACAACAGCATCTAAAGTACGGCGACTAATTCCCAGCTGTCCAGCTACTTCCTCCTTTTGTACCGTCGTTCTGCCTTTTAGTGCAGAGCCGATAATACTACCTATTGTATTCATATTCAAAATTCGTTAAAAATTTTTGGTTTGATAATCAATTACTTAGGCAATATTTTGCCAAATAATCACAATTATTTGCCAAAACACATAATATTGCCAAACATTTGGCAGATATTTGCCAAAGACAAACGAAATACAAATAACGGTTAATTAAAATTCACCATCAATCGCATATAAGTGTCATGATATCTAAAGAAGCCAGAGAAAAATTAAAGAAGAAATTACCGATATCCATCTCTAATGGATACGATTTGATCCAGGAGAAGTTACCGGATCTAAGCAGGCAGCAGGTTGAGAAAGCTTTTAACAGCGAGGCGCATTATCGTGAGGACGTAATGAAAGCTGCCCTAGAAGTTATTCAGGATGCGCAAAAAAAATCAGATGAGTTGGAGAAAATGATTGATGCTATCTAATGAAAATTTTCCCTGCAGGTTTGGTAGACCAAGATATAGAGATATTTGGCCACGATTTTAAAGCCGGTTGTTTGCACAACGGCCAAAGGAAATCGTTTCAAGAATTCCCTCCGGAATTAGTTGAGGATTTGCAAGAAAAGTACAATAATCATCCAACGGCAAAAAAGGCGCTTTCCCATTGGGGGATTAAAGAAGAGGATCAGCTGGAGCGTTTCACCTTTTGCATGTTCGCAGGTTTTGACCATGTACCAGACTTTATAGATAATGCTGGTCTAGGAGCTCCAGAATATCACAACCATTGCGGACAAAGAGGTGACTGCCCCTACGAGGGTAAATGCTGTTCAGGTTTGGTGGTAGAAAATGGAAAGCTAAGTCCAAGGGAGATAGAAGTGGCAGCGCTAATTGGAAAGTGCTATTCAGATAAACTGATTTGCTTCGAATTAGGGATTTCACAAGAAACATTAAGGCACCATAAAAATTCAATCGAGCGTAAAACAGGGGTATTTGGTAAGGTTGGGATTGCAATAGTCGCTCATAAATACAAACTGACATGATTAACGCAAAAATCCACGCTGAGCTTGCAGACAATGCAGGATTAATTATCGAATTCTCCGACGGAAAAGGAGAGTACAAAGATCATCCGGCCTTTTTTACTCCAGTCCGTGACAGAACTGATTTATTAAAGCGCCTATACTTTAAAAACAGAATGTACATCTGCGATACTTTAAACAGCTTTCTAAACCAAAGACTTCATGCCTTGCCGGATTGCAAAGTAAAAATTGAAATACTCCAAGTGCAAATAGATCGAGGTCGTAACTACACCTATGAAGAATTATGTCAATTGGTGGCAAATAAAATGAAGGACTTTAATTCGATAGCTCCTGGAGAAAAGAGCAGGTTTAATAACCACTTCAAAACAGTTATAATACCAATATTAACCGAATGTGATAACGTTCGGACCGGTAAAGCGAAAGTTCATTATTGCTGAATTCTTGCACTTTTTTCAGCAGCGGCCTGCAAGCTTTACTGCAGGCCAAATTTTAAACCAAAACATAACTAATTATGCCGCAAGAAATAGATCACCTAACAAAAAGAATAGCAGATATCAAATGGCTTTTGAAACTAAGGGCGTTGGAGTTTCAAAATAAGCTACCCGAAATTATCACAGCTAACCCATGCCGCACAAATAGAATAATATCAACGCTTTGGGTCTTTTCTGATCAGCAATTAAAAGATAAGCTTGCTGTGCTCGAAGAGAAGTTAACAAGCAAAATTAATATAGATGACCTGTATGATAAAGGCGAAAAGAACTAACTGTACACGGCGCTTTATAAAGATCTATTTTTTAATAGTCGTAATCCTCGCAATCATAAAGTTTTGCGAAGCGCTTTACAAACCAGCTGCAGAATACAATAAACGCCTTACACAAGCAACCAAATTAAGATCCGCTCAACCAAATGAGATTTATTAAACCTGAAGAATTACTACAACTAACTAATGGTGGCTTAGATATTCTAGTAATGCTTTTTCCAGAGGCAGAAAAGTGTATCAATACCACAAAAAAATTTAAAATACGCGGACATGAGAAAAGTGCTTCGGCAACAATTAAACAAAATGATAAGGATGGAAATTGGCTGGTAACAGACTTTGGCGGTGATTCGAAGCCAAGAAATGCTATTGGCTGGTATTCGGAACTAAATAAACTATCCTGGTCCGAAGCTCTAGAGGAATTGGCAGGTAAGTTTGGGCTTCTGGGTGATGATAGTATAAGAGAAAAAGTTTCTGCAGTAATAACAAAGCGTCCTGCTACTTCAGAAGAAAAAGAGGGCGAATGGTCTTACGACATCCGTCAAACCCTGGAAGACTATGAGATTGAGGCGGTAGTCTCGGAAAATGTATTAAAGCATTTAAAATGGGACACTAATGATAAAATGTCTGTAGCTTATCCCAAGATCAAGAGCACATTTGATAGATATAATTTTTATAGCCTTGTATCCTATTCTAAAGTAAAAAACAGAGAGGTTATCACATTTTCTGCTCACGAAAAATATCCCATATTCATTATAGCTGAGGTTGGTGAAACATCTAATGGAGAGAAGTTTGATTTCCAGAAAATCTACCAGCCTCGAAGTGAAGATAAAGGCTTTCGGTTTATGTATCTGCCTGGAGCAAAAAAACCAAAGACCTTTGTTCATGGCCTAGTTCAAGCTCAAAGCGCCTACAACAAAGCTTCAGAAGACCTGCAGGATAGCGAGGAATTTCAGGAAGCTTCAATGCCGGAACGAAATAGGCTTTTGAAAGCTGTAAAGTTCGAAGAATTTATTCTTGGTTCCGGGGGGTCCGATGCCATCAACATGGCATTACTGGGTTATTGGGTGGGCTGGATGAATTCGGAGACCGCAGAACTAACAGAATGGCATTTCAAAGGTATGCAGCGCATCGCAAAAGAAGTTTATCAGCTGCAAGATATTGATGAGACTGGTAAAAAAGCAGCTCACGCAAATGCAATGAAATATTTGGACTTACGAACCATAGAATTACCGGAATGGCTTCGTAAAAAAAGGGATAAAAACCTTAATTTTTGTAAGGATGTAAGGGATTATTTCAATTATAAGAAATATTACGACTTTAAAGAACTTGTAAAATCAGCCCTGCCATACCGTTTTTGGGAAATGCAGATTGAATTTTCGGGGCGGGGCGATAATAAATCTGCTGTCGGCTTTAAACCTGTTTTCGACAATGTACAAGCTTATAATTTCTTGGCTAAAAATGGCTTTTATCGCATGCCTTTCGAAGGTAAAAAGCAGGAATATGTATATGTTCAGATTGATGGTAATATTGTTAGGGAGATAAAGCCAAATAAGGTAAAAAATTTCATCCACAATTTTGCTGAGCAACGCCAGTTTGACAAGGACCTGCGTAATATGCTCTACAAGTCAACACAATTAAACGAAAGCTCTTTAAGCAACCTTCCGGAAATCGAACTAGATTTTAAAGACAACGATGAGCATAGACAGTTTTTCTTTTTCGAAAATGCTACTGTAGAAATTACAGCAGAGAAAATTAATACTTATGCACCTGGTGTTGTAAAGAGATATGTTTGGGAAAACAATGTACTAGAACACGTTTTAAAACCAACCGATAGCCCTTTTAAAATCACAAAAAAAAGTGAAGGCATTTATGATATCGAAATTCTTAATGATAGTTGCTATTTTCTGAAGTATTTGATCAACACCAGCCGTGTACATTGGCAGACTGAATTAGAGGATAATTTAAGCAAGCTTAGCCAGGAAGAAGCGGAAAAATATCGAGAAGAAAACCGCTATAACATTGCTGGACCTAATCTAACTCCAGAGCAACGCCAGGAACAAAAAATGCATTTAATCAATAAGATTTTCATAATCGGTTATTTACTGCATAGACATAAAGATCCTTCTAAATCCTGGGCTGTTATTGCGATGGATAATAAGATAAACGATGATGGTGGCTCTCATGGTGGCTCAGGTAAATCTATTTTGCTGCAGCGAGCGATCCAACAAATTTGGAAAAAGACTTTCACTATTGCTGGTACAAATCCTAAGATAACGGAGAACCCACATATATATGGCTCGCTAACTGAGCACCACCAGTACATCTACATTGATGATATGGATAAGTACATGAAGTTTCGTTTTTTCTACGATTTGATTACTTCTGAAGTAGTTTGTAATCCAAAACAAGCCGACTTGTACACCTTGGCGTTTAACCAGGTGCCAAAGATGGCCATCACCACAAATTTTACACTTCAGGATCAATCTCCATCAAGCATTAGGAGAAGTTTATATGCTGCTTTTGCAGACTACTATCACGATCGTGGTGAGAATGGGGAGTACAAGGAAGACAGAAGTCCAGCAACTGATTTTGGTTTCAATCTTTTCAGTGATTTTAATAAGGATCAGTATAATGATTTTTATAATACGATGATCTACAGCTGCCAATTTTTTATGGGTACTACGGAAAAAATTGGCCCACCAATGGATAATGTGCGCAAGCGTAATTTGCAAGGCACAATGGGATTGAACTTTGAAAATTGGGCTGCAGTTTATTTCAGCGAAGAATCGGAAAATATCGATAAGTTAATTATCAAGCAGGAAGCTTTTGCAGATTTTACAACACATAATAAACTAGGTTGGAGCCCGCAGAAATTTACTCAGGCTATTAAAGCTTTCTGCCAATTCCATAACTACACTTTAAATCCAGTCGATTTAAGAAACACAAAAGATGGCCGTATCATTCACCAGATATATCCTGATGTATTTATCAAAGGTGAGGGTTACGTTAAATCGAAAAAAGCAGAGACCAAAGAGTTTATATATATCCAAACCGACCTAGAAAAAGCAATTAACGCACATATTCCAGGTAAAGAAATCGAAGTGTTAAATCAAGAAGTAATGCCGTTTTAATTATGAGAAATGAAGAATTACCACCATTACCAGGTATCGCTTTGTATAGCTGGTGGAAAGATATCAAAGGCAGAATTTGGTTGATCAATGCGATATGGCATCAGCCTAATGGCGAAAAAGAAGTTCATCTTTTGGAGTACGGGAAGAGCGAATGGGTCGCTCAGCCTTACGAGCTCATCCAGCAGTACATACACGACCTAATTTTTAAACCATTAATCATATAGAATGAGAACATTTTTAGTAATTCTCATGCTGGTATTTCTATTCATACTAGCATCACTTTAAAACAATTAAATTTTACAACAATGAAAAAACAAACTTTAATTAACCGTTGGCAAATAATGGAGGCTACAGATGACTAAAACCTATATCACATCATTCGGTGAGGTGTTGATCAGCAACATCAAAGGCAAAAGAGAATTTCTATTAATGCACGATGCCGAAAAAACTTATAAAAAAATAATCGATAAACAAACAGTTGCCAAGCTAGAAAGCCAAGGCGATTGGAAAATCAAACAATAAACACATGACAAAATTAGAATTTTACAAAACCGAATTTCCTGATGCTATAGAGTACCAGGCTAAAACTCAATCATATATTAGAGAAGATGAAGCAAGGTTTATTGCGTATGGCAAAGAAGTAAATGCGAAGGTGCTTTTCTATCGAGATCTGCCAAGTACAACTGGTGTTACGCAACAGTATATTTTTTCAGTTAAAGCTGCAAAAAAAGATTTGAAATCCGCATAGTTATTGCAATATGACCAGAAAACACATTTATAAAAAACTAAAGCAGCTTGGTGTTAGAGTTGCGCCTCGGGGGCGATTGGTCTACGCTCCCGCGAGCTGCTTTGAAAACATTCCAGTTCCGGCCAGGTATTACATTGGCCAACTGATCAAACAAAAATTTAAAGTTCAATATCAATTATTTTAACAATGAAACTTTATAAATTATCCACATTAAGAGCCAATTCCCAAGATACTTATGAAGATATTTCTTGGGTTGCAGCGCCATCTTTGGATTTACTTGCAATTGAATATCCAAATGCCGAAAAAATAGAGTTGGTATCTGAAAATCTTAAAGTTTTAAAAAGAATATTATTAGATGAAAAAATATAAAATACCAGAACTCAAAATAGAAATTGAGGCAAGAGACGATGCCGATTTTCAAATTAAAAAAGAGCGCCTTTTAAATCGAAATACTAGGCATAATACTGGCGGACACAAATCAGTAAAAAAAGAAGTATTAATTAAAGAATTTTAAATTCAGAGTAAACCTTAAGGAAACCCGTAAAATATAAAGTTATTTAAACTTGAAATTTGTAGAAGCAATAATAAAGTAACTATGTTCAACGACAAAGAATTAGAAGACATAAAATCAGGCCTATACATCGCTATGCAGAAACTTGATGAATTGACGAACCAAAATGATCTAGACCTATCTGATAGGCTAGAGGTCATCAGTGATAAAATAGATTTTATACGATACGGCGTCACCAAAAAAACTTAAGGCCTGCATGTGCAAAAATGTAGAGTGACCACCTCTTCCCAGAAGCTTGTGCAGAAATGTACGAGCTTGGGGTGCTGCTAAGCCATAGGTTTTGTTATTAGTGGAGAATGCACTATATTAGAATTAATTATTAATTAATCTCTCAATAACCACCAACATGACGGATTATATCAGAGACTTTTTTAAAAGTGACCCAGAACGACATTTATTCCGAAGTATTTCTTAAATCAGTTATATTGTAGTAAGCTTTTAAAAAATTAAAAACCGAATATGAAATATTATGGAAGAAAATAACGGATTACGTGCAATAACAGATGTAGTTTCAACTATGATCGACAGTGTGCCAGCACCGATAAAAAGAAATTTCCTTAAAGCTATTGGGCAGTTAAGCATGGCTGCAGTAGACGTTCCGATTGCGTGGCTTGAAGGAAAATCTGGAGAAATGAGAGCAGCTTCTCAAGCTAGAATACAAATCATAAAAACAGAGGGCGATAAGCTTTCTCAAAACATTGATATTCCACAAGCATTTATAGACAGGGCTGCAGCAAAATTTGCTCAAAAAATCATAAAAGAGCAGATTAACTTGGATGCTATTTCACATAGCGCGGCAAAAGAGCTAGCGAGTGCAAGCTTCGGAAGCGATAACATTTCCGATAAGGAAATTAGTGAAGACTGGCTAAATGAATTTGAAAATAATGCTAAGCAAATGTCCTCTGAAGAAATGAGATTTATATTTGGGAAAATATTAGCTAACGAAGCGATAGACCCTGGTAACTTTTCAATCAGAACAATACGTTTAATTTCACAACTTGATAATTCCGCAGCCAAACTTTTTAAGCAATTGTGCTCGTGCGCAATATCGATGGAGCTTAGGGGCTATATTGATGATGTTAGGGTTGTCGCTCCTGACAGCTACAATTCGGGAAATTCCCTAGGGAAATATGGATTGCATTATAACTCTTTGAACATCTTGCAGGAGTATGGTTTGATAATTGCAGATTATAATTCGTATATACAATATGAAAATTGTGTTTTAAGCGAAGATAATACCGTTGGCGTGCCAGTTAAATTTTGTGATGAGCAATATGTTTTTATTCCAACTGATAGGCTTAAATATGAAAAAGAAGTGAGATTAAATGGGGTATCCTTCACAAATTCAGGAAAAGAGCTTTATAAAATTGTTCCAAAGGATAGAAATGATACATATTTTGCCGACCTTCAGAAATTCCTAGAAGAAAGGCATTTACAATTAGGACGATTTGAGTTAGAGTAACCGTGAGATTTGCTACAATTAATGGACTTTGGTTGGTAGCAAGTCTTATAAGCTTTGCATGTAACAGCTAATCTACTATCTTACGAATAACTATAGTTAATCTCTCAAATTTCATATAATGACAGAAGATATCAAAGACTTTTTCAAAGGTCTTCAGGAACGAGTTTCCTCACCATTTTTTATATCATATATTATTTCTTGGTGCATTATCAATTATCCCATCATTATCGGTCTTCTTTTCTATAAACAGAGTGAGCTCATAAATGATGGCTATAGAACATATCTCGAATTCATTCAACGTCAGCTAGCTTCTAGAGCTTCCTTCACTGGACCATTGGCCTATGCACTGGCATATACGATTTTTGCTCCGGTGATCAAAGAAGTTGCTAGGTACATCAAGTCACTGATGACTACTTATACTGATACAAAAATAATTAAAGCTACAGAGAAAAGATCTATTCTTTTCGAAAGACACACTGAATTAGCAAATGAGTCGCTAGAAAAAAGCCAGAAGTTATATTTCGATCTTATCGAAAGGCAAAAAGAGACAGTAACTCAAAATGAGCAATTGAATGCCGATATTATCAAGCTCAGGGAGGATCATGCGGCTCAACTAAGAGAAAAAGATCTTGGACAGGCGGGCGAAATTCACAGATTACACGAAGAGCGCGAAGACTTAATTTCTAACATACAAACATTGAATGCTGAAGTTATTTTTTTAAAAGAACAAATGGCTTTGTCCGGACAAGATCAGGAAAATGTCAATAATAAAAATAGACTACTTGACGCAGAGCTTTCAGAAGCACGCCAAGTACTCTTCGATACATCTGAAAAATTAAATTTAATTATTCCGGACATTGAAAGTGTCCAAGCAGCTTTCGGCACAACTTCAATGAATGCGAAAACTTTGAAGGAAGTTGTAAATAAAATCCAACACGAGGCTGATCAAATCGTAAAAGCATCCCGGATTACTGGCGAGTAATTTTGCACGGTTCAAATTTCCATTTAATGTTTTTCGATAATCTCCCCAATTTCCTGAATGTCATCAGTAGTTAGATCGCTTTTGGTATTCATTAAGCCTATCCATTGGCCATTGCGTTTTATTACTTTACCATAGTAATACTTGTCGACGTATACATGATATCCACCACCAGCGCCATTAGGAATTGAAAGCCTGACATGTTTTGCCTGGTCACCAATAATTATCTCAAACTCAATATCTCCAGTCATTATTTTTAATGATTTACATACGCGGGATAAACAACAATCTTAAACGCCTGAGGTTTCCATATTCTGTACACATCGCCACAAACTTTTTTACACGCCATTCTCAGCGCCCCAATCCCCCTTCCCAAGTCGTATTAATTCCTTAGTCGAGTTACTTACAAAACCATGAGGAGCGCAGCGACGAATACCTTATTACATTAACTATTGCCAGCAGCAAACTTTGCCTTTCCTCCCTTTTAATCCCTCAACCATATTTTATACTAAATTTTTGTAAGTTCTTAAGAAGAAAAGTATTAGCGATTTAATTCGGGAGAAATCAGAGAGTTATATTATTACAATTAAATTTTATTTTTCTTAAGAAAAATAAGCTATTACAAAGTTTTTGTAAGAAATACGGTCCTTACAAACTCTTACAAAAAAGCATTTCTTTGTTACAAATATTTAGAAGTTTGTAGCTAACTGATAATCAATTTTTTAATACACTATTACAATCTTTCAAAATTTTCTATAAGAATATTGAGCACGCAAAAAATAGGAATTGGCAGAATTTTACCATTTGGCAAATACCTGCCAAAAACCTAACTTTATAGCAACCACAAACGCATCCATGATCGCCAAAATTTTCATTAAAAAAGAGCTCCATAAAAGCTATCTAAATTTTCTATTCGAGAAAGATCAAAACCAAAATTATAAAGTAACCAGGCTCACAGATTTCGGGAAACTTTTAACCTCTCTTGTTAGGTACAGCAAAACTCCGGTAACCACTTTGAAGCGGCAACCAAATGCAATATTTACAAGCTTTGTTCTGCCAGCTTCCAGACCATTGGCCAATGCCGGAAACTACTATCTGTATTTTACTGCTGAGGACCAGGAGAAAATAAACGATTACCTGGATGCAATCTTCAATATTGATTTTGATAGGTACTATCTGAACGGCAAAAGAACCGAGCTGCAACAGCAGGAAATTATCCAGACTTTTATACTGAGCAGAAAGCTTACCCAGTACATTGGCGATAACGAAACTTTGAAAAAAAGGCACTACCGGGAAGACATAAAATTGCTAAAAAAATACACCGATCTGCTAATTACGAAGGCGTATGATCGTAACAACCGCATCAAAGAAGCTGGAAACCTAACTAACAGATTAACAGTCAAATAGTTATAAAAATTATTTGCATTTCTACGGATTTCACCCGTAAAAACGACATACATGAAAGAATTAATCAACCTCGTTTCAAAAATCCATCACGTTAAAAAATCGGATATCAGTTCCATTGTTTCAAGTGTAAATGGAAAAGCGATAATAAGCTACACCTCCAACTTTGAAGTTCCTATTTCCAAAAGCTCGGCAAGGTTGCGAATAAGTTCAGAGCGATCAAAAGCAGGTGTGAGCTTCGAGGTCGCATTAAGTGCTAAACTAATTGAAGAGATAAAAGATCTTGAACCTGGTATTTACCTGGTAACCTTAGAAAATGGAGACATATACATTGTCGGTACAATAGATTACCCTGCGCTTTACAATTCTTCGGAAATGTTAACTGAAAAATCTTTTGAGATTAACTATAAAAGTTTAGAAAAACCGTTCAAAATCGCATAATACCGTCCTTTATTAGCCAATTGCGAACATCTACTATTGTAGAAACGATAGTTAAATGCGCAATTGGAAATTTTTACTGACCTCTCAACTCGTTAGGGGTTACTGGTTCATGAACCTGGATCATGCCCATGGGGCTGGGCCAGACCTTGAAATGCTTCTAAATCCGTCTTTGGATTTGAAAGCAATAACTGAAGATATTCTTACGGCTCGCGGTCCATATCTTTCGCATGCTTTTCAGGCAGGGAGTTTTAATGCCACAGAAAACGGAGCTTCCTACGATAAATTACCAGCTGGAAGTATTGCAGGTTTTGGAGTTTCGGGCACAATGCTTAAGCACGGCACATTGTGCACTTATGGAACGGAAGAAATTGCAGCGCAAATGATGGCAGCTGCTCATCACAAAAATATTTCTGGCGCTTTGGTCGATTTGGATTCGGGAGGCGGTGGCGTAAATTCTATAGCGCCGTTAAGCGAAGCAGTTAGAAAGTTCAGGGCTCTAGGTAAGCCAGTTCTATTTCATATTGACAATGCTTACTCTGCAGGTTATTGGTTTGCTTCTGAAGGAAACCACATCATGGCTCAAAATGATATTTCTGCCGGAGCTGGCTCAATTGGCGTGATGATGAGCTTTGCGGATGTGAAAGGTTATTATGAAGCTAAAGGCTATAAAATGCATACGATCTATGCTCCAGAAAGCGAAGAAAAAAATGCAACATACGAATTAGCGCTTGAGGGGAAGTACGATAAAATTAAAACTGAAGACCTATCTCCCCTTGCTTTAAGATTTCACGAGGCGGTAAAAGAAAATCGTGGATCAAAACTTAACCTGGCAGACGCAAGCATCCTAAAAGGAAAAACTTACAGCGCCAGAGCGTCGGTTGCTAATGGTCTAATCGATAGCATAGGCACAAAGGATGATGCCGTACAAATGCTTTTCGACCTGATAGCTGCTGAAAAATTTGTAAACAATAAATAAACAATAAATAACCCTAAAAAAAATCAATGGATTTCAAAGTGATGATGGCTGTTGTACTTAGATTACTAGGTATTTCGGCGTTTAAAAAAGACGCTTCCAGTAAAATGGTTCTGGAAGAAGCTCAAGAAACCAAGTTAAAGGAGACTTTTGGCGATAAGTTCGCTTCTCTTTTTGTACAAGGTTTGTCAGAGCATACCGAATCTAATTCGGTAACCAACTCTTCAGCGGCAACAGATGCGGGCGGACTGGGAGAGCAATTAGCCAATGCATTAAGAGAACACAATGCGCAGTCGTTAGACCAGAAAATGGAAACGGTACTAACAGAAATGGCCAACTTAAAAACTAAAAACCAAAATTTAGAAACTTTGGTAGCTAAATTAAGTGGTACTGAAGAAACATTACCTGAAGCAATTAATCCTAACGAGTTTAAAGGTAAAGCTGGTGTTCCGGTTGTAATGAAGGTAAATAAATCGATGAGCGCTTATGCTTCATTAGAAAAATTCCGTCAAACTGGTTCTGCAACTTCTTATGCTGGTACAACGATTGATGTTAGCGAGCTAAAAACTGAATTTGGCACATTCCTAAATGTTCAGCGTAATATCGAGATCATTACGCAGTTGTTCCAAGGCTTTACTTCTTCTAAGTATTTCAGGCAGGTATTGGCAATTACCGAATACAGAGCTTCCCAAGCTTTAATTACATCGGTTGTACAACAGTTTACTTCTGAATGGACACCTTCTGGTAAGACCAAGTTTACGCCAATCATAGTTAAAAACCGTCGCCACAAGATCAACGTGCCTATTAAACCAGCAGATGTTTTAGATAGCTACATTTTCTTCTTGTATGAGGAAGGTTTATCTCCAGATCAAATGCCGATCACAAAGTATATCATTGAAAATTTGGTTAAACCTCAAATTCTTCAGGATATAGAATTGAGAATGATCTTCAAAGGAAAGTACAACGAAGCTACAGATGTAGAGGAAAACGATGCTGCTACACCTCCTGAAGATGCAATGGATGGTTTAGAAACTATCTTGGTTGAGGCAAAAACTTCGGGCAATAAAGGAATTAACTTCTTTGTGCCATCATTTGCTTTCAACTACCTAACTGCAACAGATGAGCAGATTTTAAAATTTACATCAGAATTTGTTGCATGGATCAAACCTATGTATCGCGGATTTGCAATGAACATACATTGTTCATTTGAATTCTGGAGACGTTACAGGGTTGCCTATAAAAATGTTTGGGGTCAGGGTTCTGGACAGGTAGGTGATTTTGGTACCGACAAAGTAGATTTCAGTAACAATACTTTGGTGCCATTGGATGGGATGTACGGATCGCCAATTTTATTTGCTACTCCAGCGGCAAATATGGTTAGGTTACGTCACAAAAATGAAGTGCCAAACATCATTAATGATGTTCAAAAATCGAACTACACTGTTAAATTATTCGGTGAGTTCTGGATGGGTGTAGGTTTCCCTATTGGAGAGGCGGTATTTGCATATGTGCCAAACGGATACAATCCTAAAGACAGCATAGAGAACGTTTACGGTGAGTTTGACCAGTTCCCTGGTGAAACTGGAAGCGACGATTCAGGAGCGTAAAATTAATATAACCGATCTGCCTTGCAGGTCGGTTTTTCCTTCAATTAAAAATTTGAAAAAGTGAACAAAGTTTCTCTTCCAAAAAAGGATGGTTCAGCAGCTGCACCAGTTCCTAAACATCCCAATCTAATCGTAATATTAGCTAAGGACTTAAAAAAAGACGCTAACGGCAACATTACAGGTTATCCTGCAAGAGATGCCAATGGTGTACGCATGATCGGTAATTTTGAATTGGCCGATGTTGCAACCAAAGCGGTAGGTATCTATCTAACGCCGTCAACAATCACCAGAAATGATAATTCTGAAGGTGAAGATGATGCGGTAGCATTTATACAAAATTTAGCAGGACATCACCCTGGCGATTCGCTTGCATTCAATGAATTTGTGCAGAACCACATCAACGAAGATTTGATTTTGATCTCTCGTGAATGTTCTGACAGTTCCGGTACACGTGTTCTAGGTACGCCATGCAACCCTATGAAATTAACTTTTGAGGGTCAAGATAATAATGAAGCTAAAAAAGGTATTCTAACTTTTGCGCAAAAAATGCGTAGCAAGTTTAAAACCGCTCATTATTATGGTACCATTCCTGCACTTGCTGCAGATGCAGATTATAGCCAAGGTGGATCAGAGGATTCCGGAGCGTAACAATTAACCTAATTATTTAAAACCCTGCTATTTTTTAGCAGGGTTTTTTCCATATAACAAAAATTATCTCATGGAGAATACAGCTACTGCAACCGTTAAAACAACAGTTGCCAAACCTGCTAAAAAAGCAGCAGCACCAACCGCTAAAAAAGCTGAGGTTAAAAAAGAGCCAAAAGCAAAAAAAACTAAGGCAGCTCCAGCTCCTGTAGTTGAGCCAAAAGAAATTCCTGCGCCTGTAGATCCTTCTGGTGAACAACCTGAAGTTAATTTAACTACAGCACAAACGCCAAATGAAACTCCGGTGCTCAAACGCCCGATCAGTTTGGTTATTCCTTATCTACATAGCGCTGCCAAGGGCGATGAGCTTTTATATGCATTACGTGCATGGGAAAAAAACTTCAATGAAGATTTTGAAATTGTGATTATTGGCGATAAGCCAGATTTTCTAAAAGATGAGGTGCTGCACATTACCAGATTAGTATTGGCCAAAAACCCCCAATTAGATGTAGCTGCAAAACTGATGCAGGCAATTGCATCGTTCCTGATAAGCGAAGATTTCATTTTAACCAATGACGATATCTATCCGGTTAATCCGATCAGTTTAGATGATCTTAAAGAATTAAGGGTTTCTGGTTTCCTTGGCGAAACAAAATTAAAAGCTGGTAGCGAATATGTTGCCAAGATCAATCTCACAAAAGAAATTCTTATAGCTGCAGGTTTAACAGATTACGATTTTGCTACACACCTACCGGTAGTCTATAACAAGGCTAAGCTTGCAGAAGTAATTGAGAAATTCAAGGCAGATACAAATGGGCTACTAATATCAAGCCTTTATTTCAATTCGGACCTTGATAAAGATGCTGAGCCAATCGTTACTCGTGGTGGTTCAAAGGATGACCACGTAGTTTATGTGTACAGGGAAAATCCTAGACTGGAAGTAATTGCACATGGTTTCGAGCATAGAAAATTCGTAAACCACAATAATGCAGGCTACCTTCCTACGTTGCCTTTCCTAGAAAAAGCTTTTCCTGATAAATCGAAATTCGAGCGCTAATGAGATTAATCAAATATATTATTATCCACTGCACAGCTGGGCCGCTCTGGCAATCTACCGAAGAGATTAAAAACTACTGGAGAAACAAACTTGGGTGGAAAAGCTATGGCTATCATCACTTAATCAGTGCCGATGGTTTAGACGAATATTTGACGCCGATAGAACAGCTTTCAAACGGTGTTAAAGATTTCAATAGCAACTCCATAAATATCTGTTGTAAGGGCGGTGTAGATGCTAAGGGCAATCCTACAGACAACAGGACTACAGCACAGATACAAACCTTGACCGAGCTGATCAAGAAATATAAAAAGCTATTCCCGAATGCAATCGTGCTTGGCCATAGAGATTTCAGTACAGATCAGAACGGTAATGGCATTATCGATCGTTGGGAATTTATCAAGTCTTGCCCTGGCTATGATGTTCGCGACTGGTTGCGTAAAGTCGGTCTAGAAGAGGTTGTTAAGCCGATTAATATCGTGTACAAGTTAAACCTGCCATTGGTTAAAGATAGCTTCGTTGGCCGTCTTCAGATGGGGCTTATCAAAGAAGGGTTTAAACTTTCTCCAGATAATGTTTTCGGAAAGAATACCAGTGATGCCATCAAGGATTTTCAGAAAAAGAAAGGGCTTACCGTTTCTGGAATAGCCGACAATAAAACAATTAGCCTATTGGGCATTAGATAAAAACATTATGGTAGACCAAAAACAAATGGTGTTAGATTGGTTGAATGCAGGCGCCCTCTGGAAAGAAGGCGTCTTGCTTTTTAAAGCCCTTTTCGGTAGTAATCACCCATTTATATCGCTCATCAGAAAAAGTGGCTCACAGCTCAAATTCGACATACTTAAGCAGGTTTTAGTATCTTATAGTCTAACGGTAAAAACGATTTCGTTTGAACCTATAATTGCCGAGCCTAAAACAAAGCTTCGGGAAGACTTTGCATTTTTAAACGAAAAGGATTGTCCTGCAGAGCTTAAGATATTGGCAGCTGATAAGATTACGGCCTACCACAATTATACGGCAGCGCATGTAAAACTATTCGACTGCAGCACCAACTTTGAGCAATTGGAAACGGTTCGTCAAGTGGTTGAGAATTACCTAGAAAACCGCCGTATACTCAAAGAATTTGAGCACTACAAAAAAAACAGGGAGTTACTGGGAAAGCACCCGGTATTTAAATTGCTCAAGCGGATTCAGGAATTCCGTAAAATGAAATTGATTGCCCTAATTAAACTCCGTAAAAAAATCGCCAACAACATCTGGCGTATCCAGTCTGAGATTGATAAAAAAGATAAACCTCATTTGCTTGCCGAACGCCTGGCTTCTCTGGAGTTTAAAAAACAGGAACTGGTTGAGATAGATAGAATTTTAGACCAGCATGATTAAACTTTTTTCTTTAGATGAGTTTAACAAAAAAGCTCAGGAACAATTAAATGAGCGTAAAGATCGATCTGCATGTAAAGCGGTAAAGTTTGTAGACAGCCACATGCAAAAGGTAAAGAACATCAAAGATCTTACCGGGCGATTGCCATTGCGGAACGAAGCTTTCTTTCTATGGACACTCAACAGCTTCAATGCATTTACATTTATTGTTTACGTAATTAAGCATTGCGGTAAAATAGACGATCTAAGTTTTTCAACCTACTCAATCAACGATCGTATTTTAACGAGCCTGGTCAAATGGTACGATAGGGGAGAGATCCAAAATGTAAACATCAGCATTTCCGATAGCATCAAACAACGCAATCCAAGAATATTTGACCAGCTGGAGAGCCAGAGTTTAACCAGGGATATTAATATCAACTACACCTGGAATCATTCAAAAGTTACACTGATGAAAACTGCAAATGATCATTTCGTAGTTGAAGGTTCTGGCAACTTTTCGGAGAACGCACAGCATGAGCAATACCTGTTTGCAAATGATCAAAATCTTTATGATTTCAGACATAGTTGCATCATGCCTAGTCCTTTATAGGCATGTAGATCGATCGTAATTTTAATTATGTTGCCAAAAAAACCACGCATACATATTTTTCTTACTGAAGACCAGTACGCTGAACTTGAGAGGTTAGCTGCATTAGGATACACAACCGAGCAATTGGCCATGTATTTCCAAAAGCAGCTCGCGGATTTTGTTGATGCAGTAGAAGATCCCGAATCACAAATCTATTACCACATTGCCAGGGGAAAATTAGTTTCACTTGCACAGGAGCAAATGAACATCCTTATTTCTGCTGAAGGTGGAAATATATCTGCATCACAGCAGCTGGCAAACATCAGGCGCTCTCGTGGTTTTAAGATCAGCAAGGATGAGATTTTCGGAAGTTTTGATAACTCCAAAACTCTACGGCTTTTCGAAGATTGGGTAGAAGGTGGCTGTGTTACCGATCTATCCAAGGAAGAGCAGCTCTACCTTGAGGCGCTTTCCATGATTGATAAAATGGACCGCAAATATGGACGCAAAAATACAATTGCATTTTTCACCAAGCCTCCATTCAAATTAAGCCAGAGTAGGGCTTCAGCAATGTATGATGAGGCTATTAATCTTTTCAATACAGATCGCAACATCAATAAAAAAGCCTTTCGCAACAAGTATGCTGATGAGATAGACGAAATGGCTATCATTGTTCGCGACAATGCCACTACTTCAAAAGATGCTGAGGTATTCGGAAATCTAAAAGTTCAGGCTGGCAAAATGCGAGGTCTGGAAGAAAAAGAGCCGGAGCCAATTTCAAAAGAATTATTTATAAAGCCAGTTCGATTATTCACTCTTGATCCTTCAATGGTCGGCATGCCAACGATCAACCGCCAGCTTGTAGCTGATCATATTGATGCGCTCGAAATCCCTGAAGCCGATAAACGACGTGTAAGCGCCGATGCACTATTAACCAACATAAACCTTGAACAACAATTAGATGAGCTGGAGGAAGAAAGCAAACGTAGATAGCGAGTACATTGTAAAGCGGTTTGCCAATTGGTTTGCACAGATGTGCACAATGATATTGCCCCGGTTCTTTTACGTAATTGCTGGTCGTGGTTCTGCTAAAACTACAGATTTACAGGTAGAGCGGTTTTTGGAAATGGTTTACGATATGCCAGGCGCTCCAGCTGTGTGGGTTTCAGACACCTATAGTAACCTGCAAAAAAACGTGCTGCCTACATTTTTGGAGGCGTTGGAGGCTAAAGGTTATAAAGAAGGTATTCATTATGTGCTGGGTAAAGTGCCGCCGATATTTACTGCAGAACAAAAAGCAGAATTGGATCCAGAAATCAGGGAACATTTTTGGAAGCCATATAACAAGCTGGCAACCTATAAACATACGCTCATTTTCTTCACTGGCTTCAATGTTACTTTTGGTTCATTAGATCGTCCGGCTTCTCTGGCTGGTCGTTCTTACGTGCATTGCTTTGGTGATGAGGTTAAATATTTTAAGGAAAGCAAGATAGCCAACCTTCTAAAAGCTGTCCGTGGCTACAAGGCTAAGTATGGTAAATCTGTTTTCTATCGTGGTCATACATTTACCACCGATATGCCAGACACTTCGCGTATAGGCGAATATGATTGGATATTGCGCCAAGGTAGCAGGATGAAACGAGAGGGTATTATTTTAGTGCTTAAAGCGGCCTTTGTAGTTAACGAAGCATTAAACGAGTTGTTAGCTGCTAAAGAAAGTAATAACACTGCAGAGATAATTAAAAAGCAGCGTGTATACGAACGTTGGGTTGAGCGTTGGATTACAACCAGGCTTTCAGAACTAGGATCAACACTTTATTATGTGGCCAGTAGTTTTGTAAATGTCGATATCCTCGGGCCTGAATGGTTTGATGATGCGCAGGCTACAGATTTGGGAGATTATAATACAGCAATTCTTTCAATGATCGCTGGTCTGCAGGACGGTGATAAGTTCTACGCCAATATTGCGGAAAAGCATTTTTACCAAGATGGAAATGATCCTTACTGGTCTGAGCACTTCGGGATAAATGACGAACCGGATTGCAGAATTTTAAAATACCTAAACAAAGAAAAGGTATTGGTTGGCGGTATGGATTTTGGTAACATGAACAGTTTAACAATTGCTCAACCCGATTTAAAACAAAACCTTTTACGTTGTCTTAAATTCCATTACACACTTTCTCCAGAGTGGCTGGGAGATTTGGCACGTGAATTCAGGACCTACTACAAACCTCATAAAAATAAGGTGCTGCACCTGTATTATGATCGTGCTGCCAACAATTACAAAAAAGCAAAACAGGATTTGGCCAGTCAGTTTAAAAAAGAAATGGAGTGGGAAAAAGATGCTGAAGGTAAAGATATCCGTACCGGTTGGAAAGTGATTTTGATGAGTGAAGGCCAGGGTAACATTGGTAAAAATGAAGAATACATTTTCATGCAGGCTTTATTGTCGGGATCAAATTACAAGCTGCCTAGAATATTAATCGATCAGTTTAATTGCAAGCCCTTAAAATGCTCATTAGAACTTACTAAGACGGTTAAAAACACTAGGGGACAAATAGAAAAAGACAAAAAATCTGAAAAACTTCCAATCAAACGATTGCCTTTTGAAAGTTCCAATCCTTCAGACAGTTTTAAATATTTAACAATGACCAGGGTAAATCGGAAATTATATAAAGCTATTAAAGCGCAGAGCGCTGGAGATTTAAATACTAATGACTAGGCTAAGTTGTAAAACTAAATACTTAAATGTTTGTTTAAAATTATATTATTATTCCTCAGATAAAAAATAACCATTAGATGGCATATATTTGATAGTTATGATTAAAAAAACATTTATGTTTGCAGGCAATTAAATATATTTAATTAATATTACGCAATAAGTAAAAATTTTATTAGCATAATGGCAGTAAAAGAAGTAAACATAGTTGTCAAAGGCCAATGGAATACAAGTATCTTCACTCCAAATTGGGTTTTCAAAAACGTTTTAAAGGTAAGAGAATCGGATGTTGCAGAAGTTGGTATTGATGGTGACGAGTTCAAGATTGTTTTTAAGATTGACAATATTACACTAGTTCCAAATGCAAATCATGTTGAATTTAAAATCACCGACTATTCTCAAGAGACTTTGGAATATGCAGGCAATTGCTGTATTCAATTATTGCAAATGTTGCCACATACAAATAAGGTTGCCGTCGGATTAAATTATAAACATGAGCCATCAAGCAGGTTTGAAAAAAATTTAGAACTTACGACTATTGACGATTATGACGTAAGTCAAATTACATATAAAAAAACTATGGACTGTTGTCAATTGAACGTTCTTGTAGACAGTCAATATACTTTGTTTAATTATCATTACAGTAAGCCGCAGCTTTTTCAGCCTGAGCATATTTTCAAATATTTAACCGAATCTGAAATGCTATGGAGAGCACTATAAAAACTTACACACAGGACGTAGAAATCGACGATGTTAAAGACTTTGTGGATAGAAAAAATATTGTTTATCATCAGTTCGTCAATGAGGAAACCTTGACATTTAGCTTTCAGATTAGTCAAGGTCCAGAAATGAGTATTTACTCACACAAAGAAGAGCTGTATTTACGGGCAATCGGTAATTTGTTGAAGAAGAGCGACTTTCTTAAACTTTATATCGAGGTAATCTCTGGACAAATCACAGATGAAGAATATGAGGCCGAGTTAACGAACAACGCCGATCAATATTTCGTAGAAATTAATCCATTACGGGCCCATTCAGAATATTTTTCTCTAGTAAGCATCATCAAAAAGTTTCCACATAGAAACCTGTCAGTAGATGATTTTAGCGACATTTTTGGGATCAGTCATATAGATTTCTGTCACGCTTTAAAGTAATGGGGGTTTTTGTCGCAGCACATGAAAGCATTGAATGCGTTAAGTGTCAAATAATAGCTAGAAAGTTTGTTCCCAGTATGCCAGTTAGAGATCCTGTCTTAGGTTTGGGTATTAAATACGAGCTAAGCAGAAATGCTTCTGCTGAAATTCTAGGAGAATTGGTGCCGAAAGAATATAAAAAAAAGGCTACATCTCGTTTAGACTTGAATGATATTCTAAAAGCGGAAAGCATATCTGCGTTTGTTGTTGGGGTTAAAAGATTGCAGTGGAACCTTGCTAACCAGTCAGGTAGGCACAAAGCCTCAGATGTAACATTCAGCCAAGTTTGTTTCGCACAAATAAAATATCCATTACAGAATATGCTCAAATCCCTCGAGCAAAAATCCTTAACTGAACCAAAATAAAAAAAGCTACCTATTATCAGGTGGCTTTTTTTATACGGTTATGTTTCTAACTAGATATGAAACGGCATGTTTTGTCTTTCGATCTATGTCCTTTCTAAAATTACCTACTCAGGGTAGTTTTGGTTTATGACGGTTTATCAGGCGATTAAAGAAATGAGAAGGCTCACTGCAGCTGGCGAAACTTTCGAGTTTTCATTCATGAGTTATCATCGTTCAAAGGGCAATTCATCCGGTATTGTCGAGGTTAAAAAAGCAAAACTACGTCCTCGTGGTCCTGAAGATAAATCCGAAAATTCCGAAATTATTGAACCCTATCTTGATGTGCTGTTGAACGAGCCTAGAGAATTCTATCAACCTGCATTAATGACTTTCCAAGGTCTTCCAGTAACGTTATCATGAACAAAGTAAAAAAAATAAACAAGTCTGCCCGGGCCATCCATTTAGATAGTGGCCAAGTCTACACTGTGGGTGTAGATATGCAGGATATGAACTGGCAAAATGTTGTTGCTGCTTCAGGTTCTGTTGCCTGGGAAAACGAGGCGCAGATTGTACACGGTGAAAGAATTGTTCCATACGGTGCAAACAATGATCTGCCCGTTGTGATCAGAAATATAATGGACCAAAATCATTTGGCACCCGGTATCTTGGAGCGTCACATGGGTTTGCTGTACGGAACTGGGCCGCAATTGTATAGGATCAGTTTCGAAAATGGCGATGTTGTTCGTTCTTATGTCGATGATCCCGAAATAAAAGCCTGGTTAAAATCTTGGAATTTCCGCAGGTATGTTGAAATGGCAATTGTTGAGTACAAATATCTTAAGGGGATATTTGTACGCCGATATCGTAATCGTGGTGCAAGGATTGGTGAACCTGCAAAAATCTTAAGGTTAGAGGTTGTTCCTGGTGTTTACTCGCGTTTGGGTTGGCCAGAAAACAACAGTCGCAGATTAGAAGATGTGAGCAAAATTTTTGTTGGTGATTTTGAGCACAACTGCTTTAGTACAGGAATGATCCCGCATCCGGTTTACGATGATAAAGAAGCTTTTAAGCATGGTGTTTCGATGAGCTATCATAATACTTACAGCTTTGCTCGTAATTTCTATTCAATGCCTGCATATCTAGGGGCTTTAAAATGGATCATGCGCTCATCTGATATTCCTGATATCATCAAATATTTGAGCGAAAACAACATCATTGCGGCCTTTCACATCCATACGCCTGCTGGTTATTGGGAGCAAAAACGTACCAAGTTGGAGGAGCGCTATCCTGAGGAGCTCGACGTCCAAATTGACAAACGCCTAGAAAAATTAAAGGATCAGACTTTCGACAGAATGACCAAGGTTCTAGCTGGCAAAAAGAACGCTGGTAAATTTATTGAAACGGTAGATTTCTATGATGATGAGGGCAATTTATGCGCTTGGAAAGTTGAGCCAATTGATCAGAAATTAAAAGATTTTATAGATGGCCAGTTAAAAATTTCTGAGATGGCCAATAGTGCAACAACCTCTGGAATGGGCTTACACCCATCTTTATCGAATATCGTTGTAAATGGTCAATTATCATCAGGTAGCCAGGTACTCTACGCATTAAAGAATTACCTCACTTCAGAAACCAGCATCCCTGAAGAAGTAATTTTCGAGGCGATCAACCAAGCTATCGAAGCAAATTTCCCTGGTAAAGATTTAAAGGTTGGCTTTCATCACCAAGTCGTAATGAAAGAAGAAAATGTAAACCCTGAAGATAGAGTAGCAAACAAAGCATAATGAGATTACTTTTTGATAAACTAGGCAAGGGAGCTGAGGAGCTCAAAGAAATTACAGGTAGTTATTATGCCAATAACGATTTCAAAAAAATTAAAAGTGAGATCCTGGATAAAACCGAAAAGATTATAAAATTGATCGGTACTGGAGTCTACACTTTGGCCGAGAACTATTATCATCAACCTCCTGCAGAAGCTAACCTACAGTTGCAGAATTTAACACAGCACGTTCAATTGGCGATAGCATACGGCGCTACCTTCGATTTCTTCAGGATGAATATCGTTAGCCACGAAGACAGTGGCCGTAAATTAAAGCTGAATGCTGCTAACGAAAAAATGCCTTGGGAGTGGATGCTCGATCGTGATGATGAGATACATCAGCGCAAGGCAAATAATGCTGTAGATAGGCTAATTGCCTTTCTTGATGCTTCAAATTTTGAAGCTTGGAAAAATAGCGAAGCGCAAAAGGCGACCAAAGAACTATTTGTAAATACAACAGAATTGTTCAATCGTATTTACTCTATCGATGGCAGCGGATATTTTTTCCATTTGCTAAAACCAATAATGGGCGAAGTGCAGCGCACCCAAATTATGCCTGCTTTGGGTACCGCCAAATACAAGGAATTACTGGAATTCCATCAAAATTCCGATAATTCCGAAAGTTCCGATAATTCCGACGATGAGTTATTGTTAATTCTGGTGCAGCAGGCAATCCCATTGCTTACCATACTTTTAGCTGTAGACCGCCTTTCTATATCGGTTATGCCATACGGTTTGGTCCAAAAATTCCAGAGCGAACGCCAGGGCAGAAACGCAAGTTTAATTGCTCCAGACGAAGCAATCAGAAAGTTTACCATCAAATTGGAGCGCAGCGCTACCAGGGCTTTTGATATCATGAAAAAACAGCTCAATGCAAGTTTCAATTATGATGATTATCCGCTATTGCCCGAAAACAACGAAGATCAAAAATTTTTCAGAACATAATTTATGCGCACATTAGAAATACCTGGTAAGGGAATATTTGATATTCCTTCAGATTGGGACGAACTTTCGGTAGTCCAGATTAAAGAAATTTTAAAGCTATCTATGAAAATGATGGTTGGCCAATTAGATTTTGATCAATTCGTTGTAAAAGCTTTTTATGTTATCTCCGGCATTAAAAGAAATTGGCTTTCTGTTTTTATCGAAAAGAAACTAAGTAAGCGTAAACTAGAGCTGAAAAATGCTAATGCCTACCAATGTGGCGAGCTGTATGCAGATTTCCTTTTTAAAACTCCAGAACTGGATGAGGAAGGAAATCAGAAACCATGGGAATTTTATTACAACACTGTGGTAAATTATTTCCCAATTATCCACGCCTCGGGTGTAGCCTTTTCTGGTCCAAAAACCTACCTTCAGGATTTAACCTTTGGCGAATTTCGCAAAGCGATAGATGCAATGAATGTTTACGCCAAATCAAAAGATGAGGCAAGCTTGGATGATTTCTTTGTCGTATTGTATCGTCCGGATAGAACCCCTCTACCTGAAGCTGATCTGCAGGCGCTCGCAAAAAAAGCAAGCAAAGTTCCTATGTACATTAAAATGTCCGTATTTCTGTGGTTTACAACTTGCGTACATTATTTAACCAGTAGTGAAGTGGAAATTAACGGGCGAATGCTAGATTTTAAGATGATGTTTCCAAAACCTGAAAAGGATAAAAAGGAAACTGGCCTTGGTTGGACCAGCCTGCTTTTTAGCATGGCCAAAGAAGGTGTTTTCGGGGACACCGATAAAACCGATTCCAAACAATTATACGATGTGCTAATGTACATGTACGATAACCATTTACAGAATTTAAGAGCCAAAACAAAAACAGCATGAAAAAAGCACTAGTACACGACATTAAAAATATAGCAAGCGTGTTGCCAGAGAAATGGGAAACTACTATGATCACCACCTTGCTAAGTGGCGAAGATGCCGCCTTAACCGTTGTTGGCAAATCTCCATATAATCCAGAAAAGAGCTACGAATTTAAAACTCCGGTGTTTTTAAGGGTTAACCACGAAAGCAGGATAAAAGACGGTGTAAAACAGCATGGGTTAGAATTTATCCACTTATATATTAACGAAATGACCAATGGTTAGTATTCCCGAAATAAAAGCGCTGGGCGATATCCTAAAAACAAATGATCAATCTATTGAGCATTTTGTAATGGCTGTTTCAGAAGACCACGCCTATATTAAATTAGGAGATAAAACTGGGGTTTGTTTAATGTTGCTTTATCCATCTGCAGACAGGGAGGGTAAACAAAATGAGGCGATAGACGCAAACACTACCTGGTTATTTGTTCTTGAGAAAAATATTGATGGGCAAACAGATCAGCAGGAAGCAGAGCAATATGAGCGCCTGCGAAAAATAACGGTCAAAGCTTTGGAATTTATAGAGGAAGAATCCGTTAACTGTAGTTTGCCTTTTCTTTTTCTTAATCGTCATCAACCAGGGCGCACACAGATCATTCCCGAATTTGCAGAATTTGGTGGCTTTAACGGTTGGAGTATGAGTTTAGTTTTTTAGGTTTAGTATTTGTTTTGATTATATTTGAGTGCAACTCTTGATAAAACCTAATAAAATGGCAAACGCAATTCTGCTTCCCTCAATTCAGTCGCTACACATCGAAATGAGAGCCTATGGCAATCCTCTCGCGACAGGTACTGGATTTGTTATGAATTCTTCCAAGGGACCGGTTTTAATAACAAATAGGCACAATTTTACTGGACAAAACAATGTTACAGGAGAATATATGAATCCGAATGGATACATTCCAAATGAGTTTTGTATCACCTACAACAAAAGAAACAGCCTTCATTTTATCCAGAAGATTGAACCGATCTTAGATGATTTTGAACCGTTATGGATTGAACATCCGACATGGGGTAAAACAGCGGACTTCGGTGCATTACTCCTAAAGAATTTAGATGATGTGCAACTTCATCCTTACGATGAAGCTACTGAAACAAAAATAAAAGTATCCCCATCTGATACAATTAGCGTGGTTGGATTTCCATTTGGGTTAAGTGGAGGTGGTCTTGCAATTTGGTCGACGGGATTTATGGCAACTGAGCATTTTGTTAATTATGAGAATCATCCGAAATTTTTGATTGACTGCAGATCTAGGCCTGGGCAGTCTGGTTCTGCGGTTATTGCTCAAAGAAATTCTGGTATGGTTGAATTAGAGGGGCATAGTAGGCTTAAGGCCGCTGCTTATTCAATTCCTGTTACAAGGCTTCTAGGAATCTATAGTGGTCGGATTAATGCACAGTCAGATTTAGGTATAGTGTGGAAAGTTTCGGCCATTAGGGAACTGACGAATTCGATTTAGTATTAGTTTCAAATATAACCCATAATTATAGATATGTTATTTAGTAAAAAACCACTTTTAGTAAAGAAAAGAGCCGCTAAAGTTGCCTTCCAGATGGCTGAAGTTGTAGATGCAGTTGATAAATTGATTGAATTAAAGGCCGCTAAAATCGAATTAGGGGCGTTTTATATCTATCCAGAAATACTGCAGGCGGCTCATGATCGAAAAGCATACGTTAAAAACGTGTTTATGTACTGCAGATTAAAAGAAATTCTTTCTCCTGGGCAGGTTTTGTATATAAAAAACATTGAAACAGGAGTTATAATTGCACAATATATCAATGAAAAAGCATTGCTTTTTATCTAAAAATGTTAATTTGCGCGAAATAAAAGTGCAAATTTTATGAAAAAATTAATTCTCTCAGCAATACTGATCTGTATTGCTGTTTTCTCCTATGCTCAGGTGGATACTGTTCATTATGACTTTCGCAAAACCAAATGGGGAAAATCCAAATTGGACGTAATGAAAACTGAATTAGGAAAGCCTACTCAGACATTGCCAGATGCCATTCATTATAAAGTGAAAGTTGGTGGATTTGATGCAACGTTAGTTTATGGTTTTAGAAATAACAAACTTTATGAGGGGACTTATATGTTTGATAATGTCCATAATACTGAGGGTGAATATCTGATTTCCCATGCCAAAATTAAAAGACTTTTAACGGAAAAATATGATGTTCCTATAAGGGATTTCACCAAATGGTTTGACAAACTATTTCACGATGACCCTGATAAATACGGACTTGCCGTTAAATTGGGACACCTAGCATACTTAGCGACTTGGGAAGATGGATATAGAACGACTATTGATTTAATGTTAAGAGGTGGTGATAATCAAATATCAATGACAGCTTTTTACTATGATAAGAAAGTTAGGGCTAAAGTGGAAGAGGAGAATGATGCAGAAGAAGCCGAGGGACTGTAACCTCACACAAATATGTCATTGATAGCCTGCTTTTAGCGGGCTATTTTTGTTTTGGCAAATTTAGGTAGTCATTTGGCAAATATTTGTATTGCTTTATCAAATCGTATTATACACTTTTGTGATGCGAACTGAGCTGGAGAGATTCAACTCAAATTTTTTAATACATTAAGATAAACCCCTGGGCATACAGGTGTAAGTCCTGCAACTTCCGGTTTTCCGGCTCAGTTCGCGGTGACCTAGGGGCGTATCATAAAATTTTCAATATGCGAACTGAGAAAATCAAAGATGTAAGCGCTAGAGTAGTGCTTACCCCGATGCCAGAAGATGGCGTAGAACAATTTACCTTTATGAAACATGAAGGAAGCCTAACAACCAACAGGGTTGAGGCTTTATTAGAATTCAGTGATAATGTTGATCCAAAGGAACTTTTTAGTTGTCTAAATAAATTACTTGGTGCACACTTAAATAATGGTTATAAAGATTTTTCGGTGGAGGATGGTATTGCGCTAGAGCACACCTATAATTATATTCTAAATTGTTGGAGGGCAGAAACAGACACTTTCGAAATGATGCATCCCAAATTTTTGGCAGGTAAACAAGAATAAACTATATACCAAGGGGTTTGAGTTTCAGCCCCTTTTTTTCTTTTGCAACAATTCTAAAATTTTGCAAACAAGAAATCACAATAAATAAACCCGATAGAGATTGCACTAAAGGCAATAGCAGCTCGCAATCGGAATACCACTTTATCGGCCGAAAATTCACATTTCGGCACTTAGGTTTTGAGTTAACCTAACAACTTGCAATTGCTTTCAGATTAAATGGCTATTTCTCAAAGAACTGCAAAAGAAAACTAAGCCAATATTTTAAAAAATTTCTGTTAGGTCTATAGGCTCATTAATTTCTACCTTTTCACTTGGTCGTTCGTAGCCTTTTGCCTCGGGTTCTACCAACTGCAGATCACTGAATAAATAACAGATAGGAAAATATTTGTATTCGTCGCCCTCGGTTTCGGTTTCTACTTGCGGTTTATTTTTCGGGTAAATAGGTTGCCCCCAAATGGCATAGGCTTTCGCCCCCTTTTTTATCGTTCTGCCCTGGTTTTTCCATTGGTTAAACGTGTTAAATTCGGTTGCTCCGTTGGTTTGGTAAACGTGGTTTAATATAAAATAGTTTAGTGTTTTTGCCTCAAAAAATTCTGCCTGGGCAACGCTAACAGCGGTTTGCATCATTAAATCTTTTATTTCTTTGGCTTGGTTACTCACTGCAATTAGGGTTTCCCTATTTGGGTTAATTGGTTTTTTATTATCTTCGTTGCTCATTGTTGTACGATTAGTGTTTACTGAACATTTTTCTGCAATTTTAAACGGGGGTTGCCGCCCCCGTTTTTATTTAACTAGCGATGTTAATTTCCAACTCGTCAATTTTCTCGCTCATTTTTGAGAGTACATTTTTAAGGATTACACCAACTAACATTGGATTGTTAACTTTTAAAATCTCTTCTTCTGAACTGTATTGCTTTTTTTTGAAAACAGCAAAAGAAAAATTCTCACTCATAAACTCATCATTTTCTAAATCCGCTAATAAATCATTCTGAACCATAATCAATTTGTCTCTTTGCATTTTGATTTTCTCTAGCTTTTTAATCCAATCCTTTTTTTGGTTGTAATACACAATCCTTTCTTCCAAATCTTCCGGAACGGTCGCAATTTTTCGCTTTAAGGCTTCGATTTCTTTTTTAAGTTCTTCGGGGGTTTGCTCTGCTTGTTTGGGTAATACAATTAATGCAGGCGTTTGCGGTTTGCTTTCGATTTTTGCCATAGCTGTACCTTGTACAGTTTTAGGCTGTGTTTCTGATTTTTTCATTGTTGTATATTTTTAGCTTTTAAGGGATTGCCGTCCCTGTTTCAATAACTAAATATACGAATAAAAATTCAATAAACAAATTTAAGTAATTGATAAACAATTAGTTATGTTGTTGCAAATCAAATCTATTTCTTATAGTAATGCATTAGGCTACTTCTATTTAATTATCGGCAACTTGGGCAAAGATTAAAAGCTGTTTAGGCGACTTTTTGTCTCAAAACGGCTAAGTTTAGCTGAAAAACTATTTTAAAAAATATTTAAAAAACTGTTAACCAATCGTTTAAGTCCCTAAAAAATTTCCTTTTTAGGGCTTCACGATTAAAACAGACCGACCCGCCCTGTCCCTGACTTGCAGTTGCAAATGCTTTTAAAAAAAAAGGATATATGAGAGGGCATGCCCCTTGCCCTAAAAAATTACCACCTGTTACAGCGTATTTCCCACAGGAAATACATCCTTATAACTACGTAGTTACGCCTGCTGTCCTTTAGCTACATAAGCCTATATAATAGCTTAGTACATGCCAAACTTCAAAGCAGAATTTGTTAAGCGTGTGCTCATTGACGAGGGTAAACGCTACCATAAGAACCAAGGTCTTGAGATACAAAAGCGCCTCCAGTTCCATACTAAAAGAATATACAATGCAAGGTCCGAACAGGTATCTGCAGATAACTCGATGGATGGTCAACTTACCATCAAACATACAGCATACCAACGCTTCCTGGATATTAAGAGAAAGGTTAGGAACAAGAAGACCAATCGATTAAACCAGCGCAGATACCGTATCCATAATCGCTTTGTGATGGGCCATTACTATGGCATTGCAAACAGGTTAATGTTCGAGTTAACGGATGATGTGAAAGACGCAATTATCAAGGACCTAAACGCAATGAGCAATGGCTAAGAAACTAAAGGATGAAGACTTAGTGCTTAACATTATCATCAATGGTAATAAAAGCAAAAAAGAAATGAATGAGCTCGAAAGAGCTATTGGACAAACCAATCAAGAGATAAATACTTTAAAGAGAGTACAGAAGGACCTCATTGCTCAGGGTAAGAAAGAGACAGATGCATATCGTGCAACTGTGGTTGCCATTGAAGAAAAGAATAAAGCTATTGCTCAAGCAGAGGCTAGGTTAACTCAGTTACGTAAGGGGATGAAGCTTACCGAAATGAGCTTAACCGATTTGCGTAAGGAGCAACAGCGTTTAAATAAACTATTAAGTACCGCTACTCCAGGTTCTGCAAATGCCATTGCATACCAAAAGCAGCTGGATGCAATAAGTGGTAGATTAACAGAACTTAAGGCAAAGGCTGTTACGACGGGCTTTACCTTGAAAGGAATGGCCGATAAGTTCAACCATTATATCGGTGTAATTACGGCTGGTGTAGTTACCCTGGTAGGTTTACTAACTGGGCTGCAAAGGATCATAACCACCTTTGCGGAATTTGATGATAAAGTAGCAGATGTACAGAAAACAACCGGGCTTTTAAAAGAAGATGTTCTGGAACTTAATGAAGAATTAAAAAAGATCAGAACACGTACAGCCCAGGAAGATCTATTGGGCCTTTCTCGAGTCGCGGGTAAACTCGGCATAAGTGCTAAGGAGGATATTCTTGGTTTTGTTAAGGCGACTGATCAGATAGGCGTTGCCCTGGCTGAAGATTTGGGTGGCGACGTTGAAGAAGCAATAAATCAAGTTGGTAAGCTAGTCGATATATTTCAATTAAAAGGTGAGTTTGGGATCGAAAAAGCCTTGTTAAAAGTGGGCTCTACCATTAACGAGCTGGGCGCTAGTAGTACTGCAAATGAAGGTTACCTGGTAAACTTCACAAACCGAATGGCGGGCGTTGCTCCGCTGGCTGGGGTAACTATACAACAGGTATTGGGATTGGGTGCTACTTTAGATCAATTCGGGCAAACAGCTGAAGTATCTAGTACTGCCCTAAGTAAGCTATTTATGAAAATGGCATCTGATGCCGATAAATACAGTAAATACGCTGGTATGTCGGTTAATGAGTTTAAAACCTCTCTGGAAAAAGATTTCATGGGCACATTTATTAAAGTGCTTGATGGGGTTAAGAGTAATGCAGGTGGAATTAACGAATTAGCCGATAGTTTAGGGGATTTGGGTCTAGATGGTGGTCGTGTTGTTGGTGTACTCGGTACGTTAGCGAATAACACTTTCATTCTCAAACAACAGTTAGATTTAGCCAATACATCATTTGCAGATGGTATGTCATTAACCAATGAATTTGGCATTAAGAACGAAACAGCTGCCGCCAAATTGGATATGGCGAAAAAGGTTATTTACAACATGACTGTCGAACTTGGCGAAAAGCTATATCCAGCGATGACCTTATCTATAAATGGCTTTACCATGATGGTAAAGGTGCTTTCGGTGCTGATTGGTTTTATTGTCGACAATAGGAAAGCCATTGCAACTGTTATGGCTGCATTGATCGGTTATAATTCGGTTGTACTAATCACCAACTTTATAACTGGGGAAAGCATTCTGCTCAAGAAAGCAGAAATAGCACTTGCAAAACTTAAAGTATTCTGGGACACCGCACAGACCGCTGCGCTTCATTTACTTGGTGCAGGTTATTTATTGTTACGTGGTGAGATTGCTGCAGCTAAAGCCGAAATGATCCTTTTCAATACCGTAACCAAGATGAACCCATTGGCAATGCTTGTTGCAGTATTAGCGGCTGCAGTAGTAGGCATTTCGATGTATACCCGAAAGTTAACGGATGCTGAAAAGGCACAACGTACATTAAACGAGTTAATGATTGAGGCTAATAAAGCTACCGCAGAAACCAAAAATAGAACCCAGGCTTTGCAAAGTGTTCTGGAGAACGAATTAGCTACCAGGAATGAAAAGTTAACGGCAATTAAACAATTGCGGGAACTTATGCCCGAACATCTGAAGGGATATTCTGATGAGCAGATACTTGCCGGACAAGCTGCAAGGGCAATAAGCTTGTATGTGCAACAGTTAGAACGCAGGGCCCGAGTAGATGCATCTGCTAGAAAGTTAGCTGAGCTAGATGCGCAACGTGATGAAATAAATAAAAAACGTGCTGAAGGATTAAAGGGAGCAAGTATAGGTGATCGTCTTATAGCGGGATTTTCAAAAAACAACGTCGATGGTTATATTAAAATGCTCCAGGAGCAAGAAAAGGATATCGACAAAGCTCAAGCTGTGATCAGAAAGAAAATGGATGCTGATATACGAGGCAATTATGATCTCTCTACCATTGATGGCATGCAAATGAAAGCCGATGAAATGTATATGGCTTTAGGCAAACTAAAAAAAGGTACGTTGGAGTACAAAAACTTGTTGGCCGATATTCAGTCGCTTAACTATTCCATCGCCTTTAGGCGAGCTAATCCAGAAGGGTCTGGCAAGCTCGATTTGGGTGAATCGGAGAAAGATCGAAAGGCTCGATTAAAAGCTGAAAAGGAAGCTGCAGCAGCTAGCAATAAACAGCGCAAGGAAGATTTGGCAGCTGAAAACCTTGCTTATCAAGAAAAATTGAAAGCAGCAGGTTTGTTTGGTTTGCAAAAAAACTTAATGACTGCAGAACAATTAGAACAATTAGCAGCATTGGAGAAAGAACACCAAGAAAATATAAATGCCATTAACGAAAAAGGTAATAGAGCCGCGATTGAAAAAACATCTCAAGCGCTGACCGAAATTAAAAAACGTCAAGAAGCGGAGAAGACATATCGCGAAAGCTTAAAAAATCCCGAAAGTGAATTAATAGAACAAGAGAGCCAGGCGCATCAACAGCGTTTAGAAAAAGCAGGTTTGTTTGGGAAGAAAAGAGAAGATCTCACCAAAGATCAGATCGAAGCTATTGAAAGCTTGGAAGCTATTCACAAAGCCAAGCTCAACAAGGTTGATGCTAGCTTAATGAAACAGGAGATTGATCAAAAGCAAGCTGCCTACAATGAAGAACTAGCAGATTTAAGGGTAAAAAATAACACTGAGCTGTTATCACTAAAAACTTTTGCTGAAGCTAAAAAGCTTCTAGAGAAGAAATTGCCTGCTGATCAGCTCAGGGACATTAAAACATTTGAGCAGGCGAAGAAAGCACTTAAGAAGTTTCATCTCGAAGAAGAAAATAAAATTTCTGTTAAGTACGCAGAAGATCTTATTAAAAAGCTTGAAGCAACCATAAAAAGCGGAGATTTTGAAGGAATAAAACTCAGCGACAAAATAATTAGTCCAGAAGAAAAGAAGGCTTTAGAAAAGCAAATCTTAGAATTAAAGGAATTATTGTCGAAGCTTCACAATCCTGAGGGCGAAGAAGAAAACCCGCTCGCCGATTTTGATAAACTTGATATTTTAGGTATGAGCGGTGCCGACTGGCACAAGCTTTATGATAATCTTAAAGATGGTAAGATTGGAATTGATGATCTAACGACCGCCGCAACCGGCCTTATTAATATATGGGGTCAATACAATAAAATAGTTTCTAACGGTGAACAAAAACAGCTCGCTGAATTTGAAAAAAGTAGTGATGAAAAGAAGAAAGCTCTTCAATCGCAATTAAGTAGTGGTAAGTTAACGCAAAAAAAATACGCTGATGAGTTAGCGAAGATTGATTTAGATCTTGATCAAAAAAGAGCTGAAACTGATCGAAATGCAGCAGTTCGAGACAGGAATGTGGCACTAATGAGTGCCATCGTAAATACTGCAGCTGGGGTTGCGAAGGCTCTCCCTAATTTAGTTCTTGCAGCAATCGTCGGTGCTGCAGGTGCTTTGCAAATAGGTACAATTATGAGTACGCCATTACCTGTTATTCCTGGTAAGGAAGAAGGGGGTTATGTTACTCGTGCCCAAGATGGCAAAGAATTTAAGGCAAAACATCAGGGCAATAAACGTGGCTATATCGATGAGACTTCAGTTTTAGTATCTGAAAATGGGAGGGAGTTCGTGGCTTCTGCTGCAGCTGTTGCTAACCCTGAAATAAAACAGGTTTTAGATATGATCGATAGTGCGCAGCGCAATGGAAATGTAAGCACATTAACACTTGAAAAAATGATGTATACCTCATCCGCTAGCCGTAAAATGAATGGCAAAGAAAATGGCGGCTATGTAAGCTCTTCCACTTTCAAAGAGGCAGATTATCATAATCAAATCGAAATGTTAATGGCAATGTACCAGGGCAATAATGAAGTGCTTAAAAAATTGACCGAGCTGCTTTCAAAACCTATCGACGCCAAAGTTGCTTTGCTTGGTCCAAATGGATTTATAGAACAGCAAGCGAACTATCAAAAAGTTATAGATCAAAATACCTTATAATGCTAAGAATTAGAGCAAATGGCATCTTTTTGAACCTGCCAGAAGATATACAGTTTAATTATGTGGTTGACAATGCTTTTATGCTTGTCAACCGCATACCGTCGCCAATTGGTTTAAGTTTCGATATCGGTTTAACCGCGCCAAACCTTAAAGCTTTCAATTATCCAAATCGAACTACCATAAAGCAAACTTTGGGCGAAGTTCCTGGGGAGATATCATTTGATAATATAGTTTTCAGCAATGGCTATTTTAAGGTAGAGAGCTGCAAAACCACAATTAATATATCTTATCGTGGTAGTTCTTTTGATGACAATTTCACAAAGCAGCTTAACAATGTAGAGATGCAGCGCTATGATTTTGGCACTGGTAACGCTTATGAGAATAGTCCGGTGCCTGGCCCTAGGTTTGGTCAGTTTGCCGCTAACTTTTTTACCTTGATGGATAGCGTGAATGCTGATGCAAATGCAAAATTTGTGGTTGCTCCGGTTAAAACTACTTCACCTACTAGTTTTAAATCGCAGTTTATACAGGATAATACTTATATAAATGCGTATGATGCGCACAATAAGCGCTGGTACAAGCATGGTTCATCTGGAGGCAATAGTAAAATGTTTCCAATGCCTTACCTGCATTATGTTATCGACACTATTTTTGGAGGCTTTTTAACAGAAAATCCTTTTAAGGTCGGCGATCTTAAAAAATTGGTATTGGTTACTACCCATCACCCCAATGCTGATCTCAGTGCCGGAACTTATATTTTAGATAGCAAATTTCCATTTATCCCACCAAAAAAGGATGCCAATGGCGTAGTTATTCGTGACGGGCAAACTCTGCCAATCCCTCCGCAATACTTTGTGGATACGTTTTTGAAGCTAAATAGTTTCTGTAGTAACATTAAGGTCAACGAGCTGTTAAAAGATTTATTGAAGATTATTTGCGCCTCTCTTTATCCAGATAAGGACAGATGGAAAATTGTAACCAATAAAAGTATACTGGAATCGACAGTTGTCGAAAATTGGAACGATAAGCTAATTGAAGAATTGGGAAATAATCTTCTGGAGTCCAAAAAGTATCAGTTCAGCTATACCAATGCAGAAACCAAAGAAGAATTTCCGGATGATAGAATTGAAGTCGACACTATTGCCCAAATGCGTAACCAGGATGTTTCGAATTTCGAAGATGGAGCGCATATCTATGTTAAAACTACTAAGCAGCTTTACCTAAAAGAAACTGCTGACGGAAAAAATACCTATGAGCTGGTAGATGATGGATTAAGCACTGCAAAAGATGATGAAGATACTGGCGATGTTTTCGAAATGTCGACAAAAGTACAGCCGCTGCCAATGACCATTGCCCAGTACTTTTATCGTGTAGGCGCTAGGGATGAATTCTTTTTAGATTGGTTTGTTCCACTTTATGAGGGTAACGTTCTGGAAAAATCCGATAATGCCTACATCATGTTTTATCATGGAACAAAGGCAAGTTTTGTGGCCGCTGATACTTACCCATATTTAACACCTTATAATTATGATCATTTCGGTGAAAAAATTGGTGATGTTTCTTTGGCCTACGATGGTGCTGAAGGGGTAGGCAATTTATATCATAAGGAGTTCAAGGCTTGGGTAGAGAAAAAGAAATTGAAAGCTGCAGGTGCTTTCAGCCTTTCGGCTGTTGATCTGAAAATGTTGGACCTTACTTTAAAGAAAAATATAAGAGGCCGTAATTTCTTTGTCGAAAAGCTTCAGGTAACGATAACACTGAACTCTATCAAACCTGCATTAATTGATTTTATAGAGGCTTAGTCTGTCCTTTAATGGATGGCAGCACCCACCTACTTTAGTGTTATCAATGGCAAACGCATCAGTACCAAATTTTTCTTTAAAAGACATAAGTAAGTGGCCGTTAGCCTTTGTTGTTGTACTCCTTTTTTGGGCAGCTAGAGAATTTATGTTCAGGAGCTGGAAAACGGATGAGCAGAAAATCGAGATCCTAACCAAGCAAACCGAATTAGACCAGGTAAGCCTGCATAAAAAGGATAGTGTTATAGCTTATTGGCAATCGCAATATATAATGGAAGTAAATAAAAACCTCTCATACTTTAAACAGCAGGACAGTGTCGGTAGAGCTGCGCTAGAAAAACCTGCAAAAGCAATCTTAAACTCTGTTAAACAAAATCACAATGAGTAAATTAATCAAGTTTCTTAAATTCCTTCCTTACCTAATTATAATCGTATTGGGTATAATTCTTTACATGAAGTGGAATCAGCCCGTAGAAGAAGAAGTTAAAAGCAATCCCATGAATACCGTTGCTGAGGTGGCAAAGAAATTTAAAGATGCTGCAGGGGCCAATCACATTGCCATTGATAAGAATGCCAATTCTGTTAAACCAAGTGACATGTCCGATCCAAATAAAGTGCCTGGTTTCGTGGACACGGCTTCGAGAGCTTTAAAAATTGCCAAACAGGAAATTGATCAGATCACAAAACTACTTTTTATCTCTGAAGGAAAACGATTGTTGGCTGAAAAGGTTATTGATTCGCTCGGAGTTGAAAGCTACGTACACAATGGTAAATACCTGACCTTAAGCTACAAAAATGGCTATTTCGATTACCGGTACAGAGCTGGCCTTGACATTGTCGATTATACCAAAAAGACAAAGTTCTTAGGGATCACGTTTGCGAAAAAATCATTTACTGATTTCTCACTAACTGATACTGCAGCTTCATTTACTGGGAATGTACAGCGCTTAACTGTCGATCGGAGAGAGCCACAGCCCTGGTTAAAGTTTAATGCCTCTTATCAATATAATTTGCAGGATAATGCGCATGGATACGGTCCTGGTCTTCGAATAGACAAAGGTCCTCTTGGTTTACAGGTTAGCCAACTTTATTGGCCAGCAAGCCAGGCTTGGCAAACTACCGTTAACGCACACCTAACCCTAAAGAATATTTTTTAATGAATTTAGTTAGCGCTCCTGGTGCAATAAATTTTAGTGGAAACCTGCCCAAGGTAATTTTAAATGCCGGGCCTGCAGAAATAATTGATGTAACCTTAAAAAAAGGCGGCTCAATTGTTTTAGAAGAATTATATTATCCGGATGCAGCTGGACGAATTGAAATTGATTACGAAAAAGTAATTGATAGGTTGTTAAAGGTAAATACTCCGTTTTTTCAGGGTGTTGTGTTTGCTCAGGCTGAGGCTCATGCAACTTTTGATATTGTTTTAACAAGTACTGGTGGTGGTAATACCACTTTAAGCTTTAAGGTAATAAAAGGTGGTGTGGGAGGGATGCTCCCTGATCAGGAGATATTTATCAAGTCGAATTTTTTAACCTGGCAGCTGCAGTCGAAAGAAATCAAATTTCACGATCCAGAATTCCTAACCTATTATAGCGCTAACGCGTCAAAGGTTGTTGTTAAGGGATATTTTGAGAATGGCAATTCACAGACTGTAGATTTAGCGAATTTAGCTGCAGGCGCCTTGGTATCCATTAATGTAAATTATGGGCAGGTAAGTAGTGTTTTGGGTGCAAATCCGCTTTACTATGATGTATGGGTTGAGATTGGCGGCACTCGTTTAACTTACATCCAGCGATATATTCTAACCAGTAAGGTGACAGATTTCGATAACCTTTTTGTTTTCGAAAATTCTCTAGGTGGTATAGATACGATACGGTTTACCGGAGAGATTGAAGAAAAAAACCTTTCAGAATTTTCTACTGCAGTATTTGATGAGGTCGTTCTAGAATATGATATCAAGGTTGAAAAGTCTTACACTGTTAATTCTGGTTTTTTCAAGAGTGATCGTCAAAGGCGTTGGGCTGTAGAGTTTATCAACTCTTCGCAGAAGTATTTTTTATCGGAAGGAACATTTTCGAGGGTATTTAGTAACAAGCCAGAAATAAGCAGTATACCTGGAGAGCTTTCCAGTTTCGAAGTTGATTTCATTTTGTCAAAACAGGAGAAATATCTTAACCTAAATCGAAGTGATCAGCAGCTGCCTAACCTGCAGATTGATACTCAGCTTGGTGAGGTTTTTTTTTTAGCTCCTAGGCTAAATGAATTACCCTGGGCAAATGATCCTGATGCCTTAATTCCGGTTCAATATCCTTTCGAAAATTTCTGGAGAAAGATTTCTCTTCCCTCCTTGGTGAGCTCTGTTAAAGGCTCATTCTCTGAATATGTCGATCATCCTGTTAAAACTACTAGCGACGTACGCCATAAGTCAATACAGTCAACCAATTTCGTTTCTGGAGCAACTGGTTCGGGTTGGCAGATAGATAAGGACGGCGACGCTACATTTGATAATCTCACGGTTAGAAAATCATTTAATGTTTTCGAGCTTGTTTTAAATAAGCTTAGTGCTACAAATGGCGCTTTGGCAATTACCGATAGCATTAAAATTGCTTCGGTTGAAGAAACCGAAACCGAATACGAGTGCTACATCGACACCGATGAAGATAGTATTTATGTGCCATTTAGGGTTGATGATCTATTGCGCTGCCAGGTGTGGAATGGTAAATCACAGAAGTATTATTTTGTAAAGGTAAACTTTGTTGGTGATGGTTATTTTACGGTTGATAAAACCACCAAAGTGGGTGCTGGTATCCCAGCTGCAGGCGATGCAGTTGTTAGGTTTGGCAATCTAACTGATCTCGATAGGCAGGGATTGATTTATTTAACCTCATCTGATGACAATAGTCCATATATAGATATTTTGGATGGCGTTAATAGCGCTGATCTATCTGGTAAAACGATTGGCAGGTTTGGGCGTCTGGATGGAATTGTTGATCCTGTTTTTGGACCTCTCTCCGGTAATGGTATCTACTTAAATAAAGCATATATAGTCGATGCCATATTTTCTGGCACAATTCGTTCGATTGATGGAAGATCGTTTATCAATCTTAACGACAATGAGATTATGTTTGCGAGCGATGAATCATCGTTCGATGTTAACGTAACCAATCCGGGGGCAATTACTTTTCAGGGCGTAGTTATACAGCGCCCTGGTGTAGGAAGTTTTCCAATGCCAGTAGATCGTGGGCCATATGTGCCGGGAGCGTATTATTTCCATGGCGATCGAGTTTTTTTTAATGGATCAACTTGGACATATATCTATCCCACACCATCTAAGGACAATCCTCCTAAAGAAAATTCCTATTGGACTATTTCTGCAGTTAAGGGAAATAATGGTGCAAGGATATTATTTCGTACTTCGGATAGTTCGTCAATTCCTCCGCCTTATTCACCTTTAGATAAAAACCAGCCTGGTTGGTCGGTAAACCAACAGCCAACTACCGGTGGTGGTGAAGCGATCACTGTCGGCGCTGGCGATAACGTAACCGTAGATACAAGTTATTTAACTACAAATTTAAATCTGCCCTGGCTTTGGTCGATTACTGAAGAACTTAAAGCTGATGGAACTTTTCTTAAATGGGGTGCTCCAATTCGTATTACTCCAATTGATGGCGTGAATCCCGATTACACAGAACTTAGATTTAGAAAAGGAAGTAGTCCGACAATTGCGCCAGAAATCGACAGAGAAGCAAATGAGCCTGATGGTTGGTCTTTACTTGTTCCGGAGCTTGGCATTTTAGATTATCTGTGGAAATCGTATGGTAAAAAGTCAGGAGCTGGTGAACTACAGGCGCCTTGGAGTTTACCAATTCGTGATACGGCAATACAGGGGGCTCCCGGAACGCCTGGTACTGACGGGTATTCGGTAAGTCTTGAGGTGGAAAATGTTGTGCTGTCTGCAAATGAAATTGGGGCTGTTATTCCAGAAGAATTGGCGCGTGCCAAAACAATAGTCTATGCCTTTAGGGGCTCTACCGCTTTAGCTAGTGTGAATACCGGCACAGCTAATAATGGTCAATTTCAATTGGTTTTGTATAGTGCGGAGGGATGTACAGCAGAATTAGTTAATAATAAATCAGGTGTTCGACTTACCTCGATGGCTTCAGATATTGCGATGGTTACGCTAATTATCAGTTTGGAGGGTAAGCTAACTCTGATAAAAACATTTAAGATCACGAAATCCAGATCAGGAATGCCCGGATTGCCTGGTGATAATGGCGCGGCTGGCCAAACATCCTATGTCCATATAAGATATAGTAACGATAGTGGTTTAACTTTTACACCAGATGGCGGCACGAGCACGGGGAATTATCTTGGCCAACTAGTAAACTTCAACCCTGTTGCAAGTACAAATCCTGCTGATTATGCCTGGAAAAAAATTAAGGGTGAAACAGGACCAATACCTACAGGTGGCGATGTTTACGATCCAAATAAATATTATACAGGTTCTGATTTAAGGGTTGAGATCGTAAGGTACAATGGTGGTACTGGTGAATTGGTATATGTTGCGAGGACAGATGCCGGAACCTTTAAAGATGTTTTACCAACTGATACATCTAAATGGAATCCGTTTGGCGGCGTTTATGACATGCTTGCAACCAAGTTATTTTTTGCTCAATTGGCTTTAGTTAAAAATTTAGCGGTTGAAAACCTTTTTACCAATGTGGCACCCTTCAAAAGGTTTGAGGTTTCAAACTCTGAAAATAATATAACCCACTTTGCTGAAGGAAATCAAAAAATTGCTGAATGGGATGATGATAGTGCTTTATCGGATGATTTCTATTACATCGATCTCCAAGAGAATGTAAGTAACACGTTATTCTTTGGAATTAACCGCACCGCAGATTACTCGGTGTATAACGCGGGTAGTTACAATAGTAAAAAGGGCACTCAAGATAACTTTGCAAATGGCTTTCCTCGCGGCTATTCTGGAATAAAGTTTTTCGTATCGGGCACGGTATATCGATATCTCTTCAGGGAAATGGCATATGGTATCAAATTCGGTGATCCGGACAATGAGTATAACTTATTTGGTTCAACTACAGTAGGAAAAAACAGCGTTATCACTGATAGTTTAATATCTCGTGGTGCGTTTGCCTCTGGCATAAAAACAATAACTGACAATTATATTCTAGATACGCAAGAGGGTGCAAGTCCTGGCCGTGACCACAGTCTATTTTATCGTGGTGCAGCTAATATAAGCGTCAAACTGACAACGCCAACTGACAACGGATCGACAATCCCCACAGCCTCAAACCTGAACAATATGAATTTGGGTAGAGAAATAAAGATTATAAATAAAGGCACAGGATCCATTACTGCTTATTCGGGCGACCTAGGCAGAATAATAACTGGAACTGGTGCTGGTGTGGACAGTTTTACGATCGCATCAAATACTACAGCAACATTTAGACTGGTAGCCGTTGGAGATAATCCTCTTGCAGTATCCAGCTATTATTGGGTTAAAGAATAAACAAACAATTAATAATGGAAACTACAAAACAATTCCCTTCAGAATTTGAAGACATCAGCGAAGAAGCTGATAAGATATTAGGGGCCAAGCCCGACGGTACGCCCGGATTTGTAACCAAGGAATCCCTTTCTAGACCGGGAGAAAAAGGGGAAACTGGATTGCCTGGCGGTAGAGGAGAAAAAGGAGAAAAGGGGGAAAAAGGAGAAAAGGGCGAAAAAGGAGAGCTTGGAAACCAAGGAGCGAAAGGAAATGCATTTACCTACGCCGATTTTTCTCCAGAGCAAATCCAAGCTTTAAAGGTAAAAGGAGATAAAGGCGATGCTGGTGAAAAGGGAGATCGCGGCGATGCATTTCTGTATAGCAATTTTACCCCACAGCAATTAGAGGCTTTAAAAGTTAAAGGGGATACGGGAGAGCAAGGGGCAATGTCTATACCACTATATTTTGAAGTAACTGATGACCTGAAGCTAGTGTCGTACGTAACAGGGGACAGTCCAAACTCCTTCCGTCTAAACCAGTTGAATCAATTAGAATTTATTATAAACGTATAAAATGGAACCAGTTAGAACAGTTTTAGGCCCAGTAGGGATGCTAGGGCGTGGTGCGTGGAGTAGCACTGTTAATAATTATGAATTCTTAAATATTGTCAAGCATGCGGGCGGATCGTCTTACGTACATTTTAGAGATGGGTTTGTGCCTGTTGGTACGTTGCCCACCGACCCGGCTTATTTTACTTCCATGGTTGATAAGGGTGATCAAGGAATTCAGGGGAAAAATGCTGTTCAGGGAACCGCAACACCTACCAGTTCTCCCACCGGAGAAAGGTTTGTTGGGGAAACGTGGATGGTCAATACTACCAATTATGGAAATTCTTTTCCCAATTTTGGAAATATCACTGTACCGTTAAAAGTCGGTGAGCAGTATACTTTCAACGCTAGATTTGTTTGGTCTGGCACTGCATGGATTTTACAACGTGAACTTGTGGACACTCCTCCCTTAACAGATTATGCCAAAATTAGTGGTGACAATAATTCCCTGGATACGATCTATTCTAAAGAAAAGGTATTGGCCTTGGGAACATTGATAAATGGTAGATTGATAAGCTTGGGCTCTGGTGATGGTGTAACATCTTATAAGGTGACGCAAGATTTCATTCCCGTCCTACCTGGTTACATATTAAATATAAATACTGCTCAGTCAACCAATACAGTTTCGGTCCAGTACGACGAATTTCAACAACCGCTCAGACGTTTGACATATTCTGCAGGTGTAGATTTTGCTCTCCATCCATTGACCAGGTATTTAAAGATTTCAGGTCTAAATGCTGATATGGCTGCAAAGACAGTGACTGTCAAAGCCGGAATGGCGAATATTTCCTATGACAGAAAAAGAAATGAACAGATTGAGTTAGACAGGAATAAGCAATCGGTTTTGGATAATATTTTCAATCCCTACACCGTCATTCCAAACGGTAATATTTCTGAAGGAGTTATTCTAGAAACAGTCAACTGGACCTTAAGTCCAATGATGATGCTGAAAAGGTTTGGAAAACTTGTGGTTCTTGGTGTTATCAACCAGACATTCGGTCACGCCATGGTGTACTACGATAGTATTGGCACCTATTTGGGCATAGATATTTCCACCGCTGGAACTACAGATATTCTGTCTGGAAAACGATATGCAGTATTCAGCCCTCCAGCCGGTACTGTCTATGTTCGATACAGAGTAAACTATAGAAGCCATAACACGGTAGCGGATCTTGAAGCAATTACAATTACCAACTTTGAAAATTGGAAGATAACTCTCGTAAATGGGAAATTCGGTTCAAAGCTCACTAGTCAGGATGTTAGGGATATCGTAAGGTCGGAAGGAGGTATCGACAAAAGCTTTGCGAATTTAGATCTGGTAAGGATTGGCGATTCCATTACAGCAAACCTGAATGGAGAAGGCTCTTGGGGGATTTGGGTGAATGGTATTTTAAGGCCAAAAAGCTCAACTACTATTGCTGGAGGTGGTGCTACGCTGACCGATACCACACCTGGATTTCCTACAACGTCTACTGGCAATAATACGATGTGTGGTTTCATCGAGAGCCTCATAAATCAAATTACCCTCGGTGAAAGAACTGCCCCAAATGTCGTAATGATGATGTGCATGACCAACGATTTTAGCAGGGGAGCAGATGCATATTCAACCCCGGCCGAAATTGGGAGTTTGGCATATGATGACTATATGGAGCGAACATTTATGACGGTTTCGCCATCCCATAACGTCCTGATACCACTTGCCAATGTAAATAGGACTAAGATCGCAGGTGCACTAAGATATGTTGTAGACCGATTAAGAACCGTAGCACCCGAATGCGTATTCATACCGATAACTCCTCCACAATCGACGCTTCACAACCAGCTGCATGCACAAAGATGCGTAAGAGACTATAAGTGGATGGCCGATAGGCTTTCGCTTCCTGTAATTGATGCTTGGGGTGCTAGCGGAATGACCATGACCAATGACTACGGTTCAGACAGGTATTGGTTGGCTGATCAGATCCACCCTTTCAATGCTGCCGGACAAACTATAGGCTCGCCAAAACTTGGAAGGTTTGTCGCGAATAGGGCTATTCAGATAATAGTCCCAAATGCACCGGCAATAGGTCTAATTTAATTTTCAAAAATATAATAACATTCAAAAATGACTGAATTAAAAAAACATCACAAAAAAGCTTTAGCTACATGTCTTTCGGAAAGCAGATTGGCACTCGACGAATTCAGGACCGCGTTGATAAACAATACGCACAGTGGTCCTGAAAAAGTACCTGGTATAGAGGTAGATATCGCAATCATAGAAAATAGGATCCTGTATATCGAATCAGAACTAGCCCGACTATAGATCGGGCTTAGATTTTGTCAAACATTGACATAATATCGTTCTTAGCATCACTGCCCATCTTTAAATAGATTTCAGTGGTGCTAATTTTTTTATGTCCCATAAGGTCTTTAAGGTCTCCCAAATTACCGCCAAACTTCAGATATAGCACGGCAAAACAATCTCGGCTACTATGAAATTTGATGTATTTAGAAATTCCCGCCATGCTGATTACTTTCTTCAGTGTTTTATTCAAAAGCGAATCGTGCATGAAACCAAAACCATTAACGCCATAATCTTTTAATATATCCAAAGCTTGCTGAGGTATTTTAAATTCTACCTCGGTTCCAAAATCTACCGTCTTGGTCGGCTTCATTAACAACCTGCCATTTCTAATATGCTTTTTTGGGTTTAGCGCCTCGATGTCGGACTTTCTCAATCCGGTAAAGCACCCGATTAAATATCGATCTAACACTTCTTTCTCATGTTCGCTTAGTTTCGGAGAAGACCTAAGCCCTTGGAGAATTGATACTTCGTCTTTGGTTAAAACCTCCCTGTGCCCTGGTTCATATTGAGGTATGGAGAAGTTTTTGAATGGGCTTTCAAAAGATATTTTATCTGCTTGAGCTAGCGCAAGAAATTTTTTGAGGAACTTTAAGTGGCCAACTGTTGTGTTATACGCATAACCAACCAATTGCTTGCGGCCATTGTTGTAAGATACCTTTCCCTGTTTTAGCATCCAGTGCTGAAAAGCTTTGATATCCTGGGTAGAAATTCCGTCAAACGTCCATTGATCACGCGATCTAAAGCTAACTAAGATGTTTAGAGAAGTTTTATGCAGCTTTCTGCTTTGATCCGATATCAAATTTTGCTCATGTAGGGTTTTAATCTTCATTTCGATGTAATCGATAATGTTTTCCCTGCTAGCGTAGTTGATAAAGCTTGATTTAAATTCCTTTACAGAAATTTTCTTACCGTAAGCATAATACTGGAGCCTTAAGTTATTAGCAGTCGCAAGAAATTTGTCGATGATCAGATTGTTCTGAATGCATTCTTTATCATTAGAGTGTCTTGGCAAAAGTTTGCCAGAAAGTTGATCAAATTTATCCGTTGGCCATTGGATTTGTAGTGGAATTCTTTCCGGTTTTCTATCAATAATTACAACAAGATTGATTGATGAAATGCCTGGTGTAGCTAAAGGTCTTGCTTTAATACTGCATCCAATTGTTTGAAGTTGGCTTTGTGTGATCAATTTTAAAAGTGCTTATGTGTGGCTAACACATGTAAAAAAATATAGGATTTTAGCACTTTTAAACCCTCCTAATTTGTTTGTGGCCAACAATAATTAGCCTTGTAACAGAATTAAGAGGGTTTTTGTAGAAATTTGTACCCCCAATAGGATTCGAACCTATGACCTACGGTTTAGAAAACCGGTGCTCTATCCAGCTGAGCTATGGAGGCATCCTTAACATAAGATAAATGACCTTACTGTTAACGCTGCAAAGATATAATTTCCAAAGGATATTTTATCAAATTTTTATAAAATATTGCCTTGAGTTGTAATACGTATTGTTAATCAGTAATATAAGTTTTGAAAAAAAAATAGTGTGAGCAATTGATTTAGGCATTTAAGAAGAATTGATTAAAGACACTGATATATTTTTGCTATTAGAGCTTACATGGTAAATGTAGATTTGAGATACGTTATTAGCTCACCTTTCAGCAATTTCTAAAGATGCAGAAGGCCAGCCATCATTCCATGAAATTTTTCTGATGAGCAGTTTTGCTATGGCTCTATCTAAAGCATCATAGCCATGCAGAACCATGTAATCGGTATTTTCAAAGTTGATAACGGAATTGTGCCCAACGCCATACCAATTTTGATTGCCCTCAAGTAATAATGTTCCTCCACCTTCGCTCATTGAAATGCCATTACGATCTAAAAATGGTCCTTGTATGGATTTTGAACGACCTGCTAATACCTTATAATCACTCTTGGCACCTTTGCAACAATAATCGGCAGAAACAAAAAGATAATAATATGCTCCTTTTCTGTAAATGAATGGTGCTTCAATTGGGTTTTCAGCTGCTGTGTTCTTGCTAGTTGTATTTAGATTTTCATCGCTTTTTACATTTATACGACTTGCTATAGTAGTTATATTTTTTCCATTATTTGCAACGCTAAGTCTATCCTTAGTAAGTTCTACGAGTTTAATGCCTTCCCAAAAAGAACCAAATACAAGATAGGGCTTGCCATCTTTAGCTGTAATAAGATTTGGGTCGATGGCATTCCAATTATTTTTTCCCGGATAAGACTGTATAATCCGTCCATGGTCTATCCATTTATATTTAGGGTCTCCTTGATGAAGCGTTACGTTTGTTGCAAGACCAATAGCTGAAGAGTTTTTGCCAAAGCTAGAAACCGAATAAAAAAGATAATATTTTCCATCGTAATACGAGATGTCTGGTGCCCAAATGTGTCCTCTAAATCCTGGGATACTATCTGTTGCCCATTTTGGCGGACTAGAGAATATCGCTTTTTCTCTTTTCCAATTCTTCATGTCTGTTGATGACCAGGTTCCAATTCCATTTCCTGTGCAAAAAATATAGAACATACTATCTTGTCTAATCATCACTGGATCATGTACACTAACGTCTTTCCGGTAGGTTTGCGCATGTACCGTTAATATGCATAATATTAAAAGGCTGATTAGTATTGAAGATGATTTGTACATCTATATTTTATTAAATTTCTTATTTGATCTTGTTGTAGGATGTAAAATTAATAATCAAACTGAAATTAACCCACAATGTTCATCCTTGATAATGGAAAAAGCATCGCTTATTGGATGGAGTAACATTACATTTTTAAGACTATAGATTTAACAAGTAGTTACTTATCCAATATTGGATTTTGTCCATTCGCCATTGATAAGTCTCAGTGCATTTAAAGTGTTTTTATTTCTTAAAATTTCTGGCAAGATATAATCAGGGAAGTCCTGATAGGCTACTGGTCTCAAGAATCTAGAAATTGCTCCTGTACCAACTGATGTTGATCTGCTATCTGTAGTAGATGGAAATGGTCCGCCATGCTGCATTGCGTGACATACCTCTACACCAGTAGGATATCCCCCAAAAATAACTCTTCCAGCTTTTTCAGTTAAAATAGGCACAATCCATTCAGCCAATTTTTCATCAGCGGTAGTAGCATGTAATGTTGCGGTAAGCTGACCTTCCAATTTCAGTAATAGTTCTTTAAGTTCTTGTTGGTTGCTGCAACTTACAACCAGGTTATAAGGACCAAAAATCTCTTCGCTGAACTTAAGGTCTTTTATAAAATCGATGGCATTGATGGTGTAAACTGTAGGTTTTGCGTTAAAGTTGTATGCAGGTAGGGCAGATTCTGAAAGCTTATTTAACGAGGTAATATTCTTTAATGAATCTATTCCATCTACATATGCCTTATGGATTGATTTATTGAGCATAGTTTGAGGCTGACTAGCTTTTATAGCTTGAGCATAAGCTTGCAAAAATTGAGTTGAAGCTTTACTTTGGATCATAATTACTAGGCCAGGATTGGTACAAAACTGGCCAGCACCTAACGTGAGTGATGAAGCTAAGTTATTAGCTATTTCTTCCCCTTGATCATTCAATGCGCCTTCTAGTAATACAACCGGGTTGATGGCACTCATTTCAGCATAAACAGGTATAGGGATAGGCCTATTTTTTGCCGCATGATACAGCAGCATACCAACACTCCTCGATCCTGTAAAGCCCACAGCTGTAATAGTTGGATGCTCAACTAGCTTTAATGCATCCTCTCTACTAAGATATAACGAAGAAAAAATGCCCTCTGGCATACCTGTTCTTTGAGCTGCTTTTACAATAGCAGAAGAGATTAACTCATTTGTACCTGGATGTGCAGAATGTGCTTTGTAAATTACAGGACAACCGGCTGCTAAAGCAGATGCAGTATCACCACCAGCTGTTGAAAATGCTAAAGGGAAATTGCTTGCTCCAAAAACTGCAACTGGACCAAGTGGAATAAGCATGCGCCTAATATCTGGTTTGGCAAGCGGCGTTCTGTTTGGTTCTGCTGTATCAATACGTGCATCTAAACACCAACCCTCTTTAAGCAGCTGTGCAAAAATTTTAAGTTGATTACAGGTTCTACCACGTTCTGAATTTATGCGTCCAATGGGCAGACCTGTTTCTTCAATGCATCGTGTAATTAAAAAATCACCTAGTAATAATATTTCTTCGGCAATAGCTTCTAAAAACAAAGCCCTTGCATGTGGATTAGAATGTTGTAGCTCCACAAAAGCTTTCTTAGCTAGATGTAAAGCTTGATTAAACTCTTCTGTAGTGGCTATACTAAAGTTTTCTTCTAGTTCTATTCCTCTTTCTGGACTAAAAGCTTTGAAAAATTCTGTACCTCTGGCACTCTGGGCAAAGCCGATAAAATTAGCTCCTTTAATTGTCATGTTGTATTTAGTGTTTAGTGTCGGATAATAAAGCAGCTGCTTCGTGTAGGTCATCATTTTTTTTGATCGGCCCCATTAAAAATATAATAATTAGTAAACCAATCACGGCAATTGCGCCATACATGAAAAAGAGATAGTCATATCCTGAACCAGCACCACCTTTGCCACTATTTGATAACATGATGCCCGAAAGTGCTTGAAAAACCGCACCTCCAAGACCTGTACCAACGCAGCCGATGCCCCATACTGAGGCTGCAGAGCTTTTTGGAACTACATCTGCAGGGCAGGCTAAAGAGTTGGCGGTGTAGGAAGTATAACCAAATCCGGCAATGCCGAAAACCAATAGGGCAGACATGGGTGAGCTGATGACAAATGGTGCTGCGAGCAATGGTACAGCCATTATGGCGGCAGAAAGACATACAGAGAATTTTCTAGCCTTTGGTATAGGTACCCCTTTTTTAATGATAAACTGCGTAAAATACCCTCCTGCAATGTTACCAACATCAGCAATGATAAAGGGTAGGGTTGCATACCAGCCAATCTGTGCTAAATTCCAATGGTGCACATCAACAAGGTAACGGCCTAGCCAAAAGGTAACAAAATACCATACTGGATCTAAAAAAAACTTGGAAAGGATGAAGGTGATTACAAACCTATTTTTTAATAATTTGATGGCTGGTAGGGGTTTCATTTGTATTTCAGAAGGATCTTGTTTTGGCGTATAATAGATAAACCAGAATACAAGCAGCCAAACGTAACCAGCTGCGGCAAGTAGAATAAAAGTCGTTTTCCAATCATAGTAAATGCTCAGGTAGGCGATAAGAGGTGGTACAATGATTGCTCCAAGTGCCGAACCACTGTTAAATATGCCTGATGCAGTGGATCGCTCATGTTTTGGGAACCATTCGCTAGTGAGTTTTAAGGCGGCAGGCCAATTTCCGGCTTCACCTAAACCTAACATAAATCTAGCTATACCAAACTGAATAGGGGTAACAACAAATGCATGTACTAAACCAGCAGTGGTCCAAAAAGCCATGCATAAAGAGTAGCCGATTTTGGTGCCCAGCCTATCTATCACGAAACCTGAAAATGCATTACTGATCATGTAAGCAATAAAAAAAGCAGTGCCAATATAACCAAAGGCATCATCCGGAATAAGTTTTCTTAGTGGACCTTCGGCACTTAAATAGTTAAAAGAAAGTCGATGTACGTAATTGAGCACGGTTGCTAAAAAAGCCATACCTATCATTACCCAACGTAGTTTTAAGGGTTTTGTACCCTGAGACAAAATTTCCATTTTGATTAATTGCTAATGATTTTAAACTGTGATCTTAATCGGATGTCTTCAGATGAACTTCCTAGCATTACTTCTACCAGCCCTTGTTCTGTTCGAAAGTTATGAATACTTTCATCATAAAAGGCAAGTTTTTGTGCAGGAATTTTAATGGTTACTGTTTTGCTTTCTCCCGGCTGGAGCGCTATTTTAGAGAAGCCACGCAGCTCCTTGTCTGGTCGTACAACGCTTGGAGCTTTATGGTGCACATAAAGTTGTACCACTTCTTCTCCAGCGAACTTACCCGTATTTTTAATGTCAATAGTTGCTGTAAGTTCGCCAGTTGGGCTAAGCGTTTTTGAAGAAAGCTTTAGCTTGCTGTATTTAAATGTGGTGTAACTTAATCCATGGCCGAATGCAAATAATGGTTTCCCCTTAAGGTACATGTAGGTAAAACCTTTAGAAACATCGTATTCTTCTACAGATGGCACTTGTTTTTCTTCAGCATAAACCGTTAGGGGCATTTTTCCGCTAGGATTAATGTTGCCGAAAATTGCATCGGCAATGGCATTACCACCTTGCTCTCCAGCCCACCAAGCCTCAATAATAGCAGGGGCATTTTCTTTTAAGTAAGGAACAGTAAGTGGGCCAGCATTCATTAACACGATTACGGTTTTGGGTTGTACTGCAAGCACTGCTTTAATCAGCTGTTCTTGTTTGCCAGGTAAACCAAGTGATAGACGGTCGCGTCCTTCGGCTTCTATTTCCAGATTGGTACCTACAAATAAAATAGCAACATCTGCTTGTTTGGCTACGGCGATTGCATTTGCAAGTTCTTTATCCTCATCAAACGCTGGAATATTCGGTTTTGGTTTGCTTGGTGTAATCTCACTACCCATGGCATATAATACATTGGTATTATTTGCCATTCTGTTTTTGATTCCATCAAGTGGAGTAACCGCTCTTATGGGCTTGCCACTATAGCCGCCTGCGGTAAAAACATTGGCGTGTGGGCCGATAACGGCGATGGTTTTAATATCGTTTTTATGGAGAGGAAGTATCTTATCTTTGTTAGATAGCAGAACGATCGATTTCTGTGCAGCCTCCAATGCTAAGTCGATGTGTTTTTGGCTACCAATTACATTCATATGGATATTACTATAGGGTACAGATGCTTTTGGATCGAACTCGCCCAAGCGAAAGCGAACACGTAATACTCTAGCAACAGCTTCATTTAATTGCTGTTCTGTTAAGTAGCCTTTAGATATGGCAATAGGGATATATTGCATAAACTCTTTGTCAGAAAAATCGCAACCGGCAATTATCGAATTTGCTACGGCCTCTTCAAAGGAAAGCTGTCCTTTTTCATGACCTCTTACCATGGTGTTTACTCCACCCAAATCTGAAACAACAAATCCTTTAAAGCCCCAATTTTCACGTAAAATGTCGTTAAGCAGTACTTTATTTACATTATTTGGAACTCCATTAATGGCATTGTAGGATGCCATGATAGATTGTGCTTTGCCTTCAACTACACAGTCTTTGAAATGAGGAAGCCAAAACTCATGAAGCATACGTTCACTTACTGTGGCTGAAATGCTCATTCTGTTCTTTTCTATATTGTTTACGGCATAGTGTTTTAATGTTGAGGCCAATTTCAAGTAATGCTTGTCATCGCCCTGTAGTCCTTTAACATGTGCTATGCCCAATCTTCCAATTAAAAATGGATCTTCTCCAAAACATTCGTTAATACGGCCCCAATAAGGATTTCTACTCACATTAATTACTGGAGAGCGATAGATTAATCCTTTTTTATCTCCCTGAAAATTTGGGTCGCTTTGCCAGCCATTATATATTGCCCTAGCTTCATCAGAAATGGCTGTAGCTTCCTTATGCACTAATACGGTATCCCATGTGGCAGCCATTGCAATAGAAACTGGAAACATGGTAGTAGGTTTGTTCCATACTACACCATGTAAGCTTTGGTTCCATTTATCAGACTTGATGGCAAATTTGGGAATGTCTGGGCCTACATGGTTTAAGAATTGTGCCTTTTCTTCGATACTCATTTTAGAAAGCAAGTTCTGCACTCGGCTTTCCAAAGGCTGGTTATGATCTAGGTAAAAAGGTTTTTCCTGTGCACACAGTAAGCCGTTCGCAATTAGGTTTATGGCGACAATTGCCATACCTGTCTTTTTAAAAAAAGACGAGCGAGAAAGATTTCTCATCATACAAGTGTTTTATTTGGTTAATTTTATTAGGTAAAGACTTGGCTATGTTAAAGCCTTTACTGTAATTAATTGCTCCTTTTTTGGGGCAATGCTGATGTGGTTTTTAAGAGGTCTACCCAATTCTTGCCAGTGAACCTTCATCAAATCGCCATCCTGCAATGCTATATTGCTGCCGAAGCTAAAGGCATCGGCACCCATAAAATGCACATGTGCTTGCCAAGGGATTCGATGTGCATCATACTTAAAATGATGGTGTTCTAGATTTGCAAGGTTGTGTGCCATATTGCTTTCTCCACTTCTTACTTCTGCTTGCCAGATATTTTGTCCATTTCTTTCAATTGCTACTGTTCCTGTAAAGCTGTCAAAATCATCTGTAATCAAAAGCTCTGGTCCAATTGCACATTCCCTAAGTTTTGAAGGTGCTAAATAGAGGTAGTTTTTCTTTTCCATCACATGGTCACTAAATTCATTTCCAGTGGTGAAACCAATTCGGTAAGGTTGGCCATCAGGGCCGATAATGTAAACGCCCGCTATTTCCGGTTCTTCACCTCCATCATCACCATAAATAGGTACATTAATATGTTGTCCGTGTGCTTTCAAAACATCTCCATGGCCTTTAAAAAACCATTCTGGCTGTACACCAATTTCATCTTCTTTTGGACTGCCACCATCAACACCCCATTGGTACATGACCATGCTGTCGGTAAGTTTTTGCTCACCTTGATGCATCATTTGTCGGTTTAGTGCGCTATTTTTATGGGTTAATCCCGTACCGCTTACCAAACATGCAGAGGATTGTGTTGGATGGTCAAATGCAGGAAGCAGCTTCCATTCACTATTGCCTAAATACACATCATCATAGTCTAGTGTGGTGGTTGTAAGATGGTCATCTATCAATTGTGTAAGCGTGATCTTGTTTGCTATTGCGCAAAGTGCCAATTCGTATATGGAATCGAATTGAGCAATAATTAATAATTGTGGTTCTGCCACTAATGCAATATATCTTGCTTGCTTATGGCTTAACTGTACGAGTTTTACTTTATTTTTTTCCATAACTATTGGGTTGTCCATCCTCCATCTATTGAAAATCCTGCACCTGTTACAAAGCCCGAAGCTGGGCTAGCGAGATAAAGTGCCAATCCGCCAATTTCATGTGGCTCTGCCCATCGTCCCATTGGCACTTTGCTGATAAAAGCATCATATTTTTCTTGATCATTGAGTAGGGGCAGGTTAAGTTCGGTTGCAAAAGGTCCTGGCAATACTGCATTTACATTGATGCCGTCAAGTGCTAGCTCCATGGCAAGAGATCTGGTTAGTTGAAGAATTGCCCCTTTACTTGTAGCATAAGGTGTGCGTTCGGCAATAGCGGTAACCGATAACATAGAGCCTACATTGATGATACGACCGTAGCCTGTTTTCTTCATAAATGGGATTACCTCACGACTTGCTAACCATGCACCAGTTACATTAACCTGTTGTACTGTATTGAAATCATCAACTGATAGTTCTTCAATTTTACCTCGAATATTAATTCCAGCAGAATTAACTAGGATATCTATACTGCCAAACTGATCTACTGTTTTAGCAACTGTGTTTTTTATGTCGCTCTCAATTGTTACATCACATTGGATACTAATGCAACCAATATGATGGGCTTGGATCAACTCTTTCACTGCATTTTCGTTGGTCTGGCCATCTCTAGAAGCAATAGAAATGTTAGCTCCAGCTTCGGCAAAGGCGTGGGCCATAGCAAGCCCTAAACCTCTGTTACCTCCAACAATCAGCGCTGTTTTACCTTCAAGTTTAAATTGTTGTAATATACTTGTTGTTATCATTTTGATGTTATTCTATAATGTTAAAATATTCAAGCCCTTCGGTTTTTAATGTCAGACCCAATCCTGGTTTATTGTCATCAAGTTGTAGTTTGCCATCCTCAGCTACTGCTTCTCCATCAAAAATGTACCAGAACATTTCATTGCCAACCTCAATTTCTGTCTGCGGAAAATACTCTGCCATTGGCGAAGCAAAAGAACTCATTACTACATGTAGATTATGCATCTGTCCGCCATGGGGAATAATTTCAATTCCTTCCATATAAGCTAGATTGCATATTTTTTGGGCTTCGGTAAAACCGCCAACACGGTTGGTATCGAATTGAAAAATATCTAATGCTTTCGCTTTGATCAAGTCGTAAAAGCCAAACCTTGTATACGCATGCTCTCCCCCTGATAGTGGGATGTCTGTAAGTTGTTTAAGTTTAGCGAAGTTGTGGATCTCATCAGGCAATAGCAACTCTTCTACCCAACGTAAATTATAAGGCGCTAATAATTTTAGTAATTGGCGAGCATAAGCGTAATTGAAGCCCATGTAAGCTTCTAACATGATGTCAATATCTTCACCCACGGTTTCACGCACAATGCGTACCATCTCTACATTTTTTTTCATGCCTTCAATACCATCAGTAAGTGGATAGCCGCAACGGAGTTTCATGCCTGTAAATCCTTTTTCCTTATATTCAGTTGCTTCTTTTTGCAAACTATCTAGATCTCGAGTATAAAGTCTACTGTAATAGGTGGGTATGTATTCTTTGGTACGTCCACCTAATAGCATAAATATAGGCTGTTTAGTAGCTTTACCTTTAATATCCCATAATGCAATATCTACTGCACTAATAGCAGCAATTACTGCTCCCTGACGCCCATATGCTACTGTACTACGGTACATTTTTTCGTAAAGATATTCTGTGTTCATTGGGTTTTCTCCAATAAGTAGGGGAGTTATCTTGCTATCGATGATCAGTTTGGTTACATCTGGGCTCAAGCCTGCATTTCCATAACCAATGTGACCATCGGTCGTTTCAATCTCTACTACTAGCCAGCTGAAAAATCGGTAAGGCGCTTGAGAATCGATTTGAAATGGTAATAAGCTAACAGGTGTTGCAAAAACGGTGTCTGTGGTTTTAACAGGCCCCTTCCATTGGTACAGTTTGGTTCTGATTGATTTGATGTTCATGATATAGATTTAAATATGCCTACCGATGATTTACATCGTAGCGGTTTATTTGGTTAGTGGTTGTATTGTATGGTAATATTATTTTATTCAACAATGTTGAATAAAAGTAAACAAAAGTGTTGGATTAAATTTAGATATACTAATAATTATTGTAACAAATTTTTTATAATTAAGTGTTTAGTATAGTTTTTGGATATAATTGAAAAATTTCTGTTTATAAAAAAATCTCATAAAAAATTTGGAAAAGTAGATTGTATGTGTAATTTTGTTCAACAATGTTGAATTATTGTTTACTTTATTTCGTTTTAGAAACATAGTTTACTGTTCAATGCTAACCAAATTAAACCAAGGCATAACTGTTGGTAGCTCCAACAGAAACTGCTTAGATTAACCAAATAATCCATTTTGTATGAAAGAATTTTTACTTAGGCTCAAGGGCATTCGCCGAGCATGGATTGTGGTCATGTTGCTGAGTTTGCAAGCTTCGACCATAGTTGCACAAGAAACCATTTTAACCATTAAAGGTAAAGTAAAGGACGAAGCGGGTGGAGCTGTGCAGGGAGCGACCGTTAGAGCTGGTAAATCTGTTGTACCTACAGACGATGCTGGTAATTTTACCATAAAAACTTCTATTGGCACAGCTATAAGCTTTTCGGGTACAGGATACGAAACACATACTATTAACGTGAAAAGTGATGAACCTTTATTGATTACTTTGGTTGCCTCTAAAACTGCACTTAATGAGGTGGTAATTGTAGTTGGATATGGAGAGCAAAAAAAAGCAAGTGTTACCGGTTCAATAAGTACTATTCAGTCTTCAGACCTTGTTAGAACACCTGCAACTACAACCTCTGGAGCATTAACAGGCATACAGGGCGTAAATATGCGTTCTACTACTGGTCAGCCAGGTTCTACTACCGCATTACAAATTCGTAATATGGGTACTCCTTTATATGTAATTGATGGTATACCGCAAAGTGAAGGGCAGTTTAATCAGATTGGTCTTGAGGATATTGAGAATATTTCTGTGCTTAAAGATGCTGCTGCAGCCATTTATGGCGTTCGTGCATCAAATGGGGTGGTTTTGGTTACTACAAAGAAGGGGAAAATAGGAAAGAATGCAATAAATTTTAATACCTATTATGGACTACAGAACATCACAAGATATATGGAACCTGCAAATGCCTACGAATATCAATTGGCACTGGCACAGGCCGAACAGAATATAGGACTTACGCCAACCATATCTCCTTTAGAACTTGATAAGTGGAAAGCTGGAACTGAAAAAGGGTATCAAAGCACTAATTATAAAGATCTGGTACTCCAAAAAAATGCACCAAGGCAGTATTTTAATATCAGTACAAGCGGCGCTACTGATCGCATTAACTATTTTCTTTCTGTAAGCGATGTTAGGGAAGAGGCTTTGATGAGAGGATACAATTTTAAAAGACAAAATTTTCAGAGTAATGTAGAAGGCACAGTTTTGGGTGGCTTAAAAATTGGTGCGCAATTGAGTGGTAGGATAGAAACTCGACATAATGTGGCCTCAACAACAACCCGTGAGGCATCTTACGATAATCCTTTCCTTGCTATATTAACGATGTGGCCTACAGAACGCATGTATGCTAATGATAATCCAAATTACATCAATTATAATGTGAATACCCCATTGCGCAACCCATTAATTTATAACGAAGAGCTGATCGGTACTGAAGATAATACTTGGCGTAACTTCGGTAGCATCTTTTATGCTACTGCAGAATTGCCTTTCGGCATAAAAGCAAGAGCCGCATATTCATTTAATTACAAACAGAACTCAATTGAGTATTTTAGGAAGAACATTAACCTGTATAATTATCAGGCATCAAGTGATACCTATGATCCTGTTGCATTTAATCTCGCTGCACGTACTAAGGCTAGAGATGAGATTAAGGAGAATTTTGCGCAGTTTCAATTGAACTATGCAAAAACAATTAAATCGCACAAAGTGGCAGCTTTTATTGGATATGAATATGCAAGTAACTTAACTCAAGGCATGTCTATCTCTTCTGTGCCACCAACCAATATTCTTCAAACCATAGAACAGGTTGACTTAACAGGTATCAATACTTTTTACACACCGAGTAAAAGAGCATCAATTATTGGCAGGTTCAATTACGAATTTAAGAGTAAATATTTATTAGAAATATTAGGTCGTTATGATGGTAGCCACCTTTATGCACCGGGTAAAAGATTTGGTTTTTTTCCAGGAGTATTGGCCGGCTGGAGAGTGTCAGAAGAACAGTTTATGAAAGATCATTTACCAGGGATAAGTAATTTTAAAATTAGAGCATCATGGGGTAAAACGGGTCAGGAAACTGGGGTAAATACATTTGATTATTTGGGTGGTGGAAGATATAGCGAGGGTACCTATGTGTTAGATCCAACTAGGGTTACCACAGGTATCGATGTATTAGACCCACCAATTACGAATATTACTTGGGTTACCAGTACGATGGAAAACCTAGGTGTGGATGTCGGTTTTTTTAAAAATAAGCTAACTGCAAGTATAGATATCTTCCAAAGAACGCTAACTGGACTTCCTGTAGAAAGACGTGGTTTTTTTGTGCCTAGCGAAATCGGTTATACTTTGCCACTAGAAAACCTAAACTCTAACCGAACACAGGGTATTGAGGGGATAATTACTTATGCAAAACAAACAAATTCAATTAGGTACAGCATTAGCGGTAATGCTACTTTGGCACGCCGTAAAACTTTAGATGTTTATGCAGAACAGCGCTACCAAAATTCTTGGGATGAATATCGTTATCGTACGGCAAACCGATGGTCTAATATTTATTGGGGATATGAAATTGTTGGGCAGTTTCAATCCATGGATCAGATTAAGAGTTATCCCATTAACAATGATAACCAAGGAAATAGAACAGTATTACCAGGAGATATTATGCTCAAGGATCAGAATGGTGATGGCATCATCAACATACAAGATGAGCGTCCAATCGGTTACGCAACAGGAGCATCTCCATATTTCACTTTTGGATTTAATACAAGTGTTTCCTTCAAAGGGTTTGATCTGTTAACAGATTGGAATGGTGCTTCGATGCAATCTTATTACCGTGCCCTCGAAACGCAAATACCTTTTCAAGCCAACCATAACTCTCCAAAATATATATTTAATGATGTGTGGCGTCGCGAAAATGTATTCGATCCTAATAGCGAATGGGTAGCGGGTAAATATCCATCAATTCGTCGTAATGGAGGGACTCTGAGAACCTATACTGCATTAAATACGTTCTGGATGAAGAATGTTACCTATCTGCGATTGAAAAATGTACAAGTTGGATACAATCTTCCAAAGAAGATGTTGGAAAAGGTTCATGTTTCTAGATTGAGAGTATATTTAACAGGAACAAACCTATTCTCATTTGATAATGTGAAAGACATCGAGATTGATCCAGAAATATCCCTTAATAGTGCATTGGTTTATCCCAACACTAAAGTATACACGCTTGGTCTGAATTTAACACTATAAGAAAATGAAAAAAATATTGATAATTATAGCCATTGTTACTTTGATATTCACAATGGTAGGATGTGTTAAGGAATCCCTACTTGATACCAAATCTGAGCTGAGGTTAACAGATGGTGAGATTTATAAGAATCCAAATTTAGTAAATAGCGTGCTGGCTAATTTATATGGCAGGTTACCGAAATACTCTTCGATAAGCGCAGGTGCAGAAAACTTTACCATTTTTGATGAGGCTATATGGTCTGGATTAAATAACAGTGACCTAGAGGCAAGAAATAATCTTGTTAATTATGCATTTGACAGGTGGAGTTTATGGGATTATGAATATGTGAGAGATATTAACCTGGCAATTGATAATTTAACAGCTACACCTACAAATGTGCAGCTAACGGCAGTTTTAAAGAAACAGTTTTTAGCAGAACTCAGATTTTTGCGAGCGATGGATTATTTTGAGATGGTGAAGCGAATGGGAGGTGTACCCATCATTACCAAACAATTGATCTATGATTTTAACGGCGATCCAAGTTACCTACAAGCTCCACGTAACAAAGAGGAGGAAGTTTATGATTTTATTGCAGCCGAAGTTGATGCTATTAAGGACGAACTTGGAAATGATGGAAGCCAAAGACGTGCAACAAAATATGCCGCTTTAGCACTAAAAAGTAGAGCCATGCTGTATGCAGGTTCAATTGCAAAATATAACAACACTGCAGGTTTTACCAATACTTCAACACCTGGTGGTGAAGCAGGAATTCCTTTAACTAGGGCGAATGATTTTTACCAGAAGTCTTTGGATGCTTCTAGGGAGATCATTACTAGTGGCAAATATTCACTTTACAAAGGCAATCCTAATACTGGTGAGAATTTTTATGAAGCGCTAACCAAGAAGACCAATAACCAGGAAGTTATCCTTGCTCAAGATTTTCTAAAATCACAAGGATCGAGACATGCTTTTACCATCAACAATATTGTACGTTCTATGCTAGAGGCAGGCGGACAAGCGGGAGCCAGTACATCGCCAACCTTAAATCTGGTAGAAAGCTTCGAATACTTGGATGGTACGGTGGGTACGCTTAAAGGAGTTGGTACAGGTACCAATACAGCAGCTGGGCAAACCAATTGGATTTTCTACGATCAAATTACTGATATTTTTGCCAATAAGGATGCCAGGTTATATGGAACCGTTATTTATCCGGGTGCATCATTTGCAAATAAGGAAGTGCAAATGCTTGCTGGAATTTATACCTGGAACCCGAGTACCAACAAATATGATAGAACTGAGGGGGGATTGAACAGTACCAGTGGAGGCAAGGTTTTAACTGGTTTAGATGGTCCGCACCGTACCACCACCTTTGTTTCTAATACTGGATTTTATTTGCGTAAATATGTTGATAATGCGCCTGGAGCAAGTACAACAGGTATACAAAGCGATACATGGTGGGTAATGTTCCGCTTAGGAGAAATACATCTTAATGCTGCCGAAGCGGCAATGGAACTTGGACTAACTTCGGAAGCTTTAACTAATGTAAACTTGGTTCGCCAAAGAGCTGGCTTTGCTGCAAATAGCCTAACTACACTAACTATAGAAAATCTTTATAACGAAAGACGTGTTGAGTTGGCATTTGAAACTCATCGCATATGGGATACCATTAGGTGGCGTATTGCTGATAAGTTATGGAACGGAACAACAACGAGCGCTACTGCAAATATGTATGCTTTGTATCCCTATCGCATCGTTCGCCCCGGACACCCTAACGATGGTAAATTTGTGTTCGATCGTATCATCGCACCGCGTTTCAGAGCAGCAAGGTTTTTCCGCCCTGGTAATTATTACTCGGCCATTGCACAATCTGTATTAAATAACAACCCAAAAATTGTACGTAATCCACTTCACTAATATGAAAACATTATTCAAATATTATATGCCTGTGTTAGCCTTCGTATTACTGATGGCATCTTGTGCGAAAGACAATCTTAAAGCGCCTACTTTTAAATTTAGTGGTAGGGTAATAGCTGCTGGTGAAGCGGCTGGAGTTCGTGCAGGTGGCATTACCTTCGAACTTTGGCAAAAAGGCTATTCTCCAGTCGCAAGAATTCCTGTATTGGTAGGTGCTGATGGTACGTTTTCGGCACTTTTATACGAAGGTCATTACAAGATGGTAGGGGCAAGGGGAAATGGTCCATGGATAGATCCAGTTGATTCAATAGATGTTCGCATTGATAAAGATATGGTAATGGATTTTCCTGTCGATCCCTTCTTTGTAATTAGAGACGTTGCTTTTCAAAAAGGTGTAGGAACGGTAACTGTTACTTGTACAGTCCAATCCGTTAACAAAACCAGAACTCTAGAGGCAGTAAGGCTCTATTTGTGGCCAAATATAGTTATAGACCAGAATAACAACTCTTCAATTACATCGGCCGCTGCCCCAATAGATATTACAAAGCCAATAACCATAACAGCAACCATACCAGCTGCCTTGGCAAACCAGAATTTTATTTATGCTAGGGTAGGTGTTAAAACCACAGGCGTTGGCGAATTAATTTATTCGGCTGCACAAAGGATTGATTTAAAGTAATTAATAAAGCAGTTGGAATTGAGATGATGTGCACATGATTCATGTTTAAAAAGAACACCCTAATTGATAACTAAAATATAAAAAATGATTAAAACATTAAGATTAGTGGCAATCCTAGCGCTGATTGTTCCGTTAAAATTGAATGCGCAAACGAGAACCCAAAAGGCTGATATTAAAGTCAATCTCGCTGCTGTTAAAGGACCTATGAAGCCAATATGGGCTTGGTTTGGCTATGATGAGCCTAATTACACCTATATGAAAGATGGCAAAAAGCTACTTTCTGAACTTTCTGCGTTAAGCCCAGTGCCAGTATATGTGAGAACCCACAGCTTAATGGTAACAGGAGATGGAGAAGCTGCATTGAAATGGGGCTCAACAAATATGTATACCGAAGATGCTAACGGAAATCCTATTTATAGTTGGAAATTAGTTGACTCTATATTTGATACCTACATTCAACGTGGAATGAAGCCTTTAGCTCAAATTGGTTTTATGCCAAAAGCCCTTTCGGTAAAACCTGAACCTTATCGCCATTATTGGAAGCCTGGAGATCCTTATACGGATATCATTACAGGTTGGGCCTATCCACCAAAAGATTACGATAAGTGGAGAGAATTGGTATATCAATGGGCAAAACATTGTGTAGAAAGATATGGTAAAAAAGAAGTTGAAAGCTGGTATTGGGAAGTTTGGAACGAACCAAATGGTCATTATTGGAAAGGAACGAGGGATGAATTTTATAAACTTTATGATTATGCTGCTGATGGGCTGAGAAAAGCTTTGCAAACCGCAAAAATTGGTGGAATAAACATTGCAGGTACGCGTGGTAAAGGAGCAACCGAATGGACTACTAAATTTATTGAGCATTGTATTTCTGGAACAAACTATGCTACTGGTAAAATAGGTTCGCCACTAGATGCTATATTGTTTCATGCCAAAGGTGAGCCTAGGGTTGTTAATGGTATGGTACGAATGAATGCCTCCCCACAATTAAAAGACATTGAAGCAGGAATGAAAATAGCAGCATCATATCCTCAAACTAAAGACTTACCACTTATTATAGGCGAATCTGATCCTGAGGGTTGTGCAGCTTGTGGAATGGCAACCAATCCTCAAAATGCATATAGAAACGGTACAATGTATCCTAGTTATACTGCAGCCACAATTGCCAGGCAATATGAACTGGAGGCTCAATATCAAGTGAATCTGCTTGGTTCAGTAAACTGGAGCTTCGAATTTGAAAACCAACCTTGGTTTTATGGTTTCAGAGATTTGGCAACAAATGGTGTAGATAAACCTATTTTAAATCTATTTAGGATGCTTGGGAAAATGACAGGTAGTAGGGTAGAGGCTACAAGCAGTCGCATGTTTCCTTTAAAAACTGTTCTTGATTCGAGCGTAAGAGGGCCCTTGTCTGATGTTGGAGTACTGGCATCAAAAGATAAAAAATCTGCTGGAATAATGGTATGGAACTATCATGATAATAATGAGAAAAGACCATCAGAGGCGGTTTCTTTGCAAATTGATAACGTACCAGCCAAGAATGTAAAATTTACCCATTATCGTATTGATGATGAACATAGCAACTCTTATGAAGTGTGGAAAAAGATGGGTTCACCTCAAAACCCTACTGATGCACAAATTAAGGAACTAGAAAAAGCTGGGCAGTTAGCAACATTAGAGCCGCCAAAAAACTTAGTTGTTAAATCTGGGAAGCTAACTTTTGCATTTGATATACCACATTCTGGAATATCATTCCTTAAACTTGACTGGTAAAAAGAATTTTAGAACTAATTTTCAGGCCGGGGTTATCGAGAGATGCCCTGGCTTTTTTTAAACAAAAATATCTAGATAGGTAACCACATCAGAGATAGGCAATATGCCATGTTTTTGTATGGTATTAAAATACATGCTATCTCCAGACTTTAATGTATACTGAGTATCGCCAATCTGCATCTTCATTTCCCCGTCGATTATGTAGATAAATTCTTCGCCTTCATGAGATAAAAGATGTGGTTTAACCTCACCTTTTTTAGCAACAAAAAGAAATGGCTGCATTTTTTTATCATGGTAATCTGATGCGTATGGGAAGATGGAATATCCTTTTTCGGTTGGCACCAACTTGTTTTCAGCATCGGTTCTAGCGGTAAATATTGCCTTTGCCCAACCATCATTTTCCATTAGGCTAGAAATTGTGCTTCCTAAGTTATGTGCTATCTTAACTAAAGTAGCTACAGAAGGCATGGTTTTATTATTCTCTATCTTAGAAATCATGCTTTTTGATAATCCGCATAAGTCTGCAAATTCCTGAAGGGTTCTTTTTTGACTTACCCTCAAAATTCTTATTCTGTCGCCTATGCTCGATATGGAATTGGTTACAGGAGAAGTTTCCATATGAATTGGAAGGTTGTCTTTTGGTGGGCTAGTTGACATTATAGGTTTTAGAAAGCTATGAATTAGTAAGTGTAAAAATAGTAAAACTTAACTGATAAATAAAACAAAGTTAATCTGGCTGTAAGCACAATTCGAATTTTTTTGCAATGGATATAAATGTTACTCTATAGCTCATTTAATAATGTTACGTTTTGCTAGATTTCTTACAATTGTTCTTTTAAAATGTTTAGATAGTTGAGAATGTCGTTATTTCTATCAACCTTCTAAAATATAAACTGATTGCTTTTTTAACTGAACTAATTTTTTCCGATAAAAATTATTTTAAAAATAAAATCTACTAAATTAGTATACAAAATTAAATTTTGTTATATTTGTATTATTGTTTAATAGCGAAAGTTATTATCGTAATTTTATTTTAGTACGCATTTATATTTGGTTTTTAAAGAGAAGGTGTCTGGATGGAATTTTCTCTTTTTTGGTCGGTTGGCCGAGAGGATAGGCGGGGTTTCATAAACTCAATACAATGGTTCGATTCCATTACCAGACCACGATTTCTTTGTTTTGTTTTAAGAGGCATTTCGGATGAAACGCCTCTTAAATTTGATTTTAAAGTAAATATTACTTTATAACACCGGTAGCATTAAGCATTAAGTTATGTAATTCTGTATTGCGCACAAATGGATTCATGAGCTCGCTACCGGGTCCGTAAGCTGCTAGTTCTACATAATCAGCAGAATGTTCCATAGATCCCCAAGCTACAGCCGTATAGTTTCCTTGTATTTTACCAAATTGCTCAAAAGGAAGTTTACGGTTATTATAAATTCCACCACCATCTAAGGTTTGGTAATGCGATAAAAGATTTTTAGCCTGTTCTGTTGTAACAGTATAACCCTGTCCATCGTTAATCAATTCTATTAACGATGCAGTTGTGAAGTTTGGTTGTACGCTATTCAAAATCCAATCATTACTATGCTTAAACTTTTGTAAAAGGTCGAATTTTTTATTGCTATTATGATCACCAAAAAGACCTGGATTGCCATTGCCATGGTCTGTAGTGATAATAACCAAAGTATTTTTGTCTTTTTCTGCAAATGAAATTGCTTTTTCTATGGCAAGATCAAATGCAATCTGATCGAATAATAATCCTGCTGTATCATTAGAATGTGCAGCCCAGTCTACTTTTCCACCTTCTACTTGTAAAACGAAACCATTAGGATCATCTTTCATCAGCTCAATTGCCTTTTCAGTCATTTCTGCAAGAGTTGGAACTTTGTTTTGTAACTCTTTATCATGCAAATAATCTACGCTAAAAGGAAGTGCATCTTCATCAAATACACCTAATATTGGCTTTTTATTATTTAGAGAGCTCATTTGAGATTTGTTCTTGGCTAATTGATAACCTTCTTTTTCAAATTTCCCATATACATCAACTTTGTCTTTTCTTTTTTCGGAGCTAAAGTATTTATCGCCACCACCCATCATTACATCAAATTTAAGAGGCAAGTATTGTAATGCAATTTCACTCTGATCGCCTCTTGAATTATTAACTATGCAAAATCCAGCCGGTGTAGCATGGGTTATTGGAACAGTAGTTACGCAGCCAACCTTTTTGCCCGCTTTCTTAAATTTTTGTAAAATTGGCGTATTAAAAGTGCCATCTGCATTGGCATTAAGCTTGCCGTTGTTAACCCTTACACCACCGCCCCAAGCAGAGCTAGAGGCAGCAGAATCAGTAACCATAGCATTCGCAGAAGCTGTATCCATAAATGCTCTTTTTACTTTGTTTTCACGATAAAGAGATATCCATTTACTTTCACGACCATACATGCGTTCCATTGCCAAGTTAGCCATATTCAATGTACCAGTACTCATACCATCACTAACTAAAAAAATAATATTTTTAGCCGTTCCAACAGCTCTCTCTTGGTCTGGTGATAATAATTTTCTGGCTGGTCCAAACGAATTTAGCAGGGTAGTGCCTAGCAAGGCAATGGTACTAGTCTTAAAAAAATCTCTTCTAATCATGCAACAAAGCTATTTGGTACATGTTAACTGTGCATTAACTACTAATGCCTATAATGTTAATTATTGTAGCATTTAGTTTGCCGGTAAGAGATTTACTGCTATGGGTTAACCTGTTCCTGAGGCCCAACCTATCTCTACATCATTTTTTTCTTTGTTTTCTCTTTCTAAAAGAGCGTAAAAATTGAGTTGGTTTAATGCAGCATAAGCATTAGATGAAATTACACGCCAACCATCAGCTGCCAATTGTGCTAGCTGTTTGTTAAAATCGTTAATATTATCTGTAACATTTAGAGTTGTATATTCGGTAGTCATGATAAAATGTTTTAATATAGGTAAACAACTAAATAACACTAAAGCGATTGGTTTTGTTTGTGAGCAATAGTGCTTTTAGGATAAGGGATTGTCTCTAAAAACTAAGAATTTTTTGGTATTTTTGCAGTAATGATTTTTTACAAAACGGAAGAACAAGTAGAACTGATGCAGATCAGTGCACTTTTAGTAAGCGCAACACTAGCAGAAGTCGCTAAAATATTACGTCCAGGTTTGGCAACCATCGAAATAGACAAATTAGCAAATGAATTTATTTTAGATAATGGGGCAGTTCCCTCATTTTACAACTATAGTGGTTTCCCTCATCATATTATTACTTCTGTTAACGATGTAGTTGTACACGGTTTTCCGGGCAAAGAAACGCTTAAAGATGGCGATATTATATCTGTTGATGTGGGTGTAATTAAAAATGAATACCATGGCGATCATGCCTATACCTTTGTAATTGGTGATGCAAGCGAGGAAGTATTAAAATTAGTAAAAACTACTAAAGAATCGCTTTTTATAGGTATAAATGAAGCTGTTGTGGGTAAGAGATTAGGAGATATAGGTTTTGCCATCCAAAACCATAACGAAAAACAGGGTTATGGAGTAGTAAGAGATTTTGTAGGTCATGGATTAGGAAGAAGTATGCACGAAGATCCACAAGTGCCAAATTATGGTAAAAGAGGTTCTGGTTTAATGCTTAAAGAAAACCTGGTTTTAGCTATCGAGCCTATGATTAATCTTGGGAAAAAAGAAGTGTATATTGAGAAAGATGGATGGACGGTAAGAACCAAAGACGGTAAGCCATCGGTGCATTTTGAGCATGATGTATGTATTAAAAAAGGCAAAGCACTAATTTTATCTGATTATGCACCAATAGAGCTTGCAGAAAAAAACAATAGCAATCTCAAGTCTGATTATTAATTAATAGGTTGTTTTAAGAATTTAAATTTAATAATAGGTCTAGGTAAGTAATTGTCTAGACCTTATTTTTTGCTACAAACTACCATCAAACATGGTATAGAAATTACAAATCATGCTAAATAATACTATCTATTTAGTTGTTTTTTATTTCAGCTATTTCTAATGATATGTGATTTTTATTAGCTGATATTTGTGCAGATAAAAAAAGTTAAAATGAAAAAAATAGGATGGATAGGTTTAGGTAACATGGGTACGCCAATGGCGAAAAATTTGGAAAAGGCAAATTTTCCATTAACTGTTTACAATAGGTCTATTGATAAAACAAACGATTTTAAGGGAACAGGTACAACAATTGCCGATACAATTGCTGAATTGGTTAAAAATTCGGATATCGTTTTTACCATGATAAGTAATGATACAGCTGCTAGTGCTGTGTATGATGAAATACTGACATTAGAATCAATTGCTGGAAAGTTGTTTATAGACATGAGCACCATTTCTCAGCAACTTTCTGAATCAATTGCTAAAGAACTGAAAATTAAACGAGCTTCTTTCTTAGATGCTCCGGTAGCAGGAAGTACAGTTCCAGCTGCGAATGCAACTCTCGTAATAATGGTAGGAGGAGAGGCAGAAGACTTACAAACAGCCTTACCATATCTAGAAAAATTAGGTCAACATATTAAACATTTGGGCCCAAATGGTAAAGGAATTGCTGCCAAATTGAGTGTTAATTATTTTCTAGCCATTTTATTTTTAGGGTTAAGTGAGGCAGTACTTCTTGGAGAGAAAAATGGTGTAAACCGTGCTGATCTGTTAGAGATTATAAACCATAGTGCATCTGGAAGCGGAGCCACAAAAGTGAAAACACCATTGTTGATTAATGAAGATTATGCACCAGCATTTTCACTTAACCTAATGCTTAAAGATATTTTACTTGCTAAAGATAATGGAGCAGATTATGCACTTACCGATGCACTAACGAATGCTTACTTGCAAGCAAAAGAAGCTGGCCACGGAGAAAATGATGTAATTTCGATTATCAACTACTTAAAGGGTTAATTAATTTTTTAAATAAATTCGAAACCATTGAATTGATAGGGTGTTAACTGGGCAAACATAAAATCAACCCCTATGAAAGCAGCAGTATTTCACAAACCTGGAGATATCCGGGTAGACAATGTTCCGGATCCAGAAATTTTAGACCCTAGAGATGTAATCCTAAAAGTTACTTCAACAGCGATTTGTGGTTCAGATTTACACATTTTAAGTGGCGCAGTACCTCAAAAAGACCCAATGGTAATGGGACACGAATTTATGGGTATTGTAGAAGAAGTCGGTTCAGCCATAACCAATCTTAAACCAGGTGATAGGGTAGTTGTACCTTTTCCTATATCATGCGGCAAATGCTTTTTCTGCAACCATGAGGCTTCTCCTGCATGCGAGAATTCTAATTTTAAAAACTATGGTCCGGCAGGTAATGTAATGGATCAGAAAGGTGGTGCACTCTTCGGTTATACCGATTTATATGGTGGGTACTCTGGCGGACAAGCACAATATGTACGTGTGCCATATGCAGATATCAGTCCGAGGGTAATACCCGAAAACCTATCAGATGAACAAGCTCTTTTTCTTACAGATATTTTTCCAACAGGATGGTCTGCAATTGATTGGGCACAATTGAAAGGGGGAGAAGTAGTAGCCATATTCGGCTCTGGACCAGTAGGTTTAATGGCACAAAAAGCAGCATGGTTAAATGGCGCAAGCAGGGTAATTGCTATTGATCCTTTGGATTACCGCCTCGAGAAAGCTGCAGCAGTTAACAAAGTAGAAACCTTGAATCCCGATAAGGTTGATGTTGTTGCGGCGATTAGAGAAATGACAGGTGGACGTGGTGCAGATGTATGTGTGGATGCAGTAGGCTTTGAACCTGAACGTACTTTTATGGAAAAAGTTAAAGCAACTGTTAATTTTGAAAAGGGATCTATGAAAGTTCTTGAGATGTGCTTTGAAGCGGTAAGAAGAATGGGTACCGTATCTATTGTTGGGGTTTATGGATCTCCTTATGATAACTATCCACTATTTAGGATGTTCGATAAAGGTATCACGATTAAACAAGGTCAAGCTCCTGTATTAAACTATATTGATAAACTGATTGAGCTAGTAAAAGATGATAAGGTAGTACTAGATGATATTATTACCCATACTTTGCCACTAGAAGAGGCGGCACATGGATATAAAATATTTGATGAGAAACAAGAAGATTGTGTTAAGGTAGTACTTAAGCCTTAAATAAAAGCACCTTCCTTACTAAAATGGGAGGTGCTTTTTAATAAACTTATTATTATAAAATAACTAAATGTTTTTGCTTTACTAACTTAAGCTAAAATCTCGTTAGCAAGAGGTAAACCTGAGCAAAATGCATCTGCATTGATAAAGGTAATTTCTGCAATTTGCTGCATGGCCTGCGCTGTAAAAAATCCTTGGTGAGAAGTTACCAAAACATTAGGGAAAGACATTAGTCTTGAGATTAAATCATCTTGTATAATTGTTGATGAGTGGTCTTTAAAAAAGATTTCTGATTCTTGCTCGTAAACATCGATACCCAAATATCCCAATTGCCCTGATTTTAATGCTGCAATAACTTCTGTAGTATTTAATAATCCGCCACGACTGGTATTAATTAGCATTGCACCTTTTTTAAACAGCTTCAAAGTGGTTGCGTTAATCATATGATGGTTTTCATCAGCTAATGGACAATGTAGCGAGACAATATCCGCATTTGCTAAAGTGTCTTCAAGCGAACCATAGCTTAATCCTTCTGCAACCAATTCTTTGTTGGGGAACGGATCATATGCCATTATTTTGCAACCAAATCCTTTTAAGATTTTATAAAAAGCCCTGCCAATATTACCTGTGCCAATTAAGGCAACTTTTGATGAATGTAAGTTAAAACCCATCAATCCTTCTAGCGAAAAATTTCCTTCTCTTGTTCTATTATAAGCTTTATGCGTTTTACGGTTTAGCGTAAGGATCATTGCCATTGCATGTTCTGCTACAGCTTCTGGAGAGTAAGCAGGCACTCTCAATATTTTAATTCCAGCTTCTGTAGCTGCCTCAAGATCTATGTTATTAAATCCAGCGCACCTTAGTAAGATTAACCTTATATTATTCTTTTCGAGGATAGCTATTACTTCTTTGTCTACTTTATCATTTACAAAAAGACATAATGCATCAAAATCTTTCGTTAACGGAGCATTTTGTTGATTAAGAGCAGATTGGAAAAAAGTAAGGTCGTGACCAGTGTTATATTTTTCAAGAAACTCTTGGTCGTAGTTACAGGTACTGAATATAGCAATTTTCATAGGATACAGGATTTGTCCTAAGGTAGTCTATTTATTCGGTAACCTTGATGTTATGAATTATGAACCAATAAAGCTGGAGAAACAATATTTTGGATAATTTGTCTTAGCCATATATTTGTATTTCTATTATCAGTAATGGTCTGTTCAATTAGATTTCCTTCAATTTCTAATTTTAATGCCATTGTTAAAGGATGCAGAAATTCGTAAATACCAAGCTTAAGGTTTTGGAATGCTAACGCACGATTGATAATGTCTAAATCTTGTGCTAAGTGCGGCTTTTTAAATTTGAAATTAATTTTTAAATCAAATTTTTCAATATCATTTGGTTTTTGCTTAATGGTCAATTTAATCAACTTTACTCTTTGCAAATGTTGTACGCTATCTGTAGAGACCGGCGATAAACACTTAACAAGTTCGTCTGTAAAAGCTGCTTTTTCTAATTTCTGGTATACTTTAATTAACTGTTGCTCTATATTGATGATTTTAGCTAACTCATTAGCAAGTTTCTGATGTAAAATATGGTTGTCATTAACTTTAACTGGCATATTGTTTTACCTTTTGGATTAAATTATCAATGTCGAATGGTTTTGGAATAAACGCTTCTGCTTCGCATAAATCTTTTGCATTTAAAAAATCTAAATGGGCAGACATCATTATAACCGGGATAGGTGCTGTTTTGCGATCTGCTTTTAGTGAGGCGCAGATTTCCATTCCATCACCATCAGGTAATCTAACATCCATTAATATCAAATTTGGATGTTCATATAGTATGCTTTCCTTAAAGCTAGAAGCGGTTGGATAAGTTTTAACTTTATAGTTTTCATCTTCCAAAAGGTAAGTAATGAGTTCGCGAAGATCATCATCATCTTCGAGTACAAATACACATTTTTTCATGGTGGTTAGTTCTTTTGGTATTAGCTTGGAAATTAGCAATTGTAAAAAAATTGCTCGTAATATCTAATGGGTATAATGCTTAAAAATGATCTGGTAGTGAATTTCTGGTCAAAATTTCATTATGTTCATTATCGCTTTGGGAGCTAACCTGAAGATAATCTTTTTGCAACCATAGTTTACTTTTTATATGTTCATTGTGATGAGCAATTACTTTATGCTCTTGCTGAGCAGCATTATTTTCTAGGATACTGGAGTTTTCAATTAGCTCATGTATAGTAGTTTCTTCTGCTACACGGTCGCTCATAGAGGCAGTGCCAGATATTTCTTGACTAGCAAGGTTTTCATTAGATCTTTCCCTTTGGTAAAACTTTCCTTTATCAAAGTGATGATGGGTATAAAATTGGTTCTGATCAAATTCTGATATCGCTTCTTCTATTCTAAGCGCAGCAGGGCTTCCAATAATTTCACGAATTTCTACTTCTGTTTTTGGCCCAATATTGGTGTAATCATAATTAGGTAAAGCATTAAATTGATCCATACGGACATTAGGTAAAATTACTTCATTTTCATGTAAATTAGCAATACCGATGGGAATCATCACATTTTTTCCCTCAAGGCCCATACCATTTCCAGATAAGTCGATAATTAAATATCTAACTGCATTCGTTTCTGGGTCAAAAAGTAAGTCTTTTACTTCGCCTAGGTAAATATTGCTTTCGCTGTTTACTTTCCAACCAATTATATGTGGCTCGCCATCTATAATTTGATAATTGCTATCTGCTAATGATTTAAGATTTCTATATGTATTTTCCATAGGTGTGGTTCTGTTGTAGTTATAAATTTCTTCAGATAGTTACCAGATTATTGGCTACAATCTTGCTAGAATTATCTGAGCCATATTTATCAAATAGAAAAGCGGCAAGTCCAACTAAAATAATTGCAATCAAAAGCCAAATCCACCAGGGACGTGAGGGTTTAGGTTCTACTTCTAAATGTGCCATAGTTATTTTGTTGTTAATATAGTTAGGATGTTTTTAGCCTAGAACAAGAAAATTCTAAAATAGTTTGTATTTATTTCCTAGTTCTTAGAGATATAATTTTTATTGTTTAGTAATTATACTCAGATTTATACCTGAAAGAATAGCTAATATCACTACAGGTTGTAATGGGTCGATTTAGTTGAATTTTGTAATATAGAATAACTACCTTGTAACTGCCACTTGGATTATCCCCTTTCTGGCCAGTGGATGCAAGACAAAAAACAACAGATCAGTAGGTTAATCGAAATCAACGAAGAATTAGAGAACTATTTTCGTAATACCATTATCCCACAGTTGTTTGTGGATGCAAATCTAGTGCTCCAGAAATTTACTCCGCCAGCAATGAAGCAGTTTAAGTTGCATATAGATGATGTGGGCAAGCCAATTGCTGATATAAAAGATAATTTTCGTTTTCCAAGCATTATTGATAACATCTATCAGGTAATTGCTACTGGCGAAGTTTTGGAAAAGGAAATTCAGACTACCGATATGCGGTGGTACCAAATGAATATTTTGCCTTACATTATTCAGAAAACAAAATCTACCAATGGTGTTATTATCACATTTGTAGAAATTACTAGCCGTATCCGCGATCTTAAAGAGCAAGAAAAGTTGATTGCTGAACACGAATTGCTTCTAGATACTATATCTCATGATATTAAAACGCCTTTAACTAGTCTTGGTTTAACCATCGAGATGTTAAAGAAACTTCCAGAAAAAGGAATGCAACGTTTTCCAGTTATACTGGAGAAAATAGAGAATAGCCTTTTAAAAATGCAAGATATTGTTTATGAGTTAACTGATTCTAGACAAGCAGAACATCGATATAATGCGGTTGCCGAATTATTAAATTTTGAGCATATTTTAGAGGACGTACGTTTAACACTAGCTCCACAAATATTAGATTCTGCTGCTGAAATAAAATGTGAGGTTTGCCACTCTGAGATTGTATTTGTACGTAGAAAGCTGCGTAGCATTCTGTATAATTTAGTCAATAATGCTATCAAGTATAGTGCGTTAGATCGGGCACCTAAAATTGCCATTAGAACTTCAATTGATGATGGTTTCATGGTCATCACTGTGAAGGATAACGGTAAGGGTATAGCAGAAAATGATTTTGAGAAAATTTTCTCTAAATACCAAAGAATAACTGATGATGTAGAAGGTACTGGCGTTGGATTATTTTTGGTAAGAGAAATTGTAAACCTATCGGGCGGTAAAATTACTGTAGAAAGCGAACTTGGCAAAGGTTCTACGTTTACAGTTTATCTAAAAGCATAATTTATTACTTGCATTTTAGGTTGTCTACAACAAAAGCCTATAAATATTGTTAGGGCAGGTATGGACGCCAATTTCCAAAACTATTATTCTGGTACAAGTGGTCTGATTTTACCAGTACCAAATAAATTGCATTACCCCGAACAATTTCAGGATAAATCTAGGTTATGTTATTATGCATCGCTAATGGATAGCATAGAAGTTAATAGCAGTTTTTATAAAATACCACTTCCGTCAACCATTAAAAAATGGGCAGCAGATGTTCCCGAAAACTTTCTATTTACTTTTAAACTATTTAAGGAAATAACACATCATAAAGATTTGGAATTTGACCCAAATCTGGTTGCTAAATTTTTTGAAGTTATTTCGCAAGTGGCAGGGAAAATGGGATGTATTTTAGTACAGTTTCCGCCAAGTGTAAGGATTGCACATTATGCACAATTGCGTTTTTTAATGTCGATACTGCGTAAAAATGATCCTAATATGGTTTGGAAAATTGCTTTGGAGTTTAGACATCCATCATTATATGTAGAAGAAATTTTCGAGCTCTTGGAACAATATCAGTTGGGCATGGTTATACAAGACAAAGGAATTGCGAGTTCGCCCTTAAAGGAAACGCATCCCGATTTTATATACCTGCGTTTTCATGGGCCTGGCGGCAATTATCGTGGTAGTTATAGCGACGATGTTTTATCAGAATATGCCTATGCCATTAGCGAGTGGCTTGCTGATGGTAAAATGGTATTCGTGTATTTTAATAATACCATGGGCGAAGCCTATAAAAATCTAATTAACCTGAGGGAAATTGTTAAGGATATTCTTTAAGGCCTAAACTTAATTTATTCCAATTCTAACATATTCATTTCTGCCAAACTGATAAAGGTAAATAGATAGGTGGTCATTGAAATCTATAGTGTCTGGTAATCCTTCGCATACCTCCATAACAATTTCTTCAAAGTTGCAATATGGTGTTGCGTAAGCAATTAGGTTATGGCCAGAATCTAAATCTGCTATTAGGATGTAATCTTGGAAATGAGTTGCAAATGAGCTTTTGTAATGTTCTAGTTGTTGTATAGTCATATAGTTTTGGTTATAGATATCTTGTGTTGATGTGATATAAGCGAATTTGCTATGGATTGTTTTATGTTTTTTAATTTAGGTAATTATGTTAATAGGTGTTTTAACAATAAGCTAATCTTTAAAGTAATTCAAAGCTATAGCTGTATAAAAGAAACAATTGATTAAGCGCAATTTTCTAGGTCAAAACCAGCAAATTATGGATGTTAAAACAATTGTGGGCATTTTTGCCGGTATATTAACGGCAGTATCGTCTTTGCCGCGATATTCGAAATCTTAAAAGAAAAGAAAGTGAAATAAGTATCTCCCGTAATGTTCTTCGTATTACTTGCTTGAAATGGAATGTGGTTTGGTATAGGATTTTACTTAATGAAGTACCAATAATGGCTACTAACGTTTTGTCATTTAGGTGTGCTGCGGTAATGATCTTTTTAACTTACCGCTACGCTGGAAGATAGTTTATTTCATTAAAATATGCATCTAATCCTTCTTGCAATGTAGGCATTAGTTTTCCTCTCGTACTTACTAGAGAACTATTTTTCGGACGTTTTGCCGAAAGTTTAGCATCAACTTGTGTGATTTTTTTAATGTTGCTACTATCATACCCTGCTTGTTTAGCAACCATTACCGCCAATTCATACCAGCTAACTGTACCGATGTTGCTAAGGTGCCATATACCTTTTTCCTGATCTATGAGTAGATCTAGCGATGTATTAACCAAGTGTGGTACATAGGTTGCAGAAATCTTTACATCATCAATAGCATGATGTGTATTTTTTCTCTTTAGGTTTTTTAATAGAGTTGATACAAAATTATATTGATCCCATGGCCCAAAAAATGCACTAGATCTCACTACAAGACTAGAAGGATTTATAGAAAGTATGTGTAGTTCTGCTTCTGCTTTACTATGTCCATAAATATTTAAAGGTCTAATTAAATCATCTTCAGTGTAGGGTGATGATTTGCTTCCATCAAATACTAAATCTGATGAAAAACTGAGTAAATGAATGCCATGTTCCTGGCAGCATGTAGCTAAGTTAATGGGACCAATAGTATTAGATATCAGGCAATCTTCCACATCCTGTTCTGCTGCATCAACATTTACATATCCAGAAGCATTGATTATTGCCCAAGGTTTATATTTCTTTATTACGTTTTGTATCTGCTCAATGTTATTAATATTAAACATATTCCTGTTTGGTGCAATAAATTGAATGTTTCTCTCCGTACATATTTTAGTAAAAGCATAACCTAATGTTCCTGAGCCCCCAACTATTAAAATAGGAGGTAAAAGCTTTCCCTTAACTTTAGATACCGATTTGTGGGCTGCAATTTCCCACCAACCTTTCCCTTTAACAAGAGGATTTGCATAATATTTTTGATTAGTTAAGCTAGTGATGAAGCTAGCGATTGCAGTTGGTCTTGCAGCGCCAGAACTGAGATCGAAAGCGCCGGGTTCATAACTTCCTTTTTTTTGAGTGAGTAATTTATTCCAGCCATACGCTCCAAAAATCGACCAAAAGGTAACACCAACAATTGTTATTTTGGCTCGGTTCAATTTTACACATGCTTCCCAGATCGACTTGAGCCAACGCAGCTGATCTTCTCTACCACAACACAAATGCGCTTCGGTAATGGCCATCGGTAGTTGGTACCTTTCCCAAGCCTCTAAAAGTAATGTAGTTAACCCAGCAGCTTTTGCATCAGGATGGCGTACAGCTTCAATATCAACATAGTTGATCAGTCCGTTTCCACCATGGCTTGATGTATGGTAATCTTCGATTCGATGATCGAGGTAACGTTCGGAGGTTACATAATAATTAAAACCGAGTACATCTGGAAGCATTGCATTTACATTAAAAAAATATAAACTTTCTTCACTAATTTGTTGCTGTAATAACCATTCCCAAAGCGGATGACCAATTTTTACTCTGCCACAAATTAAATCAATACTCAGCCATTTGCGATTATTCTCAAAATTAACTTGTGCCTTTAATTCTTCTGTACCATGTATTTTGGTTAGATCTTCGGTTAGTATTAGTCTGGCTTTAGGGTTAATTTCGCGAATAGCCTTCATAGCCAAAATGGTCCCTTTACACTCATTAATTAAGATTTCTAAAAAGCTTTTTGTTGATTTGACATGAGGATACCATAAGCCATAAAGTCCGCAGAAGCGTGCCGTAGTGAGTGGCTCATTAACAGGTGTGAAGTCATTTATCCAAGGAAATGCTTTTGCAACTTTTCTGGCATATTCTGCTAGTTTTTCAGGAAAATCATCACTTTGAATTTCTGCATAGAGTGGCCCAGAGCCGTGATGCACCAGGCCAGCAATAATATTAATGCCATTTTCTTTAAAAAGAGACAATTGTTGATGAATAGCCCAATTGGGTTCAATATTCTCAATTGGCCAGTTCTTTTCCCATAAGATTGGATATCTAAATGTTTTGATACCAAGTTTGATGAGCTCCTCTAATAGCTCTGGCCTATCATATTGCTTATCATACGCCAATTGATCAAAATATTCATCTCTAACTCTGTTAATACTACATTCTACACCTCCCCAAACTTCCATTATGCAGTTACGGTATTTATGCTTTTGTTTTCTTCAGCTTGTATTTTTTTAAAGGTTGCAAGTGCCTGGGCTACCACCTGATCCATGTTATAGTATTTGTAAGTTGCCAACCTGCCTACAAAATAGGTATGTTCGAGTTTTGTGGCCAGTTCCCTATATTTTTCATAAAGTTCAGTATTAGCTGGTTTAGGAATTGGATAATATGGATCACCATCTGTTGTAGGAAATTCGTAAACAATTGAGGTGCGTTTATGTTGTTGCCCCGTTAGATATTTAAATTCTGTAATCCTGGTAAAAGCGTAATCATTTGGGTAGTTAACTGTTCCCGTTGCTTGAAAGCCTTCTTGATCTAAGGTTTCGAACTTAAAATCTATAGAACGATAAGGCAGTTTTCCATATTGGTAATTAAAATATTCATCAATTGGGCCAGTAAAAATCAGTTTTTTATAGTTTACTTCATCAATTACATCTTTATAATCGGTATTGAGCATAATGTGGATGTTAGGATGACTGAGCATTTTTTCAAACATCTTGGTATATCCATTAATCGGCATTGCCTGATAAGTATCTGTAAAATAGCGATCATCTTTATTGGTACGAGTAGGAACCCTAGCAGTTACAGATGCATTGAGTTCAGAGGGATCCATATTCCATTGCTTTTGGGTATATCCTTTGAAAAATTTTTCGTAAAGCTCTCGGCCAACTACATTCACAACTACATCTTCAGATGTTAAAATATTCTTCTTTTTTTCTGCTCTTGTTTCAAAAAATGCTGTTAGTTCATCGCTAGAAAGATTTAAACCATAAAGCATGTTAATGGTGGTTAGGTTAATTGGCATAGGAACCAATTGCCCATCTAAGCTTGCCAACACTCTGTGCTGGTAATTTCGCCAATCCGTAAAGTTAGATAAGTAGCTGAACACATCCTTAGAATTGGTGTGGAAGATATGTGGCCCATACTTATGTACTAAAATACCAGCACTGTCATAATGGTCAAAGGCATTACCAGCAATATGGTTACGTTTATCAATTATTAACACTTTTTTATTCGAAACGGTTGCCAATCGTTCTGCAAGTACACTGCCTGCAAAACCGGCTCCAACTATTAAATAATCGTACATCTTAGCTGGCTATAGATATTTCGGTATGATCTGATATGGTTTGCATTATCAATTCTGCCATAGCAAATTGTGTTTTGTCCCAAGAGATATCTTCCAAAAATAAAGACACTTTCTGTTCCCATTGGGATTTATCATTAGATTGAAGTTCTTCGTTAATTGCATTGATAAATGAATTACTGTTATTACAAATATGAACTAAGCCTTCATCTCCATAAGGACTAATTACATCGTGTATAGGAGTAGATACTACGGGTATATTCGCTGCTAGGTATTCTGGGGTTTTAGTAGGACTAATAAATCGAGTAGATTCATTTAATAAGAAAGGTAACATTGCAACGTCCCAACCAGCAAGATAGCTTGGTAATTCCTTGTAGGTTTTTTGACCCAAGTAATGGATGTTGGTGTTTTTAGGAAGAGTTTCTGCATCAATTTTTACCACAGGTCCAATTATGATCAGTTGCCAATTGGGAATAGCGGTAGCAATTTCTCCAATTAATGAGGTGTCAAATCTTTCATCTATTACTCCAAAAAAACCTATTTTGGGACCTTTTATAGAAACTTGGTCAGCAGCCTCATCGCAAAATCTTGCAGTTGCGAAATGTTCCTTTTCAATACTACTAGGAAACGGATAGATATTATTATGGTATTGTTTTTTAGCTTGGTAAAGCGAATAGCCTCCAGTAAACATTAAGTCTGCACGAGCAATTAGCTTCTGTTCAAATTGTCCAATCTCAGAATGGGCAAATTTAAAACCCGACAGTTCGTCCATGCAATCATATATTACTGCTTTTGGACTATGTTTTTCAGTAAATGGCAGTGCCATTGGCGTATAGTACCAGAAAATAGTGTCATCTAGTTCAAATTCAGCAATAAATTGATCAAATAAAGCCGACATAGCCAAATCAATTTGCGCTTGATTAAGTCCTTGCTGCAAATGAGGAACTACTACATAGAGTTGTTCACCGCGATTGGAAATTTCTAAGAAGGATTCCTCAGTTCCATCAAAAACTGGCTCTTCGTAAAAGTATACATCTGCTTGTTTAGCAAATCTTGTTAAAAGGTGCTGCGGACGTTGGTATACAAAATCCCACCTCAAATGGGATAGGCAAATTAAGTTGCCCGGAATAGTAGATTGTTTTTTCATGTTAATAGGGGGGGTCATCATATTATGGGCAATGTGTTATTAGCTTATCTTATTATATTGGTTTAGCGATTTAGATGGCAGATAATGTATTAGTAATGTTGCATTTAGAATGGCGGAATCTTAAGGTTTCCTTATTCAATATTCAACTTCATCCAAACACAAGGCTGCCTAATAACCATATCCTTTAAAAAGAGTTTTGATTATTATTAATGCAAACCAATTATATTTTATTTGATGTTCATTGAGTTTTAAATTGGCCCATATTTAGGTCTTCTGGGCCAAAATGTTGCATTTTTGTTAAATCAGGTATTGAAAATATTTTACAAGAATTTTCTGCAATTTCTTTTACAAATTTCATTAACAGTGCACTATCAGAACAAAATATGCATCTGTAGCTGTCTATACCATTGCTCTCAAAATACGCTTCCCAAGTCTGTCCAGACATATCTATAAGGAAACCATATTGTTTAATTAGTGCAGGTAGTAATTCTTTTTCTAGTGCTGATTTTTTCTTATTGTCCAAAGTAAAGCTGATCCACTCCATCTTTTTCGGTTAGTTTTAATAATTTGAATAAAAATCGTTTAATGATATTATTTTGCAGCGCATTAACTTTAACTCAAAAATACGCTTAGCATAAATGCACATAACAAGAGAAGGCTAGGCTTTCTCCCTTGTTATTTAAAAACTTAGTAATTTCCCTCATCCAATGAGATATTTGTTTGTTCAAAATGTGATTGCCAAATGTTTTTTTGTTTGTAATTCATCATCGGCAAAAGTTAAAACTGTTTGCCAGTTATTATTCCATTCATATTCAAAAAATATTGGTAAAACGAAGCCATAACATCGGTTTTTACTTTATGTTTTCTGTTTTTTATTTTTTCTGGAATTAAATTCTAAATTTTTTTATTCCTATCAACATTGTGTTTGCAAAATGAAAAATGATGAAGAGAATAAATGCACTTGGAGCAGCAAATTAATCGCTATGAATTATCTGTAAAGCTTTGGGGTTGGACAACAGAATTAAATTAACTGCAAAATCACCTAGAAGGTAGTGCCAACTGTAGAAGGGCTCTTTAATGCTGTGGGGCTTTTTAAATGAGCAGATTGGCAATTTATTGCTTAAAATTAGATAAGTTATGTAACGATTATGAATTAAATCAACATTAGGTTAAGGTAATAGGCTATCAGCATTGATATTAGCGCATATTTTAATTAAGTTAGCTAAATAATTTATAAAACTTTAATCGCTCATAGGCAATGATTATCAAGCGTATTTCTCTTATTGCTCTGCTAACAACCATTACGGTTGCGTCAGCTCAGCAAACCAATCTTCCAATCCGAAAAAATATAGAAACAACTAAGCGCTCTATACGGTTAGATGTTCCGATGACCAACTCTATCCGTAAAGCATTTACTGCTGGCACAAGAGATTTTTCTGGTAAACCTGGAGCAAACTACTGGCAGTTGGAGGCAGATTATACCATAAATGCAAGTTTAGATCCCACTACACAGACCATTACTGGATCAGAAAAAATTTACCTAAATAATCAGAGCAAAGACGATTTAAGAACAATAGTATTGCGTTTAGATCATAATATTTTTCGTGCCGAAGCTCAGCGTGGTGCATCTGTACCTGCAGAAGCAACGGATGGTATGGTAATAACTAGTCTTAAGGTAAATGGTCAAATTGTAGATCTTACTGCAGTTTCTTCATTTGGTCGTGGTAATAACAATACAGCTCCTGCTAAATTAACTATATCTGGACTTACACAAACTGTAGCTACCATTAATTTGGTTGATGCTGTTAAAGCAGGTACAAAAGTAGAATTAGAAATTGGATGGCGAACCAAACTACCAGGTGGTACTATTGGTAGAGGTCACCGTATGACACAAAGATTCGATGATAAACTTTTTCAACCTACTCAATGGTACCCTCGTTTGGCAAAGTATGATGATTTACGTGGTTGGGAAACCAGTCCATATTTAGGCCCATCAGAATTTTATAACAATTTTGGTAGGTTTGATGTATCGCTAACTGTTCCGGCAGGATGGATTGTTAGCGGTACAGGAGTGCTTCAAAATCCGAAAGAAGTATTAACAGAAACAGCAATACAGCGCCTTGCTACAGTACTCAATTCTGATGATGAAGTTACAATTGTTAGTGAAACTGAAAAAGGTCCTGGCAAATCTACTGCTGCTGGAGATAAATTGACATGGCATTTTGTTGCAGATAAAGTTAATGATTTTGCTTGGGCAACGGCTAATAATTTTATCTGGAAAGCTACACGTGCAACTATACCGGGTAAAGGACCAATTCCAATACATATGGTTTATGCTCCAGAAAGAGCCAAATCTTTTGAACAAGCTGGTAAAATTTCTCGTCATGCATTAGAATTTTACTCGGCACTTTGGGCACCTTATCCATTCCCTCAAATGACATTGCAAGATGGACCAAGCGCAGGTATGGAGTACCCGATGGTGGTAAATTCAAATCAGGGTGCTGCAGATCACGAAATTGCACACCAATGGTGGCCAATGATGTTAGGTACAAACGAAACACGTTATGGGTGGATGGACGAAGGTTTTAACCAGTACATGAATATTTTATCGGCAGCAGATACCAGGGCCAGACCTTATAATTTAAACGGGTTGGGACAAAGTTACGGACGTACCAGTGGTAGTGAAAGCGAAGCACCGATGATGTGGAGCGCCAATGATGCTGGTAGTGGTTACAGTTTTCAAACTTATGGTAAAACACCCTTAATGTTATCTATGTTAGGTGGTATTGTTGGAGATGAAGCCGTAATCAACGCAATGAAGAAATACACTACTACTTGGGCTTTTAAACATCCTTCTCCATGGGATTATATGTTCTTCATGAACAATTAACTCGGCCAGGATTTAGAATGGTTTTGGTATTATTGGTTATTTACAACAGAAACGGTAGAAAGTTCTATACAAGATGTAAAAACCGTAAAAGGAAAAACTACTGTAATGGTTCATCAAGCCGGGCAAATGCCATCGCCAGTAGTATTAAAAGTAGAGTTCGAAGCTACAGGTCCAGCTATTAAGGCTGTTAAAAATGCTAAAATGATCGATGCAACTACTGCAGAAGTTACTTTCCCTGCATCGGTTTGGTTTAATGGCAACCGAACATTTAATGCTGTAATGGATTTTGGCGAACGTAAAATCAAGAAAATAACATTCGACCCTAATGGTCGTTTTCCAGATTCTAATGTTGCAGATAATGTTTGGCCTAAAAGCTAAGCTCAAATATTATTCGAATTTTTATAGAAGGGGCTGCTTTTTTTAAGCAGCCTTTTTGTTTATTTATAATAGCTCCTAAGGAATTAACTAAAAAGAAAATAATTTTAAAATAAAAGACTACTAATTTTGTAGTCTTTTATTTTTATTATACATTTGTTTCAATTCAATTGATTGTTTTACAAGTGCTATACGATAATTATTTTTCGATATGTCAATTTATCTTGAGTTTCCAACCATAGCAGAGTATCCTTTATATACCGATCCTTTTAAAAATGATCAGCAACTTTTTTTTCCTGAACAGGATGAAATTAAAGAGGAGATGGAAAAAAAGATGACACTTCAAGACTACCTAACATTGAGAATGGTTTAAACAATCGGACAGTTTTTACCGATGGTGAGGTACAAGTTTCGTGAACTTTTTTAATGGTTCTAGTCCATTATTGCGCATAAATTATGCTGTAATTAATTGTGCTTTTTGTTTAGACTTAATCAGCGCTTTGGATGGCTATTTTTTACAGTTATTTAGGATTAAAATGTTTTATTTTTCTAAACACTCTTTGTTTGAACTTTTTTGAAATGCCACCAATTTATTAAAAAAAGTGAACAAAGGTTTTAAAGGTTTGCATTCTATCTGTTTATTTTGCGCAGTTTCAGCAAGTTTTTTATTTTTCTGCTCAGAGTGTATGGTGTATTTCTTTTCAAGACATTGCTCCGCTTTTCCATTAACAATGTAAATTCGTTGTTCGGTAACATCATCTTTAGTAGCTGCTTCTGCTGCACTACCTGATTCAAAACTCCAATATACACTATTCAAATTAGCAAAATAAAGACTGTCATTGCTTATAAAATAGTAGTCGTTAGCAGCATAATGGTCATATTCGTTATAGCTGTGTTTTATCAAAACTAATTTTCCCTTATCTGAAAAATAGGTAATTGTTCCAGCTCTTTCTTTGTCGCAATCATACTGGTAGGCAATAGAATCAAGTTGCTTTTCTTGCAATTGGGAATTAGTATTGGCAAATGCAGTTTTTATTTCTGCGATAGAAGTGGGTTTTGTTACTTTAGCAGCTATGGGTTTAGGCACCGTAACTTCAGTAGTCTGGTTGCTATCTGCTTTTTCTGAAGTTTTGTTTTCTTGCTGGCAGGAGATTAAGGTAAAGCAAACTAGTAGATAAACTAAATATTTCATATCAAGTTGATTGTTTAAATCTAAACAGCAGATCTCTCAATTAGTTTTATATGTCGAAATTGAGTTGAATTGGTTTTAACAAGCCAGGTAATTTTAGCTAACATTCCTACAGCTGTAGAATAAGGGATGATTTTTACTATTCTTTTTAAGTAAGTATTTGATAATCAATTCAATTGTCAATAGCTCCCAAACATCTTAATTTATCTCATCAAAACTGTAACCTAATTTCTCCACACCTCGTCATAAGCTTATATAAACTTGCAGATGACACTCACCATAAACAATCTTAGTAAACATTACAGCAAACAAAAAACAGCACTTAACGATTATTCAATCACAATTGATAATGGTGTACTTGGTCTTTTGGGACCAAATGGTGCGGGTAAAACCACTTTAATGAAACTCATCGCTACCATTAGCAAGCCATCTGTTGGTAACTTGTTTTTAGATGGCGTTGATATTGTTAAACATCCAGATAATATTAGGAGAATTTTAGGCTATCTACCACAAGATTTTGGTGTTTACCCAAATTTAAATGCCTACGAGTTTTTGGAATATATAGCTGCAATGAAGGGTGTTGGTGGCAAAGGACTTCGACAGCGAATTGAAATGCTTTTGGAAAGCGTAAATCTCACAGCTGATGCCAAAAGACCCATTGGTACTTATTCTGGAGGAATGAAACAACGTATAGGGATAGCTCAAGCGCTGCTCAATAATCCCAAAATCTTAATTTTTGATGAACCAACGGTAGGTTTGGATCCAGAAGAACGCATGCGGTTTAGGCAATTGATTGCAGATCTTGCACAAAATTCCATCATTATATTATCCTCACATATTGTATCAGATATCGAAATGATTGCAGATGAGGTAGCAATTATGCAAAATGGCAAATTGGTAATTCATGGCCCTCAACACAATATTATTAAACAAGCTGAAGGAAATGTATTTGAAATCCAATTAACTAATGGCGATCTAAATAATTTTAAACAACAATTTAAGGTAATTGATACTTCAAGGCGTGCTGATGGCGTATTAGTGCGCTATATATGCCCATCTGGAAATTTAGCCCCATTTTCTAAGTCTGTAACAGCTACATTAGAAGATGCATATCTTTTTTTAACACAAAATAATTAAGGATATGAAATACATTTACAATATCATCAAGGCAGATTACCTACAACGAACACGTAGCTATGCATTTTTGATCACTTTAGCTGTTACTGTTTTTATGGCTTACTCTTTTGTGCCCGCCAATGATGCAGGCTATACTACACTGAGTGCTTCTGGTTATAAAGGTGTTTACAACTCGGCTTGGGTTGGTTATGTTTCTGGTATCATGACAACCGTTATGCTTTCTTTTTATGGCTTTATGTTGGTTAATAGTGGTATAAAAAAAGATATAGATACAGAGGTAGGGATGATTATTGCCACGACACCAATTAGCAACTTTAAATATCTTTTAAGTAAACAACTTAGCAATTATTTAGTATTGCTTAGCATAACAGGGATAACTTTTATAGTGAGTATTGGGGTGTTTTTTTGGCGTGGCAATGGCTATCCATTTGTATTAAGCAATTTTATTTTACCCTATCTATTTTTTGCTGTGCCGGCATTATTTGTGGTGTCATCATTAGCTGTGGTTAGCGAAGTTTTTTTAGGAAAGCGCAGTTTATTACAAGCTATTGCTTACTTTTTTTTATGCGGTATATGTATGGCATTAATTAATGTCAAAGATGGGGCAAATCATAATGGATTTTTCGATCCATTTGGACTTAGCCTAATTACCAAAAGCATCACCCAGCATATCAATACCAATTATAACGAAAGTTTAAAAGGTGTTTCATTTGGCTTTATTTTTAATGGTATTAAGACCTATCGGCTTTTTACCTGGGAGGGGCTCAACTGGTCTAATCTTTTTATAGTTAGCCGTTTGCTTTGGGTCGCATTTGGATTTGCAATAGTTTATCTGTCTTCTTTATTTTTCCATCGATTTGATTTAAAGCAGGTAGCAAGCGTTAAAAAGATTAAAAAAGAACCTCTAATTATCAATTCAACTCAGCTTAAATCAAATGCTGCGGCTATAAATTGGAGCAGCTTGCCGCCATTAAATTTTGACTATGGTATTTTTTCATTTTTTAAAACAGAGCTATTATTGCTGGTAAGACAAGGTAACAAATGGTTATGGATGCTAAATGCGGGTTTGTGGATAGCAATGTTTTTAGTGCCTTTCAGTATTGCACATGTATATTTGTTACCCATATTATTGTTTTTGCAGGTGGGCAGATGGTCTGAGTTGGTTACTAAAGAAAAAACGCATCGCATACATTATTTCGCTTATGCATCTTACAAACCTCTGCAACGCATGTTGCCAGCGCAAATTTTGGCAGGTATAGCTTTAGCACTTATACTTAGTTTACCTATACTAATTCGAGCAGTGATTATAGCAAATGGATATGTTTTATTGACAGTTGTAAATGGTGTATTATTAATGGTTTTGGTTGCTGTAGCCCTAGGTATATTAACTGGCGGAAAGAAGATGTTCGAAATTTTATTTTTTCTTTTAACATATTCAGTACTTAATAAAGTGCCATTTACCGATTATCTGGGTGCTTTACCTCATCAAAATAAGTGGAATGTTGGTATTGCTGTTTTAATTATAAATCTTCTACTAGTTATTACTGCAATATTAGCTAGAAGGTATGAGACTAGAAATTTATAATTAAGTTTGAATGATCTATCAATATAAAAGTTGCTAATTCAATTAATTTGCCTATATTTGCAACTTATTAATATACAATATAATGCAACAAGGAACAGTAAAATTTTTCAATGAGACAAAAGGTTTTGGATTTATCACACCAGCAAACGGTGATGCCGAAATTTTTGTACATGTATCTGGCTTAATCGATCAAATTCGTGAGAATGATTCAGTAAGTTATGATATAGAGCAAGGCAAAAAAGGCCTGAACGCAGTTAATGTTAAGATAGACTAAGAGTTTTTCCTTCATAAATTGAGAAGCATCCACCATTTTGGCGGATGTTTTTTTTTGCTCTTTTTTAAATTTCTAAAAACATTTTTTTGGGTAAGGTGTTATTTAAATGAGAGCGTTAATTTAGATGAGCGGGGATTTCCTTTAGGAAATTTCCGCTTTCTTATTTAGCGCTTAAATGAAGTGTTTTTTGAGGATTAATAGCTTCTATATTAAAAATTAACTGTCTTAACACTTCCATCTCTCAAAGTTACAGACACACTACTTTGATCTGCTGCAATTTTAAGGTCTTTAATGGGCGATAATTCTTTTTTAGTGAATTTACGGTGGCCTTTTTTCCAAAGTTCTAACGTCACAAATATTTTTTCTCCTACGAAATTGTCTTTGGCTTGTATAAAAGAACTATTATCACTTACTGGATGCAAGCCTTTTGTATCCAAATAATTTAAATTATCCCAACCTTGTAAAGAAATCATGGCCAATTGATATACACCGTTGTATAGGATGTGAGCCTGCCCGCCCTGAATATTGATAGTTTCTTTTTTGATTTTTTGTTCTAGCTCTGGAAGTGAATAATGACCTAATACGATGTCAGTCTTACTTGGAGATATAACTTTATCAATTCTTAAAGTTCCATTAGGCAAAGGAATATCGGCGAGTTTAAATTTAGTTTCAGGGCTGGTTTCTAATTCGGCATTTCTTCTATAGATGCCATTTTCGAAATTTACAAAATCATACAAACGCAATACTTCCCACTCATTTTTTTTATTTAATACACCATAGTTCATAGAGATTTCACCATTTTTTCCATCTGCCATCCAAGGGAAATCTGTGCTGTAAGCTAACTTGTTATAGTTTTCCGTACTGCGGAATTTTTGCCAGTCTTTTGCAACGGTTTCATGGCACCATGATCGCATTTCAGACGAACCACTATTTGGATAATTTGTAATCAACAGGTTAGAACTTAGTTGAAATTTATTATAAACCTGATCCTTTTTTAATTCTTTTTCCCAAGCGCCATCATTTTCTTTTGCAGTCCAGAAAGGATTATCTTTTGGCAATAATAAAGCTAAAAAAGCTTTACCTGTCCAATATACACTACCCCTACAACTATAAATTTGTGTAGCAGGTTCAAATGGGCCATAAAAACCTAATGTAGGCACCCCATCTTCCATAAAGTTAGGATTTTCTAAAAATTGCAACATGCTACTTGATGCAATACGACGCATCCAACCATAATTTACATTATTGCTATTGGGTAAATAGCCTGTTAAGGCTAATGGCGCTACCGCTGCAAATCTATATGGAATACTTCTTCCCCACATATTCATCTCACCAGCTTTATTAAACATGTAAGGATAATTATCAACCATATCTGATAGATTATCCATGAATTTTTTAGCGTATGTAGGGTAATACTTATTTCCGTATAATTGTGCCCAAACAGGACCATACATTTGAAAAGCCCACATACTATAATAATCGTAAGCCGGAGAATCATTATACCAACCGTTACCACGATAAGCTGATAAGGCTTCATCCATATATTTCAACAATAGTTTCTCATTTACTTGGTAACCCTTGTCTTTAAAAAATGATAAGATAAAAATGTTAAAAAATCGCCAGTTAGATCCCACCGTAGGTCCATCGCCATAGCTTAACATCATTTTAGCAACTGCATCTTTTTCCTCTTGTTTCAATGGGTCCCAAAGCACTTCAGGGATAACCGATAGCGAAATAGCCAATGCACCAAACTCAACTAATATCTGACTTGGGCCACCATTGCCACGGAGTTTGATATAGCTGGGGCTTTGAGGATTAATTAAGTTTAATAAGTTATGTCGATAATAATCTGCCACCTTAATTCCGTTAAGTTTTAAGTTTGGTTTCTCGCGAAGTAGGGGAGCGGCCACAAATAACGTTCTGCAAAAGCCTTCTAACTTTTCGGTTGGTACTTGGCCTTCATTTAGGGGGTAGGTTTTATCATGTTGTTTAGGGAATTTCATTGGATCATCTAAAGTATTAATGTATCCGAAAGCCCCATCAAGCAAGTATTCTGCAGCATCAACCCAATTATCTCTCGTCATTCCTGTAAGCGGACTAACACCATAATTTGGCTTCTTAATTATAAAAATGCTATCCGTTTTTGAGGCCATTAGCGATGAGCCACATAGTAATAGACATATTGTTAATAGCAAAAGCTTCTGGATTGATTTATGCATGGGATAATTTTAGTTTAGATGCGGTATATTTGATTTAAAAATGTTTGCTTATTTAGTGGCTAATGATTTAATTTCGTCTTGCGAAAGTTCTCTCTTGTAGATTTTTAATTCAGCTATTGAACCTTTAAATTCTCCGATGATAAGATCTGAAATATTTAAATCATTAATAAATACCGATTGATCAATTAATCCATTAATGTAGCTTCTTAATACACCGTTTTTGTAAGTGAAGGACAATTGAAATTTATTAAGTTTTGTTGGAAGATACCATTGGCCTCCAGTTCCTCTATTCTTAGATTGCCATACATCAGAATTACCTAATACGTTTGTGCTTTCGTAATTATTGTTAGCTGATTTTAAATAAGGTTTGGGTCTATCGTTTTTTGGAAGACCATAAGTTAGACCTGCAAACTTAACCAATTCTCCGTAGTAGGCAGCAGTATCGATAGATAGGTTCAAATTAATACTGAATGAATTAGACTTTGCAACCCGGTAAGGACGATTAGTAATTGCATTGATTTCTACAATATTTTTTTGTAGTATAAGTCCTTTTTTAAGCTTTAGTTTAGTTAATGGAATTGTCATATCTGTTCTAATTCCAGTTGCATAACCCTTTGGTCTTGTAGCGCTTACAATCCAATCGTAATAGTCGCCGTACATCCAAGTTAATGCGTTTTTACCACTCTTATTAGCAATCATATACGGACGAACATTGTTTTTCTGAGAATTGAAAGTTAATTGTTGCTCATTAACCACTTTTCCATTGTCTGCAATGGTGTATTTCTTGAGTTCGTAAATTCGTCCATATTTTCCATCTACGGGTACCGAACCATAGATTACATTAGCTTCCGTTTTGTCTATGGCCATACCAGCGCTGTAACAATTTTCTATGTTAGGTGTTTGATGAAAATGCCCTCCTGCATTAGCAATAAAAGTTTTTTGCCATTGTTGGCCAGTCCATCTTACATAATTATAATCGTGAGATTTTTTATCATTACTAATGCTAACTGTTGCAATTACGGGTTTGTCTTCTTTATCAATTGCGATTTCCCACAGCCAATTGCGGAAAGGGCTATCGTCGATAACCGCATCAGGATAATTTTGTTTATAGCTCACAGTGGCATTAACTTCATGCATGGTTGGATCTCCAACTTTAGCTAGTTTTTTACCTTTAATGTCTTTGAGTTCTTTGGTATTGATATCCATATAGTTCAAATAAATAAAGTTGGTGCTCTGATTATCTGGATGTGTTGTGGTGTAAGCTAAATAGATTTTGTCTTTACCATTAGTTACATATTTTGCATATGGCCTCACACCGCTAGCGCCATTATTAGAGCGAACCATTTGAAAAGGTCCCCATTCAAAATTCACGTTATCTTGAGCATCTGGTATGCTCAGTTTAGCAATGGTTGGATGCCAATTGATACCCCTCCAACATAAATAAATGTGATTTGGATCATCAGATAGTATAAATGGAGACGGGTAGGTAGTATTATTTTGGGTAGCTAATCTTACTTCTTTGCCAAGGGTAGTAATGTCTCCTGGTTTTTGAGATACTCTATAATAAAAGCAAGGTTCGTCTGTATGGCGTGAATAAAAAATCATAATCCGCTCATCAGGTAATACCAAAAAGGTAGGGTTGTTATGATCGTCGGGCTGAAAATAGGACCGAATCATCACCTCATTTGTGGTATTGGTTAAATGGTTAATTTGCGTTGCTTTGATATATCCATGTGCATCTATATATCCTATATAAGTGCTATTAATAGTACCTTTGTCATTTTTGTAGTGTATTGCTCTCGGATCTGCAAACCAACACCAAGCACCTTTTTCAGTAATGGTATTCGTTTTAATCTGGCTAAATGCAGAAATTGTTAATGTAAGGCAGATAAAGGAGAGTACAAGTTTTTTATACATGGTTATATTTTTACAGCTATGGTACTGATTTGAATTTTGATCAGGTAGCATAGAAATTAGTAGTAGCCCAAATAATGGATCACTTGCTGTAAATATATACCATTTTTGTTTATCTGTCAAAAAGACGTTTAATAATTTAAGGCAGATAACTCAGTGTAAGGCATAATTAAGTTTGCTCTTGTTTTTATTTAATCTTTAAGTCTTTGAATAAAATTGTATCTCCTTCGCCACTGATATAAAATTCAGGTATTTTGCTATCAACCAATTTATAAGTATTATCTGCATATACATTAAAGCCAAAACCACAATCGTCTTTTTTAGCATCAGTGCTAACCTCAAGTTTGTTATTTCCGAAAGTAAATTTAATAACACAGCCCTTCTCATTATCAGTTGATTTCGAATTATAGATGCCTATATTATTGCTTATTTTCATTTGCCCAGCTAATAAACCCATGTTGTAAGATGGCGCCCCTCTATTAACATCTAAATAAAATAAAGCTGTAGTGTCAGTTAAAGGATAAACACTTATCAAACCAACAGGACCTTTTTCAATATCTTCACCAAATTCGTATTTCCCTCCAATGCGTAAACTATTGGTGCTAGATACTTTTTGTTGATCTTTCGTAGCAGCACTTAACGTGTCTTGTTTCTCGTTGTGAGGTTCAGTATTACTACAAGCAAATAGGCTAAGTATTGAAATTGAAAGCCCTAATAGCACGGCAGTATTTTTCATAATATTAATCGTTTTTATAATAACTCAAATCACTATAAATTGTTTATTCTATAAGATAATTTTATTAAAAGATTTTACTGATAGCAGATATAAATGGTATACTTTTCTCATTTTTTTAACTAATGATTACTATTAAGCTAATAATTAACTTCATTTAGAATTAACCTCTTTGCTCTATAAAAAGAGCATTTTTATAATAAATATTTTATAGACTGTGCATGACAGTCCATAACGGTTATCTATAAATCAATTTCTATTTTGGTCATACCAAATATTATTATTGTATGCAGGCTTTATTAGGCGTTATTTTTCATTTTCTTGGTGGTTTTGCCTCAGGTAGTTTTTATCTTCCATATAAAAAAGTTAAGGGCTGGGCTTGGGAAAGTTACTGGATAGTAGGAGGCATATTTTCGTGGCTTATAGTGCCACCTTTGGCTGCTTATTTAACTATTCCAAATTTTAGCGATATTATAGCCAATACAGATGGTAAGATATTGGCGCTGACTTATTTTTTTGGCGTACTTTGGGGTATAGGAGGCTTAACTTATGGTCTTGGTGTAAGATATTTAGGCGTTTCTTTGGGTAGTAGCATCATCTTAGGCCTATGTATGGTATTGGGTTCTATATTGCCATCTATTTACTTCGATTTTTTTCCTCAAGCAGGTAAAGATACGTTTACCATGTTTATACAAACAGATTGGGGCAGAATGGTATTGCTTGGGCTTTTGGTTTGTGTGTTAGGGATTATCATTTGCGGTAAGGCAGGGATGATGAAAGAGCAAGAAATTAAAATAGAAGGAACAGATCCTCATGGAATGCAAGTGAAAACAGAATTTAAATTCCGTTTGGGGCTATTGGTAAGTATTGTATCTGGGGTATTAAGTGCTTGTTTTAATTTTGGTATAGAAGCAGGAAAATCAATGGCCGATACTGCAAACGAACTTTGGAAAGTTGCTAATCCGACAGAAACTACCAACTTTCTTTTCCAAAACAATGTAACATATATCGTTGTGCTTTGGGGAGGATTAACCACCAACTTTATTTGGTGTATGGCACTTAATGCAAAAAATAAAACGTTTGGAGATTATACAAAAAAATCTACACCGCTATTAAAAAACTATATTTTCTCTGCATTAGCAGGTACAACCTGGTTTTTACAGTTCTTCTTCTACGGAATGGGCGAAAGCAAAATGGGTAATGGCGCAAGCTCTTGGATCTTGCATATGGCATTTATCATCTTAATTGCTAATGTATGGGGTTTAGTGCTTAGAGAATGGAAAGGTGTATCTAAAAAGACTTTAACTACAGTGCTGATAGGTATTTTAACCATCATTGTATCAGTGTTAATTGTGGGTTATGGTAATTCAATTAAAGGATAATTAAAAATATTAAAATATAAAAAATGTCAATAGCTGTTAAAACTTATAAACATGTGAGTTATCTATGGGATGATACAGAAGCCGAAAAATTGGCTGGTGATGAAGTTGCTTTGCTAATTTATCGCTCTAACCTATTAGGTGCCGATTTACGTTTGACCAATTATGGTGGTGGCAATACCTCATGCAAGTTGTTAGAAAAAGATCCTCTTACAGGCTTACAAACAGAAGTAATGTGGGTAAAAGGTTCTGGTGGAGATTTGGGCACTTTAAAGAAAAGCGGTTTGGCAGCATTGTATGTTGATCGTTTACGCAGCTTAAAAAACATATACCGTGGTGTAGAACATGAAGATGAAATGGTGGAGTTATTTAACCATTGTATTTTCGATCTAAGCTCTAAAGCACCTTCTATCGATACGCCATTACATGGTTTTTTACCTTTTGCCCATATCGATCATTTGCATCCTGATGCTGCTATTGCAATTGCAGCAGCTAAAGACGGTAAAAAAATTACACAAGAACTTTTCGGTGGTACAATTGGTTGGGTAGAATGGAAGAAACCTGGTTTCGAACTTGGTTTGCAATTGAAACAATGTTTAAATGAAAATCCAGGCATACGTGGTATCATGTTAGGCTCTCATGGTTTATTTACTTGGGGAGATACGGCTTACGAAAGTTACCTTAATACATTAGATGTAATAGAAATTTGTTCTGAATATCTTGTCCAAAATTATGGTAAAAAAGGCCCTGTTTTTGGGGGGCAACAAATAGAAAGTGCCGATGTAGTAACGCGTAAAAAACAAGCTGCTACTTTGGCTCCTGTTTTACGTGGATTGTGCTCATCAAAACAACATATGGTTGGGCATTTTACTGATGATGCACGTGTTTTGGAATTTATCAATTCTAATGATCTTGGTCGCCTTGCGCCAATGGGAACAAGCTGCCCTGATCACTTTTTAAGAACAAAGATTAGTCCTCTGGTTTTAGATTTAAAAACTGATGCTGACTTATCTGATACCAAAGCTTTAAAAGAGGCATTATTGCCAGCTTTTGAAACCTACAGAGCAATGTATACAGATTACTACGAAACCTGTAAACATCTTAATAGCCCTTCAATTAGAGATACCAATCCAGTAGTTATTTTATATCCTGGTATTGGGATGTTTACATTTTCTAAAGATAAACAAACCGCAAGAGTTGCTTCGGAGTTTTATATCAATGCAATTAATGTAATGAAAGGAGCAGAAGCGATATCTGAATATACTTCATTACCACATCAAGAGGCATTTAATATCGAATATTGGCTGTTAGAAGAAGCAAAGCTACAACGCATGCCCAAACCAAAACCGCTTACCGGAAAAATTGCATTGATTACAGGCAGCGCCGGAGGAATAGGTAAGGCAATTGCCAAAAAGTTTGTTGCCGAAGGAGGTGTTGTGGTTTTAAACGATATGAATGCAGAGCGTTTAGAAGAAGCTGGAGCAGAATTTGAGTTACAATTTGGAAAAGATTCTTACAGCACTGCTGTTTTGGATGTTACTAATCAGCAAGACATAAATAGTGCGTTTGATGCTGCTGCCTTAGCCTTTGGTGGAATTGACATAGTTGTTAATAATGCTGGTCTCTCTATCTCGAAAACAATTGGAGACCATACCGAAAAGGATTGGGATCTGTTATATGATGTTTTGGTAAAAGGTCAATTCTTTATTACCCAAGTTGCAACAAAAACGATGCAAAAGCAAGATATTGGTGGAGATATCATTAATATTGTAAGTAAGAATTCGCTCGTTAGCGGACCAAATAATGCCGGCTACGGAAGTGCTAAATCAGCACAGTTACATTTAAGCAGGTTAAATGCTGCAGAATTGGGTGCAGATAACATTCGTGTAAATGTGGTTAATCCAGATGCAGTAATTAGCGATAGTAATATCTGGGCTGGTGGCTGGGCAGAGGGTAGAGCAAAAGCATATGGCGTTACTGTAGCCGAATTACCAGCGTATTATGCCAAACGTACCTTATTAAACAAGGTTATTTTACCAGATGATATTGCAAATGCTTGTTTCGCCTTTGTTGGCGGATTGTTAAATAAATCAACCGGTAATGTCCTTAACGTTGATGGTGGCGTAGCAATGGCGTTTGTCAGATAAAATTAAATAAATAGGCTATTATTGCCCTGTGTTTTTTACACAGGTCGATAATGCCGTTACTAAACCTTAAACTGAATTAGAAATAGCGGCAACGCTAATCTTAAATAAAAACCAAGTATATTCATGAATATTGAGCAGAACCATTTATCAGCACATAACGATTCTTTATCAAGCATACATCAAAGAAAACTTAACCACCTTAAAGAAGATTGGTCACATCTAGATTTAGAAAGTATCATACAAAAATTGGTAGATTTTCAAATTGCAATTCCATCTTGGGCATTAGGTACAGGCGGAACAAGATTTGGACGTTTTGCCATAACTGGGGGCGAACCACGTGTAATTGAAGAGAAAATTGAAGATGTTGGTTTGCTGCATGCCTTAAATGGAGCTAGTGGAGCAATTTCTTTGCACATTCCATGGGATATTCCACAAGATGCGGCTCGTTTAAAAAGCCTAGCTGCTGGTTTGGGTTTAAAGTTTGATGCCATGAACTCAAATACTTTTCAAGATCAAGCAGGGTCGGCACATAGTTATAAGTTTGGCTCTTTACAAAATGTAAATAAAGACATTCGTAAACAAGCAATCGAACATAATATCGAAGTAATTAAACACGGTATGGCATTAGGTTCTGATGCACTAACAGTTTGGTTGGCAGATGGCTCTTGTTTTCCTGGACAATTGAACTTTCGAAAAGCATTTGAAAATACTCTAGAAAGTTTGCAAGAGATTTATTCAGCTCTGCCTTCAGATTGGAAGATGTTTGTAGAATATAAAGCTTTTGAGCCTAATTTCTATTCAACGACAGTAGGAGATTGGGGGCAATCTTTATTATATGCAAGTAAATTAGGTAAACAAGCCTATACTTTAGTAGATCTTGGTCATCATTTGCCAAATGCTAACATCGAGCAAATTGTTGCTTTATTGCTTATGGAAGGTAAATTGGGTGGTTTCCACTTTAATGATTCTAAATATGGAGATGACGATCTTACTGCTGGAAGTATCAAACCTTATCAACTTTTCTTAATCTTTAATGAACTTGTAGAAGGTATGGATGCAAAAGGAATGGACCATGCAAAAGATTTAGGTTGGATGATTGATGCTTCGCACAACGTTAAAGACCCATTAGAAGATTTATTACAATCTGTTGAGGCCATCATGATTGCTTATGCACAAGCTTTATTAGTAGATAGAAAAGCATTAGCTGCCGCACAAGACAATAATGATGTGGCCAAATGCCAAGAAATATTACAACATACTTTTCGTAGCGATCTTCGCCCATTAGTGGCCGAAGCAAGGTTAAGAGTAGGTGCTGCTATAGCTCCAGTAGAACTTTATCGCCAACTTGAAGTAAGAAAACAATTAGTTAAAGAAAGAGGAACAGGTGGTATTGCTACTGGATTATAAATAAATAGATGATGCCAAAAGCTGTTATTGCCATATTTGATGTAGGTAAAACCAATAAAAAGTTATTTCTGATCGATGAAAATTACGACATCGTTTATGAACGTTCTGCACGCTTTGTTGAAACCGTTGACGAAGATGGAGACGTTTGTGAAAATTTAGAAAGTTTGCGCTCTTCCGTTTATGATTCATTACATCAAGTATTACAAATGGAAGATTATGAGGTTAAAGCCATTAACTTTTCTTCTTACGGAGCCAGTTTTGTTTATTTAGATGAAAATGGAACACCATTAACGCCTCTTTACAATTACTTAAAGGAATACCCCCAGCCGCTTACAGAAGAATTTTATAAAATTTACGGTGGTGAAGAGAAGATTGCGCAAGAAACAGCTTCGCCGATTTTGGGAAGTTTAAATTCTGGATTACAACTATATAGATTGAAGAAAGAAAGGCCAGCTCTTTTTGCTAAGGTAAAATGGGCTTTGCACCTTCCACAGTATTTAAGTTATTTAGTTACAGGTAAAACCTTTACGGATATCACCAGTATTGGTTGCCATACCCATTTATGGAACTTTGCCGAAAATAATTATCACCAATGGGTAACTGAAGAAGGTTTAGAGAAGAAGTTTGGTGCATTAAAAGCTGGAGATGAAGCTGTTGAAGCCGAGTTAGAAGGACAAAAAGTAAATGTTGGTGTAGGATTGCACGATAGTTCAGCTGCACTTGTTCCGTACTTGGCAAATTTTCAAGCACCGTTTATTCTATTATCAACAGGCACTTGGTGTATCAGTTTAAATCCTTTTAACCAAGAGGTGCTCACAGCATTAGAACTTAAACAAGATTGTTTGTGTTACATGCACTATCAGGGAAAACCGGTAAAAGCATCGAGGGTTTTTGCAGGATATGAACATGAAGAACAGATTAAACGAATTTCTGCACATTATGATAGGGCAGCTTATTTATTTAAGCACCTTAAATTTAACCCTAGTCTCTTTTTAAATTTGATGACTAAAGTTCCTGAAAATTCTGACCCCCAGACGCAGTTCACTGCTTCATCAGCTTTTGGCAAACGTTCGCTTTCTTTATTTCGCACTGCAGAAGAGGCTTACCATCAATTAATTTTTGATTTGGTTAAACAACAGGTGTTTTCGCTAAAATTGATCTTAAATGCAGAAGTAAAACGCGTTTTTGTTGATGGTGGTTTTGGTCGTAATGATATTTATATGCACTTATTGGCCATGGCATTGCCTAATATCGAAGTTTATGCTTCTTCTGTTTCTCAAGCAACCGCAATTGGTACTGCTTTAGCTATTCATCCATCATGGAATAGCGAATCTATACCGAGTGATATGATTCAACTTAAATATTTCTCTTCTTTTAAACCAAGCACTAAATAAAAACACGAATGAGCTGGCCCTATAATACCAATTATCCAGGCATTGATGATCTTCGCAAAAAAGCAATGCGCCAAATGCCTAAGTTCGCTTTTGAATATCTTGATGGAGGTTGTAATGAAGATGTAAACCTGTTTAACAATACAGCAGAACTTCGTAAAATTGAATTACTGCCCAAATATTTGAAAAACTTCAGTGGTTCTTCATTAAAGACTGAACTTTTTGGTGAAACTTACGATGCACCTTTTGGTGTAGCACCCGTAGGGTTACAGGGATTAATTTGGCCAAACTCGCCAGAAATATTAGCTAAGGCAGCTTTTAAACATAATGTTCCTTTTGTATTGAGTACGGTAAGTACATCTTCAATTGAACGAATTATGGAGATTACCGAAGGCAAGGCCTGGTACCAATTGTATCATCCGGCAGAAGAAGAAATTAAAAGAGACGTAATTAAAAGGGCAGAAGTGGCAGGTTGCAAGGTATTGGTTATTTTGTGCGATGTGCCAAGCTTTGGCTTTAGGCCAAGAGATATCCGAAATGGTTTGGCAATGCCACCAAAAATGTCTGTACGAAACATTTTACAAATTATGGGTAAGCCAGAATGGGCAATAAAGACCTTAATTCATGGTACACCTAGCTTCGAAACCATGAAGCCATACATGCCCAAAGGTTTGAATATGAAACAGCTTGGGCTTTATATGAACCGTACCTTTTCGGGTAGATTGAACGAAGATCGCATTGCATCTATTAGAGAGCAATGGAAAGGCCATCTGGTATTAAAAGGAGTAGCGACTACAGAAGATACGGAAACTGCGATTAGGCTAGGATTAGATGGTGTTATTGTTTCCAATCACGGAGGCAGGCAGTTAGATGCTGGTCAATCATCAATTGAACCTTTGGTTAAGTTAGCTGCGCAATACAAATCGCAGATTAAAATGATGATGGATAGCGGAATTAGATCTGGAGCTGATATTGCCAGATGTTTAGCAGCAGGAGCTGAATTTGCCTTTCTAGGGAGAACTTTTATGTATGGCGTTGGTGCTTTAGGTAATCAAGGTGGCGATCATACGATGGCAATTTTGAAAACCCAATTGAAACAAGTGATGGATCAGGTTGGTTGCGAACGCATAGCCGACTTTGAAGAGCATTTGGCAGTTTAAGATTGAACAGGCTATTATTATTTCACTGAAAGTAATTTTTTAAGTTCTCTTTTTTTTATGGTTAGAATGGTACCGTGTCTGATACCTTTTGGTAAGGAGATTTCAGCAGATACATCTTTCCAATTTAATAAATCTGATGATTTCACTGCGCCATATTTGTGTTCTCTGTATTTATCAAAATAAACCAACCATTCATCTTTTATTTTAATAGCAGTTGGACCTTCTGCCCAATAATTTCCAGTAAATTTTTCGCTTGCTTTAGTATATGGACCAATTAAATAATCGCTAAAAGCTAGTTTAAGATTTTTCTGGTCTGGATCTCTAGTTTCATCTTTTAAGAACATCACAAACCTATCTTTATCTTTTACAATGCTAGCATCGATTACATTAAATCCGGGGTCATATAAAAGTTGAGTATCAGAGAATGTTTTAAAATCTTTCGTGGTAACATAATAAATTCTGTGATTATAGCCATCGTCTGCTTTCGAAGCAGTTTCTGTAAACCTATCGATAATGGTTGTTGCCCAATAAATCATATAGGTTTTAGTATTTTTATCGTAAGTAATTTCTGGTGCCCAAGTATTTCTAGCCCCATTTTCTTTGCTCATTACAGGGATAAACTGTTGCTCACTCCAGTTAATTAAATCTTTTGAGCTGGCATAACCAATTCCTTTATCTTTCCAACTTACTGTCCACACCATATGGAATAATCCATCTGCTCCTTTAATAATACAAGGATCTCTCATTAACTTATCTTTACTAACATTAGGTTTTAAAAACGATTGATCGTTTTTTAATGCTGTCCAAGTGTAGGCATCATTGCTATAGGCTAAATGTAGTCCATCTTCGCCATTATTTTTAAAATAGGCAAACAGGTAGGCTTGCTTTCTTTGGGCATTAAGTTCGGTAATGGTAGATAGTAAAAATAGGCTAAGCAAAAGTATTTTTCTCATAAATTATCCAGCTGGCATTGAGCCCTAAAAATAGCATTTTATACCAATAAATCCATCAATATAGAGATATGAAGGCAATAATTTTAATCTCAATAAAATTGTAATTCTACAGGATAGCACAGGATGCAAATCAGCTTTAAACTGTTTAAATTGGCAACAGTCATTTAATACTTATTCTTTAAGCATAATGCGTTAACCAAATATATAGATATGAATTTCCGTAAAATAGGCATAGGTATAATATTAATTTGTTTTAGCTTCTCAGTTTCTGCTCAACAAAGCATAAACGCATCTTCTAATACAGCTATTTCTCAAACGTTATGGTATAATAAACCTGCCAAAAATTGGGATGAAGCGCTTCCAATTGGGAATGGTCGTTTGGGGGCAATGATCTTTGGAAGAACTGCTAATGAGCTTATTCAGCTTAATGAAGAAACTTTATGGACAGGCGGTCCAGTTGATCCCGATCCAAATCCAACTGCATCACAATATCTTCCACAGGTAAGAAAACTTCTTTTTGATGGGGAAAATAGCGCAGCAGTAAAACTAATGAAGAAAATGCAGGGGCCAAATACAAATATGTATCAGCCGCTGGCAAATGTAGTTCTAAAGCAGCGAATAGATGGTGTTGAAAGTAATTATACCAGAACATTAAATATCGCAGATGCCATTGCCACTACAAAATTTACGGTTAATGGCACAGAATATACTAGAGAATACTTTTCTTCGGCACCAGATCAGGTTATGGTAATGCGTTTAACTTCAAATAGACCAAATGCCATAAATATAAGCTTTGGTTTAAATACAGAACTAAAATCGACTACAAGTACCAATGGAAATAATGAGTTGGTATTGCGTGGTAAGGCAAGAATTTATTCGGATGAACGCAGGAACGAAAGGCCAATAGTTTATGTGGATAGTTTACATCATAATGGTATGCGTTACCAAACTAGGCTAAAGGTAATTAAGACTGATGGCAAATTGAGTACTGATAGTTTGTTAAATGTTGCAGGAGCTTCAGAAATAATCGTTTTAATTTCTGGTGCTACGAGCTATAATGGTTATAATCAGTATCCCGATGTAAATGGAAAGGATGAGCATGCTAAAGCTATAAATTTTTTAAAATCAGCTGCTACAAAATCTTATGCTTCTTTAAAAAATAGACATGTTACAGATTACCAAAGCTTTTTTAATCGTGTAAAACTTAATATCAATAATGTTGGAGATGCATTGGCTAATGTGCCAACTAACGAAAGGTTAGCAAATTATAAGGCTGGTAAAACCGATTTCGGTTTAGAACAACTATATTTTAATTTTGGTAGATACTTATTGATTTCTTGCTCTCGTCCGGGTGGTATTGCTGCCAATTTACAAGGAATATGGAATGCTTCAATCAGGCCATCATGGCGAAGTAACTTTACTACAAATATTAATCTGCAAATGAATTATTGGCCTGCAGAGGTTTGTAATTTGTCAGAACTTACAGAACCATTGATTACTCAAATAAAAAATATGGCTGTTAATGGTAAAATTACTGCCAAAAACTATTACAAAGCAAATGGTTGGGTAGCGCATCACAATTCGGATATTTGGGCGCAAACCAATCCAGTTGGTGAAGGTACAGGAGACCCCAAATGGGCAAACTGGTCTTTAGGTAGTCCTTGGTTATCTCAACATTTATTTGAACACTATCTATTTACAGCAGATAAAAAATATTTAAAAGAAACTGCATATCCAATAATGAAAGGAGCAGCAGAATTTTGTTTAGATTGGTTAGTAGAAAAAGATGGTTATTTGGTAACCGCACCATCAACCTCTCCAGAAAATAGCTATGTTTTGCCAAATGGCAATAAAGAGGTAGTAACTATTGCCTCTACCATGGACATGTCTATTATTAGAGACTTGTTTAAAAATGTAATAGAAGCCTCAAGTGTGTTAGGTGTAGATGAAACATTCTCAGCCTTGCTAAAAGAAAAGTTTGGTAAACTTCATCCATTAAAAATTGGTAAAAAAGGAAATTTGCAAGAGTGGTATGGCGATTTTGAAGACGAAGACCCAAAACACAGGCATATTTCTCATTTATTTGGTTTACATCCTGGAAGAGAAATTTCTCCACTAATTGATACCACATATTCAAATGCAGCTAAACAGACCTTAATTACTCGTGGTGATGAAGGAACAGGATGGAGTAAGGCTTGGAAAATTAATTTCTGGGCAAGGATGTTAGATGGAGACCATGCTTATAAAATGTATCAAGAACTCTTAAAAAATTCAACTTTAAACAATTTGTTTGATACGCATCCACCTTTCCAGATAGACGGAAATTTTGGTGCTACTGCAGGCATAGCAGAAATGTTAATACAGAGCCACTTAGCTACAGTTCAATTATTGGCATCACTACCAAAGGCTTGGACAAGTGGATCTGTTAATGGCTTGGTGGCAAGAGGTGGTTTTGTATTTGATATGGTTTGGGAAAATGGAAAATTGATTAAAGCTAAAATTAAAGCTAAAAATGGTGGCCTGTTAAATCTTGTTACTAATGTACCTGTCCAAATAGTTGGGCAAAATGCGGTTTCAAAAAGAGAAGAAAATAGTTTAGGTACCACTTATCAAACAAGTTTTGCTACTAAAGCGGGAGTTGTTTACGAATTAACCGTTGCAAAATAAATTATGCTCAAATGAAAATATTAAAAGCCATTACTTTTTTTACTTTTTGTTTAGTTTCTTTTCAGGTTTTGGCCCAAAAGAAGCCAGTTGTAAACCAAGATCCCAAAACATTTAAGTTGTTTTTTGAGAAAACTTATCTGCAACTAGATAGAACTTACTACAATAGTGGGGAGGATATTTGGTTTGCCGCTTATTTGGTAAATGGCAAAAGTGCTAGCTTAACAAGCACCAGTAATAATTTATATGTCGAGTTGATTAACCCAAAATTGGAGATAATTGATCGTAAACTGATACGTGTTGAGCAAGGATTGGGTAATGGAGATTTTAAACTGAAAGATACCGTTAAAGCAGGTTGGTATACGGTAAGAGCTTATACCAATTGGATGAGGAATTTTGGTGATGATTTTGTTTTTCAAAAAAAGGTATATATCAATAATGCAACGTCAAATGCAGTAGAGAAACCAAGTATAGTTGCAAAAAAAGCAATCACTTTCTTTCCAGAAGGAGGTGCTTTGGTTGAAGGTTTAACCTCTCTTGTTGCATTTAAGACCTCAGATGAGCTAGGCAATGGATTAAAGACTAATGGGAGTATCATTTCATCTAAAGGTGATACTATTACAACTTTTCAAAGTACTGAGGTAGGGATGGGTAGTTTTGCCTTTACCCCAGCTGTAGATGAGCAGTATAAGGTGGTAGGTACTTACAATAACGAAAAGTTTACAACAGCTTTGCCAACGGTGCTCAAAAAAGGATTTTCTTTGTATGTTAAAACTGATTCTGCAAATGTTAAAACAACTATAACTGCAAATGAGATGCTGTTTAACGAGCTAAAAGGTAAACCAATTTCAGTTGTAATTAAACATGCAGGAGATGTAATTTATAATGGTTCGCTTAATCTATCTAAAACCTCCGTTTCGATCAATATTCCTACTAAAGATTTTCCAACAGGTGTGGCAGTTTTAACAGTACTAGATCATTTAGGTAGGCCAAATTGCGAACGTTTGATTTATGTACAATCTGTAAACAAAATTAACCTTACCATTAAACCAGATAAGCCTTTTTATGCTCCAAGAGAAAAAGTGACATTAAATGTTAAAGCAACTAATTTTTTTGGTCAGCCTGCAAAAACAGCACTTTCTTTAGCTGTGGTAGATGGATTGATCCCGACAGATGAAAGCAATATTGTTAGCTATTTAATGTTGCAATCTGAAGTAAGAGGTGAAATAAAAGACGCTGATCAGTATTTTGATGTTAATAATCCAGGTAGATTTAAACAACTAGATCTATTGTTATTAACCCAGGGTTGGAGAGAATATTTGTGGCGTAAATTGGGCGATACAACCATTACTGTTAGTTACTTACCAGAGCCAGGAATAACAATAAAAGGTATAGTGAGAGAAAAATTAAAAGATAAGCCATTACCAGATATGAACATTACAGTATTTGGATCTAATTTTACTGGTGGTAAGCTATTTACAACTAAAACAGATGCTGCTGGTCGTTATTTTTTAGATGGTTTAAAATGGTACGATAATCAAGCTATCAAAATTTCTTCTCAAGACGGGAAAGGTAAAAATGGAGGATGGTTACAAATAGATTCTTCATTTGTGACATTGCCCATAAGCATTCGGAAGACAATTCCATCTTCTATTTTCGGACCAGTAAATGATGAACTTGCCAAAAGAAGGGCTTATAATGTTATCAATAAAATTGGAGAAACCATTCTGTTGGATGAAGTAACTGTTTTAAATCAAAAGAACCTTCAAGTACAATTATTTGATCAGACCTTAACAACCTTTGGCTATCCTGATCAAGTATTTAATATCACTGCTGCCGATTACGACTTTAAAGGTTTAGAACATTTTCTATTGACAAAAGTTGACGGAGCCCAATCTGCAGATGGAGTTGAGGGAGCTGATAGCTTGGATACAAATACGGGCGAAGGTATTGCATTTTTAGCCGACGGAAAAAAGGTAAGACCAAGTATTATGATCAACAATAGAGAGGATATACAAGATAGGTTAGATTATTATAGTTTAACAATGGATCAGATTAATAAAATTACCGTTAAACACCTATTGGGAAATACTGGTACTGGTACTGGTACAAATCATGTCTATGTGATCAGTTTAGATTTAAAGGATAGTGCATTACTAGGACCAAATCTTCACTTATTGAACCTTAATTTAAATGGTTATTATACTGCTAGAGCTTTTTATGCTCCCAATTATGCGAGTAGCCCAAATGCTAAAAGAGATTTGAGGACAACTATTTTTTGGGCACCATTGTTAAAAACCAATGATAAAGGAGAATTAAATATTTCATTTTATAATTCTGATCATAAAGGAGAAATGAACATAAAAGCAGATGGGATAACAGCTAATGGTACTGCTATTGCCACAAAAACGAGCTATAAAGTTCAATAATTTTGACTTTTTTAATTAAAAATTTGCTGAGCATACAATTGATAAAATATTGAAAATACAACAAATAATTAGCACACTAGCTTTAGGCATTTTATTAATTTATAGTCCTGTTTTGCTTGCCCAGCGTCAGATGGAGAAACTAGATAGGGGAATGGTAGCCATGAGACAGGGAGTAGATTCTGTTTACATAGGTTGGCGTTTGCTTGGAACTGAACCCGATGATATTGCTTTTAATCTGTACCGAAAAACTGGAACTAAAGATACTATAAAATTGAATGCACAACCAATTACGCAGCATACAAATTATGTCGATACTAAGGTAGATTTTAGCTTGTTAAATAGTTATTTTGTAAAGGCTGTGTTAAATGGAATAGAGCAAAACGCAAGTAAAGCATTTACATTACCAGTAAATGTGATTTCTAAACAGTATTTAGAAATTCCATTGAAAACTATTGCTGGCTACACGCCAAATGATATGTCTGTTGGAGATTTAGATGGTGATGGTGAATATGACCTCATTTTGCACCAAACAGGTAGAAGTAGAGACAATTCTTCCAATGGTATTACTGATTCGCCCATATTTCAAGCTTATAAGATGGATGGCACTTTTTTATGGCAGATTAATTTAGGTAAAAACATTCGCGAAGGTGCGCACTATACCCAATTTATGGTGTATGATTTAGATGCAGATGGCATAGCAGAATTTGCCTGTAAAACAGCGGATGGAACGGTAGATGGAGTTGGTAAAGTAATTGGCGATTCGACAAAAAATTGGGTAGATAAAAACGGCAGAATATTAAATGGGCCAGAGTTTTTTACCATATTTAGTGGTAAAACAGGTGAGGCTTTAGCCACAACAGCTTATATTCCTGAAAGAGGAAATGTAAGTAGCTGGGGTGGCAGAGGTGGTAATGGCAAAAATGATTCAACAGGTAATCGAGTAGATCGATTTACAGCTTGTATTGCTTATCTAGATGGCATTCATCCTAGTGTGGTAATGGGAAGGGGTTATTATGGCAGAACAGTTCTCGCCGCTTGGGATTGGAGAAACGGAAAACTAACCTCACGTTGGGTATTTGATAGTAAGGATGGTAGAAATCCTTATTCTGGTATGGGCAACCATGGCTTAAGTGTAGCGGATGTAGATGGCGATGGTAAAGATGAAATCATTTTTGGAGCGATGGTAGTGGATGATAACGGAAAAGGTTTTTACACCACAGGTTTAAGACATGGTGATGCTTTACACGTATCAGACTTAGATCCAGATAGACCAGGATTAGAAGTATTTGGTGTACACGAAATTGAGGAAGGTACTAAAGGACCTGGTGCAGCATTATATGATGCAAAAACAGGAGAAATTTTATGGTCGGGTTCTGAAGATGAAGATGTGGGTAGAGGTGTAGCCGATAATATAGACAATACACGTATTGGTGCACAAATGTGGTGGGCAGGATCAAATGGACTTTATGATATTAAAGGTAAACGTATTGGAGAGCAGCCTCGTTCTACTAACTTTTTAATTTATTGGGATGGCGATTTATCTAGAGAGCTGTTAGATGGAAACCACATCGATAAATACAATGGTGGCCGATTGTTTACGGCAAACGGCTACTTATCTAATAACGGAACAAAATCTACCCCAGCTTTAAGTGCAGATCTTTTTGGCGATTGGCGTGAAGAAGTTATCTTCCGCTCGTATGATAATAAAAGTTTAAGAATTTATACTACAACTATTCCAACTGAGCATAGAATCTATACCTTAATGCACGATCCACAGTACCGTTTAAGTATTGCTTGGCAAAATGTAGGTTACAATCAGCCGCCACATACCGGGTTTTATTTTGGTAATGGAATGAAAAAAGCTCCCAAACCCAATATCGTTTTAGTTGAACCTAAAAAATAATCATGAAAAAATCGTCAAATCCTAAACCGTCAAATATTCATTTAATGAAAAAATATAGTCATGTTTTTATAGCAATGTTGATGATGTTTAGCTCGCTAGCATTTATAGCGCAACAAAAACCCACATTACATACCATTGGCGATTCAACAGTTCGTAATTCTAATAAGGAATATTGGGGTTGGGGAACACCAATTGCTGCTTTATTTGATACTACCAGAATTAATGTAGAAAACAATGCAATGGCTGGTAGAAGTACCAGGACATTTCTATCTGAGGGCCGATGGGGCAAAGTTTTGGAAACTTTAAAGCCAGGAGATTTTGTAACTATGCAATTCGGACATAATGATGGTAGTGTACCAGATACAACCAAGGCTGGTTATAGAGGAGTATTAAAAGGTATTGGCGAGGAAACAAAAGTACTCACTTGGCCAGATGGCAAAGTAGAAACTGTGCATACGTACGGTTGGTACATCCGCAAGTTTGTTAAAGAAACTAAAGCAAAAGGGGCAACGCCAATTATCGTATCCATGATTCCAAGAAACCAATTTAAAGATGGTAAAGTTTTACGTGCCGATCAAAGTTTTGGTAAATGGGCTGCAGAGGTGGCCAAAGAAGAGAATGCTTTTTTTATAGATTTGAATAAAATTTCTGGAGATAAATACGATGCAATGGGACCAGAAAAAGTAAGAGCATTTTTCCCTGGAGATCATACACACACCAATTTAGAGGGCGCAAAATTAAACGCCCAATCTGTAATTGAAGGGGTTGTAGCTTTAAAGGATTGTAAACTAAAAGATTATATTAAAAAGTAGAATAAACCATATGTAAATCTGAGCTTATCAAAGACTATTCGCAAATCCTTAGACAAGTTCAGGTTAAAAAAAAGAAAGAACAACAAAAAAACATAATACATAAAATGAAAACTAAATACCTTAATATCTCATTAATCCTTGCTTTTGTAATTTTATCTTCATGTATTGTTTTAAAACAAGCTACTAAACCAACCCTGTTTTTAATAGGAGATTCAACGGTTAAAAATGGTAAAGGAAAAGGAGATGGTTCATTGTGGGGTTGGGGAAGTTTTATTACTGAATTTTTTGATGCGGATAAAATCAATATAGAAAACAATGCGCTAGGAGGCACTAGTAGTCGTACTTTTCAAACAAATGGCCTATGGGAACCTGTTTTGGCAAAGGTTGAAAAGGGAGATTTTGTAATGATGCAATTTGGCCATAATGATAGCAGTCCGTTGGATGATACCGCAAGAGCCCGGGGAACCATTAAAGGTATTGGTGCAGAAAGCAAAGAAATCTACAATCCGATTAAGAAAAAACAAGAAGTGGTTTATACTTATGGCTGGTATCTTAGAAAATTCATTAACGATGTGAAGGCTAAGGGTGCTACACCAATCGTGTGCTCATCAATTCCACGCAACCCTGTAAAAGATGGTAAAGTTGTTTTGGCTAATGATAGTTATGCAAAATGGGCAGAAGAGGTAGCCACAGCAGAAAAGGTAGGTTTTATACCTTTAAATCAGTTAATAAAAGATAATTACGGTGCATCAAACCCCGAAGTAGTAAAAACTTATTTTACCGAAAAAGACCATACACACACCAATGAAGCAGGAGCTAAACTAAATGCTTCACTAGTTTTAAAAGGTTTAAAATCGCTAAAAAATTCAAAATTGAAAAACTATTTGAAATAGTTAGAATTTAAAAACGGTTTGAAAATGAACGCTCGGATTTTCTTAGCTTCTTAAGTCCCGCTATCGCCTATAGTCCTCACCCGATAAAAATCGGAGTTGCGGGCTATTTGGCTCTATCGGGTTTAAAATGAAAGATAGTACCTATGAAATAGCAATAAAGCTAAGTTATACATTGATGTGGATGTCAATATTAAAACCATATAATTGGAGTTCTATTAATAAAACCGACTACAGTATTGCCCTTCTCGCCAATGCAAATAATTAGTTCTATGTATTTGTGTGGTTAAAACTTTCCCAAAAGCAAATGGTTAGCGTTTTATAGCCCCTATATATGCGAATTCTGATCCGATAGCTATCGGATCTTCATCAGAAGCACCATTAGCGGGAATATCTTTTCCGAAGAACTACAGGTTCTGCGCTTCAAAAAAAAAGTATTCATAAATTCACAAATATGTTACGCTTAAAATAGAGCTTAACTTGATTTAAAATAGTGTTTTATCTCCATTTTTTACGTTTATTACAGGACACTACAGGTTGCCCATATTTATATAAAAGCTTAATATAGTTGCGCTAACCAAATGTTGTGGATGTACTAACAATATCCGCTCAAAATAGATATGCTTACAAATGTATTTACTTTAAAAAAGGGACTTATCTTTAGTCTTTTTTTTCTCTTCATTTTTGCCAATATAGCTAAGGCTCAAAACCTATCGTTAAAAGGTAAATGGCGATTTAAAATCGATGCCAAAGATCAAGGTTTAAAAGAAAAATGGTTTTCGACGGTTTTACCAGAAACTATTAATTTACCGGGCTCTATGAACGAGAATTTGAAGGGAGATGACATTACCCTAAAAACACAATGGACAGGAAGTATTTACGATAGTTCTTATTTCTACAATCCTGGATTAGCTAAATACCGTCAGGATAATAACATTAAAATTCCTTTTTGGTTAACACCACATAAACATTACCTAGGCGCAGCATGGTATCAAAAAGATATTCAAATTCCAGCCAATTGGGAAGGAAAGAGATTGGTGTTGTCTTTAGAATATCCGCATTCAGAAACCAGAGTTTGGATTGATGATGTAGAAATTGGTAGCGATTATACTTTTGTGGTAGCTCAAAATTTTGAAATACCTGCCAATATTAAATCTGGCAAACACACCATAACGCTACAAATTGACAACAGGATAAAAGCCATAAATGTGGGCAAAGATTCACATAGCTTAACCGATCATACGCAAGGAAATTGGAATGGGGTAGTGGGGAAAATGTTGGTAATTGCAGGTTCGCCAGTTTATTTAGATGATGTTCAGGTCTATCCAGATTTGAAAAGAAAAATTGCGAAGGTAAAAATTCAGATAAAGGGACCGGCTACCACTTCATCAATTGGCAAAATTACTTTAGCTGCAACAAGTTTTAACACCAAAGAAATTATCAATGTAAAACCGATAACCACAAATTATTCGCTTACAAATGGCTCGGGCAATTTAGAGATAGAGTTGCCAATGGGCGATAAAATTGTAACCTGGGATGAATTTGATCCTGCTTTGTATCGCTTAAAAGCATCTTTATTAAGTAAGGATGGCAAAAAGGATGAGAAGCTAGTGCAATTTGGTATGCGAGAATTTAAAGCTGTGGGCAGAGGCTTTGAAATCAATGGTAGACCAGTTTTTTTACGCGGTACGGTAAACAACTGTGAATTTCCTTTAACAGGTTACCCTGCAATGGATGTGGAAGCTTGGCTTAGGATTTTTAGAATCTCTAAAGCACACGGTTTAAATCACATGCGTTTCCATTCTTTTTGTCCACCAGAAGCAGCGTTTATCGCGGCAGATCAGATTGGGTTTTATCTGCAACCAGAGGGGCCAAGTTGGGCCAATCATGGTACTTCAATTGGAAATGGCCGTCCAATTGATCAGTTTATTTATGATGAAACCAACCGAATGGATAAACAATATGGCAATTACGCTTCATTTTGCATGATGGCTTATGGCAACGAACCTAGTGGTAAACAAGTAGAATATTTAACCAAATTTAATGATTATTGGAAAGCTAAAGACAGCAGAAAAATATATACTGGTGCTTCTGTTGGTGGTAGTTGGCCAGTTATACAAAATAACGAATTTATGGTGAGGGCAGGAGCAAGAGGGTTAGATTGGGGCAAAAAGCCTGAAAGTATTTCTACTTATGCGAAACAGATAGAGCAGTTTAGTGTGCCTTTTGTTGCCCATGAGCTAGGTCAATATGTTGCTTTTCCAAACTTTAAAGAAATTAAAAAATATACAGGCGCTTATCGTGCTAAAAACTTTGAACTTTTCGAAGAAGATTTAAAGGATCATGATATGGGCGACCAAGCAGAAGCATTTTTAATGGCTTCAGGAAAACTACAGGCATTGTGTTATAAAAATGAAATTGAAAAAACATTGAGAACCCCCAATTACAGCGGTTTCCAATTGTTGTCGTTAAATGATTATCCAGGTCAGGGAACAGCATTGGTTGGCGTATTAGATGCTTTTTGGGATGAGAAAGGATACATTTCTGCAAAAGAATTCAAGCGTTTTTCCAATAGCACAGTTCCCTTAGTTCAGGTTCCGAAATTCGTTTACACAAACGATGAAAAATTGGAGGCAAAGATAACAGTGGCGCACTGGGGCAAAACAGCACTAAAAGCTAATTTAACCTGTAAGTTGATTGATGAAACTGGTAAGGTAGTGTTTATTCAAAAATTCTCAGCAAAACCTTTAGCAATAGGTGCTAATACTGAAATTGGAACTATATTTTATTCAACAGATCCTAATCAAAAAGCGCAGAAATTGAAATTAGAAGTTTCAATAGATGGAACTGAATTTGCAAACGATTGGGATTTCTGGTTTTTTCCAACTCAACTTCCTGAGGTAAAAACAGAGGTTTATTACACAACCAGCCTCGATGATAAAGCAAGAGCAGTTTTAAATAATGGTGGCAAAGTTTTCATGAATGCCGCTGGTAAAGTGGTAAAAGGAAAAGAAGTGGTACAAACATTCTTACCAGTTTTCTGGAATACCTCTTGGTTTAAAATGCGCCCACCACATACATTAGGGATTTTAGTCGACCCAAAAAACGCAGCATTGGCCGAGTTTCCAACTACTTATCACAGCGATATGCAATGGTGGGAAATTGTAAACAAATCTCAAGTTATGAATTTAGAAGATTTCCCGAAAGGATTTAAGCCAATTATCCAACCAATTGATACTTGGTTTTTAAATCGCCGTTTGGCCATGGTTTTTGAAGCTAAAGTTGGCAATGGTAAATTAATGGTTTCGAGTGCAAATTTATCGGCAGATTTAAAAGACATGCCAAGCGCTAAACAACTGTATTACAGTTTACAACGATATATGAACTCAGCTCAGTTTAATCCTAAAAACGAAGTTGATTTTGTAACTATCGAAGATATTTTTAAAACGCCATCTAAGCAACAATTTGAAACCTTTACCAAAGATGCCCCAGATGAATTGAAAACCAAACAAAAAACGAATTAAGGGCGATAACCTCATATATAATCAAATGAAGAAGCTAATTTTTACTATCATCATATTTTCTACGCTAACAAGCGCTTGTGTTGCTCAAAAACTTCCAGCTAAAATGGAAGTAATGAAAGCCATGAAATTAACCAATGCCTATTTCATGAACAAATGGCCAGATGCAGGTAAATCTATTACCACCAATAAAGTACGGCCAAGCAATCTTTGGACGAGGGCCGTTTATTACGAAGGATTAATGGCCTTGTACCAATTAAATCCTGATAAGGAATATTATGATTATGCGGTACAATGGGGAGAAAAACATAAATGGGGATTAAGAAATGGCGTAAAAACACGTGATGCAGACGATCAGGCTGCTGGCCAAACCTACATCGATTTATATAAAATTGACCCAAAACCCGAGCGTATTAAAGATATCAAAACCTCTATCGATGTAATGATTAAATCTGGAAAAGTTAACGATTGGACTTGGATTGATGCCTTGCAGATGGGCATGCCAGTATTTGCGAAATTGGGTGTTTTAACCAAAGATGATACCTACTACGAGTACATGTACAAAATGTATATGCATACCAAAAATGTAGAAGGTGGCGGTTTATATAACGCAAAAGATGGTTTGTGGTGGCGAGATAAAGATTTTGTGCCACCTTATAAAGAACCAAATGGACAAGATTGCTATTGGTCTAGAGGTAACGGTTGGGTGGTTGCAGCTTTAGTAAGGGTATTAGAAATTATGCCAGAAAATGCACCTCATAGAGATGAATATCTAAAAACCTATCACGAAATGATCAAAGCTTTAGTGCCTTTGCAACGTACAGATGGTTTTTGGAACGTGAGTTTAGAAGATCCTACCAATTATGGTGGCAAAGAAACTTCTGGTACGGCATTGTTTGCTTACGGAATGGCTTGGGGAGTGAACAAAGGCATTTTAGATAAAAAAGTTTATTTACCAATAATTGCTAAATCTTGGAATGCGATGACAAAAGATGCAGTACAAAAATCAGGTTTTATTGGTTTTATGCAAGGCACAGGTAAAGAGCCTAAAGACGGGCAGCCGGTAACCTACACCAGCATGCCCGATTTTGAGGATTATGGTTTAGGCTGCTATTTATTAGCTGGATCTGAAGTTTATAAATTAACGAAGTAAGATTTATCTAATGGGAAGAACAAAAAACATCATTAAATACTTATCTATTGCTTTACTTTTATGTTTTTTGGCGCAAATAGGCAAAGCACAAAATATAGGTGCATACAAATCTGGCTATAAAAAACAGGGTAACACTTTATCTTTTTTAACTGCCAATGGCGAAGTTAAACTTGAGTTTTGCACTCCAGAAATATTTAGAGTTAGAGCTAGTTGGAACGGTAAGTTTGAAGCACCAGAAAACCTTATGGTTAGCAATTACAATTGGCCTTTGGTTAATGCAAAAGTTTCCGATAAAAACGAATACTTCTTATTAACCACAACAAAGCTGATCGTTAAATTATATAAAAATCCATTTAAAATAGATGTTCTTGATGAAAAGGGCAAACTGTTAAGTGCTGATTTAAACGGTATGGCCAAAGAAGGAAATGCTGTTTCGGTTTCTAAAAAACTCGCAGCTGATGAGCACTTTTTTGGCTTTGGCGAACGGATGGATTTTATAGATCGCAGGAGTAAGAAAGTAGCCTTAAATGTAGGTAGGGGAAAAGGTTTGCCACATGCAATTGGTGCGTATAATATTTTAGAAGCCAATTATTGCCCCGTTCCATTTTTTATGAGTACCAAAGGTTATGGCATATTTATGCATAATTCTTTTGCCACCGAGTGGGATATGGGCGCAGCAAAAAATGATCGTTACAGTTTTAAGGCAGTAGATGGCGAGTTGGATTACTATTTTATTTATGGTCCAAATTTTCCAAACATCTTAAATAATTATACTTCAATTACAGGAAAATCACCCATGTTACCCCAATTTGCATTGGGTTTACATGCAGGTACTTACAGCGGTGGAACTTGGGGGCATGAGAAAGAAACATCCGATAATTATGTAGTGCAATTGGCAAAAAAATATAGAGAATTAGGCATACCAGTAGATTTATTCTGGTTAGATTCTACATGGCGCTTATTTGGTGAAAATGGAGGTAAAGGCGCAACTAGTTTCGAATGGAGAGAGACCTTTAAAAATCCAAAAGCAATGTTCGATAGTCTCTATGCCATGAACTATAAAATGGTTGGTTTGCACATTAGACCAAGGTTTGACAATGCTAAAAAATTAAATCTCCTAGATCAAGCAAGAGCTAAAGGATTTACTTATCCCGAAAACGGAAAACCTGGCGAATTTGTAAACTTTTTTGATACTGCTGCAGTAAAGTGGTGGTGGGATAATGGCGTAAAAAGAGTTGCAGATTTAGGCGCAAAATTTTTGAAAACAGATGAAGGAAGTGCTTTCGGAGCCTTAGCTAACGAAAGTGAAAAAGTTGGTCCTACAGGTAAAGAAGCTGAGAAATTGCATAATTTATTTCCTATCGCTTATGCTAAAGCACCTTTCCAAGCATTCGAAAAAGCCAATGGTTTTAGAGGCTTAAACCAAACCAGAGAAGGTTATGCCGGCATACAACGTTATCCTTATATTTTTGCTGGCGATTGGCCTAGCGAATGGCAATATTTTGCGCCAGTAATAAAAGGTGGTTTAAATGTGGGCTTGTCTGGCGTGGGTACATGGGCACATTGTATGGGTGGTTTTGAACACGCAGCCGATCCAGAATTGTACATCCGTTGGGTACAATTTGGTATGTTTAGTCCTGTTGCATTGGTTTTTGGAATGGATCACCCGGGTTACAAAGAACCATGGAAATATGGTGATGATGCTTTACGCAACTTCAAAAAGTACGATTTATTAAGATACCGCTTGTTCCCATACATATATACCACCATGAACCAGCAATATGAAACTGGTGTGCCTATGATGCGGGCATTGGTTTTGGATAACCAAGACGATGAGAATGTATACGAAATTGCAGATCAATATATGTTTGGGGATAATATGATGATTGCCCCAGTTACAACAAAAGGAGCCATTACCAGGTCAGTTTATTTACCAAAAGGTATATGGTTTAACTATTGGACAAATGAAAAATACGAAGGAAAAACCAATCACCATGTGGTAGCACCTTTAGATACTTTGCCCATTTTTGTTAAAGCTGGAAGCATTATTCCGATGCAGCCAGAAATGCGTTATGCGGGCGAAAAACCAGTCGATTTAATTACTTTGGATATTTTTCCTTGCGGTGATTCTAAATATGATTTGTATGAAGATGATAACTTAAGTTCAGCTTATAAAAGTGGGGTTTTTTCAATTACAAAAATTACATCTTCCTTAAAAGCTGATGGTTTAACCATTAAAATAGCTAAGCCACAAGGTAAGTTTAAGCCCACAATTCATAAATACGAAATAAGGATACACTGGTCTGGTGAAAATCCACCAAAGGTGATTACAGAAAATGGAGTTAACATTGCACAGACACAATATTCTGGATCTATGGGTCCAAGATATAATTTGAAGGATAAAGTGCTTGTAATAAAATCCAAGGCTGACAATCAAGCTGATATTATTTATAAAATAAACTAATATGAAAATTGCTTTTAAAATGATGCTTAAACCTGGTTTTGCTAGCGAATATAAAAATCGTCACGATCAAATTTGGCCAGAATTATCAGCTTTGCTTAAAGAAAATGGTATAAGCGATTATACTATTTTTTTGGATGAAGAAACCAATACTTTATTTGCCGTTCAACAGCAAAATGGATCATCTTCGCAAGATTTGGGCAGTACTGAAATTGTACAAAAATGGTGGGCATATATGGCTGATATTATGGAAACCAATCCAGATCATTCGCCAATAAGTAAACCATTAACACAAGTTTTTCATTTAGATTAAATTTTTTGTCATTCTTAGCAAAGCGAAGAATTTAATAGCTGAATACATTAATAAGTTCCTGATGCATTAATAAAATGCTAAATAACAAACCATGAAAAGATTTTTTTCTATACTCATTTTCTTCTTACTCTTCATTCAGTTATCATCTGCCCAAACAAAAAATACCGTTTGGCCGGTAATGGAAAAACAAATGAAACCATGGGTGCGCTGGTGGTGGATGGGCAGTGCTGTGGATGAAAAAAACTTAACTCAGAATTTATCTACCTATCAAAAAGCGGGTATTGGTGGAGTGGAGATTACGCCAATTTATGGTGCAGTAGGTTTTGAAAATAGATACATCGACTTTCTATCTCCTAAATGGATGGATATGTTAGCTTTTACAGTTCAAAAATCAAATGCTTTGGGTTTAGGGGTTGATATGAATACAGGTACTGGTTGGCCTTTTGGCGGTCCTCAGGTTAAAGTTGAGCAGGCAGCTACAAAACTAATTACCCAAAAATACAGCATTAAAGCTGGAGAAAAATTATCAGAGCCAATAAAAGTTAAAGAGACCAAACAAGATGCAGCAAAATTACAAGCACTAACTGGTTATGGCAAAAACGGAGAAGTGTTAAACTTGCTAAATCAATTAGATGAAAATGGAAATTTGAATTGGTCGCCAACTACGGGAGCTTATGATATTTATGCAGTATTTGCAGGTAAAACCAGACAGCAAGTTAAACGTTCTGCTCCTGGTGGAGAAGGTTTTACCTTAGATCACTTAGATAAAAATGCAGTTGGCGTATATTTGGATAGATTTGATAAAGCCTTTGCCAATAAATCGAAAGGTATTAGATCTTTTTTTAACGATAGTTACGAATTATATGGAGCCAATTGGACTGCTACATTTTTTGATGAATTTAAAAGGAGAAGAGGCTACGATTTAAAAAATCATATCAAGGATTTGGTGGATGATCAAGGCAGTAAAGAAACCATAGCCCGAGTAAAATCTGATTACAGGGAAACTTTAAACGAACTTTTATTAGATAATTTTACCAAACCATGGACCACTTGGGCACATCAATATAAATCATTAACTAAAAATCAATCGCATGGTTCGCCTGGTAACCTGTTAGATTTATATAGTGCTGTTGATATTCCAGAAACGGAAACTTTTGGCTCTAGCGCTTTTGATATTCCTGGTTTACGACGCAATAAAGAAGATGTCCGGAATGTAAATCCAGATCCGATGATGAGCAAGTTTGCTTCATCTGCGGCAAATACAACTGGTAAAAAGCTAGTGTCTTCAGAAACATTTACTTGGCTAACCGAACATTTCAAAACCTCATTTTCACAATGTAAACCAGAAGCCGAACAGTTATTTCTCTCAGGTGTAAACCATATTTTTTACCACGGTACTACCAATTCTCCTGCTGATGCCATTTGGCCAGGTTGGCTGTTTTATGCTTCGGTACAAATGAACCCGAGCAATAGTTTATGGCCACAAATAGATGGATTAAATAATTACATTGCTCGGTGCCAATCAGTATTACAAGCTGGCAAATCTGATAATGAGTTGTTAATTTACTGGCCAGTGTTTGATGTGTGGAATCAAGCAAAAGGTTTAGATATGGCACTAAAAGTACATGATGTTGATGACTGGTTACATCCAACACCATTTTATAAATTAGCAATCGATTTAACAAAAAAGGGTTATGCTTTCGATTTCGCATCTGATAATTTGATTGCTCAATCTACTGTTGTGAATGGTTTGGTTAAAACTGCTGCAAATGCCAAACCTTATAAAACGGTAATTGTTCCACAAAGTGAAATGATCAATTTAAATACCCTGAATAAGCTTGTTGCTATGGCAAATGCTGGTGCAACTATTATTTTTCAGGAACTACCTAAAGATGTACCCGGTTTAAATGAATTAGCGTTTAGACAGTTGCAACTTAAGACAGCTTTAGGAAAACTCAACTTTGTTGCTATAGTTAATGGTGTAAAACAATTTAAAATAGGAAGAGGACAAATCTTATTGGCAAATGATGTGCAGAAAGCACTTTTTTATCAATCAATAAAAAGAGAAGAGTTGGTTGACTCGGGTTTACAGTTTATACGCAGAAAAATAGATGGAGGAAAGTATTATTATGTAGTTAACCATACTGCTAATGCAATAGATAGATATTTGCCAGTTAATGAAACGGGCACAGTTGTAATGATGGATGCATTAAATGGTAATTATGGTTTTGCAAATACAAAAATAGAAAATGGCAAGTTTAAAGTAAGGTTTCAACTTAAAGCTGGCGAAAGTATAATTTTAAAGATTAATAAAACAAAACCTGTGTTAAGTCAGGTTTGGAACTATTTAGGCAAACCAACCGACCAAATTGAATTTACCAACGTTTGGGATTTACACTTTTCAGCAGGTGGTCCAGAAATTCCTGCAGATCAAAAATTAGCTAAATTAGCGTCATGGACAGATTTAGACGACCCCAAATTGCAATCTTTTTCTGGTACCGGAACTTACACCACAACATTTAATTTGCCTGTAAAAAATGCAAAGGAATATGTACTAAATTTAAACCAAGTAGATGAAAGCGCAAAGGTATACATCAATGGAAAAGAGGTAGGGATTTTATGGAGTATCCCATTTGAAGCGAAGGTTGGGAAGTATTTAAAAGCAGGAAATAACTCCATCAAAATCGAGGTCGTAAACCTGATGGCCAACCGCATTCGAGATATGGATATCAAAAAAATTAAATGGAGAAATTATCACGAAATCAACTTTGTTGATATAAATTATAAGGATTTTGATGCTTCAAAATGGGCAGTTATGCCTTCGGGTCTAGTCGGACCAGTATTCATCACAGCTTACAACTAAATTTTTTTATAAAAAAGTATAAATTTTGAAAAAAAATATTTCATTATTATATGCTTTCACTGTATAATTAAATCGTTTTAGTAAATGTTTTTATGCTCATATTTCTTTATAGTTAAAACTTATTTTTTGATCGTCAGGATGGTACAGGACAGCTGTTTGGCTCTAAAATTCTAAATTTAGATTATTAAGTAAAAGACAAAATAGTACACTAACCAAATGTAAATAGCTAACAGAAGTTAACTTGCTGTATGAAATAAATTATTCTATATCCTAGCTCCGTTTATACAAACAAAAGCACTAATTGGAACCTAGCTAATTATTTCATTTTAATATTTTATCCTTCATTATTTCTGATTGCAAAATGTGGGATTTTTGAAAATTTTTAACTGTTGAATTGACACTTATTTGAATAAAATATTGCTTTTAAAATAAATTACTAAACACTAACCAATATAAACTAAACCAAGTTATCACCCATACAATTTAGATTACTATCCTAAATCTTAGGCACTAAAAAGCAGCTAGACAGGGAGATTTATGTAGTGTTGTTAAGGCGATAACCGTTGCATTTTATAAACAGCTATGAATAGACTTGTACTCAAATTACTGATGGTCTCAGCAACTTTTTTTTTACTCTTAAATGGTTGCAAGAAAGAAGCGTTCGATAAATTTTATAATCGTCCAGAATCTTTAGCAGATCCTATCTATCAACAACTTGCAGAAAGAGGAAACTTTACCAAGTTTTTAAACTGCGTTGATAAATCTGGTTATAAAGAAACATTAAGTGCAGCTGGCTCGTGGACAGTTTTTGCACCAACCGATGCAGCCTTTACAGCATATATGGCAGAGAATAATATCACTACTATATCTGATGAGTTGGCCTCTGCCATTGTAAGATATGCAATGACTTACGATGGAGAAAAAATTGAGCGTTTAAGTGATAACCTTACCTCTAGAGGTTTTGTCAAAAATATAGGCTTTAGACGCCGTACCGTATATTACGACTTTGTTTATGATGGTGTTGATGCAGATGGAAAGGCAATTAAAGTGATAGCGCAGAACAGGAATAATGTACCTTATCTAGCTACAGATTTTAACAATAAGAATATCCCATATTTTTTACCGCCGTTTATGGGAACTGCCGGTATTTCTGCTATAGATTACAATTATTTTTATCCAAACTCTACTTTTAATGGTAAAAATGTGGCGGGTGCGCAAATTACCGAACAAGATATTGTAGCAGAAAACGGAGTAATTCATATTACCGATAAAGTGATCACCCCACCATTAAGTTTAGATCAATATGTAAATACCAAACCTCAGTATAGTGTATTTAAATCGCTATTAGATAAGTATGTTACTTATAATATAAATGCTGATATAACGCATCGTTATCAAGTTTTAACTGGCAAATCTGATAATGTATATGCCAAAAATTACAGTTCAACACTTGGTTTTTCGCCCAATAATGAAAACTTTTTAAAAGAGGATGCAAACGATGCTCAAATCGGAATGTATACTTTATTCGCTCCAACAGATGCAGCGGTAGAAGCTTATTCGAAAGTATTGTTAAAATATTATGCTAAGAATATCTTAAAACCAGGAACTTTTAGAGAGCAATTAAATGAGCTGTCTGCCATTAGACCAGATATTATCAGAGATTTTATCAACTCGCACATGTATAGAGGTGCTGTTTGGCCTACTAAATTTACTGCTTTAAACAATTTTTTGGGCGAACCTACTAAATTAACTACCGCAAATGTGGTTGATAGACAGTTTTTAAGTAATGGTTTACTATATGGTATCAGTTCTGCACAAAATTCAAATTCATTTGCAACCGTGTATGGTAAGATCAATTTAGATCCCAATTATAGGATTATGAAACAGGCCATGGATTTTCTAGGCTACACCATTCCTCCTAAAACAGCATCTTTGAGATATGTAATCATTCCAATTTCAGACGAAACCCTGATTTCCATGGGGATCTCTTACGATCCATTTTTTCCTAGAGCACCTATACGTGGAGATTTAACAGTGTTGAGACGTATACTTCAAACTCATATTATCCCTTTGGGAAATAGAGAAGTACCAAATTTTACTACAGGTTCTGGAATTTTAGAAACTTCGAATGGAGAATATATCAAATATGCCAATGGTCGTTTATCTTCTGCTGGTACATCAGATAATATAGCTGTTGCAGATCAAACAATTGCTGTTGATTCCATCGCAACTGCTGTAAATGGAGCAGATGTTTATGCCTCAAAAGTGTTAAGTTATACTTTGTTGCCAGTTAGCAAGCATATAGAACGAAATGGTACTTTAGCTACAGATCCATATTATGCATTTTGGGAGTATTTAAGAAGAAATGTTACCCTGTATAACGCTACAACAGGTGCAATTGCTGGTGTTTCTGATGGCTCTTTTTATACCATATTTGTACCAACAAATACGGCAATGCAAGCTGCCGCTGATGCAGGGCTATTGCCTAAAAATGCAAATGGCACGCTCAATTTTGCTCCAACAGATGCCGGCGATATCAATAAGGTTCAGAAATTTATTCAATACCACATTGTAAAAAATACGGTGGTAAGTGATGGAGAAAAAACTGGCACTTTTGAGAGTTTGCTAAAAGATGATTCTGGAGATGCCGCCAAGGTTACTGTAGTTATAAATACACCCAATACCTTAACTCTAAGAGATGTTACCAATAATACCATTAGCGTTTTGTTAGGTCCAACAGATAGAAGTAATGTGCTCTCTAACAGAACAGTAATACATCAAATTAACACTTATTTAAAATATCAATTTTAACGATGAAGGTCTTTATAAATAAAAAGTATACCACTGGTATATTCATCATGCTTTGCTGTTTATTCTTATCAGCAGTGGTTAAAGCCCAAACTCCAATAACCACAGTTCGTGGGCGTATCATCGATAAAAAAGATAAAAGTCCTATTCCTGGTGCATCTGTTATGTTGATAGATAAGGATAAAAGGGTTATCAAGGGTGTTTCATCAGATTTAGATGGAAATTATGTACTTCCGGTGCCTGATAAAACATTGAGGATTATCGTTTCTTTTATCGGCTACAATACTACTGCGCCATTAAATATAGATAAGTCTGTAATTAACTTTCAATTGGAAGAATCGGCTAATACTATGGATGAGGTTGTCGTATTAACCAATAGAAAAACGGGTAATGGTAGCGGTATGCAAATTGATAAGCGTGACCAAACCTCAGCTACTGTAGTAATAGATGCCAAAGAATTAGAAGATATGCAAGCTGCGTCAATTGATCAGGCTTTGCAAGGAAGAATGGCAGGGGTAGATATTACCGCAAGCTCGGGAGATCCGGGGGCACCAATGCAAATACGTATTCGTGGTACTTCGTCTATTAATGGTGCAGTAGATCCATTAATTGTAGTGGATGGAATGCCATTTGATATTACAGTACCATCAGATTTTGATTTCGCAACCTCTGATGAAAATGGTTATGGTCAGTTATTGAACATTGCACCATCTGATATTAAAACAATTGCTGTATTAAAAGATGCTGCTGCTACATCTGTTTGGGGTTCTAGAGCTGCCAACGGGGTTTTGGTTATCGAAACAAAAAGGGGGTCAATTGGTCCGCCAGCAATTTCTTACAACTTTAAAGGATCATATTCTGCTCAACCCGGTCCTATACCAATGTTAAATGGTAATCAGTATTCGTCATTAATATTGGAAGAGTATTATAATGCTGGTCGTCAATTTTCTACTTCAGAGTTTGCCAAGCAGTTCCAATATGATAAAAATGATCCTTATAACTTTTTCAATTACAGCAATAACACCGATTGGTTAAATGCGATTACCAGAAATGGATTTTTGCAAGACCATAACTTATCTATATCTGGTGGTGGCGAGAAGGCAAAATACCGTGCTTCAGTTAACTATTTCGGTCAAAATGGAACTACATTGGGTACAGGTTTAACCCGTGTTTCGGCTAGGGTAAACTTAGATTATGTCGTGTCTAACAGAATAAGGTTCAGTTCTGATATTGCTTATACGCATATCGACCAAACCAATGTGTTTAACAGTAGAATTAGGGATGTAGCTTATGCAAAAATGCCTAATCAGAGTATGTATGAGTACGATGAATATGGAAATTTAACCGATAACTTCTTCAGTCCGGCAGCTACCGCACAGGGATCTTATTCTGGTACGTACAATCCTTTAGCTATGGCTAGGGCAGCGAGTAATGCACAATTGGCAGAAAGGATTACGCCTAAATTTAGTTTATTGTACAACATCATTCCATCTAGATTAGAGTTGCGAGGTACTTTCCAAGCAAACATCAGCAATACAAAATCTAAGGCATTTTTACCTCAAATTGCTACAGGTAGGCCATTTACAGAAAACGTTGTAAATACATCATCAGATTCTGATGGTGATTCATTTACCATGAATACCAACATGAACCTGACCTATACTCCAGAATTAGGTAAAAAACATAACATCATTGCCTTTTTACGCTTCGATAGTGAAGATACACGTAGAACAAGCCAGTACTTATACTCAACCAACTCTGCTTCTTCTTTTTTAACAGATCCATCAATTGATGGTCGTACCAATTCAAATGGTTCTGCAGGCTCATCTGCTAGTCAATACCGCTCAGTTGGTTTGTTAGCAAACGTTCAATACAAATTGTTAGATCGTTACATCATTAACGGAAGTGTGCGTGGAGATGGTAACTCTAGGTTTGGTGGCAATAACAGATATGGTATTTTCCCTTCTATTTCTGGTAGATGGAGAGTTACAGGCGAGAAATTTATGGAGAAAACTAGAAAATATATAGATGATTTTAGTTTTAGAGCAAGTTATGGACAAAGTGGAAACGTGCCTCGTAATGATTATAGTTATTTCAATATCTACCAAAATTATGGGTTTAGCTATTTAGATAATGCTGGCGTTTACTCTACCAATATGGAACTTACAGATTTAAGGTGGGAAACCGTAACACAATCTAACGTGGGTATTACCTTACAAATGTTAAAAGGGAGGCTATACGCAGATTTTGATCTTTATCGTAAAAGAACATCAGACTTATTCCAGAACGGTTTACAAGTGGCTACTTACAATGGCTATGGTGGGGTAGATATGAATGTAGGTACCATGGATAATCAAGGTTGGGAGTTTAACGTAAGTGGTACAGTAATTAGAAATAAAAAGTTAAAGTGGGATTTAAATTTCAATATTGCCCATAACGAAAACGTAATTAGACAACTTTCTCCATTGGTTCCAAGAGAAAATAGAGGTAAGGTAACCAGTAACAATGTGTATAAAGTTTTTGTACAAGAGAATAACCCATTTGGTTCATTTTATGGTTTCAAGTTTAAAGGAGTTTATAAAGATAGAGATGCAACTATTGCTAAAGATCAAAACGGGAATCAGATTATTGGTCCAAATGGAGATAAAATTTATATGCGTTTTGCTTATCCTTCTATCGATTATGTTTTCCAACCAGGCGATGCCATTTATGAAGATATTAACAATGATGGAAATATAGATTACAAGGATATTGTGTATTTAGGTAATGGTAATCCTAAATTAACTGGTGGATTTGGTTCTTCATGGGTACTAAATGGAAACTTAAAATTCACAGCTAATTTCTCTTACCGTACCGGTTACGATATCATTAACGGAACAAAGATCAATACAACAAATATGTTTGGTTTCAACAACCAGAGTACTGCAGTTTTACGTCGTTGGAAAAAAGAAGGTGATGAAACCGATATTCCTAGAGCGATGTATCAAGGTGGATATAACTGGCTGGGCTCTGACCGATACATAGAAGAAGGGTCATTCTTAAGATTGAGGTCGGTTGTGTTAAGATATGACTTTGAAAGAAATTTTATTAAAAGATTGGGTATGAAATCGATTAGTACTTCGCTTACAGTAGAAAACATCCTCACATTCACCAGATACACAGGTCAAGATCCAGAAGTGCCAATTCGTTTAAACGGTACCAATACGGTAGTAGATTATTCTACTACACCGCCAATTAAAACAATCACTTTCGGTTTAACTGCTAATTTTTAATCCCAAGAAAATGAAGAAAATAATATATAGTATAGGTGTATTTGCCATTCTGGTTTTTGGAACTTCCTGTAAAAAATGGCTAGATCTAGAACCACGTGATGGGATTACCAAACAAGAGTTTTGGAATACTAAAGAAGATGTTTTAGCAGCAGTTTCTGGTTGTTATGCTTCGCTATTGGCTTCGCCGCCAACTGCATCAGACAAATCGTTGTTAGAATATATGTTTGTATTTGGCGAGGTTAGGGCAGATATGATTAGCCCTGGACCAAGTATGACAAATGAAGAGCTAAACATTATTAACGTAAACATTACTCCAGATAACACTTTAACCAGATGGGCAGCATTTTACCGAACCATTAATTATTGTAATACGGTAATACAGGAAGCTCCTGCAGTAAAAGCAACCGACCCTACTTTTACCGATGCTAGCTTAAATGCCTATGTAGCCGAGGCATTAACCTTAAGAGCATTAATGTACTTTCACTTGGTGCGTACCTTTGGTGAAGTGCCACTAAAATTAGCAGCAACTACAAAAGATACCGATTTAATGGACTTGGCAAAAAGTTCGAAGCAGGATATTTTAAAACAAATTGTTGTCGATTTAAAAAAGGCAGAGTTAGGCGCAGTAACCACTTATGGCAATACAAGAAGCGATAAAGGACGTGTAACGAAATTTACAGTAAACACTATTTTAGCAGATGTTTACCTATGGATGGAAAACTACACAGATTGTTTGGTAGAGTGCGAGAAAGTTATCTCTTCACAACGTTTTGCTTATGTTGGTGCTAACTCTAATTGGTTTAATACAGTGTTTTTTAGAGGATCATCGGTAGAAACCATTTTTGAATTTGATCAGTCAATCGAAAATCCATTTTATAATTTATTAGTACGTGCACAAAGAAGGTATATCGCATCTCCTGCATTGGTTTCAGATTTTTTTGTACCCGATGAAATTGATCCGGATAATATCTATGACATTAGAGCATCATCATTTTATAATGCCGCATTTACCATTCAAAAATTTGGCACAGAAAATCCATCATTTGTGAAATGGCAAGCCTACAGATTTTCTGATGTGCAGTTAATGAAAGCCGAAGCTTTGGCCTTAACAGGTAATGGCTCTGCCGCTTTGGCCATAGTTGACGATTTAAGATTAAGACGTAATGCCGTTAACCCTAATCCTGCGCCTGTTATTGATGCATCAGATCAAGATGCAGTATGCGATTATATCTTGGCTGAGCGTGCTAGAGAATTTGCATTTGAGGGCAAGCGTTGGTTTGATTTATTACGCCACGCCAAAAGAGACAATTACAGCAGGATAGATATTTTATTAGATATGGTTTCTAAAACGGTGCAGCCAACTTTGCAACAATCTGCCATCAATAAACTTAGAGATCCAAACAGCCACTATTTGCCAATTTACGAAACAGAATTGTTTGCTGATCCAAAACTTGTTCAAAATCCATTTTACACTAAATAATATTGATATGAAAAAGAAATTAAATAGCCACAAGTTAACCTATTTGGTGTTGCTTAGTGCCTTTGTATTTTTCGTAATTAATGCTTGTAACAAAGAGAAATTTACACAAACTACTACAGACGATGTAAATATTACAGGTTATTTAGAAAAGTATCCAGAACAATTTTCAATGTTTTCGCAAATTTTGGAACGCTCTGGCACTAGAGGATACTTGGGTGCTTATGGAAAATATACCGTTTTTACGCCAAACAATAATGCAGTAACTGCATGGTTAAAATCTATTAACAAAACTGGTATCGACCAAATGACACCAGAAGAATTGAAAGATGTAGTACGTTTCCACGTTTTACAAGATACCATTGCAACCAATAAATTTACTGATGGTAAACTACCACAAATTACTTTATATGGCCAATATCTACAAACAGGTGTAGTTTTTAAAGGTGGCGTAAGTAATTATGTAATTAATAAAACGGCAACGGTTCTACTTTCAAACGTTAGAACCGGAAATGGGATAATCCATATATTGGATCAGGTATTGGTACCGGCAACCAAAACCCTTGCCCAAACTATAGAGAGTAATCCTCGCTATACCATTTTTACCCAAGCCTTAAAGGAAACAGGATTTTATGATTCTTTAAATTATGCGCAAGCTAACATTCCTGATACTACACGTCGTTTTCAAACAGTTATTCTAGAATCAGATTCGGCATTAAATGCTGCAGGTTTCGGTTCTTATGCAGCATTAAAGTCAAAATTGTCTAAAGGAAACCCTCGTAGCCATAGCGATAGCCTTTGGATGTACGTTGCGTACCATGTTTCTACTGGTGCAACTTATACACCAGATATCATTTCATCACCATCAATAGCCACTTTAGTGCCAAGCGAAATTGTAACGACCAAATTGGTGGGTACCAAAATTTTATTAAATGATGATGAGTTTAATGGTGTGATTGAGCCTGGTGTAGAAGTGAACAGAACCTTTAGCAACCTTACTGCAGCTAACGGTGTATTACATGAGGCAAAAAGTTTTTATAAAATTAAACCTCGTGTACCAACCGGAGTTTTCTTTGATATTGCAGATCAGCCAGAGTTAAAGGCAATGGCAGCTTGGAGAGTTGCGGGGCAAAGTTTTAGCATGATTGCCAATAACAGGTTTATCCCTGCAGGTATTAGAGGAGATAGAATCCCAGGTCAAGCGGTAACTTATGCGGTTTCTACACTTCCGATAGGTTCTACTGATGGAAGAAGTTATGCCAATAGAGACGTAATTCAATTTAATGCGTCTACCAGTAATACCGCACGTAACTTCTGGATTGAGATTAGAACCCCAATGTTGGTAAAAGGTAAATACAAAGTTTGGATTTGCTATACACTCAACAATAATGGTCCGCTAGAACAAATAGGAATTGATGTAGGTACACCGCAGGAGCAAATTTTGCCAAATCTGGTAGATTTTACTTTAGGTCTTGGTTCATCTGGTGTAGCAACTGCAAATGCGGCATTGCCGTCTGCAGACGGTTTAATGTTAACAAATGGTTATAAACGCTACATGGCTACAACTTTAGAAACAGCAACAGATGGTGTAACTAAAGGTTTACAACCCGTTTCGCAAAACAATTATTGGTCTGTTATGGTAGGCAGGTTGGCAGGTGTAGCAGACATTAAAACTACAGATAGGCACTGGGTTAGGTTCACTGCATTGAGAGGTAATAATACAGGAAATCTAAATATTGATATGATTCATTTTATACCAATTGATGACGATCAGAATTATCCAAGATTTCACCCAACGCCTGGCGTAATTTTTAAACGTCCGTAAATGGGATTTGTAAACCAAAATAATAGAAAGATGATGATGACTAAAAAATATTTGATTTACTTTTCATTGCTATGTTTGAGTACATTCATATACGCTTGCAAAGACAATTGGGAGGCACACAATGAAGTGCAAAATATAGATCAAACCCAAGACCTTTCACAAAAATTGGCTACTCAAGCAAATCTGAGTACGTTTAATGGTTATGTAAAAACAACAGGTTTCGATAAAATATTGGCGAATTCGCAAAATTATACCGTTTGGGCCCCAACAAATACAGCTTTGGCTAACTTAGATCCAACTGTGGTTTCTGATCCAGCTAAATTGAGAGATTTTGTTGCCAACCACATTGCTTTAACAACCTATCCAATTTCAAAAAATCAAGATACGGTTAGGGTAAAGTTATTAAACAATAAATATGCAAATCTTGTAGCCAACCAATTTGAAGAGGCAGCAATAACAGGAGAGGGAATGTTTGTTAAGAATGGAGTATTGCATACCATTGATCAGGCATTGCCTACCAAAGCCAGCATTTGGGATTATATGTTAAACAGTAATGATGCACCTTTGCAAAGAGATTTTATTAAAAATCTATCAATAACCGTAATTGATAGTGCAAATGCTACTATTATCGGTTACAATGCAAATGGCAGTCCTATTTTTGCACCAAACCCTCCAACTGTTGCTCGTAATACCTATTGGGTTAATATAGCAGATCTTAGAGATGAAAAGCAAGAGTATACCTATTTCATGCTTCAGGATAATGTTTTAACTAGCGAAGCTGAAAAACTACGCACCTATTTTCCAAGTATTGAACCTAATTTAAGCGCTAATTATTTTGTAGTAAAAGATTTAACCGTAAAAGGTGTATATGCAAAAGATAGATTGCCAGATACATTGCTATCAGTACTTGGCGTAAAAGTGCCAATTAATAAGGCAAATGTGGTAAAAACATATAAAGCAAGTAACGGTATTGTGCATGTATTGAATGCGCTACCATTTAGGTTAAAAGACAAAGTTCCAGAATTTAAAATTGAGGGCGAAAGACCAATCGGTTTCAGTGCCACCAGAACGGTATCTTATAGAACCAAGGCGGATAGTTTGGGCAAACAATTTAGTGATATTCAGGTATACGACCACAGATATGCTGAATATGGCGTGTTTTATCTGAAGAGAAATCTTCCAGTAGTAAAATACAAAGTATATGCTCGAGCAATTTGGGGTATGCGTGGCGATCCGCAAGACAGGAATTTTACGCAACGTTATTTCTTCTATAATCCTACTACTTTGTCTTATAGCTTATTCTATACACACTTGGTTTTGCCTTTAACTTTTACCGAAGTTTATTGTGGAGAATATACACCAGCCGAATTTGGAAATTTACAGTTTAGGCTTACTGCTGCCAATAGTACAGGTATAAATGTGAGTACTTTAACATTGGATTATCTACGCTTCGAACCTGTTTTACCTTAATATGAATCTAGCTTATAAAGAAATTACTATGTATAATTTTACAAAATTAAAAAGAGCTTGCTTACTGTTGATGTGCTTAGTTGGCAGCAGCTTTGTGCTCAGTGCACAGGAGGTAGATTCTGCAAAAACATATACCGATACCACCACCGTTAAAGCCAAAGTTAAGGTAGTTGTAGGGGAGAAGGTAACAGGAACTATTATTGATGGAAATACCAATAAACCATTATTAGGAGTAAACATATCTGTTGTAGGTTTTAGCGCTGCAATTACAGATGCTAAAGGTAATTTTAGCATTACAGTGCCAGATTTTAATGCCAGCATCCAAATTTCTGCTAATGGTTTTCAAACTAAAGTAATTCCGGTTTATAAAGGTAAAGCTGTAAATACGAAGATTTATCCACAAACCTATACCTCAGTATATAACCAAGTGCTTACACCATCAGGTGTCGAATCGCAGGCTAGAACTGTACCAGCGATTAGTAACATTAATATGTTGGGGAATTGGGCAAATAACTCAGAATCAGCAGGTAGTTATATACAAGGTAGAGCTGCAGGTGTAAGGGTAACCAGAAGATCTGGAACACCAGGCATAGGTGCAGATATCTTAGTAAGAGGTTTTAATTCGTTATACACCACCAACCAACCTTTGTATGTAGTTGATGGAATGATCTACGATGCCAATTCGTACGGACAATCTTTAGCAAAGGGCCATGTAAATAATCCCTTACAATTTATTGATCTAAGGGATATCGAGAACATCAGTTTAATAAAAGATGCTACCGCTACGGCAGCGTATGGTGTAAAGGCTGCAAATGGTATTGTGATGATTACTACCAATAGAGCTCGTGACTTGGCTACTAATATTGATTTTTCTGCTTACAGTGGCTTCAATTTTAAACCAAAACAATTGCCGGTAATGAATGCAGCAGACCATCGTTTGTTTTTATCTGATGTATTGAAAAGCCAAGGTCTAAGTAACGAAGCAATTGCTGCTTTGCCTTATATGAATGATAATCCTTCGAACCCTGATTATTACAAATACCATAACAATACAGATTGGCAAAAACAGGTACTCAGAAATAGTTTCGATCAAAATTACTTTTTAAAGGTTACTGGTGGCGATAACATTGCAAAATATGCATTGTCTGCGGCTTATGCCAGAGATAAAGGTGTAATAGACAGTACTGATAATTTAAAATATAGCACTAGGTTTAATAGTGATTTAAATTTAACCAAAAAACTACAGGGAAATACCAGTTTGGCATTTACTTATAGCGAACAAACTTTAAAAGATCAAAGTATTTCACCAGCAACCAATCCGCTGTTTTTATCATTAATCAAATCTCCATTTATGGCTAAAAACGACATCAGCAGTACGGGTGCGGTTTCTCCAAACTTGGCAGATTATGATACTTTACAAGTTAGCAATCCGAGATCGTTAATTGAAAAGGGATTGAACCAAAAGAAATCTTATCGTTTTGTGGGCAATATCAATTTCGATTACACCTTTAACAAAATGTTTAAACTGTCTAATTTAACTGGTGTAACTTACGATAAATACCAAGAAACACTCTTCGTCCCTAGAAAAGGGGTAACCAATGATACCTTGTCTAATTTTGTTGCCGATAGTAGGTTGGGGTCTCAAGTAGGTAGGTATTTTAATGTTTTTAACGATTTAAGATTAACTTATAACCAGTCTTTTGGTAATAATAGCAAAATACATGCGATAATAGGTGCACGTTATTCGCAAAGCGATAGCGAACAAGATTTTGCTTTAGGCTACAATTCAGCAACGGATCAGTTAATTGGTATTGCCAACAGTAATGCAACTATCAGAACATTTGGTGGCGATATTGGTAAATGGCGTACACTAAACAACTATTTAATTACCAATTACAGCTATGCAGATAAGTATTTATTAAACTTCTCTATGGCAGTTGATGGTTCATCGAGGTTTGGTGCTAAAGATGGTTTAGGCTTTTTAGATTTTGAAGATGGTTTGCGTATCAATGGAAATAGATTTGCAGTTTTACCAGCCATTGGTGCCGCATGGATTATCTCTTCAGAAAGCTTTATGCGTAACCTAAATAGGGTAGATTTATTGAAATTAAGAATGAGTTATGGTTTAACCGGTAATGATGATGTGGGTAACTATACAGCTCGTAAATACTATACCTCGCAAAATATTTTAGGTATTAGAGGTTTGGTAAGAGGAAATTTTGCCAATCCGAACCTACAATGGGAAACTGTTGCCAAGCTGAATGCAGGTATAGATGGTTCCTTTTTTGGAGAGCGATTAAGCATTAGTGTAGATGCTTATGTGAACACTACCAAAAACATGCTCACTTATCAACTGGTAAATTCAATATCGGGTGTTGAGGCATTTTTAGGTAACAATGGCAGTATGAGAACTACTGGCTTAGATTTAACCCTTAATGGTAGGATCTTAAACAGTAGCTTTAAGTGGGATGCTGGTGTTACTTTAGGCACCTCTACCAATAAAATTACCAGTTTGCCAAATGGCAATGATGTAATTACCAACTATGCTGGTGGCGCATACATTACTTCGGTTGGCCAATCTGCCAATCAGTTTTATGGGCACCGCACCAATGGCGTGTTTGCAACAGATGCAGAGGCTGCGGCATCTGGTTTAAGAGTAAGAAATGAAACTGGCACTCTGGTTCCATTTACAGGTGGCGATATCAGATTTATTGATGTAAATGGAGATCAAATTATTGATGATGCAGATCGTAGTATCATTGGTAATCCAAATCCTAAAATTTATGGCAGTTTAACCAACACTTTTACTTATAAAAATTGGAGTTTAGATGCCTTAATCAATTTTGTTAGCAATAATGATATTTACAATTATACCAGAGCACAATTAGAAGGCGGAAGTAACTATTACAACCAAACCGAAGCTGTAAACAACAGATGGAGAGGTAATGGTCAAATTACCAATGTGCCAAAAGCAACTTATGGCGATCCGATGGGTAATGCAAGGTTCTCTGATAGATGGATAGAAGATGGTTCGTTTTTACGTTTGCGTACGGTAAGCCTAACTTACAACGTACCTCTAAAAATGAAGTCGTTTAAATACGCTAAAATTTATGCCACAGGTAATAACTTATTTACGCTTACCAATTATTTGGGTTTTGATCCAGAGTTTAGCAATACGAGCAGTTTATTTACTCAAGGTGTAGATACCACACTCGATCCGCAGTTTAGATCGGTGCAATTGGGAATTAGGGTTGGTTTATAATTAGAAGAAATTACTCATGAAAATGAATTTAAATAAGAGAATTGCTACATTTTTAATATTAGGAACGGTAGCTGTAGGTTCATGGTCTTGTAAAAAGATGTTAGATGTGCCTATCGAAAACAATTTAGACTATACCAATGCCTATAAAAATGTAAGCGATGCAGATGCTGCGGTATTAGGTCTTTATGGTCAGTTTCAAGGCTTGCAAAAGTTGTACATTATGCAGAACGAGCTTCGTGCAGATTTGTTGGATGTTACACCAAGAACCAATGCCGAGTTACGTGATTTGTCTAATCACACTACCGCAAAAAACAATTCCTACATCGATCCCAGACCGTATTACCAGTTAATTGTTAACTGTAATGATGTGCTTAAAAATTTCGATAAAATGAATGCCGAACGTAGAATGAGTGTAGACGATTACAACAAACACTATTCTGATATTGGTGCTTTAAGAACTTGGATTTATTTGCAATTAGGTATACAATATGGTAGCATTCCTTACATTACAGAAGCTTTAGAAACGGTTGATGAGTTGAATGGATTGGCTAATTATCCAAGAATTTCTTTCGATACTTTATTAGATAGATTGATCGCTTTTACTGAAAGTTTACCTTATAAAGAAGTGTATGCTTATCCAACAGGAACTCCAATTGTGGCAACTATTGATGGAAATTCTACAGCAAGGTTTTTCATTACCAAACCATTCCTTTTAGGCGATTTATACCTATGGAAAGGCAATTATTTTAAAGCTTCAGAAAACTATAGCAAGTGTATGAAAGCGGAGGATAACAATGGCAATGATAACTTTAGGTTTAATTTCTATAAAATTAACAATTCTGGTGATGCCGTATATGGTAATTTAAGTGTTTACTATACCCGAAGCCAAGATCCAAGTACATTAATGAACAGCCCTGATGGGGGATGGAGAGGTATTTTTGGTTTGCCAACTACTTTAAGCGCTTGGAATACGGAATGGTTTTGGGCGTTGCCATACAATCCGGCATTTAAACCGGCAAACCCAATGATAGATTTGGTGTCGCCAACAAAAAGCTATCAAATTAAACCATCGCAAGCGGCAAAAGACAATTGGGCAAGGCAAACTGCAACAAATGGTATACCAAATGATGCCAGAGGGAGACTCTCTTTTAGCAATGGTTTAGGTGGCGAAATGATTACTAAATTTACTGACAATGGTGGTAAATGGGGCATTTATCGTACTGCGTTATTGCATTTACGTTTTGCTGAAGCCGCAAATAGAGACGGACAAACCAAATTAGGCTGGGCATTTTTGAATATTGGTTTAATTAATACCTATTACGTTGGTCCTTATGTAGCAGGAGTTATTACTCCAAGTAATGAAGCTGAACAGAATACAATGATCACACCTTACGCAACCAATTCACCCTATTATTTTGACGCAAGAAAAACCAATGATATTTCTGGTACTTGGTACCGTAATGTTGGGATTAGGGGAAGAGCTGGAGTAGTAGCAACAGATGTTGCTTTACAAAATGATATGATTGGATTGGAAAATAAATTGATAGACGAAGCTGCTTTAGAATTAGCTTTTGAAGGTAACCGTTGGCCAGATTTGGTACGTATTGCTCGCAGGCAAAATAACCCAGCATTTTTGGCAGATCGCGTTTACCAAAAGTTATTGAAATCTGGTAATCCAAATGCATCTACCATCAGAGCAAAATTAATGACCCCAGCCAATTGGTATTTACCGTTTGAGTGGAAATAAATATAATAAATAATACGTTCTCTAATTGCTCGAAGTTTTACTTCGGGCAATTTTTTTATTAATAATTGTTGAACTTTTATTGAGGTTAAATAGATTAATTATGAAGTACGTAATAATTAATTTTTAAATTGTCCAAAGTTATAAATTATGCTTGTCTCCCTTTCGAAAGACAGGAGGAGGATTTTTATGCTGTCCATTATTAACAAATAACACAAAAATGAAAAAACTAATCTTACTATGTTTCCTTATAACTACGTGTTTATTTGCAAATGCGCAAGCGTACAACCTTGCCAATTATGGTATAAAAGCAGACAGCAATATACTACAAACCAAAGCCATCCAAAAAGTAATTGATAAAGCTGCGGCAAAAGGTGGTGGAACGATCATTATCCCGAAAGGAACTTTTTTAAGCGGTGCTTTATTTTTTAAGAAGAAAACGAAATTGTTATTGTTAGAAGGAGCGGTTTTAAAAGGCTCTGATGAGATTAAAAACTATCCTTTTATTCTGTCACGTATGGAAGGCAAAAGTTTGAAATATTTTGCAGCCTTAATCAATGCTTATCAGGTAGATGGTTTTAGCATCAACGGACCAGGAACAATTAATGGCAATGGACTAAATTTTTGGAAAACATTTTGGGCACATCGCGATTCGCTAAGGAAAATTGGTAAAGAAAGCACCAACCTCGAAGTAAGTCGCCCACGTTTAATTTTTATTTGGGGCAGCAATAATGTTAAAATCCAAAATGTAAAACTACGGAATGCTGGTTTTTGGACTACCCATTTTTATCAATGCAACAATATTCTAGTCGAAAATGCAACCATCACTTCTCCTTATAAACCTGTGCCAGCACCAAGTACAGATGGTATTGATTTAGATGTTTGCAAGAATGTAATCATTAGAAACTGCTACATATCTGTTAACGATGATGCCATTGCCATTAAAGGTGGAAAAGGACCAACAGCACACCAATTGCCAGAAAATGGTAAAGTAACAGATGTATTGATTGAAAACTGCACTTTTGGAAATTCTCATGCCGTGCTTACCTTAGGCAGCGAATGCATCAATGCCGATAATATCATAATGAGAAATTGCATTATGGAAAACAATTGCCCAATTTTAAATTTGAAGATGCGTGGAGATACTTTCCAAATTTATGAGAACATCACCATCGAAAATATTACTGGTAAATGTGGCTCCATTATCAGTTTAAACCCCTGGAAGCAGTTTTTTGACTTGGCAGGAAGTACCGAAAAACCTTTCGGCACCATAAGAAATATCACTTTTTCTAATATCAATGTTGAAGCTACTCAGTTTGGTGTAATGAATGGAAATGCAACAGATGTACTTTCGAATGTTACTTTTAAAAATATGGAGGTTAATGCGAAAAATCCTGAACTGAAAACGAAATATGAAGGTATTAAATTGGAGAATGTTAATGTAAATGGGGTACCTCTAGAAATAAATAGAAAATAGCTGATGTGCTTATTAGCTAATATAAAATTATCTTTAATATGGTTGAAAAGTATAGACATTGCTATTAAAACATTCATAGTAGCATGAACTATTGTGATTTAAACCTCCTATGAATAAATTTTTTAGAACTGTGTTTTAGCTAGGTTTACCTCTGTTTCGGCACAAAAGTTTCCTTTCCCAAGTTTCATTAACTGAATTAATGCTTCTCAGGAGCCATTTATTAT